>Ga0209042_1000024_pt1 | contig 208153 bp, 312 predicted proteins | sample SaaInlV_200m_DNA_6_FD_184649 | JGI IMG/M metagenome (GOLD analysis project Ga0209042, IMG submission 184649) | Marine microbial communities from expanding oxygen minimum zones in the Saanich Inlet - SI037_S2LV_200m_DNA (SPAdes) (version 2) | ecosystem: Environmental > Aquatic > Marine >... | reverse complement strand
GAGATACAGGAGCAGGAGGAACTTCTGGGTCAAGCGGAGCAAGCGGATCTTCCGGTTCATCCGGATCAAGTGGAGCTACTGGAAACGCAGGGACAAGTGGTTCAAGCGGAACTTCCGGAACCTCAGGATCGAGTGGTTCAGCAGGGTCAAGCGGTTCAAGCGGCTCAAGCGGTTCAAGTGGAACTTCAGGAACTTCAGGTTCAAGCGGTTCAGCAGGTTCAAGCGGTACGAGTGGTACTTCAGGATCAAGCGGTGCGAGCGGATCTTCCGGTTCATCCGGATCAAGTGGAGCTACTGGAAACGCAGGAACAAGCGGGTCAAGCGGTACGAGCGGTACGAGCGGTACTTCAGGTTCAAGCGGTGCGAGCGGATCTTCCGGTTCATCCGGATCAAGTGGAGCTACTGGAAACGCAGGGACAAGTGGTTCAAGCGGTACGAGCGGATCTTCCGGTTCATCCGGATCAAGTGGAGCTACTGGAAACGCAGGAACAAGTGGTTCAAGTGGAACTAGCGGTACTTCAGGATCAAGCGGTTCAGCAGGCTCAAGCGGATCTTCCGGTTCATCCGGATCAAGTGGAGCTACTGGAAACGCAGGAACAAGCGGGTCTTCAGGAAACTCAGGAAATCATGCCGGGTATATTGAGTACACATTCGATTCATCTACCTCTATGGCTGACCCAGGTGACGGGGATTTTAGACTAAATCACGCCACGCAGTCTAGTGCTACAATTATAGCTTGTGATCATTTAGATGTAAATGGTACAGGTGTTGAGTATTTAATGGATACTTTCGATGATTCCTCAAGCACAATGGTAGGAAATCTTTATCTAGCTGGTAAGTATTCACCAGAAAATTGGTCTTATTGGCAAGTTAGTTCTCTTTCAAAAGAAACAGGTTACACTGAAATTACTATAAGCATTAGAGATGCTTCAGAAGCTAACCCATTTACTAATGGAGACGCGGTAGTATTAAGTTTTTTCCGTACAGGAGATAAAGGAGATACAGGAGCAGGAGGAACTTCTGGGTCAAGCGGAGCAAGCGGATCTTCCGGTTCATCCGGATCAAGTGGAGCTACTGGAAACGCAGGGACAAGTGGTTCAAGCGGAACTTCCGGAACCTCAGGCTCAAGCGGAGCAAAGGGGGCAACCGGAACTTCCGGGTCAAGCGGAGCAAGCGGATCTTCCGGTTCATCCGGAACCTCAGGCTCAAGCGGAGCAAAAGGAGATGCGGGTACTTCAGGATCAAGCGGAGCAGCAGGAACTTCAGGTTCAAGCGGAGCTAGCGGTGCTAGCGGTACTTCAGGTTCAAGCGGAGCAAGCGGATATTGAACAGAATCTGGTGGTGAAATATACTATGCTAATAATGTAGGAATTGGAAATACTAATCCAGCAAAACGTTTTCATATAACTGGATCGGGTACAGGGGCATTAGCTCCAGCTTTTAGATTGGAAAACACTGACTCATCAGTTGCAGATTGGCAAATGGTAGCACATAGTTCTAATTACTTTTCTTTTAATGAAGTAGGATTATCTGGAAGATTTTATATAAATAACGGCGGTGATTGTGGAATTACAGTAGTACCAACTACTTATAGATTTGAGGTTAATGGTGGCTCATCGGGCGGAGATATTCTTTGTTTCGATTTATATACACATGATGGAGGAGTACATACTTCTGATGCTAGGTTAAAAGAAAATATTGTACCCGCTACACTGGGTCTTAATTTTATCGATACATTAAATCCTGTTAGCTATAAATGAAAAACAGTTCCAGAAAGAGATCAAATGGAAACTGGTAATAATGTAGCCCTAACAACTATAAATAAAGAAGTAACTTCAGAAGAAATAGTATTTGAAAACGGCAAGTATGTAAAAAAAGTTACAACATCATTACAAGACGTAGAAGTGCCGGTAATAGATGTACATGATTTATATAATGATGCTGGGGAAATTATAGGCCAACATGAAATACCTCGAATGGAGCCTTATGAAACAGTTCATCATACGTTTCCTGAAGAAACATTTAGCCGAACCCATTATGGATTGGTAGCACAAGAGGTAGAAACCGCTCTTACTAATGCTGGACTAACCACTACAGATTTTGCAGGATTTATTTATGAAGATAAAAGAGATACATATGGACTTAGATATACTGAGTTTATAGCTCCAATGATAAAAGCTATTCAAGAACTGTCAGCCAAAGTAACACAGTTAGAAGCTGATTCACATACTCATGGCAATAATTAAATAAAACTTGACTATTTTCATCCCCTTAACTATATTAAAAAGTGAAACTAATTAGAGAAGAAACAATAAATAAGGATTACCTCATTATAGAGCAAATAAAAAGAGATGTGGAGAAACTTGATCAAGAAAAACGTCAAAACCCATTTTCTAAAGTTTCTACCTTGATTAATTCTAAAGTAAAATCTCTAAAAAGTTTGCTTTTTGAAACAGTAACAATTTAGTATGAGCCTAGTATCGACAGGGAACATAAGTTTAGACATTAAGTATATATTTTTAAGCTTTGCTCAAGAGTTATTCTTGAACGATGCTAAATATATTTGATCGGCAAATGTATTAACTACCGGCATAATTATAGCGGATAAATACGCAATTGATTTAGGAGTAGTAGCACATAGACCGTCTATTGTATTGTCAAGAGGAAGTATGTCTTGATTAAAGCTAGGACTTGATCAAAGAATTAATACTTCGTCATTAGCTTACGGTAGCCAAATAGGAACTATGGGAGGTCCTCAGGGATCAGCAAATCTTGCTAAGAATGCTAAATTTACTGACTTATTGAGAACCTCAATAACTTTTCATGTACTAGCAGCAAATGGGGTTGCCGCAGATGATATAGCTAATACACTTCATATAGCTTTACTCGCTAATAAACAGGCACTTAAAGCTAAAGGGGTTCATAGAATTTTAGGAATTACCGTTAGTGAAGAACAATTAGTTAATGCGACAAGTGATATAGAAGTAGCTAGTATTTCAATAAGAGTTGACTTTACTACCCAAAGAACCGTACAATTAGGAGAGAGACAATTTAATTGTAGAGTTTATGTTGCAGGTACAGAAGTAGATGAAGGAATTAATTTTAGAGTAGATACTAATGGGACACAAGTTGTATTTGGCACAGCCCCAGCAAGCGGTACTCTTTTAACTTTAACATATGTAGATGCTGTTACCTTAGATACTATTACTTTAGCGGCTTTAGGAACGGGAGACGGAAATACTGTTATTTTTACAGTACCAGCTTCAGGAACAATTTATGGATACTATACGCTTTTGAGTGAAATATTAATAACAGGACCAAATGTAACTTCTCAGATAATAACTAGCGGAGTAACTACAAGCGGCTTAACAACTATATCGGGATTATGAGCAAGTGTTAACTAAAGAAGCACAAGAACAAATAATAAAAGAAGCGTTTTATAGTGAACTTGAAAAACTAGGAGTACTTGCCTGGCTTCCAAGATTAATGAGTTTAATAGGGAAAAAGGGACTAGCTTCAGGATTAAAGGCTACTAATACTGGTAAGTTTTTTGCAGGAGCATCGAAACATAAAGGATTTCAAGCTAAATTAAATTATTTTTCTAGATACGCGAGCCCAACTAATATGATGAAGGGAAAATGGGGTAAGGTAACACAGACTGATTTTAAGAGTCTTAAAATGCAAACAGGAAAAGGGAATATACCAAGAGGGATTAGAACCTCTATAGGTAATACCGCTCAAAACATAAAAGAATTGACAAAAGGATTAAAAGGGAAAAATGTTTGGGAAGGAATGAGCCAAGCTGGAAAAAATATAAAGGATTGGGGCGGAAATCAGCTGCGAGGATCTTTATATAAAGAAGTCAATGTAGGAAATAAAGGCGTTGATTTAGGAAATAAAATATTTAAAAGAAAGGGAATATTACCTAATAGTAAAATTTTAGGGGTAACCAATAGAGGAACAGCTTTAGTGAGAAAAAAAATACCATTAAATGCGGCATATACGGGGCCAGGAATGATGGTAAGCACTCCTCTTATGATTTCAAAAGATAGTAAAGGTAATAAACTTTCGGTTACAAAAAGAGTAGGCCAAGGCGCCAAAGATGCCTTATTGTGGGGGATAGCCCCTCCAATAGGAGCAGCGGATATGCTAAGGTCATTTACAAAATAGTTAAATGGAGGATATCTAAATGGCTTATACTAAACCAGGTGTGTCGGTAGAGCAGGTCAATAATAACACTACACCAATTCTTCAAGCGCCAAACCTAACAGCATGCATGATTGGAAGATCATACTGGTGACAGGATCCAGCGTTAGATGAATCTACGTATAGTACAAAATATACTGATGCAGGCGGACTGACCATCGCATTGTCTGGAATAAATTCTAGTTACAATGAACTTACTAGTGTAAGTGGCTTAACAACGGTAGATTTAATAATTACTAAAGGTAACGGAACAAGTAATACAATACATGTACCAATAGCTAATATTACTAGAAGTGGACTTAATCACTTAGTAATAGATGCTGGATTACTGGTAAGTAACGGCGGAGAGGCTACCGGAGAAGCGGATGCCAAAGTAGGGTATTTAGCTACAAATTCCGGCTCACAAGGATTTAATACACACGCAAGTGTTGCCGATATAAGAGATGTCTTAGGCCCTATTGTATCTTGGAACCCATTAGCTTTTGGGGTATACCTAGCTATGTCAAATTCAGGATCTGAAATTCAGTCTTATGGAGTATCGGCAGATAGTCCTACGGCTGTAGGTGGGTATTCTGATGCATACGATGCTTTAGAAACTAAAGAATCTTATGCCTTAGTACCTTTAACTGAAAAAGATTTAGCGGTTGGTACAATTAGTACTCACTGTAATACTATGTCAGCAGCAGCTGGTAAGAAAGAGAGAATAGCTTTCGTAGCTCCTCAGGTGTTATGGGACCCACTGGGAACTGCCCACGCAGAAACTAGTTCACAAAAATTAGTTACTGCGGGCTTAGTAGGTGACGCAAACTCAGCTTATGAATCTAAACGTATATTCTCAGTACACCCTGATGCAGGATATCTACAAGAAACTAGACATATTAGTACAATTCATCCAGATTGGATAGCTAGTAGTTTTAGCCTTTTTACTAATGTGAGTTTTTCTATATATGAGTTATATGCTAAATTTGCAGCGGATGTACGAATTAATAGTGTACTATACAAGAAAGGTAGTAAGATTACAAGTACAATTTGGAGTGCCTTAGTGGCAGCTGAATGGGGTACTGCAGGAATGGTTACGGTATTAGTACCTGTACCAGGATTTTATTATGGAGCAGAGGCCGCGGGGTTAGTAGCTGGAGAATCTCCAGAACAACCACTTACTAGGCTTCCGATTTCAATAATGAAACAAACATATGGATCTCAAGATTATTTTTCTGAAGCTCAATTAAATAGAATGGCCCAAGGTGGTACATATATTATGACTCAGAATTCTGATTTTAGTTCAGTATATTGTAGACATCACTCGAGCACAAATGTAACGAGTGTGGCAAAACGAGAGCTTAGTGTAACTAAGGCTGTGGATTATACTTCTAAATTTATTAGAGATGGGTTAGATCCGTATATCGGACGAAATACTATTAGTCCTAGTTTTTTAAAATTTGTAAATTCAGTATTAGTGAGTATAGGACTATTTTTAACTCGAAAAAACTATATTGATGATTTACAAGTGGTATCAATTGTACAAAATAGCGTTAATGCGGATACAATAGATGTAGAAATTAATTTACTACCTTTATATCCAGCCAATTATATCACAATCAAGTTAGTATTCTAGGAGGAATAAATAATGGCAACACGAACTTTAAATGATTGGGATTTTGACGTAGAGCACGTACAAGATATTACTAGCGGAAGTGATTTTTTATCTTCCGAATCGGTAGTTATTTGTGCGGGACCGCCTTCAGTAACTAAGGCAGCCGCTTTTAATGAATCTCATTTAATACCAATAGGAGTGGTGCAAAATGCACAAGTTAGTCAAAGTAAACAACTTCAACAATTTTTTGAAGTAGGTTCAAGAGAGCCGTTCTTTATCCCAGGTAGAACATTTGTTAATGCCTCATTAGGCAGAGTAATGTTTGACGGGCCATCAGTAATGAAGGCTCTGTATATGCAGGGAACTGCAGCTGACGTGCCGACGGATTTGGAAGGATTAACTACAGCCGATTTTGCAAATGCACCATCTAACCCTCAAGGGGGGTCTGGAAATTTTTATATAAATTTATCGGCTAAATTCTTTAATAACCCTTTAGGTTTAGCATTTTTATTAAATGATATGGACGACAATAGATATGGCGGTTTTTATTTAGAAAATTGTTTTATCCAGCAACATACACTTAACGTGGCAAGTCAACAAACTGTATTGTTTGAAAATGTATCTATAAGATGTTCTCGATTAGTCCCTCTTAATTGGAAAGAAGCATAATTATAAATTTAAGATAAAAAAAAGGAAGGGGGCAATGCGCCCCTTTCCTAATATTTCTATAAAAAATGGACTATTTAGCCCACTTTCCTTTATTTACAATCCTAGAAATTATACTATAAACTCCTAAATCTAAAAAAGCATCTTCTACAGATTCGTTTTGTGGAGACCTTCCGGTCTTTACCACAAGATTCAATAATCGTTGCATTTTATCATTCATACGAATAATTATTCCAGTAGTAGACAACCTTTTATCTTCGTCTGTTTTTAAGTTGGTTCCCATACTGATATTGTTTGGACCATAATCCATTTGTTTCCTACAAAAGATAGCAAAATCTTCAGCCTGTATAGCTTCAAATTCTTTCATCATTTCTGGATATTCTTTTTTACAGAACTCAATTGGATTTATAATGTCTGTCATTTTTATATATTGATTAGTGCTTCCAATGGCCACTAACGTGAGAGTCTACTTCCATAGACACGTCGGGGGCATAATAGTTAAAGGCTAGTATCATTAATTTTTCTACCATCTTTGCTACATCGTCTGCATCATCTTCGTGTACTTCTAATAAGATTTCATCGTGTACTACGTTTACTAGTCTAGCATCGTAGTCTTTTTTGTCTATTTCTGCTTTGAGTAAACAAAGAGCTTTTTTTGTAGTACTAGCTCCTGCTCCCTGAAAAGGGAGATTTTTTGCTTCATTCATAGCGTGAGCAACTTCACCTTTATTATCCCAATCTACATGAGACAAGTCTACACGGCGCTTATCTAATGGCGAATAATTATATTTATTTTTTGTGGCGTCAGCTACTAAATTATCAAGTGTATATTTTATCTTTGGAAATGTTTTAAAATATAATTTGATAAGTTTTTTTGCGCCATCTAGGTCTAATCCTAAATTTTTCCCTAGTTTAGTAGGGCCAATTCCGTAAATTAAACCGAAGTTGATGGCCTTAGTGTTCCCACGTAGTGCCAACATTTCTTTTCCTTTATCACATAAAAAATCAGTTTCCGGATCTTTCTTCCACACCTTTCCAGTATCTGGATCTAGAAAATCATCATAAGGTCTATTATATATAAGACTTGCTGAATAACTATGTAGGTCCATGCCCTGCTCAAGTGCATAAGTAAATTTAGGTTCTTTGCTTAACTGCGTTAATAATCTCAATTCTTGCCCAGAAAAGTCAGCGGCAATTATTTTATAATCAGAGTGTTGAGATGTAAATGCCGCTCTATAAACAGCCTCTTTAGGAATATTCATTAAGTTCGGCTCTTTCCCAGCCATTCTTCCTGTTTTTGCTCCAAGTTGAACAAACCTCGCATGAATACGTTTATCTAATTTATGTACGTTTTCATTTAAGAAGGCTTCTCCATAAGTGGTTACCCTTTTAGTAGCCTGTCTATACTCTAGAAGCGCGTCGATGACTTCATGTCTTACACTTTTAAGAGTATTTACATTCGTGTTTTCTAAGGGTTTTCCTATAATTTTTTCTAATATAGGTTTTATTTGTTGATGGGAATTATAATTGATAATGGGTTCTCTAAATAAATCTACAGAACAATGTGGTATGAAGAAATTATCTAAATCTTTTTTAGCTTTGGCGGCTGTATCAGCTGCTAAGGTTTTAAGAGCTAACCATTTAGGTTTGTCTACATAAATTCCATTTAGTTCCATATCTCCCAACACTCTTGCAGTATCATATTCTAAAGTACCCAATTCTTTCATACCACGTTGCGCTAATAAATGTTGAATTTTAGCATATAATGGTATCAAATACTTAACGTCTAATCCAGCATACTCTATTTGGTCGTCGTCAAATTTATCCCCAAATTCCATTTCTGAAAAACTTTTTTGAGAACTTTTATCTAAATCGACGCCGAGAAACTTTTTAGCCACTTTAGCTAAACCGCTTCCAATATTTCGCCCTTGGACTAATAGTTGGTGTCCTAACATAGTACAATGTATATTTTCTATTTCTATCTTAAAATTAGATTTTGTAAATTGATATTCAAATTTGCTATTATGAGCTATCTTTCTTGTATCCGGTAATTTTAACCAATCTAATAATTTGAAAATATGTGTTCTAAGTTTATAAACATCATAAACATACTGTCTATATTCATTACCTACTTGTATAAGTAGTACTTTATCAGTAAGTGGATCTAATCCTGTAGTTTCAAGATCATAGCCTACTCCTTGTAAGGATTTTAAGTATTCAAGAGATTTATCTAGCTGTTTGCTAGTAGTTATGTATGTCATCCATAAAATACCTGAGTTTATCAGCTCTCCAAGTTCGTCTTAATTTGTTGAGAGCTTGTTCTTTAATTTGACGAATACGTTCCCTAGTTAAGCCTAAATCAATACCAATATCTCTAAGAGTATAAGGTCTAATATGCCCAATACCAAAATACATTTTCAATATTTGTTTTTCTCTAGCAGGAAAACTGCTTATAACGTCATCGAATTCCTCTCTGAATTCATCAATAAGATGTTCTAATTCTACTGAAGAGGCTATTGCTGGAATTACGTTTGTAAGCGTATCGTCGTTATCTGTGTGGGGTTCGTCAAGATGAATAACTGTATAGCTATATTTTAAATCCTGTAAAGCGTTAGGATTATCGACTAATTCTGCTATTTCATCATAACTAGGAACACGCTGTAATTTCGTTTCAAGGTATTCTCTAGCTTTTGTTATCTTTGTAACATTTGTTATTTTGTTTAAAGGTAGACGAATCATTTTTGCATGCTCATGAATGGAAGCCATAATAGCTTGACGAATCCACCATACAGCGTAAGTAATAAATTTGAAATTACGAGAAGTATCAAATTTAGAAAAAGCTTTAACTAATCCTAAGTTTCCTTCTGCAATTAAGTCTTCTAAACTAATACCTTGATTCTGATATTCTTTTGCAACTTTTACAACAAATCTTAGATTTGAGGTTATTACTGTATCATAAGCTTTTCTATCACCAGCCTTTGCTAAGCGCAAGAGTTCTGCTTCTTCTCCCTTTAATAAGGGGTTGTGATTTTGGATTTCTTTTAAGTAACGTTTCATATATCTAGTATCACATAAGACTGATTATTTTTTGAAAAGTTCCCCACACCGTGTACCTTTGTAGTATTTATACTTCCTTCATATTTTTTATGATGGTGTGCGAAAACATAATGTTTTGGTTTTAAAACTTCGACTAATTGTCTTAAATGTTTACTACCTTCATCATGATTAGTTTTTTTAGAAAAAATTAAATCTGAAGCAGCTTGGTGAGTTACTAAGACGTCAATAGAAGTATCGTCAGTGGTGGCTCGTATACTTAATTCCTTAATTTGTAAAGAAGTATAAAAGCGTTTATTTCGATCGACTAATTTTTTCTCCGGCCAGTGAAATTTAATAGGAGACCATATTCCTCCTAAAACACCAATCCGTACATCACAAATGGTATGAACTCTAGCTTGAGGTAAATAGTGTATATTTAGAGAGTCTAAATACCAATGAGTTAGATTATTAAAATCTTCATGGTTACCCATAATAAAATATATAGGTATATCAAATCTCTTTAAATTTTGAGCAGTTAAATCTTGTATTATTTTTTTTACATTCCAAAAATTATGACGTACTTCTTTAGAACAGGCAGCCTCTTCCGATCGATATAACCCAAAATCTCCGCCCTGCACTATTGCATCTACTTTATGTTTTTTTACAAAAGAATATACATTATCAATGTTAGAGTGTACATCTCCTATAAAAGCTATTCTTGCGGCCATGGTTCACTATCTCCTTGAAAAATTACTGTTTGCCCTTTTAAACTTACTTCCACTGTTTGCCCATTTTTTAGGGCATTACATACCCAACATAGGGGAACTATACATTTCTTAGAGTTATCCCAATTATGAAACACTCTATCATATTTTTCTTTTTCAATGTCTCCTATCTGGTTTTGGGTATTCCAAATTTCTCCCAAGTCTTTACTCTGCCTACGTTGCTGTCTAAGATGTTGATCGCCGTGCGGTGCGGTAGTGTTTATATTATGACTCATTAGAATATATAAATAAACCTAGCAGAATTTACTACGTCACGGGTCCAATTTAAAATAAATTGAGCACCAATTTGACCAATAATTCTATTTCCACCTTGGACTATGCCTGCCTCTAATTCATAGGCTAATTGACAACTTCCATTTTCTACTTTTTCTGGCAAAGTTTTTAGCATATCATCTAATGTATTAGTTGGATGCTTAGTAAAAGCAGCTATGGAGCGGCCCTCACTTCTTAAATCTATCCAATATACTTCTGGGTTTTTCTCTGCAAAGCGAAACAATAGTTCTCTAAAAGCAGTATTATCTACAGCGCTTACTATGCAATCGTATCCTGTTAGCTGTTCTTCTGTAAGTATGTTTTCAGTAATGGCTGAAAACCCGTATTTTACTTCAAGACATTCTGCTTTATTATCCATTATATCTTCAGTTTCATAAGTAGTATACGGTAAATTTTTACTTTCAACAGTATCTTCATCTGCAAAGTAAAATAAAGTCTTATGAAATTGATTGTGTTTATTATAGTGATCTATATCTGGGGCTATCCAAGAGCCTATCCCACCACCACCTACTATTAATATTTTTTTCATTAGTTTTGTATAATTATTTGTGCTTCGTTAAATTCTCTGATTACACCATCAAAATACCAAGCTGTCATACTCCTATACATGGGAGAGAAGATAATATATACTCCTTCATAACCTGCATAATTTAAATCAGTGGTAGAAGGTATTGGGTGGTGTCTTGGGTGTGTATGTGCTATACCTACAAGATCATAATCTGCATCATCATGCATATGAGTAGTTTTGCTCAACACATTGAATAAATCTTCAGGTTTTGGAGTATAATACACTTCGGCTTTAGAAGATATTTCTGTGTTTCGCATTCTCATATATTCCATACAATGCCAATAGGTATCGCTGGATTTACTACCCAAGAGAGCCCCACAGATTTCTACTGTGGGGTCCTCTAAGGCGTGATTGTAAATATCAGCAATAACACTAAAATTACAAACTAAAATCATTATATGAACTCGATTAAGCAGCGTTTAGGAATTCTTGCTTTTTTACAAATCTGCTCTAGAGGAGCAGGAGCTTTTCCAAAACGTTTCCAAAAATTAGCCTTAATGAAATTATAATCTTTAAATGTAATCCAGTTTTTTCCTGGAGGGCCATATAAAGCCCATATTAAACCATTAGGCATATCTAGTTCTCTGGAAATTGTGTCAAGATTGAGGTTAACCCAATGCATGGCATATATACCAGGGCTGCCAGTTCTTACAGGCACTGCTTTAGAGCTATCTGAAGGGCGATGACATGGGTGTATTCTGTCTAGAAGACCTCTACCTCTTACAATGTCGTTTGCAACCTTTGAAAATCTTCCTAGATATTTATTCATTTCAGTTCGAACAGTATTAGGAGTTATATTCAAATTCATATCTCTTAAATTTTGCATAATATGTTCAAAATGTACTCCGTTAGCGAACTGCTGGTGAACATAATCTTTTGCCCATAATTGGCCATTTACCGGAAGTCCCCAACGCTTGTGTTCTATCCATTGTATCCCTGCGGCTTTAAAAAGTCCTCGCAAAGTTTCTGAAGTAGTGTTTAACCTTTCGGCTAAATCAGATTGAGTAGTTCCTATCTGTACAATAAAAGGAGCAGAACCCTCAGGAAATGAAGGTTCCGCTGCTTTAGTAAGTTCTAATCTTTTACCAGCTCGTCTTAAAGTTGGAATGAAATTATCAGCAGTAGTAATGTTTACTCCGCTACCTCGGCTTGTTGTCGTATTCTGTTTTCTCATTTGTCTTATTCCTAAGTTATCCGCCAGCTAAAGCGTTTGTTAGTACAATATCAGTTCCGATTACATCTGCAACACTAAGCCCATTAGGACTACGAAATTGTTGATCGATAAATAACCATTTTGATTCATTGTTTGTTTTTTCTTTTATCATGTCGATTGCGTCGAGAGGAGTCCCATACCAATCATCGTGACCACTTTCAGATATAATCTGTACGTGAACCTGAAGGTTGTCTTCTTTTTTATTCATTATAATTTTGTGATTATTATAGAGTTGTTATTTGCTGAGCGACAAGATTGTCGTTATGTAATGCAAATAGTCTATTTACTAATTTGTCTTTTCCTACTTGTGCTGTGGACTTATCCACAATACAAACATAATTTCCAGACGGGTATCTATATACCTGAGAACCGTCTGCACTAACTACATAAGTATCTAATTTACCTTTAACAAGATATCCGGTAATAGTTTTTCCGCTTATATTATAAGCATCGATTTTGATATTAAAACGTTTTTCTGTGTCAGCTAATAATTTTTTACTTTTTTCAACTGCCTCATTAAATTCTCGTTTTGCACCATCCAGTAAGCCTTTTATATCAGAGCTACTTACATTTTGAACAATGGTACCATCTAAGAGAGCGCTAACAATTTGTAGAACATTCACATAATTTTTAAATCTTATAAGTCTCTGAGTGTCAGATACTCTAAATTCTTGTTTATTTAAAACTAAATAGTTTATATTTTTTTGTCGTCTAATTGGAAATTTAAAGGAAAGCATGCCGCCATCTAAGGGGTCTTTTGCTTTTACATCAACACCATTTTGAAGATACCCATGTATTTCTAAAGAGCAGCTGCTAACTGAGTGTAAAAAATAATCATAGTCTTCTTGTGAAGTAAAGCAAAGCGCCCTCTGAAGGCATTCTGCAACTTCGCTAGCATTTACTCTATGTTCATTTATATATAAACGTTTGCTTACTACCCCATTCGCATTAGTAGTGTATTGTGCGTCAAGATTAAAGGAAACTTCTCCAATTATACCAGAAGAAGCGTCTGACTGAGCTTCATCCTCTACGAATCTATCTAAAATTCTTTCAAAATTTAAATCTTGAATGTCGGACCAATACCATCTTAATTCACTTATTAAAGTTTTAGTCCAGCCTTCATTTGGCTTAAATATTCGTTGGTTTTCATAGGTTATTTCTGTAGAGGAAATTGTCATTCCGTTTAAAGAGATTGGTTTAGTATCTAATTTATCTAAACGAGCAGTAAATTTTTTACTCAGATTGGTTTTAGCTACTTCTTCATTTTCTTCTCTTAATTTAAGTTTATCAGCTTTTTTTACAACTTGTTGTATGTCTCTACTTTCTAAAAGCATAGGAAGTTCCCCAGCTTTTGAAGCGGACGCCCACAAGCTTTTTAAAATTGTTTCAGTAGGGAGCACGGGGTGATCATCAGTAAATACTAATGTTTGAACACGACCCGCAGCGTCTCCATCCCTAAACAATATTCTACCGATGTCCATGTAATTGTATAATTCGTGATCGGGAGTCAGCATACTTATATAAACTCTATTATTGTATTGATTCCAAGAATTATTATAACTATAAGAATTTTTATTACTTTGTTCTACTGTAAATACAACTCGTCTGTTAACGGATTCTAATACAGCGATAACTGCTGCAAATTTCTTTGAAGGGCTACCATTATAGAATAAATGTTCAGGATTTACTTCTTTTACAAAAGTAGAGGTTCCTTTGCTATTTAATTCTGATAGAAGCTTAGAGGCTCTTGGCCACAAGTCAACTATTGAATTATCGATTACTCCTAGTTCCATATAATTTCCAGAAATCTCAGTATTTATAAAAATATGAGTATATAATTCTTCCCAGAGATTACTAATATTTTCAAAAACTATATCTGTAAAATTTACAGATAGGCTTCTGAAGAAATTAGAAAGGGCCCCAAAAGAACGTACGGTAGTAAGATCTTCTGGAGCTATTTCTTTTATTTTAAAGTTATATACGACAAAAAAGTTTTTGTCATTATCTTCTATTTCTGCACCATAGGTTTCTAACGTAAAATTAAGGTCGTCAGAAGTTCGCGTTGAGTTGTTAAAGTTTCTACCTTCTAAATGACACATAGCTTTGCTAGTTGTCAATTGAAAGGTGATACCTGATAAGGTACCGCTGTGCATTTGAAACTCTTCACTATTAAACAAGGCGAAGGGTTTGGTACGTAATGTTTCCTGTTGTTCTTCACCAATTCCTAACTCATAAAGTGAGTTTAGAGCTGGTATTATTTTCAGTTTTACTTGCATGTGTTTTAATCAAAAAGTCCGGTTTTTTCTGTTAATTCATTGGATTCGGAAGTACTCTCCTTCATGTCACATATAGTTAACACTAGGAAGTCTTTTGGGTCTGGATATAAATTTACTTCTTTACCTTGTAAGCCTTTCAGCGTACCGGCGTCGTAATAATCTAAAACTTTTGCTAAAGTGCTACCTGACGATAGCTCACCTTTCGAGTCGAGTGTAAACCATAATCCCTTTATCCCTTGGGACTGTTTATGGTCTTCTACCCAACAATCAGATACTTGAAAAGTCCTACGACCATCATTAACTGAAAGTATAATTTTATCCGCAGTTTCCCCATCTCTGGTGGATACTGTTGTTTTTTTCACTTCTTCTACTGTTCCCTGTCGTAACTTGCTTCCGACTCCTAAATCTAAAAAGTCATTCATTGTTTTCTTATTTGGTTGATATTCTTTAATGTCTTAATCTAGTAACTTGCTTCCGTTGTGTGAAGACTGAATACCATCTTCTACATAAAAAAAAGGTTAGGATGGCCCTAACCTCTTCTTAATTCTTATACCAAAAAATCTAAATTTCGCAGCTGTCGTTACTACAAAATTTTTCTACTTCGGCATTGTTTCCCTTAACTTTCTTGAAAGATAAGGATTTTATGTTTTTAATTAATTTATTATAAGCATCTTCCGTTATTTTTTCGTAAGGCATTTGCGGGTAAGCACCTCCTTCTAATTTTGGAAGAAATGAAACAGATTTTAATTTGTATTGAAATATATCTAAGGCCTGCTCTATGTATGGGCCTTCCGTTTCCGGGTCAAATGTGATAGTAACAGAGACAGAGTTATCTGCCCAGTACTTTTGCATAAATGCAGCCATCTCTAACTGTTCCCACATTGATACATCTTCTAAGGTTCTTATGTGCTCTCCAACGTCGACTGGAACTTCTACTACTGACGTAGTTGCTTCTTGCCCAAAGGCTTTTTCTACAACATATCCTGCCTTTCGTAAAGGTTCTAATAAAGGACTATCATTAGCTAAGCGTACACGTCTAATATAAAAACGGCTTTCTGGGTAATGCTGTCCAGGGGTAGCGCCTACTAGTATAGAAATGGAACCACTAGGTTTCATTGTACTTAGGCGTATAGACCTAGGAATAGCAAACCAGTCTGAGTATGATTCATCATAGTTTTTTAGGGCTGCGTATCCCTCATTTAGCCAATGCTTTAAAGTATCTATAGAATTGTTTGCTAAGAATTGAGCTACGGCACCTACGCCTGTACCTACTCTTCTATTTCTTAACATAATTTGATTGGTTTCAGGCCAATGGGTATCAAGTAATGTTATTGTTTTAGAGTATAAATAGGCATATTTTAGAGAGCGTATAAAGTCTTCAAGAGTGTCATGTTTGCTTAAGAACACCTCACATAAATTGCATTTTTCTCCGCTTTCTAAAAATATTTCACCACAAGGGTTAGTGCCCTTAGTTTTCGTATCAGCTCTTAAACCACTGTTGGTTTCACCAAAACGTCCATTTGCATGGGCATTCTCTGGCCATAATAATCCGGGTTCTCCATTTATTCTTATTCTTTCAGCAATCTCTTTGTAGTTCATACCTACTGTGCCTATCACGGAATTGTTACTTGCCCAGCCATATTCTATACGATCTGGATTTTTCTCATAATTTTTTAAATCCAAAAATTCGTCTATAGGTAAGCCTGCAAGTAAAATAGCGGATCTTCTTACGTTTCCAGCTACTACAGTTTTGCCAATAAAATTAAATATATCAGCGATAGTTCTAATAGTAATAAGGGATCCAGCATTATGTGATAAAGTTTTCTCTATCATAATATGCATCTCTTTTAGAGGGCCTGATCCAGAGGATACCCCTCCAAAGGTTTTTATAGGTAAGCCTTCTGCTCTAATTTCAGTATAATCAAAGATAGGTTTAGGTATTTTATAAAAGAAAGATTTTATTAATATGTCTAAACTTTCTACCCAACCTTCCCTAGAATCAGGAATAACAAAAACTTCAGTACCTTCTAATTGTCCCTTTACTTCAACAGTGCCCGCACCTAATAAGTCGGCCCCAATACCAACACCGCACATAAGCATATCCATAGCAAATGTAAAAGGTTTACTGGGATCTTGTTTCATAGTTTCAGTACTAATAAAACTACAATTAAATAATGCAGGTGTTAATTTTTTCTTTTCAATTATATCGGTACCTTGCGCATACAACCCTCTTCCTGGTGCTAAAATTTTCATAGACCACATTCTGTAGTACATTTCCTGTGCAGAAAATTGAGCTTTTTGAGGAACCCAAGCTAGTCTAAGTGATTCTATCCATCTTTTTTGAATGTTATAGGTACCTTCAACAACTCTTCTGATGGTTTCCCACCATTCCTCGTTTTTGCCATTCTCCTTAATTCTAGAGTATGTACGTTTGTAAACTAACTCACCTAAACCGTTAAATCCAAATGGAGGTTTTTTTCTTTTGTATTTGTCTATAAATGTTTCAGTTAGTCTAAAAGGTACATAATCTTCCATTTGTTTTTTCTCCATTAAGAAGGTTGTTCAGAATCCGAAGAACCGAAACCTTTATCCCCACGAGCGGTTTCAGTAAGTTCTTCTTCCTCTCCTAACTCTTCTAGCTGTATAAGCTGTCGTCTTAAAATAACCATTTGAGCAATTTTGTCACCAGGCTCTATGGTGTAAGGGCGATATCCAGTGTTTTTAAACATGACAGCTATCTCGCCTCGATAGTCAGAGTCTATGACTCCGGCAGTCACTTTTAAAGCATTTTGTAGGCTAAAGCCGCTTCTGTCCCAAATTTTACCAAAGTAAGAGGTGGGTATTTCAAAGGATAGTCCGGTGTGAACCGCTTTTGTTGTATTTGCTGGAATAACAATTTTATGATCGGCATATAAGTCCATGCCAGCTGCGCCATCATAGGCCATTGTAGGGGACTTAGCTGATTTAGTCAGCTTTTTAAATCTAATATTCATTTAGTTTGTAGTGGTTTCTGGTGTAATTTTATTTTCAATAATCTGTATATTATTAATAAGTGTTATGGAGTCTATAGAAAGCATAGTAGGGGTTTTAAAATCGGCAGTAAGAGCCGTTATATCTATATTTTGGAAATCGGTTTCACCGAAAGGGCGAAGTACAATAGCATCATCTATCCCCTTCACTAGTTCAATAATTCCTACATAAGATTCTCTATGTAAACCTTCTCGAACAATAAAGCATTTTGGGCCATAAATATTTATAAAGGCGCTTATACTATCTTTTGAGAACATAATTTTTTTACCTTGGTTAAGTAATGTTCCGGCTCTGTAAGCCATTCATTTTTAAAATCTTTAAAGGGTATGGAACGTCTACCTTCATCATCATACCAGTATTTAGTAATAATGCTTAAAGGCGTAATATATACCTTAGTTGGATGTATTTTTTTGAAATGAATTAAGAAAAAAGCTATTCCACCTAATTCCTTAACCATCTCTAAATACAATAATTGGTGTTGGTGTATATTAGCTAAAGGAAATCTAGTTTTTATTTCAGTTTCCTTCGCATCATAAGCAATAAATTTACCACCACCAATTAGTCCGGCATAATCTACAGTTGAGGTTTGTGCAATTAATCCTCGTTGTGTATAAACAATAGGCACTGGTATCTTTAAAATCAAGGCTTTTCTATCTCGCCTTAAATTTAAATTAATAGCATTTGCTGTCTTTTCTAATTGATTAACTTTCATTATGAGAACCGCCTAAATATTTAGAATATCCTATTTGTTCTTCTAACTTCCAATTTAAATTAGCAGTTATATACTCAATTATATGTTGAGGAATTTTTTTAAAGAATTCTTCTTTTAAATAAAAATCTTTTTTATTAAAAGTTTCAATACTTATAGCACTTTCTAAACAATATTTTTCTAAAATTATTGTAGAATCCCAAATAGCTAGATTGTATTTTATAGCTAAAAAATCTAATTCAATTTTTGGATTCTCCAACAACTCTTCATATTTTATAAATTCTATATTTTTTACCACTTTCCTTAATAATAAAAATAAAGCTATTTTTTCTTCTCTGCATTTAAAAATATTGTCAAATGTCTCTACTATCTTTTGTTCCGTAATTATATCATAAGACCTAAAATCATTAGATAAAAAATCTTCCCAGCTAACCATAGCTAATTCAGGTAAATGGTGAGGGTGTTCAAACATACCTAATAGCCAGGAATAAGGATTCTTGTGTATTATTAAAAATAAAGTGTCTTCAGGAATTGGTATTAAAGAGTTATAATTTGGCAATCCATGTTTCCAGCCGTGATTAAAAACTATTTCAACCTCTCTGATATTATCACGTATAAGATACTCTAACCAGGTAGTTCCTGAATGCCTTTCCCCAAATAGCTGTATTTTAGAAATCATTAGGATTCAAATGGATTGCAACTAATCATTTCTTTAATTTGATCTTGTATAGAAGGTATTTCATCTATTATAGGTTTTTGAATATCTTTACTATTTACCAAAGATCTATCACAACCTGGGGTTGCTTCAAAGAGATCCACTTTTATATCTAAGTTATACTCGGCGATTAGCAACGTTAGTAACTGGTATTTGGAAATGATTTCAGGAGAAAATATATGTCTAACTCCTTTCCAGTAAGTTTCCTTAACAATAATATCCCTAATAATTTTAGCTAGTTGCCAACAAGTAACTCCGTTCCAAAAATGATTTGTGTATCCAAATACTTTAGAACCCTCTTGAGTTTTTAACCACTCTATTAGGGAACGTTGGTTTCCTTCTCGCTCTTCACCAATTAAAGAAGTTCTGATTACAGTAATATTTTCAGGCTCTCCTAAAGCCTTTGTTTTTCCATAATCATCGATAGCGTCTTTAACATCTACCTCTGAGTACTTACCTTTTTTTCCTGAAAATACGCCATCGGTAGTAATATGTATTACATTGACTTCAGTAGTTTCTGCTAAATCACTTAATAGATGTGGAAATATACTATTAACCTGTATAGTCTCATATAAGCCCCTAACTTGCATTCTTGGCCCAATGACCCCGGCACAGTTTATTATGACGTCCTCGGGGCCAATTTGCTCCAATTCTAGCCATTTAAGAACTGTAGCAGGCCTACATAAATCGAATTCTTCGGAACCCAAGGGTACTAGGCCTTTAATTCCTATTAACGCGGAGCTTACATAACGGCCTAACATGCCATTAGCTCCGAATAGATACATCATTATATTGTCTCCTTTAAAATTGTTTCTAAGTCTTTTTTTGACACGGCAAAATCCTTACTGTTATATTCATTATTTTTTAATAAAACTTCATCGTTATAAGTATTTTTATAATGCATTAAATAATATTTGCCAGGATCAGCCACTCTCCCTAATTCTTCTTTAGCAATCATAACCTCATGAATTTTTTCTGAAATACGAGGTTTTCCTATTTTGTATTTTAAACCAAAATTTTCTTTAAAATAATCAAACATATCCTTAACTAAAAAACTTTTTAATTTAGGAATAATATTAAACCCAGTTAATGAAAAACCTATAGGACGGCTAAGCGCGTAATCTATTAAATTTACAGCTTCAGCTACTGAAATCATAAATCTAGTCATGTCCGCACTATACAATGTAAGTGTATATTCGTTAGAAATGGCGTTCTTTATTAAAGGAATAAGACTTCCTGTAGAACCTAACACATTGCCATAGATGGCCGTGTTTAAAACACAGTCTCCAAGAGAGTTTTCAGAATTTACTATGAACAATTCTCCTGCTACAAATTTCATAGAACCATATAAGGTGGTTGCTGCTCTACTTTTGTCTGTAGAAATAAAGCAAGAATCTATATGATTAGTTTCTGCAGCGGCTCTACTGTTAAGAGCTCCATTAATAATTGTTTTGACGGCTTCACTTGGATTTTGGTCAACGGCTTCTATTTGCTTCATACTAGCCGCAAAGATAGCTTTGGAATGACCCATAGAGGCTTCTATCAGCCTTTCCTTATCATTTACGTCACCTATGACACATTTAATATTTGGGAATTGTTTTTTTAAATAATAGTGCTTTGCCTCATCACGGCTATATACGGTAATCCTATTAGTTCCATAATATTCTTTAACTAACGCAGTTCCTAAAAACCCCGCTCCTCCAGTAATAAAAATACGTTCATCAAACATTAGGAAGACCTCTCTCGTATTGACAATCGAGGTAAAGGTTTTAACCATTTACCTAAAAACCACGAGTTCTTATATACAATTTCATCTATAAAATTATAGGCAAGTACTAGAATATGATCTGGATTATACCCACGTAGAAAATCATTATCTAAGATTGGTATATGAGTTCCAGGTGTGAGTTTATTTTGTCGTAATGGAGAGTCATCTATAATAAATGGAATCTCATCTTCTGTAATACCCATAGTGGATAAGTATATATTAGCTTGACCACTAGCTCCATAAGCTACTATTGTTTCATTTTTCTCTTTAATATTATGCAATGTTTGCTTTATATCTGTTTTAAGATTTACTAACTTCTTTTTAAAAACTTTAATTTTATACTCAGTCAAAGCTGGAGGAAAAAAGTAAAGGGGGGTTGCCGGCTTAGTTCTACTAAATATAGCATGTAAAGATGTTCCATGTATACTAATATACTCATAAGAGTCTAAGTATAATCCATGTTTATCCATTAGAGCAGTTAAAGACTCTATTGTATAATAAAATAAATGCTCATGATAGAAAAATGGAAAGCACATCTCATCTAGTAAATAATGAAAATCCTGCACTTCTATAATTAGTTTGCCGTCAGGACTTAATAAGGTATCTATACCATCTATAACACTTTCCAAATCTTCCATATGGGCAAAATTGTTAGCGGAAAATATAACATCCATAAGCCCAAAATCATTTTTTATTTTAGTAGCTACTTCGTTATCAAAATAGTTATTAACTAGTGTAACTCCTTTAGGAACAGAGTCTAAAGCAACATTTGATGGGTCTACATTTATTACTAAATGATTCCCTAATTCCATTAGTCTTTCTCCTAGTGGGCAAGAGTTTCCTCCTATTTCTAATATACTAGAGGACGAAGCTAATTCGTTATGTAAACTTTCGGCTTCCGCATAAAAGTGATCTTTTAAAGTTTTAGTAGCGTGTGTATTATAAAAATAGTTATCGAATAGCTCATGTTTTGGTATCCTATCTTCTTTTAAAACTTGAGCTAATCCACAATCTTTACAATATAAGATTCTAAGAGGTTTTAAAACGTCGTCTTTAATATCTTCTAAGAAATTGCCTGCTATAGGTGCATGATCCATAGAAAATATAATATCGATGTTAGTTGAGTTGCATATAGCGCATTTCATCTTTAATTTTTGGTTTTGTAATAGTTAAGTCAATACTGAATCATGTCATCCAGCATTGTTTCAAAAGTATACTTCGGAACCCACCCTAATTCTTTTTTAGCTTTAGAGCAGTCTCCTTTTAATACATCTAGTTCTTCTGGACGTAAGAATTTCTCATCAACTCCTACAAAAAATTTCCAATCCGGTAAGCCCAAAGCTGTAAATACATAATCTACTAGGTCTCTTATTGAATGAGAAACTCCGGTGCTACATACAAAATCTCCAGGGGTATCCTGTTGTAGTATGAGTCACATAGCTTCAACATAATCTTTAGCATGGCCCCAGTCTCTATAGGCATCTAAATTTCCTAAATAGAGCTTACCACTAAGTCCAAGTTTTATTTTAACAGCTTCTTTTACAACTTTATTAGTAACAAAGTTAGTTCCACGTCTGGGAGACTCATGATTAAAAAGTATTCCATTAGAAATAAACATATCGTAAGCATTTCTGTATACATGAGTTAAATTATAAGCATAGACTTTAGAGCATCCGTAAGGCGATACAGGGGCTAATGGGGTAGTCTCTCGTTGGAACCCGTCTGCATCTATACTATTACCAAACATTTCAGAAGAAGAAGCTTGATAAATTTTAGCTTTTGGACAAACAACCTTTACAGCTTCAAGTAAATTTAGAACTCCGAGGGCCACCACATTAGTTGTATATGTAGGTTGTTCAAAAGAAATTCTAACATGCGATTGGGCCGCAAGATTATATATTTCGTCTGGCGTAGAATCCTTTAACGCTTTAAGTAAAGATACCATATCTGTCATATCAGCATATACTAAATTAAGTTGTTTAAAAATAGAGTCTAATCTAGCCGTCTGATTTTCCGCAACTGAATTACGTTTTAAGGTTCCTCAAACTTCATAGCCTTTTTCCAACAATAATTCTGCAAGATAGGAACCATCCTGTCCATTAATTCCCGTTATTAACGCTCTTTTCATTTTTATAATTCCTCGTTTATTAGTTTGCAAATAAAGTGAATATCCTCGGGTGATAACCCTGGGTGATTCGGTAGGTACATTCCAAATTTTGAGATATAATCTGCATTAGGTAAGTTGACTGCGGCTCCGTTATGTTTCACATAAAAAGGTTGTGACCCCATTGACCCACAAATTAAAGGACGCACTTCTACGTTATTTTCTTGTAGTTTTTTTACAATTTTATCTCTATTAGTACTTATTATTGGAAAAGCAAAATTAGAAACTATGTCATCCTTATGAAGGGGAGGGGTCCAGGCTAAATGCTGTAAGAGTTCTCTATATAATTTATAGTTTAAATGTCGTATATCAATATTTTTATCTAGTTTATCCAATTGTCTTAAACCTATATAGGCCTGTAAGTCTGTTGATCTTAAGTTAAAGCCAGCATTATAGAAAGTATATAAAGCATCAAACTCTGAAATATTCCAAGCATTTTGTAATTGATCTTGAGTATTGGTACTTAAATCTCTATCCCAACCATGGCTTCGTAAAGAAAGTAATAACTCATATAACGCAAAACTATCAGTACTTACAAACCCACCTTCAATGGTAGAAATGTGATGTCCAAAAAATGTAGAAAAACTAGACATAAGCCCCACTGTTCCAAGCTTTACCCCGTGGTAAGTTGAACCTAGGGATTCGCAAGCATCTTCTAAAAGCAGAACGCCATAACGTTTACATAAGTCTACAATTTCTGTCATATTAGGAACTAATCCTAAAACTGAAACTAACATTAGGACTGAAATATCGTTAGATTCAAATATAGTCTCTAAGACCCTTAAATCTACTGATAAGTTATCCATATTAACGTCACACAAACTAACGTTGTACCCCAACTGTATGGCGGGCGCTAAATCTGTAGCCCAGGCAACTCCAGGAATAACTATATTATTATTTTTTAAGTACTTTCCTTCTTTTAAGGCCGCTAACATTAAGAGATTAGCAGAAGAGCCTGAATTACAAAAAACAGAATATTTTCTTCCTAACCACTTAGACCATTTCTCCTCCAATAACTTTGTTTGAGGGCCCTTTGTTAATCTAGGATATGTTTTTAACCATTCTACTAAATTATCTATATCACTATTATCAATAGCATCATTTATTAAATTTATCATTAGTATTTATTGATTTTTATTTAAGCTGTTCATACACTTTCTTTATGCCCTCTTCCAGAGGTGTAAATTCGAATTCTGGAAATAAGGACATTAATTTAGAAGAGTCTATATCTTTTCTGTGCTGTCCATTAGGCATTGAAGTATCATATCTAACTTCTAAATGTTCGGCATTAAGAGCTTTTAAAGCTATAACTACCATTTCATTTATACTTAAATTTTGATTTGGTGGGGCTATGTTTACATTTTCATATGTATCAGTATAGATCATTAGTTTTATAAGTCTTGCTAAATCTCCGGCATACATAAATTGTCTAAGAGGAGTACCATCACCCATTAAGATTATAGTAGAATCTCCATTATCAAGAGCTTTCCTAATTTTAGTTAATAAAGCAGTTAAGAAATGACTTTTAGTTGGATCAGTTTTATCCCCATCTCCGTATAAATTACATGGAATAATATAATTATAATTAGTATTATATTGAGTATTATAGGCATCAATTTGTACCGCCATAGCTCTTTTAGCATACGCGTAAGAGAAGTTAGTGGGTGTGGGAGGGCCATCATGTAGTTGTTCCTCAGCCATCGGATATACAGTAGCCTTGCCTGGAAAAATACAAGAACTTAGGATTCCAACAAATCTTGGTGTTTTAGTTAGCATGGCATATCTAAGTAAATTAGTATTCATCAGAATATTGTCCGTATAGTATTCTGCAGGATGCTCAATGTTATCTAAGATACCTCCAACTCTCGCGGCCAGGTGTATTATACATGCGGGTTTTAGATGATAAAACAACTTTCCTACATCATCTTCGCTTCGCAAGTCATAGTCATCGGACGACAGATACACAGCATTGGGCATAATTTCTTGCAAACAACTGCCCACTAGACCACTTCCACCGGTTACTACTGTTAGAGTTGACATATTACTGTTAACCACACTCATAAATTATAGGCCAAATATTTTATACATAAACTTATCTTTTTCATAAATCTCCATTTTTAAAGCTGCAGGTATTTCATAGCAATCCACAGGCTTTCTATTACTTTTCTGAGGTTTTTCAGAAGCTTCGACTTTTTTCACACTTTTAGGGCCGTTAAAAGGGACGCCGTGTTGCACACATAAAGCCTTTAATTCCTCAGAAATATTTTTTTGATGTAAGATGTGGTAGTTGTTTTTTATCCACTCCAACTCTTCACATACTTCGTCATTAGATTTTAAATCAGTTATTTTTTTAGACCCAAATTGATCTAGGAAACCAAAAGTATAATACCCTATTTTTAAACGTGTTAGCTCTTTAAAAACATGATAGTCATAAGTATGATGCTGTCTAGATAAAACATTTGCGTGTTGCAATAAGAATTTATTGTCAAACATATTCCCCAATATTTTAACTAATCCCAAATCTCCGCTTAAACTATGTTTTTCAGAAATATAACGATTAATATGCCCTTCATTTGGATCTAAGGGCTTTGCATGACTTTCCTTAATTTGGGCATACTTAGGATCTAAACATCAAAAGGTAATTAAAGAGATATAGTAGTCTAAAGGTTCTCTGACAATACAAACTTTTTGTTCATTAGAAATTAAGCCATTATTTTTACAAAAATGATAGTTTCTATGGTGTCCCAGAGTGTACCCTTTGGGTAAAACTCTATGCGCATAAGTTCCAGCTGTCTTTGGCTGATGAAATATTATGAATTCTGGCATAGTATTGTTAACCATTCCTTAGAGTAAACTTTGAATTGTGGATATTTTTTTCTGATAGTCTTTACTACTGTGTTGTTATCTTCAAGAAAACATACAAAAGTGTCAGATAAAAATGGAATAGCATCCTCTAGTGTCTGTAAAATAGTTTCATCAGTGTGGTAGGCATCATCAACAAATATGTCTATAGTCCTACCCTTTAATATTTTTTCTAAATAATTAGAGTTAGATACAAACTGATCAAACTCAAATACTTCCGGTAATTTATTTGGAAAAGCTCCTAAATCTAACAAGGTTTGTAGATTATCTTCAAAGTAAGTTAAACTGATGTCTAAACCTATTACAGAGCCATTGGGGAATAAATCCCCCCAAAGAGCTAAACCGGAACCTTTTAAAATTCCAACCTCTACTATTGTAGGAGCCATGCTGGAATTAACAAAGGGTAGTAAATGTTGGGCATATTCCGAATTGTAGGCAGTTGGCAGCATTCTGTCGCCACCCTGCATACCTATTGTCGATAGGTATCGTTCCGATCTGGGGTCCCTTTCACTAACATGTTTTATGGGCACGTTTGTTATAAGGCCCCCATATTTTTTTTCAGTTGTTTCTAGAAATTCTTCTAGTTGTGGTATAGTGTAGCTCATGTAACTCCTTATAATTTAATACTTGTTTCTCAGTATAGATCTGATATGTTTCTATCCCGATTCGCAGGACCAAACCAGGTTGCTGGAAACACTACTTTCTTATCTTTATTTTTATTTAAGTAAGCCCCTCACCAGGAAAAACTCGAGTTAGCAATGATGTTATGACTACACCTAGATAAAATATTCATATCTATAAAGTCTTTCTCTCCTTCGATGTATACTGCGCTATCCCCGAACACAGATTTACACCAAGGAACGTCATCGCTCACAATGATTTTTTTAGTATTCTTAGGAAATAAATCTAAACCTTTAAAATAGTATTCAGGTGTTAAAGGTAAATGAAACTGTGGGGTTTCTAAATAATCCCCCCTTCTAACATGAATTCCGATAGTTTCTTCTGTAAATAGATTTCCATACTTAGAAGTGATATATTCATTAGTTTCAGATGGCAATTCAAATAGATTTTTAATAAAAAGCTCGTTATGTTTAAAATACTTATCTGATTGAAAATAACCCGTTAGTATAGAATTGTTAGAACAATTTATTTTTTTAAAATGAAAATAAGGCTCCTTGTACTCATTCACACAGGCACTTACATTGGCATGCGGTACTTTCCAAAAAATGGTATCTTTATACACATTTACACGATCATAGTAGTGAGTTCTACACTGTATAGGCTGATCTAAGTTAAATCCGTATTCTCAGTCATTGTCGATAGCTAAAGAAACTACATTTGCTATTTGAAATAGTAAGTTCCCCAAACCACCCATTAAGTTAGCTGTTAGCATTGGCTGCTTTCCTTCTTTTGAAATTTTGTATCGCTCGGTTGGCATTGACAGCTGCTTGCAGAAAAGTGGCACCGTTTGAAGCAGACTCTGGCAAAATTCTATAGTTATATAAAATTGCGTCTACAAAGTAAGGAGTAGTAACTTCGCTAAGTTTATATACCAAATCCTTGTCTCCTCCAGGACTGAGTGTTAGGTCATATCCTAGACTTTCGTTATAAGTAGTTCTTCTAAATGTTTTTAAATGGCTAGGCGGACAATCGTAAATTGCCTCATGTTCCCCTAATTTTCGACACCACCCCTCTTTAAGAGGTAGTAGGGTTTCATCACACAGCATAAAATTTGAATATACGAATCCACGCGCTCCTTTATCATACTCTTCTAGAATTTTTGCCGTAGCTTGCGGAAGCAGTGCATCGTCCGAGTCTAAAATACCGATAATGTCAGTTGGGGAGTTAGCAATCATATTTATCATAGTCTGCAAACTTCCTAGATTTTTAGAATTTTGTACACAAATAAATTTATCATTATTAGCTACTAGGTTTTTTATAAATTCTGCGGAGCCATCAGTACTAGCATCGTCTGTTATAAAAGCGCATCACCGGTCACAGTCTTGTGCCATTAGCGACTCATATCAGTCTTCTAAATACTTTTCTTTATTATAATTTGGTGTTATGTAAGTTATATATTCCATGTAAAGATATGTCCTTATATTTCTGAGGGCTTTAATCCTCATTTTTCTGTAAAGTATTTGGTATTGTGTCCTATTATGTTCACAGAACGATCGCCGTTTGCATATAAATTGTTTCCGTGAGATGCTTGGGTCCCTACTTCTCCATTTTTTAATACATAGCTAGCATCTTGCAGCCTCTTCCCAAAGTCTATGTCTTCGTGTCCGTAATTTCCATCAAAATTTATGTCGAAAAGACCTATAGCATCTAACACTGTTTTTCTAATTCCTAAATTAGCGGTACTGAATCAACCATCGGCGGTCTGACCATTTCAAAATTTTATAATTCCTCTAGAAACATCGGCTGTTTTTAAAGTGTCTAAATGAGCTTGTATGAAGTTATTCGAAGTGGGTATACAATCATCATCTAGCAAGATGATATAAGGAGAAACACACAAAGCAACAGACTCATTGAATCTAGCAACTCTGTGGTAGCCAGCATCCTCATTTCATATAAATTTTGTAATTATTGAGTAAGTTGCGGCATTGATAGGGTCACAGCTTCCGTCATCATTGATGATGAGATTAAAATTAGTGTTAGTTTGTTTCCCTAACATTTTTAAGGTTTTTAACAGTTCAACTGGCCTGTTATAAGTTGTGATGCAAATATCTATATCTTTCTTTTCCATATTAAAAACCTATTTTCTCTTCAACTTCGAAGGGAAATTTATTAATTGTTAAGTAGTGATGCAGTACGCTTTTGTAATGCCTATTTTTCAATTCTTGAGAAATTCATAAAAATTCTTGAACCACTTTTTTATCTAAAAACGGGTATCTACTTTCAATACCATACGCACCTCCTACATACTCCTCTTTGGCCAAGTAAGACTCCATAGACGAGCCGTAAAAAGACGCTCAAGGAAACACAGTATTCAAGTCTTTTGGAAACAGTCCTCCAAAATTGGAATGTGGGTATTTCGATTTCCCACCAAACCCGTAATCTGAAAACAATTCATCAGCACCAGCTCCGCTTATGTGAATTTTTAATCCAACGCTCTTTGCTTTTGCGCACAAATACGAGAATTGATTAGAACCGTTATCGTCTACAAGTTTTAAGTTGAATTCGTTATAGCTGGATGAATCTGAGCGTATGGTGTACACGAAGCTGTCTGTATTACGTACTATAAATTGATGTGCCAAATCCAAATCCTCGGGACGCACTGTGTACTGATCGATGCGAGTTGTGTTTTTTAAAACATCATATCTTTCCGCTAAAATCTTTTTATTCTCGTGGCCAACGTGAGTATAGGCTTGAAAAGGTACTTTTAGTTTGTGCATTTCACAAGCAATGGCACCGCTGTCATACCCACTAGATAGCCCTATAAAGATTTTTTCTCTGATGTTAGTTTTAGCACGTTTTTTAATGCTTTCAGAAAAAGCGATCGCTCAATCGTCAAAATCAGTTTTATATTGGTCTAAATTAAACTCGAAATTAGCGAAGGATCTTAATAGTTGCTTCGTTTTTAAATCAAAAACAAAGGTTGTGTTTGCTGCACATTTTTTTATATCAGTAAATCCAAGCTTGTATAAAGGATCGGCGTAACTTGCTATTCCGATATCCTGCGAGTTAATTGAAAAAAATAGAGGTTTTGTTTTAAAGGTATCGGTACTAATAAGTAAGATTCTTTTATTAAAGTCTACTAACGCCAAAGCAAACTCCCCATCTAGCAATTTTGTAAATTGCTCCCCATACTCCTTGTATAGTGGAATAAGACATTTTGTATCATTATCAAAGCCATCGAAATTATAAATTTCGCCGTTAAACAATACAACGACGTCGTCTTCTAACAAAGGCTGCGAAGTTCAAGCCCCTGTTATACTGAGCAAATTGTGCAAAAAAGTTATGCCATTAATATTTTTAATGTTTGTACTATCGGGCCCACGCAACTGGAGAAGTCTATTGATCTGTGGTAGATTTTCTACATCTTTTGTAGTTAGTAAAAAAGAACACATGCTATGACTTAGTCCTTATTTGTGGTATCAATTTGTTTTTGTGTAGCCCGCCATTGGCATATCCAGGCAAAGTACATATAGATACAGCTGTTTTTCACGCTACAAAGGGCAAACTTAGTTGGTCTCTGGAAGAATACTTACAAATTTGCTCTCACCAACGTAAATTCAATACTTTGATTTTATCAGTATTTTTGCGTATGAATGTTGGAAGTTCATACAGTCCATTATTCTTTGGGTAGCATTGGCTACGATAGTAGTCCATTTGTCTATGAATGTTTTCAGGTAAGTCATATTTTAATTTCAATAACTCAGAAGCTTCTTCATAAATACAAGTTCTATGGGTATGTTTAAATACTCCTAAATCTTTGTTATGTAAATACTGCTCACAAAATTCTAAAGGATTTTCAATTACCTCATGGGTGGGATCGTGCCATATTCAATAATTATAATCTGGGAAAAATAAATGAGGCATTATCTTATAAATTTTAGCATTTCGTCTATTTCTATATAGAGAGTCTAAACTAAAATCAAGTGCTGGTAATTGAGTTCAGCCTTCACATTTTTGTGGTTTGTCTACAAAGGCAAAGTAATCTACATCTTTAAATATATTGTTAGGAGTATGTAGTTTAGCCACATTCCCACAAATAGCTGTTATAATTGCAACTTTAGTCATGTATTTTTTTTACGTAATTTAATTCCTGTCTTATAGTTTCTGTAGCAATATTTTGTTGAACCTGACCTGACCAGAGTCTGTTTACTACTAAACAATCGTCTAAAATTTGAGGTAGGCCGAAGGTATCATATAATCGTTTATAATATTCTACATCCATTAAATATATCAAATTTTCATCGAAAAGTAAAGGTTTATAATTTCTTATAGCTAATACGCTTGGACTACTGATAGTATTGACTCCGTGGTGAATATTAAGACCATATCGTGGAACCATTTTAGCTCCCGAGGTTGTCTTAGAGCCTGTTACAGCTCAAACTACCTCTGAAGTAAAAGTTTTATAAATTTTTTCAAGTGAAGTATTTTTATATAAAAAGTCATCTTGAAATAAGATTTTTATTATATCTCCACTACAGCATTTAATGGCATTATTAATATTGGCAGAACTATTTCCACGATTTAGCTCATTTTTTATATATATAATATTTAAAGTATCTTTATACTTTTTACATAAAGCTTTTATGCTCTCATTAAGGCTATGGTCTGATACTACTACTTCGAAATCCTTAAAGGACTGTTGTAAGAATATATTAAATTGGTATTCTAAAAATTCTACCCCTTTCCCTAACATTTCATAAGTAGGTATAGCTATTGATAACATTATATTAATTCCTTAATTCCATTGTTTCATAAGTGTGTTTTTCACGCAGCCTCCTATTAGTTGTATTTTATATATTTATACACCTAAGCACTGAGAATAGTTTCTTTTCCCTTTTAGTATATCACTAAAACCCTCTTCTTGTCCACAAATTCTTGGATTAGCAAAATAAGTATTTAAAGTTGGCTGTAAGTTAGAATAATAATAGTTATCTATAGGAATATTTAACTGCTTTAACTCTTCTACGATTTTATGAAATACAAAATGTTGATCATTTAGTAGATAAGAGTGTGTAGTTAACCCCCTACTCTTAGCTATATATTTTGAAACAGGTATTGCCGGTTCTAAAAAATTAGCTCCTAAATAAAATAAATCTCAATCCTCTGGTAATTCTGTACAAGTTTGTTTTAGTCTATCAAAAAAATTATTGCAAAATAATACATCATCTTCTAAGATCCATATAGTTTTATACCTATTTATACTGGCATCTTCTATAACTTTTTGATGACTAGTAAGACATCCCCAAGCTCCTTTACAGGCCCCCTTCCAGTGAGAAGGTATAATTGTTAATGGGTCGTCAGCGTCTATAGCTTTAAAAATTTTTACAGTAGGCAAACTATCATTTGGTATACTAGCTCCCCATTTAGTTTTAAAAGAAATTAGTCTATCCGGTCGTTTATGTAAGTTAATACAATAAATGGCGTCTATGTCTGTCAATTTCATAATTAAAAGCCAAGCTCACTTGTGTAGTTACATACCCTTCCTTGGATATCACTATAGCTATTATTGTCCTGACCACATAATCTAGGTACACTAAAATATGTATTAAATCTTTTTTGTAAATCGGTCACGTAGTATAAGTCTATAGGATCTTTTGCTACGGGCAATTCCTTAATTATAGTTTGAAAAATATTATGTTGATTGTTTAAAAGGTAGGCGTGAGTAGTAAGGCCTACAGTCGTGGCAAGATGTTGTGATACACGTTCAAGCGGTTCTTGTGGGTTATAGCCTAAGTATAGTCAGTCCCAATCCTCTGGTAATTCATCTAATACTATTGCTAATTTATTAGAAAAATCAGCATCAAAAGTAACGTCATCTTCTAAAATCATAATAGTTGTTTCATTGGAGGTTACAGCCTCTCTAATAACTTTTAAGTGACTTAGAGTACAAGCATAAGCCCCAGGCAGGCCCCTTCAGCCTGCCGGGAATGCTTGAGATTGACTACGAGCGTCTACCGCTTCGAGAATCTGTAAGGAGGGTATGTCAACGTTTGTGGTAAAAGCATTTTTGAATCTTTCTTCAAAAAGTGTTAATCTATCTGGTCTGCGTTTTAAGTTTATACAGTAAATTTTGTCTACAATGTTATTTAATTGCATCTAAATTAACTCCTCTAGAAAATTGTTAAACACTTGTTGCTGTTCTTCAAAATTTATAATTTCTCGTATTTTGACTGCAGCGTTATGTTGTAAATTATGTCTATAAGTTTCGTCAGTTAAGTATCTATCTAATTTAGATTTAAACTCAGCAGTAGACTCAAGAATAATACTTGTTTCATCAGTAATCCATCGTTCCATAGTCTTGCCCCTAACGAAGGGTTTAAAAGCTATTATAGGTCTTCCTGTAGCTAAACTTTGAATTGTAGCAAACCCATAACCCTCTTTTTCTTTAATATGCATAGTAGCTATTTCTTCCTTGAAACTGTCGTACAAGTTAGGGCCACTTATGTATCCATTAGGCTCCCCAACTCCATATCTTCTAAAATCTAAATTTGGAAATTGGGCCGTACATTGAGAATACAAAGCTAAAGAGTGTGCCCAAAATTCCCCATAACTATTAATATAGCTATTTAGAACAGTAAGGGATTCTTCTGGAGCTTCTTGGAATACTTCATAGTCTACAGGGAGTAGTATATGTGAAGAATGCACACCTTGTAATTTTCCAACCTGATAGGCATGTAAATTAGCTGATAGTACGTTCTTAAAATAATTAAAATTTATTACTCCAGTATGGTATTCATTTCCATAATAAGAGATGTATTTTACAGAGGAGCCTTTCTTATTTATAATATTATTAATAACATCATTCTGCTGCTCAAAACAAGGGTTAATAACTGCGTCAATTATATCAGTATCTAAAAATTCTTGATAACTAATAGTAACTCTATTTTTAGTAGACGCAGTATATTTTAAACCGTATTTTATAACCGGTACCCAACTTTGATCTAAAAAATAAATATTATGATCAGTGTTTTTACTTAAAAGAAAAAATGCTTCATCTACATCTGGGTGCATGGAAGGTAGTAATATATTCATTAATTTAGTAATGAGTACCAAGAAGCTTTTATATTAGCTTTATCTACCTGTTGTTTTAAAATAGGAATAGCCTTCTGGGCTTCTTCTTTCCAATACCCATAATTCTTTTTTACTTCTTTTATTTGTGCAATTGCTTGACCCATGTCTGGATTATATTGCATACCTATAGACCCTACGTCATCAGGCCTTCCTGAATAGTAAGCATCGCTAAAGTCACCACTTTCTACCCATAAAATTCCTGGAATATCTTTTAAATCTAAATGAGCAGTGTTTTTACTTAGTATCACAGGTATTCCTTGTAAAAGGGCTTGCCTAGGCGTAATACTATAACTCTCTCCAGCTGATAGAAATACATAGCAATTTAGTAATTCCCACCAGGATTGGTATTCTTCGTTATCTAATGTTTTATGTTGAAGAATAATATTATTGGGTTCTTGGGCAATGTGTTCCTTTAATTGGTTCATCATAACTGGAGTATTTACAAATCTTCTGGAATGAAGTTTCAAATAGTCATTTTCAGTTTTACAAGCATTAAAAGCATCAATTATATTATCTACTTTTTTCCTATCCCAAAACCCACCTGAATACCCATATACAAATTTATTGGGTTCTGGATTATTAATAAAGTTTGGAAAGGAAGCTATATGTTCTACTTTATATATTTCAGTTTCTGGGTATTCTTCTTTTAAACAGTCAGTTAGCCATGAATTTGTAACTACGATATTATCAAAAGTAGGTATTATATCTTTTAAAGTAGAAACTCCAGTGTTTTCCCACATTAAATACCAGTAAGTATTTGCGTCGTAAGTGTTTTTAATCCAGGAAGTTAAATTATTATTATATTCAATAATATTAGATTCCAGGTCAATTCCTGATACGTGTACAAATTTACAATTTTTGTAATCAAGTGGCTGTCTAATATGAGCATTTTCATATTTTTTATATAATTTAAGCCATTTAAAATCTTGTTCATGTTTTTTTAAAGTAGTAGGCATAAAATTAGTTAAAGTGCTTAAAAATATAAAATTTCTATGTAAGCGATCTAGTGGTCGATTGAAAGAAATATGTTTAAAATCTTTAAATACATGTTTATATAGATTACATAGGTGTGCCCCCAATCCATCTTCTTTGTAATGAAATCCGTGAAGAATAACTGATTTATCAACCTCTCCTGTAGGTTCTAATTCTTCACAACTAATAGTTCCCAAATAAGCATCTATGTCGAAGACTTTCTTTTTAATGATTAGATTGGTTATATCTAATTTTTCAAAAGTAGATTTGTTGCCCGACACAGCCGCCATGAGCCCTGAAGGTTTTTTTAAATCATTAGGGTTGGACGGACTAATTGTACATTGTATAGGACCGGTGAAGTTAGTGCCTTGGTAAAAATTAGTTACTACGTTACAGGTATGTTTATTATTATTTGCTTTTATTATAGTTTTACATTGCAGAGAATTAACTAAAAGATTTTCCCATAAAAAATTTAAGTATACTTCAATATCTACAGTAGTATTATACTCAATTTCTATAGAATAAATACTACCGGCTTTAAAATCTTTTACGTTTTTTAACCACCAAGTTTTATAAGTTCCTAAATCTTGTATCATTTTTAAATTTGATTTAAGTAAAGGCGCCGGCTATTAACCAGCGCCTATAATACTTATTAGTCAAAAAGACCGCCTTCTTCTTCTTCAGCAGCTTCAGCTGACTGATATTGAGAAAGTATATTTTTGTGACCACCTTTGCCATTACTACCGATATCAGCATATACTGATACAGTTTTTCCTCGAATAGCGCCGACTATATCTTCTACTTCTACGCTTTCTGATATAACGTCTGCTTTATCTACAGCTCTTAATAGATTTATTACAAAAGGAAGAGCCTTTTCTGTCATAGTAAAGGTATTCCACGCTTTCCTATTTTTGTGTTCTCCGTCTGCTACTGTAAATGTCACATTAATTGTTTCATTGTTATTTGAGGACTTTCCAACTTTTATGTCACCTATAGTGCATGTGTATCTTCCTTCTGGAAGAGGGTCGAAAGTTCCTGACTTATCTGCGGATTTTTGTAAATTATATCCCATCTGTGTTGTCTTTGGTTAGATCATTTATTAATAAAATTGCTTCGTCTTCTTTAAGATCCAGCACACTGTTTACGCTGTAGTCTGTTGCTAAACGTTTTTTGGTAGCTTTTTCCCCTACTTTTTTAGTTATTTTTTCTAAGGCCATTAGGGTACCGGCCTGAACACCCGCAGTTTTTAAAGCTTTACCTTTAAATTTAATTTCTGCATGTCTTCCGACGGTGTCTTCTAATGCTTGTTGCTGGTTAAAAACAACTGGCTCTCTTTCTAAAGTCTCGTTACCTAGATATTTTGTAAAAGATGCGTATGAGAATTCAAAAGGTTTGTCTTTTGGTAAACGGTTAGTTCTATCTTTTTCTACAATAGCCATATGTTTTGTACCTTCATTATATAATTCTATAACGACGTCAAACATGAAAGGCATATCTTTTGGTACATCAGGCTGCGTCCCAATAACTTTCATAAAATCTCCATCTTCAGAGGAGTATAAAGTTTTAGATTTAGCAGTTACAATAATATTCATGTCTAAAGCTAGCATCTTATTTACCATGTATTTTACTTCAGCTTTTATGTGTCTGTAGTCTAAAGGTTGTAGTACATAATCGCTTTTACCATTTTTGATAGCCATTTTTTTAGTAAAACCTAATATTATTTGATCATAAATATTAGTAAAAGGATCTACTACTAACGTCTTTCTATCCCGAGGGTCCTCTAATAATTCATCAATAGCTTTTTTTACCATTGTTGGATTAGCTGTCTTAATCCTCTCGAAATCAAAAAATTCTCCATAGTACTCCGTTCCTTTTTCTGCGTCTATTACCGCACAATTTGGAAAATGTAATGAAGCTACAGATTTACCAGTTCCGGTTGCTCCATAAATAAGCATTTTTAAACGTGTTGCCTGTTTTTCGGCAGGTTCAAATAGTGAACTCATTCTTTGTATTGGTTATTTTGTGTATCTACGAACAATATCATAGGCTTTATAAGTAGCTTCAACGTCTCTTAAACAATAATCTTTTATTGCTTCTATTCTTCCAGCTTTAAAAGCTGTGTATACGTCTTTAGCTGCTATATCGCCTTCCTTAGGAGAAGGTATTCCTAAGAAGTCACAAGCTAATCTTAATGTGGGAGCCGCGTATCTGTCGTAGTCAGAAATATGGTTCATTACATCAAAATGTGGGTGCTTTTGAAATCGTCTAGTATCTGTGAAATCTTTGGAAGTTGGAAGGATTTTATGCATCATTGAGCGTTTTACAATGAAAGGTACATCGAACCCTAACCCATTATATGACACGTAAAGGCCATAATAATGATTCTTAACTATATTCCAGAACTTTATTAGGATTTCTTTTTCTTCTCCTATTAGGCCTAGTTTTTCGAACTGGCCCTTGTCGTTTGTCTTCATTAAACCAATACAAATAATTTCTCCAAAATAAGGGCTTGTCGCCATTACGCGATTCTTTAGTTCCTCTGGAGATTCGTCCGATTCTTTTTGTCTGTTTATTTTCTTTTGAAGCTCTTCCTCTGCTATCTCTGATAGCTTAGTTTGTTGAGGAATAGTTTCAATATCTAAGGTCAATGTGTCCATAGTTTTTATGGTTAGTTCTATATATTAATATAACCATGATTTGCTTATAAAAGCAATGGTTCTTTTGTAGGTGCTATACGAAATAAATCTTTATGTTCTGGAAATCGTGTGTTAGCTTCACTTAACAATAATTCCTCATTGTTAGTTTTGCTAGACAGGTGTCCAAACATAAGCCATTCTACTGAGTCCAAGTCAAGATCCTCATCAATAAAGTCTAATACTTGGGCGTTACTTAGATGTCCGTAAGGACCGTCTATTCTGCCTTTTAGTATTATGTCATATTCATGGTGACCCCATAAGGTTTCGGTATCATAGTCCGCTTCAAGTAAATACGCGTCACACCCTTTTAAGGAGTGCCTTATCAGTCTTGTAAAACTTCCAGTGTCGGTTAGATACCCAAATTTCTTACCATTAGATAAGTCTTCAATTACATATCCCACACTATCAGCTACATCGTGTTTAGTACTAAAACTAGTTATTTTCAAATCTTCTAGAGTGGTACTTGTGCCAGCTTCGTGATAAATTACATCACATTTATTAAATGAGGCTTGCTTTTCCATAAAACATCTTTCTGGAAGATATATTGATTTACCAGTTTTTCTACCAAAAACTCCAGCACCAGATATGTGGTCTCCGTGCTCATGGGTTATGAATACAGCCTCTGGCTCAACATCTCCCATAGCTTCTTTTAAGCGTTTGTAACTTACTCCTAAATCTATAAGTATACTAATCTTATCAGTACTAATTAAACACGAATTTCCAGAACTACTGCTAAATAGAGAGTGTATTCTCATAATAGTATTTGGTTAATCTGTGGTAGTCAAAATTCCAGGCTTTACTCTTACTACCCTAACAGAAGCTTTATTAAATTTTCTGATTTGCAGTTTGCTATCATAAATTTTATCTTCTTCATATAGCTCCGTTAATATTGCCTTTTGGCTATGATCTAAGCTGCTACCTGCGGACCTTAAGGACCGTGATACCTCATTATAAGCTAGTGCAAATATAATACTGGGGGTAGGTTCGCTAGATCCTTTTATTGTACTCCAAAACCCTACTATAGGGGCTGGAGATTGATCTACATCCATAATGCTGTCGGCTTGTAATCTTAGCCTTCCGCTTGAAATAAGTTCATTAAGTATTTTTAGAAATCTATCAGACGCTAACTCAGCTGCTGCTTCTGTTACTAAGCTTTGAACTTTTTCTTTTAAATGCTCAAATAGTCTCTCTTGAAAATCTTTAGCTTTTCTTCTAGACCATAAAAATTCAGATAAATATTTATAACTAGTACTGAGTAGGGCTACATTTCTAGAAATTCTAATATCATTAGATTGCCCTTCTACAATTGCATAGTATGTGCGTAAAAAATCGTCATAAGTTTTTTCTAATAATACTGGGTTTTGATTTAAAATATGGTGTATATACCTTGCGGTAAATCCTGGATAGTATTTACTTACTCCTTGAATCTTTTTCCCTAAATCTAAATCTCGTTCGTAAGTTCCATCAAGATTTACCATAAACATACGGGATAAGTTAGAAGCTTCCCCTGCTGGGGTGTCTTCTCCGCTGAACATAATCCAACCTCTTATTACATAAGTTTTAGCTATTCCTAAAGAAGCGTTCATTCTAGATCTTGTAGTATTATCTGCAAAATTTTGCATTAATCCTAAAGCAGCATTATAAGCGCTTGTAGTAGCCATGTTCTTTTGTTTAAAATCATCAATTGCAAATATTGCATCTTTAAAAAAGTAACCAATTCTTCCAATACTATTTGCAGTGGATCTCCATGAAGCTACAGTTTTGAAATTTCCATATAAAGTTTGTAACATATTAACAAAGTAAGATTTACCCCTACCTGTCTGGCCTCTAACAAAGAATAGGTATCTTGTTTCATCACTGCCTAAAAACGGAAAAATGATAGGCAAATAGGCATGACCTATAGCTGTATGGGATACTTCAAAACTAGAAAGGCGAATTAGATCTTCTCCAATACTTTCTCTAGCTATTTCAAATTCTTCATCACTAAGCATACACATGTCTAAATCACATGAAAATTGCTCATCTGCTAAACTAATGATGATTTCATCGTTTTCTCGTACACCATCTTTATCAATTAAAACAGAAGGGGTTCTATAAACTTTAGGGTACAAGTCTCCTTTCGGAATATTGTTGTATCCAAATTGTTTTAATACGGTGATGTCTTTTGCTTCTGAGTATTTTTGAACTGCGTGTTGTATTGTAATAATATTATCCATGAGTAATTGGTTTGGTCCTAAAACGGCGGTTACATAGGCTCTAAATTCATTAGGGTTAGAGTAATCTTCAGCTGTCATACAGAATTTTTCCTCTCTATTTTCATTTATTATATCACCACTAAGTAAGGTTTTTTCATGTAAACCATCCGCCACTCTTTTTACTTCGTTTAAATTAACTATAAAGCTAGATATTTGCCTAGTACTTGGGGCTTGATCTTTCTTAGCAGGCATTCTCTCATAATAAGCTGTGCCTGATTGAAATACAAAACTTAATTTACTAGTCGAGTTATCTTCTGCTAGGTTTTCTCCTTTGGCCCAATGGTAGAAGGCTATAGGGCTGTTTGCAGTTCCTATCTCTTTACATTGAAATTCACAAACATTGTTGTATTTTGAGCTTTGAAGTTTTTTACAGGTGATTGGTAAATAGCCCTTTTGTTTATCAGCTCTTACTTTATCCCGCATTTTCTTCAAGTGATACTCGGTAGTTTTTGCATCATAATGATGAAGTTTAGACAGAAATTCTTTTACAAAATATTCTTCTGCATCCTCTCCCGCATTGATAAATAGATATCCAAAAACTTCTCTTAAGTAATTTGGACAGGTTTTTTGAGTTAAACAATTATCCCATGAATTTTTTAAAGCCCTACATCTATTTACTATTTGTAAAAAAGAAGTGTCTGGAGTACTAAACTGTTCCAGTTTAGCGTATTTCATGGTATCTAAGTTTAATTCGTCTATAAATTTACTGAATTTTTTAGATTTATGGTGGAAGCCATTAGGTCCTTTTACTAAATTTCCCATATCTTCCATAGTTGGGAGGTCGGATTGTTTAGGAAAAATTTCCCATTCAATACTTTCATGAACCTTATCTAGGCTACTAAAGATATTTTCTAAGCCTTCTTTAACAGCTCCTGCGTCAACTGGATGCTCGAAAAACATCCATACGTGGTAGCCTTTATGCCCCGAATGTTCAATATAAGATGGTATTTCAAATTTAGATAATAGGGCTTGTGCGGCCTGGGCTTGTTCCCAAAGCACTTCTTCCCATTCATCTAATTTAAAATCTGGAGAATTCCAAACATCTTTAATTACATCTATATCTAATACTGCCCATTTTATTGTGTTCTCAATTGGTATCAATTGGTATAGGCCTACTGTCTGCTCCCCTTTTAAATGCGCATTTATTATCTCGTCGTCTATTTCTTCTTTAACCGGAAAATACATACCCTTAGGGGATTGTACGGAATATATGTCAGCCCGATGAACAAATAATTGTTTAAATACTTTTAAATCCATATAATGGTATGATTAAAATTTTTGTTCGTTTCTTAGTGAATTACATTTAAAATTGCAAAATAATCCACATTTTAATTTACCATCAGTAAATAGATCCGCAGACTTAGTTTGTAGAGTTGCCCACGTTTTAAATAAATGTTCTTTATCTAAGGGACAGTCAATTTTGTTTATTTTGTAAAAAGCTTTTTTTAGATTAGGTTTCTTATTATAAAGTTTCCCGTATAATACCTTGTATTCTAAATATCTCTTTACCTCTTTTAAAGCTTTTTCAGGGAATTCAGTATAATTAGATAGTAAAGATTTTAGATCTTCATCGCTAATTTTCAACATAAATTTCTCTGGGGCTACTACAGCTAAATGGGCATTTATTCTACTACGTAACTGCTCGACTCTCGTCATTTTAATATCTTTCCTACCGGTGCCCCATCTGTCCGCTATCCGTAAATCTAATAAATCGTGTATGTTATCTTCTCCAACTCTACCAATAAATTTCTTTAAGGAAGCGCTCGATTTGCAAGCTACGATATTAAATAAATGATTTTTAACAAGTAAGACTACTTTTTGTGAAAGCTTCTTTGGAAATCCCCATCTGTATAAAATACGTTCAGCTAAAATTGCTCCAACATTTTCATGTGAATAAAAATGTAAGCCAGTATCAGTTATAATTTGGGTTTGAGGTTTACCTATATCATGCAATAACGCCGCCAATCTTAATATTAAAGTATTTGGGCGACCTATTTTTACAGAATCAAGGGCATACATAATATGCCTATCTAAGGTTAAGCCTTCTTTTTTGTTGCTTTGGGGTATGCCGTATGTATGGGTGTACTCTGGAAGTATTTGATCAGAAATCCCTAACTGTCTTATTGTATTAAAAAAGTTACTTGGAACCTCACTGCGGGTGAACAGTTTTTCTAATTCAGATCGAAGTTGTTGAGAGTGTACCGTACTTATTTTCAATCGATGCTCTTTTATACTCTTAACTGTTTCCTCCTCTATCTTCCATTCAGATCCTAACAAACTATGAAGTACAGCACATCTTAAAATCCTTATTTTAGATTCCAATATTCTAGTTGCACCATCGCCAACAAACTTAATAATTTTATCATGTATGTCACTTATTCCGTTGTGAAAATCTATCCACTCTTCTGTTATAGGCTCATAGTATAAACTATTAATAGTAAAGTCTCTTGAATTAGAATCTTCTAATAAACTACTTGTAAATTCGTAGTTATAATATGTATTAGATAATGTTACCTTTTTTAGTGGATATAGTATAAATTTAGTATCATTATATTGTATTGTAATCGAGGTGTCATAGGTGCTAATGGATGTTATCCTGGAAGCTAATTTCGTTTTTATTTGTGCTAAAGTGCCTTGTACTGCGATATCCCACTCTGTTGGTATCTTCTGCATGTATAAATCTCTAGCAGCTCCCCCACAAACCCAAGCTTTGAATCCCATTTTATTTAAAAATCTTATTATATGTTTTTCCATTAATAAGCTTCCTCTTCATATAAATGACCATCTTTATCTGATAGCATCTCGGTCCAGCGAGATGTTGGTCCAAATATAAATGACTTATGTTTAAATCTATGGTAATCGCAAGAACACCAAGCAGAGGTTTTCTGAAGAGGGGGTTTAAATTTCGTATCGGCATCTACAGCCTTAGAATATTTTCTTTTTAACTGAATATCCGGCACGGTACACCAACCATTTCTAAACATTGTACTTCTATAAAAGAAGAATCTACAAGTAAAACAGCAAGCCGTAATTCGAAAATTCGGCCTTTTTAAATCGTTTTCTAATAGTTCTTCTGTGTCTGTTGTAAAATTATAGGTTGGTTCATAATCTTGTGTCATATATTATTTTGGTTTAACTATTAAATATATAGCTAAATTTTGTTAACTCCAATTAAAATTTTGGAGAAAAATTAGTTGCCCCGTCGACAAAAAGAGTTCCATCCTCTCTAGCTGTTGCCCACTCCTCTGGAGTAGTAGGGCGTACTGTAAGAATTCCAGAACAGGAAACTATATATTCTTGAGGCTGTATATAACATTTTGCTAATACTTCTCTACGTTCTCTTAATTGTTCTGGGGTCATATTTGCCTCAAGTTCGCTTGCTGTTAAATTACGAGATTTGTCCATAAGAATCCATCTCCAAGTTAAATGTTTTTAATATTTGGCTTTCTATGCTCATTTTATAATCGTCTACTAAATCGCTAGATAAAAATTTCCCCTCATTGGCTAAATCGTCAGCTAAATTACTTAAAGCCTTATGCTGATTTAGTATTTCTATTAAAGTATCTCTAGTTTTTTCCATGTTTTAATTTACCTATTTTATCTATAGTAATGCCGTTCAAGTGATCTACTTCATGTTGTAAAGCAAATACTACCGGCATAAATTCTCCATATAATTTACTTTCTATTTCTTCAAACTCTAAATTTACATATGAAATCCAAATATTAGCTCGTCTTTTTACTTTATAAATCTGCCCAGGGCCACTAAGGCACGCTTCTAGCATATCTACTTTTTTACCCATAGGTTTTACTATTGGATTTACAGCTACCAACCACCCATCTAAATTTTTTATGGTAATGATTGCGGGGCATTCTGGCCCGTCGGTTTCTTTATAAATTTGAGTCGCTGCCAATCCTGCGCAATTCGCTTTCATAGATTCGGCAGTCTCAGTTAAATCTCTTACAAAGTTTACAATGTGTTCTGGCCACTGACGTACGCCTTCTACTGCAGAAGTTAATCCACCAGTCGAGCCTTTTGGTATCTCTACTGGAACCGCCTTTACATTTAGTAAGGGACTTCCAAATTTATTTATTTCTCTAATCATCTAAGTCTCCTAATGTTTTATATATTTTACGTCTTGCGTAGTATTGGTACTTAAGAAGATCAACCTTTTTATCTACAAAGTCAACTATTATTGCTCCCTTTTTACCATCACTTTTTCTCATAAGTCTTCCAGCTGATTGCCTAATTTTAACTTCTGATCTTATAGGGGCTGCTAAAATAAGAGTGTCTAAATGTGGTATATCTAGTCCCGTGCTAAAAAGGCCATAAGTAGAAATTACAATTCTAGTTTCTTTTTCTCTTAATTTTTTCATGACAGCTTTACGATCTTTTTTCTTCATTTTAGAAGTTAGTTTAACAGACCCTTTAAGCTTTGTTTGTAAGTAATCTACCTGCGATAATCTTAGACATAATATACAAATATAACCTTTTTCATAATCTTCTTCAATAGTATCTAAAATCAATTGGTTACGATCCGTATCCTCTGAAAGATCATTAATCATCATACCATATTCTTGAGTAGAAAATAAAGGAAACGTATATTTAGTAGGTATAATTCGTACATCGGGTGTAACCAATACATCTGCTAATGCGCTATTAGGTACTGTATGTAACTTAGGACCTGTTGCCCAAAATATAACCTTTGTTAACCCATCTGCTCTTCTAGGGGTTGCTGAAAATCCCCATTTATACTTAGCCTTTAACTGTACCATAGTTTCCATGTAAGTTTCAGCAGCAACTATATGAACTTCGTCTGCTATAATTTGTCCAAATGTATCATTTATACTATCCCAGCGCTCGTCTTTTAATTTAGCCATAGTTTGGTGTAAGCCTACACTAATAGGTTTCACATCAAATTTACCATCGCCAATAAATCCTATATCTTTTTTTCTTAAATTTGTGAACTTGGCGATCGCTTCAATAGTTTGATTAGCTAATTCCATTGTATTAACTAGTACAAGGGTATTCTGTTTATTGTCTACTATCATTTTTACAAATACTACAGTCTTACCACTTCCGGTCATAGCCTCAATAACTCCACAAGTTTTCCCTATACAGGCATTTACTATATCTTCTTGATAGTTTCTTAGCTTGCCTTTAAATTTTAAGGTAGAGAAAATTGAATCAGTTTTGTGTGAAAATCTTAAATCTACTATGTTCTTTTTAGAAATCTGTTGTCGGTTGTTTTTAAATATGGTTAAGATTTCATTAAGCGCGCCTACTGGCACATACATAGCATCTTCAAGATCTTCAAAGTATTTTAATTGCGACGGCGTTCCCCAGCAAGCAAGTCCCATATCTAATTTTTTATTAAATACAGGGTTACTGATGGTTAGGTAGTCTCTTACTAATTTTTTGTTGGCTGTTGTCAAGTTTATCAGTTTAGCTTTATTATTCACTTCAATTTTTATCATAAAAATTAATGGTTAATCGCTTCGCTTCATTATTCTTATACCAAAAAATATAGGCAATTATCCTTGGAAAGTTCCACAATGTTGTTTATATTTAAAATGAAATTAAATTAAATTAACCGACGTAAAATATGAATAATTATTTAGAACAGCTGTTTGATAACGGCTATGTAGAAAAAGAAGTGGATATTATTCCAAAAAAACTTATAGCTATATTAAGGACTATTAATGGAGAGGATCAACTAGAAGTTGAACGGAGCATGAGTGTGGTAGAGGGGTCTAGAGCCTATGTATTACATGAGTATAGTATTCGACTTTTAAGTAGAACTCTAATTGAATATAAAGCTATTAAATTTAAAGATTTTGTAGATGCTGAAACTTATATAAGAAAGCTTCCGTCATTACTTATCGAAAAACTAATTTTAGAGCAAAATATTCTTGATAAAGAATTAGCTAACGAACTAAATTTGGAGAGGGTAGAAAAATCTTTTTTCGGACAAAAGCCAGCAGAGCAAGAGTCAGAGCAATCGTTAGAGGGCTCGACCCCGGGAAAAGAGGATCTTTAAGAGAGTATATAATTCTTAGAGGCTTAGCCGAAGAGGATACATTAAAATTTTTAGAGACCACCTTGCTGGCTAAATCTCAAATCTTAAATCTTGAGTCGACTTCAGATGTAGAACAGTATAATAATTTACTTAAAAAATATCATCAAGCAGTAATTTTAGGACAATCAGAACTGAACGGAGACGATAAAACTCTTATCGATTCACAAATGGATAGTTTCAAAACTCATTTTAAAGATAAAAATATAAAAATAGAAACTAAAATTCCAATAGATAAAGAACTTGAATTTGAAAATATTGACATTAATAATTTAAAGGCACATTTACAAACATAATAACGAGACCTCACAATGGCTGAACAAGAAGTAACCTATAAAGTAAAATTAGATGAGACCGATTTAGCGTCGCAATTATCTAATGTACGAAACCAAATAGATGCGACTATTGGGCAGGCATTCGCTAGCCCCACAATTCCAAATATTGGTAACATGGATAGCGAAGGTCCTGGATTTTTTAATAGAGCTTGAGAAACTTTTGCAAATCAAGCTTCTAACATGTCGCTCGGATTTGACCAGTTTAAGCAAGATGTCAGTAGTATACGAAATGTAATCTCCCCACCTAACCAAGCCCCTTCTTTTCAAATGCCTGACGTCCCTTGGGGGGCCACAATACCTAATACTGCATGAGGTGAACTGAAAGGTTCTTTAGGATTTGGATATGACCCCACACAACCCATAACTCATGGTGATTTCAAACAAAGATCATTAGAGGGTCTAGCAGAACGTGTTGGGGACTATAGTGGGAATTTCACATATACTACTTTAGGATCCTCTTTAGGATTTGGAGGTATTATTCCAGCAATAGCTGGGATGTCAACTGGACTTATGTTGGACATGACCGCTAATGTGTTTGGCAGTGACATAACTACCCGAGATAATATGGCTAAAGGCTTTCAAGAATTGGGAAAATATTCTGGAATAAATCTATCTAGAAATGCTGCTAGAGACATAGCTGGAGATTTAGTAGATAGGGTTTCCGGATCAGAATTTAGAGGAAAAGGGTACTCTCTTGAAGAACTACAATCAAATGTTTTAGACTTTGGAGAAGCTGGAGGCTTTTCTAACGTACATGATGCTCAGGGATTTCAAGAAACTGTAAAAGGTTTATTAGACAACGTAAGAACAGTAGCTCACGCTTTAGGTACTTTCCAAGAAGAAGCTGTCCAAATTATGGCTGAATTAGAACAAAGGGGGATTGTCGGTACTGCCGATATGGGAACTTATTCTGCAAGAATGGCTGGCGGAGCTAGATTAGCTGGAATGAGCGGTGGAGCCTTTGCTCAAACTATGTTAACTGGGGCTGACATGGCCATAGGGACTGGACTTTCTCAACAAATGGGAGCTTCTCTTGCTGGAGATTTAACTGGATACGCCAACCAACTTCTTAAAACTAATTTAGGAAGCGAATTAATAACAGATTACGGGGGTGTAGGAGCAGTAGCTAATAAAATGCAACAGCAGCTTATGGGATATACTGGTGGACCCCATGCTTTTTTACAAACTTTAGGAAATACGTCAGGGCAACCCTTAATTTTAAATACTAATGAATTATATGGGGCTATTGGATCTAATATGAATGACCCCTTTAACTTTTTTAGAGCTTCTGCCAATCAATCTGCTAATATGAATGACAGAAAATCTTTTGAATTATCGTTAGGAGCCCTTGCTCCCGGTATAACTTTAGCTGACGCTATGGGATCTCCAGACCTTGAATCAACAATAGGTATAATTAGCAGACAACAGGGTATCCCGGTACAGGATGTTGAACGTATGCTACTTCAACTTCCTTTTGCAAAAGAATCTAATATACTTAGTGGGGGTGACGCCTTAACTGAAGTAATTAAATCAAACTCAGATACTGAAACAGCTTTATATAAATTTGTAACCCAAACTCCAGGAGTGCTAGCAGTACCCTTTAAAGCTGTTGGTAATTTTCTTGCTGAAGGCGCTTCAAAGTTTTCTGATGCTATGGAAGATACAATAACTTCTTTAAAAGGATATGAAGTATTCAGGCCAAGTTCAGAGGCCAGATCTATGACGGAAGAAGATCTTGAAGAACGTTTAGACAATGCTACAACGATTATGGAGGGGGTATCTGTTAGACGTCTAGCCTTACAAGAAAAAAAAGATAGAGCTTCAGGGAGTATAGCTAGAAGTAATCTGTTATTTCAAACTCCTCAACAAGAAAGGAATGCAAGAGCTGTCTTTAGTGAAAAAGTTATTCTTACAGAGGAAGAGAAATTAGCTGAAAAAGATATAGAACTATATAAAGTTATGATTTCACTTAAAGCTTCTGATACAGCTGCTATGGCTGAGATATTTCCAGATGATTTTGAAAAAGCTGCTTTTGGAGTAATGCTACGTACGAAAGAAAGATATGATTCTATTAAAGGCGGAGGATCTATAGATAATATAGAAATAAATTTAGAAGACAAACTTTCAAGACAAGAAGTTGCCAGTACCGTCAATGAGTTATATAGTACAGATAAATTAATACAGCAATATTATGACCAACTACCTACTACACTTGTAACACAATTGGAAAAACGTAGAGAGTCTATGAACAATGATGAAAAATTTGCAAATGACTTATCTGTAATGGGGAACACTATGGAAGAAATGACAAAAAAGAGTACTACAGCCTTACTGAATATCGACCTTAATATTTCAGCATTAGTTTCTAATAAAGACCTAAACTCTAATGGGAAATCTGGATAATAATGCAAGAAACTGTTAGAAATTTATCTAGTTTTGAACTATATCTAGAAGGAATTAAAGTTCCATTTTCTTCGATATCCATTAATGAAGTGGAAGGAGGTCTGCCGTCGGCTAACATGTCCTTCCCACTAGACTCTGGGGCTTTAAAGGTCTTGCCAGGAACTATTGTACAAGTGTTTGGTCCAAGTTCTAATGGTACTACAGAGAAATTAGTATTGTTATTTGAAGGGGATATTCAAAGCAAAAGTTATAGGAAAACCCCAGTGGGTAGAGATGTAACAATCAAATGCCAAAGCCTTTTAGCTGGTTTGTTTAAAACCTCCGTCTACTCCCCTACTTCGCTAGTAAGTGATCGTTATATAAATAAAACAGCATCAGCAAAAGCTTATATCATAAAGCCCGAGAATTTAAATACAGAATCTTCTAATTATAAATTAAATGTTTTAAAAAAAACCGAAGAAGTTTTAGATATTACTGTTGACGACGTAAATAGTATTAAATTAGATATATTTAAAATTTGAGGACTTTTATGGCAAGCCATCAATAATGATGACAATGTAAAAACTGGTAATTTTATAAAATTAACTCATACGCTTAGTACTTATTTTGAAGTATTCGACGTATTATATGGGCTTAATGCACAATCTTTTAGAATAAGTGAATCTATATTTGCTTTTCCAAACCCTGAAAAAATTAATGCAAATAAATTAGATTTAATGAAAAAAATGATGGGTACCCCTAATATGAGTATTATTGAGTCGCCGCCTATTGGATTATCGTCCATTATTTCTCAATTTTATAATCTTTTATTTTATAGAATGTTATACCCTGCAGCCTTTACAAATTCATATTCATTTTATACTACAAACGCTAGTCAAGTTCCTACAAGAATGTATTTATTACCGGATTTAGATAATTCCCCTCCTGCACTTTGTAACGTATTTTTTCCTAATCAATTAGATTCTCTTAATTTAGACATTAATTACCAATCAATACCTACCAGGCTTACAGGCACTAGCACTACTCCTTTAGGAAAATATGAGGGCGTAGCTGGTCCTCTAACTACTTATTTACCTCACACCGTAGTGCCCTCAAATACTCCAATTTTTAAAGATGAGCTACATGGAGTAGACTCTGGATTTACAGAGGAAGAGCTATATAGGGGGGTTCGTAGTGAATTGTTTCAAATAAATGGGGATTTAATTTTTACTCTAATTGGCCAAGAAGCTTCTCCCGCATTTACAGAAGACTCTCCTTTTTTAACAGCTTTACATGATTTTTCAGTACATGAATTTTCAAGAAAAAAATCTATGGGTAAATCTTGCAGTTTACAAAGTGAGTGGAACCCCCACAGAATGATAGGAGTTCCTGCCTTAATTTTTGATATAGGAGCTCCATCTGTGACGGGAGTTATACACTCAATAATAACCTCCATCACTCCTAAATCTATATTTAGCAAAATTAATTTGAGAAACGCTAGAGTACTATATGATGAAGAATTAGATGGGCCCTTTTCTTCCACATCAACTTCCATTAATACTTTTAATAAATTTATTATTAATAATTTTACCAGCGACCCCTATTTACCCATTAATAATCGTTTATATAATGAAGACCTCTATAACTTTGATAAAATAGGAATGGATACTTATAGTTATTTATTATTTGGTAAAGGCTCAAAAAGGGGTAAATTTTTAGATTTATCTAAAGCCGGAGCTCCTGCTAGTCCTCCATTTGTCAATAATCCTCCGTTTGTTAATTATAACGCTAACTTAGAAAGCATGAAGACTACTTCTAGAGTTGACCACTCCATTCTTCATTTTTTACGAGACTATTCTACTCCCGATAATTTATTAAAATCAAATGAATTAATAAAGGAAGATGATTCTTTGTCTGTAACCTATACTAAATATATGTATTTAGCCATTCAAAAAATAAAGAGTTTATATATACAAGCTAGACACTCTAAAACTAATCTTCAAAAATTTACTGATAAAATTACTTGAAGAGATTTAATAGATAAGAATTCTTATTTAACATACTTAAACGTTAGCAACACTGGTAATAAAAAAGATTATAAAGACCCTGCAACTTTACTTGATAAGGCCAATAATTTAAGGGGGCTTTTAATGGTAAAGTCTGAAGAGGAGGTTAGTACCAAATTTTCTCAATCAAAGTCTACAAAAGAATGAGTAGAAGCAGAGTTAAGGAAAACTACTTCAGATATGTTTTTACCTTACAATATTACTAGATACGCTCAAGTAATAGAGGCTTTTAAAACTACATTAAAGTCTGAGGTTGTCTAAGGAGCACAGTAATGACAGATCACGTATCACGAGCTATAAACGCTATACAAGATGAAATTAAAGGAAGTGTAAATAACCTTATTTCTCCATTTTTAAACGTAGGAAACCAACTATTAGGAACTCTTCTTCCAGATTTGGGTGTAGAAAAAACTTCACCTAATAACTTAGCTGAAGAAATAGAAAATATGACTGACGTTGGAGCAGTGCTTATGGTATACTCTAAAGACCCTGGAGAAGTAACTCATCGTTCTAATAAATTTTTCCTTCATTCCCTTAATTTTACATATAAAGAGAAGGCGCAATTAAATGAAACTTTTGATTCACCAGCTATTTCATTTTTTGGGGATTCAATAAGAATCTATAATTTTGCAGGAACAGCTATAGATTACGCAAGTGAAAGTGGGAGGGCTTGGGAACATTTTCATCAAAGTAGTTTAATAAAAATGTATGATGATATATTGCGCGGTACTAAATTAGTTCAAAATAACAGTATAGCCATTATGAAAATAATGAATCATACTATTTGGGGGTATCCTTTAAATTTTAGAGGCGGTTATAACGCTGCACAAGATAAGGTAGCTAGCTTTTCTATGAGCTGAATAGTCTTAAAACACACCTTGACCTTTCCTAGTATAGTTACGGATGATAACTTAAAAACACTGTACACAACAGTAGACGCAAGCGTAGATCAAGCTTACTTAAATAATATAAATAGTGTACTGGATAAAACAAATAAATTACTTATATTAAAAGAATACGATGTTAGTTTAGAGTCACTGCCTGATTTAGATCATATACCGTCAGCTTCTCTACAAAACCACTTAGAGGATCTAACGTCCTTAAATTTTTATGCGAAGGTTTCAGAAAATATAAAAGCTTTACAAGATGATTATAAAAATAAGCTATCTGCCGGCATTTCCAATGTGTCAGCTGTATTGAGTACGCAATTTCCGGGTGGTTGAGATCAGATAGACTCATTTTTTCAAGATTTAGGAAAATACTCTACTGGAGCATTTAGTACTGCGACAATTGATGAGAATGAATTTTTAAATTTTCAACTTTCTCTATTAACTATTTTAGAAATAAAAAATAGATTAACAACTTTTAAAATACAAAACCTATTATCATAATGACTACTTTAAAACAAAAAGAATTAGAATTATTTAATCAATATAGATCTGGCGACAATGAAGCTAGAACTAAATTATTAACCTCCCTTAAGCCTCTAATTAGGGGTCAGGCGAACAAATTTACTAATTCGGGACTTCCGCCAATGGCTATTGAGTTAGAGGCTCATAGGCTAGCTAGCGACTCTTTAAACACATATGATCCTAGCAAAGCTCAGTTAAATACTCATGTAACTAATTGATTAAAGAAATTAAGTAGATTTGTTACTAATTATCAAAATGTTGGACATATACCAGAACCTAGAGCCTTAATTATAGGAAAGTATAATGCTATTTTTGATAATTTAGAAGCTGATAAAGGTAGAGAGCCTACTATTACAGAGTTGGCGGATGCTATGAATTTGCCTCCAGTTGAAATCGAAAGACTACAAACAGAGCTTAGGAAGGATTTATCTATTTCTTTACCAGAGGATAAAGAGGATATAGGTGGCTTTTATTTTCATGCTAAACCTGGCAGTTTTAATAAATCAAAAGAAGCGTTGGAATTTACATACTTTGATGCTGATCCTATAGATAAAAAAATATTAGAATATACTTTTGGTATAGGTGGTCAGGGCATCTTAAGAAATAAAGATATTCAAAAAGAATTAAAACTAAGCGCTGCTAACTTAAAAAAACGAAAGGAAGAATTAGCTACTACTTTAGATAGTATCATATAATGAGTATAATTACTAAATTAGGATTAAATGATTCATTAAGTGCTCTTGGCATTTCGGGAGATACTTGTAACTCATCAGCAATCGCAGATAAGCTACAAGAAGCTACTGAGCAATTAGGGCAAGATACTCAAGAAGCTATTAATTTAATTGCATCTAAGTTAGGTGGTAATTTCGTAATAACTATAGGAGCCCTCTTAGAGGATTTTGGAGGGGCTAGTTGAGGAGCTTTAAAAAATTCATTGTTTTCTAATTTACTACATGGGGATTTCTTAAGTTCTTGGGCGGGAGCAACATCTTTGCTTTTAACATTTGTACCAAGTACTGAGATTGTTTTATTATACTGGGCGGCACAGACTTTAGAAACCCAGCTACGAATACGTGATGAGTTTGCAAAAGCCTTATTAACTGAGTTAGATATTATTTTAGAATTTGTAAAAGCGTTACAAGGATTAAATGCGGGAGCTACTACTCCGGACTTTTTTGCTAACATTGCTAAAAGTCTACGACATATACAAATTGCTGAAAGAATAGTGGGAATAGAAAGGGGCAAACAATTAAATAAAAATGCTGAACAAGTTAATATTAATATTGATAATATTAAGGTTGCCAGATTAGAACTTCAAAACGCTATCGACGATCTTACAAGTGAGCAATATAGTGCCATTTTACGAGAAGTTGAAGATCTTCATAATGAGTATGGATTAGAAAAACCCTTACTAACCAATCCAGACGCTGCTATAGCTACTGGAGAGTGGTTAAACAATTGAATATCTTATTTTAATAGTCTTAGTTCTAGCGTAAAGGATAAATTTTTTGATGAAAATGGGAAACCCTCTGATGATTTTAAAGAATTTTCTGCCAAACTTTTAAGACTATTTCCAGAGGTATTAAGAACATTATCATTATATACAGTTGTTTCAAATTCAACAAACATATTAGTTGAAAAGTTTCCTATAGTGCTCAGTCTTAGTAGTTGATCTAGGAAGCGTCTTAGGAAGTTATTACACCCACTTCGTTCTAGTGAGTGAAAGGATTTTATAGCATCTGATATTACGAGGACAGCTTCAAGTGTTTTTTCTGACCCAGCTACAAATAAAACTACCTGAAAACAACTGATGGTATTAGGGCAGGGAGCTGAAGCTGCTATTTTGGCTTTTCCTAGTTATTGAGATTTTATACAAGATAGCTCTAATCTTGGAAAAACACTACTTGACCCAGCTCTTAGACAACTAAGGGATGTTGAATCTGACATGATTGCTACAAAAAAGGCTGCTAGTCTTCACTCTAGCACTCATGGGCAAGTAAAGTTTAAATGAGTGTCTCAAATTTCTTCTGTTGATGCCGGACTAGCTGTGCTTACGGGTGAGAATTCTTTTTTTGAACGTAAATGAGGTATTAATCCTTTTACAATTCAATATGATTTTGAACAAGCAGGTATTGCATTAGAGTCGTTAAAAACTTATATTAATAATAAGCACGAGAATACTGAACCTGGAGATGTTGCTTTTGAGATTGCTCAAAAATACTTAGGACCTCTATCTTTTGATGTTTTAGGGCTTATTCATAACTCTACCCAAACTATTGCAGGAGTTCAGGCCGCTAGGGTAGCTTTGAGCGAACAGCAAGTATTAGATAGACAGGAAGCCGAATTATGTAATATATTTACAAGGACTGTAGAAAGTATAGAAGGGTTTAGTGCTATACAGCAGTATTTAGAAACTGTAATTCAGAGTTTAGAAAGTGATTTATTAAATAATGGAGTTATAGCAAAGCTAAGAGACGGAAATCTTTCAGATTTAGCTGAAATTCTAGACACTGGAGCTCTCATCACTGAAGGAGTTAAATTAGCAAATTGTCTAATAAATAAAGATGGCGTAGTATCTACTAAGTTTTTAGAAAACTGAGCTGGATTTTTAGGTATTAGTATGTCTGACGAAGAGATAGCTAAATTTAAGGGAATAGAAAAATACAAAAATATGGTTTTTAAACAATTAATAGACACAAAAGATATGTTATACGCTGCCCTAAAAATACATACTGAAGAAGTTAACGAGGTTAGTTAAGGTGAGTTTAAGAGATATAAAATTAGTAAATTTTTCAGAAACTAGCAGCTCTGTCTCATTTACCATTAGTTCTGTATTAAATCCAGTAATCGGTAGAGACAACTTAATACAAAGAATTGTTAAGAAAATTTTAACAGCTAAAGGCTCTAATGTTTATGATTCAACTATCGGAAGTTCTTTTGCTAATTTATTCCAAGTTACGTCTACTACTAGAATAAAAGAAATTGAAAATATTTTTCCTATATATTTGGAAACAATGGTAGAACAATTAAGAGACGAACAAGAATCTGAAATTTTAGAAGGAATCACAATACCTGACGGAGAATACTTAGAAAACATCATAATGGAGTCGGTCGCATATGACGACACTTTTGGCGGATGGTTAGTCTCCCTACGAGTATTTACATTAAATAATTCTTCATTTTCATTAAGCATACCTTAGGATAAAAAAAATTATGGCTATTGACATTAAAAATTATATTATAGAAAAAGTAAGAATCTTAGATCCTACTATAGACACGCGACCTGGAAGTGTATTTAGAGATTTCTTTATAAATCCGCTAGTTCCTATTATAGAGCAATATGAGGCGGAACATAATGCGGTTCTTAATACTTATAATGTAACTGATTTAAGTATTTTAGAAGAATCCCAATTAGACGCTACAGCCGCTAATTTTTTATTAGAAAGAATTACTGGGAGTAAAGCTACTGGTTATGTAAAAATGTATTTTTCTGCACCTAGGTCTATAAATTTAGGCCAGGGGACCGTTTTGACTAGCGCTTCTGGTAGACAGTTTGAAGTTGTATCTGATTTTAGTGTTACTAAACTTCAAATGGAATTAAATACTGGAGACTACCCAAACTATGACAGTGGGCTTATTCCGGTTATTGCTAAAATAGCTGGTTCAGAATATCAAGAAGAGCCTAATACAACTTTTACTTTAGCATCTTCAGCTATCACTCCAATTAAAATTGTAAATACAGCAGTCTTTATTGGCGGTACTGATAAAGAAACAAATACAGCTTTTTATGCACGTATTAAAAATGAAATAGCTAATTTATCTTTAGCTTCTTCGGCTGCTATTGAAACTCAAATTAAAAATTTAGTAACTACTGCAATAGCTGTAGAGGTTGTAGGCGCTGGGCATTTTAGAATGATTCGGGATTTAACTACTAGTATTGCTAATGTTACGAGTTTTTCTTCAGAAGACTATTTTTTAGTTCACTCAGGAATGCACTCAGGTTATGATAAACCTCATGTGGCTTACACTGGGGCATTTCAAGATATAAACGAAACCGAAGCTATTGACTTTCCTACTCCAGCATCCTGATCAAGAGAATTTTCTAATGATTTTTATACAGGAATTTATAAACTTACTGACGCTCTTTATGCTGAAGGCTCTACTTATGTACTAGTCAACGAATTATTTGGTGATGCAGATCCTATAAATCAACAACCCTCTCTAAATATGTTAGCCGCTTCGGGTTTATGAGAATTTCATGATGGCATTAGTCCTAGCCAAGATCCTTATTACTTAGACGAATTTGGAATTGATATAGCCAACCAACGCCTACGCTTGGGTAAAACTTTAGATAATACGGATTTAACCAATAATAGCGACGTAGCCTTAGCTTTATCCGAATTACAATCTATTTATACACAATTCTCTAATGCTCTAACTTTAACTGATTTTAACATCGCGGCAGAAAACTATACAACATTAGTAGACGCAATTAATTTTAATAGCGTATCCCCTATCTTTAGTAAAGAAATTGACCAGCATACCGGTATAGAAATAAGCTGTACCATGGAAACTACTGATGCAACTGAAAATGGGGAAATGGCTTATATTACTGTATTAAGAAATTCTAAAATATTTAAACCACAAGATGGTTATGGGTTAGCTTGGAGAAAACAACCTGAGTTTTTAATTAGATTACATACTAATTTAATTAATGCTTCCTATACTTACCCAGGAGGAACTACCCAATATACTACAGATGCTGCTCGTTTCGAAGAAGAATTCCAAACTAGCTTATTATCCACTTGAGCTGTTTCAGCTGGCGGTACTGGAATCCCTAATACTTATTGAAAATATAATGTATTCTTAGTTGATAATGATATATTACAGGAAGAAGTGTGGATTGGTAGTGACCAACTTTGAGACCAAACTAATGGTATGAACCAATTCTTACAAGCTGCAAAAGTGTGGATAGAACCTAACATTAGGTATGGTTTTAAACTTAAAGTTTACGCTAAACTGGGATTTGAAGGTTGGGTCTGAGATGACGAGTCTGATGTATATAATGTAGACACCCATAAAGTTATTGATAGAGGTACTACTTACCCACCTTATATACCTACCTCAGGAGAATTACAAACTACAGAAACTGGGATAGGTACGATAGTTAGTACTAGGGGACATTTTGGAATTTCTGTAGCCCAAACTATGAATTATGAATGGTATGTAGACACTTTAATAGTAAAATCTTTTGAAGAAACTTTTCCAATGCATCTATTTAAATTTAAATTACCTTCTGCTGATTTTAATTCAGCTAATCAGTGTGAAATAAATTATTATGGTGCAGGTTATGACGCTGTACAATACGGTATAGATAGTAATACTGGACATTCTAAAGTTGAGGCAAGAGTTTATAATGTGGTAGACGCAGTTTGAGAAACTTTAGGTACCCATACCTATACCCCTGCCCAAGTAGAAGTTAGTAAAACTTTAGGCAAACTTACTAAAACTTTAAATCCTTTATCTAACTATTTAGATAGTGATGGATATACTAATATAGCAGCTGCTGCAGTAAATACTGGAACTAGTTTTCCAAACGACACCGAACACACCCTAAGAAGTTATTATGTTGAGGCTAATAATATAGTAGCTGAGGCTTTTCATCGAGGAAATGCTATGGATATCTATGTTCACGATCCTTCAAATATTGTAGAAGGTTCTGTTGTAGCCACTATGTCGGAAAACTCCTTACATTTACAATCCTTAACTGGCACCCATAATTATATTCAAGAAATTATAGAAGTAAGAGAATTTATTTCACAAGTTGCCTTTGACACAAGCAGCTACTCTATAGTAAATAATAATACTGGTACAACTTACTCTAAGAATAGTAGTTACACTATTAATTTTAGTTTAGAAGGAATGGCAGGAACTATTCTTGAAGTAGTTTATAGATATTGGGCAAAAGGGGATACGGTAGATGCTTATTTTACAAGCGCTGATAGAGTTTACCCCGTAGCAGATCAATCTATTAAAGTAATGCCGCCAACCATAATTGATATTACTAAATTAGAGTATTCAGGTGGATTAGCTGAAACAGAAATGAAATTAAAAATAAGAGATTATTTTAATGAACTTACTTCTACCACTTTTGATAAGTCAGACCTAGTAAATGTATTATATACTAATGGGGCAACATTTGTTAATTTAAATATGACAATAGATGCTCAGGAGTATGATCCTTTAATGGCTAAAGTTACTACGAGAGTTGAACAAACCTTTACAATTTCTTCTTTAAATGTCGGTAGATTTTATACGAATTTAACCTATCTATCTGGAGTTTCTCAAATATAATGTTCAATCCAGAATCTAATATAGAAGCTTCTCAAATATGAAATAACTTAGGAACTTTTTATAATTTGGTAGACGCATCTTCCAAAACTATAATAGAAAATTATTGGGAAGCACTTGTTAATGGGATGGAAGGTGTATTTTATAATTTATATCAAACTGAGTTAACAAAATATTTAGAGTATACTTTAGGATACCTGGAGGAGTCTTATCAAACTTACCAAATAACTTTAGACGGTTTGGGCGCAAATACAGAGTATGGTTACTTATCCGCTCCTACAGGAATTTCTGCTTCCCCTCAAGCTCCCGTAATAAGTGGGAATACTTATGCTTATGTAGTGAGCTCTTTAAATGGTGTAGGAGAAACTTTAGGGGCATCTCCGGCTTTAGCTATTAGTGGTGGGAGCAATTTGGTAACTAATCCAAATACTGTTAGTTGAAGCGCTGTTACTGGAGCTGATTTCTATAATGTTTATGGTAGGGTTATTGGAAGCACTTTTGGATTACTTGCTACTGTGTCAGGACTAAGCTACTCTGATGTTGGAACTACTCCTGGATCTAAAATAAGTAGGAGTTCAAATACTGCAAAAAATACATATTGGTATGCATTACCGGAGAACAAAATTTTCTTAACTATTCCCACTATTAGTGGTATAGGTTCTGGCCAAACTCTTGTAGAGGGGAGCGATTATGAAATTGATAAATTACATAAAATTAAGTTTTTAAAACCGTTCCATACACAAACATTTAATATTGAGCAACAAACAAATCTATCTTGACTTCTTAATTCTGGTAAAAATAAACCCTTGACTTTAGTTAGAGGGTTACGCTATGCTTTTGTAGTTGACGATACTACTTCAACTTTTACCATTTCCGGAGCTTCTGGAGAATTAGTGACTGGTACAACTGATGGTACAATTGAATTTACACCAGTAACTGCTACTCCTGATACTATTTATTATACTGGAGGAAATTCTATTTCGATAGTGAATTCTCTAACTAATGAATTAGTTATGGATGATAATAAAACGCCAACTGTTTGAGGAGATGAATTCTTTTCTGTCAGCGGCTTACTTTTATTACCATCTTTAACTTCAATTTATTTTCCAGCTTTTGGCCTATCTACTGATCCAGAATCTCTAATTGTTTCTGGATACTACCAACCTTTTACAAGCGGATACTACAGTGGCGGCTTAACTTACTTTGAACAACGAAGAGACTATGCAGTTCATTTAAAAAATTGGGCATTTGCTTACGCTGCATACTTAAAAAAACAACCTACAGTAACTAACTTAACACAGGCTTTTGAACTTCTATCAGGCCTACCATTTACCTATGAAGCTTGTATAGTAACTAATGTTACGAATAGTGGGGGTTATAACTATGTTGTTACTGATGAAAGGACTTACGAAATTACTGAAAACTTAGTATTAAAGGTAGGCATTGGAGATTCATTATCTAAATTTGATATTTTATGTTCGGGTATCGCTTTACATGATTATATACAAAGCCCTACCGTTGTTTCTGGAATTTTAACAAAAGAAGGTCAAATAACTGAATTTGATGTTAGAACAACAAGTACAAATGGAATTGGATCTATCTTTAATTTTAAAAATGTTTATTCTACAGGAGTTCTTCCTGAAAATGTAACTGGAGTAGTTGGGTAATGAGTAGAATATTATTAGTTCGTGGAGTAGAATATGTATTTAATCTATCAGATAGAGAGCACGATTTTATATTAAGTACAGACTCTACAGGTGGAACTTTAACTGGAATAATTACTAACGGAGTTACGATAGAATGAGAATTTTATGACGGTTCTGTATGAAGTGGCGACGTACATTATTATTTAGATAAACCTTATGCGGGAGCTACTCACGCTATTGATCCAGATTCAGAGAGGGTATATAAATCTAAAATTAGTTATACTCCTAATGCTGCCACTCCAGATACCATATATTGTCAATGTAGTGAGCATGTAAATGAGGGAGTTACTATTTACGTATCTACAGTTGAGGGTACTACTTTAAATGAATATGAATGATACTATCTATTAGGAATAAATCAATCTAATAGGCTGAGCTATGTTAATAGCGATCCTACCTTAATAGACTCATTTTTATCAGAAAGATTGCCAGCAGGAGTAAGAGTGAAAAGATATAATAAAGCGGCTGCGGTAACTGCTTTAGGCGACACTACCTCATGGCATCATCCTATTTCTGCTGAAATTGTTTCACTTTCAGGCTTGATTTCTGACATAGAAAATGATATATTAACATATACGTGGGCACAAACTGCTCCTTTAGCAACTATCCTAACGTTATCTGGGCTAAGTAGTCCAATAACAAGTGGAAACTCTATAAATATGACAGCGGCTTTATCAATTCCGCCAGTTAGTACTTTATACGATTTTAGAATAACAGTTGATGATACTTATAACGCAAGTAGAAACACTATACAAGTAAAGGTTTCAGGCTTACAACATTTTGATAACTGAACATACACATCTTTTGCAATGGGCGATTGCCGATTACCCTTTAGCGAACTACCTTAATGGAGAAATAACATGGCTATAACACTTTCAGGCTTAAATACAAGCATGACCCCAAACACGGTTCTTTCGCTGTTAAGTACCAATTTCGGCACTGTAGAAACTGCAGTAAACGCTAATACCCTTAAATTAACTGGAGTTGTTGGCACAGCAATAGGAGCTGCTAACGAGCAGGAATTAACTAATAAAACTATAACCTCTGACAATCGAGACGGTTCCAAAGGTAATATTTTTGATATTAGTAGAAAGGATATTGGAGATAATTTATTTAAATTAACTGCCTATACCCGAGCGGGTGTAGCTGATGGTATCATTAATAATGTTGATGTTAATGAAACAGAAATGTATAATTTAATGATAAGTGGTGGCAACGGAGTTAAAGCTCAGGTAGCCTCAAACGTTCTTAAATTAACCATGCATCCGACAGCAGTGCTTACTGATACAGTATCTATGGTAGTTGGTAATGCCACATTAACTTCAGGATTTGAATATGATTATGCAGGTACTGGGTTATTTAGAGATAAACTAGGGATAGGCTATCATACTTCGGCTTTATCAGCAAATTTACATATTAAACCTACAGCGGCTGAAAATAATATTACAACAAAAATGGAGGTATCTACTAGTTATTCTATAACAGAAACTAAATTGGTAGGAGCTTCTAGTTCTATATTAACCTGAAACGGTACAACCCTAACTCGTTCTGTAGCAGGTACTTCTATAATGTCTTTAACGGCAGCTGCTATGGATATAGCTGGGAACATAACTTGTTCTGGTAACTTAGGCGGTACTTTTATAGGTACTTTATCTGCTTCTGCTACGCTAGCTTCTAACCTTATTGATACTGCTCAAATTCAAGATTTAAAAGTAACGGAAGCAAAACTTGCTGCCGGCTCAGTTACTAATTCTAAGCTAGGGACTTATTCTGTAACAGGAGCTAAGCTAAACCCTAGTATTGTTGGAAATTCCATGCAATACTCTTCAAGCGTAATAAATGTTAAAGTTGCCAATTCTACATTAATAACTACAACTAGCGGGCTACAAGTAAATACGCTTACGACTGCTGAGTTGCCAATTACGGCTACGTCAGGCATTGCCACTGCGGATTATATCTGAACAGGGGATCAAATATCGGCGGCTGCTCAAACAGGTTGACATGGGGATACTACCAGAATAATTTTAGCGCCTGGAGACTTCATCAATAGTAGAGATCCAAATGATGATACTTATATTATCACAACCTCAAATAATGATTATTGGCTTATGGGTGATACTTACATTAAAGCAGTAATACCTATACCGGTAGGTTATAGAGCCACCGGGGCCTGTGCTTGAGGAAGTAGCGCTGATCTCACTTGAGCAGTATTTCAATCTAGCGTTAAGACTTATGCTGCTACTACTTTATTAGCCTATACACCCGCCATACTAACTGGAGCGGCTGAAAACATTATTGACTTAACAAACCCTTCCGATGAAAAATTAGGGGCAGGGTTTGATTATGTAACTATGATAGTTAGAAATGCTATGGGTGGAAGTAAAAATTTTTATGGCGCAACAGTTAAAATAGAAAAGGTATAAAGGAGTAAATAATGATTAAAATGAAAGTTCCATCGGGGACTAGACAATCGCTAGAAACTGTATTTGATAATGTACAATCTTACATGTTTGATAACTTATCAAATAGAGTAAATTTACTATTTGGAGATAGTTATGGGCAAGCTTTAGATTTAGATCAAGGATCTTTATCTACTAATAGTACTGGATTTGCTGTATCTGTAAACGCCTCTACTAATTTTAGAACAAAAATACAAATTTTACCAGGAACTATTTATTTTAGTAATGGAGAATATTATAAAACTACAGATATTTTATCTGCAAGTTTAAGTAGCTCTGTAGGTTCTTTAACAGCGGATACTTATTATTTAGTTGAACTTGTTTATAATGAGTTAGGTAGCGAGCCTATAGCTGCGCAATCCTCTTTTGTATATGACACCACTTCTAGCGCTCCATACTCTCAAAAAAATACTAAATTTTCGGATAACGTTACAATTACGTTTACTGAACTTACTTACGGCTCTACGTCTATTACAGCTTCCGCGGGTAGACTACCTTTAGCAATAGTTAAGATTATTTTGGGAAATGACGGAAATCTATGATTACAGAGCGGTGCAAGCTGATCATATACTGACGGAACAACGACTTATACACCAACGGCTACTGGAGAAGTGGACCTAAGAGCCTCTTATTTATTACGCCTTAATTCTAATTTATACGATGAAACAAAATTAGTGCTAAAGGATAGAGATAATACTGGTGCTAGAAAAATGACAGGTTCCCTAGAAGTAGCCGGTAATGTTTTAACTTCTGGATTATCAGTTTTTGGTACTGGTTATTTCTCTGGAAACGTAACCATTAGTGGTTTAGCTTCCTCTCGATCATTTAGACTTGGAGCTATACATACTACTGCGTCATTAAGTTCTATATTTGATTTTGTAGTAACCGACCATAGCAGTTCTATTGGAAAATTAAGTATTTCCCCCGCAACCTATAATAGAGATATTTCTTTTAAAGACAAAGATGGTAACCCTGTTTTAGTAATACATAATGCCACTAAAAATATTTCAATAGGTTCTGATACAGATACTCATACCTTACATATTACCGGCGATATGTTACTTACTGGAGCCTTTACTCCTGGGTCAATTGCTTCGGCCGGTAACATTGCGTCCTCTGGAATAATTTCAGCAGCTTCAATGCAGGTAGGAGGAGTAGACGTAAAAACAGATGCGGGAACTCCTAATAATATCAATAACTTTAGAATATATGATGTTACCCTTACTAATGATCCTAATGAAAAAATGGCTTACTTATGGTTAAAATGAAATTGGGACGCTATTTTGCCTGAAGCAATTGCATATGATACTGGGCTTGTTACCTTGCCAACTGCTTTAGAAAATACAAATGGAGAAGGCTTTGATACTCAAGGTGACTTCAGAACTAGTACCTTAGTAAATAAAAAATATTTACAATTTTGGAATGGCGATAAATTCTTAATCACTAATTATGATTCAACAAATAAACAATTTACTATAAATACTACGGGATTAAAAGGTAATGCTTATGGAACTTATACTAGTGCCAATCCAGTAACTTTAGATTCTACAGCTCACTCTTTTAATGCTACACACTTATGCGACATTGTAGATGGTCCTACGACTACTGGATATCGTATAAAAATTAATGAAACTGGAAGTGCGGAAAAAGCTTCTAGATCTATAATTTATGATTTAGATCGCTATCAAGTTAGATACCCAAGTTATAGTGCTAAATTAGAATTAGAAAACACTTATGCTATTTTAGCTCAAGCAGTTAATATAAATAATGATGGTATATTACAGACAATGTATGGAAGCTCTTATGACCCAGATCACGTATCCGGTGGACAAACTCCCATTACTTATAATATACCTTATAGACATACCCTGCCTAATATTAGTACAGAGGGTGCAGTAAGCTTAACTTCAACTAATTTTGGTTTTAATATCAACCTTACGGGTTGGCAAGTTGCTGGAGACGCGTCTAATACCGCACAAGAATTTGAAGTAGCTTATACTAATTTAGCTACTGTAGATTTTAATGATACTTTAGAAACTACTCATATAATTACAAAAGATAGGTTTATACCTGTAACAGCTAACTCTCCTAATACCTGATCAGTAGCGGCTAGACCTTTACAAAATAAACAAGTAGTTGGAGCAATAGCTGTAAATTCAGTTGTTGCCGGTGGCGGAGGTGTTCCTCCTACAGACCTTTTATTAGCAACTATTCCATTTAATGTAATGACAGCTTCTGGAATATTAACAAGTACTCCTGATGTAAACTCATTTGCAACCTTTACAGAAACTGGTGGAGAATTTTTTGGAAGTGACGCTTTAAATGGTATGGCTATTGACGTAACTATTTCAGGAGGGAGTACTCTTTCTGGTAGAATTATTGATAATACTTTATATAATGATAGTGGTATGGCTCAGAAATTAGCTTTATCTGATACTACTGGAGTATTAAGTGGGGATGCTTGGAATACAGGTACTTCGTTAACTGGAAGGCTTATAGAGGAAATTGATAATTTACCTATTGATTATATTATAACTAACATAGCTATAAGCGTTAAATCAATTACTGGAATATCTGCCGGATCCCCAGGAGTTATTAGAGCTTACCAATACGGTAACTCTTCTAATTATGTAGCCTTAGAGATTAATGGCGTAGGGGCAGTAGTAGATACTTCTGCTAATTTAGAAATTACTTCATCAGTGACTAGTCCGCGAAAAATTGTAATAGATGCCTGAGACCCTACAGCGGTAAATAATGCTTGTAGCATGTCGGGAACAATTCTTATTTGGGCTAGACCTATAGTAGCAGCATCTGGAGCTTCCTAATAACTAGTGGCAACTTATAGTGAAATATTAAAACGTGATAATGTAATTATGGACGGAGTGTTAGTAGCACTCTATAATTCTGATGGTAGTATTAGAATTGACGTAGATACCACAGACGAGTTTGGTAGATTTTCATTTACCAGCCTTGCAACCGGATATTACCAACTACAATTTTTTGGTAAAAATTATGATAGTGATGATATTAAATATATATCTATTATAGAGGATTTACCTACAGGTGAAAACTTCGATCCTAAAATTCGTCAAGAACGTTTAGTTGCTATGTTTAATAGTATCTCTTGAACTAGTAGAGCTATTATTGAGGCTTGTGTAAATGAAAATTTAGCTAAATCTGGAAATACTATGAGTCTAAGAGACGACATTATACAACCTCCAGCCTCGCCAAGCCCTTTAACTGCTTACGTTTATCAAACTAATTCAATAGATTTAGAGTTACCGGATAAATCAGATAAAGCTACTTTAATTGCTGATTATACTTTACAAGGAAGTTCTAATTTAAAAATAGAAACTACTTTGTCAGGGATTGTTGACGCACACTGATTTACATGATTAGACACTACTAATACAACTCCTATAGGTTCTGGGGAATATTGGCCAGCCGGTTTTTATGATCTTCGAGACGTAGAGGTTACTACTAGTGGAATTACTACTAGTGGCATAACTATTTCAGGCATAACTTTAGGAAACAGCGGTGCTGTTAAAATAACATTAACTACAGACTCATCATCAGTTGGTGGGTATTTAACCAGTTTAGGATTTTTTACGAATTCTGTAACTGTATAATTAAAAAAAATGCCAGTCCCAAAATTAAATAGTAACGGTTATTGAGCCAAGACAATTTTACCTACTGAAGGTAACGCTGGAGTCCAAGGAATCCAAGGCCCTCAGGGGGCTCAAGGACCTCAAGGCCCTATCGGTCCTGTAGGTGTTCAAGGTTCTCAGGGGATTCAAGGATTTACAGGGCCTTCAGGTATTTCTGGCCAAGAAGGTAACCAAGGAAACCAAGGAGACCCCGGATTAAGTGGTCTTTCTGGAGCATCGGGGCCAGATGGAAATACTGGGTCTCAAGGAGATCCAGGAATAAGTGGGGTTCCAGGGCTTACTGGTCCAGACGGTAATGAGGGCGCTCAAGGAGAGGCCGGAGTAGGGGGTATTACAGGGCTTACCGGTCCAGACGGAAATACTGGGTCTCAAGGGGATCCGGGAGTAAGCGGTATTACAGGGCCTGACGGGCCTGACGGCAATGAAGGTGCTCAAGGTACCGTAGGAGTTTCAGGTTTTACCGGACTTTCAGGACTAGATGGTAATGTAGGCGCTCAAGGTACTGTAGGTGCTTCAGGTTTTACCGGACTTTCTGGGCCAGACGGGGTTGTAGGCTCGCAAGGGGCCGTAGGTCCTTCAGGATTTACAGGAGCTGTTGGTCCAGATGGGGACCAAGGTGCTCAGGGAACTTTAGGAGATACGGGAATTACTGGAGTTTCTGGTCCAGATGGATATACCGGGCCACAAGGCCCGGACGGAGAAGGGGGGCCCCCCGGATTATCAGGAGCCCTAGGACCTTACAGTTTTTCTTACTCGTTAGCACAAGACGACTTTTATTGAGTTATGTATGGGGTCAATTACAATGGTACAGGTGCAGAATATATAGCAGAGAATCCTACACTTATTTCCGGATTAGGTGATAATAATGCTATGTTTATGCTATTTAATCCCTCCACTTCTTCACATTATTTGATGTGGCAATTACAGACAGGCATTAACATAGATGTACAATTTGATGTAGACCCTCCAACTACTTATTCTGGAACAGGGTCTGTTATATTTGCTTCAGGATTTAGTCAATGGGGAAGCGCTGTATACGTAACAGCTAGCGGTGTGGTTGACCCAGATGAGTGGCGACACTACGCTTGAACTCTAGCCGCTTATGCAGATTTAGATACTACTAAAACCTTAACTATTAGAGCTGGTGGCCCAAAAGGTGACCCAGGGGACCAAGGCCCTCAAGGCCCTCAAGGTGAGGAAGGAACCCCAGGAGTGCAGGGGCCTACAGGTTTCTCTGGGATTCCAGGAGTCCAAGGATTATCAGGTGTTTCTGGCGTTCAAGGACCTACCGGAATTTCAGGAGTTAGCGGTGTTCAAGGATTATCAGGTGTTTCTGGTGTTCAAGGACCTACCGGAATTTCAGGAGTTAGCGGTGCTCAAGGAATTTCAGGACCTTCTGGGGCTCAAGGGCCTTCAGGAATTTCAGGTCCAAAAGGTCTTCAAGGGATAGATGGAATTTCAGGACTTCAAGGTCCTTCTGGACTCTCAGGAGCTAAAGGTCTTCAAGGTGTAGACGGTGATCAAGGAATTCAGGGCCCTACTGGTTTTTCTGGAGTGCAGGGGTACCAGGGGTTACAAGGATTTCCTGGACAACAAGGATTTTCTGGACTTACAGGAGCTAAAGGGGTTCAAGGGGTAGACGGAGACCAAGGTGTCCAAGGACCTACTGGTTTTTCTGGACCAGACGGCCTTCAAGGTATAGATGGAGTTTCGGGACCTCAAGGGCCTTCAGGAATTTCAGGACCAGATGGAGCTCAAGGATTCTCAGGGCCTTCTGGATCTCAAGGGCCTTCAGGAATTTCAGGTCAAAGCGGTTCTCAAGGATTACAAGGGCCTTTTGGATCAACAGGACTTCCCGGACCGACAGGGGCTTCAGGTATAAGTGGGGCTCAAGGGCTTTCTGGTCCCTCAGGAATTTCAGGACTTCCTGGGCCAACAGGGCCTTCAGGTATAAGCGGGGCTCAAGGGCTTTCTGGGCCTGTAGGATTTTCAGGCCCTCAAGGTGCAAGCGGTGTTGTAGGATTTAGTGGTCCAGACGGAGTTTTAGGATTACCAGGAAGTGATAATTTAGTAACTAATTATGATTTTGAACATGCAGGTACTAATTTACCTGATGATGGTGGTATAATTTATGGCTGGATACAAAGTGCTACCTATTCTGTAGGAACTATAATGTCCTCTTTAGTTGACTTAGAGACTGGGCAGAGGAATACTACTGAGTCGAAGTCAGGGGAAATTTGTTTAACATTAAGTGATGGTCTTGGCCCAATTGATGGTTCCAACGTAATGACCCATCCAAATCATTTAATGCCTATATCTGATGATGAAAATTATTTTATATCTTTTTATCATAAAAAAACTAATTCTGAAAGTGCGGTGTCTGCTACACTTACTATAACTGAATGGGATATTGATAAAAAATATATTGGTGAATTAGTAACTACAGAAACTTATAGTAGTTCTACTTCCTGAGCTAAAGGTTTAGCTATTATTGGTACCCATGTTGACACTTTAGGTACCATTAATACTTCAACAAGATTTATAGGTATTACTCTAGCTAACGCTACAAGTTCAGAATCACCTGTATATGTAGAAGATATAAGGGTTAGTAGAGAACTTTGAGCTGATTCAATTGCAATAGGAAAAATTAGTTCTTTAGATGGATCTACTTATTTTGATCTGGATAATAACGAAATAGGATTAGTGAGTGGATTAAATACCGTAAAACTAAATGCCACGGATGGGCTGGTAGCAGAACATAATGGTATTAGACAATTTGACGCTGGGGTTAAAACTGGAAGAGGATACTTTAAAGGTGGCCATTTAACAGGTAGAATTGCCAGTATCCCTGAACATAACTATTCTTTTAATTTAGGAAACAACACATTTGCTGGAATAGAGGACATAACTATTACAATCCCAGCTAATTATACCTTTGATGCTATATCTATGGTTTTTCTTAAAACAGACTTATTTATCTGTGGAGGATATACAGATGTACTGGGATTATCGTCTGTTCCTCGTATGTATAAAATAAATGTACATACTAAAACAGTTACTTCTCAAGATATTACAGTTCCTGGAGCTTCCACTACAGATTATCCAGCACTATACTCAATTACTACAGACGGCTCTCTGCTTTATACGGCTATTATCGATGACGAAACCGAAGAAAGCTATTTGTTTAGCGTAGACCCGGACGACATGTCAACACATACACACATTCATACGCTAGCAGTTGCCGCTTCTATGTTAATATGTGATGGTAGTAATATTTGATCGTGTAATGATGGTGCAGCTACTTGAGACACTAATGCTCTTGAGAAATATAGCATAGCAGGAGATTCCTCTGCTACTATTGCTGGATTTGATGGGGTAATGTGAACAGATCGTATATTATATGATGGTACTTATATTTGAACAGCGGAACAAGGTACTTGAAATGGACTTCGTAAAATGGCAAAATATAATATTGACGGAGCGTCCTGAGATACCTCTCTTCCTGCGTGAGGAATAAAACCGATTTTTTATGATGGTATAGATGTCTGATGTTTTTATGGAGCATCACAATCAGCTAACCCTACATTAGCGCGTTTTAAGCAATCTGGAGATGTTCCATTTCAATGGCAATCATTGCTTGTATCTACGCAGGTAACTGGCGGGATATTTGCCGGAAGAAAAGCCTATTTAACATTAGCGTCTAGTGCTAGTTTAACCATATTTAATACAGAAACAGCGGTAGAGGAGGGCAGTATTCCCGTAGGAAGTGCTTACGCTGGAATCAGAAACGCTGTGTGAGATGGTGCAAATATCTGATTCCCTTCAACTAGTGGTGGTTCTGGAGAAAATTTAATTATTAGAAAAATACCAACTTAATCATGATAGCATATTTAGATTTAACAAAACTTAACACATTCCAAGCCGTTAGTGCTAATGCTACTATTAGTGGAACTATTAGCGGTATTAACTATCTATCTGGACTTCCGTTCAGAGATCAATTATTAAATACTACTGTAACTCTTGATAATTTTATAAGTGATATACAAACTAAAGTAGATACTATTAGAGACGCATTAGAGCTTATAGATCCTTATGTAGTTACTACGGTTAGTGGAATCGGTCTTGTAAACACCTTAACTTCCAGTGGATACTATGATATAGACCCGCAAGTTAGAGCTGTTATACTAGTTAATAATATAGCAGAATCGGGTATATATGTAGCCGCTGATTATTATAGAGATCAAAGCCAATTAGTAGCTAGACATCAAGTACATAACGATTTAATTAGTGATTTACATTCTTCTTTTGATCTTACTGGCGGAACTATTACTCCTAAAAAAAGTATGAGCTCTGCAGCTATATCTTATAAAGGATTATTAGATCATTATTCAACCCACGCATACTGGCCGTCAGATGCCGCAGCATATTACATACCACTTGCTGGAACTTTAAATGAACAAGCTGCGGTTGATTATTCTACTAAAATGATAGCTCCGTGAGATGGCAAACTACTTGTGGCCCAAGTATATCCTGACGCCACTGGCGGTACTACGGATATTGACATATATATAAACGGAGCTATTCCTGGAGGAGGGGGCTGAACTAACAAGCAAACTCTCACAGCAAAGACTCTTACCAACTTTAATTTTTCTGCAGAATTTTCAAAAGGTGATATTATTTCTATTAAAGTAGATCCAGCTACCGCGCCGGCGGCTGTAACTATAACTTTGAAGTGATTATATGATACTACTTCATAATATTAGTTGATATTTACCTTAATAATTGTTATATTTAATAAAGAAAGATTATACAAACCAATAAAATAAAGTATTATGGATTTAAAAGATAAAAGAGAGAAGTTAATTGAGGAAAATTTAAAACGAGAACATCTTGTTGATAATTTAAATGAGCAAATAACTAATATACAAACTCAAATTGTTTTAGAAAAAGAGGCTCACGACTATACTAGAGGTCAAATAGAGTTATTGGATAAATTACTTAAGGAAAGTACGGAGGATAAATAATGTCTGTTTTAAGCAAAGCTTTAGGATCTGTTTTAGGCAAGTCAGGGGTTGGCGAAATTTTAGGCAAGGGTGCTGATATTGTAGGAGAATACATATTAAGTGCTGATGAAAAAGCTGATATGCAAAAGTGGTTGGATGCTGGTCAAATGAAAATTAATTTGGCTGAAGCTTCTCATAAATCTATATTTGTAGCAGGTTGGCGCCCATTCATAGGCTGGGTGTGTGTCTTTGGCTTAGGGTATCAATATGTATTTGCTCCTATTTTGGGAGCTATACTTGCACTGTTCGGCTCTGTAGCTATTTTACCTGTATTAGATATGGCAGTATTATTTCCTTTAGTAACTAGTTTACTAGGTATTGGTGGAATGAGAAGCTGGGAAAAATGGAAAGGAGTTAACACTAAATAATGAGTACTCTTCTCGAAGGGCATATAGACCCAATTGCGGGATCAAATAATTTTTCAATACAAATAAATGATCATATTGCGAAAACTACTTATATTTTAGATGAGACTGTAGAAAGTAGAAAAGAGGGGGAGCTTGTAATTAAAAGAGAACTCTCAAAGTTAGCGAAGAAACATGAAGATAAACTATTTCCCAGTTATATACCTATGAGTATGAGTTGTAAAAGCTTATAAAAGTATGGGTGCGTATTCCCATTTGGTTTATGGGAACGGTCTTCAAAACCGTATGCCGGGGTCCAAGCCGGTTATGAGGGTTCGACTCCTTCCGTGCCTGCCAATTTTAAATTAAATTAAACCAAAATAAAAAAAACATGTGGAATATTTGCAATATATTTACTAAATTCAAAAAAGAGGAAGAAATTCCATTAGAAATAAAAGATATGACTAGTGTCCTGCCCTGGCATGAAACTAGGGTATGGGCTAATAGAGCTTTTAATAGGATTAATAAAATAATTATACATCAAGCGTTAGTGTCTGGTGCTACAGCAGAGTCTGTTAATAACTATCATATTACTCCAGGAGAAAATAATCATATTTCACCTAATGGGGCCCCTCACATTTGTTATCATTATGTTATAGAGAAAGACGGCTCAGTGTTGCTTTGTAATAACTTAAGTAGTATTGTTTGGCACTGTAAAGGCCAAAATACTTCTTCTATAGGTATTCTAGTTATGGGAGATTTTAACGGTGTAGATCATTCAGGAATGGACTCTCACCCTACTAAAGAGCAATTGCATAGTTTAAAACAACTATTAAATACTCTTTTAAAAAATGAAAAACTAGACTTAGATGAAACAGAAATTTATGGACATGATTCTTTTGGCAAGCCAGCTTGCCCTGGATATATCCTAATCAACTTTATAAAAAACTTTATTTTTTCTTAGGAGACACTAAAAATGAAAAAATTAATGAGCAGAAGCTTAGACGTAACAGATTTTATTCTTAACGAAGACTTACAAAAATTAGCTGAAGTAGTAGAGGAATTATCTGACTCTGTTAAGACAGCTCATGTACAATCACTTGAAGAACTTGGAGCGTTATCCGAATCCAATGTAGCTTTAATTTTGTGGCATCCCAGTCATGGGAAATTGCAAAAATTTGCTACTACTACCCCAGAACTTGTAGAAATTAATATGGCTTTCTTAGATGAGGAGAAAAACTCGTTACCAGAAGAAGTCGTAAAAATTGCAGCTACTAACTTGACATGTGCCGCTTTTAATTATGGTATACAAGTTCCTGAGGGTTTAAAAAATTATCATTCTGATAAATTTGTTCCAAACACTTTAGATATTCGTACTATTAATGAAAAAGCTTTTGTAGAAAAAACTAGCGAAGTAGTTGAATCAATTGAAAAGTATGCGTGGGCTGAAGAAAAAAAATATCCCTTACATACCGAGTTAGCTGTAAAAAAAGCAGCATCTTATTTTGATACACATCATCAAAAAATGGACACAGTTAAGAAAATAGAATTTATAAATAATACTATGGAAGCTGCCCAAGATATAGATATTGAACTTAGTGGTACTGCTATTCAAAAATATTCAGAATTACGAGATGAATTTAATGAGGACTTTTTTAATTTAATACAAGTTAGGAAAGGATTTATTGGCGAATCTGACACAGCTAGCCACTCATTATATGATGATTTAATAAAACAAGCTGATGACCTTGGAGCCATTAAGACTGCCGAAGCTTTATATAAGATTGATGAGAAGGTAGGATTACTAGGAAGGTATGGGCATGGAGTAGAAGACCCGATGGTTACTACTATGGCCTTTACTAAGGAAGCCTCCAGAGTAATAGACGGAGTGACAGTTACGAGAGAAAAATTAGCTAATGTCCCAGATATGGATTTAGCTGCTGTTGTTGGTAATGGGGTTGTTTCCGAATTACGAGGTGAAGAAGCTTTAGATATTTTAGAATCATTACCTACCCCTATTAAAAAAGACGTAATCAATTTATTATAATGGAAATAATTATTTTAGCCGGAGCCGTATTCATACATGCGGCCGTTTCTCTATATCAAGCTTTTGTTATTAAAAATAAAAAAATTAATATTAAGAATGATAAATATATACAATATGGTTTAACAGACGAAGGGCCTATACGGGGAAAGCTTAAATCAAAACCAGCAGAGTATATACCTGCTGAACAATTTGAAGTACCTATAGAAGAGGTTGATGGTAAAATTATGTTTGATTATGAAGTAGGGGCTTCAAACTTAGCAAAAAGTATAGATGATGAAATAATTAATAATGCAGGGAGCTTAAACTAATGAAAGGATTGGATTGTGGAACTGGTAATTTTGTAGCTGTAGATGAAAACGGTATGCGTTTACAACGTAATGCTTTTTTAACTATTGATAAAACTACTACTACTACTAGACAGCTAAATTTATTAAAAGTACCATACGTTGAAATTAATAATAGATTGCATATTATAGGTAAGAAAGCGTACGAATATGCCCAAGTTTTTGGTAATAAAGAATTAAGTAGGCCTATGTCTCAAGGGTTATTAAACCCTACAGAACAGGATGCTTTTCCAGTATTAAGGGAAATTATATTAGGGTTAGTAGGGAAAGCAGAAAAAGAAAAAGAACGCATAGTATATTGTGTTCCTGGAAAACCTATAGATAAAGTCCAAGAAGTTAACTATCATGAAGATGTTTTAAAACAAATAATTGATTCTTTAGGATATGAAGCTAGAGCTATAAATGAAGCAATAGCTTTAGGATTAGCTGGATTACAAACTGCGGGGTTAACTGGTATTTCTATTTCGATGGGGGCTGGTATGTGTAATTTAGCTATTATGTATGCGGGGATGTCTACCTTAGAGTTTAGCGTAGCTAAATCGGGAGATTGGATCGATGAAAATGTAGCAAGAGATTGTGGCATTTCCTCAGCTAAAGCTCAGTATATTAAAGAAGCTGGAGACTACACTATAGCCCCTACTTCCGACGTAGAGCGCACTAGAGAGCAACAAGCTGTAAAAACTTATTATGAAGCTATGGTACGGTACTTACTATCTAATATAGCAAATCAATTTGCATCTACAAGTATGCCTAATTTCCCAGACGCAGTTCCCATAATTATTGGTGGAGGGTCTTCAATGGTTAATGGGTTTATCGATGTATTTAAGGACCAATTTCAACAAAAACAATTTCCACTAGAGATTAGTGAGATAAAATTAGTAGACGAACCACTTACTGCTGTAGCACGAGGATGCTACGTAGAAGCTCAGTTAGAGGAGAATTAAAATGGATAAAGCAGAATATGTATTTGAAAAATACGCAGTAATGAAGGTTCCCAATTGGGCAAAACCTTTTGCTAAAAATAAAAATAAAATATTACATATTACCAAGCAACCTAAAGATTATAATTTAAAGATTAAGCTTCGAATGTTACAAGGTGGCAGATTAGATTCTTATTTATATAAAAATAAAGCTGCATTAAATAACCCAAAGGGTGGTTTATTTAAAGATATAGTAAAACCTAAATGGCGTGAAAGCATCTGGAGAAAACCACTCAAAAAATAAAATGTTAATAGAAGACTTACTAAAAATACCAGGCGTAATAGAGCCGGAAACTTTACATAAGCTTTTTCCTAAATTAAATAATTTAGAAAGACAGCAAGTGTTAGTAATAAAGCTTTTAAGGGAAACTAGACAGGCTTACGAAGACATGGATGTCTTTGAGAACGTATGTTTAGTACTTAATGGTATTAACCCGGATGTAGGTAAAACAGAAGGATGCCTTCCTGAATTTATTTGGAAGGCTTTGGATATCATACAAAATATGCATCCTAATTTAGAACTTAGTTTTGAAGTGACTCAATATATTAAATTTATGTTTATAGATAATGGATATACCTTTTTCCACCCATTCGCTAATATAGACGATTCTATGCTTGACGTAGTAAAAGATAAAGCAGGCAGCGGGCCTTTTCCTCTTGAAGAGGATAGGTTGGGTATACAGGCTGCAAAATATTTAAAAATCATGGAGTACATTAAATAATGCCAGTACGTTACTTAACAGAAAACGACATAGATGAATATAAAGGTAAGAAGTACCCTAATCCATTTTTTGATTTATCACAGAATTTTTTACCAAGAAATATAAAAACGTTATTTAAGTTCTGTAAAACTTTTTATTATACTAATGAAATTTTACGAAATGTTATTAGTAAGATGACTGAGTATCCTATAACGGATATTATATATGACACCTCTATTGAACCAGATATAAAAGAGCTATATGCTAAAGCGTTTAAAAAAGAAATACGCTTAAAGAATTTATTAATTGAAATTGGTTTAGATTACTATACTTATGGTAACTGTTTTGTATCTGCCTTTCTAAAGCAAAAGAGATTTTTAGCTTGTAATGTTTGTGGTACAGAGGCAGAAATAGCTTCTATGCGTGGGGTAAAATTAAAGAAATTTGTATTCCAGGCTATCTGTGAAAAGTGTGGGCACGAAACTCCAATGAATATTAAGGATGAACCTTTAACTACAATTAGTAGTTTAAAATTCGTTAGATGGTCTCCTGAAAATATTGATATAGACTATAACCCTATATCAGGTAATGCTCGTTATTATTATGCAATGCCTAATAAGATTAAGCAAGGAATTTTAGTAGGGAACATGGCCATACTAGAAGATATACCTGCAGTCTTCTTAGAAGCTTTAAAGAAAAAGAAAAAAATTATGTTAGATAACAATAATTTATATCATTTTAAAGCTCCTACTTTAGCAGAGGAAGATATGGGATGGGGCAAACCTCGTATATTAGCCGCTCTTAGACTAATTTATTACCAACAAACTTTAAAACGTGGTAATGAAGCGATAGCTAATGACCATATTGTACCTAAAAAATTAATATCGCCAGCTAATACAGGCGCTATGGATCCTTATTCTATGATGAACTTAGGGAAATGGCGCGCTAATATTGAAGAGCAAGTTAAAAAATGGAGAAGCGACCCTAACCATGTAGGTATTTTTCCTATTCCAGTTCAATATCAAGAGCTTGGTGGAAATGCTAGATCTCTATTATTAACTCCTGAAATGAAATTTTTAGAAGAAAACGTTATTAACAGTATTGGAGTTCCTGTAGAATTTATTAAAGGTGGAACTTCGTGGACTGGTTCTTCTATTTCATTACGTATTGTAGAAAATGGATTCCTAACTTATAGAGAAGATATGTTAGATTTCATTAATTATTTTGTTATCGATAAGATAGTTACCTTATTAAAATACCCTTCAATCGAAATTCAATTGAAGAAATTTAAGATGAGTGATGACTCTCAATCTAAACAATTATCATTACAATTAAATGAATTAGGAGCTTTATCTGCGTCTACACTTCTTCAAGACTTTGGTTATTCCGCTGTCGAAGAAGAGATATCTAATACTAAAGAAAATAGCGCAATGATTGATCAAGGAATTAAAAAAGCTATTAGAGAAGCCGAGGCTCAAGGCCAAGCTACTGTGATAATGACTAGGTATCAAGCTAGAGCGCAAAAAGCTGCTGAAGACGAGCTATTAAGATTAAGAGCTGAAGTTTTTGAAAAAGAACTTATGGAAGAAAATGCAGGCTCCCCAATTGACCCATATGAAGTTATAGAAAAATATGCTAAAACCCTAATGTTCTTTGGGCCAGAGGAACAAACTCAGGCTATACAGGAAATTAGTAAAACTGCACCAGTAACTGCAAACTTAGTTATGGAGCGTTTAAATTATTATATGCAAGCAGCAGAGGTTTCTGAAATTGGCGCCCAGGGAACTCAAACAGAGCCCAATCAAAAAACGCCTGGACAGCGTAATAGTAATAAGGTAAAAACTGGCCCGGAAAAAACTAAAGGACAAACCAGAGGAACGCCTTAAGGAGAATATGATGGAAAAATATGGAACATACGAAGTTTTTAGAAACATAAAAACTAATGAAATAAAAAGAATCCCTTATGAGGAAACTACTGATTTAGAAAAATTAGCAGAAGATGGTTGGGAACATTTAGACCATGACCCCCAAGATATGGGGATAGAAGATTTAGCAGCCAATGATCGTAAAAGATGGGGTGGCTAATGGTTAGTTTTTTTGGAAAGAAAAAAGTAGGCACTTTTCGCCTTAACTATGAGTCTGAAAAGGCTGAATACGAGGATATTATAAATAACCCTCGTTACTTAGTGGAAGATAGATTCACTGAGTTTACTTACGATAAATTTGGTAAGCCTATTATCACAATTTGATATTTTGATTCAGTAATAGATGAGGCCCTCGAATAGAGGGTCTTTTTTTTATCCTAGAAATTTATAAGAGTGCCCATCTAAATTAGGCGATAGGAAGGGATTTAAGCTCATTATATTAATATATGCACCATAGGCACCCCTTATACGTTTAACAGTGTCTAGCCCTATGTTTTCGTTGTTCTTCATCCATTTTACATAAGAGTCTTTGCTACCATAACGTTTATAGTCTTTATAATTCAATTTTCCATCTATACTGCCCAAATCATGGCCCACTAAAATAATATTATGAGCTCCCAAGTGAGCGGCTAAATGCATTGCTGTATGAGTACTACATTTAGTTATAGTTAGATATTCCTTATTAGTCCAATCTAGCTTTTTATTATTTACTCCTACATTATGTTGGTGTTTATAATAAAATAGCCTGTTGTACCTTTTTTCCTTAAATTCGGGAAATAGCTGCTCTTCTAATTTAACAAAAGATTTTGCAGTCTTCATCCCGCCCGCATGCTCAGGAATTATTAATTTTGGCCAGTCGTATAAACCAGACCCGGCTTCCTCAATTAGTTCTGAATTATAATCTTGCATAACTATATAATCGCATATGTCTATAGTTCCGTAAGCCTTGTATGAAGCGTTTACACTTATGACAATTTTATCATTAAGGAATTGAGATTGTAGGTAATCAGCGGAAGGCCCTGAACATAATATGTATATGTCTGAAGCTGCCTGCATACCTGATAATTTTTTAATATTTTTCACTAGTCTTAAAAGTATGTCCTTCTAGGTTAAAGTTTATGAATGGATTCAAAGATGTAATATTTACACCATAATGTTTTATTAATTTTTCTTTTAAATTAAGAGTATGAGCTTCTATTGTTTTTAACCAATTAAGATACTTTTCATTAGTTCTTACTGACTCACCCCTTTTGGAAGTATTATATTCTTTTATTTCTGTAACTTCGTCTAAGGTACCACAATCATGGCCCACTAAAATAATATTTTTAGCACCCATATAAGCCGCCAAGTGTATAGCTGTAGTGATAGTAGACTGGCTAACTATTAGTTTATCTAAGTTAAAGTCAAACTCTTCTGGGATTTCTATATTATTTTCATTATGGAAATACCTAATTGAGTTTTCTAAATCTATTTGATTAAGTGGATGTCTAGAATGGCCTTCTCTAAAATTAGAGAATAATAAAGTTGCGTTAGTTTTTTCTGCATAATCTATGACTTCCGGATTAGGATCCTTTATTACTATATATTCTGGATTATCTATAGCATAAGCTGATTGGTTAACACAGATAGTAGTTTTATTATTAAAAAATTCTTTATCTATATATTCTACAGAAGCTCCGGAACCTAAAACCCAAACATCTTGATTCTTTTTTATATTCTTTAATTTGCATAATTCTACAGGCGATTTCTCTAATGCTTTATCGCTAAAATAATTATGATAATTAGTTATATAAGGTTTATAGGTATAAAAATCTTTATGCCCACTTTCCAAAAATCGATCAAAATACCACCCATTCTGTAGGTATTTATGAGAAATACATTTTTCAAAATAAGCAATAAATTTCGGGTATACAGATTCTAAACTAAAATGTTTAATAGCCCAATCTCTACAATCTTGTGGGTCTATATCTTTAATATTTCTTATAGCATAAGTAAAATCTTCCCAGGTTCTTCCTCTAAAGCCTACAACTCCATGAGGAACTGTTTCTGTATAAACTCCCCAATCCGTGGTTACTACAGGCGTCCCAGACATTAGGCTTTCTATGTGCACGTTGCCAAACGGCTCTACATATTTACTTAAACAAAAAGTAAGGGTTGCGTTAGCTAATAATTCTTTTTTTCTATCTCCAGCAGCAACGCCTACATATTTAATTAAACCTTCCTTATCTTTTAGTTTAGAAGAATCCCCATTGCCGGCCACATATAGTGTAGTTTTAAAATGTTTAGCCAATTGCACCGCTACATTCATCCCTTTAGCGTCTCCTAACCTTCCTAAGAAAAGAAAATAATCTTCTTTCTTCTTTTTAAATTCAAAATTTTTAGGATCAGTATACCCAGGAATAACTGAATGAAACCATTTGTTGGTGTCTATATACCCATTAACTCCATAGTAAGTATTCATCCAGGCGTTACTTTCAAAACATAAGTAGTCGGCAAAAGTAGATAAATAGCCTATACCATATTCTATGGTAGCTCCTATAGCTTTTAATTCTCCTAATTTTGGAGACCAATTTCCATATCCCACTAAAATAACGTCAGTTAAAATATCTTTAAAATTTTCTTTAACTTCTTCAATTAGTGTAGCTTCCGCATGTTTATATAACTTTGATTCGGGTTTATATAAATGGTCTTCAAAGGAAGTATTTGGATCTCTATTTTCACAATGTGTTTTCCACATCTCTTTTGAAATGTATTCTATATTTTTAGTACAAATCATTTCATTCCCCTCTACTCCATAATATATTACCTCGTGACCCTCTTCAGTAAACTTTTTACATAGAAGATACATTTTAGTAACGTAAGGATCTGTAGTTATATGTGGATCATTTATAATAACATTTTGATGCGGAGCACCAATCATATGTATTCTTATTTTATTCATTTTAATATTGTGAGTAAATTGTGGTATAAATATCGATCCAGTAATTAACTATGCCCTGAGGACCCCAATACTGCTCTGCCCAAGTTCTATTTTTTGCACCTTCTATTAAAACTTCTTGTAATTGGTTAGTTACTACAAGATTTTCTAAAAAGTTTTCTAAGTCCTTTATATAGACATTTCGTATAGGATTAGTTGACGCCCCGGAGATCTTTAATAAATTATTAGAAATCTGGGACGACATAGAACATATTACTAATTTTCCTAAACCTAATCCCTCAAAACTAGACATGTGAAAGCTATCAGTGACACATTCGTCAATAATAATATTGCAATTAGCTTTTCTAGACATACATTCCTCAAAGGATACGTTATATATAATATCAAAATCAAAGTCTTCGGGAAATTTTTCTTTAAGTTTTTTAAGTACAGCCGTTGTAACTTTAACTCCTTTATCGTAAGTATCTACTCCTTCTAAAGTGCTAGGTGAATACCCTACTTTTATTCTAGAATCTATTATTTTTTGACTATAAAGCTGTTTATCTTCTAAATCCATAAACATCCATTTACTAGGCATACAATCTTGATATTCTGGTAAAGTGGCATGGTATTGGGGGTTAACTACTTTAAAGCCTTTATAATTTAAAAGCACTCTCCAAGGTTCACTGTGATAGTGCATTAACGACGGAGTTCTAGTAAATACAAAATTATTATTAAAGTGTACAAAGTCCCCTATACTTGTATTTTGGCTAACTACTGCTCGATGCTCTGAATACTTATTTATACCAGAAGCTAAATGATCTGGACATTGTGCCAAATTTGTTGTCTTATAGAGACAAATATTCATCTAAACTTCTTTTAAAATTTTGAGTAAAGCTTCTCTTTTATCTTCCCATCTGAATTTAGTTTCAACATTCTTAATACACTCTAGATTAATATCCTTTTCTTTGTCGGATTCTTTCCATTTTTTGTATTCAATATCTAAAGCTTTCATCATTTCAAAAGGGTCTACCACTGGGCGTAAATGCCCATTATCCATAGACATATTAAATATTGCTAAATTAGGTACTATATGCCCCGTGTCTCCTAACATTTCAGGAATAGCGCTATTTTTTGGGGCTATACTTGGAGTACCTGTTGCTGCCGCTTCAATTAATGATAAACCACAATTATGGACAGTTACTTGAGCGCAGGTATATGATTCTCCATTAGGTACTTCTAAATCATAGCCTAAAAATTTAGGACTATTTGAAAATTCATCTGAAGAACTTATACTCTCAATAGGTAAATACACAAACTCTTTATCCATCTCTATATTAGAATGAGAAGTTTGGTCAAACACTAACGTTATGATGTATTTGTAATTCTCTTCCCTAATAAAGCTTAATAGCCCTGTACTCAAATATAAGTCTCTTAACAAGTATGCAAACTCTTCAGACTTAACTTCATATGATAAAGTATTTTGTCCGTGAATTACATCAGACATTATACCATTTAGTAACTCTCCCCTTAATTCTTTATCTAATGCTAAAAAATATGTAGGAATAGTTCTTTCTGATGCTTTTTCTCCAAATAGATGTCTAAATAATTTTAATAAAGGTTTTGCTGCTATTCTAACATAGCCAGCTTGATCAGAATATGTACCATCATATGAACCTTCTACATTAAAATATTTATTAAATATATAATCAACATACTCAAATAATTCTGCTTTTCTATGTTTAAAATTAAACATTATACCTCTATCTGTTACATGCCCACATCCTAAGAAAATTCCAAAAAACTTTAAAATCTCCGCATTTATTGGTATGAACCTTTGCAAACTACTTCTTCGTTGTTTACTATTTATTTGGGTATCTGTTATTTCATAGTTAGGGTGTGGAAGTCCCATATCTGCTAAGTCTATTTGTGTTGGAATTTTATTTTTCCATTTAGGACGTCGTAAAGCTACTATGTCTCCGACGTTCAATAGTTCCGCACGCTTATAACTTTTATCTTTTAATAAAAAAGGATGATCGTGAGAACAAAGAATTGGTTTTGAAAACACATCCATAGTTATGGAATATATTTTTCCATCAAAAGGAGTTCCTAATGTTTTCTTTACTTTCGACCAATTACCCTCGTCATTTATTACTTCATCTTCAGGGGTAACATGCTCTATTCGTTTATACCCATCTCTACATAAAATTAAGGTGCCTTCGTTTAGTTTTCCTTCCCCTATTGTAGAAGATATATTAATATTTGAGGCATTATAAATTTTGTTAATTTCTGAAGAAGGTACTTCACCGCTGTATATATTCCTAGCATTTACTCCTAGTATAGTATCGTCCCCATCAGTGTCGCTATCTACAAATCCAGCATTTAATAAGTGATTCTGTAATAAGTTTGCGGCTCCTGGCCCCATAGTCATTTCTGCTGACATCATATGTAAATACAAATAAACGTCCCGTCTATTCCTTTTAACTACTTCTACAATATCACTTTCAGGACACATATTTAAATCGCATTTTTTACGATTAATAGGCATATGATTTCCACATTTACAAACTTTGTACCCTTTTGCAAACATACTGAAGGCTCGTGCAGTTCCGGGTATAAACTTCCGTGGTTGAAATCTATTAACATTACAAACAGCAAACTTATTTGCCCATTTATAGTCTTTTCTTATTTCTTGGATTTTATCGTAAGGTAGTGGATAAAAAGTAGTTTCGTTTACACCATGGTATAATTTGTGTATAGGTATTTTGATCTCGTAAGTATCTTTTAAAATTTCAATTGCCCAATCTGTGTAAGCTACTACTGCTGAGGAATGCTCAAATATTTTCTGCCATCCCACGCTAGGAGGTGTACCGTCTATAGGGAAATAAGATACTATCTTAGTATTTGGTAATACTTTTTTTAATTCGGGAATGATTTCTGAAATATGGAAGATATCTTGAAATAAGAATATTACGTCAGGCTTTTCTGCTTGTGCAAGGGCACACAGTTTCTGGCCGCCCAGGGGATCTTCTTTAGTTACAGGGTATACGAAATATTTAGAAGTATCGTATTTAGTATTTCCAAAGTAGTTTATACCTAGTATAGATACTTCATAATAATTGTGTAAATCTTTAAATAAGTTTTCAGCTACTATTCCGAACCCCGTCGGTACTAAAAAATCACTCCAGATAAATAATTTAGGTTTCATTTATAATTATTGGTTATGTCCTTTATTAAATATAAACAATTTTTAAGATAAAAAAAAGGACCGATCCGAAAATCGGACCCTTTTTCTTAACTTGAGCTTGCACACTCGGAGTATTCCGATATTTTTAATAACCTTTTCCCAGATTATACTAGAATTTTGGCCGGAGCGGCGGGCAAATCTAGTATACTAGTATACCATTTTGGGGACGGGATTTCCTGAAGCGCTCTGAAGGCTGTGCGGCCTAAACGGCATCAGCTCGATCTGAGGTAGGCTTCGAAATCGTGGACGTCTCGGCACGCGAGCTCATCCGGGCCCCGGGGGCCTTGTTGGCCAGTGGGCCGGCTGGATGAATTCACCACCATGTGGTTCTTCTGTCGACGGAGCGATCGCCGATGACGGTCGCGGTCGCCAGCTGTTGACCGGTCGGTATGATCACGTAGATCTGGATGATGACGACGCGGCGAGTAGCAGGCCTACCAGTTGTCAGCATCTTCCTTAGTTAACGGCCATCATTTTCTACGGCGTCTTCTTTACCAGGTACCCTGGCGGACTGGGCCGGGCGGCAGGTGGGAGGAACCTTTTCGAACACGTGTCCAATTTGAGATCCGGATCCGGTGTCGGCGTACGCGTCAGCTGCTGCTGCAGTACTCTTCCGGAGGCGCCGCCGTCGGGCTTGATTCGAATTAGTCTGGAAAGGATAGTAAACCGAAAAATGGAAATCCCAGAAAAAAGAAAATGTACTTGAAACACGGGGGACCTGTGGTAAAACGCTGGTAGGGAGCGGACCTTTCTCAGGGCCGTTCGCTACCCGGTTTTACCCGTGGTCGCTCCGTTGTTTCATGTATCACTTTTCTTTTTGGGCGTTTTCATTTTGTTTACTTTCTTTCCATTTAAGTTCGAATCGGGTTATTTTTCTGCAAGGACGTAACATCCTTGTACAACGCTGCAAGCAAGTGCGTTTTTTTTGCGATTTCTCACACGTACCGATGATTTTACTGTTATAAAATCTTCGGGACGACGTTCCTGAGATCCGAGAGAATGATTTTCGTGGCCAAAACGGTTCTCCGTAGTCATTCCATCATTTTTGGGGGTTAAAAACTTCCAAGTTGTTAACGCACAAAATGTGGAATACGGTGGAGACTGTTCTGGCGTATCGAAAAGCATTCTCGAGGTCCCGAAGGTCCGTTGTGTTTGGTTTTTGTTAACCTACTACGTAGCCGAAACAGCCACGCCGTCTATTTTGTATAGACTTTCAACTAAGAAAGCAGATAAGGAAAAAATCCCTACCTAACACACTTTTGAAATTTTGTATATAGAGTCCCCACAACTCTTACTAGTTCCCATTCTGATTCCTTCGTTAGTCTAATAAGGGAACTTGAAGTAAATCTCCGTGGTCATAAGTGTTTAACCCTCTGGATTAAACAGTTTTAGCTCGGGGATTTGTTAGTTTGGGGTATTATTAGTTTTTTCCGTGTCCGAAGCAGACACGACATTTATACTACGAGGATCGTTGATATAAATACAGCTAAGAGTTGTGAGGAAGAATTAGCTATTTGGCCTCTTCTAACGAAAGGACTCTATATTTCTTAATTATTCTTTTTAATTTTAATAAACTACTTCGAGCCATTTTGGCATATCTAACTTGCCATGTTTTGGCATATAATTGGTGAGCATTGCGAAAATTTGAAAATTCAATCGCTACGCTTTCATACGCTTCATTTAAATCACTAATTATTTCTTTATCCATTGCGTATATTGGTTATTGACGATCTCCAGCATTTTGAACAATAAGAGCAACTTTCTTTATGCGCTAAAACCCCACTATCACATGGGCATTGTTCTTTAATTAATCTGGATTTCGCTCTTTCTTTTTGTTTTTTGGATATATTGAAAAAGACATTGAACGGTTCGGTTACTTCGTTAAATTCATCCGCCATTCCTGTATAGCAAAAGCCTATTCTATCTTTTCCAAATAATTTTCCTAATTTTATGTAGTTTTGAAGATTTGCATTATCAAAACTTAATAGAATTTTTGTAACGTTTTGTGTTTTTAAGAGCTGACTTATATAAGTATAATATTCAGGTTTTGTTAAATTTTTGGATATGATAAAAAATTTAAAATCTAAATTTTGAATGAATTCCAAATGTTTTGGTTTAAAATCTCCTGATCCGTATAATCTTACGGGCATTTTTCCTAATCTTTTATAAGATTTAGCTTTGCTTTTTGTCAGTTTTGTGTATTCAGTGTTCAGTTGCTGGGCGAACCCTTGTGGGTTTTCAGTTGCCCATTGTGCGTTTCTCGTGATTTTATTGAGATAAGCAGAATAAATTCTTTCCATATTTTCGACATAACAGTATTCACATTTCTGTTCACATGTGAAATCTCTGTTAAAATCAACTGAAAGGATTGTTTTGCTATTCTCTGTAAACGCACGCAACTGCATAGGCTACTGTGGTTTAGAATACAGCGTGGCTCTCGTTGGTGTACTTCATATCTATACCCTTCATATAATGTTCATGGGTGATTCCTACGATTGACCTCAATCTTGAATCTCTAATTTTCCTTGATATATCCAGGGCGTATATTATGCCGTCAACTGCCGGGTCTGCCGGTACTTTGACATATAATATCCTGTTGGTACTTTTTTTCTTTCCGGTCTCTAAAACTATCTTGTAATGTTTATATTTTCTCATTATTAACTGTCACTTGAGTTGTCGCTAGGTTCTTCGGTTGTCAAATCAATAACTTTGGTTTCTGCTAATAGGATTGCAATTTTTGCAAAAGCTATTATTAGCATCAGTCCAATTGTTTTGCCTAGCTTGACGTCCATTTCTTTTAGTGCCTCATACTACATTCATTTTAGCTATTTCATCTATAAATTTTTGCCCTTGTTCAGGATTTAAAAATCTAATCCATTCGGCATAACCTCTTAATTGCTGGTATTCCCTTTCTGTTATGTCGACGTTTCGTTTTTGATGTAAAATAGCTCTAAATATTTTTCGTTTATATTTTGGAATACCGTATTTGTCGTTTATTACGATTCCAGTTACTGACATCCGTCTATGCGGCCTCATAATTCTAGTCTTTTTGTAATTTAGTTTAAAATGATATTTTTGTACCATTTTGGTAATTTCTATTATATGATCCAAAAGCGGATAGCGTTTGGAGAGATGACTAAAACTAATATCGTCAGCGTATCTAGTAACTATTAGTTTATTTTGTTTTGCAAAGTCTTGTAAATCTATATCCATTTTGTAACATACTAAATTAGCCATAGCCGGACTCGTAGGAGATCCTTGCGGTAATGCCCCATTTAGCGTAATTAAAGACGTAAGTAGTCTTGCGTCTGCTTCATCCCATTCAAGGGTGTGTTGGTTATTATAACTATGAAGCCTCTTAATCATTTCAGGTAAAACCATGCTAGCTGTTACAGAATCGAAAAAACCTCTTAAATCTATATTTAATAAAGTCTTATTTCCAAAATGTCGTTTAGCACCTTCTTTTACGCTGATATTACGTCTAAACCCTACCGCTATCGGGTGGGTCTTAAATTTATATAAGAAATTATTTAAAAACTTTGTTTGAACTTGTTTTAAAGCCTCAGACGGCTCATTAAGCCACCTTAATTTTCCAGACTTTTTTGTAATCGGGAACCTTCTATACTGCTTTATTTTAGTAGTTACTAATTGTTCTATTTCAGTTTTTGGTGTTTCTATTAATTCGTAAATTGTCATTTGTTAAAAAGATTATATTGCCTTAATAAAGCGTCTGCGTCCTCTTCAAGAGATACACAATACTTACTAAGAACTTCTAGTAAATCATTTTCTGTTATCATACTGGAGGGGGTAAGTCCTAAATGTATAATTTTTAATTCTGGAACATTGCTATGAAATGTATAAAATATAGTATAAACCATATTAAATGCATTCTTTTTCACTGCAATATCTATTTTTGTTATAAATTTAGTATTTAAATGTACACAGGCCCCGTCCTTAGTTAGATTCGGTAGATGAGGACTTATCTTCTCCATCATTTGAATCTTTAATTGTTTCGTTGTCTTCATCGTTGTATACTAGTTCTATTGTTAATTCAGTTATATCTTGTACCGTTTTCGTAATCAGTTTTTTAATACGTTCTTTCTTCTCATTCATTTTATTTCTTTTGATTACAATAACTTAATGTAAAAAAGAAATCAAGCGATGTTGACTTCTTTTTTTATAGCGTGTATTTTTTTTATTTTATTTAGTCTTTTGGTGGAGTAAATATTTCGTCATTTGCGTTCTCATTCTCTCCATCTGTAATTCTTTTTCTTGCATTAAAAAATATCAAGCTCTTGAATATATAAATTGGGATGAACATTTTGCTCAAACCTCCCTTGACTCTTAACCTACTTTGCTTTATATTTAAAGACAAAGTTTAAAATGCAGATAGGTTCTTCATCTAACTTCTTATACCATAAAAATTTAAAAACAATATGGCAGATTTATTAAATTACAACAAACAGAACTCAAATATCCAACAGGCTATCCTAAAGTCTATAAATAACGTTTTTCCAGTCACCGCCGGTGATAGAACTCTAGAAATAGCTAATTTAAAAATAGTTGACAATCTTAGTTCTGACGATTTCCCTAAACAGAAAGAGTTAAAAATCAATAGGCGTAGCTGACAAATACCTTTATACGCTGATATACTTTTAAAAGATAGCACTGGAAAAGTTATTAACCAAAAAAAGAATGCTAAGATAGGAAATATCCCTAAATTAACAAATAGGTTTACTACTATTATTGAAGGAAATGAATACCAAACCGTTAATCAACTTCGAAGAAAGCCGGGTATATATGCTCGTATTAAGAAGAATGGTGAGTTAGAAAATGAATTCAATTTAGAAAAAGGTCTTAATTTTAAAATGCAATTAGATCCTATTTCTGAAAAATTTGTAGTTATTTTCGATAATAGAAAATATAGACTCTGAACTTTATTAAATTTATTAGGTGTAGGCGATGAGGCTATGCGTAAGGTTTGGGGTACCAAACTATTAGAAGTTAATAAGAAGAATGCTCTCAACACAGAAATTTCTGAAATGACTTCTATTTTCACTAAAATTTATCATAGAGATCCTAAAGACTACTCAGAAGTTCTTACCAAATTAAAAGACTATTTTGAAAACTTCACTAAAGTAGACCCCAACACTACCCTCTTAACTTTGGGTCGAAAACACTCTAATGTTAATGGACAAGCTTTACTAGACTCTTCTAAGAAATTATTAGATATTAATAAAGGTACAGCAGAACCAGATGACAGAGATAGTTTAGTTTTTAAACAAATTTTATCAGTAGATGACTTACTTATTAATCATTTTGATAAACAAAAAGACTCTCTTACTAAAAAATTACGATCATCTATGATGTTCAAAGATCAAGTACGAGAAATAGTAAGTGCTGGTACTTTTTCAAAACCTATTAAACTATTTTTTACTACTGGCGATTTAAGCTCAACTCCTCCACAAACAAATCCTGTAGCTATTGTATCCGAATGAAGAAAAACCTCTCCTATGGGTACTGGTGGAATAAAAAGTAAGCACTCAATTACTGAAGAAACTAGGGATGTACAGCCTACACACTTAGGGTTTATAGACTCTACAGCTTCTCCAGAAGGTTCAAAAATTGGAGTAACTTTAGGAATGACCTCTGAGGTTGTTAAAGAAGGTAATGAGCTGAAATCTCCAGTATATAATACTTCTGGTAAACTAGTATATATTAGTCCTTTAGAATTCTTTGAAAGTTATGTAGTGTACCCAGATCAATATGAAATATCTGGCTCTACTATTACTCCTAAATTTAAGTCAATACACGCAATGTATAAGGGTGAACTTATACGTATTGCCCCAAGTAAGGCTAATTATTATATAAGGTCTCCAAGATCAATGTTTTCTTTTGCCGCTAATGCTATTCCATTTTTAGACGCAGTTCAGGGTAATAGAAGTGCTACTGGTGCTCGTATGATGACTCAAGCTATGGCTTTAGATAATAAAGAAGCTCCTTTAGTACAAACCTATAGAGATAAAGATTCTACTTATGAAAAGATTCTTGGTAATTTTCTTAATCCAGTATACGGACCTAATTTAAAAGGGAAACCTCGTACTGGAACAGTTAGTAAAATTACTAAAGATTATATTTATATCATTGGAAAAGATGGATCTAAAACTAAAAAAGGTTTATATAACAATTTCCCATTAAATCAAGATGGTTATTTAGATTCTACTCCTTTAGTAAACGTGGGAGATGAGGTTAATAGTAAAACTATATTAGCTGAAAATAATTATTCCAGTGGAGATACCCTGTCTATAGGAAAAAATTTAACTACAGCCTATATGACTTATAAGGGTTATAATTATGAAGATGGCGCTGTAATTACAGAATCAGCTGCTAATAAACTTTCTCATTCTATGCTCCATAAAGTAAATGTATTTTTTACTCCTAAATTATCTGCATTTAGTTTAGAAAAATTTAGTGCCTGGTACCCAGACGCTATAACCCCAGATAATAGAAAAAAATTAGATAGCTCTGGTATTATTAAGGTAGGAGAAACAGTTAATCCAGAAGATGTATTAATTGCATTTTTAGTTAAGCGTGAAATGGACGACCATGAGGTAGCTTTACATAAATTAAGTAAATATACTTTTGGACAATTTAATAAAAATTTAACTGAATGGTCTGAAGATGAGCCGGGAGTGGTAACTGATGTAGTTAAGACTGGTAGAAACATAGATATTTATGTTAAATCTACCCATCCTTTTAAAGAAGGTGATAAACTTTCTGGGCGTTATGGTAATAAATCTATTGTTACTAAAATTATTCCAGACGCAGATGCCCCTCATAGAGAGGATGGTACCCCTATTGACATAATGTTAAATGCTCATGGAGTTCCTTCTCGTATGAACATTGGTCAAATTTTAGAGACGGCAGCTGGTAAAATTGCTAAAAAAACTGGTAAACCTTATATTGTTAAGAATTTTAATAATCCAGAAGGTGACAGATCTGCAGAAGTTTTAGCAGAAATGAAAGAACTTGGTATAGAACCTGATGAAACTTTAACAGATGGTAAAACTGGCAAAGCTTTTGATAATCAAATTTTTGTAGGACAACAGTATTTTTTCAAACTTCGACATATAGTCAACAAAAAATTAGGGGCTCATGGTATCGGCCAATATGATATAGACGAACAGCCTGTAGGAAAGGGTTCACAGCATGTAGGGATTTTAGATAATTATGCATATCTGGCCCACGGAGCAAAAGCCAATTTACGAGATATTGGAGAGATTAAAGGAAGGTCTAACGATGAATACTGAAGAGACCTACAATTGGGACTGCCGCCTAGTAAGCCTTCTAGAAACTTTGTATTTGAAAAGCTAACAACCTATATTCAAGGTCTAGGTGTTAATGTTACTAAAAAAGGTAATAAACTACAAATTTTACCATTAACTGACAAAGATGTTACTAAGCTGTCTAATGGCGCATTAGAAAAGCCAGGAACTATGTTAGTTGGTAAAAATTTAATGACTAGAGCCGGTGGATTATTCGATGAAAAGATTACTGGTGGAATTAGCGGCACGTTATGGTCTCATATTAATTTAGCAACTAATTTACCTAATCCTATGTTTGCTCCTGCAATTACTAAAATATTAGGTATTACTGACAAGAAATATAGCGACATTATAGATGGGAAATTAAAGCTAAAAGGTAAGTCTGGAATTCCGGCTATTATCTCTGCTTTAGAAGCCTATGATGTTGACGCTGAGCTTGTTAAGGCTACAGCAGCTTTAAAAACTGCCCCTGTATCCTCGGTGAATAGTTTAAATACTAAGGTTAGGTATCTACAAAATTTAAGTAGAATGAAATTAAACCCAAAAGAAGCCTATACTATTACTAAAATACCAATATTACCTCCTAAATTTAGACCTATCTATTCTTTACCTACTGGTGATTTAATGACTAGCGATATCAATAAACATTATAGAGATATTGGGGTTATAAACACAGCTTTAAAAAGTACTAAAGATATTATAGGCGCAGATGAGGTTTTAAGAGCTAATAGATCATTGTATGATTCTGTAAGAGCTATGCAAGGTTTTATAGAACCTATAACCTATGGCGGTGAAAAGTATAAAGGGATTTTAGAAGAAATAGGAGAAAGTAAAAAAGGCTTAATACAAGGAAAATCCTGGGGCAAGCGTCAAGACTTAAGTGCTCGAAGTACTATCATTGTTGACCCCGATTTAGGTCTAAATGAGGTAGGTACTCCATTTAAAATAGCTTATTCTATTTATAAACCTTTTATTATAAAGAATTTAAAGGAATTTGGATTAAAAGCTACAGCCGCAGTAAGGGAATACAAAGATGAAACTGATTTAGCAAAATCAGCTCTCGTTGATGAAATGAAACGTAGACCCGTAATTATGAACAGAGCTCCTACACTTCATAAGCATGGAGTTCAAGCTTTTAAACCTCAATTAGTAGATGGTAAATCTATTAGAATGAATCCTCTTGTTATGAGAGGTTTCAACGCTGATTTTGACGGCGATACTATGTCTGTAATGGTACCTGTTTCTGCTGAATCTGTAGAGGAAGCTAAAAACATGATGCCTAGCAAGATCTTATTTAAGCATGGAGATAACTCTATTGTTCCAGAGATTAGTAAAGAATATGTTTTTGGAATACACCAGCTAAGTCTTATTAAAGAAAAATCTAAAGAATCTTTTAAATCTATTTCTGACGCTAAAAAAGCCAAAATTCCATGGACTACTCAGTTTGATCTTAACGGTACAAAAGTGACTATAGGGCAGTTTTATATTAATTCTGAATTACCTGAAAAATTAAGGGATTACGAACGAGTATTAACTGCTAAAGTGTCTGAAAAACTTTTAACCACTATCGCAACTACTTACCCTAATTATTTTACAGATGTAATTAATTCTTGGAAATCTTTAGGAGCTATGCAGGCCACTTTACATGGCAATACCTTATCATTAAATGACTTTGTAATAGATAGAGCCTATAGAGATGATCTTTTAAAAGAAAAACTTCCTGCAATTAATAAATTAAAAGGGCAGACTAGAATTGACTCTTTAAACAAATTAACTATAGAAGTTCAAAAAGCTCAGGATAAAAGTGTACGGGGTAGAAATAACATCTACGACATGTTGGATTCAGGCTCATTTGGTAAAACTGATTCTGTACGACAAATTTTATCTATGCCTGGGGTTCTAATGGACACCAAAGGCCGTCCTATCCCCTATCCTGTGTTAAAATCGTATGGAGAGGGTTTAGATACCCCTTCTTATTTTGCGTCCTTATATGGAGTTCGTAAAGGTAATATTGACAGGTCCGTAAATACAGAGCAATCTGGTGCTTTAAACAAAGCGTTATTAAACATTAATAGACGTTTGTTAATAACTGTAGAAGATTGTAATACTCGTAAAGGTTTAGAAATTGGCGTAAATGACAAGAATGTTATAGATCGCATGTTACTTAACTCTGTATCGGGTGTGGGGAAAAGAAATGACATTGTAGATTCAAATGTTTTATTAAGAGCTAAAAAGGATAAATTAAAAACTCTATGGGTTAGATCGCCATTAACTTGCGAAGCAGTTGAAGGGATTTGTCAAGCCTGTTATGGGTTAATGCCTAATGGAAAATTATCTGTATTAGGAGAAGCGGTAGGAGTATTAGACGGACAGGCCATTACCGAAAGATCTACACAATTAGTTATGCAAACTTTCCATACAGGGGGAACTGCCTTAGGTGGCGGTGGTGGTGGTGCTGTAACTGGTTTCCCACGTTTAAAACAATTATTTTTTGTACCTCAAAAATTAAGTGGAAAAGCTACGTTATCTACTGTAAAGGGGACTATAAAATCTATTAAGAAAAATCTTACTGGAGGGTACTCCGTTAGGATAGAGGGTTATGGGGAAAAGAATGATAAAACCTTTACTATACCTTCCGGTAGACTGCCTATTGTAACAGAAGGAGTTAAAATAGGAATTGGAGACGCCATATCTGATGGAATTATAAAACCTCAGGAACTTGGAGAATTAAAGGATCACTTATCAGCTCAGAAGTATTTAGTAGAAGAAGCTTCAAAAGTTTATGGGGGAAAATTCTTTAATAAAACATTTGAAACCGTAATTCGTGGAATTAGTGATAATGCCCAAATTACAGTAGCTCCTGAGGGTAGCGGATTCCTAAGAGGAGATAGAACTACTATAAGTTATTTAAACGCTCTAAACAAAGATAGAAAAAAAGAAAAACTTCCATTAATCGAATATGACGCATATTTTAAATCAATAGACTCATTAAATGCTGATAGCGACGATTGGTTAACTAGAGTTAGTGCGAACAGAGTAAAACGGGGCTTAACTGTAGGAGCTGCAAAAGGCTTATGAGCTAACATTCGAGGTAAAGACCCTGTACCAGCGTTCATTTATGGAGATAACTTTGGTAAAAACACTAATTATCAAAAGGGGGAATTCTTTTAATAAATGCCCTTTTTTAAAAAGGCAGATAACCCTATAGTCGTTTGACGACAATATGAATTTAATGCTGAGGCCTTAGATGGCCGTATTATATTAATTTCAAATGAGGAGCCTTGCGCCCTTATATCCCACCACCCTAATAAACAATGGGGGTACAATATTGGTACTATAAAATTAGTTAGTGCTGGAGAAGGTTGGCCTGAGGTAGAACGATTAGGTCATGCTAAAGAGCTACCTAATGTGTTTTACGAACTTGTACCTAAAAATGAATACCAAACCTATCTAAAAATACATCCAGAATATAAAGATAATTTAGAAACTGCCTCTGAACCAAAGGTAGTTCCTCCGATCAAACAGCCGAAACCTACAATTATAGATATACCAAAAATAAAAAAAGAGGTTCCGGGACTTACCAAAAAACGATTAACTAAAACACGCTTAGCGAAAGATTCGGAAGCTCCAATATATACATATAAGACTCCCGGACAACGTTTCTAAGGAGGCTCAATGCAACACAACTCTCAAGACTGTAGTAATAAACACCAAGCATTACGACAATTGCACCATTTATTTTTTTCTTCAAAATCTTCTCCTGTAAAATTAGGGGATTTGAAATTTTTAACTAAAGCTCAGGAAAAATTTTATAAAGCTATGGAGAAGAAAACAATAATTTTCTCAAAAGGTCCTGCAGGTACAGGTAAGACTCATTTATCAGTGCACTTCGCTTTAAAACAATTAGCAGATAAAGAATCTCCTGTCGATGGAATAGTAATTTGTAAACCTTTAATTTGCGTAGATAATGAAAAATTCGGATGATTAAAGGGGGGTATGAAAGAGAAAACTGATCCTTTTATGAACCCATATTGGCAAAAGTTTGAAAAAATAATTGGGAAACAAATAACAGATATTTTGGAAACCACTGGTATTATTAATATTGTGGTACCAGCTTTTTTAAGAGGTATGGAATTTGAAAACAAAGTAGTTTTATATGACGAATCCCAGAATTCCTCTTGTACAGCTATGAAGACCTTTTTAACTAGATTAGGAAGAGATTCTAAAATGATTATAACTGGAGATCCAAAGCAAAGTGATAAGGATGATATCAGCGGTTTAGAAGACGCCATGGCACGTCTATCCAAAATAAAAGATATTACTACTGCAAACTTTACCAGGGAGGATATTGTTAGGCACGGCTTGATACGAGAGATATTAGACTGTTACGAAGACTAAGAAATTAATGTAAAAAGGAAAGTAGGCGGGGATGTAACCCGCCTATTTTTTTAGTTTTTAGTCGAGCGTTACATGCGCGAATATTGACTCCGGAGGTGTACTAAAATACTTTAATAGCGCTGGGCATAACCAGAAAGTCATTCCAGTAGTTGCTTCCTCATACCAAGTTCCCATTGGAAATTCATCCTCTTCCATTCTTGTAGCCTCCACAACACTGTCAGGGTATTTGATTCCGCTAAAGAATAAGTTGAAACCAGTACGAACATCTTCTGGATGCCCTCCAGCCATAGTTATTAGGGCATCAATCATTTCTGGAGCCCCGGATACGAATGGTTCTCGTAATAGGCCTACGGCCTCATCATCGAAGACCCAGGTGCCCATATCCCAGTAAGGTCTTATAACCATTATTGAATTTTCTGTTGTCATATTATTCCTTTTTTTTATTTAGTTAATGGTACTAATAATTCTGCTAAGTCTTCAGCATTTATGGCTGGAGGCTCTGTCGCAGGCGCTTTAGGAGAACCCCAAGCACTGAAAAATCCGTCTGGGTGATGGAACCAGTCTGGCAAATATTCTTTTAAATGATTACCCACATGTATTTCTGGAGAACCATTGCAGCGTTTCACACTTAGATTGTTTCCATCTTCATAAATTACAAAAAGAGCCCCACGTCTAAATAGATGGGTGCCTGTATACTTACTTTTTGAATTTTTTAAAATAGCAATTTTGTCATAAACTGTATTAGCTAATTTAGCTTCTGTCTTAGCTAACATTCTAGTTTTATAGTCTAATAACATACCACCGATTACAGGATACCAAAGTTGAACGAACTCGGCGTCGTCGGGACATTCTAGTCGTAAGAATTTCCATACATCCCAAATTCCTAAATAATCAGCTTTTTCTATATAATGATATATGTGTCCGTAGCGCTCTAATCCTTTTAGTAATAAATTTAATTTACTATAGGCGCTATTATATTCTCGGTTATTGAGAGTATTCAAAAGTTCTGTAAACGCAGCTCCTGTAAGTTCCCCAGATTTACCATCCCCCTTCATACCTTTTCCGTTAGCCCATATATCTATAGCTATATCTTCTTCTTTTAAACCTTCTCCATCCCAATTTGCTGGTACAAAAATTATGTCACTGTAATCCAACTCAGGATAGTGTAATAACAGCAACGCTAAACAACAAGAGTTATCTAAATCTACGTGCTGATGAGTATAAATCTTCATTCTAACCTTTCTAAAATTTATTTAATAGATATCTCTGAACCCAGAGACTAAAATCTTTTACGATGTACTTTCTACGATCCTCTTTTGTATCAAAATCTAAGCAATCAGCTGCAGCAAGCATACTATATAAAGCTTGTTTTATTGTTTCCAATAGGTCGTGTTTTTTAACATCTAAAGGACCTTTTTGGGTTCCTTCAAGAATGTTAGTTACATCGTCAATTATTTCTTTGACTTCTTTTGGTATCTTGGACGTTGAAAACATAATTGTTCTCCTTTAGTCGATGAAGGTATGTGATCTTTTGGATTATGCGTAAACGCCATATGCCAGCCCTCTTTACCTAATTTCTTTAATTGAGCTACTGTAAAATCTTTGATAGGAAGTTGCATCCATTCCCAAGTACATTTTCTTAGCTCAAGATTCATTATTTCTTGTACAGTTTTCTCTGTACCCTCAGTGCTATTCAAAATTCGAACTTCCTTTATAACAGGAATTTCCTTTTCAACTATTCTTTCTTCAAATATTAATTTGATCCCTGTATCCGCATATTCTTTAGTAGCTTTTTTAGCTGAAGTGCTTAAGGGTTTTTTTTCAGCCTCTTTATTTGAGGCTTTAAAGGTATCCATCGTTAGGCCGGCCCGCTTGTCCTCTACGGTCATACCGGCTGCCATTTCCGCCTTACTTCTTCTAATTCTAGTCATCTTTTTCTTTGGTTTGTTCCTCGTTATCCTCAACAGTTTCCTCTACTTCTGAAGGTATCTCTTTTGGATTTTCTTGAACTTCTTCTTGAGGCTCAACTATATCTGCTTCAGGTATTAGCTCAAAAATAATAACATTATTTTCATCTATTACTAACACTTTTCCAGTTTCTGAAGTTAAAGCAAAAAGTTCTAAACGCTCTTCCAAAGTAGCTGGCAATCTTACCGCAGCTCCTTGAAACAATATTTTAAATTTTTGATCATTAATTTCTGCAAACATACTTACGAATCCTTTTCTTTATTTAGATTTCTTTGTAGATTTCTTTGAAAGTACTTTTGCTTTTGTAACAACTTCTAGGCTCTTCATATGCCCTTCCAGCAATTCTTCTGTACTATAAAAACTTCCGCAATTAGCGCATATATTTCCTACAGGCATTGGATTAAGGGCTGGTGCTCCATGAGGGTTCTTGGGGTGCACCGCTGGTATAAATGCAAAAGAAATCCCTTGAAAAAATACTGTAGAACCTTTACATTCTTTAGTTAAACACTGCAATAGTGCAAACGTTTCTTCTGTAGATTTTTCTTTTGTATCTGGATCTTTGGATTTATCTTTTTTAGGTTTAGAAACTACATTACCGTTCATATCTAGTATTTCTGCCATAATTTGTTTTTTTCCTTATTTGGTTAATTCGGGTGTGGAGGTGGGGAGAATCGAACTCCCGTCTTAACATGGTCCATATCAGGTCATTCACATGCTTAGTCTAGTTTGCTAGTTAAGGTCATCATTCTTGACAAATTGTACCTCGCTCCTTTAATGTTTGTCGTAACCCCCGTAAGTCGTTTGGGACGGTGCGTCTGGATTATTCGTCCCACAACACTTGGACTATCCGATAAATGATGCCTATTTAACTATCGGAGTCAATAAATAGACATTAACGAAATCGTAGAGGTTAGTCTACGCCGCTAATTTAACTGCTGGTCTGCCAGTTATTTTGTTTTGATTGCTTAGCCAATCACTCTGCGTGCACCTGTATACTTGTCCATACTAATCGAAACCGGGCACCCCCACTGAAATTTTGTTGTTATTCGCCTAATAGTTTATTTTCTATAATCTCATACAATTCTTCTTGAGTCATAGTTCCGACATGAATCGTAACAAACTTATTAGGATTAACAAAGTAAAATGCTGGAACTCCTCTAATTGCAAATTCTTGAGAAGTTTTAGATTCTTTATCTACATCAACTTTATAGAAATCTATTCTATCGCCATAGACTTTTGCTGCTTCGGCAAATATTGGACCCATTACTTTACAAGGTGGACACCATTCTGCCCAAAAATCAACGATAGCAGGCTTTGTTCCTTCGTATTCTATGCGGCCCTGATCGTCTATTTTAAAATTTTTTAAATTCATTTTTTGTTATTTGATTATTTTAGAGACTGCCCGAAGACAGCCTCTTAAATTTTTTGGATTTAGTCTTCGTCACCAATTTTTCCGTCACCATTGATGTCAACTCCAGTTAACTTTTCAATGTTTTCAATTAAGGTGGAAGCTTCTTTTATCTTATCATTAAATAACCCAATTCGAGAGGTATTTGCAGTTATTTTTTTCTGATAAGCTAAATTAGTTTTATCTAAGCTTTCCATAGCTTTTCCAAGCTTCTGTGCTCCAGATCTTAATTTACTGATCAGACTATCAAAGTTACTGAAAACTCTTGCAATTTGTCGTTTTCCTAAATAGCTTTGTAGCCATCCTGGTAAAAAGTTCATACTTTTTCCTTTAATTTTCTGTTGATAATTATAAGCTTTTCCATAAATTCAACACTAATTTTAGATCTTTTATTAATAAATCTTCTATCGCTGAATCTTCTAGTGCTTTATATGGGTCAATAATTCCTATAAATTTAATTCCTCCTGATATATCAAGAATCTTACCATGCTCCCTGTATAATACATAAGAGTGTGGTTTGCTTAAATAATTACAAATTATATTTCCAATACCAACTATTATTTTCGGGTGCACCACATACTTAACTTGCGTTACTAGATGTGGTAAACAGTTATCTATTTCCCAAGGAAACGGATCTCTTGCGTTAAATGGATTACACTTAACTATGTTTGTGAAATAGCATACATCCTCAGATATAGGCGTATCTTTTATTAATCTTCTTAATAATTTTCCACTTTTTCCTACATAAGGAATTTGCTTCTTTTCTTCACTTTCTCCAGGGCACTCTCCCACAAATAAAATATCTGCAGGGGTTTCCCCTGAACCGATCACAACTTGCTCTCTATGCTGATGTAAATCACACTTTTCGCAAGTTAAAAGATTTGTTTCAAAATCAACTTTTAAGACTGGCATTTTGTAGAAAACTTTTGTTCAATCCAACTAAATAGCGGACTAGGTTTTCCAAATCCCCCAATAAAATCTCCTACAGTAGCCAGGCCGATGCCAGCTAAAGCTCCTAGTAAAAAGATATGATATATGCTAATTACTAGGAGTTCGAAGAATAAAGCAAAAAAGAAAGCTATTACCCAAAAAATTATTCTACTGTCTATAGTTTTTCTTGGATTTTTTTGCATCTTTTTTTCCAGTCTTTGGAGCTTGTCGTTTAGTTGGGGCGGGAGCTTTATATTTAACTTGTTTGTCATTTACCCAAATCCACCCACGTTTTCGTGACTTTGATACTTGTCGAGCGCTAATTGTTGCTCGAAATTTTTTGCTTACTTCTATTGCTAGTTCAGCATTTGTTTGTCTTAGTTTTGCCATTAAGTAGCATTACCTCCTTGAGGTGTAACTGTGACATCAGTATATTTTTTTCTTGCTTTTCTACAATGTGTAAAAAATGAAGTCCAAATCTCTTGTCGCATTACTTTGGTTATCTCGTCGTGTTCTTTTAAGGCATTTTTAATCGCATATCTGCGGCCTTCTATTCTATTGTCTAAATCAGTGATATTCTGGACAGCCTCTCCCCATAATTCTGGAAAGCGGGCATCTTCATCAGTGATTTCTACAGATGTCTTCCTCACAATAGGTACAGCTTTGCTGTGAGTTTCTTCCCGTTGTGAATGAAATCTTAACTTTATCATTGTGCGTTCCTTGTAACCCCTTTCGTGATTACATGTTTTTTTTGTTAATTAAAATAATTGCTTATAATATATCCATTGCTAGAGTTCTTATACCAAATGTATGAAGGTTTTAACACCTAGAGATCTAGCTAATCCCCCTAGTTTGATAGGATTCATAACTTTGTTATGTACAAAATATAATAAACAATCTGAGTGTTCTAACATTAGAACATCTCTTTTGTATCCTGCGCTTGTATCAAAATAATTATGAGAAGTACTCCTCCATCGTGGATATAACCGAAGGTAATTAATTCCACGTCGTGCTGCGTATTCCGCGATATCTTTTGAACTCTTTAAATTTCCCATTATTAAAAGCTGGGATAATTTAAACTTAGAGCTCTTAAACGCTTTTTCAATAGTTTCCATAGGGATCCTTTCAGTTAAAAACCGTTGAGATCCCGCTACTGTTATTATCACTTAGTTTTACCGGTTATAGGTTTAAGTTTGTACCCCAGGAGGGAGTTGAACCCCCGACCTCTTCGTTCGTAGCGAAGTGCTCTTCCATCTGAGCTACTGAGGCAAAGTTATTGGTACTGGCCTGATCTACACTTAGGGTCCACGCCTATGCCATGCTTCGACCACGTTGATAATACGTCCAGTTTCCTGGGGGCGTCACCACACGTTTTACGCTGCTCCAGCTGTTTTCAGTCCCCTAATTCGGGGAATACCAATAATGTTTTGTGAGGAGGGAATGAGACTTGAACTCATGCTGGGTTTCCCCGGGCCTCGATTTAGCAAACCGGCACATTACCGACTCTGTCACCCCTCCTTACTTCTTAAATTCTTTTCCATTCTCCATTATCATTATATAGTTCTGCAGAATATGTAAACCCTCTACCTTTTAAATAGGAGTTAGTTCTGGCCCAAACATTTTTCCCTGAAACTATAATTTTAAATAAAGGTTCGTCGACTGTTTTAAGGTCACTTAGTGATATATAAAATAGTCCCCCATCTCTGACATCGTCTATACCCTCTTGTCTTCCTAGGGGGCTGTCTAATACAGGATCGTCAAACACCTGTCCAACTCCCCAAAATGGTGGATTTATACTAAATAGTAACATAATATTTATTTCTTAATGGTTAGGGTGTTTATCTCTTCTACTACTTCTTTAAATATAGGTATGTCTAAGTATATTTCTCGATATTTACGATGAAACGCCCCATAACCCTCAAGAGTTTGTATACTGTCCATTGGGAATGAACTTTTAAGCATAACTGGTCGCGTTTTATCTGACATATCCTGCAAAATGTATAAGACTTTATTACCAAACAGGTCAACCTTAACTTTATTTTCAAATCCATCGGCTATAGCTTTATTAAATAAATCTATAATATCTTTAGTACGGCCATACCAGTCATTAATTTGTATCCGTTTTTCCATGACCCATAACCAAATTATATACTCCTTATGCGTCCCAAATTCTTTTCTATAAGTTTTATGGTTGCTTGCATATAGCTTTTGAAAAGTATAACCCTTTCCTTTTAATTCACGTTCTGGTATTGTATAATGAAATATCATATACTTCCTTTTTTTATTGTGTACCCCCGACAGGACTCGAACCTACATAACCCGGGGTAGAATCCCGGTGCTATTCCATTTCAGCTACGGAGGCATAAACCTTTACAGTTTTCTGTTTTTTAATCCCTCTATTACTTGCGCTTCCGTTATAAAAAAGAAGGGCATTTTCTTTTGTCCCATAACTACTCCATAATCTGGATTAGCTCCAGGATAAGCTCTTTTTAGTTTAGCTTCAAATTGTTTATACATAAGAGCGCCAAATGGATTTAAGAGTTTATCTATATCAACTTCTTCTTTCCAGCTTGTACGTCCATTAGTCCCTTCATTCACAACCATATACATTATAAAGGTAGTATGGTTATGATTTTAAGAGTTGATGGGGTTACTTTTCCGAAGTATGCTTTTACTGTTAAACTTCCATCTTTCAAGTGATAGTATGATTCTGGAATATATCTAAAAGTGTGAGTTAAATCGAACACTATGTCTTTTCCCACTTTACAGTATAAAAATGAATCTCTCCTATCACCAGGAGTTTCAATTTTAAATACTGTTCCTGAAGCTAAGCTTTCGACAAGCTCAAACCCTTTTAATTCTGGTTGTGTCATTTAGTTTCCTCTTTCATTTCGTTGTATCCATCCCATAAATTTGGCGATTAGTTTATTAGTTTCTACATACATGGGAATAACTGATTATACATAGCCCTATAAGCTTCTTCTGGAATTGTTTCCTCTACGCTACTCTTATCTTCTTCCATAAATATGGAAGCGCTAATTATTTTTCTAGTTATTGCTTCATTAAAACATTCGTCGCAAATATACCCATGTATAGCGTTAAGCCTGTTACATAGTATATTATCGCAACCCCTTCTATCACATTCATTTACACCCATTACTCTTCTTCCGCATCCGTTATAAAAGTATTCCAGTCATCCTGAAAGTGGTCATCATCTTTTTCATAAATTCTTTCAAAACGGTCCACCATTTCTCCACGTATAGAGCTCTCATCCATATGATCATAAGCCTTTAAAGCCAAGCGCTCTCTATTTTCTTCTGTGTTTTCGATTTTAGACGGAATGTTAGCCTCGTCTATACTTTTTTCAGATAGGTGATGAAATATGTCTCCAAAACTATCTTGCGTTTTTAAAAAGTTTCTAATTTGATTTATATTATATGTTTTCATAGTTGTCTATATCTCCCTTATTGATCCTGGTATGACTCTCCATACATCCTCTATAAATATGTCATTATGGTCGTCACCGTCGTTGTGATCATTATCGTTGTGGTCGTCACCATCATTATGATCATCCCAGTCGTCATGATCGTTTCCTCCATGGTCGTTTTTATCGCGATTGTCATGTCTTCGTTTTTTAGACCCATGGTCATCCTGTTCTTCACAGGAAAGATTCTCTAACAGCACTTCTACAGATCTATAATAGTCTCCTACGTATACAGTACTTATAGCTTTTTTGTTACATTCATCTATGTCTATAAATTCTACGCTAGTAAGAATACCGTCCGTACCCTCTAATCCATAGTCAGCAATAACTTGCTCAACCATTCTAATTTTAGATAGGGCTTTCCAGTACGCTACTTGAGCTGCCGCGCTTCTACTTGCTATTGTGGTTTCCAGTGTGACTGTACTATATAAAAAGATTACTATTAGTCCCACTATAAATGAAACTGCAAGTACAGTTATAGCGAATACAAATCCTTTTTCATCTTTATCTTTTGGTATCATTGTTTTCCTTTTATTATTTGCAACCCCGGTCAGATTCGAACTGACGAATACCGCCGTCAAAGGGCGGTGTGTTAGACCACTTCACCACGAGGCATTAGTTGAAAAGACCTATGAAGGCTTTTTTACGCTATGATCAGTTATACAGCATCTTCGCAGATAATCGAGTGCTCCTCCTATCTGACTGCACGTTATGGGCCAATTATTCCCACTTTCACTTTACTATGCGGCTTTAAAGCAGTTTAGCTAGTTTATAGTGTTGCCTACAGGTTCACGGCCTCTGGAGATACCAGATATTTATTGGGGCTTGGCTCCTGTAGTACAGATCGCGTATCCTCCGACACCTTAGTCATGGGATAGGTCTTTTCAAAGTGACCAGAGAGGGGGTCGAACCCTCATGGGCATAAAGCCCGCGAAATTTTAAGTCTCGTGCGTATACCAACTCCGCCACCTGGCCGTTACTTAGTTTTATATTGTCGTTTAGTTTTTCTAAATCGTTTCCAATTTCTATCACGAATAAATGAGCCATTTTCCCAACCGCCATGGTATGGGCATCTGTCGCAATTAATATTTCTGCGGCTGAGCTCTTTTCTTTTATAGAGTATTTTGTATAGCCTATTAATAGTAGTCCATACAAACTCTTCGTACATTTTGTGTTTCACTTTAACTTCTCCTATTTAAGGGTGTTAAAGTGCGATATATTCCTTTTTCATTTTAAATTTCTTTCGTTAATTAATATTATGCCATTTTTCTAAATGGCTCCATTATAGGTACATTGTCTGCTAAAAACCATTCTAAAGTACCTACCGTATCTGCCCCTATTAAGAATCCGTGATTCTTTAAATTTATAGCAAATAGAGTAGCTAATGGTTTTGTTATTTTAAGAATTTCCTCTACCTCTCTAAGATCCCCGCATGGGTAATAATGTTCAGTACTGCGTCCCTCTTTAAAAAAGGCATGCCCATGAATCATAAAATTAATTTTAGGAAGCTTTTTATATAATTCTAATTGAACCGGTGTATCTACAGAGGGTTTATTATCCCCAACATAGCCGTCATTAGTTACGTATACCATGTCTCCAGCTTCTAACTCAAGTTTACTAACGTTACGAGGGGAAACTAAACAACCGCTTTCACTTCTTACAGATGGAAATGTAGACATACATCTAGTGCTACAGTTGCCAAAGTATCTATCGGAAGTTCCTTCCATTATATTTTTTGCATTTTCTCTTACTAAATGCATAAATTCTTCAATTTCAGTATGTTTTGGTGTAGAAACTCTTTTTTGCTGACTATTCCAGTTATAAAATGTATGAATAGTATTAGCTAATGCTGAAGTATTACAAGTAGTTATCCAAATATTTCCTAAAGCGTCAATAAGACTAAAAGTTTTAAAATTAGGAGTATTTTCAATTGCAATTACTGCATTTGCCCGCATTTTAAAAATTCGTTGAACAGCCTCAAAATATTTATGGTGGCCTGTTAGAGCTTTTTCTATTAACCTCTCTGTGCTTTCCGCCCTACGAACCACTTTAGAAACAATTAAGCAAGAACCTACTTTTTTTATTGGATACTGCTTAGTTACTGCATTAGAAATATTAGGCATCCAAATTGTAAGCCCGTCAACCTTTTCAGGTAAATCTTTGACATCTCCACCATTATAAACTGTAGGAACCTCAAAAAAGCGTGCTAATTTAATTATAATACTTGATTCTTTTTTTAAAGTTTTATCTCCAAAAATTGGTTCTTGCCAGTTGCCTCCTACTATTGTAGTTTTCATTTGTTTTCCTTTTCTTAAATTTGTGACCCCTGACGGATTTGAACCGCCGACACCCTGGATGTAAACCAGGTGCTCTGCCCAGACTGAGCTAAGGAGCCAAAGGGCGGGCTTTTCACCCGCTCGTCGAGGTATAGGCCCCGCTACACTTTCTTTAGAATTCGACAGATAGTGCCAATATCTTAGACTCTCCGTCTTCGTATACTAAATAGGCGTTGCCGAATTTATAACCAATACCCCAAAGGGCTTCGTCATCCATTTCGCCATATAAACCTACCATATTACCCCACTGAAGTGAAGTAGTATACCAAAGAATCTCATCTTCAACGTATTCAAACTGAACTTTTTCAGTCATATTGAAAAATGAAGCTTCTGTATTAAAATCCCAAATAGGTTCTGCGCCGGGGGCGTTACTATCTGAATATCCTAACTGAAGCGTGTCTATTCCTAAAAGATCATTAAAGTTTGGAGCAATTCTCCAACAATAATTATCGTTGTTCTGATAGAAAATTCCAAAATCTCTATCTCCTACTAAAACTCCAGTTTGCACGTCGTGCATTCTAGGAGTAGAATAGAAGTTGCTTTGAGAAGGTCTATGTAAGGCCCAAGCATTTCCATAAGGAAGTGGTTGTAGTCCTACTGTAAACAATCCAAAACGGATGTTGGCTTCTTCTACATTGACCAATTGACTCTCAATGTTGAGGCCCAGGTTCCAATTTTCGCCTTGAAGTTGGAATCCCAGATAGCCAAGATCGTTTGTTAGTGAATCGCTATCGCTAACATTTAAAAAGGTTTCAAAATCCCCACTAATAGTGATATCCTGCGAAACAGTAGTATCAAATGTAGGGAACTGGGCCATTGTAAATGTAAACAGCGTTACACATAGCAAAAGTATCTTTTTCATATTTCTCCTTGTTTATTATTCTATTATCGTGACACATGTCACTGTACCTTCGGAGAGACTTGAACTCTCAAGATCTTTCAACCAACGGTGTCTAAGACCGCCGTGTATACCATTTCCACCACGAAGGCATTGTGGCCGGGACAGGGCTCGAACCTGTAGCTGACAGGGATTTAGAGTCCCCCGCTCTATCCAATTGAGCTACCCAGCCACTATTTATAAGGTTCTTAAGCTTTTAAATAATTTATTATTATTTTCAACTGCAATAGCAGTTAGTTGCCCGTCTAAATCAGGCTCATAAAAAGAGGAATGACTAACATCCCGGGATGAAAGTTTGTATTGCCATTTTTCGAGCTCCTGTTCATCCCGAACTGCAAGATAAATGAGATAATCGTTATTCCATTCCTGTGTGTTGCCATTAAGTAAAATTTCTGCAACTGCATGCCCTCCTTGGACTGCTGCGTAAACTGGATCTAAATCCTTTCTACATAATATAAATAAAAAAGGGGACATGATTATGACCCCTCCTGAATTCTTTCGACGTATTCTTCTTTATATAATGTTATTCTAGTTTCATTTGGGGGATTTTTGGTATGTCTCTCGATCTGCTCACGAGTGCGACCTCTAAGCTCACAGCGCGCAATATGCCTATGTCTAAACTCTGTAGACTTTGTCTCAATATTACACTGTAATTGCCAATCTGATCCATTTCCTTTTCTTTCCTTTTTGAGATCTCTGATCCCCTTTCCTAAACTTTTTTGTTCTTCTTTAATTTCTAAAATTGTTTTGTTCATGTCTTCTCCTTGAAGTTTGTTACTTAGTTACTTGTATTTTTATGTAATCTAAGTTTCAAGGAGGACCTCGCAAACAAATCTAGCTAAATTGCATTATGTAATTCTTCTTCATTTTTAAATATAACTATTAGTTTTGGTTAAATCAATTGTTTTCTTTATCTTTCGCCACCGCCTTAATATGTGGTCCAGGATGGAGTTGAACCATCAACCTCCCGGTTATCAGCCGGGTGCTCTAACCAATTGAGCTACCGGACCAGTTTATTAAGATGCATTTAATAATAAGTGTTGAACGTATCCAGCCTCTATAAAGTGATAAAGCGCTGCAAAAGCTGGTACTAAAAAAGCCACCCCTACAATATGTAAGATTATTATGTATTTAGCTATTAAGATTATTGCTATTGCGGCAATAACTTTTAAACTAGCTGAAGTCAAACTTAACTGTTGACTATACTGTACCCCTGCGGTTTTATATGCGCTAATTGAGAGTAACCCTAACCCTGCAAATATAAAATTGCATACTATTATTTCCACAGAGGTAGTTAAGAGCCCTATTGCAAGAAAAATGCAATACCATAGAATCATAACGCTAAATCCGTTTTTTATTTGTATATTCCCTAATTGTATAAATGAGAACATATTTTTCCTTTCTTATTTTTTATATTTTATCCATTCCGCAAGCCATATATCTGCTCGAGAATGTATTTTTGGCCAAATAAGTCCCCTAACTTGCACAGGGATTATTTTGAGCTTGTTGAGACGTGTTTTAAACTGCGCTTTTTTGAAGGCCTCCGCAGCTTCTTTCGTAGGCAATAAATGCCAACCTGAAGTATATACCGTAGCATGACTTCCATCCTTTATTGGTTTCTGATCAGACTTTAGCCATTTATTAGGCTCTAAGTGTCTAGATCGGTTTGTTCCATGGAATAGTGTGCGTACTCCGCCCTTATACTCTTCCACAATTCTATAATATATTGTCGTCGTTTTCAGTTGTCGAATATTAGGGCGATTGTCTTTCATTAATTATTTTTGATTGTTATCGTTATTTTTGTATCTTTGGGAATTAGTTCCTTTCCTGGGCACCATCTCGGACTTGGTATATCTCCAAAAGTAGTAAAGCAGTTTTCGCCTCCAATTTTTGGAAAAGTTGTTACCTTACAGCAATACTGCATGTACTGTATTCCCTGCCCATTTGCAGTATATTCATGAGTATCTACCAAGTATTTACAACCGTTACAATACTGATCGTAGTTATCTATTTCCCAAATGGTAGCTAAGTCATATCCTTTACTTTCACAGGTAGGGCAAGGAATTGGCCACGGTACTAAACCTTTAGCGTCATATTTACCCTTACCCTCGCACGTTTTACAAACTATTTTTACTTTCATTAGCAGTTACCTATAAATCCACGATCCTCTTGTAAAGAATCATAAATATCGGGAATTAACCCCTTTTTAAATCTTTGTTCTTTCCGATGAGCTAATACTACATTTACGGCTGCTGCTAAATTAGTACAGTGGGCCGTGGGTAGTACCACAAATCGATGACAATGTTGTAATGTTTTCCAATCCAGCCCACCATCTTCTGGGCCGAATACATACACTGCGTTTTCAGGATGTTCAAAATCAAATAACATTTCAGATCCAGGCCTTAATTCTATTGCTACCGGAACTGTGTCTTCGCTAAAATTTTTCAATGTATGTTTTAACGTATCAACTCTATGCATAGATACTTCTTTGTATCCCTTCATACGTTCTTCCCTTGGAAGTCTATATTTTTCTGTCCATTCATCTGGATGCTGCACTCTATGTCCAGTCCAATAAACTTGCTCTGCTCCCCAACATGACGCTGCCCTAACTGTAGCTCCAACGTTAACTGCAAACTTTGGGTTTGTCAGCATTATTGCAGGAGATATACCTTTAATTCTTTTAGGCTTCATTTATAGCTCCTTAAACTCTTCCACAAATTTTGCCCAGGTTCCTGCATGGTCTAATCTAATGGATATTACATTATCATTATATCCGCATTGTATATAAGTACTAGATATGGAATGTAGTGTATAAGCCACTGCCATACAAGGGCCCGTGATATCCATATTAGCATACGGAGTCCCATGTAATATGCTAATTATGTCAGGATCTATTATTTGGGCATACTTATTAACATCGCATGAGTCGCGGAGTCCTGCCTGTACTATAGCTCCTCGTATTAGTGTTAGGGCTTCTATCTGCCAAGTTTTTTCTGAATAGGTAGGGACTACTGGGTTAGTATAATCTTTATATGTTTTAATTTGTATCATTTTATTTTTTGGTTAAGTTATCAGTTATAAACTAAATCGCCGAATAGAAGGGATCTTGGGGCTCTATTCGACGACTCTTCTCCAGTATTGCTACTGGGTAAAGGTGTTTCAAGTTGTTCAGGTCGCTCACCGAGGATCTCATGAATGTTTGGCGTTAGTTCGATCGGTGATCAACCCGATAGCGTAGGCCCTCTCAACAGATCGCTGTGTGCGATACATCCTCTGTTCCAATCGTACATCCTCTGTGCCCTCAAGGCAACTTGAAAGTTTAATTAATGTATATAAATAGTGTGCTGTTACGCCAAAGACAACTAGGAGGCACTCCTAGCTACAGCCCCCAATGCCTTTTCCCTGGAGGTAGATTTTATCCAACTGCTACGTCATGTTTAGAGCATGAGTTATCACTCTTTAAAAGATGGCTGCTTCTAAGCCTACTTCCTACTTATAATTTGGTCGCGAGTGTAGTTTATTACACTACATTCCCTCTCTAACAAAGAGGTTCCTAGACTTAGACGAACTCGCGTTAATTGGTGGGGAAGTACAGGATCTTGCACCTGCGCTGATATGCATCAGCATATATCCGGATAACTTCCCCTCTAGCAGTTAGGATAGGACTTAAACCTATATATGTTACTAATCGCCAGTGACTGTTCACGCCACCCGTTTTTCACATGTCTTAGTCTATTTGGACGACCTAACTATTGGTTGCGGTGACAGGACTTTAACCTGTGTCCTCCCCCCTGCCTGGGGGGCGAGCTATTCTCTGCTCTACACCGCGCCTATTAGGTTTATTGTACCTTATTAACTAATAGGATTATTGCCTTCCGACAATGAATTGGTTGCGGGGGAGGGATTCGAACCCCCGACCTCAAGGTTATGAGCCTCGCAAGCTACCAGACTGCTATCACCCCGCGTTTGATTTTTAAATTGGTAGCTCTCAACCTCAGCTCATGAGGCCACGGTTTTGTGCACTGAGAGCCTTGTAGCGGGAGCGGGGATCGAACCCGCGTTGAAAGAGTTATGAGTCCTTTCCGGAAGCCAACATCCTTCCCGCGTCTATTTCTTTTCCGGAGCATTTTCCAATGGACAACCTTTTAAAAGACCTCTATTTTTAAAGTCCGCCTTTTCTCCAAATTGTAACGTCCATTTATCCGGTTCTGACAGTTTGCTGATTAGAGGGCATCCAGTCCATTTAGGGCATTGGGAACAACTTCCCACCCTTATCATTTTTTGCATAACTGCTCCTTTATTTTGTATACTGGTTATATACTTAAGTATAGTGGTTTTAATTCTCAAAATCAAATAAGAATTCTACATTATCTACTTCAATTAATTCTTTTAGTCTATTACAAATGATTTTTTCCCAGATACCGTACTTATTAGCCAACCCGCTTCCTAGTTTTGATATGAGGAATATGTTATCATGTTTGACTTGTATCATAGCTGTTAACATATCAAATTCGTTTTCAAAAACTGTTTTGTATTCTTCCGGATGGTAGTATGAGCTATCTTTATAATTAGGATACTTTTTTGTAATAAACCCAAGGACATTAGGGAGGTCTCTAAGCTCTGAAGCACCTTTTTTACCTTTTCGTAATAAATTATCTCCAAACACAAAAATGTGTGTGGGATTTTCTATTAGATATTCTTCTGTAATTATTCTTTCCATAATTTATTCTTTATATAGTTGATGTCCTATAATATAGCCAAAGATACTTCCGTCGAGTAATCTTCCAGCCAACTCATACTCAGCTTTACAAATGTGTTCTCTAACTTTACCGCTACTTGCGTGAGTATACTCTGAAATCTTTCCTAAATCAATCGACTCTATAGCTGCGCATTTTTTAATTTCATCAATATCCTGCCACTTATGAACTTCTAACCCAGTATCATCATCGCCTACATAAATTACAATATTCACATTATAATACATAATCTGTATATGATTAATTAAACTCATCATATACGTATGGTTATAATGTAATATAAAGTTATTTGGGAAAGCTTTAGCACACATTGCTACTTTGTCGTTGTAATCGCTTTGAAGAGGTTGTTCTATTTTAAAGGGATTAAATGACGGGCAAATAAGTAATAAATCTGAACTAGGGTATTCGGAGTTATATATTTTATTATTTAAGTATTCAACAGCTGCCATATGTCCCAAGTGAGGAGGATCAAATGACCCCCCGTATATGTGAATTGTTCTCATTATTTCATCCTTATATATTCGTAATTTGGAGATTCCATAAAAGATAATCCTGCTGCAAATGACAGAAGTCTGCTTGAGATTTCTACTTTTTTTGCTTTTTCAGAGGCTATGAAACTAAGTAAATTATAACCATTAATTAAGATTATTTGGTCTATATCTTCAAAGTCTCCTAACGACTGTTGCTCTGGTAAGTAACTTCCTAAAGCTCCCATTACTAAATGAGTTGCTTCATCTGACATTCCTGCGGTATTGATGGCTGCAGGAAATACTCTACAAGCCCCGTCTACTTCATATCCAGTTTCCTCCAACAATTCTCTACGCATAGCGTCTTCTGGAGTTTCTCCCTCTTCTATCATACCTGCTGGAAATGACCAAATGTAGTTATCTAACGCAGGTCTCCACTCCTTAATTAGTAAGAATCTTCCAGAGCGGTCATGAAATACTCCCGCTACAGACTTTTGGTTTCCAATTCTTCTAACTATTTCCCAATCAGTAGTTTCTCCAGCTTCATTTTCTAGATTTAATGTTTCAGCTATTACATGTTGGGGCTCTATTAAAGCGTCTGATACAAATTTAATCTTAATTTTTGGCATTAGGCTATGTCCCTTAAAAAGCTTGGAATATTATCGCGTTTATGACGGCTATTGTTTATCATACTTTCGATATTATTCATAACTTCTACAGAAACCGGAGATGGTACATTTTCACAGTCCATAGTACTCCACCAAATCAAATAAGAATCTAGTTCTTGGTATGTAAATCCAAATTCTTGTTCATCAGTTTGTCCTTCCCATAATCCCGCAGAAGCTACCGCATTTGCATATTCGTTAGGTAGCTCTAATTCTCTAGCTATTTCTCTAACTTCAAATTTGTAAAACTCTAACAATGGTTCAAAATCTACTCCACCGTCTCCATATTTAGTAAAGTACCCTATTTCGTATTCAGACTTGTTAGTTGTTCCTATTACGAGGTTATTGGTACTATTTGCTAGCAGGTACAGTGCAGACATGCGGGCCCGGGCTTTCATATTCCCTTTTGTGAGGGTAGTTATTGCCTCTGTTTGGATATAAGTCATACCCTCTATCATGGCGTCTACAGAAGTGGTAATATCTATACAATTAAGGTTTAATTGGAGATGTTTTGCAAGAGCTAGTATATTATCAGCTCCATGAAATAAATTAGATATTGAGGGAATAACTGTTTCATGGTAAGGCAGCCACACCGCCATAACCTTCTCTGGCCCTAAAGCTCTTTGAGCTAAAGCCGCAATTACTGCGGAGTCTACTCCTCCAGATAATCCTATGACTACCCCATCAGCACCTGCATCTTCTACTGTTCTTTTTATAAAATCTTGTAAGTCAATTATGTCTTGTCTAAGTTTCATCTGTTTTCCTTTTTAAATTAAGCAAAGCAGTTGTTTAATATGGTAACCGCCCTGTGTATGTTGTTATCTATGTAAGCTATTCCTCCTGCAGCATTTACTAACTCTACAGTAGCTTTTAAACTTTTGAGCTGTCCTTTATCAAATCCATCAGGCCTAACGTGCAATATAGTTCGTTTGCCGTGGGTGTGTGCGCTATTTACAACTTCTGCTATGGAAAATACTCCTTGCATTTCTTTAGAAATAAGATAAAAATGTACATTACATTTATTGTCTTTTTCATCCATTTCTATTGCTTGGCACGCCTCTGTCCAGTCTTCCACATCTGGATTAAAGTAGTCTATAGTTAGTTGAGGAATTATTTGATTCCTCCAGGTTGTATGTGCGCAAGTGCCTCCTAAAAATACTCTGTTTATCACTGTTCCTTTCCTTTTTTACTGTTTAAATCATCTTGGATATTGTTATAAGTTTTTAACAATTTAGCTTTTTCTTTGGCTCGTTTTTGATCATCTCCAATAGCCCATAATTTTAGAAACCCAGTCCATGTGACTTGTGGTTTTTCTTTCTTTTCTTTCATTTATCCTCTTTGTTATTAGTGGCTAGGACAGGACTCGAACCTGCATACGCACCATGCGTCCACTATATAGTATATCTACTGAAGTGTTACTGAGTCGAACAGCCTACTACGCGAAGATGTTTCCCAATTACATCACCTAACCATTTTTTTTGTGGGCCCTGCTGGACTCGAACCAGCATCCTACACATTATGAGTGTGTTGCTCAGCCAATTGAGCTAAAGGCCCTGGAGGAGAGGACAGGGATCGAACCTGCAGACCCCCTTGCGGGGGCGCACCGGTTTTCAAGACCGGCAGAATACCATTCTCTTACACCTCTCCGTAAAGAGCGACGCGATACTTTTTTCTGCAGTTATTATATTGCGCGCTCCCATCTCCTTCTGCTCTTACACGCAAGCGATGGCAGATGAGTCTGTGGCGAAAGATGGAATCGAACCACCGTCGCGTGGATCTTCAATCCACCGCTCTACCCCTGAGCTACCCCGCCGGAGTATTTAATAATTTAATTGCTTGTTCTACATGCTCATCTTGTAGACCTAAATCTGTTTTTGTTTGTACTAGTCGATCCATTAAATGCTCCATGTCTGAGTCATCGTCCAAAATTATGAAGGAATCGGCTCTTTCGTGGTAATGTTCTTTAGAGAACTCAGGATCTGCGTCGTATTCGGCATTATGCTCATCAAGCCATTGTTGAATTTCTATGCCTCTTCTTTTATGTAGTCTTGGGGTACTCTTCCCTATTACGAAGGGTAAATTGAATCCCAAGGCAGCAAATAGATGTCTAAACATAAATGAATCACCATGAAGTCTCCAAGTTGAGGATACTACTATTTGTGCTCCAGTTGCGTCAATTATTTGCTTTAAGCGTTCTACTAGCGTTATGTCTGGAAGCCATACATTTCCTAACTTTTCTTCATGTCGTTTATGTACCGACTCACGATTATTGAGTACGCCGTCGATATCTAAAAATATTACTTTCAATTATTCAATTCCTTCTTCTTTTTTCCATTTCTGGTAACGTTCAACTCTTTCCAAATATATCTCATACTCGGCTCGAGTTCCGCCTTTGCACCCTCCGTGACCGTCTGATCTGATCTGCCAACCAACAAAGGCATAATGATCCTTGCATTTAGCTTCATATTTCGCTAATTCGTCTTCTTCAATAGGAAAAAAGTCATAAATTTCTGTTAAACGTTTAAAGGTGTAGTTGTCATGAGCGTTTGCTCTTGTGCCGTCTGAATATTTTATAGGTTTATAGCTTCTATAGCAATTGTTTGATTCGTCTAATTCCCATATATAGGAATCGTCTGGCCTGACTATATATTTTGGATTTTTCATTTTTTAGTTCCTAAGTTAATTGGGGTGTCGGACGGGATTTGAACCCGCATGAGGAGCAACTCCAACTCGGGTCACAGCCGAGTGCATTACCAAATCTGCCACCGACAACGGGCTGATGGTAGGATTCGAACCTACGTGGACTTTCGTCACCTGATTACAAATCAGGACCTTTCGACCGCTCAGGTAACACCAGCTCTATTTAAAAGTGGGGACGCTTGGCCCCCACGTATTTAAACCTTTAATATTTGTTTACATAACGCAATCTCGTCTGGATCGCCTGTATGTTTTCCCGGGGAATCTGACAACTTAATAGCTGGTTCCCATACATCATTTAATTTAACAGCGTTAATTTTGATTACCATATTCAATGGTGTAACGTCTGTATCATTAGTGAAGTTGGTACCAATTCCGTAAGCCGTTTTAATGTGCTTATTCACTTCTTTTTCGATGTGTACCGCTTTTTCGAGATTTAAACTGTCTGAAAAGATTATTAATTTACTTTTCGGATCAATGTTTAAATGCTCATAGTGGTTAATAATTTTGTTAGCAAACACAAGCGGGTCCCCACTGTCTTGCCTCACACCGTCAAATAGTTTAGAATACTTCATGGCAAATTCTTTAAGAAAAACGTCTGTAGTAAAGGTATCTGGTAAAGCTGTTCCCAGACTTCCTTGAAACACTTCTACCCATTTCTCTAATACCATAGTAGTTGCCATCTTGTAACCGTATAGGCGTGATAAGACCATATATACTTCGTGAGCTTGTGTACCTGTTGGGGTTAAATTATATTTTTTGGCAAAATGAACATTAGAGGTTCCTACCAATCCATGCTTTAAAATATTAAGAGTTTTATCATGTACGTCATAAGAGTGCCTTCGTCTAGTTCCGAAGTCGGCTACGCTTAAATGATTATCGTGTATAATTCTCAATTTTTCTATATTCTGTTTTTCTAACTCATACAGCGGGCTTAATTCCCCATTAGACATCTCTGAAATAATAGCCATAATAGGTACTTCCCACAGTATAGTCCTATACCAGGGACCTCTAATACATATCTCAAATTGATGTTGTTTACCGGGTTCATAAATTACTTCTACTTCAGAAGAGTCATACGCATACCCTTTTAAAAAGTCCCTATACACGGGAGTGAAATAATAACATTTCTTTTTTAAAAAAGTTGCTTCTGAATCAGTTAACCGTAGTGATCCCATTGCGTTAATATTGCTTATCAATTTTGTAGCAAACGAGTCACTAAACTCAACTGGAGTTCTCAATATCCACTTGTATTCTACTTCCAGGTTTGGAAATTGCTGACAAACAAACATTTGTTGTGTAAATTTATATATGTCGTTATCTAAAATTGAATTAATTAACATTATTTGGTATCCTTTCCAGAGTGTATTGTACGTAATACGGTTAGGCTGGAAGAACCGTCAACCACCTCTATTATACAACGCTCGATAGCATAGTCTTTCAATAAAAAGTGTCTTTCTGCTATCTTTCTCCAACCGTAGTTATCGTATCCTTGAACGTCTATTTTAGTGGGACTAACTTTAGTTATTGCCCACCTACGTTGTGTCCAGTATGACGGAATGTGGTCTTCGCCAGTACTAGCTCGTACCGTTATAACGTCATCTACTTTTAATTTAAACATCTGTTTCCTCTCCATTAAGTTTATCGAGTTTTCTACAAATTTGTAATAGAAGTATATCTGTAAGGGTTAGTCTGCCATTTCCAAATTTGGTTTCCAAAATAAGTTGTAAATCCTCATCTATGGTAGCTTCTAAAGGTAGTATAACCTCACTCATTAATAAACCTTCTCGAGTATTTCCCAACGTGCCTCGGGAATATTAATTACTTGAACTATTTCGCCATTGACAAAAAAAGTTAGTTTGTTGTCACCTATTGACACACGATCCGCTAAGTATTCTTTGTCATATTTAATATTATAAGCTTTGTCATAAACTGTAAGAGTATAGGTAGTTCTAGAATCATTTCCATAACCTAATTCTGTTTTCGTACCATTCGCATCTATAACACCAGAATTAAAAAGCTTTGGTATTGCCACTGAGCCTATAATCCCTGCAATTACTAGAACAATAATTAGTTCTATTATTGTAAATCCTTTTTTACTTCCATTCATTTTCTTTTAGTTCCTTTCTTACTTTCATTAATGCTTTTCCTAAAAGGTTTGTACCTTTACCATTTTTTCCGATGCCCCATATTGCGTCGTTCCATTCAGCCGCGTCTTCTATTAATTCTGCATCTTGTGTACATAGTAAAATCTTTTTGTAAAGATCTATTTTGAATTTTTCTCTTAAGCACATAACCATAATGTCATATTTTACTTCTTCCCAATCTGGGCGAAGATTTACTTTATTACCCGCACGTTTAGATTTGCCAGGGGTTTTTAACTGTGCTATTTCTTTACGTATTGTGTTATTAAATGTTTTATGTGCTTGAAACGCATGCTCTACTGTTGGATATTCAATACCTTCTATAGTAATAGGGGAATGTGCAAAATTAGAAAAATATTGATCATAGCCTGATGGCTTCTTTGCGGAGAAAATTATTTGGTTTGTGTTTTTCATTTGTTAGTTTGATTTTTATTATTTAAAAGTGTGGGCAGAGAAGGATTCGAACCTCCGAACCCCGTAGGGACCAGATCTACAATCTGGCGCTTTTGACCGCTCGGCCAGCTGCCCAACTTAATTATCGTTCTCTTCCATGGTAGTCGTTCGGATATAAATCTTCTGATAAGTCTGATTGCCAGTACTCATGCGTATTTACATCCATGATAGTAAGTTTTCCTTCCCAACCTGATCCGGTGTCTAACATCCATAGATTGGAAATATTTAAAGGTTTATCCGTTCCAAACATTCCTGTAGTTGTATGCCCAACGAATACCTCTTTATAATCTTTAAATTCACGCTTTTGAGTTACGTAAATTTTTGCCACTTCAATGATGTGACGATTCCAATACAAATTATACGGATCCTGATCCCGGATAGGGACCTTTTGATCGAATCCTCCGTGTACGTAGATTTTGTTCTCATCATCGATGTGGTAAAATACTGTTTTGTTACGTAGATAATGTAGGTGCTTAGTTCTCCATTCTAGTGGGGCTGACACGTAGCTGGCAATTGTAGCCATACCACCTTGTCTAGTCCACAATGAGGGAGTTTGTCCATATTCTAACCACCCAAGTAGCCATACGTCGTGATTACCTATAACCTATATTAAATTCTTAATCTTTAAAAGTTCTTCGAAACACTTTGCCGTATCTGGCCACCCGTCATTTATATCGCCAAGAAAGACTAATGTATCCTCCTCATAATTGAAGTTAGAACGTTCGAAACATTGGAGCATGCCCTGGTAATTACCATGTACGTCTCCCAGTACAAATATTTTATTTTTCATCCTTCATCCTTTGTAATGTGGTTTATACAGGCAGCTATTCTACTATCCTGGTAAAATGGATCCATTGCTGTAGCTCTAATCTCTTCTGCTACTTCCGGATAAAGTATATAAAGTGCATTAAAAATACATTGCCCACGTCTCCAGAGGGGGTTGTTTAGTCCCATTTTATTTGTTGTTTGAAAGAGGGTTTTCATTTCCTCTTGAGTTAATTTATTCATTACCAACGTCTCCCGCACTCACACTCCCAGCGTCCTTTATAAACTTTGGTTGCTAATAGTCCGCAACTATGGCATGTCATTTTTGGGGCTATACGGGTATTTATTCCGAATAGTACTCCTTTTAAAAAGGTGTCAATTACTTGGAAAAGCCCGGTAGTAATTTTATCTTTAGTTTCTTGTTTCATAATTATTTCTCTTTTTTTTCTGTAGCACGAGTGGGCGTCGAACCCACCTTCCCAGGTTTCCAAAACCCAAGAGCCTCGCCCCCGGTCACCGCACTAAACCTATTTAGCTACCTAACTTTCCTAGCTACCGCTATTATTTCATGTACAAATACATCTCCCAATTCATAGCTGCCATAAGTATAGGGAGACTTAACTCCGCAAAACCATCTAGCGCCTTCTTTGTTATCATCTATTTGCCATTTTTTTAAAACTTTCCATTCCCAAGACTGATCTAAAGTTCTCCATATTTCATATGGGTTGTCAAGAGGTCTGGTCTTTCCACATAAATTCTTCTGTCTTGTCATTTTATTTTTCTGGTTTGTTACCTTCGTAGCGCATAGGAGAATCGAACTCCTGTACCCAGACTGAAAACCTGGTGTCCTAGCCATTAGACGAATGCGCCGTTATTAATGAGTGGAGAAGAGGGGATTTGAACCCCTGACCCTCTGCGTGCAAAGCAGTTGCTCTCCCAGACTGAGCTACAACCCCATTAATTTATTCTGTTTGTTCTGTTGCTTGTTTTTCTTCTTCTGCCATGACTACTTCTGATTCGGCCCATGAAAGTATTAAAAGATACCACACGATTCCACAAATGGCATAACAAGCTAGTCCATATGTTTTTGCCCATCCGGCTTTCTTTGTATACTTTGGCATTAGCGACATTACTAGGAACATAGTTCCAAGCCCAAATATAATTCCCACTGGTATGAGAAGTACTATAATTCCCATCATAACGTTGTCCTTTCTTTTTATTTCGCAGAGCGCACGGGGATCGAACCCGCAGTCTCCGGCGTGACAGGCCGGCGTGTTACCATTAACACTTCCACCCTATAAATTAGAGCCTAGGGAAGGAGTTGAACCTCCATTTCTCTTAGCGGACTAAGAGCGTCTTACCATTAGACGACCACGGCGTTGGTTGGGGGTGTGGGATTTGAACCCACATTCGCCTGCCTCTGCAGACGTCCTTTACGTTGGATGAGCCCCCATTAATTTTTTCTCTCTATGTCAAAAAACTAGAATCTTCTATAGAAGGTTCTTTTGTTTTAAAATACGATTTACATGTAGTTTTGTAATTACAGGCTGTTTATTTTGACTAGCCATATGTAACGCAATTTTAACCTCTTTACCTTTGTGCCCTGGTTTGCTTGTTGCAAATTTTACAATTCGTCTTGCTATGTTCATTTCCCGTGTTTCACGCCCCAGGTATCGTTGGCATTTTATTTTGTCTCTACCCTGTTTGTTAGAGTTTGATTTTTGTGACATTAGCTTTCCTTATTTTTTAAATCTTTTTTCCAATTGTTTATAAAGCTCAAAATCGTCTTTTTCTTTCTTATTCTTCCGTCTTGTCGCGTTTCGCTTTCTAGTTATTTCAGATTTTTTTGCTCTATCTTTTAATACATTCGTTCTAATAGTAAATTCCTCATCCGTCTCTTTTCGACTCACGCTAACCTCTAATTCGTCGAGCTCTATCCTATCGTCCCACGAGTTGAACTGGCTACAAACTGCGGTAAACCTCACATCTGGGTTGTCTACCCCTGTCTGTTGTCTAGAAAGAGCTATGATGTGCCTTAGTACCTCTTGTACGTCTTCAAGTTTTCCTTCTAGATCATCATAATCATACGGGTGTGCTATTATTATTTTAACTGTTTTCTTTTCATAACTTGCCATTGTTTTTTATTGGTTTTATTTGAGCAACTAGAGAGAATCGAACTCTCATCGTCTGAGTGGAAGTCAGAAGTCTTACCGTTGGACCATAGCCGCTTTAATTGGTAAAGCTGTGACAATTTCATTAGTTTTCTTATCATATACTACTTTGTATCTAATGCTATTTTGCTCAATAATCATAACTAACCTGTGTCCTACTTTTTCTAGAACGCTTACTCCTTGGTCGTTATACTCGTTCCTAATTCTATTCAATAATTCTTTTCTTAGCTTTTTGGTCAACGTAATATCATAACGCTCTTCAAATCTTTTTACAGCGTGTTGTCGTTGATTGTGTTTATAACTCATGTTGCCCTTTCTATTTATTTGAGCAGCTAGACGGATTTGAACCGACATTCCAACCATGGCAAGGTTGTGTCCTACCATTAGACGATAGCCGCATTACCAAGAAACTTTTCTTATTTTTAATAGAAAATCATTTACTAATTTTGAGTTAGCTTCTTTTTTTGTAGACTTATTAAACGCGTCTTCTAGTTTTTCTTCCCAAGAGCTACAAGTTTTTATAACCTCTGGTATAGTAGATTCGCCTTCCTTATATTTTCTGCAAAGAATGCCTACTTCTGTATCAGCTATTCTGGCTGTAAAATCGCCAGTTTGTAATAGTTCGTATCCATTATATAACATTCTTAACCAGGCCGCTGATGATTTTCTTTTTCTAATGGTATCTAATTCTACATTTCCATTACTAAGGGCTTCATCATTTTCTAAAAGCTTTTTGCGTTGCGATTGAGCATAACCCCTGTACGAGTGGAAAACTAATTTAGAACTCCAAACGTCTGGAAATAGACTTCTTAACTCTTCACACCAGTTCTCGTTTTCTGTAGTAAATGTCGCTTTAAAAGTTTCCAGAATTGTAGGATTACTTCTTAATGCGAAATGTAGAAATCTAGCTAATTCCCAGGTATCTGCTGGATCCTTTGGATCGCTGGGCTGGTGCTCTGGTAAAGCTAAAATATTTGAAGTAGTCTCAATAAATACAGTTTTATAATCGAAATCACTTATAGGAGTATCTAACCCATGCAATCTACTTCCTACTAACGCTCTCATTAATAATCTCATTTATAATTCCCTATTGTTAATAATTGTTAAAAAAAAGACCCAGCGAGTGATCGCCGGGCCTAATTTCAAAGATATAAAGCGGTTAAGCTTTATAATGTCTTTTATTGACGATCTACATAGAAGCGCTAGCCTTCGCTAACTGTGAACTCCTGTGGAGTGAATTTCCCTTTTACAGGTATGGCGATGGTTAAAACACCACGAACTAGCGAACTAGTTAATTTTCCATAATTAAAATGTTCACCGTTCTGTAATGGAAATTCGTTATAGAAACCTTTACAGAAAGTTCCTTTACCAATCTCTTTATCCGGTCCAGCTGTCACTAACAGGCGGTCATGAGTTGAAGGCGAATTGCCGAACGCAGTTCCAGCCTTAGCTATTCTAATTTTAATGTTAGAAGCCTGATAACCTGGTACTAATAGCTCAACCATTACGTTTGGCTCGTTCCAGTACAGTACGAAGTCTACTGCATCATATTTTTTATCGTCACTTAATTTTGAGTATAAATTGCTCATTTGTTGTCTTGATTATTTCATTTTTAGTTGATACATCCGATTCATTTCATAGAACCGAACAATATTGCCCTCGTGGGCCAGTGTCATCGACGACTTGATGGCAGAGTCTTTGTAGACCTGCACATCACTTGAAGCCTTAGCGCGAAACATTTCTAAAGCGCCATCTTCATGTATACTTATAGTTAATCCGTTAGGTAGGCAGATAAAATTCAACATATTATCTGCGTCCTTCAAGATTCTTATATCATATTTTTTGAAATTTTCATCGAATACGATAATAAATTTATCATACTTGCTGCCTGATTGTCCTATTATCATACAAACCCTGTCTCGGCATTTTGCATCAATTATCTTGTACTTATCTAGTTCAGGAATTGCTACAATTGCACATTTGTTGGGTGCGTATGGTAAATATAAATGAGTTTTACCTAAAATACTAGAACATAATACTCCATCTAACATTTCTGTAGAATTATTGAATATTTCCCAAGTATTTAAAATATAAAACGTAGGCTTTGAGCCGGTATCTAATACATCTATTTCAAAAAATCTATCCTTGTTTACGCCATATAGCCTATTTTCGTATATCATAGTTTTTTCAACCTTAATATTTGTACTATGATAAGGAGATTGGCTATCTTCCAATGATCTGTATACTAAAGATTCATCCTTAGTTTTCACAAGAAACGTCTTTTGAGACATACTGTGTGAAAAAACCTTGGAGGTGGTATCTTTAATATAACTATTATTGTTATATATGACAACATCTTTTTTGGTATATATTATATACTGTCTACCAAAATAAGTGCAGTCAATTATGTCGCCAGGATAATCGTTTAATTGTTGTATTGTAAAATATTTGCTTCCGGTGTGTGTTGTTATTATAGGAGTTATTGGAAGTATAATGTACTGCCCTTTCATGTCTGGAGGAGTACTTCTATAACCATTTTCAAATACTTCTTTAAACCAATCATAATAACTCTTAGGTATATTTGTAAAGTCCCTTACTGCGCCCGGAACACGCGTTTCAGGGTTAAAGATTGATACGTTTGCTCTCATACGTTCTTCTAATGTAGCTCGTTTAAAGTGAGAATTCTTTCCCTTATATGGGTGAATTCCTATAAACAGTTGACAAGCTATTACAGCGAAGGAAAACCAATCTGAAATTTCTGTGAATTCTGTAGCATGCCAATCTCTAATAGAGGGCATAATTACTGTAGCTGGATAATTAGGAGTTTGCCATGAGTTTACATCTATACAATAAGCAGTAGTATGCTTTCTAGTTTCTATTAAATAATTTAATTCGTTACCATCGACCATTATTATGTCATGATCGTGCACATGACTAATTGTATCCTTAATATTTGTAACTAATTTAGTAACGGTATCGTTATTTAAATTGTTTCTATTAAGATACGCAGATGTAAACATTCTTGGTAATGGAATAGACTGAGGTACAGTCTGCATCATAAATCCTATTAACGTGTTTTTTGTAGTGTAAATTAAATTCTCAGGTTTTATAATGGTATTCTTAGTAAGAACTGACAGTTCCCTAATTTTTTCTTCAGGTATCATAGTTTTTGGGTCATGAAATATTTTATAAGCTCTTCCACCTTTTACATATACTTTACCCTCTCCACCTTGAGCTACAAAATTAGAGTCTAATAATGATACTTGCCCCTTTCCTTGTACTAAAACCTTCATAATATTATTCCAGCAATTCCAATATCGTCTGCGTTAGTAATATAATTTCTATTCCAGGTTTTCTTAAGAAACCTTAGTTTTCTTACAGCGAATGCTCCTGCGGCACTTGGGAAATGAGTGATGATATCATCAATCACTACTCTCTCTCCAGTATCCCTATCTATTACTTGGTCTATACCATCAGTAGTTAAAATTACCGAAGCTATCGGGTAATCAGGCTGAAATATAAAGGGCATTCCAGTTTCTAATGCTACATTGGTAGGATCCTCGTCACCATCATTCATGTGAACAACTGTTTGTCCTTTGTCCTTTAAACACTCTTTGTATTCTTCCTGATCTTTTCGAGTAATGTTATACGCAGGATAGTATGGAGTATTATGAGGTGATTGAATATCTATATGAAGCGGTCCTTCTTTTGAATCTAAGAAACAATGTCCATCTCCGGCCATAAGAATATAAAAGCTTTGTTTTTCTTTATTATAGATAGCTACCAACACAGTTGACAGCAGCATACGGCGGTCCAGGCCTTGGACATCAGTATAACCTTTACATAATTGAAGTTGCCACTCTAATTTTTGACGAGTCAGCTCTCCAAATTCTCTAATGGCTTGTTCTACACTATGGGCTATTAATCTAGCTCCAAAATCTGTGTGAGGAGCGCTTGAACACCCATCACATACAATAATATAAGCTATCTCATCTGTTTCCCCATGAAGTGTATAATCTTCACAAACCCGATGAGTGGCCCCTTGAATAAAATGTGAATCTATGTTCATAGTTTTCCTTTTAATAAGAACGAACGTAACAGCGCGGATTGGATTCGAACCAATGTCTAGGGTATCCCCTAACTCTACCCTGCTGAGATACCGCCCCGTTACGCCGTTTCTTACGTACGTTTTGTAAGTTAGAATTTCATACTAGCTTGAGCAGAAGGTCCGCCAGTGCCAAGTGAATGGCTCTGTGAACTAATGCTTTGGCTAATGAAATTCCCTAATTTTGCAAGAGTTTTAGCATTTGCATTGCCCGCATCAATATATTGCGTGAGGTCTGCATCATCTTTAAACTCTTTTAATAGTTGTGAAACCCTAGAGCCCCAACCATGGTTGCCGTCTGTGCCTATCCCGATTAATACGGAAATTAAAGATTCAATTGATTCTTCGGCACGTTTAATGGAGTGTATTCTGTCCTTTACATTAGTGGCTGTCATAGTCGAAGAATTATCATCTCCGTCTGTAATAACATACACGGCAGCATTTACACTGTATTCCTGGTCCGCTAGGGATTTACCATACTGTTCAATTGATCCGATCATATCATAAGTGGCATCAAACAGGTTAGTAGCTGCGTCAGGTACTAATTTCCCTGAATACTCACTTAAATCTATATCGTTTACAGGCTTAAATCCATGGATTTCCAAAATATCAGTCTGACTATTAAACAGTGTTACCCTAACAAGTAGATTTTCAGAACGTGCAGACATTTTACATGCCCCCACTATTTCTTCAATCATCTTTTGTAACATAGTTTCATAACCGCCCACTGATCCGGTAATGTCAACGACTATACCTACTAAGGTATATTCGGAGGCTTCTAGTTCATCTAAGCCTATTGCTGAAAACTTAAAATTTCCAGCTCCTAATAAGTCCACACTTTGCATGGTATCTACCATTGATAATCTCCTTTATCTTTGTGTGTTTGTTTATTTCAAAAAGTCTTCAGCTTTACAGATCTGCATACCGCGTGAAACCATTTCCGTTACAAAGTCGGTACCCAATTTCTCAAACCCAGTAACATTTGAAGAAGTGTCTTCAAGCAGTACTAGTTTTTTGATATTCTCTTCTCCGAAGTTGTCTGCAATATCTTTAACTGTATTAGCTACACAGTGTGATAGAGCCTGACCTGAAAGGGCAATTATGTCTGCGTCTTTTAAAAGTTTTAAAAGAGTGACGTTTAACTGCGTAGTAGGATCTTCATCGTCAGGTACATCAGCAATAACGCCAGAGTAATGTTCTGTCCAAGGGTTGTGTCCTTTTGTAACATAGTTTATTCTGCGTTTTCTGCTTTCTTCCCAGGCTTCAAGTTCTGCGTTTACAACATCTACTACATTGTGGCCCCATGTGCCCACTTTACAATGTGGTGGCCATATACACAGAAGGTATCTGTCGTTGTCTTGGAGAGCTTGCAGGTAAGCTCTGGCTCTTGGAATTCGATCTGGGCTAGTCGGTGTCCAAACTGATCCGTTTAAGTCGTCTAGACTTATAAGTGTAAACGGGCCCGGATGTTCTCCAGCACTATTCATCCAAAATAATGGATGCGAAATATCCAACAATTGGTGGGTATCTAGCGTCACGTGGATCCCAGTAATTTTACCTCTTAAGCGGTTAAGCACCATAGCTAACCTCTCAGAGTCCTCATAAGCCCCCGGTACCGGTAATTCTGGTTCTGGAAGTCGTAATCCTATATCCGCCAAATTTATGCCGGCTTTTTGAAGTAAGACTAAATCATTGTTTCGATCCATAAAAGAGTTTTGTGGATCAATTATTAAGAAGTGCAATTTTTGCATTTTGTTTTTTTTCCTTTTCTAACTTGTATGTTATTATTTCGTCAGTTTATTAATTTAGAAGTTTCCGTAGTTTACTTGGAAACATTGTAGACCTAAGTCTTTACGCCATAGACCAACTACTTGGTCTCTATCATCAAACACGCAAAATACGTTGTATTTATCTTTAACGTGTTCATCATAAAGTTTGCGTTTAAGAATTGAATCTCTTATATTATGCTCAAACAATGGTCTCATGAACATCTTCCAATGAGGAAACGGAAGGTTTGCTTTCAAAAACTGTCTAGTTTCTGAAAGGTATTTTTCCGATCTTCCAGATAAAAAGATTATTTGGTATCCCTGTTTGTCCATAACGTGAAGAATTTCCCCCAAAATCGCATTGTAAGTATCGTTCTCACAAGTAGAGGCGTCATAAGGGTTACGGCCTTTAAGGAATGCCATCGTGCCGTCTAAGTCACAAATGATTGCCTTAGGTAAGCCGTCTACCAACTCAACCGTGCCTGGAGGCTCAGGATAGTCGTGAGGCTCATCTTTCTTTAGAAACCTACTGTACATATCATAAATAACTTTAGAGCCTACATGGGCCGATCCTGTACGTAATGCGTCTCGATCAATGGCATCAAATACATCTGTAGGGAATTCTCTAACCACAACTAATACGTCGTGCTTAACTTCCCGTAAAATGTTATAGTCCGCCACTATTTTTCTAATATGCTCCTCATTTGAGCTGTGTAAGTTTGTATCATCTACGAATACTGATCTTCCGGCATCTAAGTATCTAAAGATTAAAGAGTCTCTAATTGCTTTAATTATTTTCTCATTTCCTTTAGAGTATACTCCACCATCAACCATGCTTCGTAGACTATCCCTATTTACACGTTTGTATGTATCTGGCATTTTATCCATCATATCTACGGCATACGAAGTCTTACCGCTTGCGGGTAACCCCCGTAGTATTATTACTTGTCTCATTTTGTATTTCCTTTTATTTATGGCTTAGTCTCTATCCCATAACTTTATAGAACTCTCCGCCGTACTCTGGGCGTGTTTGTACTCAACGTCAGAGTATTGGTATAAAGATGCTTTCCACATATCTTTATTTCGTGCAAATTGTTCAAGATGCTCGGGAGCTATCACTTCTGTTATTGACAAACAGTTTCCAGCTGATTCACCTAACTGTGAACTATGTACGCGAGTATTTACATACAAAGTGTCAGAGTCAAAGTCTAACCAGTCGAAAGAGCGCCCCTCACCCTTTGGAATGAATTTAGTATTTTTGAGTTGGCATATCTCTAACACTGAAGGCTCATATAACCCAGGAAGCACCATTAATACTATATCGCCATCTTTCAGTGTTTTTAAAAGCTGGTTACTTTTCATTTATTCTCCAAACTTAATTAAGAAGTCAGGGTTAATTACTTTAAAACTAAAGCTACCATCTCTCGCTCTAATCACAATTCCCTCTCTTGGGATATCAGGATTTAGAAGGCTTGGGCCTTTAGAAAGCTCTACTAATTCGTCTACTGTATGGTTTAACACCATCTTTGGATTAAGGACAGGTACAGTATTAAATATTCTATCTAACCCTCGTACGCGAACTTCCCCCTCAGTTGTGTAGTCCCCAAATATAAGATTTAGAAAGCTCTCAATACTTCCAAAGCCACCATCTTGTATAGTAAAAGCGTTAAACATTTTTACTTCTGTAGCAGACAATTTGTATTTATTTTTCTGAATCCCTGGCCCCAGTAATTCTCCTTGGAAAATTACATTTATACCAAGTTTAGACATTTTCTCTTCTGCGTCAATATCTCTAGCGACTTTCCAGAAAGAATTTTTGTCATTCTCTATTAGGTCAAGCTTCCGACTGCATACTCCGAAAGGTGTTGCTTTTCGGTAGTTAGGTGCATAATAAAAGGTAGATGACGATCCATCTAATTTCTCTGTTATGTAGCACTCTGTTCCTGCCCATTCTTTTATTTCATCTACAAGATTCTGTACACGTTCTTCATCCGTCTTAGGAATCCAGGAAGGTCTGTGGCCTTTAATCTGGCCACTTAAGCATGCTGGAATGGGTGCTTCATATTTTACTACTTTCAAAAGTTCACTTACGTCTGTTCCCACTTCGGGGCCATCGGCGAGCTCTTCGAAAGTATCTAATGGCATGGCTAGCCCTTGACTAATTTGCTTACGCAATTTTATAGTTCGTAAGCGATAACCTCTTGTGCCGTCATCTATTGTTTTGACACCGTTTTTCTTTAAGAATTCAAACGGCTCTATTTCTGGCAACAAAGAGTCCACTTCAAAGTAGACGCATTTATCACCTATTTGAAATTCCCCCTTCTTAACTACTAGATGCCAGCCTTTTACAGTTGCTTTTTCAATTACATCTGCTCCAGAGATAGGCTCTAAATTAGCTATGAGTTGGATTGTTGCTAAATGTCTCATTTTATAATTTCCATTCTTGTTTTAAAAAGTTTATTCTGGCTGTTATACTTTTATAATATTGCCAACCTGCTGGAGACTCCCAGCGATTGCCCGCCCTGTAGGATCTTACAGTTTTGGACCAGCTACCATTATGTCTCTCATTCTTCCAATAGGTTAGTTCAGTTATTGCTTCTCTACAACTAAGTATGTGACTATCTATGAGCCATTGGGCCACTACATTCCTATTAAAGGGTGTGTCCTCTATCTCATCTCTATGTCTACTCATATATGTGTTGATATTGATATGGTGAGCTCCTGCGGAAGGGTCTTGCAAATTTACAAGGTATTTACCTCCTGCAGATTCTTGCCACTCAATAGCAGCTAATGTCCACCCTAAATCAAAGGGCACCCCATATTCATAGGATGCCCGTATTGATTCTTGTTGATGGCTTGTTAAAGCTTTCCATTCCTCAGGTAAGGCTCCAACGCATAAACATATATTTGTGAGTAGTATTAGTAAATATCTAATCGAGCCAACTTGCAATTGCAGCTATACCGCCTACAGCTAAAAATAATAAGACGAAGCCAAGCCACAGCGGGGCAGTTATCCACCACCAACTCCATGTAATGACTCCAACTAACTTTAGGACAAGTAATACTATAAATAGTATGAATCCGGGATTTTTCATTTTTTCTCCGTTTGTTTTGGTTTTAAATATTTCCAAATTAAGGGCTTTATGTTTTTCCCTTGTAACATTGTAAATACTAAAGAAATTATTTGTTTATTTCCAATATTTATGACTTTTTCTGCTACTGCTTTGGAAGTTCGTTTTTTCATATCAATTGATTCTGGGAAACTAGTTATAAGGTGCATGTATTGTTTACAAGCAGTGTTTGCTAATATCACATAATTCTCTCTAAAGTTATCTATAGAGGTATGAAGCCATTTATAGTATTCATCTGGTACAATATCAATTAACTCTTGTATATCTAATTCTGGATCTGATAAGTATTTCCATACCGTTTTATCATTGCAAAGCTGCAATATACGGTGATGTCTTACATACCAGTCAAATTTTACTTTAACTCTGAACCCGTTATCATATGCTAACACAAATCCTTCTTTGTTTTCTTGATTTGGTACATTATATAACTCACTTACATCGCAATCATGTTCATATAGCTCTGTTCTTGGTATACAAGTAGTAACAGCGTGCAACCCTATCTCTCTGCCAGTAAACGTATCGCGTACTGCCAATAGCCTTAGGTCGCTCTCTGGGTAGGTGATACAGGTCATCCCCCCTTTCTTAAGAGTAGGTGTTAAGAACTCATAGCAGTATGTGAAGTCCTCCCTTATAGTAAGGTCAGGGTATTTTTCTTCTAAGACTACATTGGCCTCTGTAATATATTCATTATCAAAAGAGCCTCTTGTAGATTTAATTAAATGCCCCCTCCACATAACCATTATAAATAGACATCCGTCTAGTTTATTAAAAATGCTGTAGTGGTCATCTGGGAGCTCGATACCTAGTCCTTCTAATTCTGTATAGTTGAAAAATTTTCTAAAAGGGTTGGCTACTACAGTTCCATATTCATCTAGTATAAGACCCCTACATCTAGTAGTGGTATCGTTCCAATTTCGAGCATACTGTGTGGCATGGGTATAATTATATATCCAAAGTGGAAACTCTGGATGTTTTCTTCGCTTTACCCACCCTTCCTTTATTTGGGTTTCTAAAACTGTTAGGACTGTATTCATTATTTACCTTTTTGTTTTAAAGCCTATATTATGAGAAGAAATTGCTACTTCAGACGTAGCTACCTCTTGCCTTAGTTTATTAATTCTGTCTATTGATACTTTATAATCTGTATCTAACATTATGACGCTTACTATGAGTTCTTTAATATGTGCGAAAGACCAGTTATTAGTATCTTTTACCCAAGTATTTAATTCTTTACCCTTTAAACTACTCTTTAATTGTAAATATTTTTTACGAGTAATTTCATCTGGGTAATCCTGGTGCATAACCCTGTCAAACCTCGAAGGTCTATTTTTTAAAGATGTAGGAAGCCGTTCTGGATAAGCAGTTGTAGCTAAAAATACAACATTATTTATTACTCCTATTCCATCTAGTAAATCCAGAATCTTTGCTTCAGCTACTGGATCCATTATAATTCTGTCAATGTCTTCAATTATAACAAGTATGGGCCTATTCCCCTCAATATCTCTTATTCTAGTAATACCTTCTGATACTACAAAAGAGCTATCAAATACTAAATATCCTTTTTGAATACAATTTGACATTACTATTTTCATTGTACTATTTTTTCCTGAGCCGTCTCCACCATAAATTAGAATTCCTCTTTTATGGCTTTCTCCCCAAGCTTTATAAGCTGATCCAAGTTTCCAAAATTTTCCTAATTCTAATAATATTTCTTCAGCTATTGAATTACTAAATAAAATTAGGTCCGAGGCTTCTAGCTCAATATTTAAGAACTCTACGGCGGCTCCTCTAGATTCTAATACTTCATAATACCCTGCTGGTAAAATTTTTACAAAAGCTGAAGCTGGTAAAAAAGTTCCTTGTTCATTGGTTAAATATCCAGAGGTTACGTTTTCAAGATTTAGGTTTTTATCTTCGGGGAGTAGGGCGCTATTCTGGCTATCTTCGGATAAAAAAGTTTCAGGTTCACTATTATTATATAATTCTGAACTTGTAATCTCTTTTTTCCTAAATTTATCAATTTGTTTTTTATCTACTTCTATTTTGCTAGTCATAAATCTCCATAAAGAAAAACGGGGCCGAAACCCCGTTTATATATTAATATCTAGTTGTACACGCTGGACAACATATCCAGGTAGACTTTTTTCGTCTAAGTCCACATTTTTGGCAATAACGTTTCTCTAAATCATTTACCGTAATAGGTTTTAATGACATAGGTAATAATTTATAGGTTACTACATGAGAGGGAGTATGCTCAAATTTTTGATAGCTTCTTCCGAACTTTTGTTCTGAATGACTACCTTGTTTAATTCTACCCGTCTCTTTCATAGGCGCGCTTGCAAAGCATGCGGTTGTAAGTACTTCGCCACTATCTTCTATCATACCCATAGCCATTTGAGGCTCTGCTGGATTTGAGCATCTTGTGCCCCTAGCGCTATACATACTTGGCGCTGACATGCCGCTAATTCCCGTGAATTCGCCAGCAAGGTCGGTCCACCAAGTATTATCGTTGGTTAGTATATCACCTTCCCATGTAAACGGTCTTGGGTAGACATTAGGATTAGTGTATGGGCTACAGTATTTATGCTCGATAGGAAATGACTCTCGATAAAACTCTATCTCTAGTAATCCGTTCTCGGCTATAGCTTTGTCTATTTCCTCAGTATCTTCTACGTTATATGTTGAAAATTCAAACTTTCGATCTACTTCGATATGTCGTTCCAGAAAATAATGCTGTCCAGGGTCAAGCACAAGCCCGCCATTGGAAATATATTTTCCATTAAGTTTTATCCTCAATTTACAGGAAGAAGTTTCTAAGTTAGTAAGTTCGATTTCAAATTCGTCTTTATCATTTAAGTAATAAGTTGCTTCTATGCCATTCCAGACATCTAATTGGCTATATACTTTTAAACGATTCTTTTGAATTGTAAGGTTGGTTTTTATATTCATTATTGTTACCTTGTGTTTACGTCAAATTTGTGTGGAATTGCCACACTCAAATGCCACATATTTAATATGACACTCTGATACAATTATCAGGTCTCTTAAATATAACTATTATTTTTAATATAACCAACTATTATATTTATAGCGTAAGCATGTCTCCATGCCCACTATCTAGTTTGATACTAGTGCACCCTGCGTTGGGCATACCAAAATCGTCTAGTGGTTCAAATCCGTCGTATTCTCCGCAAATATATCCGGTGTAATATAATATATCATCATCGTCATACATTTCGAATTTTCTGCCGAATTCTGTAATTTCTTCTTCGGAATATACAGCCCCTCCTGGGCCTAATGTTCCTAATTCATCTTTTAAACTTTCAAGATGGCTTTCGGTTATAATCCAAGCATAAGCTCTACTCATAGTAGTTTATTGGTTAATTAAATAAATATCTCGGTATTATTATTAAGATAGCTGTAATTACCCAAAGAATCCCAGTACCCATAAATCCGGCTAACATACTTATTAACGCAGTTCCAAAAGTTATTATTATTAGTTCTTTAGAAGTGCAAAAATTTTCAGTAAATTTTAACATCTCTGTTGACTTGGTATTTATATCTATAGCAGAAGAATCGTCCGTCGTCGCTAACTTTACTATATGTATAATAACTAATGTTATTAACGCTATAGTAGTTAAAGTTATGAAAAAGAATATTAGTCCCTCTATGTGAAGTAAGAACATTATTGCAGGTATTAGTAGTAATAATGTCTTCTTATATTTCATATTAATCATCTTCTGTTTCCTTTTGTTTTTGTTTTTGTACTAGTTTACATACAGCTTCGTATTTTTTAGGCTCTTCTTTAGCCTCACTATAGTTACTATAAACTCTTTCCATTTCTTCTTTTATTTCTTGTGCAGTTTGAATGTTGTTGAGAATTTTAATAGGGCCGTCATGCTCAATTCGAATTGAACCGATACAAGGTTCACCCCAACCTTCATCCATATGTTCTTGATCTAGTTCAGCTAATTTTTCACTTTCCATTAATTGTGGATAAGCACTTCCATCCCCACCGTTTTGTACACTGTACCATATTTTAGTTATCATTATTGTTTTTTTTTGATTTAGTTTAGTTGACATGCTCTCTAGTATTTAGAATAGCTTTTACATGTTTAACGAAGGCTTCCCAATCATCACTTAACTTCTTTAAAGCCTTAGCTTCTTCATCTGTTACATTTTTATAACTCGATGTAACAACTCCATCCTTGTCTTCATACCATAGAACTTCGCATCTGAATTCGCAACAGTAAAACATACAAGTTTTTCGTAGCTTATTTCGAATCGATTTATAGTAAGATAGTAGGCGTTTAGTATTCAATTTGTGCAGCTGTTTATCAGTCAGTATATTAATTTCGTCTTGTAATTCCATAGGTTTCCTTTTTTGATTGCTGTAACGACGAGACTCGAACTCGCAACCACTGCATTAACAGTGCAGCGCTCCACCAATTGAGCTACGTTACAGATTTAATTTATTAGGTCATTTTTGGATAATCAATGGAAGAGGCGTGATACTTACCAGCTAAAACATCCAGTTTTTCCATTTCAAAGCTTACTTTTAATACTTGATGAACTGGATAATAACTCATAATTCCATTTTCAACGTTACGCCATCCTTCTGTTATTATTCTATGTGCATGCTCTCGAGCCACTGCTGAATCACTTACTTCATACTTGAATACTCTTCCGTCTTGCATATACACATTTATTGTAATTGACTTTTTCATTTTATCTTTTATTGGTTGATTTTGCTAAATAAGCCTCTTCATCTTCTTTCCAGTTTCCTGTAAGCTCTGGATAAATTTCAAAAAACATTCCTGAATTTAATAGTTTATCATAACCTTCTCGAAGATTATCCATTAACTCTTCATATCTTTTGGCAACAGCGTCATCTACTGTATGCTCATGATTATAAACAATTATTTTTTTTCATTTGGTTCCTTTTTAATGGGGGCGTGAAGGCGGTAGGAATCGAACCTACGTCGGCGGCTTAAAGGGCCGCTGCTAAACCACTCAGCTACGCCTCCACAGTTTTTATATTATGAGTGTTAATATTAATAGTAGTGCTACAAAATGTAGGAACTGGTCAAAACCTATAGTATTAAACATAAACCTAATTTTGTTTAAAGCAAATGCTTTTTTTTACTATTCTACTAGTAACAGCGTCTATCCATAAATGTGACATAAATAATAAAGACCAGCATAGCGCTGCATTTCCTAATGAAATAGTTATTATTGTGCCAAGAGAGGGCGCTAGCATTATAAACGCCGTCAATACAGTGGCATATACTACACAATGTAAAATTAGAATGCCCCAGTGTTCATGTTTTTTTGAAGCCATTTCCTGTGTTTGAAACAAGAAATCTGCTACCCAATGAACTAGCAATACAACTAGTATTATGTGAACTGTAAATGTTGTAGTTAACATTAGCAGCCTTTATAGTGGGAATCGTAACGTTCTATAAACGCGGCTAACCACCCTGCTAATAAAAGGCAGCCCGCTATCGTAATAGGAGTACTAGGTAGTATAATTCCTCCAGCTATTACAAATACTCCTGTCAAGAAGTTCAGTAGTAATCTTAATGCTCCGAAAAATTTAAAATTCATTTTGTGTTCCTTATTATTTTTATTAATTAAAATACTTATCGTAAGTATTGAGGGATGAGTCGGATTCGAACCGACACAGTCCAGGGTTGCAGCCTGTCGCATTAACCAATTTTGCTTACCATCCCTAATTTTTTATCTAAAAAGAAAGAGGGCGGATATTGCACCGCTCTCTTTCTAATCTTTTAAATGTGGCTTCTAGTATCTATTCAAACAATACTTTTAAGACACCATTTCTGCTGGTCATCATTATGTTGGTCGACGGTGTTACCGCTTTCTCCAACGTTTCCAACGATTTCACAAAATTATAAAAGTCTGGATCTGCGCCATAAGCTTCTGCGTAGATCTTGGTAGCTGTTGCATCAGCTGTACCTTTAATCATCTCAGACTCATTATAAGCCTCAGACATTAGATTTTTTATTTTGTTATTTCGTCTTCCAGCTAATTCCTGTCTCTCTTTCTGCCCCTGGGCGCGATATTTCTGAGCAATTCGTGACTGCTCTGAAACCATTCTATCCTGTATCTTTTTCTTGACTACATTGGTAAAATTTACCCGTTTCAGCTGAACGTCTATAATTTCGATTCCTAATTTACGTTCGGCTAGTTTTGATTGAGCCATTGCCAGGATTTTAGCCACAATTTCGTCTCGGATTCCTGGTTGCATGAAGCTGGACTCGGTGCCCTGATCTTCAGTATTTGTATCTGAGGTTTCCTGCGAACGTAACACCATCTCCCGATTACTAGACCGTACAATTTGAGACATTACATGCTCAGCAATTATGTCACGTGAGCTACCATCTATTACATCATCAATTCGAGATTGTGCCTGGTTTTCACGACCACCTACAGCTTTATGATATTCCTGAGGATCACTAATTCTCCATCTGGCAAATACATCAATAAAGACATATTTATTATCTTTTGTAGGTAATTCTTCGGCATCCCCATCCCATTCCAGAATACGTTTGTCATAAACATGCTTATTCTGAATGTAAGGAATCTTCAGGTGAACCCCTGCGTCAGTAATCGCTTCGCCGCGAATTTTACCAAACTGAGTAATCACCACTTGTTCTTTTTCATCGATAACGTATAAACCGCTAAAGAATCCAAAAAGCAGGAACATAAAGAGGAATATGAAAGCCCCTTTTTTAACTGTCAATTCCATAACTAGTTGCCTCCCAAATTAAAGTGTGGTAGTGCTGAAATGTTTTCATCAATAAACCAAACGTTTTCTGCTGTCGGTAGAATTTTCTGCATTGTTTCAAAATATAAACGGTCCTTAGTTACCTTAGGATTTACTTTATACTCATTATATACTGCAGTAAACCAAGCTGTGTTACCTTTAGCTTCGTTAACTCTTTCGATAGCATAACCATTTGCTTCCTCAACCAGTCTTGCCGCTTCACCTTCAGTTTCTGTTACCTGCTTGGTGTAGTCTTCCCTGGCCTCATTAATAGTAGTCTCCTGCGTTTGCTCAGCAGAATTTACTTCTTTAAAGGCAGCCTGAACTAGCGGAGGTGGATCAACAGTTTTCAACTGAACCAACTCTACGATAATGCCGCATTCATATAATGTTAGCATATCCTGCAGGTGAGTCTTGGCCGTATTGGCTATAGCTACACGATCTTTTTGTAATACTTCATAGAAGGAGCGATCCCCTACCATTAAACGCATTACACTTTCCGAACCGTCTCGCAAGAGCTCTTCAGGGTTTCTAGTGGCAAACAAATACTGATAAGGATCATTAATCTTATATTGTACAACCCATTGTAGGTACACAATATTTAAATCCCCTGTCAGCATTTCTGATTCTTCGACGAATCCGCTTTTGTTGTAGTTGGTATTTTTACCAGCAGATACAGTTCTAAATCCAAATTCGGCTTTATATTCATACTCAGTTCTCACTTTGTATGCTTCATCAATCCCGAACGGAATCTTAAATTGTAGTCCTCCAACAGCGGTAGTACTATTGTACTTCCCCAAACGGAGCACGACTGCTTGTTCATTAGCGTCTAGCGTGTATGCAGCTGAGAATGTACCCCAGAGCACTACAACGACTATAGCTATTAAAATGCCTAGCGCTTTGTTCATGCGTTATCCTTTTTCTTTTGTTATGGCGTCTTTGAGGCTAGCGATTTGTTCTTTCAGGCGGTTGCCTAATTGTAAATCCCCTAGTTCTCTTGTTAATTTATTTACTTTACGAACCTCTTTTGGTACTAAAGCATAATATAACATTATGACTATCAGTAGTCCAATAATCCCTCGTAAAAATAGTAATCCGAACATGTATGTTACTACTCCTTATCTAAATATCCCGGAAGGTTATAAGTCTTTATTAATTTTAGAAACGCTTCCAAATTACCCATAGCGTCATCGATAGAGCTATGTGTATGAGGAGTATCTCTCAGGTGTTTGAAGTTTTCAAAAGGAGTTTGAACCAACCCTTTAAAAAGACTTCCTAGGTTTGCACTTGAGTGCCCAAAGGGATTTATCCCTAAGTACTTATGACAGTAATAATTTATGAACTGCCAATCATGCCCATTGTTATCAGATATAAACATCGGCCTTCCTTTTGAAGTTTCTTTTACAAACTCTGCTAAAGTTTTTATAGCTTCTTCAGGATCTCCGTATCCAAGAGTTTCTTCCCTAGTTACCCCTATCTTTTCTAAAGCTTCAGGTTTCCATAGGTTAGTAATAGGCCTTAGGCGCTCGTGGACGGACTCGTCCTTCGCTTCCGTGACCCTTATTGCTGCAAACTCTACCATAGAGAATATTCCAGGGCATTCCCCGTCAGACTCTATGTCTATCATGAAATAACTCATACTACACTACTCCTTGTATTTTAACGTGTCTACTTCGTCTGGAATCCACCAATCGTAGTAATATTCATTATCAAACTGAACGTGATTGACCCACAAGTTGTACTCGCGTGCAGCCATCTCCGAACTGTTTTCCATTTTATGATGAACTAGGTCTCTAGATATCCATATACTGGCAAATAAACAGAATACTGCTATTAACTCCCAATATATAGCTTCTGTTTTCCATCTTGGTAATCCAATTGCTTGAAAATACCACGGTACTAAAAAACATATAACTAGAAATCCTACTATCCATGATAACATCTTAACCTCCTTCCATTTTTCTTAATTCTTTAAAGCTTCGCCTTTAATTATTTGTTCTATAATCATTCCAGAATATTCTTCATCCTGATTTACAACCCAATAATTAGGTGCTGCTTCTCTTCCTGTTTTCTCTCTATATTTTTGTATTTTTATTATTATTGCCTGCAGAACTAAGCGTTCATCAGGCTCTAGACCTTTGTCAATATCTTCAGTTTTCAGTATTAGGAATAAGTTGTCTTTTATGTTTACTGTACTCATCGGTCTAGATGGTTAGTTGTTTTATGCTTCTGCCTCTATTCCTGAGCTGGCAGTTGCTCGTTCGATACTAATTGTATCTATTGCTTCTCCGTCGTCTAAAGCTATAGCAGCCCTTACTAACGACTCAAGTTCGTACATGGTTACCGGTAAACAGGCTCCCAATCGATCTTCTTGATTTTTATGATGCACTACTTTTAATAAGTTTTGCATTAACTTCATGTTATCTCCTTTTTCTTATACCTTATTTATTGTTATATTTTTGGCGTTCGCTGTTAGCTAATGCCGAGTATCTACTGGCATAATCCATTGAAAGTTTTTCAGATACGAAACTAGCCATATTTAAATGTTGAGAAAAGGAAACCATCTCTTCTCCAGGAGTAAACCAGAAAACTCTAACTTCTAAGATACCGTCTGCATTTTTTCTAAGAGAAAGCTCTACTCTATCTGCCTTTGTAAGTTTAAGAATTTGTTGAAGAGGCTTTATGTCGTTCATAATTTTACATCTCTCAGGTTTTGTCGTAAGATATCTCCTAAAACTACAACATAGTAAATAGTAGTATCCTCAAATAATATTTTAGTGTTTATCCACTTGCGAGTTACATAACTAGAGGCATCTTCTTTATAAGTAGCATAAGATACCCCCATGTAGAACATCACCTCATCGAACTCTACCGGGATAGTGCCGGGTTCTAACTTCATAAGGACTTCTCCACATTTAGGGAGAAATTCTACCTTATATTCTAAGATTTCACCTTTTACTATTTTTCTTAATATTTCAGCATTAGTATAGATCATTAGGGTTTTGTTCATTCGTTTTACAAAAGTCATTGGGGTGCTCATTCGGAACGGATCCCTCCCATTTTGAAAAAGTCTACATTACTTAACCCGGTAAATTTGAAAGAATCTCTGTCTTTTTTCGAGTATTTATCGCAGACATAATGTTCCATTTCATCAACAAACTGGTTAAAATCCATTTTGTTGAAATAGTTTATAGTATCAATAGCTTCTTTTAATTCGTGAAAGTTATGTTTTATTTTTCTTATTGCACACCCGCCTTTAGTTGTGCGAACTATTTCAGTATTCATGAGTTCTCCCCTTTTGCTTATTATATGGTTCTTTCAAGTAAAAAAAATCACCTAATTCTGAACATTTTCCTTTTTCTGATTCGGTATAGCAGCATGTCCTATGATATTTATGTTTTTGATATTTCGTATGACACACACATTCACAGCTTTCCCATTTTTCTTTTGGTTCTGGTATCTTATCCACCAACCATACCACGAAAGGAGTTTCCCAATAAAAATTACCAGATTCTCCGGCTTCATATTGAGCTCTTACATTTTCCTCTCTCAAATACTGTTCCATTAGTTTTGTTAATTTCATTCTTTCTCCTTCGGCTTAATAGACTCAGCAAGCCTCTTGCCTAGATCTGTAGCGCATCTAACTATGTCGTTAGCCATAATATCTAAATACTGTTGAGTATAATTCTCAGGAATATTAAAACAGAATGATTCGTCCTCTTCGTTAACAAAGGATATTGTACCTTCATATCTATCATGTCGTTTATGTTCTTTCTTTTCCCAACCATATCCTTGTTTAAACCTGATACTTATATTATCAAGTTTCCAATTATTTTCCATTATTTCTCCTTATTTAGGGTTTAATAGCAACATACAAATCTAAGGCTTTATATATTATTTCGCCTTCTTGTAAATTCGCCCTCACCTTTTCTTCAATATTGCCCCACTCCATAAGATTTTTATAATTGTATCTTTTGTCATGAAAGAAATTAATACTTTTTAGCAAATCTTTTTCAATCTGTGTTAAATCATTTTTCATTTAGTCTCCTCCAGTTTCTCTGGTATACTGTTCATATAGGCAATCTAATTCACCTGCTGAAAACTCACAATCTAACTGAGTTGTCGGTCCATAATGACTTAGATGCCCTTCTTCTATTAACCATTCTATGAAGTCTTCCATTGTTGTTAGGTCCCCTTGATAAAATATGTTTCTTTGTGCCAATATGGGCTTTCTTTTACAACACTTCGATTTTTTTGTTTCTTAAAACATTTTTCACATACCCTGTGCTTTTTTGTAGCCATTCCAAAAGTCCAATAGATCCAGCTATGCCAGCAAAACCACTTTTTTCGTTGCTTAGTATGTAAAATTAGGTCGAGCTCTTCTCTAGTTAGTCTGTAACTTGTTGGGGTGAAATCAATTACCATACTATGCTCCTTTATAATAGTTTTTCATCTGTTTATCCATTTTCTGTAGGGTCGTGTATAATTATTGAGTTTCCTTCACTCTTTGTTTCAACTACCATTCCTACACTTAATTCTAATTTCATTTCTTTTTCACTCCTTAATTATTTTCTATTAAATATACATGTTTTTCAATGTAATCTTTACCCCTAGCTGAGGCAAACACTGGGATATTCATATCTGGGTGGTTATTGTCTATACAGTACCCTTGTCGTCTTAAACTAGAGAAGTCATCAAAATTAATTCCTATCTTTTTGGATAGAAGATGTTTTATATTCTCAACACTTCTCATGTGAAGTTCTTTCTGAGAGAAATGCTCTCTTCCTACCATCTGGACAGCGTTGCGTATAGCATCTTGTTGTCTCCAGATATAATAGTTTGTCACTTCATCTTTTGCCAAATTAAAAGCTCTAGCATCAAACTGCACTTTTTCGCCAGTTATTGAATAAAAGTTAGTGCTTACGATAGCTGCTGTAATTGATACTATTTTCTGTATGGAATTATTGAACCACGACTGTGTGTTATGAGTTTTATAATCCGTTAATAAAAAACTGATCTCATCAGATTGACCATAGCAAAACTTTGTTGACTGCATATCTTCCATAGAAGCCCTAGCAGTTTCCATCATATTTGCAGAGAATCCGGTAGACCATCCTCTTCCATATAATTTTCTTGTAAGAGTGTGAAACGCTCTACCGTCTACTCTTATTATTACTGGCATTCTTTTGTGAAGCTTGTATTTATAGGTAGCTTCATAATCTTTCATACGATCACCTAGTGGGGTTCCGTCTCCCATATTATTTAGTCTCCTCTTTTTCATCTACGAACTTTACTTGAAAGTTTTTTCCTTCTACTTGTTTAGTGTGTTCATCACATACATAAAGGAAGCCTATTAAGTGGTTATCTTTATTACGATGCCCCACCATGTGGATGTCCTTTCTAGTTGAAGAGCATATACAACAACATAGAATATAATCTTTTCCGCTGTTGTTTCCTACTTTACTCATTGTTTTTCATTGTTGTTTTCCTTTTTAGTTAAAAATAGAAAGAGGCGCACAGAATTATCTGGCGCCCCTAATTATTCTATAGTAATCCTTGTCTTTCTGCGATTGCTATAAGTGTTTCATTTGGTACTTTACGATTTCCTATACTCAATCCTGTGTCTTCAAAGACTATTACGTCGCCGTCAAGGAATATTAATGGAGTTGTTTTAACATCTAACACTCTGGAACAGAAGCCAGCTCTAAACAAATGACCTCCCTCTAATCCCGATTGTAATAACACATCCATGGCGTTTATACCGCGGTAATAACGTGGACCCGACACCTCACATACCGTTGTAACAGTTTCTATATATTCGTCCATGTATCCATGCCAACTACGCCATTCTTTATCCGCATGAATACGTGCGAAATCGCCTTCTCTGAAAGCTACTCCATGAGGAGCTTCTGCTTTTATTCCATTTTGATTAAATAATCCCTGTAGTCCTGAATCAAGTTGTACTCCATATATAGTAATATTTTGGTCCTGGGGATTAATTGCTGAATCCATAATTATTCCCAAGTCACCATTAGCTCCTACTGAGTGGTATTCCTGGTATTTATCGAGACCAAGTTTTCTCGCCATTTCTTCATAGCCACTATATTGTTGCCCAACGTGGGTTATAGACACTAAAGTATTTTTAGGGATTATATTATAGTCAATCATTTACAGTAAGCCTTGTCGTTCTAGTACAATTTTAATAGTATCATTATCGATACATTGGCATCCTACCTGGATATCATCCTCACTAAAGACTACTTCATGTTCACCTATATACAAGGTTTCCTCTTCTATTTCTTCTGGCTCCACTCTCATAAGAACGAAGAAAGGATATGAATTACCGTCTGATAACTCTATTCCTGTGTTAGAGTTTTTGCCTAGATTTGTTATTTTAAGGATATGCTCCTCTTCAACAGCCTCGGTCATCTCATGGATCCAGCTGTCTCCCCAACCCATTTCACCATCTTCAGCTGTTCTAACAACTTTAATAGATTCTCCTACTTCGAAGTCAGTGGCCTCGCTTAAAGTCATGTAGGCCATACTTAGTTTTGCGCTTGTTTCGCTATTGTTCATTGTTTGTTTCCTTTATTTTAAAAGATTTATTAGTTTCTGGCAATGATGCCTTGTTTTTTGGCAACAGTTAATAATTGATCGTTGGATATAGTTAGGTTTCCAACCCTTACATACTCTTTGTGGAAGTGCATAATAGATCCATCAAAGACTAGGGCTACGTCTTCCACAAACTCTAAAACAAACCAAGGTACCCAGTACGGGTTATCTCCCTCTAGGTCTTCAATTTCATAACTATTGTGATCTTTATTAGTAATTCTATATAAATCGCCAACATCACAATCGTCTAATTCTTCAGGCCACTCCTCTGCCCATCCATATTCATCTTCTTCTGCAGTTCTGACTAATTTTACTAAATTGCCTGTTTTCAGCTCACACTTTGCGTGGTATTCCTCAAAAATTCCATATAATGAGTTAGTGTTTGTATCTGGTTCTAGTACAAACCATGGATACCATCTAGTTCCGGCTGGTGTATCTAACATAATTCCCTGTCTAGGGTCTACAGCTGTTACTGTATAAATATGGTCCACTGTACTGTTCATGTCCGTTGTCCAAACACAGCCGTACCCCATTTCGCCAGTTTTAGCCGTTCTAATGACTCTTACTTTATCCCTGACTCTAATATTGCAGTTTTCAGTAAATCGTCTATATAATTCTCGTTCGTTAGTCATTTGACTTTTCCTTATTTTTATTGTTTATAATAAATGTTGTTTATGTTTGATGTCATATATACTTATGGCTGTGTTTCGCGCTTCGGCGGTGGAAGATCCATAGGTAATACACATTTTTGGTTAGAGACGGTTCCTCGGTTCCTAGACCCAGACTCCGTCAGGTTGATAGCTTGATAGCTTGATAGCTTGATAGCTTGATAGCTTAGTCAGAAAATAGTTTAGATTCGCCATAGTTGTTATACGTATTATCTATACTGTCATTATGGTCATAGTAGTCATCAGCTGGCATTCCAACTGTTTTAATAAAAGCTTCAGATAGCTCAGCATGTGTAGGTATTTTAGGGTTTACTTCTAATGACCATAAGGGATATGACCACTTTACTAAACTTTCATCTGCAAATATACTACGTTTGTCGGTAATGTCGAGATTAGGTTTTAACCATACACGAGCATTATGTATATCTACGCGATCTACAATAGCAAATCTACCAATTGCTTCATCCATATTAGGAATCCAACAAGCTTTAGCTCCCAAATATTCATCTGGCACTTTAGTAACTATCTTTACTGAGTCACCAGCGTGTATATAAGACTCTAATAATATTGAGTAAGCTTCTTTTATAGAAAGGTCTTGAAGTACGGCGCCAAATACGCTATCTTCCTCTTTACGTACGTCTTCTGCAATTACTTCAGAAATTAACTTAGGAACTAATAAAGAAGTATAATTATTACTACTGCAGACGCTGGTAGTTTCTTCTAATTCTATCTTCTTTAAGCACCATATAGGGAAATAGCATTTAACTGCTGCTAATATTGTTTCAGTTGTATGTGTAAATATGCCTCTTTCGGAATACCAAATTGGATCTTCGCATAAAGTTACGCCATTCACGTAGGAACGTCTGTGCCCGAAAGGAGCGTTTGATAGTGTTTCAGGCGAGTCTATTATATGTATACCTTCAACTATAAATCTATGCCCTATTGTTACATCCATTTCTGGTATCCAGTCCGTTGACCAGCCTAGCTTTTTACTAATGTCGCTAGTGTCTGAGGGGCTGTTGATTGTGTATGGATTTAGGACTTCTACTATATCTCCTGGCTTTAGATACGAACTTTGTAAAGTTTCATAAGCCTTTCTTAATATGATATTTTTGGGGGTGTTATTCATATTTGTGTTTCCTTTAATATGTTAAGTTAGTGTGTTGAATTAATATTGTTTATTATTCTGAAAGTATAATTTACTATATGTTTAAGTAAAGAGAGAAGGGGTTACCTCATATCCTTGTGATGGCTTGTTTAATGGTCCATCTTCTGGATAAGTGCAAGATACATCAGCTGGCTTTGGAGGAGCCAAGGTGCCATCTTTGTCAACAACAAAATTTAAGTCTATATATTCAATTGATTGTCTCATTTGTATGCTTACATTTATAGAATCTATTTGTTCTATCATATTTTTATCTAATGTTGTACTTAGATTTCTACGAATTTCATTACTTACAGCTTTGAGTACATCTGGGTTTTTTGGATACATTGGATGTGGAGGTACTATCTTTTGTAGACTCCATAGCGGGTATAGATAGTTACTAGCGTAGTCAATTGCTTCGTACTCCTCAGTATCTACGGTATCTTTTAATATAATACTATATTTTGGATGCATCTTAAGAGATATACCGCTATATTCTAATTTGTTTACGATAAATACATGACCTATTGCTGGGTGCATATAGTATTCCCAGGAATATGGGTTCCCTGCAAAGTGGCGTGATGTTCGGTGAGTAACTAGTACTACATCACCGGTTTTTAAATAGGAGTTATATAATGAAGTATATTCGGACGTGTGTGTCATTTTAGTGAGTTCCTGGTTAATTTTGATTGTAATTTTTGTAATAATTTGTGTGTTTTGGGACAATTTATTGGTAAAAAGAGCGCAAAAGTGGTCAAAAGGTGGTTGAAAGTGGTAAGCAATTGGTCGAAAGTGGTAACGAAAGTGCTCAAAGTGGTAAAGAAAAGTGTAGTTTTGGTAAGACCTATATGTTGTGTAATGGGTATATAGCTTGTGTACGATATAGTTCTGCACAACATATGGGTAACCTATATAGCTGCTTGCTCTATCTAAAATAGAAATACACTGGCTTTTTTTGATGGTTTTTTTACCACTTTTGATGTTTTGCTTACCAGTTTGGGGCGTTCGCTTACCACTTTAGGGGGGTTGGCTTACCAGTTTGGGGGTTTTGCTTACCAGTGCCATTTTGGTCGAAATTGGGTGTAAGTATAGGTAAATAATAAAGATAAGAGAAAAGTATAAAAAATCCAAACTACACTTTTGAATCCATTACTACACCATTACTACACATAGTAAAAAAATATATGTATATATAATAACAATAACTTATTTGGTCTAAACTACGATTACTACGATTACTACGCTTTCTGGAAGGAGAGACACGTCAGCAAATATTTATAAATTGTCGATCTCTTTTTTTTCTGATTAAGGACCCTCTAGTTTTGGCCTAAAAGTGTAGTAATGTAGTTTAGTATTGATAAGTGTATGTAAATAAAGAATATATCCAAACTACACTTTTGAAAATAGGTGTAGTAACGTGTAGTAATGAAATTGGTAATTGCTATAAATGCTTAAAAATACTGATGTTATAGATAAAAAAAAGTGTAGTTTAGAATTTGGAAATATTTCCTTAATTAGGATACGCTTGTCTTTTTAGTATATAAATGATGGTGTAAGTGATGGTGTAAATGGTGTTCCGTGCAGGCTACAAGCCTACTTTTTCCTAAAGTTAATTACAAGCGGTTTGCTAGCAACCAACTTGTGTTCTCCTTAGTACGCATTATTGATATATATGCTAACGGAACATTCAGGAAGTTTAATGGCCTTTCGAGAAGAAAAAGATAGCACGGCCAATTACGGCCAATTATTCTTCTTCAGGATGTAGTAGTATTATTTGGTTGTGGTGTCTGCTTTTGATACTAAATCTTCAGCACAAGGTACATAGACTGACTCATAAGTTACTGAATCTTGTTTGTTAGCTATGTGAGCTAACCCACGCCAGGCTGCTTCAGGTAAGTTCATACATCCTAGTTTTCTGATGGTACCGTTTTCTCTGTATCTTATGTTGTATCCGAAAAGCCTTTGAGGTTTTGGGTCTTGTAGGTGTTTGTAGTTGAACCCTGGATAGAAGAATGTGCTCTTACCCGGAATTAGGTGAGTCTCGTTCTCATACTCATCGCTGTAGTTTTTTAAGGAGTGTATTCGAAATATTGGCTCTAAATAAGAGTCCAGAGCGCTATCGATTATTACACATAGCTCGTCATTTCCAACATTTCCAGGTATTTGAACAATATCACCTTCACAAGGAGTTGTAACTTTTGAGGGGTTGTATAGCTTTCTTATAAGATCTTTAGAAAACATAATTGATCGAGCATCTGTAGCAGAATATACTATAAATGCACCTTTCAACATTGCAAACACAAAGTCTTTAGAGCTGAACAACACTTTAGGTACTAACTCTCTGGGGTAGTATATATTAAAGGCTGAGTGAGATAATTTAGCTCCTGAGCTATATAGTAATAGATGAGGAGTGTCTACAGATACGCTGTCTTGTTGCATTACTGTTACAACATTATTATTGATATCAGTACATATTCGTAGATGACCTATTAACTCGTCAATGCTTTGCTGACTAGACATAAGATAATAGAGCCTTGACATATAGTCTTCTACTGCTAGATTAGCTATTTGGGGATGGTCTTTGAGATTCATGTTATCCTTTCATTGCGTTTTTTAGAAGTAAGTCCCATAATTTGGGGTCAATATCTTGGCAACCTACATTTGATATAGCATTTCTTTCTTTATTGTAAGTTGTACAATTACTACCAAATAGAAATTTGGGAGTAGGGTCTTGTAAAAACTCACAATCTAATAGGTCTGTGTACTCTATGCCTATTTCATAATCATCTACTATTCTAGTACATCTCATCATTAGTTTATTACCCGCTATGCAGGCGTCCAAGATCATAACCATCTCACCAGTTTTAGTTCTTACTACGTCACCTTCACAGGGTTGGTTGGTGTGGTCGCTTCGTCGTATTTTTCTAATGAGGTTTTTTGTAAATACCCAGATTTCATCTCCGTGTAGTAATAAGTAGGCTTCTCCTATGTCGGCAACAATATAATCGTTTGTTCCATCCTTATCATAAATAATGTTAGGTATGAGGTGTTCAGGGTATGTGTAAGTTTTTAGCTTTTTGATGGGCGCGAGGTCCCCTATATGAGTTGAGTGCCAGGTTCTATAAGGCAGTTGTTGATTCATAGGGAAGCCGGGTTTAGAGAACCACATAAACACAGCACCCTCCTGAGTTCGCTGTATTGAGATGTCTTTAAGTTTAAAAGTGTTGTATCCGCTCAGAACTTCGTCATATAAATGCAGATAAGCTTGTACTAAGGATAGATGATATTTGTTAATAATATGTTGTAGCATATTTATTCCTTTTTTAATAGTTTAAAAATAATCGTTGTTGGCGGATTCAAGTAACACGTCCCACAAGGATTTAGTGATCCTATGACATCCAATTTGAACAATCCGGGACTGAGAACCCTCATTAGTAAATCTGGCGTGATACCCGAACAATCGAGGTGGTCTTTTGGTTTGTAAAAATTCACAAGAATTTACAAAGCTCATAGATACCTCACGATCGTAGCCCCGAGTGGTGGCTATAGAATAATTGAAAAGATTATTATTTTCTTGAAGAGTTACATAATTTATAGTATGTGGGGTATCTTCAAATAATATAACATCACCTTCGCAGGGTACCAGTACTTTAGTAGGAAGGCCTATCTTACGTATCAAGTTTTTGGAAATATATATATAATCGGAAAGTTCATGATGATACACTAAAAAATGATTTCTAAAAGCTGCGTAAATTGCTGTACCACTTTTACTTAACACTGTAGGCTTTAATTCTTCTGGAAACTCATAATGGTGAATCGTTTTGGTAGGAGGTAAGCCTGTATAGCTACGAGAATAAGCTGTGTATTTTCCTGTAGACAACACATACCCTATCGAAACATCGCCGAATATAGTTCTCTGTATAATAACTGGAGTATGTATGTCCCCCATTCTATGTTGCAGGGACATATATTCTTTAGCAAGTTCATATGTTAATTTGTCTGTAATAGTTTTAAGCATTACTGCTCCTTTTTATTTGTTAATTAGTTTCGATAAGATATTTAGCAAAATCAGATAAGCTTACGTCTTTAGGTAATTGTTTCATGTATTTAGAGATAATAACTTTTAGTTCTAGTTCTTTGTTTGATTTTGTAGAACGTAAGGCTTTATTAATTTTGAACACAACCTCTTTATCGAAGAGATTGTTTAAATCGAATTTAGTCAATGATGGGTCTCCTGTGTATTCCAGTATTCTTATACCGGTATTTATTAAATAATGTTATAGGGTTAAATATTGTCATAGGTCTTATACCTACAAATTTAAGGTAAAAAAAAGAATACGCTTGTAAGATGGCACAGAGTGCACGGGCGTAAGGCCAATTTTTCAGGTGGCTTTCCTGGTATTCTTTTTATGGAAGATGAGAGTGGCTGAGGGGTAAACTCTTCTTCCGAGGGATGCAACTCCCTTTGCGAGACTTATTAATCCCCGCACCACCTACGTTAAGTAGGAAGCCCTATCTTAAATTCTTTTCCAAATTGAAGGCTCTAGCCTTGCAACTCCTTCGGATAGACACCCAACGTTTTTATTACGTCTTTGGCCCAGTTTTATGAAGTTTGTACTTTTCCTGAGAATACAGTTAGTACGGTATATCTTTAAAGGGATCATTTCAATTCCCCTCGTTTCCACGCAGACTTACGTCGTCGTAATACACCAATCACAGCTCCAGGTATGGAGCCAGGTCTTTCCACTTACATTAACTCTACAATTTCACGACTATCTTAGCTGCCGCCAAGCTTAACCGCTTCCTTATAAATACTGCTGCAACCCTTGCGAGGCGCAGAGCTCGACGTTATACAGGCCGATATTAGTGATCTTTTATTATAAGCAGCCAGGAATCTAATTGCTTTCATTATAAATGACGAGAATCGAACTCGTGATCTACGGATTAATATTCCGTTGCTCTACCAACTGAGCTACATTATGGTTTTTCTGTGATTGGGAGGACGCGTTCCCGGTTGTGGTTACGTAGTTTTCAGCCACATAATGCCACTCGCCCTCGTAAGTCATTAGCCATGACAGCCTCCGATCCTTCATCATAGTAGTTGTCTCTTCTTGACTTAGAAGCCAATGAAGGCCTCAATATCTTGATCCCGACAAACTATATAATTGATAACCCGCTTGACAGACAGGATATCTTGCGATTACTATACAGACATTTCTGCCTACCCCTCAGGGGATACGTATCTCGACCTTCACGCCTCGCAGTTAGCCTGGAGTGTTGGACTATTTTTTACAAGATAAATAGAAGTTCGCAGTGTATAAATGTTTGCACTCCCGAAGGAGAACAACGCAATGCCAGGTATAATTTCACAGACCCGACTGCTTTTAGTCCCATTGCTGGGGTTATCTTTAACTGGATGTCATACCACCCAGGTGCTAATTAAGGCTAAGCCTTGATTGCGAAATTCTTATACCAGAAAATATTGTTTTTTAAAAGACATTGGGTTATATTCAAGTATGGAAAGAAATTATGAAGTATTTAGAGCTAGGGTAGTTTCAGTAGAGAGTCCTGATGTAAACGCCCTAGATAAAAAAGACATATATATTCAGGCAATAGATGAGACAGATCCTGAGAAGACGTATTTGGCGTTACCTCCGATATTTATACCAACTTCTGCATTTGGGTCGGGAGTAGTATCAGTGCCTCCTGAAAATCAGGAGTGTTTGGTGGCCTTGGACAAATGAAATAATGTTGCACAGATTCTTACTTATATCCCCTCAGGACTATCTTCGGCCTTCGGCGGTTTATCTGCAGAAGCTGTACCAGAGGGGGGAGTGTTATTAAAAATAGGTGGAAAGAACAAAACTAACTTCCTAATGGCTCCAGATGGATTCTTTAGTTGGTTTTCTAACGCCTTCGCTGAAATAACTTTGGATGGAGCTTATAAGAAACTAAATATTACAACTAAACGATATGAAAGACGAAGCGCAACTAATTTTGTTAGAGACTCATATCATCCTAAGAAATCTGCAGGAATAGATAAAGGAGCTACATCACATTTAGAAGTATATTCAAAGTTTGATGATACTACTGGGTATCTTGACCATATCTCAGAAAACACTGAGACTCACCGCAGTATTCCTTTCAAGCACCAATTCACAGATCAAACTATTATAAAGTCTGGATACATACCTCATGTTAAGAATTTAAAAGGCACGCCTTATTCCCATTTGTATCAATTAGAGACTAGACAAGCTACTGGAGGTTCTAAACAGAAGAATACCTATACTAAGTTACATCTAGGGTATCAAGGGGCTACAGATCTATTTGATATAGGAGAAGAACACCCGGCAGGTTCTTTATTTCATTGGGTATTTAAACGAGCAGTAACAAATAATAATAGCTCAATGATAAATAGATTTGGGAAATTAGAGTCCGGGAGTTTAGCGGGAGAGTTATATAGACATCAAATATATGATGGAACTTTTGATGCTACAGCCTGGAAAGCTGGGCAAGGTTACGATTATACTTTTATCAACACCGGAATTAAACAGCAATATGTAAGTAGTTTTGGCAAGTTAAACACGGGTAGAATATGAGGAAGACACATCCATCAGCTAGAAACCACAACTAATGGTAAAATGTATACTAAAGAGTTTGGCGGTACAGATATATTAAAGACAACAGTGCAGTCCGGGGATGTTGCAACTCCAGAGTTGAAATTGACAAAGACGTTAAATAATGAGGCATACACTGTTAAACTGAATCTAGGAGATACTACTCTTACTATAACTTTGGATAGCAGCGGAATAACTCTTGACGTGCCTGAAGGTAAAAATGTGTATCTCGGAGGCTCAGAGGGTCAGACGTTAGTTACTAAAGAGTTTGTTACAGAATTATACGCGGGACATACACATGGTACAGGAGTGGGACCTTCGTCACCTCCAATAATTCAGCCAAGTATTTATGATCCTTTGGATGAGAATATTTATACTGTGAAGACTTTATCAGAATAATGTTAAGTGAAACTAATTTAAAGACTGAGCTAATCGCGGAGTTTTATAAGTATTATTATTTAGAAGGCGATAACCGAATAGCTTATACAGTTGATGAAAAAAGCATCAGGTTAGGGGAGATTATTAGTGAATATATGAGCGAGGCTGTAGTAGGAGTTACTGGAATCACTACAAACTTTTCTAATGTAGAAATAACTATACCCGAATGACCAGAGGTTGATGTATCTTTAACTTTTATATCTAACCCATTGGCGGAGATTTCAGGGTCTAGAGGTATATCTGATGAAGATTTACTAGCGGAAGCTACTACATTAGTACCTACAGCAGTAGGATTTATAACTTATACTCCTGTAGGACCAATAATACCCTTTATAACACCCACATGAGGTAGCAGCAATGCAGAGTTAATAGCCCAAACTGTGGAGATCTTTTGTGAAGACTTGGCAACTAGTATCCATAACTATGTAAAACAAATAAAGTTTCAAATGACAGGAACGTCGGCAAGTGGTGTAGTACTTACAGTAGTATGGACTATAACGTAGATAATACTTGACTAAAAACCTAAGCTTAGTTATATTGAAATGTTAGAAGAAACAAAGTTAGTGATTAATTGGAGATAATAATGGACAACTTATTTATAAAGAACTCTTTTACTAAAACAGCGTCATACTCAGTGGATATGGACGCAACGAAGTGGGTTAGAAATGTAATTACGTATTTTTACGAACAATATCCGTTCGCTCAAAATCAGCCTGCAGTGGTTCAGTGGAAGAAAAAAGATAGTACAAAGGGATATGCGGTAGGGGTATTAAAGATATCCGGGGCATCCATACCAGTAGTAATCAAAGATTGGAAATTATCTCCTTTAGACATAGTTATGGCAGGTGGAAGAACTTTACCACTTAATACTGAGGTGTTAAGAACTATGTTAACTTCGCCAGGAGCATTTGTAGGAGTAGCGTCGTCTCCTCCTAAATCAGGACTGGACATGTTCTCACAATTACAGTATTCTCCTGATGGGAGTATAAACAATTCAGCTAGCGAGTCTAGTTCACAAGAACGACCTGCTAAAATAGCTTCATTTATTGACAAAATTGAGCATATAGACAAAAAAGCCGTTGTTGAAATACTAAATACTGTTAAAAACAACCCAGAAATCCATAATAACTTCAAAAAGACCGGAAGATTAGACGTTTTAGACAAACTAGCGTCAAAAACAGAGAGTCAAGAAGAAATCGTGGATTCTTTCATTAGGGACCTTGATATAGATAGACAGTTAGTTATTAAAGACTCTTTAGGTAATCACACAGTTAAACAAGCTAATTCTAACATAGATTTTGTATGAGAACTCCCTATTAAGGCTTCAGAAGCTGAAGAATTTGAGATATTAACTGCTTCAAGTTTCCAAGAAAAGACTGCTGAGTCTGTAGATGCTAATTGCTACAAGATTTGGGACACTGATAGACACCTTATGGTAACATCGGACAAAGATTATCATGATTTTAGTAGAAATGATGTGAAAACGGCTGAAGCATTTACTTTAGAAGAAGACCAACCACAAGTTGGTGATCTTGGCGTTTGAAAATTTGGAGAATCAGTCTCTGAACCTTTTGAAGTACTAGGAATGGACAAAGTATCGTCATATTCTTCAAATCTTTATAAACTAGACGGAGGTCCAGGGTATCTTAGCATCAGTAAGAATAAAGATTGGGTTATTTTAGAGAAATTAGGACAAAAGTCTTCAGAAAATGTAGAAATAGACGGAGATTTTCCTAAAATAGGAGATTTCGGAGCGTGAGTTATGCCTGATGGCAGTGCCACTAAGCCTTTTGAGATTAGAGAACTATTACAAGACTTAGAAGCTTCTAGCAATAAACAAGTACAAGTAGCAGGTTGGGATGGATTGCAGAAGATTGCGTATTACCTGACTGAAATGCCTGTTAAGAGTCTGATGGACTCAGAGAATGGCGGAAAGTTACTACCTAAAGAAGCAAAGTTTGTTAAATTAGGCAAAGAATTAAGAAAAGTTTCTGAAGTTAGCGAGGATAATCAAGATACCCCATTAAAAGTTACAGGATGGGCCGGAAGAGAAAAAGTATCTTATTACATCGACAACACAACTACTTCTGAAGCAAAATATGTAGAAAAAGAATCTAGTTGGTATTTATCTAAGGACGTGAGCTTCATTAAGCTAGGATCATACTTACAAAATGAAATACCACATACTGTTAAAGTAAATAAACACACAGTTGGAAAAGACTCTGTAGGCCTTTATTACTTAAAAGGTGCAGAGTTCTCTAAATATGCAGAAAACAGCCATGAATTACGTGATTTAAGCCTCTCAGAGGCAGAATGATCATTAATTCATTGTGGAGCAACCAAGACTGATATAAATAAGGCGGCAATGTTGCTGAAAGGCACTGAAATGCTAATTGCTTGTCCAATTGAAGCTCCTATACCTCCAAAAGTGTTTATTGATAAAATAGCAGAAACTTATGAAGATAGTACTAATGACATAGAGATGTTAAAAGTAGACTTAGTAAAAGAGGCTGCGGTTTTATCTGATAAAAGCACTGTAGATGCTGTATTGTCTCTTGGAGCTATCAACAAACAGAATATTATAGAATACATAGCTCTATTACCTCAATATGAGATGATTATGAGTGAATTAGCCAAAATGCTGCTTATGACTAGGTTAGGTATGAGGCATCTTCCGGAGGAAGCCGTAAAGAACGCCATGGATTCAGTAACTAAAATAGTACTGTTGCTTATGGGCGTTAACAAACTGTACTCTAATTAGGAGATACTATGAGATCTTTAGGGGATATGGCGCGACAGATGACTTCATTGCAGAAATTAGTGGTTAGCCAGAATGATCAAGAAGGCGTAGACGAGGTTGTATATGAAAAGGCGTACGAGTCTACTGCAGGGGCAGATTCTATAGGGCGAAGTATTTATAACGAAGAAGATGGATCAGTAATGATATTATCTTTGCCAGAAGGAACAGAGTTTCCACCACATACTCACGAAAATCCAATAGTAGAGTATGGAATCATATTAAAGGGGAGTATAAGAATTACACAAGAAGGAGTAGATGACGTAATCTATTCTTATCAAGACTGCGTAATTCTTAAAGATGAGGTTATGCATTCTGGAGTAGCTTTAGAAGATACGAAGATAATCGCAATAACAATCCCACAAGAGTTAGGATACCCTGGAGCTTAGTCTCCACATTATAAAATAGGAATATTAGAATGACTGATAAAAAAGGACCAATGAGCTGAGAAGAGTTTTTCGTTAAAATCGGAGACAAAGTGGATGAGCATGAAAAGACGTTAGTGACTTTTACTAACGGTAAGTTTAAATCATTAGAAGATAATGTAGATACTTTAAAAGAGACAGTTGGGGGCATTAAGAATGATATGTCTGAGATTAAAAGAAGACTTCTAGATCCTGAAACCGGCGTAATTCACAAAATGAATGAAGCTACGGTATATGTAGGCAAATTACAGAAAGAAGAAACGTTAGACCAGATCAAATTAGTCAAAAAAGCTAATACGAACGTTTCACGGTTATTCTGGCTAGTTATGACATTTGTTATAGGCTCTTTCTTATCTCAGGTCATACCAGACACTTGGTATCCATATTCAGATAAATATACACCAAAAATAGAAAATGTTCAGCCTGAACCAGTGATAATACCTGATACTATCGCTAATTAATATTTGTATAATACCTAGAATCTAACTATATTAAAGAAAGGGGGTAATTCCAATGATAATACACTGGGGTCTCTCTATAAAAGACAATTTGAAGAATAAAGTATTAAATCAGTATAAAAATAATGCACAATTCGCCTCTCTCGATTACAAAAGCAGCTGCAATACAGTTAGAAACTAAGAAAATTAGCTTAAATCACCCAAAATCCCACATATTAAACATAAAGTTGGCGCCAAATTACGAAACTGAGATGGCACACTTCGATTTTACATATAAAGACATAAAAGATATTAAAAATATAGTGTATGATGATGACTATGCACACACCATGGATTCGGAAACTGCTATGTATCTTCTTGGCAGTACATTAGATTATAAGGATAATAGACTTATATTCGATCATATGGAGCTAGATGGCTTAAATAACTTTAATAATATTGATAATAATAGCAATTAATAGCTTTTTAAGGTAAAAAGAAGAGCTTTCACTCTCCTTTTGTGCAACTGACGTGTTACACAACGTAATTACTAATCGATAGCAGATTCTTCCAAGGATGGAAGGTCTGTATTGCGATTATCATAGGCTCGTAATCCAAATGCCCCAGCTGCAACACTTAGGACTACTAATCCAGTGTTTTTCACTGCGGGTTTTGAGGCAACGGCTTTAATACCATTAACTGCTTTACGAAAATAACCTACTTCTGGGGTCTCAACGACCTTAAGTTCATCAGACATGTTATGTCTCCTTTTACGTTATTTAGTTGTTTAATTAACGCCAGACATGGATTTTTCTCATTGTATCCTCTGGCGCATCATTCTTATACCCTATTTGGGGCCAAAATAGCCCATTTTTGACTAATATGAGCATCATACACTTAATTATTAACGTTTTAAACTCGATCTTGCGGATTAAGGTTCCATATCATGCCCCCTATCCAAATGCACAGAATAAAACTAAATTGAAGGGTTTAAAATTTTTCCTATATGAGATTTTTTATTTTAAAATTTTTTAATTTATTTTTTTTTATTTTAAAACTTTTTCCCCAGATTTCAACATTTTTTCCCGGTGCTTATGGCAGGCCCATACTTCTTTTAAGTCACTTCTCTTAAGAGTCACGGTATTTATAATATCCCAACCATAGCCCTGAATAGCTACTTCAAGCCTAATCCGTAAGATTTTAGGCCCATAGGTTCCATGTAGGCGCATACGGGTTAAAATTCCTTCGGGAGATAATGTATAGGTATCCGTGCCCCCAGGCCATGCTAAACCTATCTTAATTCTCCCAAAAGGTGAATATTTCAATTTATCAAGCACTTGTTTTAAAACTGAGTATTTATATATATGACAACCAACCCTTAATCCTTCATGATGCGGTACAATATTCCTATTAATAACCTCATGATCGAGCGCTCCTATGCGTTCCTTGACTTTCCAAGGCCATTTATCATTCATCACAACTTCTCCATAATAGCTACTATACTCCGGTTATAAGCCCACATGTCCTTTAAAACTTTCCTTTTAAAATAGACGGTGTTTACAGGCCACCAAGAACCTTGCCAGCTGATCCCTTCAACAGCGACCCTTACAATTTTAGGCCCAAACCGAACATTTAATCGAGCGTTATATAGAACATTTTCGGAAAAATCATAAAGTTTTAAATCAACAACATCTTCTATAGCAAGCCTAAATTCCCCAAACGGTAAATATCTCATTGAGGAAACTATTTTATCCAAAATACTTATGCCGAAACATAGGCAACCTACCTTTACAACCTCAGTATCTACGATAATACCTCTAGTAACCTGCATACTCTTTAACTGTTCATCTGCAGTCCATTTATATTCTTGCATCATAAAATTGTCTCCTTATCTTTTTGTAAATCCTCTTTGATATTATTAGCGGTTAACGTATCAGCTTTTAGCTGAAGCTTTGCAGCTTCCCGCTCTCTAACCAATAACTCTCTCCATAACTCTCTAAGATCTGATTTTTTAAATACAAGATCCTGCAAAACTATGTCGTAGTTTATACCCCAGCCAGTAGTAACAATAATTTTTCTTATTCTTACCTTCCTAAGACCCCAACTCATTTTTAGAAGTGTGGCACTAACTCCAGGACTCGGGGTTTCACGGGTGCTAAGCCCAAAAATGCCACCACGATCGCGTATATACAAATCACCTCGGCCAAATGGCCACATAACTTTTCTTAGGGCGAGTTCTAATACAGACTTGTGAAAATTATTACAGCCTATATTTACAAGCATACCGTGTTTTTCAGACTCCCATAACCTTATACCTAGCTTATGGGGTAGGCGGCTATTATAGTATTCTGCGTGTCTCATATTAACGCCTTCCATGCTTTTTTTAGGTCTGATTTATAGAATACAAGATCTTCTATCACAGAAGCTTCTGAAAATCCCCAACCTTGATAAATCTTTTGTATTCTTAGTTTTCTAGGACTATAACTAACCTTTAAATATGCACGATGTGGAGCTGTGTTAACGCCTTCTACGTAAAAAATATCCGTATGGACTATTTCTATAGAGAACTTACCAAATAGCCCTTTAGAACGATGTATTATCTTTTCCAATAACTCTACCCCATACCTTTCACATCCTACTTTTAAATAAGATCCGCCACCCGCGTCGGTAAACCGCATAGAGTATACACTATAGTGAGCACACACGCTTCGACGGGCTTTCTTGTGCGGACGGGTCTCAAACATAACTTCTTACTCCTCGGCTGATATGCGACATCTTGTTGCCTCCAATAATTTGAGTTTTCTTTTAATTAGTAAATATTATTAGTAGATAAAACTTGTTTTATTTCTATACATTTTTGCATTTTTCCTATTAACATAAGAGCCTTACCCATCTCTGTGAGTAGTTCTTCATATATCATATTAGTATGAAATCTAAATAACTGTCCACCAAGTCCTTCAAATTCTAGACTTTTCCAGGTTGATCCGCTACCTTCGAAAGGAAATGGGTCCCTTGTTACGGGCCCTAATCCTAATGCAGTCCCAATTGACCTAATAGAATCAATATTTACGGTCATATAAGAGTCCTTGTTACCGTTCGTATTGGCCGGTATTGCGTCATAATGGGCCCAGTATCGCTGTTGTTGGGCAAAGGTCATGTTACACCCCTCCCAATCTTCTATACCCAAGTTTTTATCGAGGTCCCACTGCTCTTGGGAACTTAGTTCAAAATAATTTTTAGGTCTTTTGAAGGACTCTTTGTACATTTGAAATTCAGTCATTATAAGTCTCCTATATATGTGTTGCCATCAGGCAAATCTTCTAGTAATTTTGGAAATCTTCCCATTTTATATAAATAGGAGTCATCTTCATCTGTAACTTCGTCAACGGTAATATCTTTTACTTTAAAATTGAAGCCTTCTGCTACTTTCATTAAATATAACCTAGAATCACCATCGCCAAGGGTATGTCCCTCGTCATGAAGCTCTCCATTAATATAGATACCTTCCCAATTCCCACTACCAGAGGTTAATATTAGTACTTGCATTTATTTCCTAAGCCCTTTAAGTTCATCTATAATTCCTACAAACTCGCGCCCTTCTGCAAAGTTAGCTTCACCGGCAGCCAACCCTCTTAAAACTTCATCTTTAGTTGCAAGTCTGAAAAGGCCGCTACTGTTTAAGTGTTCTGCAAATTTAGCTCTAGGATGAACTGCAGCAACCATACCATCAGACATGGATATTAAACAGTAATCGCCTCGGCCACTAATGGCCACGTCGTCGTCATCTTCTTTACGATTTTTTATTGCAAGGTAGTCTACATGCCAGCCTATTTTGTATAACATACTAGTAATACTTCTGTTATCGTCAAGAGTTACTCTATCTGTATGCACAATATACAGCCCACCAGTAATATCGGCAGTCTCCCATATTGTTTTTATATATTGTCTCATTATTTTTCTCCCATAATCATTTATATTTTAAAAGCCTACGGGACCTGTGTTATAGTAACAGTGCCGAAAAACTCTACGAAAGTTGTATGATCCCATACGTTTGTTATTAACCCATTTGTATATACTGTGCCGCCAAGTTCTTCCCCATAACTATAGTGTATACACATACCCAAAAGCTCCTTATTGCTGGTGTTGGCACAGCGAACCACTACCACTATATCACTGTGTATTCCGAGGTAGTACCTACCCTGGATAAATATCTTCTCTCTAGGGGTCGGCAGAACTGTATCTACCGTAGTAACTATTGTTGACATTTTTCTTTCTCCTTATCTTTTAACACCCACTTTAGTATACCTATTTCGGACTCTAAGCCCAGCTGTATAAGTGCTAGTGGTGCATTTGCAAATACGGTAGCCGCTGGATACCCCAACCTTTCATCCCCTTTAAGCTCTTTTAACTTATCCTGGATCTCTTTTTTTGTTTTCATAGTCTACTCCTTGATCAATAATGGTAATTTCAACAATTCCGCCAAACACCAATCAGAGCGTTCATAGTTATGCCCCTCAGCCTGGATAGCCCAAGCATGTACTTGAGTTCTACCGTGAGTGAACTTATACACACTGTCGTAATCAGGGAACCTGTCAAAGAGCCAATCATTAACTGCGTGTCTATCGTTCCCAACTAACGTATGGAACAAGAGGTGTTCACTTATATAATTACAAATTCCCCAAGTATTTCCAAGAGAATGCTTAGGTTTTAATCTAAACACCTTTTCTGCATCAAGAAGCATGTCCCTAATAACTATCAATAATCTTTGCGATGGTTCCATAATTAATCCTCCTCACAACAAGGTTCATGAGGAAGTATACAATCTGTAACTCTATTGTACGAGCTTGTTATAGGTATCCCTCCAGCCCTAATACAGGCGTCTATAGCTTGTTGCTTGACGACCCAAATCCTATCAGCCTCTTTACAACCAATAAATACAAATATACTCATTAGAAGTAATATCTTTATTTTTTTCATTACTATTCCTTTATTTAAGTCTTTTAATATCCACCTAGTTTTTTACCCGTTTTGTGCGACTCTACGGCAATCTCATCTTCTATAAGTATGAGGCTATCGTCTAGCGCAGATCTTGCTGCAGCTATTATATCATTCAACAGCTCTGCAGAACTCTTTCGATTATATGAATGAACTACCTTCCCATCTGTGTCGTAAAACACTACCCTATATGTATCATCCTTTATTTTCCAAGATGCAGCTTCAAGTTTGGTATATTGTTCTTTTAATTTTTCTAGTTTTGTCATTGTTTTTCCAATTCTATAACTAATTCGTTTAAAGATCCCCAAATATTCATTAACATTCGGTTCATTTCTGTGTCTACTTCTATAGTTTTCTCATTAACAACATTACACGTAGAACTCAAACGATCAGAAATTATAGGATATTCTTTTATATACATATTAAAACGGCGTTTACTATGAGACCCACTAAATACCATGTTAGCAAATCGATCACATAATTTTACATATAAAGACATTTTACTAATTATGTCTGTCTGCTCTAAAGCTACATATACTGATTCTTTTCTTTTAGCTCTATTGTATCCTGGAGAATCTGATACGTTTCTTACTATTTGCGCTGCAGTTTCGCCAAACTCTTTTAATAACTGTTCATAAGTTATCTCAGAGTCCTCAATAACATCATGTAATATACAACCTAGCATTATATACCTTCGGAGATCGCTAGCAGTTTGCGTATACGCCGGTATAAAATTAGATTCAGCAACTATAACCACCTGTTTTAAATGAAATTTATAAGGGTATATGTCATAGCTTTGCCCACGATGAGCAGCTTCCGCAACCATCCAGGCGCGCTCATATATAGGAATTTCTTTCGGATACATTTTATTTTTCTCCTAATTGTTATCGAACATTATAGATCTTCTACTTCTTCTACTTTTACAGTTACCCTAATCACTAACCTTTTACAGTTCTTATCAACAGGGTTTAACCTGGTATGCCTATAACCACGTTTTATTTGGTCCTTTGCGGTATTGAAAATACCACCGGCATGCTCTCTTAGTGTTAAATTTCCATAATCATACACCATTTCTTGTAATCCCAACTCTACGGGGGCGGAAAGTGTCCTACTTTTTATAGTGTCTTTACTCATGACACCCACTCTCTACTTCAAAATAACCTATTTCGCCAAAGGGCTGCTCTCCCATTTCAGGGGTCCACGTTCCCAAATGCCCTATGCAAGGTTCGTCTAACGGCTCGTTTAAAGACGGGTGTGAATCGTCGTCAAAACATTCACGACAAAACCCGGCAATTATTTGGTCTTCACCACGACAAACATGCCCACTAAAACAAGTAGCGTCTTCTTTAAGGCAGGTTATACATTTTGCGGTTGCTAATGACATTTTTCTTCCTTTTTGCTATTCATCATAATTATTCGTTAACTTCAACTGGGTGGATACTAACAGGTCCATCATCGATAACTTCTTGCTTAGTCATACCTACCATCCCCCAAGGGATGTCATAAGAATAGACACTCATTACCCACCAGTCTCAAGCCTTAATAGTCATATTTATTTTTCGGCTATCCTCTAGCGTGTTTACCAATTTCACCACTTCTCCACATTTTATAGAGGCCAAGTACTCTCGTGAGTTTCTATAGCTTTTTTCATTTCTTTAAAAACTTTTCTTTTAAAATGAAAGTTTTCTTGAGTAACCCAACTAGGGTATGTGTGCCATTGGCACTTAGTTTGTAATAATATGTATACATTTACAAACCCATAACGAACTTTAAGCCTAGTTTCTCTTTCAGGTATAGACACATATCGTTTTTTATAGAAGTAATGCCCATTGCAGTCTCTCTTTATGAATACATTAAACCACCCAAAAGGGTATCTTCTTAGTTTGCTAATAACCTTCATTAGCACAGATTTATTAAATCTTCTACAACCTATGGCTACTCCGTCAGCATAAAGATTAATTCGACGTGAGTCTTCCATTAATCCCCGATCTACAGCTTCCCATTTATCTGATATCAAGTATACAAAATTCATATTATTTTCCCTCTATTATTTGCTCACTTACATTACTTTTTACCCGTCTTCGGCGAGCACTAATCTCCGCAGGAGTCAGTCTCTTACGGTTAGGGTTTTTCCATTCCGGATTCGGCGCGCTATTACAGCTTAAAAACTGTATAATATCTAACCACTCGTTTGGGTGAAAGCCGGCTTTGTCGTCCAGATATATGTCAAAATAAGGCTTGTTTTCATAATAGCCAAAGTCCTCGTATGAACGTACTTCTGGATTTTCGTTTATATAATCAAACTTAATATGGTGCCCTTCCAATATCTTTAGGTATTCTAGTATTTGATCAGGATAAGAAGAAGTATATAATATTAATCTAGTATCGTCACGTAAAGTAAGCATCTGCAAACAGGTACATGCGAATTTATTAACAAAATTCAACTCTAACTTATCTAAATCATAATTAGGATGGCAAATCACTCCATGAATATCAATCATCCAGTAACTTTCATACCAATGATATAGCATTTGCTTCTCATGTTGTCGGGCAAGTACATCAATTATTTTACCCATCAGCTATACTCCTCAAAGCCTGCTTCTCAAGCTCTCTGGAGATGTTTCCGATCGTTTCTGCATCTTGTGTATTCATCGATCATTCCTTTTTTTTAATTTAAAAAGAACGGCATTATACCGTTCTCTTTGTAGTTATTAATCAGTTTTTTTCATCCTGAGCAGCTTCAAAGATAAGCACTATATCGTCACTTACTAAAAGAGATACTATATCATAGTAAGGATTATATCCCCCTATGAATACATTATCTTTATAATAAATCCAAGCGCCTCTATCAGCATCCCAGTGAATCGTATCAAACTCGAAGAGATCCACTGTGTCATTTAAACGATCACGTACTATTAATATATGCTCTCCCTCAAAATAATGCCCATCTTCCAAGTCTACGAATATTGTAGCATATGAAGATTGGGTTTCAACGACGGTTGGATCGAAGGAAGTATAACTAACTGTATAGCTATAAAACGGACCAACTGTTACGCTTTGAGGGTGTATTCTATCTTTAGCCTGTACTTGGCAACCTATTCCAATGATTATTATTAAATCAAATAGGGCAACCTTTATTAAGTTTTTCATAATAGTTTCCTTTCATAATTTATGATTGACTTGTATCTATACTTCTTATACCCTTTTTAAGGTAAAAAAAAGAGTATATATTTAAGTTAAAAAAGCAGCTATATCCGTTAGGATACAATCATATACGCTACTTTTTTTATAAGACCTTCTACAGCTTCGACCTTCTGTTTTCAGCTTGTGCGTTTTGTTAGGAGGAACGCTTCCTTTTTCAAAATTTAATTATTTTACGCAAGCTCCTATTTCTTTGAAGAAGGACTTGTATGGCGAGATAATAATCCAATAATTTTAGTTTTTCAAGATTGCTAATTGCCATGATATACCTTTCGTTATTTTAGTTATTGTTTGCTCTATTATTCTTATACCCTTTTTAAGGTAAAAAAATACACCTCCCCCGGAGGGGAGGGTACAACTCTTTCTTTTATCTCAGGAACAGGAATTAACCTTGCCCCTGGACTGGAAATACAAATGACCTCTACAGCCTTTGTACTTACCGTTTTTGATATCTTGTTTCTGGTTCTTATTCTGTAGCTGGCGTAAAAAGCTTCTACGGCGAGCAACAGCTTCTGGGGATAAGACGTCAAACGCCTCATTATTTTGAGCAGCCATAATCTTCCTTTCATTTTTAGTTTATGTTTAACTCTAGTATTCTTATACCCATTTTAAGATAAAAAAAGAACTAGCGGGTTGTTACACTAGCTCTTTTTTATAGTTTCTCACTTTATGCTACTGCATAAGCGGTTCCGCAGTAGAAAATTAAAGATTGTGCACTTCAAATTGATAATGACCTGGAATCGGTTTGACTCCTATAGTCACATCAATAGCGAAATCTCGAGCATCTTGCCATCGATCATTTTCTGTTATACCCTCATAATTCCATACAACTACGTATACTCTCCAGGCTGCCTTATGAGCGCATATATCCTGTCCCACATTAGGGACGTGATTGGTGGAAAAGGTTAGATTCGTTTTCGAAGAATCGTCAAAAGCTATTCGCATCCTAACCATAATTTTATCTCCTTACCATAGGTTATCTTTGCTTCGAAACCATTTACAACTGCTAATACAATTAACAGATTGTAAACAGCGTTTTAAACTGCAGTTATACCAGTAGCATTTTTTACACGGCTTTTCAAAATAGCCAGCGTATAAAACACTACCAGCAACTACACAACATCCAATGACTAGAGCAATAACTCCTGTCATTTTTTACGACTCCTATTGGAGTTCCAGGCATAAACCCATTTCCATCCGTGATAGCCAATGAAGACTATCCACACAATGATTACAATAGTTACTAGCATCCTACTTTCTCCACCAGATACTAAATGCGCGTTCCCAATCTTCGAGAACATCAGCTGTATCCTTTCCATGTACAACCCAAACTCCAATACCAGCTATCACTAGTAATACTACGATAGCTCCTATTAGTCCGAAAATGAGCCATAACACAGAGAAGGCTATCTTAAGTACAAAGATTACAAAGTAACCAATGAGCAAGAGTACCAACCCTATGACTATTCTGGCCATAAACGGCGCTTCATATAATGATTTAAAATCCATTATTTTCCTTTTTGTTATTTATTAAAATTTATCTCTATCCTCTACGCGGTCAGCACACTTACAATCCTCAATACAATGCTCATCAGCTTCATAAGGTACTTCCATATCCAAATCGGGCAGTAGTTTCTTAGTGGCGGCCTCAGGATTAGTTAAATACAGAGTCAAATTTTCTATAAAGTCAGTCAAGTCTGAAAATACTAAAAGTTGACAACCTACATGTACGATAACTCCATTATTTACTCTTTCTATCCTAATATCGTGAATTTGGTACCCTTCTTTACCAACACCCCAATAGCTATGCGACCCTCCAATTTCTTCCCTATCTAATATTAAGAAATTATATTTGGGAGGAAACTTAGCGCTATAGAAATAGCCGTTGTCGTCTAACCAAAGTACCACCTCGTTTGCAACATTATTAATGGTGTCTAGTAGCAGCGGACCCGTAAAGGTATGCATGATATACCCATTTTTTGCGTGACTAATAATTATTTTATTTTTGTCCATTAGCCTTCCTCATTTACAAATGTTGCAAAATTTTGATCGCACGGAGGCAGACCTTCGGCCTCACACCAATTTTCAAAGTCATTATAAAATGCTAAAAGCTCCTCAAAATCGAAGCACGATAACACATCTTTTATTATCTCTGTATCCATATTCTCTCTATTTCTCCATTTCTTATATTATTTGTTAAACCACACTACATGGCTAAAATCTGTTCTCACATTATCAGGTACATCACTAGGGTAAATGTGTATATCCGAAGCCCGGGTCGAAGTAGCATACACGCCATCTCCATCAGAATCAAGAAATCCCCCACATTCACAATTTCCAATAAAATCGTCTAAAGAAAAAAGATCTCCAAACGTAGGCACATAATCTTCGTCTTGAAATACGCTCAAGTATTGCTTTTCAGCTTCTGATACCGGGTATTTAATTGCAAGTATTCGACCCTCTAACCATAGGTTCTTTGGAGTCGGAGGTAGCACTGAATGATATACAAGAGTATCTACTTCGTCGGTGATGTAGACAACTTCAACGGATATCAATTGACTATTTACGGGCTCTTTATAACTGCTAAGCCCTTGGTTGAGCACTCCAGTAAAAATTGCTACCATAATGGATACGACAAATACTATAGCTATGGCATATCTCTTTTTAGTGAATTGTGATTTTGTGTGTAACATTATTTTCCTTTTCTTTTATTAATTGTAAAATTTTTGTACTAATTCATCAAGCTCACTACGAGCTAAACTAAATGTAAGAATCACATCCTTACAAGGTTTATAGCTATTAGTGCTATTTTTCTTTAATTTCATAGTTTGTGTTAATTGAATTACAATGCTTCCATCCCTTAGATACTGTGCCTGAAGATTTCCGGAGACTATAGTATCACCAAAACCTCTAGACATTAGCCAGAATCTCAAATCAGGATTAAAGTGCACAGGAACAATGTGAATATGGTCAGGATTACCTGTTAAAATCTTTAACACTACTTCTTTAAAAGCTCTAGTGCTTATATCAATGTATGGACGCGTGTCCATCCTTAAGAATTGCCCATTATCTATCCAAGCGACCCAGCGAGCTATCATATGCTTCCTTTCATTTAATTAGTTTGGTATTGAAATTACTTGCTCAGCAAAAATTCCATTAGTTGTTTATACTTCTTTTGTATATTAGTGTCTTTATCAACGGCAAAACGTATGTTATGATGAACACAAGTAACAGCCGTATTTGCTAAATTGGCAAGCGCCTGCATAGCATATATAACGTCTATAATTCCCCCAGAATAACTCTTACTTATTTGAACAGGTATCACTGTAGAAGCAGTGTATATTTCTTTATTAAGTATTATATCACGTTGAATTAAGGCTTTTTTAATGGCCAGTTTATTAGCTTCAATTTCTTTAGCTCTTGTCTCTAATTTACGTTCGTACCAGTATTCCAATTCCCACATCGGCTTCCATGACATACTACTGACTCCTTTCTATTATTTATAAATATTGATTGTCTTCTATACTTCTTATACCCTTTTTAAGGTAAAAAAAGGAGCTACCCTTTTTCCGAACAAAACTTAGTTTCATAAGCTAGTATCGCTCTCATTATTAACCATTCATAATATCCACATTTATCTTCACCAGAGGACTGTGTGCCGTCTGGAAGACTTTTTTGTTTAGCTCCTAACGCTAATGGGGACGAATTATTAGAATTACCTTTCATAATAATAACTACACTTTTCGGGAATAACTCTTCAAGCTTACTACGTAAGCGGGGGGATATGTCTCCCCTAGAGTATTTATTCTCACCAACTATTATATACTTCGGCTGTAGGTTATAGTTATTATACCATCCAGGAACGTGGTGTTCCATAGGGGTATCAACTAAATGTTCCGGCCGAACTATGTTTTTTCTGGGAGTTTCATACTGCAGTATTCCGTGACGTATTACCTCTTCAGGATCAAATAAAAAGACTATCGGACGTAAAAGGTCTGCCTGTTTCTCAAACTTATATGACTTGAGATAATTCCATGCAGCATTAACTACGACACTTGCGAACTTAGTAGTTCGTGATAGCCATATATTGGTCCAACAATCGGTGCCCTTAAAGCCAACCTTTTCATCTTCTTTAGTAATCATAAGATTTCTAAATTGTCCGAAAAGTGTACAAGCTAAGTGGGCGAATCCCCAGTATGGGAATTCTTCCATCTGTTTCTGAACTGTCTTACGAGATACAGGTAGTTTCATCCTGTTAGTGTATCTTTCCTCAAAGATATGACACTTCATGATTTTCCTTTCATTTTTTTAGTGTTATGACATTCTCTATATATCTTATACCCATATATAATACTAATTCCTTCGTAAAAAGAACAATCAATGGGAACTAATATTTGACTCTACCCCAAAAACATATCTATATTTAAGAAAGAGATATAACCACATTTAATATGAAAACTAAACAAGAATTAATAGACGAAATAGAGAGACTAGAAAGTCTAACATGTCAGCGCGCCGGCGACTTATTAGGTCGTCCAAATATTGCTATAAATAGAGAAATTGTATCAGAGAATATTTTTCGAATGACATGTAGAATATCTGCTCTGAAATGGGCACTGGAAGAAACCGAGATTGTAATATAATGAGGCCAAGAGAAAGGAAATTAGCGACGATAGTAAAACTATTTGCCAAGGCAATGTTTCATGGCAATTGGGTATGGGAAACTCCAAACGAAAGGGTAATAGAGATGCTAATGAGGGATATTGGTATGTATCCTTTTGAAGATGAGAACGATATGATTAGCAAAACAAGGGTAAGTGAAGGACTCTACTTAAAGGCCAAAGAGGTGATACCTACGAGAAAACCTATTGCTCGGCAGGGCCTGGTGAACCCCCGTACTAGCAAGATATCAATTTAAGATAAAAAAAATAAGGTAGAGAAAAGCGTTAGCTTCTCTCGGTTATCCGTCATATAGCCTGCACCAAAACATCAACAGGCATGCTCTCGGTGTGGGTGTCTATAAAAGTATCATTATCATCTTCTAGTCTATAGCTATATATCACATCTATCACTCTAAAAGAATCTCCAGCCCCAACAATAGTGCTTTTGTACTTTTTAAGTGAATCAGGTATATGTAACTCAATAACACCGGTAAGGTAGATTCGTTCACCTATTCTAGGGACGATGTTAGTGGTTAGACTTCCTATAGTAAACTCATGTCCTTCAGGTAAGCCCATTTTAAAGCACACCTCTACGGACGTCTGTGGTGTATACATTGTTTCTTCCTTTATTTTAATTAATTTAATCGATACACTATCATTCTTATACCCCATTTTATTAATATTTAAGATAAAAAAAAGGGAAATGTGCTTTCACACACTCCCTTTTTCAATCGCATTCCTGGAGATTTTTTCAAATATGTATGGGTTCTCTATGTGAGATCTAATTCTTCATGATAGCTCCTAGTTAAAATTAAGTAATTTTTAATTGCTACTTGTCATCGTTATTCTTATACCCTAAAAATTGCCAGACCTCGTAATTTTTACAAAGCGTCTAGGTACTGTGATATAGGAGTCTCTCATATTTTTTTCTTCATGAAAGTCTTCCATCTCTGCAAAAGTGTGGCCAGGGCCGCCAGGACTTCCGCCAGATACCTTTAATTTTCCATTGTGCTTAATTAGTGCATCTACACGTTCTTCAACTGTTAATGTAATTTTTTTGCGTATCATAAATACACTCCTTTCTGTTTATTCAAATCCTAGCGCTAAAAGGCGTTGATCCTTTTCTGGAGCTACATAATTAGCTTCAGGTAGAAGCTCCACCAAAACATCTACAAAAGCGTGAATGGTTTGGTCAGCAGCGGCGACGCCGCGTTCGAGCCAGGCATCAAGCACCTCTTGTCGATATTTATATTCTGAATTTTGTAAGCATATAGCTGTGATCTCATGCCAGACTTTCCCACCGATGTGCTTTTCTCGTCTATATCCCAGCCGTACTGTGATTACAAAATCATATCCTTTATAGTGAAAGTCTTTCACCATATCCATAGTTAATTGCTCCTCATAAGTTTGTTGTTAAAAATTGCTATTGCCTTACACGATAACCCATCTGCAAACAGTATCGCCACCGCCCACACCTCGGGCAATCTCCTGGGACGGCCAGGTCACTCTCAGACTGTGTTGTCGGGGGTATAATTACCATAAGCCGGCTGAGTCCTCGCTGCGTCCCATGTTTAAATTTGTGCGAGAGAGGGTCGTGTGATGACAAAATCACCGCCCGTATCCCGCATTTTTGTTGGCCCCTACCGTAGAGTAGGTTTGCCGCCAACGGCTCGTGTTTTATATTAGCTTAGCTTTCTCCGTGCAGAGTGCCTACGTTACTAATATTAGAGAAGACATTCTGTCAAGAATGCCCAGCAGTCCACATTAACCCCTCTCTATGACGCCATAGGAGCGGCCTCTCCTGCATTAAGGTCTCTCTATTAGACCTATTTTGCTGTAAATTGAAATGGTTCAAATGGTGATCCAATAACCATGTTTGCTTTATCTAAAGGTAGAGTTTCCGTTAACTCATGAGTAAGGTCGCCTTCATTCTTATAAATAAAGGAGTACTCGAGTTCTCCAAATTCTTCATGAGAATATAAAGTGACTAAGAAAACCTTATCACCTGTTGGAGGAAAAGTCATCCAAGTTCCTACGCCTCTGCATACTCCATCAACGACTGCGGCTAACTTACCACCCTCGGCTATATTAAAATCTTCTTCAGACAGTTCGGCCATCAAAGCGTGATTGTACTCATAGGCATGCTTGTTGACTATAAATAATGGATTAATTTCTTCTGGGGCAACTATAGGTTGTATTTTTTTTAGAGAAGCTTTTCTCTTTCTATTAGCAGCCTGCTTAGCTTTAGCCCTAGCTATTCTGTCTTGTAAACTTACGTTTCTTTTTCTAGAAGAAGCCGTTTTTATTGGTTTACTGGGTTTCATATATTTATGTGATTTATTAATTAATTAAAAAAGGAAGCCCCCGTCCTCAAATTGAGACAAATCACGGGGGCCGCATGGCTTAAATTGCGTTCAGCTTTTCGGTGTGGCGCTGAAGGTCCTGACTTTACATAACAAAGTCTAAGTGGTACCAGTTAGCCGTGGAGCTTTGTTAAACAACCAAAACGAAAGGAATGGCCTTATTTACACTGGTAAGGTAAACAGCCGGGTGTATCATGGTAGCTAGGTCCTCAAAATTCCCAAGGACTGTCGCTACAAAATTATCGTAATTATTATCGCTTGCGTATACTTCTTATACCCTATTTCATTGCAATTTTAATTACGTTATTTCTTGTCGGATTCTTCTATGAATCTAGGGAATCTACTTCTTTTTAATATGACAGCATCAAGCCGTTTATTAGTATTAATAAATTCACTAGCGTCTTCTATAGAGTCTCCACTGAAGAATGCGAAGTCTGCTTTAGCTTCAATCCTGCGAATTAACGAGAGTTGTTGGCTGGTTGCTTCCTGCATTCGGTGTATTGCTGGTGTCATTTTCTTTTTTTTGATTAAGTTTTCGGTTATAGTTAGTTTTCCATATTTGGGTAATTAGCTCTGGAGAGTGCCGTTTAAAGTCAACGTGGCACTCAGCGCATTGCATCTCACCGTCATCTCCGTATAGGGCATGAAAGTCGTGGCCATGATTAATCCAAAGAAGTTCTCTTAATTCTTTGTTTTCTAATAGTAGTTGTGACATTTTATTTTCCTGTTTGAAGTACTATGGTTTCAGTACATTTAGTTCCGTCGAAGTAGCATAAGTTCTTTTGAGCCTCTTCTAAGGTACCAAAACTATCGGTACAGTTAGCGCCGCTAGAACTATTGAGCCAAGCATCACACCACCACCATCTAAATAAGTGATGAGGTTGCTGGATAACCCAAGATGTGCTAGGGCCGGGACCTGTACGTTTAATGATTCTTGCTTTAGTTTTAAATAATTCTTTTAATTTAATTAATATGGTATTCATTATAATCCATTCATTATATTAACCCCCCAATAATACTACATTCTGAAGAATAATTGGAGGGGAGTTAAGGGTTTAGTTTTTGCTGTATACTTTTAAATCTTTAGTTAACATAGCATCCTCTATAACTGAGTCTCGTTTTTTTCTCTCTATTGTTATATCTTTATTATCAAGTTCGGACATTACTTTACTAATTATATCTTTTTCTCCATAGTAATGCTTGCTTTCCCCGCATAAGTTTGGAAGGAGCGCGCGAGATCTGGTAGAATATACTATCATATATGGGCGATAAATTGTAGGTGGACGGTCCACTACTATAGTGAAGCCGTTGTGTTCTTTTCTTGTCATTAGTTTAAGTGATTATTGGTGGCGATAATGCGCTTCCCGTTGAAGAGTCAGATAGATTTCCAAGCCAAGCAAGGTCATCTTTTACTCCGCTAGCTATTACAAAATCAGAAGATGCTCCAACGCCCATTCTCCTAAGAGAGTTGTCGTCAGTGAAAGGGTCTTCCATAGCCATGGTTAATTCACGTTGAATTTTATGTCGTTCGGTGACCATTAGTGAAAAGGCTAAATGTCTGTTTTCATATCGTTGGTGTGAGGGGGTACACCACCAACAAGCTTCGTGAAATTCGGGATGCCAGCTTTTACAGCAAAGACAATACCATCCCTTTAATTTTGTAGCTTCAATATCTTCTTCGGAGAATTGAGACATGGGTTTATAATAAGGTTTTCGAAGCCCCTTGGCGTAGTTAATTCCATAATATTTTCGATTTCTGGAGCTAATTACACCTTCAGGTTTCTGATGTCGAAATTCTTTGAAGGGGAGTCTTTTGGTTTTTTTGCGTTCTCTTGCGTGGTAGTTATATAATTCATCTGTCACATCTTGAGGCGAACGATTAGCTCTCCCAAACGCTTGCAAAACACCCGCCATAGAAATCCCTCCCTAATTGCATTACGTGTGTAAACTCGTAGTCAATATCAGACATACATACATTTTCTAAATATTCTTCCCGTTCTTCTTTATCAAATCCATCATAATTACCGTTAGCAAAAATATAGAAATAAAGAGGGTCTTGACCACCTAGCTGTTGAATGTCATAACAAATACCCTTAGTTCCAGTATCGTTTCCCAACATAGGAAGTCTTAACTTAACTATTGTTCCTTTCATTACCACTTCTGGCCCCTTCTAATTGCACTAATATCGTTTAAAAATGTAATATGTTCTTGAGCGGATGTAGCATCCCTTTCCATTTTTCCTATAACACACCCTACGGTGGCTATAAGTTGTTCTTTATTCATGTCCTTAATGGGCTGGCCAAAAATAAAAGTTTCCATGCCCTTCTTTAGATATCTATCCATAAAAGTCCCGGGCAATCGTACTTCTATAGGTTTCGTTGAGGTTTCTTTACTCATGTTTGTTTTGGTTATCTGTTGTTTTCTGGAGGAAATACACAATCTTTCATGGTATTATGCCAGCCATCTATTGTTGGAACTCCTCCCTGAGCTATACAAGCATCAATAGCTTGTTGTGATTTAGTAGGACGTCTTTCGTCATTTTTATAAAAAACCATTCCGATCATTATTATTATAAAGGTTGCTGTCCATATTATATTTCTCTTAATTCGATAATCTTTAGCCATATGTGCTCTCCATTGTTAGGTGCAGGGACGGCAGGACTCGAACCCGCATTGCCGGTTTTGGAGACCGGAGCTCTACCAATTGAACTACGCCCCTATTAATTTAGTCTTAAGTTAAAAAAATTCGTTCTGAAAGTATAAGCTACTTCATACTGTTCTTATACCCAAATACTGAAAAATTTCGGAGCCGCGCTGCGCTTATTACAAAAGGAAATATGTCGCTTAGTATATAATTTTGGAGATAAAAAGAAAGGCCAAATGGACCTCTCTTTTTGACAGCGTGGGTAGGTTACTTAGTGGTTTCGGCAAGTTCTGAGAGGGTTTTTCCGCAATAATGACAGCGGGGGTCTTCTTTAATATTTTTAACTTCATCAGGATGAAACCCATGTATACAGGGTCCGTCCGGATCTGGATCTTCGTCTGGACCAAAAATCCACTCTTTCAAATTAAATGGCCATAGGCTCATAAGGTTTCTCCTTTTTTAGCTAATTGCCATATTCCGGTTTCTGCATGAGCAGCACACCATATAGCATACAACCGTTTGTAAGTCATTTTAGCATACTTTGAAGGCGGATCATTAGGCCAGCGTTTCTGAGCCCAAGCCGCCAATTCGTATTGATGTTTGTAGGGACACTGAACCCCAGTAGACCATACCATAATATAGATCTCCTTAGTTATTACATAGTTCTTATACCTTTATTGCATAAATTATAAAAAAAACCTTTACAAATAAATTCGTAACACTTATATTGAGATATCAATTGATAATTATTTTTAAGGACATAAAATACATGGATAAAGCACAACACGTGTTTATGAAATACGCTGAGCGTAATAAACGTAAACCTAATCGTCTATTATTAGATTTAGCCCCAGGAGCATTATCTGGGACTGTTACCAGTTTATTGCTTCACCCCTTAGATACCCTACAAGTTCGTCGTCAGACGGCTCCTCCCTCTCAAAATGTTGACTTTAATAAACCTCCTAAACTTACGAAACCAATAGGTAAATTAAAGGCTTTTAAATCTTTGTATAAAGGTTTAGGATTAAAATTGTTACGTAACATTCCAACGTTAGCTATAGGATTTGGTACCTACGGAGTTACTAAAGACTATCTAGACAAAAAATATAAATAGGAGTTAAAATGGATATTCAATCACCATTAGGAACTGTAGTAGGGTTAGGAGCCTCAGCAGTCCCGTCGATTCCACAACCAAAAAGGCGTACTAAATTTAGAAAACTTATGAACGCCTCTTTAGTAGGAGCATCAAGTGCTATTTCTACGTTGGTGCCTGGCGCGCCCTTACAAAGTGCAGCAGCGGCGTCATTAGCTCCGGAAGGGAGAAAGGTGCAAGCAGCTCAAGCAGCCCTTACTGGGTCTATGTTAGGGTCTTTACCTGGGGCGGCACTGTTTACTAGACAATTTTTTGCAAGTAATAAAAAAAACATAGAAGATTTAAAAGGAAAAACATTCAACGACATAAGCGATGTTACAAAGGCCTATTTAAAAAATCAAAAGCAGTTAGCTAAAAATTTTATAAAACAACCAGATTTACCATCAAAAGCTTTTCAATTATTTACTAATAAAATAAAAGGCACCTTAACAAAATTTAAAACATTCAAAGTACCAGCAGCCGCGTTATTAGCAGGAAGTGCTATAGGTTCTGGCATAGGATACCATAGGAGTACAAATATGAAGAAACAAGGAGAGTTTTCTAAAGCAGAACTATTATTTAATAAAACTGCAGGACCGACTGCTGCAAGCGTGGCTGAGACAGGGCAGAAGGTATTAAAAAGAACTAAAGAGTTATTTTCTGGCAATAAGATGAAGTCTAAGATAGATGCAGCTAAAAAGAGCGGGAAAGAGCTTGACGCTAACGAGGCTGGTAAAGAAATTGTAAAAGTATACGCTACACGAGGTGCGGCGGGTACAGGCGCAGCAGCTGTATTAGCAGACGCAGTTATAGATAAAAAAGCGGAATATGTATTTTTAAAAGTTGCAATTAATGCGAAGGCATTAAAATTAAAGGCCATAACAATTGCCCAGGAAGCGAAAGCAACCTCAGATGCGGTTGTTAAAGGAACTTCAAAAAGAGTAGTGAAAAATAAAAGTCTGGCACCCGTAGATGCCCGATGGACCTCTTCTGGAGGTAAAGGAACCGCTGCGAATACTTCGAAATCTTCGAAAGCGTCAGCAGCTTCAACTACTTCGAAATCTACAAAATCTACAAAGGCTACAACTTCAACTGCTCCGGCAAAAACTGAGCAACCTGCGGCAAAGAAAGGAATAAGTTTAAATGCTAAACTTCTAGGGTTTGGCGCAGGAACAACTCTCGCAGGAATAGGGATAGGGCGCGCTAGTAAAACTGGATCGGTATCTGCTAGATATTTGGAACTAGTAAAAGGTAGCCGTCTAAAGGGCCTTAAACAAAGTAAAGCAGATTATATAAATAAATTAAAAACTGTGACCTCTAAACTTCATAAGGATCATCCTAAGTATACGGAACTATTAAAAAATGTAGAAAAAGAGATTAAAATCGAAACAGCTAAAGTAGTAGGAACAGTAGTAGGAACTCCTACAGCAGCAGCTACCTTAGTAGGCGGAGCTATGTCTTTAAATAAAAAAGCAGAAGCTGTAATGAGTAAATTAGGTAAAAAGTATCCTTATATAGATTTAGCACATGATCTAGAGTTGTCTAGAATAAGAGAAGAGCTACAAGCGCGAGCGCATGCTAGAGCCTTACAGGAAAGTCCTTCTGGCAAATGGAATAAAGAAAACGCTCCAGAGTATTCGGCGAGCTCAAAAAAGGAAAGAAGTAAACAATATAGGACTGCCACAATACCTAAAACAACGGGGGTCGGAGCAGCATTAGGAGCTTGATCAGGTACAAAATGGTTAGGTAAAAATCCTCCTAGTAATTATTGAGCTGTAAACCCAGAACCGCTTTCAGTATTAAGAAAAATGAAAGGTTTAGGAAAAAATGTTGCAGTAGGAGCTGTAGCGGGTGCAGCGTTTGGAACAATGATAGCAGCTGCCGTAGGGAGCGATAAAGCTCAGCGAAAATATTTGAAAGTTAAAGGATTAAGAGGCGGTCAAGATCTTACCAGTAAACAGCTAAAAAAATATGTACCAGAGGCTTTAACAACGTCTAGATTAATTAATGATATAGACTACGCATCTTAAAGAGTGGGAAATAATTAAATGAAAAAACAAGCAGTAAAAGACTTAGTTACCGAAGTAAAACATCTGACTCACATGATTGAGGGTAAAAAGGGTTTTAATGTAATGAGAGGTCTCTACGGACCCAACGCAATTGCAAATTTTGCTAAATGAAAAAAAAGCAAATCCTGGAAAGAAATATAAAGATTATGCTCAGTTATACAAAAAAGCAGAATACATTTTCTCAAAAATAGTCAATGCCTAAATTCTTTCCAGTACCAAAATTTAAGATAGATCGAGGATTCGATCCAACCCTCATTCAACAAAAAGCTGGATGAGACAATATCTTTTTGCAGGGACGAAAGAACAAAGCTAAATATAGAGCCTTAATAGCTAATAAATCTATACCATTTATGAGTAGAGAAGTGTTTACTAGGAAACCCCTCCCTAACGTTACTAGGGAAGGTTATAATGGGATCTTAACCTCTTTTAAGAAGGTAGCTCAGGTATTTGAGAAGTATGCTAAATATACCTCTTGTAAAATCAAGTTTAAGAAACTTCAAAAACATAAAAAACCTCTAACTCCAGAAGAGCGCGCGTTAGTGATGAAAAGCAAAGCAGTTTGGAATTTTCATTTTGGTAGAGATGGCAAACGCCAAGCAACTCCGGCTGTATGGAAATCGGTACAACCTGATGGTAGAACTATATATGTAACTAATACTCATCGAGCCTTTAATACAGCTCCTACAGTAAAAGGCGCAATTAACAGATATCACACATTTATAAAAGGAACAGCATAATGAATAAAGCACAATACATATTTGAAAAATGAGCTTCAACTGCGATGATAAGAGCGGTTAAGGCTAGAAAGATCTCTGCAGAAGCAGCGGGAAAAGCTACTCAAACTTTAGGACTTAAGTCTAGATATTTAAAAGATTTGGGCCAGGGAGTTGAAGGGTTGGCACAGTTAAGGACTTCCGCAAAACACCAACTTCAAGTTGCTAAACTCTATGACCCTAAGGGAGGGCTTTCGAGTAAAGAGGTATTAAAAGAAAAAGTTCGTACTTTTAAAACAATGTCAGGCAAAGGCAATTTTGCCAAGTATTATGGAAAAGATCCTAAACGACCCATCACTTTCCACGAGTATAGTCCAGGAACTGCCGGAATTGGGAGCTCTATAAAACAAACTCTTCTAACAAAGGCACAAGCTACACTGAGAGGTGTACCTATGGCCGACGTAGTTAGAAACCCAGGAAACATTCAGGGTGGAAAAATAATTGACTTCCTTCCCGCAGGTAGAAGGGGGCGCAAAGCTCTACAAACAACCACTGTCGGGAAACAGACTGAGGGATTTAAAAAAGCGGTTAAGAGTGAAGTGTGGAAGGCTCTGTCTTTAAAGAAAAAACCAGCTGCAGCTATAGAAGGTATTAAGTACCAAGCTATAGATTTTGGAAGTAAGTTATTAGAGAGCGGTATGACCCGAAATTCTAATATACCTAAAGCAATATACGGTAAGAAATAAAATGGATAAAGCCCTACACGTATTTAATAAGTATGCTGCCGATCAGCCCCACCAAGCTAGAGTATTAAAGAAGCTTGAGAAGACTGATCAAATGTTGTTATATCACGGCTTAGGTTCTGGTAAAACCTATACGGCATTACGTGCAGGTGAAAAGTTTAAGAAACCTGTAACAGTTATAGGCCCTGCAGCTTTAAAACATAATTTTCCTAAAGAGAGGCTTAAGCATAAAATAAAAGGGGAAGGTTCTTATTATTCTTATAATAAACCTCCAACAAAAAATGTTTCAAAAGACGTAGTTGTATTCGATGAAGCCCACAGAATGGGTAGAACAGAGTCCCAACGTTCACACTATCCAGATAAAATAAAGGGTAAGAAAACCCTGCTTCTATCAGGAACTCCTATTAGAAATGAACCTGCAGAATTAATACCGCTTTTACGGGGTTTAAATATTAATATAGGTAGAGATAAAAAAAGATTTAACCAGGCGTTTATTCAAGAGACTAAACAAAAACCTGGATTTTTTGCACGAGTATTTAAGGGTATTAAGCCTGGAACGGTAAAACGTGGGAAAAATTTAGGAGTTCTTAGAAAAGCTCTACGAGGCAAAGTAGATTATCATGCCCCAACTAAAGATAAAAATTATCCTTCAGTTATAAATGAGCGTATAGAAACTACAATGTCTAAAAAACAACAAGCAGCTTATAAAATGGTTATGAAAGAAGATCCTGATTTAAAGTATAAAATTAGGCATGGAATAGCTCCTTCTAAAACAGAATCATCTCGAATGAATGCATTCTTAGGAGCGGCACGCCAAGTATCTAATCGTCCGGGCAAATACAATTTAAGCGCTACAGAGGCCGATGCTCCTAAACTAAATAGAGCGATGTCAGAAATTTCTAAGAGGCATAAAGCTAATAAAAAATATCGTGGAGTAACTTACTCTACATACTTAGGTCACGGAGTGGACCCAATGGCCAAAAGACTTAAGAGAACTAAGATACCTTTTGGCACCTTTACAGGAAGACAGACTGACCTAGAAAAAGCTGATGTAGTAAAGAAATATAATTCTGGCAAGATTAAACACTTACTTATATCTGGAGCGGGAGCAGAAGGGCTTGATTTAAAAGGAACAAGGCTTCTTCAAATATTAGAGCCTCATTGGAATGAACCTACTCTAAAACAAGTAAAAGGTAGAGTAAATAGATTCAAGTCTCATGAACATTTAAAAAAACAAAATCGAAATATAACGATTCAAACATATATTAATAAGCCACGTAAAACTAGATTCTTACGTAGACAACATGCGGGAACTGATGAGTATCTAGAATTGCTATCAAAAAATAAACAAAATCTTGTAAATGATTTTACTAAAGTATTAAAGGAAGTAGGAAGTGATGGATAAAGCTGCGCAAGTATATAATAAATATTTTTATAAGTTTGGAATGGCGAGAGTACCCTCGTTACAAAGTTGGGATGACGTTATTAGCCAGGTAAAGAGCCATACCCGCCTTAAACCAAAATTGGACCGCGTAACACGAATGAAGTCAGTTACGTCTAATAGGAATGAAGGAAAAGATATAATAGAGAAAGTATTACCAGAAATAGATATAGTCAAAACTAAAATGAATATTGGAGATAAAGGGGTGGTACAAACTAAAAACCATCAACTTATATTTCACAGAGCTAATCCGGATTGGGGAGAAAGCGGTGATATGCATATGTCAACATATTATACAAAAGACATGCCCATTCAAAAAAGGTTTGGTGAAAAACTAATTAATTTTACTGATGCTAGTTTAAAAAAGAAAATAAAAGACAAATATCCAGAATTAGAGATGAATTGGTAAACTAGTGCAAAATAAACCCTCTATATCAGACCACTATCAATATGGTAAACGTCTTCTTAGGCATAAGGCCTTTATGATTAGGCCCGGCAGGACTATAGGAGCCCCATACGGGACGCTTTTAGCTCATGACCTCTCTAAGTTCCGCCCAAGCGAGTGGAAGCCTTATGTAGCCTATTGGCAGGGCCCTAAAGGTATTACTGGTACGAAGGATCCAGAAGTAACTAGAAAATTTAGAGAAGCAGCAGCGCTTCACTACAAACGAAACCCACATCATGCCCACAAACTTGGTTTGGTCTCTGAAAGAAAAAATAAATTAGAAGCAGTAACTGATTGGTATGCGACCTCAAAAGCTAACCAAGCTAATACAAAGGATTTTCCTAGTTTCGGCACCTGGGTGAGAACTCAAAGCCCAGCAGCTAGAAAGAACTTAATAGATTTAGGAATAAACACGGAGAAATTAGCAATGCAAGATAAAGTAACATTAATATTTAAGAAATATGCAGAAGTTCAGGATTTAAAAGCTAAAATCAGGAGCGGAGTAACAAATATAAAAAATAATGAAGGAGTGGCAAAAGCTACCGCTACCGTAAAAGCTATAGATAAGAAAATTAATTGAAGTAAAGTAGATAACGTGGCTACAGGGTTAGCCGTAGGAGCGAAAGGTTACCATCTTAAAACCGTACATTCACAGGTGAAGGCGGGTAAGGCCGCTCAAAAGGAAATGGCAAAACAACCATTTATGAAGGACGTTCCCGGGTATGTAAACTCTAAAATGGGAGACAGTGTAAGCGTTATTCACGATAAAGCCAGTTCTAAAAAATGAGTTAAGAAAAATGTAGGTAGAGGACCAGGAGGTTTTATATCTCATCAAATGAATAAAATTATATTAAAGCAACCTAACGCGGCAGCTACTATGGGTAAACACGGCCCCGCAGTTATAATTGGATCAAAAGGGTCTTCTCAAAAAATTATAGATCACGAACTAGGACATATCGCGGATTTTAAGAATAAGGGTCTTACTTCTCCAAAAAAATTAGGAAAACATTCAAGAGGAAAAGCAACAGATGTTTTTCATAATCTTGTGGGCAAGCCTGAAAAAACAAATAGATTTAAAATGGAAATCGATGCTTGGGATAACGCTGGAGTACCTGCAGACGACGCTCTTAGAGTTAAGGCGTTAAAAACTTATAGGCAACAAGCAGTAGGGGGAACTAGATCTGGGATAGCTAATTTAGCTACAACTGCTTTTAAAGCGTTCACCACTGCAAAAAAGAATAAGATAATATAATGGATAAAGCACAGTATATATTTGAAAAATTAGGAAAAGACTCTTCAGCTACCAGAGATTTTTTCGCAGGAGTAGAGCCTACCGGACGTTGGACATTTGAAAGCGCTATTAATAATAAAGAAAATCATAAAAGGCATATGGGTACAGCGGTTGCAGGAGGTTTTATAGGGAGCTCTGTAATTACTCCAGCAGTGTTGTCTACTATGGTAAAAGGGCCAAGCGCCTCTAGACAGGCCGGACCCGGCATAAAGGCTAAAGCCCATGCAGTAGCTTCTGAAGCTTTTAAACCATATAAAGTATTAGGGCAGTCTCTTCATGCGCGTAGTAAAATTAATAAAGCATTAAAAACTAAATCTAAAGTATCTAAAAAAGATTTTTCTGTTATTCTGGATACATTAAAAAACCTGTCTATAAAGGATTTAGAGAAAACAAAAGGTCCTTCAGAAAAAGGCAAGGTATTATGAAAAAATAAACGAGGGGATACTATAAAATCAAAAACTAACTTTAAGGATGTAATTAAGGAAACATTTACTAGCGCAAGAGCTAATCCAAAGATACTGAAATCAGTAAGACACGGGTTAAACCGAGGTATAACTTTAATATCTTCTGGAATATTAGCGGCAGGAGCTATAGGAGGGGTAGCAGCAGGAGCTCAATATAATTCTGGATTAAGAGCGCGCAAGATGCTTGTTCCAGGGACTACAAAAAAATCTAAAATTTTGGAGACAAATTAATGAAAGATAAAGCAACTTACATATTTGAAAAAATAGCTAAAACAGCGTTAGTAAGGGCCTTTAATCGTGGAACATTGTCGCTTAACAACGTAAAACGTATTTCACAGAGCTTACAGTTGAAACCAAGAACTTTAAGAAAGGCTGGTCGAGGCAATGAGGCGCTCGTACAACTAAGAACCTCTCCGAAACATGGAGTAGAAGTGGCCAAAATTCATGACACGACTAGTCCAATGTTTAGCCGTAAAGCCTTTAATACTAAAATACAAGTTTCAAAAAAACTGAATAAATCACCACATTTTGCTAAGTTTCACAGAGCCGATAAAAAAAAGAAAATAACATACCAACAATATAGTGTTCCGAGTGAAAAAACATTTGACGAGCACGTAAAACTTATAAGAAGTGCACGTAAAGATTCTAGAAAAATAATTGGTAAAACCGTGCAAGATCTTCACTCTTCAAATGTTGCTGGAAATAAAGTAATTGATTTTTTATCTCCAGATATAGCAAAAAACAGATCCACTGAACTTGGCAAGATATTTAGTAAGGGAAGTAAAAAAAAGTATAGAGCTAGAAAGCATATGAAAACCTTATCAGGACAGGCTAAACATGATTTTTTTAATAGACCCTCTTCAGAAAAGTCTACATATGATAAATGAACAGTTCGCATGTCTAAGTACAAAAAAAATAAAATAACAGATAGTAACTTACTTAAAAAGGTATATGGATAAAAATATGAAAGATAAAGCAACAATAGTATTTGAAAAATTAGCGGGTAGATCCGTAGAAAGTTTAGGACTGATTCCTGAAGGTATGACTGTTAAACAATGGAACGACGACTATAATGCTGGCTATGAAAAATACAAAAAAATTCATGGTAAAAAGCTACACGCATATGATAAGCAATATAGATCGACCCATACATATCCTAAAGTTAGTAAGCAGCAGTTCAAAAAGAATAGGCGAAGAGCAGTATTAAACGCTGTTGGAGTGGTGGTGGCGGGGGCTCTTACAGGCGCAGCAATACTTCGTAAGTATGCAGGATCAAGAGGGTTAAAACGCCTTAATAGAGTATATAAGAGTGTTGACAATTCTCGTAGCTTAGCATTTAGACAATCAGAAAAAAATTGAAGAAACTACGATAACCATACTACTAAGAATACTGAAAAAATTCTAAGACTTGGTAGAGTATGAGACCGTTCTGCTACAAAAACAAACATACTTGATAAGAAGACAGAGCTTGCAGGAAATAAATTATATAGAAAAAAACAAGAAGGGAAACTTAGACATGTAAAAGGCATGATGAAAACTATTAAGAATGGTGATGAAGTGGGATTAGCCTAATGGATAAAGCAACAATAGTATTTGAGAAACTAGCAATCTCTACAAGACATATAAACAAGGCTCTAACAAAGTCCAAATTACAAAATACTAAAAATTTGTGAAACGTACTTGATCCTAAAAGGCAGAAATACAGAAACCCAACACGACTAGAATTAAAGGCTGACTCTCTAATTCACAAAAATAATACTAATCTACGAAAAAGAAAAGCTGGAAGATTTGACCGAACACAAGATCTTGAACTTATGAATAGTATAAAAACTGCTGAAGGCCTAACTAAATCTCAATTACAATTTTCAGGGGTAACTGCGGCTACTCAAAATAAAAGACTTCTTCCAGGAAATATAGCTACAAAGGCACAAAAGGCAGATATTACCACTATTAAATTACAGAATAAGGCAGCAGTTAAAGCGTCACAACCTTTTTTACTTAAGAAAACAGCAAAGTTTATACCAAAAAATCTTAAGGCTTATAAACTGAAGAATAGTATAAGTAAAGCTAAAATTTCAGATAAGAAAAATACTATACTCCTACAGAAAGAAAAAAATAGTGCAGCAGCAAATCGCATAGAGATGGCGAAGAATTGAGCTAAACGATACAAGTAGTAAAAACTTGACTAATTTAAATAAATAACTTATAATAAAGTATGTACATATTAATAGAACACTCTGGAAGTGACAAACATATTGAAATGGCAGAGTTTATTAAACAAGCTGCGGAAGACTTAGGATTTACCTACGAAGAAGCTGCAACTTTAGCGGATGAACCTTTGACTATATACGACGAAGATTTAACTAAGATAGCGGAACTAAAATCAATTCCAGATAGTTTTACGTTACATTACTATTTATCCACCATGGAGGAAAAAGATAATGACCCAAATAATTCTATATGATAGAAACCCAGAAAAAGATGCATTAGCTGCAGAGTTTTTTGATAAAATAGAAAAAATGGACCTTTTTGAAAAGAAAGCAGATATACCTATGGACACAGATAGCGATTTTGAAAAAATATTTATTAAGTGTGCAGAGGAATGGAAACCAGAAACATTTGCAGAATTTAAAGAAAAAGTTGCAGAAGTATTTGATAATAAATTAGATGCGCGCCTGGAAAGATGGGAAGCAAAGCTTGCTATAGATAGACATCTTTTATCAAAATTGTTTTAACCATAGGATGACATTAAACAGAAAATAAAGTACTATGAAAAAGGGTACTCTCATATTTTGAAGAGTATGGACTATAAAGACTGGGACTATTCCTATTCTGTTCATAAAAATAAAAAAGGTACTCATTTCGATATGAGATTGTTTTGTCCCTCCGGAGCCGAGCTAGTGTATTCGTGAAGTTCTAAACATAACTTTTGAAAAGAGCGATATCCAGTACCAATTATTCGCACTAAAGATCACGCTCTTTCAAGTATAAATTACGAGGAAGATAGTGAAGAAAACATAGTTAAAATAGTCTCTAAAGGAACCGCCCTTTTGCTTGATGCTGAAAAGGGATTTTTGTTATTTAAAACAGAATTAGGCGATATTTTTAGTTTAAAGAATTTAAGAGGCAAACGCTATATCTTCACGTCAATAAAATAATATGAAATACCCATTTATAAAATATGTAGAAACGCTAGTTATGCGTAAATTACCCCCAGAGGATGTAAAGGCGGGCTTAGATATCTATAATCTTGAAATGCCTTTGTCAGATATCATGGTTATTAGAGAAGGACTAGAGAAGGCTTTTCCTGAATATTTTAAATCTCCTGAGATTGTGCCTCCTTCTGAAGTATTAGAACAAATAAACATAGAAACAATGTTTGCATATTTATATAAAGTATATACTCCTAAAAGCGTTAAGGGAGTTAAAGGTTCTTTTGAAGTAGTAAATGATATGCTTATGTATAGATTAATTACATCACTAGCGCTTGCGAAGATAACAGAAGAAGATATTGAGCTTATAGTTAATGGGAAATTTAATATCGACTATGAGCATGAAGATATAGAATCTTTCTTACACTACTTCTTTGATGTACAAGGTTGAACAATTGCTGATAAAAAAGCATTAGTGCGAAAAACCAAAGAACATTTTTTACAACACGCATATAGAACTGCTCTAGAACATGATAAAAATTACTTAATTTGAAAACTTGGAGCATCTCCTGATAAATCTTTTGACTCCATGTTAAAGGATATGATGAATGATGCGTATTATAATTTTACCGAGAGATCAACAATTGACCCAGAACTTGCACAAAAATGAGGAGCGTTAGCTGTTAAGCTGGCAGACAAATTAGAAAAATTAGATAAAGATAAAAAGAAAAAAGAAGACTTCTTTGCCGAAGTAACGTTTGAAGTAAAACAGCACAGAGCTGGACATGTAAAAGATTCTGACGAACCCAAACATATCCTGGATTTGATGAATGAGTAATCAATACATTAAAAAACAAGCAGGCATCTTAGATGTGCCACAAGATACTTTAGCTAGCGATATATGGACTACTGAGGGAAAACTATATCCCCACATTAGGGATCAAATTTTAAATAGGTTATATGCTTTTGTGCCTAAGAAAGTGGTACGAAGTGTGGTTATTTTAGGATCCATTACAGGATACAAATATACTGAAACGTCGGACATAGATATAAACGTTACGATTGAGCCTTATGGTGACTATTTTCATCAAGCTAAGAAAGAAGTTAATGGCTATCTTGCACAGGGTACCCGACATCCTGTAAATTATTTTGTTATGCCCCATACTTCAAAATTATCTAATTGAGAAAATTCTACGTTTGGAGTATTTGATGTAATTTCAAATGTTTGAGCAAACAACCCACCCGCTAGAGCTACAGTTAGAGACCCGCATAAGCAATTTAATCAAGAATTTATTATAGCAAAAATGGTTGCTGGACATTATAAAAGACTTGTTTTAGCTTTCCATAAAGACAAAAAAGATTTAGAGACTCTTATAGCATTACCAGATTCTTGACATAAGTGATGGTGGATTAGAAATAAAAAAAAGGAAATAAATGAAGATAGACAAGATCTCATTAATTTTTCTCAAAATCTAGATAAATCTAGAAAATTAGAGTATTCTTTAGGGTGAGGAACCCCGAGGAATAATTATAGAAACGTAGTATATAAATTTATCGAACACGGACCTCATGGCGAGTTATTCGAAAAATTTAAAGAAATCAAGCTAAACAATGGCAAATAAGATACAGAAGAAAAGTGGACCTAAAGATTTTGGGTTAAAGGTATACGTACACAACCAAGATCAAAGAGGAATTAGTGATGCACTAAGACGCTTAAGAAGCAGATTAGATACAGAAAATATCATGGAAGAAGTGAGATGAAGACAGCATTATGTTAAGCCTAGCCAAAGAACCAAACATAAAAAGAAAAAATCTAATCCAAGATGTCTCAAAAGATAGCAATATCACGTAGCGAATTTGCAGAATCATTTTTCTGGCTAAATGGCGCCCCCTTCTCTTTAGATGATTACCCCCATATGCGACGTGTGTGGGATACTTCGCCTAAAAAGAAAGTTATGCAATTTAGCAGACAGACGGCTAAATCCACTACAATGGCGGGAATGGTAACAGCTAATTCTGGTATGATTCCTTTCTTTAAAACTTTATACGTAGCTCCTACGATTACTCAAGCTAAGATATTCAGTCATGATAGGGTGAAACCTTTTTTAGAAGGTAGCCCTTTTATGAAAGATCACTATATGAATACTTCTCTAGTAGATAATGTTCACCATAAAGAATTAGCTAATGGATCTTTAATGCATATAAGATATGCGCTGCTTTCTGCTGATAAATTACGTGGATTTTCTGCGGATATGAATATTTTCGATGAGTGTCAGGACATGCTTAGTGAAATTATTCCTGTGGTACAGGAAACTATGACACACTCTGATTATAAATGGATAGTATATTCTGGTACCCCAAAACGTTCTAGAGGAACTTTAGCTGATTTATGGCATAAATCTACTATGTGCGAATATATAGTTAAGTGCCAAAGTTGTAATCATTGAAATATTTTAGATGAAGAAAACATTGGGGATTTCGGAGTTATATGTAAGAAGTGTGGTAGACCTTTAGATATTAGTGTAGGAGGAGAATGAGTTTCTACATATTCTTTAAAAAATCCTACAGCTATGGAAGGGTATAGAGTTTGCGCTTTACACTTTGCAAAAGCACCCTGGGTTAATTGGCAGGAAGATATATTAGATAAACAAAGGCATTGGTCTAAAGCTTTTTTTCACAATGAAGTATTAGCGTTAGAATATGATGCTGGAGTATCACCTGTTACAGAATTTGAAATAGATAGAGCCAGTACCGGCCCGTTAATGGAAGAGGATCCTAACGAGGAACAGCGTAATTATCCTAGTGTATTAGCTATCGATTATGGCCCAGTTAATTCAGAAAAATCTTATACCGTAGCAGTAGTAATGCAACTTCGCTCTAATAAATTACGAGTAGTTTATGCTAAAAAGTTTATTGGAAAAGAAGCCGATTATAGTTTTATCGTTCCAGAAATTCCTAAAATAATGGCTAAGTGAAATTGCGTTAGTGTAGCTTCAGATTATGGAATGGGCGAAGCGCCAAATTCAGAACTCAGAGCTAGAATAGGTTATGAAAAAGTAGTAGCATTTCAACATTCCGGTACCCAGAAAAATAAAATTCAATGGAATGACAAGATGCCCGCCTACACTTTAAATAGAACTAAAGTAATGACTGAATTCTTTGAAAACATTAAAAATTTACGAATAGAATTTCCACATACAGTATCAATGGATTCTTTTAAAGAAGACATTATGAATATACAAATTGACTATGACGAAGAGCGAGGATTTATGAAATATATTAATATAGGTCCAGATGATTTTGCCCATGCTTGTATTTTTGGAACTATAGCTTGCGAACTAATGTTTGGGGCAGTAAAATAAAAAAAAATAAAAAATTACTTGACAATTAAAGGATAAGGAGCCATATTTAGTTATGTTCACAGCATCCGACTTAGAAATTTTCGGTAAGTCTATTTCCGAAAAGTATATCAAAAACTCTATCCCTCTTACAGAAGGTTTAGCTAAAACAGCTGAAGCCCAGGGATTTACTACATACCAAATTGACCGAGTTGCAGAATTTGCTAATACGGCCACGTATCTTAACATGATGAAAACAGCTTCGGATAAATATATACGTTTTGAAGTTGCGGATTCAAAGGAAGCTAAAAAGAATATGAAATCTATCAAAGTAGCTGTGGATTTAAGCGATTATGACGATGAGCCTTCTATTTTTTCTATGCAAAAAGTAGCAAGCGCTGAGAAACGTGAGGCAACGGAATCAGAATTACGGAAAATGGCCCAACGTCATTTAGGTAGTATACAAAGAGAAAGTAATATAATTGCAGAGCATGTAACGAGTTGGGATACTACATATGGACAGTTAAAGTCTCTAATAAAACAAGCAGTATTAGGCGGATGCTCTTATGGAAACGTTTCTGAAATTATAAAAGTCGCTGCACCACAAACCCATGAACATTTTATTTCCTCAATAAGAGAGGAACTACAACCAAATATGCCTTTTGTTAAATTAGATACAGAAGGTGACAATTCCTTAACCCCTAACCCTAACTCAGATATTTATAAAATCGCTGAAAGATTGGAAACATATACTGATGAAATCTGCCAAGCAGATAAAAATTTAGAACAGGAAACAGAGGATTATACTAAATTTACTAAAGAAGCCTCTCTTCCTAATATTAGTGGACTATTACAAGAAAAATCAGCGGCCTTAAAAGTAATTAAAGGTATTGGAAAAACAATTATAAATCATCCCAAAACTACTGCAGCATTAGCTGTGGGGGCAATGGTACATAAGTCTGGCAAAAATAAAGGTAAGTTTGAACAAGGTTTGATATTACAAAAGAAATTAGTTCAGCATAAAATGGGGAGAAGATAATGCCTAAGATAAAAGGTTCACAAGTATTTAGTGGTTTGATAAGAGGCGCAATCGGGGAAAAGGATCCGGCAAAAATAATACAGTATTTTAAAGCTGGTGCTGGAATGATGATTGCTACTTTAGCACTTGACGCTGTTGTAGATACAGTTACGGAAGTATTTAAATCTAAAAATAAAAAGTTTGTGGCTAAAAAAGCATTTAAGAAAATGATGGCAGTGCATCCTAAGTTACATAAGGTAGACCCTAATATACTTTCATTATACTGGGAATCATTATACCATTTTGCACCGCACATGGCTAGAGATCCGTTAGCTTCTGGAGCCTATATTAGGCAGTCTATTGAAAGGGGTCATTATGATTCCTTTGGAGGACCCCCTCCTGATACGTTTTCTACATTAGTAGGTGTTGGTAGAGCTCCTATGAAACCCGGAAAGGGTCCTGGATTATCAGATATGGTATCAAAAGAGTTAGTGCAAGGAGCATTTGACGGCTTAGCAGAATTTGGGAAAGCACAAACATCTCCTACAAAATATAATTCACCTTTCGATAGCGACATTACATAAAAATTAAATGATAGAAAAACGCGCAGAATACTTTTACGGAGACAATAACTCTGAGGTGTTTACCCTTATCGGTAAGGGAACCATGGAGAAAACTGCGTCGTATTCAGAAGAGTTAGTAGATTATATTAATTCTTTAAAAAAGCGTGTTGACAAAGTATATGCTTTAGTAAATGCTTTATCTGCTGGAGAATTTTATAGCTCTAATAGAAATGGTGATCATTTTCCAGAAAAGGCCTTAAAACAATATCATAAAACATTTGAAGCTTTAGGTCATGTGTACAGACACCATGTAAATAAGGATCCAAGAAAATCGTTAGGTAAGGTTTTATTTTCACATTATAATCCTACAATGCATCGAGTAGAATTAATATTAGAATTAGATTCTAAAAAAGGTGCAGACGTTATTACAAAAATGCAAAAAGGAGAATTACCATTTTGTTCTATGGGAACTAAAGTTCCTTTTGACATATGCTCCATTTGCGGAAACAAAGCTCAAACGAGAGCTCAATATTGTGACCACTTAAAGTATCGTATGAATAATATTTTATCCGACGGTAGAAAAGTTTACGCAATAAATACAATGCCGAAATTTTTTGATATCAGTGTTGTAACTATCCCTGCCGACAGGACTGCTAGTTTTATTAGGCTTCTTGAAGCAAAATCATCTAGTAGACCTCGTGTTATAAAAATTGCAGAGGAATTACCAAAAGAAACAAAACAGCTTTTTAAAGCTGCCGGGTTTGAACCAAGAGCAGAAATTAGAAAAAAAGTAGACGTTAAAATAGAGATTGCGGACCAAGATCCAAAAAATATCCTATTACATACTCAGAAAAGACTTTCAGATGAAACAATCGAAAAGCTTTCTAAGTATAATATCGACGAGATACTTTCTACAATGATGGCTTTACGAATTGCACCAGTTAGAGAAGATTTTCAAAAATTGGCTGCGTACGTTTTTGGACAAAAAGAAGCGGCAGATAAATGGGCTGAAAATGGAGTTTGTTTTATTGTAGATAAGGACACAGTCCCTACAGAATTACCCAATGTAACTTTTGATAATTTTAATAGCAAGATCGCAGGGGTGCTTTTGAAGTCAGTCCCAGATATGTCTCTTACTAAACAATGAGTATTAGCAAGAGGAATACATAAAGTAGGATATGAGTCTCAAGCAACAACCTATCCAAGTAATGTTTCTAGAGAACGTAGCGGAATAAAACGTTTCTTATTTACGCAGAAAGAGGAACCACCTGTTTCAGCACATAGAAATCCAGTAGTTCCATTAGGACTTCTAGGAAGCTTATATTACGGGTATGCGAAGGTATTTAATAATCCATCGATTAATAAATTTAGATCGTTTGTAGTTAAATATCCTTGGTTACTTCCAGTATTAGTGGGAGCGGGAACGGCCGGTTCTTTAGCCAGCCAAAGTGTAGCATTTAATAAAGAAGCCTCTTTAGGAGCTGTGGACAAATTCCTAATGTCTTCTTTAATAACAGTACCAACCGCCTACTATTACGCAGGTAAACAGGAGAATAAAGCTAGAAAAGGTGTACCTTTAAAACCAACAGAGAACTTTGCCAGAAAACATCCATTACTCGCAGGACTAGTGGGGGCCACTGTAGCAACAGCTATTAAGAGACCTAAGTTTTTTAAAACAGCAGAGTTATTATCAGAAATAAGTCCGGAAGATTTGGATTTATTGTATAAAGATATCATAGGAGGGCAATAAAATGTCACTTAATATAGACAATATTTTAGCAAAACTAAAAGCTGAACACGAAAAAACAGCTGAAGAATCTTTTAATGACGCAATGCTTGAAGGTTCTACGGAAGTTAAAGAAGAAGTTAAAGAAGCAGAAAAGACTGAAGAAGTAGCTGAAGAAGTGAAAGAAGAAGTTAAAGAAGCTGAAAAGACTGAAGAAGTAGCTGAAGTAGTTAAAGAAGAAGTTAAAGAAGCAGAAAAGACTGAAGAAGTAGCTGAAGAAGTGAAAGAAGAAGTTAAAGAAGCTGAAAAGACTGAAGAAGTAGCTGAAGAAGTAGCTGAAGAAGACTTACAGAAAGAAGCTGAAAAATATGAAGATGCGGGTAGAATTATGGCTCAAGGTTTCTGGAAGGAATTGCAGAAACAGGCGTCTGAAGAAGTAGCTGAAGAAATAGCTGAAGTAGTTAAAGAAGAAGTGAAAGAAGAAGTTAAAGAAGCTGAAAAGACTGAAGAAGTAGCTGAAGAAATGAAAGAAGAAGTTAAAGAAGCTGAAAAAACAACTGCTGCGGATAGAATTATCGGAGCATTAACCTCACAGTATTTAGGAGATAACTAAAGATGGGAACACTATTAGACACATATAAAGCTATTCAGGAAACTGAAGCTGAAAAAGTGGCCGAAGAAGTTACTGAAGAAGTAGTTGACGAGGGTCAAGAAACTTTACGTAAGTACGCTGAGGGCGCTGAAGGCTTATTAGCTGCAGAATATGGTGAAGATTACGACGAAAATGACGTAATAAAATTAGCTGGAATGATGATTGATTACGATGTGGAACAAGAAACAATGCTTGAAAAAGTAGCTGAATTGGAAGACATGGGTACAATTATAGGACAAGCTATTAAAGCTGAGTTAGCTAAAGACTAACAAAAAAAATGGATCCCAAGTTAATTAGCGAAACTATGGCTCTTGTTGAATCTCTTAGAGATGATAATGAGAAATTAGCATCTGATCTGGCGCATGTGCAAAACGCGTATGCAATAGTATTTCAGATGTTTAAAGCCGGACATGTAGCTGCAGAAAATTTGGAGTCCACAATCAAGAAATTCGTCCAAAAGGACGACTCGGAACTTGAAGTTATTGAAAAAGCTGCTAGCTTCGGAGGCGCTGTCGCGTCTCTAGGGGAAGTTAGTGACCGACTTCAGGATGACGGGACCATGGATCCTTTGACAAGAATGCTTGTCGAAGATCTTTAAAGATAATCGGAGGATATAATAGAATGTTAGAAATTCTTTCTACCTTAAATAACCTTACTAGAATCGACTTGACGTTAGACGCGGCAGGCTGGGTTTTAGCATCGGGCGTAATAGGCTCATGGGTTAGTCCTACCGGAACTGATCAATGTATAAAAGTTGCGGCCGCTGGAAACTTCGGATTTCCAATCTGGTCTGAATCTAACCGTTCAAGCTCTTTAGCAGGGTTCTCCCCTGACATAGCAGCTACCGGAAAAATTACTGTTTTATATGGTAAAATCCGTGCAAGAACTGACCAATATGATGGTACGCCAGCTATTGGGTCTAAACTATACTTATCTGTTACAGGAACACTGTCTACAACAGCTGGGAGCTCGGCTCACCAGGTAGCGGTTTGTACTAAAGCGCAGTATAGTCATGATGTTAAATTCCAAGGCGCCATAACTGCAACAAACGTAATTGAATACGTAACCATATAAAGGAGGATTAAGAAAATGGAATATTCAGCTAGTACGCTAAATGAGTTATTTGTAGAAAAGCTTAATTCCCCTGCGGGACTTGAGAAAGTCGCTATGGAAGGATCAGCTTTCGTTAGACAAAAACTACGTGAAGTTTCTTTTGCAAGAAAAATAATAAATCCACAATATGTAACTAAAGCTGACTTGACAAGATCTGTCAATCACGACGGCCTAGTTAAAATCGTGGACATCGAGCCTGACTCAGAAGCCATGGCACTGAACATGCGCGGACAGCCAAACCTTAGATACGTAATGGGCGATCGATTCGAGATACCCCTGTATCAGGTTAGTTCTGAAGACTTTCAGAAGACTGAAGAAGAGCTGTTGGCCTATGAAATGCCACTGACTGACATAATTGAGAAGAACTCAGTACTCGATTTACAACGCATTGAAGATGAAAAATTCTTAGAAGGTGTAGACGCGCTAATGCCCGTTGCAAACGCTAAGACCGGTTCTTATAGAGCATCCGGCAGTGAAACAGGTGTGATTGAAAAATCAAGCCTAAAAGAACTGTTTGACGTTTTAGACGGAGCGGAATTACGTTGCGATACCCTATTAATGGATTCTACAATGTATAACAGATTATTCTTGTATGATGCATCAACTATTGGTGACTCAGCAGGAAGCGAAATCTACATTAATGGTTTCACTTACAATACGCTCTTCGGACGTAAAGTAGTTGTTTCCAATAAAGTGTTCAAACAGGACGGGTCAACTGCACTGTTACAGAACAAGATCTACGCTTTTGCACCACAAGAATTCTTAGGACAATTCTTAGTATTAAACGATACTAAATTCTGGATCGAAAAGAAAAAGAATATTATCACATGGGCCGTGTACGAACACATTGGCATCGGATTTGGTAACTCCAAAGCGCTTGCTAAACTTACACTGTCGTAGTATTAATACATACGCTAAAATTAGGGTCGGCTTTGCTGGCCCTTTTTTTTACCCTTGACATTTTCCTCCACAAAATCTATATTTAGATATGATACATCCCACAACTAATTATAAACGTGAAATAAAGGCTTTAGTAGGAGATCCAGATGTATTTCCAGTAACTCTTCCAGGAGCTTGAGGTACTGAGGCTGTAGACTTTACATCCGACTTAGCGGCATTATTGTTTCGAGATTTACAATTAGGGATGACAGACACAACTTTACAAGACGACAGAGCCTACGCAGTGAGTAGTGTCCTAGGGCATTCCTTAGTTACAGACGTTGTATCAACTGAAGCTACGAGTTTAATAACAAATTCTCAAATACAGATGATTGATACCAGTATGGATACAGTAGTAATAGTTACTACGAAGGGAAACACCTTAACTATAATATAGGAGATTCAAATGGCTACTAGTGTAGTATACATGAAAAGACACGATACCAGGCCCTTCTTAGATGTTCAACTTCAGGACGTAGACGCTAATAACATTAATGTAACAGCGGCTATTGCCACTGAAGTGAAATTTACTATGAAGGAAATAAATAGCACTACTATAATTGCTACAGGGGCTTGTACCATTTTACCGGCAACAGACCTAACTAAAGACAACGGATACGATGGTCGAGTTAGGTATATTTGGCTAGCAGCAGACACCGTTACTGCGGGAGAATACTTAGGAGAATTTCAGATCACTTATACTAATGGTGATAAAATGACAGTACCTACAAGTGGTACCTTAGCTATAGTAATTTTGGAGGACTACGATAATGCCTAATACTCAGGAATTATTAACCAATTTAATACCCTTTGCAGATCAGCTATATGTAGATAGATTTAGAACCTTTCTTAATGATACAGTTGCAGAAAATGAATTAGATTTAACAGAAGAAAGTTCAGATACTCTTTTATGACATTGTCTAAAAGATACCCTAGACGAAATTAATTATGAAATACCCCCAATAAGAAGTAGTGTGTATACTACAATATCCGAGGTACCAAGTTGGTCGGTAATGAAATTTGGGGCTACCCTCCATATTTTAGTTTCAAAAGGAATTCTTTCAGCAAGAAATCAATTAACATGAAATGATGCCGGAGGGATTACAGTTAGGGATCAGGATAAGTATGGGCGATATGTAAATTGATTTAACGTGTTATCAACTAGATATGCTAGAATGGCTAGATCTATGAAAATGTCTGCCAACATAGACGACTGTTATGGCGGCGTACACTCTGAATATTTTGATATAGGATACTAATGCTTACTTTAACTTCTTTAGATATAACGTCTTATGATATAGACGCTCTGACTTTAACTTGAGCTTTTTCAGACGTAAGTGCTTCTGGATTTAGCATTAGTGTTTATAGAAGCGAAGCGCCCAGTAGTGACATTACTGAGTATGATTTAATAGCTTCAGGAGTAACAGCTTCTGGTTTTTCTTATTCAGATACTTCTGTAGAAAAATTATATGATCCACAACGTACCTGGTATTATAAATTAAAGATAATAGATTTATCAGATTTATCTTCGTCTATAGCACCAGCTACCCCAGCTTATTTAGATGACACTTCAACTCATAAAGTTTTTAGACGAGTAAAAGCTCTAAAAGAAAAGGCTTTAAGAGTAGGTGGGGGCAGAACTATATACATATTAAAAAGAAGAACTTGAGGGACACATTGTCCGGATTGTTACAATAGTACGTTAGGAAGACAAACTGAAAACGAATGTTTAACCTGCTTTAATACAGGATGAACAGGTGGATATTATGACCCAATAACTATAACGGGTATGATAAATCCAGCACCACAATTTAATCAAATAACAATGTTTGGAGAGTTTATGCCGAGTGACTGTGTTTTAAACATGCTAAATTATCCCCCATTGAGACCTAAAGATGTTGTAGTCGAAACTACTAATCAAAGATGAATAGTTAGACAAGTACGACCTTTAGAATTTCAAGGAACTTTATTAGAGCAAACAGTACATCTTAGCAGAATACTTCCAGACGACACCATTTACGATAAAATATGAGCTTGGTAGAAGAAGTAGCCTTATTAGACGATTTTAATACAGGCAGATTAAAATGAAATAGAAGCCTAGTAGCTTTAGAAGGCGGTATTGATTCGATAAGTACAGCTAATGCGTGGTCTCAAAATTTAGATACGGTCTCAGGACAGTATGTATCTGGAGACTCATATTTGCTGATTAGCGGCTCTTTTATGCATTCTGAGTTCCACACTAGCGGTATTGTTAATGATACCGGAGAATGAGCTTTATACGTTAACTCTCTACGAGTTCCTCCAACCGATATAACTTCAATGATAAATAATGCATTAGGAATATTAATTCAACTAAACACCACAGCGCTAGGATATAGCATCGATGCGACTGATGAATTTCTACTATGAGGACCGGTAATATAATACTAAATGAATATATATGGTCACACTTCCTTTGTCGGGCAAACTGGCTATGCCGCTCATGCTCGTGGATTTTTTAGAGCTTTAAATAACTACTTACCAGTTAAATTAAGAAATTTTTCTGTAGGGCCTTCCTGAGATGGAGTATCTGATCGTCCTCATGAAAAGGAAACATATCTAACAGACATTGATAAAGAAATGTTCATTAGGCAGACTTGTGACGAAGGTATGGATAGTGGGGTGTACAAAGGTATAGATTTTGAGATGTATAACGGAGTCGGAACTCTTCCTCCAGAAAATCCTGTTAACATAATTTTATCAGAAACAAACCACCATTACTGATTCGAAAATAGTTATCCCGGCTACAACATAGGCTATAATGTCTGAGAAAGCACTTTATATCCAAATGAGTTTTTTGAAGCACTATTACGAAATGAAATGTTATGAGTACCCACTAAATGGCAACGCGACTGTAGTATCGCCCAAGGATACCCTGCTGATAGAGTATTTGTAGTTCCGGAGGCTGTGGACACCTCAATCTTTAACGTTAGTTCTGGAAAAAGACCAGACGAGTTTAAAGACGACCGATATAAGTTTGTATTATTTGGCAGATGGGATCATAGAAAATCTACAACAGAAATTTTAAGAGCTTTTAGTGAAGAATTTGGTGCAAATGAACCTATCGATCTGGTGTGTTCTATCGAGAATCCCCACTCGGTGGATGGAATGAATTCTACTAAAGAACGTTTAGCTTTTCATAAAATAGAACATCCAAATATTAAAATTATACCTTTTTTACCTAGAAAAGATTACATTAATTATCTTAAATATGGAGATTGTTTTGTATCTTGCGCTAGATCGGAAGGGTGGAACTTACCCTTAATAGAAGCTATTGCTTCTGGAATTCCCACCATATGCTCAAGCCATCCGGCACAATTAGATTTTGCGGGAGGAATCTCCCAACAAGTAAGGACTATAGATCAAAGACCTATGAAGCCTTTTATGTTTGCTACAGAAGGAGTAGGATTATGAGATGAGCCTGACTTCGACCACTTAAAGGAAATAATGAGAAGCACTTATGAAAATAGAAATATAAATAAGGGCCAGGCACTTCTTAAAGCTCCTAGAGTCAATAAATTTAGTTGACAGAATGCGGCATTAACTGCTGTTGATATATTAAATAATAATGTAAATGAAAATTATTATAAAGATTTTGGAAATTATATTACAGCTATAAAAAGTAATAATACTCCATTAATAAAAATAAATGGACCTATAAAAAAGCAATATACTGTTGAATTTCTTGAAGATAATAAAGAAGTATATAAAGCAGAATTATCAAATGAAGATTCTTGGGCGTCTAGTTTTCCTATTTCAAAAGATACAAAAATTAGGATAAATGGCGAAGATCAATTTTTGCTTGATAAGGTATCAAATAAAATACAAAGTACTGCTGCAAAATTAGGAGCGTATGTAGTAGGCGGTGATCTCAAATATATGCCTTATGTAGAGGCGTGTGTAAAAAGTTTATTAGAATTTTCAAAACTCCCAATAATTGTTTATGGATTTAATTGTGAAGTACCCTTTTCATATTCGAGAGTAATAAATAAAAAAATAGAATATTCTGGAGGCAAAGTAAACCAGGTAGGTCATGTAGATAGCCAAAACTATTTTGCTAGAATAGCGGCTGCATTAGAAACTACAAAAAATGATGAATTTGATTATTATATTTTTTTAGATGGAGATATGGTAGTGTCGGAAAATATAGACCATCTTAATACTTATGTAGATAAACTAAAACATTATCCACTATGTATGAGATATAGATACCCCTCTTTATTACATTTTAGAGAGGATGGGGATGGGCGAAGAGAAAAGAAGCATGGAGAAGAGCTTTGCGAACTATACGGGTGAGATACCGGTAATTTACCATATAGCGGTCACACAGTGGCCACAGGTATATTTATGTATGATAAAAGATCTCAACGTTTTTTTGAAGAAGTTCTCCGAGAAGAGGCTTATATAAGGAACATTAGTAATACAGATTCAGATGGTAAAATTTTTGTAGATGACACGGCATGCTCTGAAGAACGAATTATTAACATGTTATTTTGAAAATATAAATATGACGAGTTTCTTCCTATAACTTGAATTTCTCCACATGACAATGTTATGGGCTTTAGCCAGGGGCATATAGCCTCCTTAAATTATTCTTCTATGTTTTTTATGGAGAATTGGCCCAAAGAAATGGATGAGATTTACCCAAAAAGCGAAGCTAATATACTAGCGTATCATCCAGAAATCGATAACAAAAATCCTAATACTGCTTCAAAAGTATTGAGGTTTCTTAAAAAAATTAAGAAAGAGATTGTAGTTATAAGCTCTTATACTGATACCGCTAGTAAAGAAAAATTATTAAAAGAACGCATAGCGCAAATTAAGGGGTTTGGATACGATATATTATTATCAACCCACTATGATGTTCCTCAGGAGATAAAAGATGAAGTAGATCACTATGTGTATGATCCAAATAATGAAATATTTGAAACTCCTGAATTTTTTTGAGGAGATCTTTCTGGAGTTTATTTTGAAACTTTTTATAGTAAAAATAAAAATCATTCTTATGCAGCGTTTACATTATTTAAAAATGCCTTTAATTACTGTAAAAACTTAGAGGTTGATACTATACATTTTTTAAATTATGATGTTTTGTTAAAATACAATCCTTTCATTAAATTTAGAACTCTATTAAAGACCACTAATAGTTCAGGATGTTTTATTACAAGTCAATCAAACGAAGACAATATAACTTTTGAAAATGTTAGAGTTCTTATGTTTTCAGTTACCACTAAATTTAAAGGATTTGAGGGAATAGATTCTTTACAAGAATACTTAGAGCTTTCAGAAAGACAATTGGAGAAGTGACTTTATGAGCGTTTTAGAATGCAAAATATCTGAGATGATATTATAAAATTAGATGAAAAAACAGAAGCTTCTCAATATACAATAAAGGATTCCATAAGCTTGACAACTTATAAAGTTAATTTATTTGAAAAAAATAAAAATTTATTGGCCCTAATTTTTAGAGAAAGATTAGATGATAATGAAGTATTATTTAAATACACTTGCTATGAGGATACTAGAGATGTATTGGAGAGAGAGGCGCATATTAAATTTGAAACAGATAGTAAAGTGGTGGTGATTAATTTAGGAAATTTAAAAGATGTTAAGAATATTAGTCTTTTAGATTCTCATAATGGTGTGGAAATAACTAAGGAACTAGACGAAAAAACTTTATCTGAAATAGAAAATAATATAATTAGGTTAGAAAAAGAAGTAGAAATGGTGGATCTAACAAGAAATGATATATTACAAGCTATAGAAGATAATAAACCTTTAAAAGAAGTAGTGGCTATTTTAGCCTATACTAACACCAAAGAAAAAATAGATGTTTTAAAAAAATGTATAAAGCGAATTAAGGAATTCGGATATGATATTTTGTTAGTAACACACTACCCAGTTAGTTTAGAAATACAAAAATCTGTAGAACATTATGTATATGATAGTAACAATGAAATTATAGAAATCCCGGTTACTTTTTGATTTGATAACGAAGATTATTTTGTTAAATCTGTAAATCATGAAACTCCAAATCATTCTTATGCAGTATTTTCATTATTTAAAAATGCAGAAGTATACTGTAAATCACGAGATATAGACATAATTCATTTTTTAAACTACGATATGATTCCGCAAAAGGATTTATTTAAAATTCATAAAGAAGATTTAGGTAAAGGCGCTCATGGCTCATTTTACTACTATGATACAGATGAGGATTCTTTTGCTATGACATTTTTTTCAATTTCTAAAAATTTTACGGCGTTCAATAATATAAATAATTCCCAGCAATATTTTAAGGCTTCTTCTTCAAGAGATGGGGATTCTAGACTGTATCTAGAGCCTTGGATTTATGATCTTATTATTAAAACAGAGGGAGAGTCTAATCTAAAAATAAGAAAATATATAGATGTAGAAAAGGATTATGGAGTTAAGAATTTAATTACTGATGGAGCTCTTAATATATATGGATTTGTATATAAGAAAGAATTTAGGTTAGTATTAGGTAAACCAAATATTACTGATGATTCTAAATATTTGTTAAAATATAATGGTAAGGAAATTAATTTAGATTTTTCAGGTTCTAAATTTTTTCATCATAATTTGGGATTAAGTTCTAAACTAAATAAATATCAAATATATAAAGATGGTAAATTATTCAAGAATGAGCTAGTTACAAAAGATTACAAAAAAAGAATAGAAAAATATAACACATTTGTCGTGAAGGCTGATACTAAACTTCCTAATAAGTTGATGATAGTAGCTCACCCGGACGACGAACTTATTTTTGGAGGATACGACTTATTAAAAGACCCTGAAGATTGAAAAGTTATATCAGTAACGGGAAAAAGTAATCCAATTAGAGCGTATGAGTTTAGCAAAGCTATGGAAACTTTAGGAGTAGGAGAATATGCTTTATGAGATTTTCCTGACTCTTTATATGATAAATTTGATGAAAAATATTTAAGAAAATTTATATTAGGTGAAACTTCTAGAAGATATTATAAAAAAATAGTAACTCATAATTCTAACGGAGAGTACGGGCATGTACAGCATAAATCTCTTCATGATGCTATGATAGAAATTAGTCCTAGAAATTTATATACTTTCTCGATAGGAGATAAAACTAAAATATATCCTTTAGAAGAAAAAAGAAAATTACTTGAAGTTTATGAGAGTGAGGAAACAGAATTGCCTGGTTATTTAGATTATCTTTATTACGGGGAATCAACTTCTATATTAAATGGAAATATATCAGTTGACCATAATTTTGTAGATGGACCATTTGTAGAATTGTGAGGATCAGAATCTGACCATACTTATGATATAAAATTTATTGATCAAGATTTAGAAGAGGTTGTATATGAGAAAATTGGAGTATCTGCTAATAGCTGAATTAAAGCAAGTAGAGTATATTTTACCAATTATATGATTACGGTACATAAAGGTGAAGAATTAGTGAACCAATACGCTTTTAATTGTGATAATAAACGAGTATTAATTGCGTTAGATAGCAGCTCTCTAGGAGATACTTTGGCTTGAATACCCTATGTTCAAAAGTTTAAAGAAAAACATAATTGCGAAGTAATAGTGTCTACATTCCATAATCATTTGCTTGATTATCCAGAATTAAAGTTTATTAGTCCGGGAACTACTGTTGACAATTTATACGCAAGCTATGTAGTAGGTATTAGAGAAGATGATGATTTCCTTCATAAAAGAAATCCATTTTCAATTCCTTTACAAGAGGTTGCTTGTGATATTTTAGGTCTCGAGTATGAAGAACTATTACCGCAAATGGCTAAGATTAAAGGACATACTGATATTGACGGTCCTTATGTATGTCTAGCGGCCCACTCCACAGCTCAGTGTAAATATTGAAATTATCCTGGAGGATGGCAAACTGTGGTAGACTATTTAAATTCAAAAGGTTATAAAGTAGTAGTTATAAGTAAAGAAGAAAGTGAATTAAATGGCATAATCGACAAAACTAACTTGAATCTTACTGAAACAATGCGTATATTGAAACATGCTACATTCTTTATGGGATTGAGTTCAGGATTAGCTTGGCTAGCTTGAGCGTTAAAGGTGCCAGTATTAATGATTTCCGGCTTTACAGCGCCTTGGTATGAATTTAAATGTGTTAGAATGCATAAAGACACAGTATGTCATAATTGTTTTAATGAGGAAAAATTTGATAGAGGCGATTGAAATTGATGTCCTAGAGGAAAGAATTTCGAGTGCTCTTCAAGTATTTTACCAGAGGAGGTAATTAATACTATTTATGAAAATTGAAATATCTAATGGAGAATTAATAGATAAGCTATCTATTCTTCAATTAAAAACTGAGAATTTTACTGACCCAGAAAAGATTAAAAATGTACAAACAGAATTTGAGGCTTTACAACATAGCGTTGTAGAGCTATTGAATTTCTCATTGGATTCTGAAAGTTATATGAATCTTTATAATTGTAATGCAGAGCTATGGGATATAGAGGACCAACTGCGTAGAAAAGAACAATTAAAAGAGTTTGATGAGGAATTTATAAAATTAGCGCGAGCAGTGTATTACACTAATGACACTAGAGCTAATTTAAAAAAAATAATTAACAACGAAACCAACTCTATGTTTATTGAGGAAAAAGAATACGTAAACTATAACTAGTTTGGAGACCCCGCATGTCAGGACAAATAAAAGCCAAACAAATATCGGATGTATATAGCCAATCACAGGCTAATGCAACATTTTCAGCAAAATCCCACAACGCATCCGCCGCACCACCAGCGTCCCCAATAACTGGACAGACTTGGTGAGATTCATCTAATGAAGTATTAAAAACATGAACAGGTAGTACATGAGTAGCCTCTGAAGGTACCTCAGGTACTTCTGGCTCAAGCGGAGCTAGCGGTGCTAGCGGTACTTCCGGATCAAGCGGAGCTAGCGGTGCTAGCGGTACTTCCGGAACTAGCGGTACTTCTGGATCAAGCGGATCAGCAGGTTCAAGCGGATCTTCGGGGACTTCCGGAACTTCTGGAACTTCAGGATCAAGCGGAACTTCAGGATCAAGCGGTACGAGTGGTACAAGTGGTACGAGTGGTACTTCAGGTTCAAGCGGTTCAGCAGGTTCAAGCGGTTCAAGCGGTACGAGTGGTACTTCTGGATCAAGCGGGACTTCAGGAACTTCAGGATCAAGCGGATCATCAGGATCAAGCGGAACTTCGGGAACTTCTGGTTCAAGCGGGACTTCAGGAACTTCTGGTTCAAGCGGGTCAGCAGGATCAAGCGGTTCTTCCGGAACTTCCGGATCAAGCGGTACGAGTGGAACTTCAGGATCTTCTGGAGAGAAAGGAGTTACTGGAGATTCAGGATCAAGTGGATCAAGCGGAACCTCAGGCTCTTCTGGAGCTAAAGGAGACGCTGGAACGAGTGGTTCAAGCGGAACTTCTGGTTCAAGCGGAACTTCAGGATCAAGCGGTACTGGCGGTACTTCTGGGTCTTCTGGAGGAGTTGGAACGAGCGGTACTTCAGGATCAAGCGGAGCAGCAGGAACTTCAGGTTCAAGTGGAGATACGGGGGTGCCCGGAGCTTCAGGGTCAAGTGGTTCTTCCGGAACCTCAGGATCAAGCGGTACGAGTGGTACTTCGGGGTCAAGTGGAACTAGCGGTACTAGTGGTACTTCGGGTTCGAGTGGATCAAGCGGTTCAAGCGGTTCAAGCGGTACGAGTGGTACTTCAGGTTCAAGCGGTACGAGTGGTACTTCAGGTTCAAGCGGATCAAGCGGTTCAAGTGGATCAAGCGGTACGAGTGGTACTTCCGGAACTAGCGGAACTTCGGGATCGAGTGGAGCAGCTGGAACTTCAGGAACAAGCGGTTCAAGCGGAATAGACGGAACTTCCGGGTCAAGTGGTACGAGCGGTATAGGCGGAACTTCCGGATCTTCAGGAGGTGCAGGTACAAGTGGTACTTCTGGATTAAGCGGTACGAGTGGTACGAGCGGTTCTTCTGGGACTTCCGGATCAAGCGGGACTTCTGGATCAAGCGGTTCAAGCGGTTCAAGCGGCACAAGCGGTACTTCCGGTTTAAGCGGAACGTCAGGTTCAAGCGGTACAAGTGGAACTTCAGGATCAAGCGGAACTTCAGGATTAAGCGGAACTTCAGGATCAAGCGGTACAAGTGGAACTTCAGGTTCAAGCGGATCAGCAGGATCAAGCGGTTCAAGCGGATCAAGCGGATCAAGCGGTACGAGTGGTACTTCGGGGTCAAGTGGAACTAGCGGTACGAGCGGTACTTCGGGCTCAAGCGGGGATAGTGGTACGAGTGGTACTTCAGGGTCAAGTGGGACTTCAGGAATTAGCGGTACTTCAGGGTCAAGTGGGACTTCAGGAATTAGCGGTACTTCAGGATCAAGCGGAACTAGCGGTACTAGCGGTACTTCTGGGTCAAGCGGGACTAGCGGTACTAGCGGTACTTCTGGGTCAAGCGGGACTGCGGGTACAAGCGGTACTTCTGGATCAAGTGGAACTAGCGGTACAAGTGGAACCTCAGGGTCAAGCGGTTCAAGCGGTTCAAGTGGAACTAGCGGTTCAAGCGGAACTTCAGGAACTTCTGGAACTTCAGGTTCAAGCGGAACTAGCGGTACGAGTGGTACCTCTGGATCAAGCGGTTCAAGCGGTTCAAGCGGTGTAAGCGGCACTTCCGGATCAAGCGGTACGAGTGGTACTTCAGGTTCAAGCGGTTCAGCAGGTTCAAGCGGTTCAAGTGGAACTTCAGGAACTAGCGGAACTTCAGGATCAAGCGGAACCTCAGGAACTTCAGGATCAAGCGGTACGAGTGGAACTTCGGGATCTTCTGGAGAAAAAGGAGTTATTGGGGATTCAGGATCTAGCGGGTCAAGTGGGACCTCGGGCTCTTCTGGAGCGAAAGGAGACGCTGGAACAAGCGGTTCAAGCGGAACTTCCGGAACTAGCGGAACTTCAGGTTCAAGCGGTACTGGCGGTACCTCTGGGTCTTCTGGAGGAGTTGGAACTAGCGGAACTTCAGGATCAAGCGGAGCTGCAGGAACTTCCGGTTCAAGCGGTACTTCCGGTTCAAGCGGAACTTCCGGAACTAGCGGAACTTCGGGTTCAAGTGGAACTTCCGGAACTAGCGGAACCTCAGGATCAAGCGGTATAAGTGGAACTTCAGGATCAAGCGGTTCAAGCGGTTCAAGCGGATCAAGCGGAACCTCAGGATCAAGCGGTACAAGTGGTACGAGTGGTACTTCAGGTTCAAGCGGTACGAGTGGTACAAGTGGTACTAGCGGGTCGTCTGGAACTAGCGGGTCAAGTGGAACTTCCGGTTCAAGTGGTACGAGCGGAACCTCAGGATCTTCTGGAGAAAAAGGGGTTACGGGGGATTCAGGTACAAGCGGCTCAAGTGGAACTAGCGGTACAAGTGGAACTTCAGGATCAAGCGGAACTAGCGGTACGAGTGGTACTAGCGGGTCATCTGGAACAAGCGGATCAAGCGGAACTTCAGGAACTTCTGGAACTTCAGGATCAAGCGGAACTTCAGGAACTTCTGGAACTTCCGGGTCAAGCGGAACTTCAGGAACTTCAGGAACTTCAGGTTCAAGTGGATCTGCAGGATCAAGTGGTTCTTCCGGAACTTCAGGATCAAGCGGTACAAGCGGTACTAGTGGTACTTCGGGGTCAAGCGGTACAAGTGGTACGAGTGGTACTTCAGGTTCAAGCGGAACTAGTGGTACTTCTGGGTCAAGCGGTTCAGCAGGTTCAAGCGGTTCAAGCGGAACCTCTGGTTCAAGTGGTACTTCAGGCTCAAGTGGAACTTCAGGTACAAGCGGAACTTCAGGTTCAAGCGGAACTTCAGGTACAAGCGGAACTTCTGGGTCAAGCGGTTCAGCAGGTTCAAGCGGTTCTTCCGGAACCTCAGGTTCAAGCGGTACGAGTGGTACTTCAGGATCAAGCGGTACAAGTGGAACTTCAGGATCAAGCGGAACTTCAGGATCAAGCGGAACTTCAGGAACTTCAGGATCAAGCGGAACTTCAGGAACTTCAGGTTCTAGCGGAACCTCCGGGTCAAGTGGAACTTCAGGAACTTCAGGTTCAAGTGGATCGGCAGGTTCAAGCGGTTCAAGCGGAACTTCGGGATCAAGCGGAACTTCAGGAACTTCAGGTTCAAGCGGTTCAAGCGGATCATCAGGATCAAGCGGAACTTCCGGGTCAAGCGGAACTTCAGGAACTTCAGGTTCAAGCGGATCAGCAGGATCAAGTGGCTCTTCCGGAACCTCCGGGTCAAGCGGTACGAGTGGAACTTCCGGGTCAAGCGGTACGAGCGGAACCTCCGGATCAAGTGGTTCAAGCGGTTCAAGCGGTTCAAGCGGTTCAAGCGGTTCAAGCGGAACGTCTGGATCATCTGGTAACACCGGAAATGCAGCCGGACATGTCCAGTACAACTTTGACAGCTCAACAACTGTAGCAGATCCGGGATCTGGAGACTTACGATTAAACAATGGGACTCAAAACGCGGCTACCGTTATAATCTGTTCCGATGAGGACATTTTAGCGGTAGATGTACAGGGGTTACTGGCAACCTTCGACGACTCTACTAGCGCGGTTAAAGGTCACATCGTGCTCAGCGAGACTTATGTACCTGAAAACTGATTAATATTCCAAGTGAATTCTATAACCGAGGGACCAGGATACTGGCAGATCGGAGTAACTAACGTAGATTCTTCCGCAGCATCACCTTTCTCAAATCTAGATCGTCTAGTTTTAAATTATTTCCGTACAGGAGATGCAGGGACTAGTGGTTCAAGCGGTACGAGTGGTTCAAGCGGTTCAGCAGGTTCAAGCGGATCTTCAGGGACTTCCGGATCAAGCGGTACGAGTGGTACTTCAGGATCAAGCGGTACGAGTGGTACTTCAGGTTCAAGCGGTTCGGCAGGTTCAAGCGGTTCTTCAGGAACTTCAGGTTCAAGCGGAACTTCAGGTTCAAGCGGTACAAGCGGAACTTCTGGGTCAAGCGGTTCAGCAGGATCAAGTGGCTCTTCCGGAACCTCCGGGTCAAGCGGTACGAGTGGAACTTCCGGGTCAAGCGGTACAAGCGGAACCTCCGGATCAAGTGGTTCAAGCGGGTCAAGCGGTTCAAGTGGAACTTCAGGATCAAGCGGTTCAAGCGGTTCAAGCGGTTCAAGCGGAACGTCTGGATCATCTGGTAACACCGGAAATGCAGCCGGACATGTCCAGTACAACTTTGACAGCTCAACAACTGTAGCAGATCCGGGATCTGGAGACTTACGATTAAACAATGGGACTCAAAACGCGGCTACCGTTATAATCTGTTCCGATGAGGACATTTTAGCGGTAGATGTACAGGGGTTACTGGCAACCTTCGACGACTCTACTAGCGCGGTTAAAGGTCACATCGTGCTCAGCGAGACTTATGTACCTGAAAACTGATTAATATTCCAAGTGAATTCTATAACCGAGGGACCAGGATACTGGCAGATCGGAGTAACTAACGTAGATTCTTCCGCAGCATCACCTTTCTCAAATCTAGATCGTCTAGTTTTAAATTATTTCCGTACAGGAGATGCAGGGACTAGTGGTTCAAGCGGTACGAGTGGTTCAAGCGGTTCAGCAGGTTCAAGCGGATCTTCAGGGACTTCCGGATCAAGCGGTACGAGTGGTACTTCAGGATCAAGCGGTACGAGTGGTACTTCAGGTTCAAGCGGTTCGGCAGGTTCAAGCGGTTCTTCAGGAACTTCAGGTTCAAGCGGAACTTCAGGTTCAAGCGGTACAAGCGGAACTTCTGGGTCAAGCGGTTCAGCAGGATCAAGTGGCTCTTCCGGAACCTCCGGGTCAAGCGGTACGAGTGGAACTTCCGGGTCAAGCGGTACAAGCGGAACCTCCGGATCAAGTGGTTCAAGCGGGTCAAGCGGTTCAAGTGGAACTTCAGGATCAAGCGGTTCAAGCGGTACAAGTGGTACGAGTGGTACTTCAGGTTCAAGCGGTACGAGTGGTACAAGTGGTACTAGCGGGTCGTCTGGAACTAGCGGGTCAAGTGGAACTTCCGGTTCAAGTGGTACGAGCGGAA
>Ga0209042_1000022_pt1 | contig 216679 bp, 262 predicted proteins | sample SaaInlV_200m_DNA_6_FD_184649 | JGI IMG/M metagenome (GOLD analysis project Ga0209042, IMG submission 184649) | Marine microbial communities from expanding oxygen minimum zones in the Saanich Inlet - SI037_S2LV_200m_DNA (SPAdes) (version 2) | ecosystem: Environmental > Aquatic > Marine >... | reverse complement strand
AACTCTCACCAACCGGAGCCGTCGTAGGTATAATCATCGAGCCCTCAGAAGTAGAAGATAAACTAGCGGGCCCACCACAATGAAAAGCACAGAAGCAATAACCTACGCATCAATCGCGGTAATAGCAGTATCATTATTATTCATCGGAACAGAGTTGACAGGATTCGCAACAGGAAACGATACAGCCATAGTAAACGTTACAATAACAGGAGCGGCAGAAATAAATTTCACAACAGATGTCTTAGACTTCGGAACAGGAGCCGTAACCCCAGGACAGACAGCAATACTAAATAGCGAAGGAACAAACACAAGTTGGAGTGGAAATGCAACAACAGGAGAATTAATTTTAGAAAACATCGGAAATACGAATCTAACACTTCAATTAATGACAGACCTATCACCAGCAGATTTTCTCGGAGGAGCATCACCAACCTTCCAAGCAAAGGTAGCAAATAATACGGGTAATATAGGTGCATGTAATGGTACAAATGTTTTCACAAGTTACGCAAATATAAACACAACATTACAATCGGCATGCGGGACTATATTCGGATACGAATCCGCATCTGATGAAATAAAAATAGACTTCAGTATGAACATCTCAGATGATGCAGAGGGTACAAAACAAGTAACAATAACAGCAGTCGGAACATACGGAGGTTAATATGGAAGATAAAAAAAAAGTGACAATTCTCGTCGTAATCGCCCTAATTTTAGCCATAACAGCAATAACTCTAACAAACATTAATTCAGAAATCTCAACAAAAAACCCAAACCAACTCTCACCAACTGGAGCCGTCGTCGGTATAGTCATCGAACCCTCAGAAGTAGAAGATAAACTAGCGGGCCCACCACAATGAAAAGCACAGAAGCAATAACCTACGCATCAATCGCGGTAATAGCAATATCCCTATTCTTCATCGGAACCGAACTAACGGGCTTAGCAACAGGAAACGATACAGCCATAGTAAATGTCACAATTCTAACTGCAGCAGAAATAAATTTTACAACAGATATCCTAGATTTCGGATCAGGAGCCGTAACTCCAGGCCAGACGGCAATATTAGACAGCGAAGGAACAAACACAAGTTGGAGTGGAAATGCAACATACGGAAATCTAACTCTAGAAAACATTGGGAGTGTAAATCTAACACTTCAATTAAAAACAGACCTATCACCAGCAGATTTTCTCGGAGGAGCAGCTCCAACATTCCAAGCAAAAGTAGTAAACAACACAGGTAACGTAGGTGCATGCACCGGAACAAATGTTTTCACAAATTACGCAAACATCAACACAACAATGCAATCAGCATGCGGAACTTTCTTCGGATACGAAGCAGCTATTGATGAAATAGCGATAGACTTTAGTATGAACATCTCAGATGATGCAGAGGGTGTAAAGGTAATGACTATAACAGCAATCGGAACGTACTGAGGATAACTAATATGGAAGGCAAAAAAAGTGACAATCCTCGCTATAATCGCTCTAATTATAGCCATAACAGCAATCGGGACAGCCTAATATTTATAAGCCCTATTCTTCTATATTAGATATGAAGAGGTCATTAGTTTTTTTAATATTAATAACACTATCATTACAATTAGTCCAATCTAGCGGCGTGGGAATAACACCCGTCTACTACAAAGAGTTCTTTGAACCCGGATTAACAAAAACATATTCTTTTCACGCATTCGCAACAAATTCAGAGGACGGGGTAGATCTTTACATTAAAGGAGATCTTGCAGAATATGTCACACTATCTACGGATCATCTTCCAGATGGCGGAAATTTCAAAGTTGAAATATCACTACCAGACGAAATAGCAATACCCGGAACTCATAAGATTTATGTAGGAGCAATAGAGGCAAGCGGAGCAGAAGGAGCTATGGTAGGTGGAATCGCTGCCATACAAGGCAGAATAGATATCTTAGTTCCCTATCCAGGAAAATACGCACAATCAATATTCAAAATGTCTAATATTAATCAAGGAGAAGAGGCGCCTTATGAATTAGAAATACAAAGTCTAGGAACCGAATCAATAATAGTAAATCCAAAAATAGAAGTCCATAAAATAGGGTCAACAGAAGTTATAATCACGGAAAAATTTCCCGAAATCAATATGGAATCAAAAGAAACTCAGAACATAAATGGCATGTTAAAAACAAAAGAATTACCACCTGGAGAATATATAGCATACGCAACAATAGAATGGGGAGAAACAACCATATTAAATCAAACATTCCGGGTAGGAGAATTCCTAGTAGACATTGTTGATTATGATTACGAATTTGAACAAGGGAAAATAAACCCATTCCGAATAGAAGTGGAAAATAAGTGGAATACAAGAATAGAGGAAGTCTTCGCAACAGTTTCAATAACAGATGCAGGCACATTAATAACCGATTTTAAAACAGTCTCAGTAGATACAAAGCCATGGGAAATTAAAAACATAACAGGATATTTTGATACAACCAATCTCGAGGCAAAAAGATACACCGCAAAAATAATACTATCTTACGACGGAGCCACAACTTCAAAACTAGTAGCAATTTACGTTCATGAACCTTCATCAAAAACATATATGAACTATATCATAATAGCATCAATAGTAGCGATACTAATCTTCACAATATTTATATACCTAATTTGGAAAGTCAATAAACTAAGTAATCAAAATGGAAAAAAGAAATAAGACAATATCATTATTAGCGACAATAGGAATAATAGCCTTAGCAATATTATTAAACATCCCATTAAACAAGCAAACAATTCCAACGAGGTTCGTAGGCGGAGAAAATATGGGTTTCGATTTAGGTCCAGGAAATCTAAATTTTGGACAAATAATTCCAGGCTATAGCGCTTCAAGAAAAATAACAATCACAAACGACTTCGACAAACCAACAATCACAAAAATAGAAACCTCAGGAGAAATATCAGATTGCATCAGAGTCTCAGAAAATAACTTCATCTTACAACCCGAAGAATCAAAAAATCTAACCTTTTCCTGCTTCACAACAGAAGATATAGAGATGAGAGAATATGCAGGGGAAATATTAATCATAACAAAAAAGGCCTAATTATTTTAGGCTCACCAGAGTCATGCCGTTTGAGACCTAAACTTCTTCCAAAAAACCCAAACAATCAAAAGAGCAACAGCCCATGGAATTATTCCAAAAATAAAAGATAATAGTGAATTCAAATTATCAACAAATCCCCTAATCAGCGAAGACAACTTAACAAACACAATATCAGTCCACTCACTCCTCTCTTCGGTCATACTAAAGCTAACACTCGAGTAATCAATCCTATTATCAACATTCTCAAGCGAATCCTCAAGATATTTAATCCGCCTCTCCTGATTAAAAATTCTATCATTCAAATCAATCCTATCACTCACAATCTCAGCGTCCTCATACATTTCCAAATACCTCGCAAGCCTCTCTTTCTCAACACCTACCTCAATCTCCAAATCATTATAGCTACCAGTAACATCATCCATATTCTCACTAAAAGATTGAACCTCTCCAATCTCCTTCAACTGAGCCACAACAGAATCATACTTATCCACATTAACTTTCAGCTGATAGTATCCAGAATAATAACCTCTCCAACCCTCACCATTCCTATTAACCCTCTCATCCAACAAAAAAGCTCCAGAGGACGTAACAATATTCTTTAATCTCTCTTCAGCTTCTCCAAACTCTCCCCTAGCAGTCTCCGTAGACAAACTCGAACTCTTAACAATCTTTCTCTCTTCAACTTCAGGAGCAAAGTCAGAATTTGTTTCTGGATAATAACCCATCACTCTAGAGTCAACCATATCAGCATATCCCTTTTCAAAAGAGCCACCTATGTTATTCAAACTCTGTCCAACAATCCCATTACTACCAGAAAGAAAAACAATCACGACCAAAGCTAAAACAAGCATCAGCCAATTTTCTTTCATTTTCTCAAACTGCTCTTTAATCCCCATGATATACTCAAATAAAATTAATATATAAATCTATTTGAAAAATTTCCAAATATAAACTACACTATAAATCTATTCAAGGTTAAACGCCCTCAGCAACAACTTCCCCAACCCGAACACTTTCCTTCTCTTCTTCTTCCTTCATCCCATCCAAAGCCTCTTCATCCGCCTTCTCGGCCAAAGCCCTCATCTTCTCCTCAATCGCACTCTCAGCACTCTTCAAATCTTGTTCCTTCTTCTCTCTCGCCATCTTCTTCTTTCGTGGTTCTTCCAATATCAACTTCTCACCAACGAAATCTTCCAAACTAGGGCACTCCTTGTCAATCCCATGCGCCTTCATATATTCTCGAGCCATCAACCAGAAAAACAAACCCATAGATTTATTCGACTTATTGTTCCCAATCATAACAACATCACAGTCAGCAGTATGATTATTAGTGTCACAAATAGCAGCAACAGGAATCCTAATATTTTTAGCATCCTTCAAAGCATTCTTATCTAACCACGGGTCACAAATCACAACCATCTTCGTCTCAATGAAATCATCCAAAACAGTATTCGTCAAAACACCCGAAGGATACTTCTTAGTATAAGTCCGAACCCCAGTAAGCTCCGCAAACATCTTAGCTCCCCTCCATCCAGCTTCTCTCTTACATATTAACGTCCAATCACCAGGTTTAAACTGCTTAATAAAATCAATTCCCTCAGCCAACTTCTTATCAACCAACAAAGTATTCAAAATCGCCAAGCCATCAAGCCGCCTTCTATAAACATACTTCCTCATAGTCGGAGTAATAACCTTAGTCCCCAAATATGCAGCAGTCTTAATATAATCTTCAAGAGGAGTCAAAATCGTCTGATCTTCTTTTTTGTCGCCATCACTTACGCTTAGCGTTATTTCTTTTTTGTCAGGTTTCCCCTCCTCTTGTTTATCTAGATTGTTATCTTTTTCTATTTCAATAATTTCTTTCTTATCTGCCATTTGGTTATAATTCTGCTCAGGAGTTATTGCTACTACTCGAACTCAATCGAGCCCCGCACCTGATACATAAAACAACTAAAAATCCTCACTATATAAGTTTACCTATAACCGATTTAAAATCTTATCACAAATATAACATAATGAAACAACTAAAATTAATCCTTTCTCATTTTCTCTAGTGCCATACCTAAACAACCTCTGAAATGAGGAATGCTCTCTACTCCCTTCCATTCAGAAGTTTCATAAAAGTTTCCCTGATCTATTTTCATTGGACTTACATCATTTGTTACACAATAAGTAACATAATCAGAATAATCATCAGTTATTGCTCCCATCATACTTGTCATAACTAGAGGATGTTAGCCTTATTTTTTAATAATTCGTATACTTCAATATATATATTATGTCGACAAGTTCTTGTTATTTCAAACTCTTTTCAATGTCCATAATCCTCTTCAGCTTAATCAACCTTTCTTTCCCAAAAATTCCAGCCTTCAAAAATGACCCTCCAAACCCAACACAATAATCCGCCAAAATATTATCCATAGTCTCTCCACTACGATGCGAAAAAATCATAACAATACCATACTTCTTACAATATTCAACAACCCGCTTCACTTCCAAAATCGACCCAACCTGATTCGGTTTGATAATCATGGCATTCATAGCCCCACCTCGAACAGCCCTCTGCACCCTCTTTAGATGCGTCGTCGTTAAATCATCCCCAACAATCAAACTCTTCATCCTATTTTTCTTAGCCATCTCACTCAAAGACTTGAAACCAGAGAAATCATCTTCCTCAATTCCATCCTCAACGTAAAAAATCCCAAACTTCCGAATCAATTTCGAAATATATTCAACCTGATCAACTTTATCCCGAATCAAATTTTTATTTTTATAATTATAATAACCCTTTTCGAAAAAGCTTCCCGATGCAACATCCAACCCAATTCTCAATCCATACCTCTTTGCAACTTTTCTCAAAATCTCCAAAACTTCCTCATTATTTCTCCTAGTCAACCAAGCCCCCTCATCATTTCTCTCACGTCTCCACTCTCTAAACTTACTCCCAACCCCCAACCCCCAACTACTAACTAGCGACTTTTGAGATAAAAGACGCTTGGCATATTCATAAGCCCGTAAGTTTTTAGTCACCGCTCGCCCAAATTTTTTCTCCTTAGGTATTAGCAAAAACTCCTGAAAATCAGGACGCCTATTTTTAATCTTCTTAGAATGCAAACCACCACCAATACAATTTCCAACAGGCATCGGCATCTTCGGCTTCAGTCCATTATTTACATCATCATTAATAAATTCCCAAAGCTCTTTCCCAACATCTTTAGCAGCCGCCTTCAAAAAAACACCCTCCACAGCATACCAGACATTCCCACCAAACTTCCCATGCCTCGCCTCAAACTTAACCATCAAACCATTCAACTCCTTTAAATCATTCAATCTCTTTACCAAAAAATTTCCATGAATCAACCCCTTACAAAACACCCGCAACAACTTCATCGAATGGTCAATACCCTTCCTATTATAACAAGCTACCTCACTACTTCCAGTTGACTTTCCCGACGGTGCCGAACATCTAAACTTCCCCTCATAAGTTTCCAACTCAATCTCAATACTCCGTTCTCCTCGCGAATTCTTAACGAACCCTGGCATCACACTCTTTACAAACATAAATCAATAAAACAAAAGGAGATTATAAATCTTACTCCAATAAATCAAAAACTAACTTTCTATATAACTAATCGGAATCTTTTCATCGTCTTGACCCTCTTCGCGTGGGAAATAACTAAGTTGATATTCAGAATCAGGACAAAGGTATTTACATATAAAATTATTTCTATCATGTGAACACTCTCCACCGAAATCCCCAGTTATGGTTATCCCCCAATATTTCCCCAAACGTGTAAGATCAACGTTAAAATTACAAGGAGTACAGTCCACTTTTGCAGCCAAATCCTTAATCCTATTTATAGCAAGTTGCACAGGCTTAGGTCCAATCAGCATAAAAAACACAGAAAAACACAACTTAAAAGAATATATATGGTAGAGTTTTACTCAAGCTTAGCTCGAGCCTTATCGACCTCTGCAACTTCCTCAGCAACATCACCCTCACCCTCATCGTCTTCCTTCATAACTCCACTTTCAACAATCTCAGCCGCAATCTCTTTCTCCTTAGCAATCTTCTCCGCATCAGAAGGGATATCATCATCAATCTTAACATCCTCAATAGCTTCCGCAGTCCGAGCAGGCATCGGCTTATTAACAGAAATAGGTAAAACCCCACTATCCAACTCTTTCTCCGCAATCTTCAAAGGATCAAAGTTCATAGCATCAAGCTCACTTTCCTTCATATCAACTAGCAACGGCGCATCCATAGAAATTTGCAAACCTCGAGCTCCAATAATCCGTGCTCTCTCATACTTAGAAAATTCTTGTTTTGCCATTATTTTATTTTTTATACTGGTACTCTTTGAGCGCCATCTTATCCAAAGACATCTTCCCTAATCTTAGGAAACATATCTGACCATTTAGATTCAGCTAACTTTAAAATTGTTTCCATATCTTTATCAGAAATAGTCCCAGCCAAACCCTTCTGCATAGCAGTAATTCTAGGTTTCCCTTCATTATCTCCCATAGCAATAGTTAACCTAAACTTCGAAACAGCTTCCTCTTCCTTAGAAACATCTGCAACAATAGCATCTCCAATTTTATGGAAAGTCATACTGAAAGACAAAACTTCTTTATTCAAAGGAATTCCTTTCTTCTCATCGTAACCATCGATCTTATCTTCCTCTTCATTATAGATAGGCATTCGAGCTCGTCCAAGAGCAATCAAAGCAGCAAGTCCAGCAACATCCATCAAGTTCCCATCGTCGTTAATAGCAAAGATATCAACAAAAACCTGGTAAACCTTCTCGCCTTTCTTAATACATAAAGCTTTCATATCAATAAAACCAGATTCCCTAATTCCTCGGTCAATAACTCGAGCAAGTTCAATAGAATTAATTCCAGGTCTTCCAATATCAAACTGCTGTGAAGCCATAGGGTGCAATTCAGCACTAGTCATAAATGTTCCAGAGTCAGGTGAATCAGGATAAGGAGTAGCCAAAGCCAAATGAACACCAGCCAAAACCTCAGTCTTACCATACTTAACACGAACAGCACTAGACGAATTCTTACTAACACCAGTCTCAACACTAATCTCTCTAAACTCTTCAGCCTTTCGACCATCAAGCCTCTTACCTTCACCTAAGTAAGACTCAATCTTTTCCTTCTGCAGATTAGGCATAATAAATTTACCCATTTTTACAATCTCCCGCATTCTTCAATGCATCCATCTGAACTTTCAAAATATCATCACATGCAACCTTCCCAAGCTCGATAACAGCCTTAAATTCTTCAACAGAAATCTTACCATCCAACTGCAAAAGCGCAATCTCTTTCTTCCGCGAAGTCAAAACAATAGGAATATCAGTCGAACCCTCAGCGTCATGAAACTCACTATCTTCAAACTTATCTAAGTCAACAACCAAAGTCTTATCAATCTTGCCAACACCAATAGCCGAAACCATCTCTTTCATAGGAATACCAGCATGAGCCAAAGCCAAAGCAGCAGCATTAATACCAGCAACACGAGTTCCAGCATCAGCCTGCGGAATCTGAACAAAAACATCAACCACAGTATTTGGAAATCCAGATAAATCAACAACAGAGCTCAAAGCCCATTCAGTAACCTTACCAATCTCTTCAGCCCTTCTATTTGGTCCAGGTCGAATCCTATCCTCAACAGAAAACGGCATCATACCATAAGAAACTCTCAAAATCCCAGTCCTAGCATTCTGCATATGTTGCGGATGAAGCGTTCTAGGTCCTCGAACAACAGCAATAGCTTTAGTCTTACCAGTCGAAAAACTAGCAGATCCATCAGCAGAAGGAACAATACCAACCTTAGCAGTCATTGGTCGAACATCTGTGAATTTCCTTCCATCTTCTCGCTTAGTATAAATTCCTTTTTTGCCCTTCAAGGGTACGCTTTGTGTTGTTGGTGCTGCCATTATTATTTATCCGTGTCCTCCGAAACAACTTCAACATCATCAGTCTTCAATCCCATCTCCTTAATCATCTTCTCAACGTTCTCAGTCAAACCAGCAACCAAAACATTGCAACCAATAAACTCAACAATCTTCTTAGCAGCAACTTCCATATCAGTATCCTTTCCAGAAATCCAAACCTTTCCATTCTGCCCAACAGTCACATCGCAACCAGTCGCATCCTTAATCATCCTAACCATACTACCCTCTCGTCCAATAATCCTCGGTACCTGATTCGAACCAACAGAAACAATCATTCCACCCTCGATCTTACCATATCCCCTCATCTTCATAGAAACGTCAACGCCTCGTGACTTAACATCCCAAACCTTAACAATAACAGTCTCACCAAAATTCAAAAACTCAGCCATCTCGTTCTTGTTAACATATCGAGGAACTTCAGCTACAGGTAGGAATGCATTCTGCGCGCCACCAAAATCAATCAACCATCCATTAAAAGTAATATCAACTATAGTCCCAATAATAGTATTCCCTCGTTTAGGATAATAGGCACCACTCACAGGAACAACCCTTACATGCTTCTCAAAAATATTCGCAATCCCATATCGGTTAGCAACAACTTCCTCACCATCTCGATAAGCACCGTCGCCAGGTAAAAATTCATTCCCAGAAACAATCGTTTCTCCTGGTACAACAATTTGCCTTTTTTCTGCCATTTTATTATTCGTTCGAGATAATCGATAATGCGTTCTTGATGCCCATTGACATCCAATTTTTTCTCGTATGGTTATTTTATCAAAAATCGGTTTATAAAGTTTTCTGCTTATCAAATAGAAGCAAATCTAGATATTTTGGGTCTTATTTTCACCTAATATACCCAGTAACCTACCAATCGTTTCCTTTAGAATAAAAATATCACCAACAGCGTCGATATCCATATGTTTAATTAAAACATCCTTCTTTATATTATGTTTTCTATAGGGCTTAATAATCCAACCATAAACTCTTCCATTAGATAATACCGGTCCTTTAACCTTCCCTAATTCATGTCCACACGAACCATGAACTATCCTTCTTCTAAAATCACTCAGCCTAACACCTTCCTTATCCCGCCTAACTGTTTTTCTGAATCCAAGGTGAGACATCTCATTTTTCTTAAAAATCAACATCGCTAAAAAAACCGCTACTAGTATTAACCAAGAAAACTCGAAGTAAAGAGGACTTTTAGGAACTTCCTCAAAAATTTCGAAGGCAATTTCATCATCATCAAAAATTAAAATATTAATCTTCCTAAATGATTCAGCGTTATAATTTTCAAAATTAACTTGAGCATACATATCATAAGTTCCATTCGAAATATCCAAAGGAAGATTAAATCGAGTCTTCTTTATTTTCTCTTCAAAGCTACCTAAGTAAATCGCATCCTGTCCTAAATCAATCCTCCCTGAATCACCAACAATCCAAAACTTCATAATAACATCCCCCTCAATATCCGCCATACCCTTAATTAAATACTCTAATTCAAAATCAAGCGTCTCAATTAAAGGGCTCACTTTCAAAATCTCAACATCAAACAACTTGACACACGCTCCAGCATAACAACTGTATCCCCCATTACAATCATTGCTAATAATACATTCAGCTTCAACAGCCTCAACATTACTAGAACCTCCTCCACCTCCTCCACCAGTAGTTGCAGCCGGAGTTTCAACCGCATCATCAACCGGACTCTCCTCGGCAGAGTAAATCGAAAATGCATTAACATCAAAAACAAATGTTCCACCTGAATACGAAACTTCCGAACAATCTGTACAAATTATATCATCCTTCAAAACACGCGGATCACTAAATGTCAAATTATATAATCTTAACCTAGCAGATTTATTCAAGGCAGGTAACGCTGTCGAATTAATTTCAATCCTATTAAAAGAAATATTAACATACTCATTTATATCGGCACCAGAGTCCAAATCAATCACCTCACTAAAATTAACCTTACCATAACTAGGACTATCAAGAATCAAATTCGTAATATTCGAAACATCAATCTCCGTAAGATTAGTAGTATCCCCGACAAACTCACTCTTCTCAATAACACTAAAAAAACGAGTCACCCCATCTCCAATGTTACTAAAGTTATCAAGACAACGCACACTCCAATTATAATTCCCAATCCCCAATCCATTCAATGTAAAGTTCTGCGTAGCATCTTTAGTCACCGAAGTATTAGTCTGATTAACAACACCATCAATCATCAAAGAACAACTACTCAACTCGTTCAACTCACTCACATTATAACTAAAAGTAATATTAGAATTCTGTCCCGAATTATTCAAAGGAGAAATCAAGCTAACTAGGGGAACCGTAGCGTCAAGAGAAATCGAAACATTCCATATTGAAGTAATATCACTAACGGTCTCATCCGAAGTCATGTTGGCATAAACAAAAAACTCATGAGTCGTATTCAAATCTCCCGTAGCATTCACCCACCAGCTTATGATCTCAGACTCACCTTCTCCCAAAGTAACATCGTAAGGATTCGTAGTGTTCGTATAAAACGGAGTCGTTCCTTCAACCATCGAAATTGTCCCACTCTTAGTTGCACTAATACCCCAATTAGCAATCTGAGATTTTTCATCATCATTAAGCCCAAGAAGTTGAGTCTCATTATTAAAATTCTCATAAAGAATATCAGCCTCAGCCTCGGACTGAGCACGAGTATCCCATTGAGTAAAATAATGCATTAAGATCTTAGTCTCTCCAGCCTCGACGCAAACATCTTCCCATATCCAATAGTTAGCACCACCACCAGCAGTCGTAGGAGAAATCGTATCAACAGCCTCCGAAGTATCATCTTCCTGATAAATAAATCCAGCAGCATCATCCCCACTAGTCGCAGAAGAATCATCCCACATCATCCAATGATCACTAAGTTCCCAAGTCAAATCCCCATCCGAAGTGTTCAAAAAATCCGCCCCATCCGAACCCATGTTTTGATATATTTTAACATCAACACAAATCTCACTCTCACTAGGGTTATTCAATACCTCCAAAAACCTAGCCCAATTCTCCTCGACCGGAACATAAACCTTTCGACTAACATTCATTAAAGATTTGGTCTGCCAAGTACAAAGTGCCTCCCTACCCGAATCTTCCGTAGTTGTTCTAGATCCCGAATAAGCAGACCCATTAATTTGAAGTTGCAATCCAGTGTCGAAAACATCAGCCTCACCATCCGAAAGATAACACCCATCCTGAATATCATAGTCAAAACTTTTATTGTCATAAAGTATTATTGCACTCTGAACATTAAAGTTGATACCGACCTCCTCATCTTTAACCTCCTTAGGATCCAGCGTCACATTAACATCTCCACAATTCCCATTCAAACAACTAATCCTAGCCCGAACCTCGAAGAACTCATTGGGTAAAACATTAACATTGTTTGTAGGATAAATCATGGTAAGACCAACAGCAGGAATAGTACTAGCAAACCCAACAGAATCAGATGCCTCATTGCCAGAACTATCATTACAATACAAAGTCCATACATGAGACCCTCCACCACTATTAAGACCAGTCCAATTAGTCCCACCAGCAACCGTACTCGAATTCGTAACACCACCGTCTTTAGAATACCAACAGTATCCATTATTAGCATCCGAATAAGAATAATTTAAATCAACCACATTTATGTCATAAGACGCATTCAATGGATAAGTCAAATTAATAGTCGGAGCAACATTATCCATTATCGTGATATTCCATATCGAAGTTATATTACTAACAGTTCCATCCGAAGTCTTATTGGTATAAGCAAAAAATTGATGTGACGTATTAATATCTCCAGTAGCATTCACCCACCAGGTAATGATCTGAGACTCGCCAATATCCAAAGTCAAATTATAAGGATTAGTAACATTCGTATAGAATGGAGTATCTCCAACAACCATCGAAACAGTCCCACTCTTACTAGACTCAATAACAGTAAAATTAACATCATCATTATCAGAATACGTCGTATCAAAACAAGTATCATTATCAGCGTCGTTAGGATACGAATAATATCCAATAGAACACCGAGCATATTGTTCCCCGATATCTCCACTAACCTCGACACTCACAGAATAGTTCCCATCAGTACACGCACTATCCTGTCTCCAAATCTTATTCCATGTTCCATTATAATACATTATCGCTATATCATTATAACTAGACGTCGAGTAACAATCATAATCACAAGTAATATTTATCGTATCTCCCAATGCCACAATACTTGCATTAACATGAGCATCGTCAACCCAGAAACCAGAACTATAATACGAACCAGCAGAACAATCACCATAACTGTAATCACCAACACCCGGATCCGCCCCAGCACAACTCGCTCCCCAAACTCCCGAACAACTTTTCGGTGTAGAATTCGTAGCAGGATCCAAAGTAACATTTACCTCCCCGCAATCAACACCCGAACAGCTCACGTTAACACTCATATTGAAAAACTCATTCTGCGTCACACTAATATTCCCTACAGGATAAATCCATTCCAATCCAAGCAGACTCTTCGGTGTAACATTCACAAACATCAAAGTCGAATTCTCAAAACCGACACTATCATTCACCGTAATATTAAGCCAATACAATCCAACACTCAACTCAACTCTATTCGTCAAATTTCCAGAGCAATCAATATCAAAATTCACACTATCATTAACAGAAAAACAAGACATTTCAAAATCATCAATCGCATTAACCTGATACACTAAAGCATTACTATATTGAATTGTCTGATTTTCAATTAGGCCAAAGCTCGGTGCCGTAACATCGATAGTGAAATCAAAAGAGTCAGTATAATTGCTACCCTCAGAATCATTACAATAAACCGTCCAACTATTCACCCCAGGCAACGCATCAACACTACCAAAATCAATACCTGCCTCAACCGCCCCTGAATTCCAAGCCCCCGAAGAATTAGAATACCAACAAGACTCAAAAGAAAGGTCACCAGCAACAGTATAATTAACCTCAGTGACATTAGAATAAATCTCACCATCAACAGGATAATCAACATTCAAGGCAAGTAACGGATTGTATGTTCCCAATTGATATAATTTATTATCCGTGGCTCCGAAATACAAAAACCCTTTTGCAACAACAGGATCCCCATTAATCGCACCACCAGCGGTATAGGTTCCAATCAAACTGCTAATATCCGAAGCATCAAACTGATACATTTTAGTGCTCGCTCCAATAAAAACATAATCAGGAGTAGCTATTGGCGCAGTCGTAACACTAGCATCCATAGTATAATTCGCAATCTGCTGAGAAACATTAGAGGCATTCACTTGGAAAAACGTTGACCCCTGAGCAAAATAAATATAATCCCCAGCCAAAACAGTTCCCCCACTCCAAAGAGTGCTTCCATTAGAAAAGTTTGCAATCTGCTGAGAAATATCCGAAGCATTTAATTGAACAGTATATGTAACGGAATCTGTTTGACAACTCTTGTATACATATTCATCTGTCGCCGGAATCAAATTCCCAAGGCTCCCTCCACTACAAGTATACTGAGAGATCTTTTGAGAAAGGTCAGAAGAATTCAGGTGAAGCAAAATTCCACTTACACCGGCATATGCATTTTCTCCATAAACAGAAACCGCGTCATAAGGTCTAGAATAAATATAATAGCTAGACAATATCTGACTTATGTTAGAAGCATTAAACTGTCTGATGTAAGGATTATAATTTCCGGCACTAGCATAAATTGAACCATCATATATCGTCGGTGCTCCATACCACCCAGCCGAGTCCGCAATATACTCAGTATCAATCACCTGACTTATATTACTAGAATTAACCTGATAAAGATAATTATCATAATTAAAATAAAGAAATCCATTATAATAATTGAACCCATGCATAGCCTCATAGTAACCGACACTAGTCTCCAAAATCTCACTGATATTCAAAGCATTTAATTTATATGACTTCGCAGAAGAAAAATCCTCCGGAGCAATATAAAGCAAGTCCCCAACAATTATAGGACCATTGTCAACATCAGAAGCCAAAGTCACCGTTCTATTCACAGTGTCCGAGATATTAGCCGGAGCGTTAGCAGTGGTATACCTTTGAAGCGCAGAGTTTCCTCCAAACATCCACCAATCATCCGAAGGAGCCTCGTAGGTATTAGCCTCGACTAAACTAACCAATAACATTACAGCCAAAAAAATCATCAAATATCTTTTCATAGTCCAATCACCAATTTAATTTCCTTTCCAATGTACTCTCTCGGAACAATCACATGAGCCCCAGTCCCAATCCCTTTTACAACTCTTTCAATAATCTCACTTCCTAAAAAATCAACAACCAACTTCCCTTTCAAAATCTTACATTTCCCAAAGACAATCTTCACACTCTCCCCAATATTCTCCTTAGAAACAAAAACATGTGCACCATTTCCAAACTTAGAAACAACCTTCTCAGTAACCTCAGAATTCCCAACATCAACAACTATATCCATATATACATTGTATATATCTTAATTTATAAAAGTTAGTATTCAAACAAATAAAAATCCCTACTTAACTTCCTCACTCATAACCGAACCACTAGTCGCCGAATTCACCTTATCATAAAAATCCATCAACAACCCCGACGGCACCTCAACCAAAACTTCCAAGTCCCCATTATTCTTCCAATCTTCCTTAATCATAAACTCCTTAATAATCCCATAAGCCTTCCCAGAATGAATCGCCGGAATCAACAACTTCACCTTCTTCCTCTCAATGCTCAGAGGCAACACCTTCCCCAACTGATCCAATATCTCCTCAACCTGCGACTCAACCGGCTTATTCTTAACATTAACATGCGCCTCTTTCAAAGCCTTCATAATTCTATCTGGAGTATAAGGCCGGCCCTCAGGCGAAACAGCATTCCGAACCAAAAAGTCCACTACTTGTTTATATTTCAAATCCTGATCCTTGTTCATCGAATCCGCAGTCCGCACAACCTCACCATTCCTAATAACCTTCTCTGCAACTTCCTCAAAAACACTAGTCCCAAACTGAGCCTCTAAATCATCCACACTAGCCCTCTCGCCACTCTTCAAATTATGAAAAACAGCATCATTCAAAACGGCCGTGTTCAAGTTCCCATCACCCTTAGCAACCTTCAACGCCTCATCCAAATCAACAAGAACCTCATAATGCTTCCCACCCTTCTTAACCCGTGCAGTAGTATTAACCATAATAAAAATAATCTTCCAAACTTTAAATACTTATTCAAAACAAACTCCCCAAACTCCCAACACACTTATCTCCAGTCTTCAACTCAATCAAACTCCCAATCATCCCAACAGGCTCCGACAAATCATTAAACAAATAATGCCCTCCAATAAGCCGCCGAGCATCTTTCTCATTCTTCCAACCCAAAAACCTAGAATAAACCCTAAAAGCCTTACCTTCTCCTAATCGAGCATCCCCAAGTCCATTAAAAAACACCCTCGTACCGCTATCCCGCATCCTAAGCAAATTCTCATCATAAGACTTCCTTATCTCCAAATCATCCCCACCAAGTCCTCGCCTCTCAAACATCCCATCCAAAACAAACCCCAGATAAGCACCCCTAGCCTCATCACTAAATCCAGTCATCTCACTATTAAAATGCGAAACATCACTAGCAACAAACTCACTACAAAGACCAATCCTGCTTCCACTATACCAATCTTCCTGTCCCACAATATTCAAAACAATTCCCTTACTCATAAAAACACAAATCAAAACAGCCTTATAAAAATTATTACACTAGACTTCTACTTCAACGTCTCGTTCAAATCATAAAATAACAAACCCAAATAAGCCCCGCGTGATAACGCAACCCTCGACGGAGCCAACCACCAAATTCAAAGAATTTAACCACCCACCAGAGAAGCGTCCAATAATTACGCAGTAATTATATCAACTCTTTCCCACTCTTCTTCAAAATCTTAGCACCATCCTCGTCCTTACTCAAAACCCCAGCATCAAATCTATCAATATCAAAATCGTCCCCCTGAACTTCCCGAAACACATCAAGCGCCAACTTTAAACCCTCATCCGAACTCAAGCCCTCCCTATATTTCTCCCGCAAAATCTTCCGAACCCTATCATCATTCTCCCCAATCGCATTCGCCTTAAACTTCAAATAATTCCCGGTAATATCCGTCGTATACAAAACAGCCTCACCATTAATTCCAGCAAACATCATCGAAACACCAAATGGTCGCGCCCCACCATATTGCGTAAACTGCTGCTTAACATCTGCAATATCCCGAACAATAGACTCAGTACCCGGAGCCGAATCATAAGTAACCCTGTGCTGCTGCGCCAACATCCTAGCCTTATCAATCAAAACCCTCGCATCACTAGAAATCCCAGCACTCACACAAATAATATGTTCATCAATCTCATTAATCTTGTTCGCCGACTCATCAACAACCAAAACATCTTTCTTCCGCCTATCTGAAACAATCACAACAGCATCCTTACAAACAATACCGATTGAAGCCGAACCTAATCGAATCGTCTTCTCCGCATACTCAACTTGCAAAATATGCCCATCAGGCGCAAACATCGTCGCCGCCCTATCATACCCCATCTGCTGGTGCTGTATATCATCCATATAAGAATTTAAATTACCCAACTTTTAAGCCTTTCGGACTCATGGAAATTTACACTCACAAAATATACCAAACAAAACGAGCGTCCATAAGAAATGCGTGCCATAGGCGCGCAATTTTTTATGGAATAAATTTAACAATCAAAAGTCAAAAAAATACGTGTCATCCGTGTAATCCGTGAGCTAATTTTCCCCCCTTCTCCCTCAGCCCCTTAAGCGTCCCACTGACCTTCTCAATCCGAATCCCAACAAAAGCCAACCCAGCCCGAACCTCCTCCAAACTTCCAACCAAACAACTCCCAATCATATACCCTTTACCCAAATTAGGGCCAGCAGGGTCATGCCTATTTGAGGCCCACTTCTTCTCACGCGAAACATCAACCTTCAAATAACAAGACTTCGCAAAACCCAAAACCCCAACATAATCCAAGATAGCATTCTCAATATCCGAGTTCTTAGCCCGAACCAAAAAATACCTACGCTTATCTCTAGCCGAAGGCCGCAACTTTAATTTCTTCATCTTTACCATATTTTACCTATCTCTTCCTAGTCCTTCTGCCCTTAACTTTCTTTCGATTCAATAAAAATTTAATAACCAAAATCAAAACAACAACACCCACCAGAACAAAACCTTTCCCATTCTCATTCAAATCATCTGTCACGCGAAAAACCCTTTCCTCCTCAATATCATCATCACCTTTCCCCTCCTCAATATCATCCTCCTTCACATCCTCAACAACAATCTCCTCAAAAATTCTAGTCAATGTAAAATTAGCCTTACCCCTAACAACATCATTCAACCTCACAACCAAGTCATAATAATCACTCGAACTCAAATTCAACTTAACCTCTTCCCCAATATTCAAAGTTAAATAAACAGGTTCACTCTCAATCACAATATCAGCAGAGTCCCCACTAGCTCGAAGCAATCTCAACTCATGCCCACCCGAAGCCAAACTAAAACTAACTTTATCTTTCGTTCCAATCACCTCAGATTTACCTTCTCTAAAATCAGTATCTTCGACGACATAAGTTTTTGTTGTAGAAATTCCTCCTCCACCGCCGCCACTAGAAACAACAGGAGTAGCACTCGTCACAAAACTCCCAGAATCATTCGCACAATTAGAAGCCTCATCACAAGAACTCACAACATAATCATAACCAGTCGAAGCACTCAACCCCGAAACCACAATCGAATGACTCAAAACATACCCGCTAGAATTACTCCACGATCCAACACTCATTGCAACCGAAGAATTCGCAACTTCATCCGTCGTCCAACTCACTGTCGCTCCACTACTGCCAACACTCTCATCTAAGCCAGAAATCACAGGACTAGTTACATCATACTCCATCGAAAAATTAACCCCATCACCCTCATCCGAATTATTATTCACAGCAACACACTCCCACAAATAATCATCCTCAATCAAGAAGGTATAATTAAAAATACTCACATTCTCAAAACCAGAAATATTTTTACTCTCATTATAAATCAAGTCATCAGAAGAATTCCACAAATTAAAAGTTATATTAGATAATTGATAAGCAACGTCGCTAAAAGAACTACAATTGAAATAAGTCAAATTAACATTACTAGAACTAGCATTCGCAGGAGAATTCATTACAACATCAACGCCACCAACAGTCAAACTAAAGTTAGTTGCATTACCCAAATTCCCTTCAACATCAGAAACAAAACAATTCCAAGTATATTCTCCCAACGGCATATCAACCAAACTAAAGCTCGAAGAATTCCCAATCCCAGAAACATCCGAACTCTCATTGTAATAAACTCCACTCGAATTCCAAATCCTAAAGGTCACATTCGCCAACTGCCAATCCGTCGCATTGCAAACAAAACTCTGATTCACACTCAAATTAACATGACCATAAGCAGGCGAAACCAAAGTCACATTCGGCGCATCAATATCTAAATCCAAAAGAGCATCATAGACATTTATTCTAGTAAAGTTATATCCACTCTCTGCGCTATCGTCAAGTCGAATTCCACTATTATTCAAAATAGACTCCATCTCATCAACACTTTTTGATTGACCACTAGATTCAATATACTGACTCATTAAAGCAATCGCACCAGAAACATGCGGAGCTGACATAGAAGTACCACTCTTGTCACCAAAGCTTCCAGTGTATAAAGTAGATCTAATTATTTTTCCAGGAGCCATCAATTGAAAAAGAGCGCCCCTCATATAATCAATAACATCCGCATCGTTAACCGTTCCAACCCGAGTTGCATTTTCAATGCAGGCCGGAAATGAAACACCAGTAATACAAGAAGTTTGTCCAACCTGATCACAATTTCCAGCCGAAACAACAACAGGTATACCAGCAGCTACCGCACTATTTATCATACTACTCCAAGAAGCACTATCCCCATCACAATAACTATTATACGTACTAGCATCCCCAAGGCTCATACTAATCACGGAAATATTGAACACTGAAGCATTCACAACACACCAATCAATGGCAGCCAAAACATCCGCATTACTTTCCGAGCTTCCAGTAGCATTCAAAACTTTCATGGCAACAATCTTCGAACCAGGTGCAACACCACTATATGTAGAATCATTAGACATCACAATCCCAGCAACATGCGTCCCATGCCCGTGGTCATCCATCGGATTGCTATCATCTCCAATATAATCATACCCTCCAAGAACCCGACAACTAGAATCCGGATCATTATTTCCGTAGCAACTACCTAGCGCATCATGACTATAATTAACACCAGTATCAATAACACAAATAGTCTGTCCAGTCCCACTAAGATTCACACCAGAACTCCTAAGCACCCAGCTGTCATCCGCTCCAATCTTCGGAACACTCAAGTCCAACGAAACACTAAACACTCTATCATCAACAAAAACCGTGTCACCAAATTCCTCCCTCAACTCATCTAAATCCTCGACATCAATTTCCGCAGCAAACCCCTCAATACTAGAATAATTATGAGTGATATTCATTTCAACATTACTAGAAGCCACAGAAAATCCTTCTATTTGTTCAACATCATCCCCTAAAACAATCACAGAAACTTTCTCGCTTCCGCTTACAAAACCCAGAATCATAAAACCCAAAAATAAACACAAAATCAACCTCAATTTGTCCATATAACCCCAAATATCCTCGACATTAAAAACATTACTAACCTTTAAAAATAACAACCCCTTGAAAATTACAAGATGGTGAAAGTACACACAGTAGGCGGATTCTCGGAAGTCGGAAAAAATATGGTCGTCATAGAACTTGAAGAAGACGCATTCATTTTCGACGAAGGATTCTTTCTCCCAGCAATAGTATCAATGGAAGAACGAGATAGAGTTATGACCGAAAAAAGATTGAAAAGCATTAAAGCAGTACCAGACGATTCAGCAATAGCCAAATTTAAACACAAAATCCGAGCACAATTCATATCCCACGCACACTTAGACCATGTAGGCGCAATCCCTTTCCTATCAGACAAATACGACGCTCCAATATACGGAACACCCTTCACAATGGAAGTCTTAAACTCCCTCTTAGCAGACAATGACATCGTACTAAAAAACTCCCAACACGCAATCAAACCAAACACAACGTTCTACGTCCAAGGCAAAAATCAGAAATACAAAGTCGACTTCATCAATATAACCCACTCAACCGCACAATCTCTAATGATCGCAATCCAGACACCAAAGGGCGCGATAATCTACGCAAACGACTTCAAACTCGACGATACACCAGTCCTAGGATTAAAACCAAACTACAAAAGACTTCGAGAAATATCAAAAGAAGGAGTACTCGTCTTCGTAGTAGATTCACTATACTCAGGCTCAGAAAGAAAAACACCATCAGAAAAAGTAGCACGAGTTCTGTTGGAAGAAGTCTTATTAACAATCCAAAATCGGAATGCAGGAATGATCGTAACAACATTCTCATCTCATATAGCAAGACTAAAATCCATTGTAGAATTCGGAAAAAAACTAAACCGAGAAGTTGTATTTTTAGGAAGAAGTCTTGATAAGTATTCAACTGCAGCAAAAAATATAGGAATTGCGCCCTTCCTTAATGATGTCAATATATCAAAATACCGAAGACAAGTTGAAAGAACTCTCAAGAGAGTCGAAAAGAAAAGAAAAGATTACCTAATTGTTTGTACTGGTCATCAAGGAGAACCAGGCTCAATTTTAGAAAGATTATCCAGACACCAGCTCCCCTTTAGATTAAATAAAGACGATAATATCGTATTCTCATCTAGCGTCATTCCAACTCAAGTCAATAAAGATCAGTTCGCAAAAATGGAGGGCAAATTAAAAAAATCCAAACCAAGAATATTCAGAGATGCTCATGTCTCGGGACACGGCGGGAGAGAAGACCTTCGAGACATTATGCAAATAGTAAACCCACAACACGTCATTCCTTCACATGGAGGCTTCGACAAAACCAAACCGATGGTAGAATTAACAGAAGAGCTCGGATACAAACTCCATAAAACATGTCACCTCATGCAAGATGGAGGAATCCTAGAATTGTAAATCCAGCAAATGCAAACAGAGAAGAAGAATTGGCGGGTGGACTAAAGAACGCATTAGAAAGAGGAGCCACTCTTCAACAAGCAAAACAAAGTTTTCTTAATTCAGGATACAGTCCACAGGAAATACAAAACGCCATCCAAAAAATGCATTCTACAAGTACTCAAATAATAAAACCAATAAAACAAGAATCCCCAATTCAAACCCCAATTCAAACCCCAATTCAAACCCCAATTCAAACCCCAATTAAACCCCTAGCTCAACAAACCCAAGCTCTACCGCAACAAACCCCAGCCCCAATTCAAACCCCAACTAAAAAATATTCCCCAACAACGACAATCATAATTCTCTCAATAGTAGGCGTAATAATAATAATCATATCACTCGTTGTTGGACTTTTCTGGAATAACATTTTCTAATGGGAATATACCAACCATCCGATGACTCTCACGTCTTCGCAGATTTTCTAAAAAAATACATTACTAAAATCCAACATTCAAAATCCAACATTCAATTTCTAGACATAGGAACAGGTTCAGGCATTTTAGCAAAAATCGCATCAGAATTCATGTCCCCAAAAAATATCACAGCAACAGACATAAATCAAACGGCATTAAGGGCCCTCCAGAAAGAAAAATTCCAAACAATAGAATCTAATCTCTTTGAAAATATAAAAGGCAAATTCGACCTAATAACATTTAACGCTCCCTATCTTCCCAGAGACGAGCGCGAACCAAAAGAATCCCAGCTCGCAACAACCGGAGGCGAAAGAGGCGACGAAATATCCCTAAGATTTCTCAAACAAGCAAAGTCTCACTTAAACAAAAACGGAAAAATTCTCCTTCTAATATCCAGCCTAACCCCAACTAACAAAATAGAAAAATTATGGCCCTATAATATAGTTGCAAGAAAAAAACTATTTATGGAAGAGCTCCAGATACTAGAATTCATTTAATCGAAACAACCGAATCCAACCAAGAATTCAAAGCCTCCCCAAACCTCTTCACCTCATCCTCATCCAAAACAATCCCATGATCTTCATCCCTAAAACCCTCTGCTTCAAAATATTCCAACTTACCCCTAGTCATCTGCTCAGTAGACCCCTTCCCATCCCAAACTTTCGTCACAGGAAAACCCAGACTCTCCAACTCAAAATTCCAAGTCGCATCAACATAAACAGGATAATAGGGATTAATATTCAACTTCAAAACATCACCACTCCATCGAGTGCCACTCTTCCGCAAAATTCCCAATATTTCAGCTGGAATAGGCAGATCTTTCCAATCAAAAACTACCTTCATTCTATCTACATCAAAATTTTTCTCCTGCAAAAGATTATGAAGCAACAATGACTTATGCCGCGAATCCCCCTTCTTAATAAAAATACTAACTCCTTCCCCTCGAGCATTAAACTTAGAATCAAAAGGAGTAATTCTAAAAGGAATATTTTGAACAAAATGAAACAATTTCACTAGTAACTCAGTTCCACGAAGATCCTCTATTCCGTCAAGAAATGCCATACCAAAAAGACAATTAAAACTTATAAAAATCTATCTTAATATGCAATCCCAACAATCTTTAAATAACCAATCCAACTTTTCCAAACATGCAACCAAAAACAACAAAATTCGCCCATCTAGCAGACTGTCACTTAGGAGGCTGGCGCCAAGAAGAACTCCAAAAATTGAATTTTCAATCCTTCCAAAAAGCAATACAAATAATAATAGATCAAAATCTAAACTTCGTCCTAATCTCCGGAGACCTCTTCGACTCAGCCTACCCTCCAATCGAAATCCTAAAAGAATCTTTCGCTGAATTCAAAAAACTTCATGACGCAAAAATCCCAGTATACCTAATCGCAGGCTCACACGACTTCTCAGCCTCAGGCAAAACATTTCTAGATGTGTTAGAAAAAGCCGGTTTCTGCAAAAACGTAGAAAATTCCGAAATTCAAGAAGACGGAAAAATAAAATTAAAACCAACACTTCATGAATCAATCGCAATATATGGCTATCCAGGTAAAAAGTCAAGCATGGAAGTAGAAGACCTGAATAAAATATATCTAGAGTCGATGCACCCATTCACAATTTTAATGCTTCACACAACAATTAAAGACGTCGTAGGAACCATCCCCATAGAATCAGTAGAAAAACAAAGCCTCCCATTAGCAAATTACTATGCCATGGGACACATCCACAAAAGATTCGAAACACAGGTAGCCAATTCAAAATACGTATATCCAGGCCCAACATACCCAAACAACTTCCAAGAACTCTCAGATCTCCAACACGGAAGCTTCCAAATAATAGAAACAGACGGCGCAAATATTCAAACTCAAAACGTCCAGATACCACTGAAAGAAGTCACAACAATCACAATTGAAATAACCGACGGACTAACAGCAACTCAACAGATAATCTCTCACTTAGATAAACTAAACCTCCGAGACAAAATAGTCTTACTAAAATTAAAAGGAACACTAACTCAAGGGAAAACCGGAGACATAAGATTCAGCGAAATAGAAGAATTCATAAAAAAGAAAGAAGCATTCACCTTCCTAAGAAACATCTCTTCAATAAAAATACAAACAACTGATTTCCAAATAGAGTCAACTTCCGAAGACAATATCGAAAAAATAGAAAGCCAAATCCTAGGAGAATATTCCAAGCAAAATCCAACTGACTTCAATAAGTACCTGCCTCAACTAATGTCCACATTATCTATAGAAAAAAACGAAGATGAAAAATCCGCGGTATACGAAGAACGCCTACTAACCGAACTAAAAAATATTTTAGAATTAAACGAAGTAATATGATATTCAAATCCCTAAAACTAAAAAACATAAGAAGCTACGAGAACCTAGAAATCAAGTTCCCAAGAGGCTCACTACTTCTAGCCGGCGACATTGGATCGGGAAAAACATCAATCCTACTAGGACTCCAATTCGCACTCTTCGGACTACAGCCAGGACAAAAGGGTGCATCAATCCTAAGACAAGGAGAAGATGAAGCACGCGCATACCTCGAGCTAGAAATAGATGAAGAAAACATTATTTTAGAAAGAACAATTAAAAAATCTAAATCCGACTCAATCACACAAGATAACAACATAATAACAATCGGAACAACAAGAGAAGAACTCTCAACCTCAGAAATGAAAAACCGCGTAATCAATCTCCTAAGATATCCAAAAGAATTCGTCAAGAAATCAAACCTCCTGTATAAATTCACAGTCTATACTCCCCAGGAAGAAATGAAATCAATCGTAATGGAAAAGCCAGAAATCAGACTCGACACCTTGCGACACATCTTCGGAATCGATAGATACAAACGAATCAAAGAAAACACTCAAATCCTTTTTCAAAAAATCAAAGAACAAGTCAAGCTAAAAGAAATCCTAGCCTCAGAGTTAAATCTGATCAAAGAAAAATTCAACATAGAGAACGAAAAAAAAATAATACTAACACGGGAAACAAACAACCTAAACATAGAGTATCAAAATCTGATCTTAACAAAACAAACTTCAGAGGAAAAACTATCTTCCCTGCAAAAATCTCTCGATAATAAAAGAACCTTAGAATCCGAATTAGAGAAATCTAAAGTTGTATTAGAAGCCAAGAAACATCTAGAATCAAGGATGAAAAAAGAAATAATTCTAATGCAAAAACAAATTCACGAAGAATCAAATTTTTCACAAGAAAGGTTAGACTCGGTTTCTGAACTTCTAAATAATCACAAAAAAACACTTGAAGAACAAAACTCAGAATTTCTAATTATTACTTCACAAATCTCAGTTCTTGATTCTAGAAAAGAACAACCTCACGAGCTAAAAAATAAAATCATGTCATTGGAAAACTGCCCAACCTGCTTACAAAAAGTCGGAGAAGATCACAAATGTCGAATAGAAAAACGAACTCAGTATGACATCGAAGAAATAGACAGGGAGTTAGAACAAAAGATACAACAGAAACAAATTCTAATTAATAAGCTGGAAAAAGAAAAAGAATTGATCAGAGGTTACGAAACAGACAAAGCAAATCTTCAACAAGAAAAAATAAAATCTGAACATCAAAAAACCATTCAAATCAAAATAAAATCCGACGCATTTGTCCTAGATAGGACATCCAACGAAATAGAACAGCTCCAAATCCAACTCCAAGATGCCCAAATCAAAATCCAAACTTTCTCAAAACTACAAGAAGAATTCGATCAAGCTAAAAAAGAATTCCAAGAAATAAATGAGATATCCAGAATAAAAGAAATCACGATGGCAACAAAAACAAAAGAACTTGAACTTCTAAAAATAAGATTACAAGAGTTATTGGAAGAAATCCAAAAGAAGGAAAAAACAAGAGAACAAGCAAATAAATTAAGAAGCCTCCAGGATTGGATTCAAGAAAAATTCCTAACAATGATAAACCTCACAGAAAAAAATGTCATGGCAAAACTCCGAAACGAATTCTCAAGCATCTTCTCTGAATGGTTTTCAACACTAGTATCAGATTCACTCTCAGTTCGACTCGACGAAGACTTCACCCCGATTATCACAAACCAAGACTACGAAATCGATTACGACTTCCTCTCAGGCGGCGAACGAACAGCGACAGCTCTAGCATACAGGTTAGCCCTAAACCAAGTCCTAAACTCAATCCTTTCCCAAATCAAAACAAAAGATATCCTAATACTGGATGAGCCAACCGATGGATTCGCAACAGAACAAATAGATAAAATGCGAGACATCTTCGAACAATTAAAAGCCGAACAAATAATTCTAGTCTCCCACGAAGAGAAAATCGAAGGCTTCGTAGATCATGTAATAAAAATCCAAAAAGATGGAATCTCTAAAATAGAAAGCAATAGTTAATTTTATCTCACCAGAGATACCTACTGGGTGAAAACCCCGGTTTTTAAGAATATCCAAAAGCCTTAGATCACCAGAGATACCTACTGGGTGAAAACCCCGGTTTTTAAGAATATCCAAAAGCCTTAAAAACCAAAATCAATCCCTATATCTATGGAAATTAAAGTAGTAAACGAAGAAAAAGGAATACTAGATATAGAAATATCAAACCTAACAATCGCAGAAGTTCTTCGAGTCTATCTAAACAAGCAAGGTGCAAAATTAGCAGCATGGAAAAAAGAGCACCAAACTTCAAATCCAGTTCTACATATCGAGGCAGACAACCCAAAGAAACTTTTAAAAGACGCAATCAAAGCATTAGAAAAAGAAATAGACAAAACAGTTGTAGAATTCAAAAAATTAAAATAATTTTATCCCGACATATATTCAAAACTCAAATCATTATATTCTTTAGTATCAAAAACGCAAATCCCCTCTTCCCGAAACAAAACAAATTCAGAAATCCCAACATCAAGAGCCATCTTACTACAAATTGTACAATAAGGATCTCCAGCAAAACTAACTTCACCTTCCTTATCTAACCGAGCAAAATAAAGTCGAGAACCAACAATCCTATCCCCATTCCGACTAAGTGCATTCATAATCGCCCTCTGCTCAGCATGAACACAGCAAGTCTTATCAGTCACCTTTAAATCAAAATCAGCCTTAGAAACCCCACACCTCTTATCCTCACCTCCAGCCGACGAATTAAATCCCTCACCAATAATCTTCCCATTATTAACAATAATAGATCCACACTTAGCCCTACCACAACCAGATTTACTAGCAACCTCACCAGCCTTCAAAACAGACCTCATTGCTCGCCTTGCCTCAACGCCACTCAAAATCCTCATAACAAATCAACAAAATTCAATTATATAAATTCTTATAACACTAAATAATATATATTAAACATGCAACAAAAAATCTCAGCCGGATCCTATCTCCTAAACCAATTCCTGCACGGCGGCTACGAAACCGACATCATCACAACCCTCTACGGCCCAGGCGGCTCCGGCAAATCAAACCTAGCAATTATTCTCGCAACATCTCAAGCCAAAAAACAAAACAAAACAATCTTCATCGACACAGAAGGAGGCTTCTCAACTGAACGCTTCAAACAAATACACAACGGCACAAAAGAACAAATCAAACAAGATCTCCAAAACATCCTCCTCCTAAAACCAACCTCATTCAAAGAACAAGAATCCGCCTTCCAACAAATGCTGACCCATGTTAAAAAAGAATCAATCTCCCTAATAATAATAGACTCAATAGCAATGCTCTACCGACTAGAACTAGGAACCGCAATCGAGACAAAAGACCAAGAACAAATCCAAAAGATAAACAGAAATCTAGCCAACCAACTTCGAACCCTAAACGAAATCGCAAGAAAGCAAAACATCCCAGTAGTCATAACAAACCAAGTCTACGCAAGTTTTACCAAAAACCAAGAAGACAAACAAACCGAACGCCAAGTCTCAATGGTCGGAGGAGATCTCTTAAAATACTGGTCCAAATGTCTAATTGAATTAAAAAACTTCAACAACAAAAGAACACTAGTTCTAAAAAAACATCGAAGCCTTCCTGTAAAAGAACTAGCCTTTGAAATTATAAATCCCGGAATGAAAAAACGTGGATTATTCTAAGCGCCGAATATGATCATTAACAGTATTAGTTATTTTAGGAATAGATCCATCACAAGAAGCATAGCATCGAGTTTGCGCTTTACTAATATATTCTGGAACTGAGTAATCTGCACATCTGCTCTCCTGAAGCTTAAAATTTCTTTCCTCTTCCAAGCTTTTCAGTGCTTCATTTTTGAAGGAGAACCATTCTCCTTTCTTAGCTCCTTCTCTTCTACGGGAGGAACACATTCTACAATTAACAGCAGCTCTTTCCTTGGACATAGCAAACAAAAGAGTAAATACTTTATAAGAATTATTGCACTCTACTTCTTCTTCCTAACAACCTTCTTGCCCGATGAAGATGCAACTTTTTTTGAAGTTGCCAATTTAGAGGGTACACTATTACGTGTCCGCTTTTTCTTAACCTTCTTCTTCTTAGTATGATCCACAATCTTCCCATCCACAATCTCAACTTCCCCACTCGCCATCTTTGCCTTAAACTCCGCTTTCTTCTTCGCAGCCTCCTCATTACTCGGACACTCCATATTAAAACAAAACTTCCAAGGACTCTTCCCCTTCTGAAAACTCTGAATCATCGGAAACCCACAATCCTTACACATATCTAAACTCCCTTCCTCTATACCTTCTTCAAGAGCAACCTTCTTAGAAACTCGAGCCGGCTTCATCATCCCCTTAGGCGGCAAACTATAAATCGTCTTACATTCAGGATAAGCATCACAACTAACAAAATACCGACTAAACCTCTTCCCATACATCACACGCAAATTCCCCTTCTCACATTTCGGACACTTAGTCATAGTATTCGCCTCCTTCTCCTGCTCCCAAACAATCGCATTAGCATCCGCCAAACTCTTCCCCATTTCATCTAAATGCTTAGTCATCCCCTCCGCAATCTTAGTGACAGCAACTTTAGCTCCATCCAAAATCTTCCCCTCCTCAACAACTCCCAACTCCCAACTCCCAACTCCCAACTCGAGAACTGCAAGTTTATCCTGCATTTCTCGCGTCATCTCTTCACTCAAAATCACCGGAGCATACTTCTCCAACGTCTCACACATCCTCATCCCAAGCTCCGTAACCTCAATACTCTTCTCTCTGGCATACCCTCGAGAATAAAGCGTCTCAATAATATTTGCCCGAGTTGCCTTCGTCCCTAAATTTCTCTTCTCCAGCTCTTTAACTAAACTGGCAGCCGAATATCTTCTAGGAGGCTTCGTCTCCTTCTCCTCAGTTCTAATCTCCAAGACATCAACCTCCCCATCTATAGTCGGAATCTTCGCCTCCTTAGTTCCATGCGGATAAACATTCATCCAACCTTTCTTTTTTATCTGAGTCCCATTCGCACTAAATCCAAGCCCACCAACCCTAACAGCGACCCTCTTCCTATCCAATATAGCCGATTCACAAAAACAACTGATAAACCGTTTCACAATCAAATCATAAATCTTCTTATCTCTCTCCGGAATCTTAACTTTCTCACCAGTTGGATAAATAGCAGGATGCGCAGGGTCCTTTTTCTTCCCCTGAGTAGGTTTACTATTGACAACATACTTAACAGCGGTAGTATGTTTTTTCAACCTCTTCAGAATTTTACCATAACCAATTGACTCATCATATTCCTGACTAGAAGTCCTCGGATAAGAAATCGCACCAGCCAAATACAAACTCTGCGCACTCTTCATCGTCTGAGAAGGAGTAGAACCACAGTTCTTATAAGCCTCAGTCTGAAGCGTAGTCAAATCAAACGGGACAGGAGCAGGCATTTCTTTCTCGATAACAGTAGTCTTAGCCTCACCCTTCTTTCCCTGCAAATGCTTAAACTTCAAAAGTTCCGACTCCTTAAAAATATCTTTAGGATACTTAACCTCCAACTTCTGCCCTCCAATATCCTTCACCTGCAAAAACACATTCCAATAAGGCTCGCTCTCAAATGCCTCAATCTCACGCTCCCTATCAACTATAATCTTCAAAGCAGGCCCCTGCACTCGACCAATAGACAAAATCCGAAACGTTCCAGTAGATGAAAGAGCCTTCATCAAACCCCGCGACAAATTAATACCATAAAACCAATCCAAATAATGCCGAGTCTCACCCGAAACAGCAGCGCCCCAATTAAGGTCAGGTAACAAATTCTTAAAAGATTCTTCAAGCGCTTCCTTAGTGAGTAAGGAAAACTTCATCCTCTTAGCGTTCTTTTTTTTCGCAACAAAACGCACAACATTCCAACCAATAACCTCACCCTCAACATCAAAGTCCGTAGCAACAATAAACTCCTTCGACTCTCTAACTAACTTTCTTAAAACAGTCAAATACTTCTTGGTAAAATCATTCTTCTTCTTCCTCCCACTAGGAAACCAATCAACCTCAAAATTAGGAAACGGACCCCGAGCCGCAATCTGCTGAACCCCAAACAAATGCCCAACCGCACAACCAACAAGATACCTCTGACTCCCCTTATAAAATTCATAATACGAAACCTTGTCCTTGTTCGTAATCTTCTCATCCGTAGCTCCGCTTAAAGCCGCAGCAATCTTCGCAGCCGCTGCAGGTTTCTCTGTGATAATCAATATTGCATCTTTTGCCATGTTATAGATTATCCAGAGGAGACTTTATATTTTTAATTGATGCTTGAGATATATGAGTATAGATTTGAGTAGTTTTAATATCAGAATGTCCAAGTACTTTTTGTATAATTCGTAAATCAGTTCCAGCTTCAAGTAAATGCGTAGCAAAACTATGTCGGAGCAAATGAGGATAAACTCGTTTTTTAATCCCAGTTTTCTTAGCAGCATTTTTCAAAATAACCTGAATAGTTTTAGTCGTCAATTTTCCCCCACGGTTAGAAGCAAACAAATAACTCTCTTCAGAAATATTCATAAAACTCTCCAGCTCTTCTTTCATCGAACTCGGTATTTTCACAAACCTATCCTTACGCCCCTTCGCCATTTTAACATGAATCAATTCCTCTTCAAAATTCACATCTCCCTTTTCCAAAGCGACAACTTCAGAAACCCTTAGCCCGCACCCATAAAGAACTTTCATTATCAAAACATGCTTAATATTCCGAGTATTATCAATCAATTGTTTGATTTCCTTAATAGTTAAGATGTTTGGAAGAGGTTTATTCTTTTTTATCGTAGGCAATTTTAGATCTTGCCTTAAAATATTTTCAAAAAAGAATTTAATTGCGAACATGTCTTTTGCTACACTTGATGGGTTCTGCCTTTCTAGCTGCTCAGCGATATATTCTCTTACAATCTTTTCATTAAGACCCCTTCCTTCAGAATATTCAATAAATTTACCCACAGAATACAAATAACTCTTAATTGTTTTTCTAGAATAATTTCTAATTTTAAGCTCTTGCTCCAATTTAACAAGCAATCCGTTCATTTTAAAATAAATACTTTATTATTTAAAAAGTTCTGTAAACATCCCAAAATAGTATCTTTTACGAACATTTATTCGCAGTACACCTTGTTAAGTCGAATAAAAACAGCACATTTTCCCACCCAAAGAAGCGCGCTTAATTTTTCTTTTCGAAAAATAGATAGCTAAAAATCAAAGATTTTAGAAAGTTATATAACCTATCAAAACTAAGAAGAATTATGGCTACAACCATCAGAAAAGCAACAATGAAGGATTTGAAGAAAATTCAAGAATTAAATCTAGAATTATTTAAAAAAGAAAAGAAAGAATACGACTCCTTATTAGATTTAGATTGGGTTCTTGGAAAAGATGGAATTGAATACTACAAAAACCGAATTTCCAAAGATAATAGTTGTGTTTTGGTTTCTATTGTTGATGGTAAAATTGTGGGATATTTGTGTGGAGAACTTGGTAAGACAGGGGCTTACAGACGTTTGTCAAAAGTTATTCCTGCTTACTTAGAAACTATTTTTATTTTAGAAGAATTTAGGTCTAAGAAAATTGGGAAAAAGTTATATGATAAGTTTATTGAATGGTGTAAAACAAAAAATGTTAGCAAGGCGATGTTGGATGTTTCTACGAAAAATAAATTAGCAATAAAATTTTATCGGAAAAACAAGTTTGTAGATTATTCATTGACATTAGAAACAGATTTATAGACAATTAATTTTTACAAACAATAAACCTTAAAACTCCTCTTTCTATCTAATTCTATGAATAATCAAAGAGTGGCTATTTTTATTGACGGAAGTAATCTTTATCACAACCTAAGAAGATTTGATATAAAAACAAGATTTGAAGATATCATAAAAAGAATTGAAACAAAGAGAGAAATTGTAGATATTTTTTATTATACGGCCTTGTTGGATAAATCAATAGATGAGAAAAAATACAAAGACCATAAAAGATTTTTAGATAAGATTAAGATAATTCCTAATTTTAATATAGTTTTATGCAATTTAAGAAAAATTGTTTTGCCCGATGGCTCTGTTGATTTTTCAATAAAAGGCGACGATGTTTATTTAGCAACAGATTTAATTAAAGGTTCTTATGAAAATTTATACGATATTGCCATAATTGTCTCAGGAGATGCAGATTTTATTCCTGCAATAAATCTTGTTAGAAAGAATGGCAAAAAAGTGATTAATGCTTTCTTTCCAAAAAGTTCTTCATATCAATTAAGGAATTGTTGTGATGGTTCAATAAATCTCAAAAAAGCATTAAATAAAAAGTAGTCCCAATGTGGCGAACCACACGGGACAGTTATTAATATTATTATATTTCTAAACTTTAAAAATCCTTCGGTTGTCTAATTTTCACCCTTCGTGGCGACTTACTTTTTAGAAAAAAGTAAGCAAAAAGCGTGCGCTTCCCACCCTAAGATAGGAGATTTAAATTTTCTTAACGCAGAAGAAAAAACTCCTTCGCTTCGCTCGGTAACGCCTTGCAGGCTCTCGCTTCATTTCATTACGCTCCCACGACTTAACAGGGGATAAAGAGGAATTTCTTGCAGAAATTCCCCAAATTCTTCTTCCAGCTCGAGCCTGTGAGGTTCCGCTCCAGTCTCGAGGTCAGAAGAACTTCCATTATCCCCGATGTTAAATCGAATTTTTTCTTCTGCTAAAAATTTAAATCTCCAATCAATATTTCCCACCCCCGACGGAAGCGCGCTAGTCCTACGGACAAATAGTTTTTGACTTTATCAAAAATAGAAAAACTTCTTTTATCCAACCAACGAAAACCTCACGAAATTAAAATTTCGCATAACCAAGGATAAAAGGCTTCGCCCAAATTTTTCTAATTTATCCTGGCACCTTCACTAAGCTATTAATTTTCACTCACGCATCATTAGATAAATAAAACTTTGAATGAAAACGATCGCCCCACTAATTATCAATGTTCCGCTTGCCCCAATACTGACAAACAAAATCCCAGCAATAAAAACCCCTATAGAATTCGCAATATAAGAATTAATACTTCCAACAGAACCCAAGGAAGCCCTAATTTTAGAATCCGCTATATAATGTCCTGCGCTATCTCCCACAATTTCAGCAATTCCAACTGAAATATTAACCAAAGCCATAATGATAATTGCATAAATAATTCCCGATGAAAATCCAAATAACACAATGATAAAACTAGATATCATAAATATAAAGAACAAATAAGACCCAAAATTTTTAGAAAAATTAATCTTTTTTAGAATTAATATAACCGATAATGAAACTACAGCAAAAATACTATTTAATCCTGAAAAATGTTCCGAACTTAATCCTAAAACCTCAACAAACATTAAAGGTACTCCAATCCAAAATATTCCCCAACCAACACCTCCAATAAAATCTCCTAACATTTTAACCCTATTATTTCGTCCAGTTTTACCAAAAATAAATTTATAGGATTCCTTGGCTTTAATTAAAGATTTCATTAAAAAATGATTTGGAATACTTTCAGGTTTAAAGTTTCTTTCTTCTCCAAACTTCCACATAGCAAAAAATAAAATCCAATACATTACACTTCCCACCAACCAAATTAATCTAAAATTAATTCCAATTATAAAAAGACCAATTAAGCCACCAAGAATAAACCCTCCTTTTTGAAACAGGAATCCTTTTGAGGTTAACCGAACAATACCATTTTTATTTTTTGCAACCTTTAGGTTATCGACTATCCAAGCACTTCCCGCTCCTGTATTAAATGTCCATGCAATTTCTGCAGTAATCCAAAAAATAGAAATCAGCCAAAAATTTGAAACTAAAAATATCCCTAAATAAGAGATACCAAACAAGAAAAAACAAATAAGCAAGGATTTTTTCCTGGAATCATAATCAGCAACTGCTCCCGTAGGAAATTCCATGAAAACGGCTATCAGGCTTGAAACTGCGAAAAGAGTTGTAATCCAAAGCACAGGGATACCAATAGAAATAAAATAAAGTAAAGCCATTGTCATAATCAATGTCCTTCTTATTCCTACAGCAAACTTCATTCCTGCCCAAATTGCAACGACTCTTTTTTCCCAAGAAGTATTTTTATTTTTCATCGGACTATAATCTTAATTAAGGTTTCTACATTATAAATATATCGTGAAGTGCCCATTTTCTTTTTAGAAAAAAGTAAGCAAAAAACGCGCGCTTCCCACCCCAAGATAGGAGATTTAAATTTTCTTAACGCAGAAGAAAAAACTCCTTCGCTTCGCTCGGTGCCGTCTTGCAGACTTTCGGCATAAATGCCTCACACGACTTAACAAGGGATAAAGAGGAATTTCTTGCAGAAATTCCCCAAATTCTTCTTCCAGCTCGAGCCTGTGAGGTTCCGCTCCAGTCTCGAGGTCAGAAGAACTTTCCTTATCCCCGATGTTGCTTGGCTTCGCCCAAATTTTAATTTTTCTTTTCTTCCCACCCTAACGATACGAGAGATAAGCCCGCGTCCTTCGGACAAATAGCTTTTGTCTTCGACAAAATAGAAAAACTTCTTTTATCCGACCAACGAAAATCAAACCACGAAATTAAAATTTCACATAACCAAGGATAAAAGGTTCGTTTCACTCACGCAAATTTTTCATTAATATGGGAGTTCCCAATCCTTCGGATAATTTGTTGGCTTCGCCTAGAATTATTTATTTTCAATCATTCCAGAAAAGGTTTGACAATTCTTTAGCTTTTTCACTGGAGAACCAAATCCGGGAATAAATCTCCAAAAATTAAGATTTTTATATCTTATTTCAACTTCTCTACAAATCTCAAAATTATTTTTATATTTTACATAATATTCCGCCGTATCAATTTCTTTATTTTCTATTTCGTAGGGAAATTGAATTTTATCTAAATCTTTTTCTGAATAAAATCCGATATTATTTCCGTTAATGTAAAAAAGGGTTTTAACCGAAACTTCTTCATTCAAATTTGTTCCATTTAGCATGGTAGAAATATTTGTTATTGTATTTTTTCCTGCAAGTTGTCCATAATCTCCAGAAATAGTCAAATTGCCTAGCCATAAATTTCCTATTTCTTTTTGCCTTGAATAATCATCATAAGTAATTATACCAAATCCTACAATGATTAGTGTAAGTATTAAAATTAGCCAAACCTCTAAAGGAATGTTAATTGATAGTTCTGCCTTTTTATTTCTCATATTTTTATAAATCAAGCAAGGTTTTTAAAGTTGTTTTTCTCTATTAAAATAGAATGTCGAGCAAAAAACAAAATGATAATACTTGGAAAATAATTGCAGGTGTTGCAGTAGGTGCTTTAGTTTTAGTTTTAATATTTTTCTCTCTAGGAAATTTTAATAATAGTTCATCTGAAAAGGAGCAAGAAGAAAATAGTTTTACTTATGAATGTAAATTCGCTTTAATTAATGGACAATTTGGCGGAACTACTGGAGAAGATGCAATTATTTGTAAATTTAGGAATGAAGGAAATGAGCCAGCAGAAGCATGTTTTAATGTCCAAGAAGTAAAAATTGATGGAGCTGTAGAAACAATTATTGCAGAATATAAAAATATTTGTTCAGGAGTTGTTGACTCATGGACTTATAGTAAAACCTCTACAAGTTATAATCCTTGGAGTGAAGAAAAATATATTTATGAACCCCAAACGTATAGAGTTTTTGAAGATGAAGATTGTTGGGCAATAGGCAAAAATGCAGATAGCTGGGATTGTAATATGGAAGGAAGCGAGAGAGAGATACAATATATTATTAGAGCAGAGCAAATAAGTTAATCCTAATAATCTTCTTTTAGAAAAAGAAGGCAAAAAGGAACTCCCCATTTTCTTTTTAGAAAAAAGAAACAAAAAGCGGGCTTATCTCTCAAATATATTGGTCGTCCCACCGTCCTCCCCCAACCTGAAAAGAAAAATTAAAACTCTGCGTCGCTTCACTCCTTGCCACGCCTTGCAGGCTCTCACTTCGTTCGGGTCAAGCAACAACAGTTATGAGGAAATTCCCTGCGACAATTTCCCAAATTAATTTTACGAGGTCACTTCGTTCCACTCTGTAAAATTAACTCCTCATAACCAAATGTTATATCTCCAAAATCTTCCCCTTCCGCCCGACCTGTACAACCTTAGTCTTACCAATCTTGTCCTCAATTCCTTCAGCCTCATGAATATGCGCAGCAATCAACAAGTCAGGCTTAAACTCATCAACAGCCTTCCTCACAATTTCGTCCCCAGGAACACCAGAAAACTCCGCCAACGTACCCTCAGCATGCAAATGCGAAACCAAAATTCGCTTCTTATCTTTCATCCTAGAAAAATTCTTCTTAATCAAACCCAAATCCTTATCCTCCAACTCGAGCTTCCAATTCCCACTTCCAATTCCAGCAATACCAACGCCACCATAACTAACATAATAACCATGAAGATTCTTGCCCTTACTAAGTCCATCTATGTCAACATCAAAATCCAAATTTCCAGGAACAAATACAACTTTCTGCCCATTTTTCACAAACGGCTTCAAAATACCTTCCCCTTCCCCTTCATACCCATGAATATCCCCAGCCAAAACAACCAAGTCAACCTTAGATTTTTTCCCTTTGGCAGCTAACTTTTTCGCAACATCCAAGTCCCCATGCAAGTCCCCAGCAGCAAGAATCTTCAACTTTCTATTTACCATAACATCAACAACCCACAATTTTTTAAATACCTTCCCCTCAACCTTACTATGGCAAAGAAAGGATACGACTTCAAGGAAGCAGAACCAAGATTAATGCAGCTCTGGCAAGATAAAAAAATCTACAAATTCGATTCAGACGACACAACAACAAAAATCTTCTCATTCGACACACCTCCTCCAACAGTATCCGGCGCACTTCACATGGGACACGCATTCGGCGACGCACAACAAGATTTCATAGCTCGTTTCAAAAGAATGCGCGGCTTCAACGTCCTAAACCCATTCGGCACAGATAATAATGGATTGCCAACCCTAAGATTAGTAGAAAAAGAAAAAGGCATCAAGGCTTCCGATATGACAAGAACAGAATTCATCGACATCTGCCTAAAAGCAATCAAGGAAGAATACGTTCCAGGATTCCTAAAAGATGCAAAACGCCTCGGTACCTCAGCAGATTGGGAGTTATTTTATTCAACAATAGATGCACGTTCAAGAAGAATATCACAAAAATCATTCATTGACCTCTACAAACAAGGGAGAGAATATCGAACCAAATGCCCCTCATTATGGTGCACAACCTGTCAAACAACAATTGCCCAAGTAGAACTCGAAGACGAAACAAAACAATCGACATTCAACGATATCACATTCAAATTGGACAATAAAGACCTAACAATCGCAACAACAAGACCAGAACTCCTACCAGCCTGTGTCGCAATCTTCGTAAACCCAACAGACAAAAGATACAAAGAACTAGTAGGAAAGTCTGCAACAGTTCCTCTATTCAATTTTCAAGTACCAATCATGACAGACGAAAGAGCCGACCCAGAAAAAGGCTCCGGTGCCGTAATGTGCTGCACCTTCGGAGATCAAACCGACATGGAGTGGCAAAAACAATACAACCTAGAAATCAAAGAAGCAATATCTCCAGATGGCAAAATGACAAAACTAGCAGAAAAATATTGCGGACTAAAAGTAGCAGAAGCAAGAAAACAAATCATAGAAGATCTAAAAAAAGCAAAACTCCTAACAAAACAAGAAACAATAACCCACGACGTCAATGTTCATGAAAGATGTCAGACCCCAATAGAATTCATCAACTCAAAACAATGGTTCGTAAAATACCTCGACATCAAAGACGACATGATAAAATGGGGCCTAGATGTGAAGTGGCATCCAGATCATATGAAGCACAGGTATACCAACTGGGTCAAAGGATTAAAGTGGGACTGGTGTATCTCAAGACAAATCCCATTCGGAATCCCATTCCCAGTATGGTACTGCAAAGAATGTGACGAACCAATAATGGCAGACGAGTCTCAATTGCCAGTAGATCCTCTAGAAGATTCCCCTCCAGTACAAGAATGTCCAAAGTGTAAATGCAAAAAATTCACACCAGAAGAAGATATTATGAACACATGGGCAACCTCAGCACTTACACCAGATATTACAAAAGACCTACTAAAAGACACACCAATTTACAACAAAATAAAAGATAAGCCATTTTCAATAAGACGAAACGGCCACGACATAATAACATTTTGGGACTTCAATTCAGTTGTAAAATCTCAACTACATCACAAACGAAATCCATGGGAAGAGTTAATGATAAACGGCTGGATGCTAGGTAAAGATGGAAAAAAAATGTCAAAGTCAAGAAACAATGGAATATCTCCACAAGAAACAGTAGAAGAACACGGAGCCGATGTTCTGAGATATCTTTGTGCAGCAGCAAAACTCGGAGATGACATCGCATTTCCAGAACAGGAATTAATCAAAGGAAAAAAACTAATCAACAAACTCTACAACGCCTCGAAATTCGTATTCATGAATTTAAAAGATTACAAAGATGAAAAACCAAAGCAATTAGAGAAGATAGACGAAGAATTTCTAAAACATCTAGATAACTTAATAAGTCAAGTAACAAAATATTTCGAAGCATACTCCTACTCTCACGCAAAAGAACTAACCGAAAGATTTTTCTTCGATGACTTCGCAAACGACTACATAGAAATCGTAAAGAAAAGAATTTACAATGAAACGGGCGACAAAAAAATATCCGCACAATACACACTAAAAAAATCCCTATTGACAATTCTAAAACTCTTCGCCCCAATAATGCCATTTGTCACAGAGGAAATTTACCAAACATATTACAAAGAACAAGAATCAATCCACATAACCGAATGGCCAGAACTAAAAGAAAACTCCGAACCCTCAATTCCATTCCAAGGCTTCCAAGAGATACTCTCCAAAATAAGACAAGAAAAAACAACAGCACAAAAATCAATGAACTCAGAAATAACTTTAACCCTAGAAAAAGAAACCATTGCAAATCTAGAAGCAATGACAGAAGACTTAAAATCAGTAACTGCCGCATCCGAAATCAAAGAAGGCGACTTCAAAGTAGAATTCAACTGACACCAACTTTAATAAACAATTTTTACATACTTATACTATGAACGAAGCACAAAAATACGAACTAGAAACCCAAGTCGAAGAACTAGAATCCTACCGTGGTCGCCACACCGAACTAATCACAGTCCTAATTCCAGCTGGCACAACTCTAACCCAAGTGACCAAGCAACTAGAAGACGAAAAAGGAACAGCAACAAACATTAAATCCACTGCAACAAGAAAAAACGTAATCGCCTCACTCGACCGAGCAGTACGAAAACTAAAAGAGATAGGAAGAACGCCACCTAACGGACTAGCAGTCTACGCCGGAAACGTCACACTAGCCGACGGAAGAGAATCCTTAGAAGTATGGGCAATCGAACCACCAAAAAAACTCAAAATCAAAATCTATAGATGCGACCAAACATTCGTAGTAGAACCATTAAAAGAAATGCTAGAAACCGACGAGGTTTACGGACTTCTAATTATCGAAAGAAACGAAGCTTCAATCGGAATCCTCGACGGTAAACACATTAGACTCCTCCAACATATGACATCTGGAATACCAGGCAAAACAAAATGCGGAGGACAATCTGCACAACGTTACGCAAGAATAAGAGAGTCAGCAGCAAAAGAATTCTTCAAAAGAACTGCAGAGCACATGCGAACACATTTCTGGGACAATAAAAAACTCAAAGGAATCCTAGTCGGAGGACCAATTCCAACAAAAGACGAATTCCTGAGTCAAGGTCAATTACTAACACAACTAAAGGAAAAGGTAATCGGAGTAAAAGACATCGGAGGAACAGGAATGCACGGACTCCACGAACTAGTCGAAGCCTCAGAAGATTTACTAGCCGAACAAGAAATGACAAAACAACGACAAATTCTAGATCTCTTTTTTGAAAAATTAGCAAAAGAACCAAACAAAGTATCATACGGCCAAGCAGAAGTAGAAGATCGTCTAACACGAGGAGCCGTAGATAAGCTAATCATCTCAAAATCCCTTCCAATAGAAAAAGTAAAAGAGATGGAAAAATTAGCAAAATCCTCATCGACAGAAATATACATAGTAACAAATGAAACCGCAGAAGGCGTCCAGTTCGACAATTTAGGCGGCATAGCAGGACTTCTAAGATTCGAAATACACGATTAATACATTCCAGGATATAAATAATTATAAACTATTTATGACAAAATTTAATATGAACAAGCAAGATGCACCCATAATAGAAAAAACATACACAATAGAATTCAGCAAAGAATCATTGGAAAAGATATCAAGAGGGCAAAGAATGTTAGGGTCTCATTTCTCTAAAGAAAAAGATGAGATATATGGAGCAATAAAACCTGGAGATACTATACATCTAAAAGAAGAGAATGGTCCAGTCATTGCAAAAGCGATAGCGGAAAATATCAGATTCTATCCTTACCTAGATGAAGAAAAAATAATATCCATGAAATACACCCACAATCATGCTCTTTTAGACGACAGGTATCTAAGTAGAAATTCTCTTCTAGAAGACGATGCTTTTTGGAATAAAGTAAAAACATCAAGATACGCAACTCTATTTACCATAAAGAACGTAGAAAAGTTATCTAAAATTTAAGGTAATATAAAGTAGACTTAAATTCGAAATACACGACTAATCCAAACTAAGTTCCATCAGGTCTAACTAACTTTCCCCTCATATCTCGCCAAATCAATTTATTCTCCGCAACCTTCCTCTTGTGAACTTCCATCAACTCCTCTGTCTTCCTAAGCCTATTATTCAAAATCCTCTCCCTAGCTCCGACCTTAACTATATCATTTTCATCCATCAATTCCCCAGCCTCCTTCATTTTCTCCTTAACCAGCCTCATCTTCTCCTGCCTCTGTAACTCAAACGCCCGACTTTCTTCCCTCAATATCTTCTCCTTATCCTGCAACTCCTTCAACTTAGCATCATACTTAGAAATCATCTCATCCTTCAACTTCTCCCATTTCCCAGCAAAAGACCTCTCCAGCATCTCAACTTTCTTCTCGTGCTTTTCTCTCAACTCATCCGCTTCTCTCTTTAGCTCCCTCTCCGCAACAAGCCTCAACTCAGCCTCTTCCCGCTTCAACTCCTCATCAGCCCTAGCCTTCAACTCCATCTCTTTTTGCCTTAGCTCCTCCTTCATACGAACCTTCAACTCCATCTCCTCTTTCCTCAACTCCTCATCAGCCCTAATCTTCAACTCCATTTCCTTCCGCTTCAACTCCTCATCAGCACGAGTCTTCAACTCATCCTCCTTCCTTCTTAACTCCTCATCAGCACGAATTTTCAAACTCATTACCTTCTCATTCAACTTCCCCTCCGCCCGAGTTTCCAATTCCGCACTCTTCCTCCTCAACTCCTCATCAGCCCTAGCCTTCAACCCAGCTCCCTTCTGCCCCAACTCTCCCTCAGCACGAACTTCCAACTCCGCAGCCTTCATTTTCAACTCCCCCTCCAATCTAATTTTTAAGTCATCTTCCTCTTTCCTCAACTCCTCATCAGCCCTAACCCTCAACTCCATCTCCTTCCGCTTCAACTCCTCATCAGCCCTAACCCTCAACTCCATCTCCTTCCGCTTCAACTCCTCTTTCGATCTAGCTTCCATCTCCACAGCCTTCCTCTTTAGCTCCCCCTCCAATCTAACCTTCAACTCCACCTCTTTCTTTCTTACCTCTTCATCAGCCCTAACCTTCAACTCCATTTCCCTCTGCCTTAATTTACCATCAGCCCTAACCTTCAAATCTACCTCCTCTTTTCTTATTTTTTCCTCTGTGCGAAATTCCACCTCCTTCTCTTTCTGCCTCAACTCCTCATCAGCCCTAGCCTTCAACCCAGCTCCACTTTGACTCAACTTCCCCTCCGCCCGAGCTTCCAATTCTGCAGCCTTCCTCTTTAACTTCTCATTAGCAATAATCTCCACTTCCTTCTCCTTCCTCTTCAACTCTTCATCAGCCCTAACCCTCAACTCCACTTCCTCTCGCCTCAACTCCTCATTTGCCCTAGTCTCCAATTCCACAGTCCTCCTCTTCAACTCCTCATCAGCCCTAACCTTCAACCTAGCTTTATACCTCCCTCTAACCGCAGTCTTTTCCGAATCAAACTTAGCATCCAACTCAGCATTAAACTTCTCATCAACTTCTTTCTGCAAAGAACGCTCCACTTTCCTCTCATATTTCTTCTTAAAAGCATCAACTAATTTCCTTTTCTTAATATCAAATTCCCTAACTAAATTCTCATGCTTTCTATGATAATTCGCCTTCCTCTTATGCAAATCATCCAAAGCAGAAGCATTAGAATCAACAGTCCTCTTCCTAGCATTTCTCCTAACCGCACCCTTAAGAGACTCCACCTTATCAACCAACTCCTTCAAACCTTTAACAACTTTAGATTTCTTCCGCCTCTTCGGCTTATATTTATTATCAATCTTCAACCTAAGCGACTTCATCTCTCTTTCAATCACGGGCACATCAGAAATATTCTTCAACTTCGACCTAATATTCCGTTCATCCTTAGAAAATCCACGAGTATCCAAATCATTAAGCTCACTTTCCAACTCTTTTAACCTATCAACACCTTTCTCAAAAATCTCCAAATCCCTCTTCAGCCGAGCAGGACTCTTTTCTATCACCTTCACTTTTTTCACCATAACACTCCCTTAAATAAGTAGTTTATTCTTTTAAATTTATAGGTTATATCCTTCCTTCCTGTGCCCTTTTACACTTTCCTTAAGATTCTTTTTCACCCCAAGACCAGAAATCTCCTCAATATTATATCCCTGCTTCTTCCACTCTTTCAACTTCCGAGAAACTTCACTTTCCTTCTTCGCCTTCCTTAAACCCTTCACAACCTTAAGCCGAGCTCTATAAATTTTCCTAATAGCCATAATCTTAGCCCTATGCTTAGCCCGAATCTCCTTTAACACAGTCCCCTTTTCTCCACCCTTGGTCTTCACCCTCCCCTCCTTCTTAATCACAACATCAACATTCTTATTGACCTCCCTCCGATAATCCCTCTGCAACTCCATCAAAACATCATCTCTTCTTTTTGTATAATAAACAATAAAAAAAATCAGACCAATCAAAGCGATAACAATACCAAACATAAAAAAATCTCCCTCAATATCATAAAACATCTTACCTCGAACCTCAAAGAAATAGCTACTAGTCCCAACAGAATCCTTATACTTAACAACAGAACTAAACACATAGTCCCCAGCTTCAGCATCTTTCGGAATTGCAACAACCTTCGTATTCAACAACTGACTCTCAACCGCAATATTCTCCTCATCAGAAAAAAGAACTTTCCCATCCAAACTCCTAACAAAATAAGTAACCTCAATATTCTCAAGCCCAATATTCTCCAAATTAAAAAGCTTATTCTCAACAACCAGACTCTTTCCACTATAAACATTCACATACTCCAACGGAACATTAATATTCCCATCAAACAAAATCTCCTCACTCTCAACCTCCATAATAATAGGAACCTCAAATTCTTCCCCACTAGACAAAACTAACTTCCCAAAATAAACTCCAGCCTCCAAACCCTCACTATCAAACAAAACCTCAACATCCCGCTCCTCACCCTCTCCAAGAGAAAACATAGCTTCACCTATCCTAATAAAATCAAGATCACTCTCCACCCTAAAATCATTATATCCATAACTAGTCACACCAAGCAATTTAGAAGCGTTCTTCCCCTCTGCAACAACTACCTTCAATAACGCATTATTAACATCAAAACTTTTCTCATCTCCAAGAAAAGAAACATCAAAATAAAAAAAACCACCAACACCAATCAACAAAATAAAAACCAAAGCCAACACACCATACTTCTTCATACCAGAACCAATCATATTCATTTTTTATACTTTCTTATCCTCTTTAATCTACCAAGTACAACAGCAACAATTAAAACCATAACCAACACCACACCAACAAAAAATATCGTCGCAACATTCATCCTAAATATACCAAGAATCGACTCATCAAGAACTTCAAACTGAGAGGAAGCCGAAGCAAACCCACCAAGATAAATCATCTCAGTCGCCAAGACATAATCCCCATTACTAAGCTGTTCCGTAGAAAACTCCTTAACAAAAGACATCGGACCACCAACATAAAAAGTCTCACTACTCTCCGAATAAATCTTCCCCTTAAAGTCCCGAGTATTATACCGCAATGTTATATCAATACCCCTCTCTCCAATAGGCAACAAATCAATCTGCACTCTAACATCCTCATTATTCTCAATCGTCGAATCCAAAATAGTAGTCGAAACATCAAAAATAGTTTCCTTACTCTGAGTATTAATAGACACAGGAATCTCCGAACGAACTCCATCAATCATCATAATAATATACCCAACAAAAACTCCCAAACTATCAGGCGCAATCACATCAAATTCAATACTAACATCCTCTCCTCCCTTCAAAGAAACACTCCCCTCTCTCAAAACAACAAACTCCGAAAAAGGTATCATCTCTCCATCAGGCCCTTCAATATCTTCTCCCTCAATACTAAACAAAACTTCAACTTCCTCATCTCCCTCATTCCTAAGACTAAACTCCCGATTCTTCTTATCCCCAATAACACTCCGAACTCTCAAACTCCCACTATCAACATCCAACTCAACTTTCTTACTCGGCATCACCGAAGCACTAGCACCTCCACCACCACCCCCGCCCCCAGAAGCAGCTTCCTCTTCAGCAGCAACACTAACCCTAAACGAAACATTCATACTAGCATTCAAATTCAAAGCCTCGTCAAAACAATAAAACCTCACATTATAACCTCTATTCGACAAACTCTTAACCGCAATAAAATCCATAGAAAGTTCCCCAGCAGTCATACTAAAATTTGTCACACCAGAATCCAAAGAATAACTACAAACAGAAACTTCATTCGTAGTCACATTTAAAAAAACATTCGCGCTACCATAACTCACACCAGCACTAGGGCTATTAACACTCACCTCAGGCGCAATAAAATCTCCTCCCAAAGAACCAAGCTCCCCATCCCCAACAGCAGCAACCCTCATCTCTCCATCCCCAACAAATCCAACTCCACCCTCAAAATCAGAAGCCAAAACAAAATTAAGTCCAATAAAAAATAACACTATCAAAAAAACACATTTCTTCATTTCAACAAATAAAAACCTCCACTCCCGAAATCGTGAATCCAAAGGATTCACTTAAAACCCCCAACCCCCAACCCCCAACCCCCAACTGTAACATCTCTGATGTTACTCCCCCCTCCCCAACAAACCCAACCATACTCTCAGCATCCAATCCACTAACCAATCCAATGAAACATACAAAACACAAAACACAAATCCCTCTTTTCATCTTAATTATCTCAGCCATTTTATACTTTTACAGAGCGGCAATCGAAACTACACCATTTGAAGCGATTGAATTATCGGAACCTCCGCCATATACCTTAATATAAATACTCATAGCTCTAGTTACATCTGCATTATTAGTGACCTGAATCTTGAAAGCATTACCCGTATAGTCGGCGAAAGTAACAGTCTGTGCATACGTATAATCCGTGCCAATCGTAGTAAAACTAGGTGTCCCGGCGTTAAGCTCATAAAATCTTTTAGCAAAAACCCTTCCAGCATTGCCACTGGGATTCTCCCCAGATATAACAAACTCAACAAAACCCTGAGCATAATTATCCGGCAACGTAATCGCCGCGACATCCACAGCGGAAGTTCCAGATATCGCCTTTGAGAAAGCAATTTCCTGATAAAGTGGTTGCGCGGTAGTAGTACCATTGCTATCATAAATACCCTTAGTCCCCTTCACATCGAAGGTAGATGTAGGCGCAGTCGTCCCAATCCCGACGTTGCCGCTACTATCTATTCTCATACGTTCAGTTGTAGCAGCACCATCATTTCCATCATTCGTATAAAAAATTAAATCTCCTTTTTCATCATCTCCTGTGCTATCATGACTCCCTTGAATCTTTGCTAAAATACTAACTTCTCCCCCAGATTGCCTACCTTGAAATCTTATCTGTGATTCTCGACCAGTATCCGAATCTTCTGTTGCTGTATTTTCAAGAGTTAGATATGGTCCAGACCCTTCTACATGAAATAATGTATCCGGCGCCACCGTCCCAATCCCAACGTTGCCAGCTCCATAACCATTTATATAACTATTACCATTTGAATCGAATTTAGTTACAGTAGTATCCAATCTATTTTTAATTTCCAACACCATATTAGCATCAGAATTAGCAGCCCCCATAATAATAGAACCGTCACCCACCCTAAATGAACCAGTCGTTGCACTAGCCTCGCCACCCCAGACTTCCAACTTCGCACCCGGCGCCGTCGTCCCAATCCCAACATTCCCCGCCATATCAATTCTCATTCTTTCTGTTTCAGTAGCGCTACTGTCTGGAGTTGTTAAAAAAACAAGACGAGTAGGTCTATCAGCAGTAGCCCATGTATCATCTGCTTCAAATAAAATCATTTTCTCTACCCCCTCACTTCCTCCTCCCCATATTGCACCCAAATCATCCCCCGCTGCACTTGCAGAACCTTTATTATTTCTCATATAAATTTGGGGTCCTGTAGAATCTGCAGCAGTATTTTCAATCATTAAAGTAGGTTTTGAACTAGCAGAAGATGAAATATGTAAATTACTTGTCGGATCAGTCGTCCCAATCCCCACATTCCCATCCTTATCAATCCTCATCCTCTCCGCATTGTCATCAGCAGATACTCCCGCAGCCGTATGGAATGCCATTGCCCCACCAATAGAATTTGAAGCCGGAGCAGCATCATCCACTTCAACTATAATACGACCAACCATAGTATTCGCATTCGCTCCATCAGCAGCCCCAAACCTAATATCACCTATAATATCATTATCTTGAACTATTGTATAAGTCCCGACAGAGGCACTTCTAGAACGACTAAAGGCCAACATTGCACCATGAGTATCAGCAGATCTCCAAGCTGCTAACCCAAGATTCAATGGACCAAGAGCATTAACTTGCAAATTAGGACTTTCCCCACCCATATTATATGCTGTCGTTCCTGCTATGAGTACTTTACCACTACTATCTATAGCTAATTTTGTAGCAGTTGGCTGATGAGTACTATCTGCACTAACCCTTATTTCTAATAACCCATTGGCAGCACTATTCGCGACAAATCCCCATCTTCGAGAAGCTGCATTTGGAGAACTTAATTTATTATGTAAATATAGAGCAACGGCATCAGAATTAGCAGTACCAATATTAACATTTCCATTAACCCCATCCCATGCGGGAGCTATAACACTTAAACTTGTACTCGGACTCGTCGTCCCAATCCCGACGTTGCCGTCTGAATTGATACGCATATTTTCCTGCATATTACCAGTAACACTCGCTAAATTATTTGTGTAAAATGCCATGTAAGTATCCCAACTACTGGCTTCACGTCCAAATCCAATAGCAGCACCTCCCGCTGTTGCTGGATAACCAGCAGTATAAGCATTATAGGTAATCGCTGACCCAGTAGAACCTGCTCCAAGTCCTTCAATATTTATCCTATTTGCTCCATAATCATTTACATTATCAATAGTTCCTGAAGTTGCAGTAACTTTAACATCTAATTTCCCTGCAGGCGCTGTCGTTCCAATCCCGACGTTGCCTGTTCCTAAGATTGTCATCCTTTCATTACTATCAGTCCAAAACCCTATAGGTAAATTCCCTGTTTGAGATATTCCCAATCCTCCTGAAGCAGTACTGGCTGATTCCCAAAGAGTACCATCTGCTTTATATTGATTAGAAGTCGTATATCCAGAGCCTAAACTCATCAAAGAGTAAGAAGCGGCATTTGAATTTGCTGTAAATCTAGCTCCAGCTCCGGCTCCAGTTCCTGTATTTTTTACGTTAACTTGAGCATTTAAATCATTTCCTGTACTTGCTACCTGAAGCATCGTGGTAGGCGCCGTCGTCCCAATTCCGACGTTGCCAATATTGTTTATAACCATTTGTACAGTTCCTGCTGTACGGAAACCCATAGAATCTGCTGTACCCCACCCCATTCCAGTACTGTGGTCATAAGTAACAGCTCCACGATACTTTTCATTACTAGTTGTTCCGTCAGCAAAAAGAATGTGTCCTCTTGAATCAGTTCCAGACACAATTGTAACCCCCTCATTACCTGCACTATCTCCAACGACAAGTTTGTTAGCTTCACCATCATAATTCCCTGGCGCCGTCGTCCCAATTCCGACGTTGCCTTCATGAGTTATTATCATTTTTGTATCTGTACTCGAACCCACATTTCCTCCATCAGCAACTGAATCTAATAGAAATCGCATATCACCAATACCGTTAGTCCCATCATCAATAAATACTATTCCTCCTTTTCTATTTGTGTCAGTAGTTCCAGTATCTACCTTGAAATATAAGCCAGTCTCTGAGCCACTTGCTGTTGCAGAATTTTTAATCGTTAATTGTGGGTCACTCCCAGTTTTAGAAAGAACAAGTAATCCTTCTCCCGGTGCTGTCGTCCCAATCCCGACGTTGCCGTCACCAAGGATGGTAAGATGAGATGCTGTGCCATTATAATTTTGAACAAGAAGTGATTTATCTGAAGAACTTGAACCGGCTTGAATAGCCACACCAAAACTACGACCAGCAGTTGCTTCTTGGTTTTTAAACTCGCCAACCCAATCATTATCACGAGCACCATCTATGGCAAGAGCGCCAATATTCCCACGAACATCTAAAGTCTCTGCTGGCGCCGTCGTCCCGATTCCGACGTTGCCGGCGTTGAAATATGTATCAAGTACGGAATTTGAAGAAATCTGTACAGTGGCTACATCAGTATCATATAATTCTAAATATCCTCTTTCTCTATTATCACCTGAACCAATATCACTAACTCTAAAAAGTTTATTACCCTCTCCACTCTCCATTTTCATTTCAAGATGAGTTTCTGCAATAGGTTCTTTTATATGCAACTTCGCCCCCGGCCCCGTCGTCCCAATCCCGACGTTACCACTATCTAAAATAGTAAGACGGTCTCCTCCATTTGTCCCTATCCTTAAATCATCACCATCATTTCTATAACTTATATAACCTTGATTATCTGCACCACTATCTCCAAACAAAAGTTGTGCCGTTGATGTTGTGTCCCCAGCACGAATAGCTACATTTGTAGCACCACTGCTTTGCACCTGAAGATTACGCGTCGGCGCCGCCGTCCCGATTCCGACGTTGCCGTTATCTATTATTACATCTCCACTCCCTGTTGTTGTTAAATATATATCTGTTCCTTCGTAATTATAAATAACTGCATCCTCATCAGAACCAATACCAATTACAGTTCCATCTCCACTTGTTGCTCCAGTATCAGCATTTGTAAACCTTTGATATATACCACTTGTTCCAGTTGAATGGAGATGAGTTAAAGATTGTGGCGCCGCCGTCCCAATCCCAACGTTGCCAACAAATGAACTATCACCAGAACCAGAAATAGTCAAAGTTTGTCCCACCGTCAATGTAGCCCCGAAACTAGCATCTCCTCCAGTAGTCATTTTCAGCCCTGTTCCCGAATTCAAATCAGTATTTGGCTTAATCTTAAAACTATTACCATCTGAATTATCTAAACCAATTGACCAATCTTGACCACTAGTTTCCCTAAACCCAAGAGAAGCATCCCCTGTCCCATCTTGCTCAATCAGAGCTTGTTGCGTAACAGCCGCATCATTTCGATATATGCTCAGTAAACTACTCGGACTTCCCGTCCCAATCCCCACGTTGCCGGACGTTGTATTTATCGCCATCCAAGTAGCTCCAAAGCCTGTACCACCAATTCGATATAAATCCGTATCTCCCGCTTTAATACCTGTAGAAATTAAAGTAGTTCCAGCTGTTTGGAAATTAAGCGCGGCTTCTCTGCTTGTTGCTCCTCTATCAACCTGTAAATAAGCATGATTGCCCCCATCTATATGCATTGTCGCAGTATCACCTACTTTTTCAACTTCTAATGTCGCATCCGGCGCCGCCGTCCCGATCCCGACATTGCCACCCCCTAAAATAGTCATTCTAACAACATTATTCGTCCCTAATTGCATAGGATAATTACCACCATGAGCAAACACGGCCGCATAAGCAGATGCTCCCGTAAGAAGACCCCCTCCTGCACTACTTTCTTCACCTACATAAACAGTTCCACCAGTATTAGTAAACGCAGCTAAGGCCCTATTTGTCCCAGTCGTAGATTGTATATTAACAAGCGAAGTCGCCGCTCTCACATCTAAAGGATATAATGGCCCCGCCGTCCCAATCCCAACATTACCTGTTTCTTCAGCTAATACTATATCCCCATCATCTTGTATTTGTATATCGTTTGTCCCAGAACCAGAGTAAGATATTTTGAATACTGAATCGGCAGCATCGTCTGTAAAAAAGAAACCTACATTTTCATTAGAATTTGATATACGCAATCCTCCAGCACTATCACCGGTTCCATTTACATGTAACTTCGTCCCCGGCGCCCCTGTCCCAATCCCGACGTTGCCATTATTAAATATAGCCGAATACCCTGTTCCAGCTCCATCAACTTCTATACCTATACCTGAACCATCTTGCTTAACATATAAAGCGGTTTGTGTCCCAGATGTATGGTCATCAAGAATCTCAACAAGTGGTTCAGAACCTGCTTCTGCAATGTTTCTCTGAACATATAACCCTTGCCCACCAGAAATATCTTGCAGAAAGTATCCGGGATATTTTCCTACCGAATAAACAGCACCATATGATGTTGATTCAGAATCAACATAAAGAGCAGGATAATTCGCATTTTGGTCAACAAAAATTCCATATTCAGCAGAATCCTGCTTAACCTCCAACTTCGCTCCAGGCGCAGTCGTCCCAATCCCGACGTTGCCGCTACTTAAAATATTCAAATTCCCACTATCCAACGTAGCTGTTGCCCCAAGGGAAAGAGCCGAATCCTTGGCAACCAAATACATTGTAGTGTCGTTGTCTTCAATAATTATATTCGCGTTATCATCGCCACTCTCAAAATGAGCAACCTTATCATTTGTTGCCTCATAAACATGAAATTTTCTGTCAGGCGCCCCCGTCCCAATCCCAACATCCCCCAAAAACCAACTATCCCCAGTCCCATTACTCACAACCTCCCCGCTCAAATACAAATCCCTCCACTCAGCCGAAACACTTCCCAAATCAAACTGATCATCCAAATCAGGAGTAACACTCCCATTAATCTCCAAATTATTAATCTCCAAACTCGAAATATTATAGAACCAACCACTCTGCGCATAAATCTTCCCATCAACAATACTAACACCTCCATTCTGCCAATCCCCATCAAAATCATACTGACCAGTCAAACTACCCCCCCCAGAAAGGTCAACAAATTTCGCATCAGCCCAAGCAACAACCGAATCATTAAAAACAACATCCCGCGCATCAACATAACTCTTCATAGAACTATTAGCACTAACAACCACCCCATCCACATCACTCTCATTGTAATACCCAAGCGCCACAATCTCAGCAGTAGTAGAATAGCTCGACTTATTCCCAGTCCAATAAGGGTCTGTTTCTGTATAAGATGTTAAGAATGTTGCATCTGCATAAGCAATAGCTGGCGCAGTCTGATTGTAGTCCCATTCTATTCCAGCGTATAAAGTATCCGCATAAGTTTTATTCCAGTTACTACCATAATTAATAGGTGCATACAAAGTATTAGAAACTGAAGTCGTTGAATAACTACTTTTATTACCCGTCCAATAAGGGTCTGTCTCACTATAACTAGTCAAATACCCATTATTAGAAGCAAAAGCATCAACCTGACTCTCACTCAACTGACTATCATTGTCCGTCCCGTCACTAAAACCCGAAGGAACATTTGTCAAATCATTCCAAGATCCAGAAAAAAAACTCCCAATCAGACTAAACACATTCCCCACCAAACTTATGCTCGTCCCATTAGTATAAGTCATATCATCACTAGAATTCTTATCCCAACCATCAAACGCAGATTCACTCCCCCCAATATCAGAATCACTATAATAACTAAGCTCCGAATCATAAGTCAACAAACCACAAGAGCCACTAACCGAACAGTTCGTGTCAATAGTATGAACCAAGTCATCACTAAAATTAGAAAGATGACTATAAGTCGTATCGTTATCAACCCCATCCCCAAACCCACTAGGAACATCCGTCAAATCATTCCAAGACCCAGAAAAAAACGAACCAATCAAACTAAACACATTCCCAACTAAACTAATACTAGTCCCATTAGTGTAAGTCATATCGTCCGAAGCATTCTTATCCCAACCATCAAACGCCCCATCACTACCGTTCAAATTACTAATCCCAACACCATCCCCAACAAATTCCTCAGCCCAAACGCTCCCCAAAACCATATCCGAAAAATTATGCACCTTTCTCAAAGACCCATCCCGGTATTCACACAAATAAGAAGGTCGACTACTCAAGCCCGAAATATCCAAATCAATAAACCCAGCACCATAAGCATTAGTCACAATCTCAGAAACATTAGACAAAAGAATCCCACTGCAATTGACAGAACTCGTAAAATTAAAGGTATAATTAAAACTACTATCCGGCTGCAACCTCCCATCATCCAAAGGCGAAACATAAATAGGCAGAGCAGAAACTACCCCCATCACAAATAAAAAAGTCAATATCACCAAGGCCCCTTTTCCCATTCAATTAACTAAACTTTCTGTCTTTTATACCTTATCATTTTTCAAAAATCACCTTCGCTACATTCAAACATTCCAAGAACCCATTTTAGTTTTCCAAAATAAAAAATCGACACAATCTACGAACCATATTATCCCTAAAAAACCCGAATCAACCAATTCGGAAAAACTCCAGAATCCCCACAATGATAAACCTTATGAAAAATCTGGTTCCAAATCAAATCAACCTCAACCTCATCCTGAATCCAATCATTATACCGAATCCACTCCAATTGTCCCGGCTTAAACCTCGCAGGCGCAAACCCAAAACACTCCTCAAAAACTTCAACCCCTTCCCTAAAATACGCCCTATCTCGATAAGTCCCAAATTCCCCAAAGTTATGGTAAACCCCATGCATCGCCAACCTATTCTCCCAACCCCCAACCCCCAACCCCCAACCAGATGAAGAAGCGAGATTCTTCATCTTATCACACCACACCCCACCAATCTCAACCCCATCAAACTTCGGCACAACAAAATAAACATCTGCCAAATCCAAAACATCTTCCGAACAACCCATCAAAGGACTAACATCATCAACCTGACTAGGTAAAACCAACCGAACAAACCACAATCCCAGAACCAGAATAGCAACCCCCATCAAAACATATCTCCAAAACCTCATCCAAAAACCAAATCACTAAACTTTTAAAATACTCCTAACTATCTAATACACAATGGAAGAGGAAAATTCTAACTCAGCAAGCGCGGGGCCAACAGGGTCATCCTTTGAGAAGAACGAAGAGCGCAATATAATACTCCCAACTCCTAGCTCCCAACCCCCAACCATTTCCGAGGCGACAGCTTTGGAAATCGAAACCCAATTCGAAACAAACGAAGTTGAAGCCCAAGAAAAAGTAGAAGCCGCACTCTTCGTCGCTGGCAGATACTTAACACTCCAAGATTTAATCGTCCTAACCGACATAAATCCAATCATGCTAAAATCAATCCTACGTGACCTCGAACAAAAATATAAGTCTAGAGGAGCACTCCGAATCATCCGACGAGGCGAATCCTACAAAATGGATATCGCAGAAAAATACCACTACATCATCAACAAACTAGCAACAGGTTCAGCCGAATTTACGAAATCAGAACAAGAAACCCTCGCAATCATCGCATATAAACAACCAATCAAACAATCCGTCGTAATCAAAATCCGAGGGAATAAATCATATGAACACATTAAAAAATTCCGTCAATTAAGCCTAGTTAACGCAAAGCGAGAAGGACATACCTTAATCCTAAACCTGTCAGAAGAATTCTACGAATATTTCAACGTAACTAAAAAAGAAAAAAGTTCGCCAAGCCCCTACCAGCGAAGCGCCCCACAGCCTACCAGCGAAGCGTCCCACCAAGCGACAGCCGTCCAGCAAAACTGACAAAAATGGAATTTTTGACAGTTTTGTATTTGACCTACACATTCATAGCATTCTACTTTCTAACTCTCCATATCCTAATCTACCTCCAAAACAAGTCCCAAGTATATGCTGCCCCAAAATACACAAAAGTCAAAGACCTAAGCATAATCCTACCTTGTTACAATGACGGAAAAAACATAGGGAAATTCATCGAAAACATCCTAAAAACAGACTACCCCGGATTAAAAAAAGTCATAATAGTAGACGACTACTCAGAAGATGACTCTTACGAAATCATAAAAAAATATGCAAGGAAATATCCAAAAGTCGAAGCCTACAGGGTTCCAGAACACACAGGACGAGCAGCAGGCCCAAAAAATTACGGACTAAAATATGCAAACACTGAGTTAATCGGCTTCTCAGATGACGACTCATTCCCCGCTCCAAATGCAATATCAAAGATGGTCGGCTTCCTAGAAGAAGAAGGCGTAGGCGGAGTAACATCTAGAGTATTCGTAAAAAATCCAAAAACAAACTTCCTAACAAAATCCCAATCTATAGAATACAAAGTAATGGCGTTCACAAGAAAGCTTTTCGAATTCATAGAATCAATCTACGTAACAAACGGACCTCTTTCAATTTACAAAAAAGAAGTATTAGACAAGACAGGAGGCTTCGACATGAAAAACTTAACAGAAGACATCGAGCTAACATGGAATACGGTCTCAAAAGGATACAAAGTAAGAATGTGCATCCCAGCAGTTGTCCGATCAAGAGTTCCAGAAACAGTCGGTCAATGGTTTAGGCAACGAATCAGGTGGAACGTAGGAGGAATCCAAACAGTTGCCAAATACAGAAAAAAATTCCTACAATGCGGAATGCTCGGCCTATTCATTATGCCCTTCTTCACCCTCTCCTGGATACTCGGAATCACAGGACTCTTCTTCTTAGCATATAGATTCTTCAACTTCATCCTAATGAAATTCCTAGTAGCAAAGTATTCAGTCGCAGCAAATGTCGCTCTTATCACAACAGATAGCTTCACCTTAAATCCATCCATCCTCTTCTTCTTCGGGATGCTCCTATTCTCACTCGGACTAACCTATACATTCACATCATTATTTTATTCAAGAGGTCAAGCAAAAATAATTGGACACCCAATACGCGACATATTTATATATTCAATCTTCTATTTGATCATGTATCCCCCACTACTACTAACGGCATTCTACAAGTATGCAAGAGGCTACAATGAATGGGGGACAAGATAAAATGCTAAAATCAAAAAAACATGTATTCTGGGAAGCTCTTTTAATTACAATTGTAGTCTTTTTAGCAGGACTATTTCTAGGAATGCTAATCGAAGCAGCAAACTCCGCAAAAATATCAAGCCTCTACCTCCAATCCGAAATCAGCCTAACCGATGCATCCGCAACCGCAAGACTAGCCGAAGACATATCACTGGACTGCGAAGTAATAAAAGAACAAAACATCATAGTAGCAGATAGAATTTATGAAGAGGCAAAACTCCTAGAGCTCTACGAAGACTCAGGAAAACTGACCGACTCAATGAAACTCCTCCATAAAAAATACGACCTCCTAAGAACATTCCTCTGGATGACAAACGACAAATCCCTAGAACGATGCGACAACTACAATCTAGCAGTATATCTATATGAATACGGTTCCGAAGACACCGAGATCAAAGCAACACAAAACGTCTGGTCAAAAATACTCCTAGACATTAGAAAACAATCCGCCGACTTCATGCTTCTACCAATCGCCGCAAACCAAAACCTAACATCCCTAGAATTCCTAAAACAAAAACACGAAGTCACCCAACTTCCAGCCCTAGTCATCAACAACGACAAAGTCCTTTACGAACTAGAAAACGTAGATTCAATTCTGGACCTCCTAAACTAACCTATATATCCAACCATATACTTATTTAAAAAATAAAATCTCCTACAATTATCATGAGCATCTGCACAATTTGCAAAAAAACATCCGAAGAAACAACACTCTATCCTGGAATCCAAGAGACTGAAATGGTAAACGTCTGCGAAGAATGCGCCGAAGACCAAAACATCCCAATCATAAAAAAACCCTCTGACTCTCAACTATCACAAGCCGACACATCCTACTCCGTAAGAGAACGCCTAGACAGAATGTCCGGAAGACGCGATACAACAGAAATCTCAGGAGACCAAACAATAACCCAACGAAATCTCTCAAAACTCAAAATGCCAAAACCAAAACAATACCATCCAGACATCCTAGACGACTACTCGTGGACACTAAACATGGCAAGACGAAGAATCAAAATGACAACATCCCAACTCGCAAAAAAAATCGACACAACTCCAGAATCAATCCAACAAATCGAAAAAGGCACACTACCAGAAAACTTCAAAGAGATATTCCTAAAAATCGAAGCACTCCTTGGAATCAAACTTCTAAAAGATCATAAGCCTCAAATCAACTTCACAAGAAACAACCGCAATAGGGAACAAGAAATCCTAAAATCAGTAGAAACAAGAATGAAAAATCCAGAGGCAGAATTAGAAGAAGAAGAGGAAATAGAGGAGATGGAAGAAATCCATAAAAAAATCGAGCAAGAAGAAATCAAACTGTCAAAAAGAAAAGACATTCAAAACGTAACACTAAACGATCTAATCGACAGAAAGCGAGCACGAGAAAAATACAAGATGCAAACAAAGCAAAACGAGATGATGGGCGACGACATCGACATCGAAGAATTATAATTTACAAGCACTCACTATATCTTTCGCAGAAACAGAATTAACGCCACTAAAACCAGAAGCAATTTCTCCACTAATCTTACCACCATCAACCTTCCTCACAATAAGATAATTATTATAACCAGCCTCACACGGATAGACTATAACATCTCCACCCTTAACATTACTAACATCCTCATACCTAAAATTCCTATCATAAAGCTTTACCATTATCCTAAATATCTAAGTCTCCCCGGCCGTGGCTCATAAACCAACCCTTCCTCAAGCAACTTCTTAACCTCAATCTCAATAACATCAGGCGAAGCCTCAATATCCATAACAAGCGCATCCCTATCAATACCACCCTCACTCTCTTTCTCCTTAATCTTCCCCAATACCAAATTCTTAACCTCACTAACTCCACGATTCTCCTCAGCAGGCATATCCTTTCGCGCATTCTGAATCTCCAACTTCCGAACCAACAACCACCGCGCATCAACCTTCTTCACAACTTCCGGAATCATATAAATCTCCCCATTCCACTCCCTCATATTCCCAACAACCTGCAAAGTATCCCCCTGCATAATATCCTTAACCCTCGCAATATCCTCACCAAAAACCTTCAACTTCAACTGACCACTAGCATCATCCACAGTCAAACTCCCAAACTGCTTCTCCCCCTCCTGAATAAACTTATCCACACAATTAGCAATCATATTAACCCTCACAACCTTCCTATCCCCAAGCTCCAAAAACAAAAATTTCCCCTCATCCATCATCGGCACACCCTTCAAAACATCCCCAATCCTAAGCTTAAACGCAACGTTCCTCTTCCGAATCTCACCAGTTGTTTCCACCATAATTCAAAATGCCAACTTGACTTTATAAGGATTATTGAGATTGAGTTGAAAGGTTGGATTTTTTCCAATTAATTGATCTTAAAAAATCAAAATGCACTATGGGATAACCTTTTTGAGAGAATTCTAAGGAAAATTTAAAATCCTTTGTCAGTATTAGGCTGTTTTCTAATTCGCAAGATAAAATAATTCCAACATCTGTTATACCCAGTCTCTTTGTCTCATCTCTTAAGAAAATATCATTTTTATTAACAGAGCATTCATGAAATTCTTCCAATTTACTGAGAACCTTCTCAAAAAATTCACAAAACAAAGATTTTGGCAAATCTCTATTTATAATATTGGAAGCTTCTGTTAGGATATGAGGGGTTATTATAATACCTTTAAAATTAGACAAAAACTTGCAGAGAAGTTCAAAATCTTCTCTCTCGAATCCAGCGGTAAGTCTATCTCCAATTTTATCGGGATTATAAATTCCAGCTAAGAACAAGACTAGGGGTTTTGTATCAAGAATTATAGGTTTTGAAATGTATCTCCTTAATAATTTTTCACTTACTAAGAAAGGAGGCTTAGCCATTATCTAAGAAGCTTCATGGAAAGAACCTCTCCATCATCAGCATCAACTTTGAAGATTTTATATTCTTTATCAGCACCCAATAAAGAACTAGGAGTATAGCTAAGCGTGACTAACCATAAATTTTCAGTTCTAGAAAATTCTATTTCTTCAAGACTAACATCATAAATATTTTTAATATCTTCTAGGTATTCTGCAGCCACCTGAGCGGCTTCTTTAGCACTTAACATAAGAATAATTGAGAAATGGAGTTTATAAAAATTATTATACTCCCCTACATCCTCTGAACAAACCCACGCTTAGGCCGAAACAAATCCCCAGCGCGAAAACAGAGCGCAACATTCAATCCCCCACCTTCGCGGTTCACCGCTACCCTCATTGCAAAGCAATAACCCCCGCAACTCCGTTGCCACCACCCACCCGACCTACATCCGTTGAACGAAGCCCCGTTTCGGTCTAAAAAGGTCACCTGATTTAAGCAGCTTCCCAACAGCCTCATCAACTTCCGCCCCCTTCAACCTCCCCTCAAGCGCCTTACTAATCTCCTCCAACGGAATCAACTTCCCCAACCTCTTCTCCAACTCACTCAAGGTATCAATAACAACCCCAATCTTATTCCGAGCCGAAGCCGAATTTCCCGTAATCTTATCCACATCAAAAGTCTTCGTCGTCTTATCATACCCAACCTGCAACAAATAACTCTTCACCAAATCAATCGCCGCAACAGCATCCGCAACATCAACCTTCTCGCTAAGCCTCATCCTAGCATGAGCCTCAGCCAAACGAACCATAGCCTCAAGCTGCCGAGCCCCAATCGGAATCGGCTTACTCGGCCCGTCTCCAATCTGCGGCATATTACGAAGCCCAACATAAAAACTCTTCATCGCCTCAATCGCCTCACTCCCAAGTACAGGATTATATTTCTGCTTAGCATAACTAATATACTTCTTCAGCAAATCCTTATCAATCACATCATGCTTCGCTTCCTGCTTATGCTCGAGCAACACATGCGTCGCAATCGCCTCATCATTATCCCGCCCCGGAATATCCCTCATAATAAAAATTGCATCAAACCTAGACAACAGCGACGGCACCAAATTAACTTGCTTCGGAATAGATTGCAACGGATCAAACCTACCAAACTTAGGATTCGCAGCCGCAAGTACCGAAGTCTGCGCCCGAAGAGTCGCCTGAACAGTAGCCTTCGCAATCGTAATAGTCTGCTGCTCCATTGCCTCATGCATCACCGACCGGTCCTCTTCATCCATCTTGTCGAACTCATCAATACAAACAATCCCCTTATTCGCCAAAACCATTGCACCGGCCTCAAGCCCCCAACCCTTCAAAATCTCATCTTTCACAACAGTCGCAGTAAGACCAGCCCCAGTCGAAGACTTTCCCGAAACATAACGAGCCTTCGGCGCAACACCCGCAACAAACCCAAGCATAACAGACTTCGCAACACCCGGGTCCCCAACTAACAACACATGAATATCCCCCCTCATCTTAGTCCCATCACTCCGCGTCTTCTTAACCCCACCAAACAACTGAAACGCCAACGCCTTCTTCACATCACGCTTTCCCCAAATACTAGGCGCAATCGAATCAACCATCTTATCAATCAACTTCGGGTCAGCAGCCAACTCACGAATCGCCCTCTCATCCTCCTCATTGATATCAATATCCTCAAAACTCTCCTCCATCGGAATAATATTATTAGATTCAATCGCCAAATCAAACCGCGTAAGCATCGCACCACTCCCAGTCGAAATCGCAATCTCCTTCAATATCCCAATGATCTTAACCCTAGAACCAGGTGTAGTCCTCATCTCCATAGTCGGATCCACCAAATCCTCCTTCAAAAAAATCGTCATACGCTTAGGCTGCTCCCCCCCATACAGATTATCTGACGCCTCCTCAATCGTCAACACCTGTGCATCAACCATATCCTTCGCAATCTCCTTAAACCCACCACGTCGTCCACAACTGCACCGACTCGGCTCCTTAAACTTCTTATCAATCTGAAGAACCGAAATAATAGTCCCACAACTCGGACACTCAAACTTAGCATTAGTAACCAAAGGCCGAACCTCAGACGCCTGCCGAACAATCCCCTCAATACTAATCATCTTCCCTAAATGCTTCGACCGAATATACCGAATAAACATCTCCTGACCTTTGGAAATACTCATAAACCTAACACGAGCATCGTTAGGCGCCCACTCCAACTCCTCCAAAGCAACCTCTAACAACTGAACCGTCTCCTCAGGCCTATCAATCAAATTCCCAGCAAGCTCAGGCGAATGTGCCGAAAATTCATCAAAATCAACTTGAACTACCTTATTCTCCCCACTCATCGAACGAATAATCTCTTTCCTATTCACCTCAAAAAATTCCTTCGCCTCACTCAAAAACTCGTCCTGATCAATCGCCCCATTAATATCCTCGTGCATATGTTCCTCTTCCATATCAAAACCACGAAACTTCTACTTAAAAATAAATCTATCCTTCAACCTATATATTCCCAAAAAAATCCTAATTAAAAACAAACTCACTCCGAGCAAAAATAATCTCCTCACTGGTCCTACGATATATCCCAATAAAAACATCCTTAACAAACGCAGCAAAAAAATCCCCTTCCTTCAACTCCCCACCCCCAACTCCTAACTCCAAACCCCTAACCTTTTTTACATTATTAGCAAACAAAGGCCTCCCAATATAAAGCGACTTCACAGCACTCTTATCAACATCAACACACGGCAAAACCTCTCGAATAGCAACCTCAGCCGGAACAACCATCTCCCGAAGCTTAGCATCATCCCCATTCTTCCATTCCATTACGGCCACCTCAAAGTCATCCAACTTAACAACATCTTTCTCGCCAAAAATACCAGCCTCAGTTCGTCTAAGCTCCCCCATATGCGCCCCACCAATCATCTCTCCCAAGTCCGAACAAAGCTTCCGAATATAAGTCCCCCCTTCACATTTAGTCTCAAATAAAAAATAACGCCCATCCTCTGAAGCTTCCAACAACTTCCAAAAATAAACAGTCCTCTCTCTCTCCGCAACCTTAACAGCACTCCGATGCGGCGGCGTCTGCTTAATCTTCCCAGTAAAATTATCATCAATTAATTTCTGTAAATCCTCGAGTCTACATTCCTTATGAGTCTCAAGCACCCCAACATAAGTCTTATCATGCCGAATAAAATATCCAGCCAACTTACAAGCCCGCCCAAGAGTAATTGGCAAAACCCCAGTCACCTTCGGATCAAGCGTCCCCATATGAGACGTCTTCTTCAGACCCAACTGCCGCTTAACAAACTCCGAAACCGAATAAGAGGTTGGTCCTGCAGGCTTATCAAAATTAATCAAACCAAAATTCAGCAGTTCCTTAATATCTTTCATAGAATAAATCATAAGAATAACCTTTTATATCTAATTATCAAACTTAAAATAAAGATAAAATGAAAAATGAAACTTTAGAACAACGTTCAAGGCGAATACTGAATCAATTGAAAACAAAGTACCCAAATAAAAACGCTTTCGATTTAGATGGAAAAGGAATGCATTTTGTTTCTGAAATTGAACCAACATCCAACCATCCAGAATATGATAAAGCTATAGAAGTTATTATTAAAAGTCGTCCACATAAGCATCTAAAGATGATACAACACTATACAATCCTTTCTGGAACTCTCAAGTTATATCTAGATGACAAAGTTATAATATTACAACCCAAGGATGAATATACCATAAATCCAAATACGATACATTGGGCAACTAGTGAAAAGGAATGCTGGGTAGAAATATATTCGAAGCCTGGGTGGTCAAAAGAAGATCACATTTCTATGAATTAATATTTTGATTAGTTTTTTTCTAGTAAATAATGTCGTTTCAACTTATCGAATGTAATATTTATAAAACTCATTACACTAAGCACAATATGAACAAAAGAGGACTATCGGCAATAGTTACAACTGTACTCATAACATTACTAATAATCGCATCCGTTTCAATAATCGCATTAATAATAATCCCATTCCTCGAAGTCGGCATAGACGAACAAGTCGTATCAATGGAACTATCAAAAGAAAAAATAGAACTGTCGAACATCACCTTCTACGAAAGCAACGGAACAGAAAAAATAGATCTATCAATAAAACGTGGAACAACAAGCCTGGTAAAAACAATAACCGAAATAATAACCGAAAATATATCCACCGAAGAACCTGTTCCCATAGATATAATGTTGTCAATAGACCTATCAGGAAGCATGAGTCTAGACGACGGAGAACCAGAAACCAGATTAACAAAAGCAAAAATTGCCACAATAGATTTCGTAGAAACAGTATTAGCAGGAGATGAATTGGCAAAAATAGGTCTCGTAGGATTCAAGGATAATCTCCCAGCGAACAACAACGTCCACGATCTATCCAATGACCTAACCAGCCTCAACAATGAAATAGACTCATGGTTCGCAAGTGGAGGGACATATGTTTGCAAAGGAATGGATAAAGCATTAGAGATATTCAATAACAACGAAATCGAAGGAAGAGAAAAAGTTCTAGTAATATTAGGAGATGGAGATACGACCCTATCTTCTTGTAAGTATGGCGGAGCAGAAGATCTCGCCGAGAGTTTTTACGAAAATAAAAACATATCAGTTTCTACCATAGGCTTCGGACCATCCACGGCAATAACCTTTTTCGAAGATATAGCAGCAGCAGGACAGGGACAATTCTACGATTCATCGGACACAAACAACTTAGCAAATACATACATATCATTAATAGACGATATACAGATAACAAGAGAAGTAACAAAAACAATAGTTAGGGAAGGAATACTATTTTTACAAGTATTAATATTCACAGGAGGAAATTCCCATAGCTATACAATATCAGAAAACCTCCCAGGAGAATACGACACAAAAAGATTCACGGTTCCTCTGCCCAACGGCATAACAGAAGAAGACGTAACAAAAATAGAAATATATCTCTCAGTCGTATCAGGCGGCATCAAGGCATCAAGCAATCTCCTAACCACATGGGAACCATAATAAAATCTAACATCTACCCTTCAACCACTTCTTCCTCAAATCTTCCTCAAATCTCTCAATCGCATACCTCAACGTCGTCCTCGGCAACTCATCATAATTCTCCCTCAAAAAACCCTCCAACATCTCTCTATTTTTCTTCCCAACCTCACGCAACATCCAACCCACAGCCTTATGCATCAAGTCCTCGTCATCCCCAAGCAACATCTCAGAAATCTTCAAAGCATCATCAACATCCCCTTCCCGAATAAAAGCAAATGTCGAAACTATTCCCATTCTCCGCTCCCACAAACTATCACTACGAGCCAACCTCACCAAAACCTCCCTGTCCCTATCAATCAACCATCTCCCAACAATCTTCCACGCCGACACATCAACCAAGTCCCAATTATTAACCAACCTAGCATTCTCCAAATAAAAATCAAAAACCTCCTTCTTCAATCTCTCATCTCCCCTCTCAAACTTCTCAACCAAAATTAGTAACGCAACCAATCTCTCATCATGAACTTTAGACCTAAGCAAATCCTCAATCACAGAAAAACCAACTCTATCCCAATGAACCTTAGAAATCCGCCGCAACTCCCCATTCCGAATCCCCAAAAAAACATCACCCTCTCCATACTCCCCCTTCCCAGTTTTAAAAAAATTAGCAGAAGTTTTAGCCCTCTCGTGATCGGCAATATCCATTAGTTCCCCATGAATCAACTTCATAGAACAAATAACAGATTCAATATTAAAAACCTACCCAAACAACAATCCCAAATCATACAGATCACGTTTTTTCCCATTTGAAAACATATCAGGGGAAATAGCACCATAATCTTCAGAATAGATATCGCAATGTCCAAGGTCAATAATCTTCGCTCTCCTTTTGCTTGGAGAGAGAATAGTATTTTCACCATTTATATTTAGATTAAAAATTCCCAAAAAATGCAAATCCTCAACAGTTTTTTCAAGTTGATGTCGGACACTAGAACTTACACTTTCATATAACATATCCCCTTCAAAATATTCCTTAAGAATAGCACTCCCAAAAACACAATCATATTTTTTAATCCCATGAGTAATCCCAGAAACTCTCTTTGCCCTATCTAAAACCTCCCACTCATTTTCAATATGTCGAACTCCCCAATTATCACGAGGGTAAGCAATTTTCAAAACACAATCATTAGAATGATACCTTACTCGATATACTTCAAGCGCACCTTTGACAAACTTTTCAGCATCCGATAATTCAGAATCAATGTAAGTTATGTCGTTTGGAGTTATTATTACCATTTTTCGAATAGTCACCCCTAATCTATCTACTTCAAAACTTTCCGAACAGGAGCCGTCTTCTGCGCATGCTTCCCACCTACACTATGCTTCACAACCTTCGCCTCAACCTTAGCTTCCTTAACTGCTTTCTCGGCTCCAGACTTCTTATCCTCAGCCTCTTCCTTAACATCATCAACCCCATCTTTATCCTTGCCCGATGAATCCGGAACATCAGTTCCCTCTTTAGAGGGTACACTATTACGTGTTGCAGTATCAACCTTATCAACCTTAGCCGGCTTAACATCCTTCTTCCCAGCCTCAGCAGCAACCAAAGCCTTAGCTTCCCTCGCCATCTTAAACTTAACATAGTCAGCAGGGTCCGCCAAAGTCACATAAACAATACCATCAATCTTCTTAGCATTAACCTTAATCTTATGAAGCGGCTTCTTAATCCCCCTAAACCAAATCTCATTATTCAAATGAATATCAACCTTAATCTTCCGAGTATCATTGTCCCTAACATTCATATGTCGAACCATGAATTCCTTCAAAGTCTTAACCGCCTTCTTCGCTCGCCTATAATGCGGCACATTCATAAACCCCTTCCTCATAGGAACAATATATTCTCTCTCTAGCTCAACCTTTGCATCAACATTTTTTTCTTTCTTGGGCTTAGCAACTTTAGCAATAGCGGGCTCAGAATCTTTTTTATCCACAACTTTTTTCTCTTCCTTAGTTTCAACAGACTTACCCTCACTCACAGCAACAGCCTCCTTATTCTCAGGAGTCTCCTTAAGTTCTTCAATCTTCTTAGTTTTTTCTGCATCTTTATTAAACGGAACAGCCTCTCCACCAGCCTTGATGCCTTTCTGATCTGGCCCCTTCCCTGGTATTTGTGCTTTTGGTCCTGCCATTATCCTAAATTCGCCTTCCTCATCTTTCTAGGTTTAATTTTCAAACTATGCCTACTCCAACTCCTCTTAACATGCGTAATCCTCGACGGATGAACCTTCTTCCCTTTCCCAAACTTCTTAATAACTGTCCAAAACGGAGCCCACTTCGTCTGCCTCTTAGCCCGATCCAAATGCCTCTTCTTACTACTAGCAGCCTTAGCCTTCCTACTCGGCATCTTCCTTCTCCTTCTTTAATTCTTTAACATCAACCTTTTCCTCAGCAACTTTGCCGACCTTGTCCGATTCATCGGATGCCACCTGGGCAGGAGGTACACCCTTGGGTGCTTCAGTCTCTTCAACTTCAATCTCAGTCTCATTCTCCTCAGTAACCTCATCAATAGGTTGCTCAACAACAAGAACATTCTTTACAACCCAATCCGAGCTATCAATATCACCATCATAAGCCCCATCAATAGAATCCAAAAAGTCCCGACCAGCTTGCGTCAACCTACGACCATGCTGCATCCTCAAAACCTTCTCAACCAAACCTGCCGCTTCAGCCTGCTGCAAAATAACTCTAATTATCTTTCCACCCGCCTTAAAAAAATGATCAGGCTTTCCACCTCTATCCTTCTTAGAACCATACCGAGTCCTCAACTTCCCAACACCAACAACACCATGAATATACAACTGCCTCAAAATACTAGCAGCTCGAGTAAACCAAAAATCCTCATCCACAGGCGGCCTTGCCCTCGACGGACCACTCTTAACATACATAGCCCACTCAGGAACCTCAAACTCCGGAATCTTCTTCAAAGCCTCAGCCAAAGCTGGAATATACTTCTCCGGATTCTGCGCAAATATTGTTCGTGCCATTATATTGTTTCCTTTCTTTCGAAAGTAGATTGGTTATCAAATAACCTAAAACAACTCCGAAAATTTACTTTATAAGTTTTTGCGTTCCAGTTAACCAACATCATCCAACCAACAAACCCAAGTTCCCAAAGGCAACCAATGGTAACCATAAAACAAACAAAAAAAATAACAACACAGCCCTCAACCCCAATTGGAAAAAGACTGTGTGTTGTATATAGATTAAATTTTACATCCCCAATATCAACATCAGAGACATTACAGACACCTGCATAAGCGTTAATACTAATGTCCATTTTGGTGGTGTCAATCCCTCACTCTTTGCAATTTTCCCAGATGCCCAGACCCAGGAATTATCAAGAAAATTAATCATACTCCCCCCTTACAAATAAACACAGCCTCCCGCCGAAGAGCACAGAGCACCAAGGAACAGAAGGCCATGTTTGGTTAAGTTAATTTACAATATCATCCATTTCAACAGTCGGCACGGACTCAATATATTCGATCTGCCCATCACTATTTATAGATATATTTTTGACCTTACTAAATATCGGGATAGCCACAGCAACCAGAATACCAATAATGGCTATAAGAATCATAAGCTCAATTAGGGTAAATCCCTTATGTCCCCTCTTCATCAGTTTCATCATTTGCCTCCTCTTGAGGTTTATCGATTTTTTTCTCAATCACCGCATTGGATGCATCTTCAATGAGCCACAATAAAAGAATCGGCCCAGGAAATATACCCACAAAAATACCAGCGATGAAGTGCAACAGGGTAAAATCATACTTTTTTCTAATGATACGTCTCCACGAAATGAATCCAATACTCCACCAGCCCAGGATAAATAAGATCAATGCTATTCTTGCCATAATAACCTCCCACAATAAGCATGGGTAGAAATTACCTTCCACCCATGCCCGACTATACGTCGTATCTATTTCAATTTCAAGCCCTGCATCATTTTCCAAAGCTCACTATCTGTAGTCATAATCAGATCGAGGCCATTTTCTGCAGAAGTCCGATAAACCATCATCTTTTTATAAAAGTCATAGAACTTGGGATCTACGGAATATGAATCTGAATAAATTTTAGCGGCATTCGCATCGGCTTGACCTCTAGTTTTCTGGGCAGTCATGGCAGCAGTAGAAGTAATTTCTTTCAGGTCTCTATCTCTATTACCAAGGATCGTATTGTATTCGGCTTCACCTTCTGAAGTAATTTCGGCTGCTTTCTGATTACGTTCAGCAGACATCCTACCATAAACCGCTGTCCGAACCGCTTCAATATAATTGACCCGCTTGATTTCAAACCCAATCAGTTCTATACCAAACTCCGCAACCTTAATCTGCGCAGCCGCGAGAATCTTATTAACTACCCCTTCTCGGCCCAATTCAACATCATTAAAGTCTCCAGTTTCACTGAGTTTCCTGTTGGTGCTCCTTACAATATTCGCCAAGCTGGCCTGTTGGACAGCATTCCTGGTAGCCGGGTCAACAATGTCATCAAGCCGACTTAATGCTTCATCCCGAGTTCCAACAACAGTATAATATTTTTTAAGGTCAGCGATGCGCCATCTGGCAAATGTATCAACATGGATATATTTTTTATCAGCAGTAATCATTTGACCACTCTGTCCATCCCACTCAAGAATTTGTTTCGAGAAGGGTTTGGCGGTATTTAAAAAAGGAGTTTTCCAATGCAAACCAGCATCATTTTTCTCACCGTACTCATTCACCACATCTACCAGTTTACTGAAGCGTGTTATGACCATCTGTTCCGTTTCATGGACAGTATACAATCCAGAAAACAATATCCCCACGACCAAAACAAAGACAAGGACAGTAACAACAGCAATAGTTTTTTTCATAGCAATCCTCCTATTTATTCACGTTAAGTAAGGGTAAGAGACTGTCAAGATTACCGTCTAATATTTTGATACTCTTGGCATTCAGGGCAACGATATCCATTGTCTCATAGTATAGCCGCTGTAATGTAATCTCAGAGGCCTCCAGATACTTAGCATATAACAAGTTGAATTCAACAACATCACCATTCGCCTTATTGACTTTTGCGATTGCATAACCATTTGCTCTTTCAATGGTTGCCTTAGCTTGTCCGGCAGCATTTGGAATAACATCATTATATTCTTTCTGGGCCTGAAAAATACGTTTTTGCTTTGCCTGATCCGCAATATTGACTGCATTAAAAGACTCTCTCACGGGACCAGGAACATCTGTTTTTTGCATTTCAATTGTGACAATTTGAATCCCGGATTCTGCCTTATTAAGATCGGCTTGAAGAATTGGGATACCTTCTGCAGCAATTTGCTCCCTTTCCGCAATAATCTCTACAACAGACCGATCTCCGACAATGGCCCTGATAACCTTTATCGAGGTATCACGTAGTAATTCAAGAGGCTTTTCAACATTGAATAAAAATGCCTTTGGATCTTTGATTTTAAACTGTACCAGCCATGGGGCTACGACAACATTCAAGTCGCCAGTCAGCATGAGGGCAGTGCTACCGGTCCCATAGGCTTCTTCTTTAACCGTGGCAGCATTTTGTCCCTTTTTCCTGGATGTGCTAAAACCGAATTCCGCCTGAAAGACTTTCTTGGTTTTAACTTCTTTCAACTGTTCAATGTATGGTATCTTGAAACCCAGACCAGGATTAACAGTTCGGTTATATTTACCGTATCTGGTGATAACACCCTGGGAATCCTGTGCAATGGTAAATGCGCCATTGTATGCAGTAACACCAGCAATCAATACAATAATAACAACAAATCCTATTGTAAAATTCTTGCCCGTAATACCAAAATCATCCATAAATTCCTTAATCTTTTCCCACATAGTTCTTCCTCCAATAAAAATTAAATTAATTAAAAAACAAAACTTCCTTCTTCCAAATCCTCCTTCCAATTTAAATTCTAAGTAAATAAGCAATCCCTTTTCCAATAATACAAAGAGCAAATGCGGTAATACTAGCCATCGCAACAAGCTCTAAAAAACAAGTTCCAACCTTTTTCGCCATCACATACCTCCTATCTTCGGCTAAAAGTCAGCAGAAAGTCCCACCTACGATCGAAACCAAAAGTCCAAATATATCAAAGCATTACGCTTCAACAACCTATTCCACTCGTTCAAACACCAAAGGGTATTCCAACAAACAAAATATGAACTACTATGCACAATCTTTGGAAGTCGACATCGTTAGATGAGTTATTTCTGTATTCTTTATTTGTGTGTGTGCTGTTATATATGTTATAAAAAATCAAACAATTCCCCTTTAAAAATCTTTACAATTGTAGCAATTTTCTAGTGATAACAATAAATCACTTCCCCAAAAACCTATCACAAAAATACCCAACCAAACTCTCACAATCATACCTCACATCCCCACCAATCTCCGCTTGCAGCCAATCAAAATAATCCCCACTCTCTTCATCATACGCAATATATTCAACAGCCGAACTCCGAACAACCCTATCGGTTTCCCAGCAAAAATACATAGGAAAAGAATATTTCCCACCCTCATAAGTCGCCATACTCAAATCAACAACACTATCGGGAAACTCAGTCGACAACTCATGAACCATACCCAAAACCTCCCTAACCTGATCCGGCATCTCAACATCAACCTTCCCCTCAATAACATCAACCAACATCTCAATTCCCTTGACCTTCATCTCCTATTCAACCTCCCCCAAACCGCCTCAAGCTCAACCGGAACCTCATCCGGAAAAAAACCATAAAACGAAGAAGACAAAGTAGGGAAAGAATCCACAGTTCGAATCTTAATCCACTCACACAATCTATTTTTTATTTCTCCCTCAAAACTAAATTTCTCATCCAAAAAAAATTGATAATTGGCCTCCCTCACAAAAACATCCTCACTTCCCCGTCCCATAGTCAAAGTCTGTATCTCATCCACCACAGACGAACCAGCAAGCCCAGTCTCCTCTCTCACAATACTATCTATCTCCTGAATACTCTTCACCGGCTTAACTTTCCCAAAAGAAAAAAATCCACCCTTCCTCTCATCAACCTTAATAGAATAGTCATGAAAAGTAGTATAGGTAGAAACAGAATTACTAACCCCCAAACGATACTTCTCCAAAGAAACGCCCTCAATACTATTCAAAACATCCCCAACCTTTCCATAAACTTTAATTCTTTCTTGTAAAATATTCATTTCAATTTAACCTCATAATCTCGACCCATTCTCCCCTAAGTACAAGACCCATCAGTCTTGCAATAAACCTGATTACTCTCCTGCCCCAAACACTTCAAGCAACCATCAACTTGATAAGTAAAATCGTGATCACGATCAGTCCAATTAACAATCGGTCCCATTCTATGTAAACCATGATAAGTATTCTGACAAGCAAACCTTCTATTACCCTGCTGACTCTCAGGCTTCCCAAAAAATTGATAATCTCCTTCCCTTCCAAAAATCTCCGGATGATCCTCCTCCACATCATACATCCAATCCTCCCCATAATCCTCCCCAGGAATATCCAAATCAAACTTAAGCGCCACTCCCTCCAAGCTCCGAATAGAAATATTAGATTCAATCCCATTATCTTTAACAAACTGAGAAACAACATCTCTATACTCTTCAACATTCATCACCTTACCTTTATCCCCCTCATATCTCTGCTCTGCATGTATCATCGAATCAAAAGCCGGACTATCAAAATGAGGCTCATTACAATAAAACATCTGAAAAAATGGCCTATGCGCAGAGCTATCACTACATATAGTCCTACCAAATCCAACTCCACTATACTGACTAGATTTAAGATCCAAACTAGTAACTTTAGGCCCACTATCCATACCACCCCCAGTCATAACATGAATAGGAATTAACCAATCACTTAAATCGACACCACCCAAAAAATTCATATGTTCGTTACATCCCCCACACTTAGGCCATAAATTAGAAACAACCTCCAAAGGCGTCTTTCCCCCAGAATGCTGAAATCTATAAGTATACCTAAAATCCGGAACACCTCCAAATTTAGATCCCTCAATAGGATCCACATCCAAAGCTCCAGAAAGGTTAGTATCAAGACGATAAGCCAAAGGATAAATCCCTTCTCCATTAACTTCTCTCAAAATCCCTTGCGCCAAATCCCACTGCTTCACCCACTCTCTAGAATTCGCCTCAAGTGCCTCAGCTCTATTTTCTCCAATCTTCGCAAGAAGTTCTTTCTTAATTTTTTCAGGATATCCATCACGAATAAAACGCGCCTCATTAAAATCAGTCTCACTAAAATCTAAAGGCCCTCTCCGAATATGCCTAACTATATGAGGATTCCATTCATCCAAAACTGTTTTTTGAGGAAAAGTAAATTTATCCTGATTCATTCTAGGTTTCCAAGAATATAACAATTTAAAAACGTTTGCTAAAGTAGTAATTCCAAAGTAATAACAACTCAACTATCTTTCTCATGAAATATAATAGTAAACCATACTCATAAAATTTATATTCTTACCTACCGCTGATCCTTCCGAAACTTAATAACAGTCAAAACATATCCAACCAACTTAAATCCATACTTACTCCCCAAAGCATCAACCAAATCCTCACCAATCTTCTTCGCCTCACCCTTATCCCGACAAGCCGACTTCAAAATCGAAATCTTAACCATCCCCTCATTCTCAAAAACACTCCTAACCTGCTCAACAAATGCATCGCTAAGTCCCGCCTTCCCCATCTGCAACTGCCTAATTGGTTTCATTCAACATCTCCTCAAATTTCAAAATATCAGCCTTCTTAACCTTAACCCTCTCCTGCTTCTTAACTCCCCAAGTCCCACTCTTCATCTTCCTATCCTTCTCCATATCACACCGCCTAAAAACATTAACCGAAACATCCCGCTTCGAATCCCGCCAGTCCTGAGAAAACTTAGCACAAAAAACCGCAGCCTCTTTCAAGTCAACCTTAGAAGCAGAGTCTCCAATATTAACAAACGGACTCCCAGGCGCAGACGTATGAAGCATCACATCATTAGGCCCAGCTTCAAGAACCAATTTATCATTATTCTCAGCATCCCGCCCACCAAAAACCGTCTTTCCACTACCCACAACAAACTCCCGAAAATTAACCATAACAAACCAACCAATCCTAACTTTAAAAATTTAACACTATAACATAGACAATATTTAAAAACAATATTCAACTCCCTAAGACATGAAAAAAGAGGCATTAATCCTGACCCTGTCGATAACATTCTCACTATTCCTATCCCTCGCCTCCGCATCAATGATAACAATCCAAGACGACAAAAGCCTCAACGAAGGAGACACTTGGTACGTCGGAGAAGGATATAGTATCAAAATAACAAGTATAGACACAACCGCACAAATCAGCTTCAGCCTAGACGGAAACGAACTAGAAAGCCAAACCCTATCACAAGGAGAATTCTACACCTACTCAAACGTCTTCAACACAACCATAGAATCAATATCAGCAGGAAGCGTATCACTCAAAAACTCCTCAATGAACTCAGACACAATAGGAGCAACAGTTCCCTCCATGACAAAAATACAAAGTGCGGGAATATCAGGGAGCACACTAACAGAAGGACAAATCTGGTACGTCAGCGGAGGATACAGTGTATACGCCAACGACATAGACATGGACTCGAACCCAAAATCAGCACAAATCATCCTACTAAAAGATTGCACACAAGTCAAAGAAGAACTAGTAAACGAGGGCGAAAATATAGATTACAACGGAGAATTCATTGCAAAAGTAAATACGCTGTCAGGAACAACCGAAAAAACAATAAAATTCTCAGACACATCCCTCTCTCCCTCTTTCTCAGTGCATAGCACAGGGTATCAAACTTGCGTAATCACCTGCACAGAAGATTGGAGCTGCGAAACTTGGACCGAATGCTCGTCCGAACAACAAACAAGAGAATGCACAGATTCAAACACATGCGGGACAACCAACACTAAACCAGAAGTAACTCAGGCATGCACTTCCACTCCCATCGCAACATGTACCGAAGATTGGAATTGTACAGAATGGACTGAATGTATAAATAACGAACAAACAAAAGAATGCACGGACTCAAATTCCTGCGGAACAACAGACAGTAGGCCAGAAGTAACTCAAGCCTGTAATTATGAAACAGATATACCAGCCCCAGAAGGAGAGGTCTATCCTGAAAATCAATTAGCAGATACAACTCTACAACAGAATACAACAAGCCAGAATACTCCGATGAAAGAAAAAATCACTTCCCAAATATTCGAAGTAACAATTCAAGATGAAAAAATATCCCTAGAGAAATTCTCAAATGGAGTAAACGTAATAAACACAAGTCTCAACTACATAAAAACACCACTGAACATCATAATGAAATCATCAAAGCTCTATGTGAACTTATCAGGAGAAGAGATAGAAATGAAAATTTCCCCAGAGCAAGCGGTTGAAAATTCTCTTATATTAGGAAACATAGAAAACGTGGGAATTACAAAACACAATAAAAGAGCAGTCTATTCGGTCACTGGAACAGAGAAAGTAAAACTATTCTTTATCTTCCCAGTCCTATCCGGAATCGAGGCAAAAGTAGATATCGAAACAGGAGAAATTCTTAAAGTAGAAAGATCATGGTGGCACTTTCTAACATCCAGTATCTAATAAAAAAATTCAACATTTAAAGATTTAATCGCTCTTCATGTTTCTTCAAGGCATAAGTAGCAATGGACATATAAAAACCAAGCCCGCAAGGAGAACCCTCTCCACGAGATACCCCAGCAAATCTAGAGAAATCATTATCATTATCAGCATAATTAGACAATTGAAGAATGGCAGCCTGTTCTTCAGGAGATAACTCAGATTTCACTCTTAAAGAAATGTCTTTCCACCCATCACGATTCTCCACAACACCAGAAACACTCCTGGCGACAACATCATAAAAATTCTTAAGCTCAATTCCAAGAACATCAAAAGGATTACTTTCGGCAGTCATTTACAGAACCTCAACAATCTTAATCCAAAACACAAGTGTCTTTCCAGCCATAGGATGATTCATATCAATAGTAGCTTCTTTTTCATCAATTTTGGTAATCTTAGCCGGAATCTGTTGCCCATTAGGTAAAGGCACTCCGATCATCATTCCTTCCTTCGCCTCAGTCGGAAACTTATCCCTAGGCACCTTCTGCACAGCCCTCTCGTCAGGCATCCCATAAGCCTCCTCGGGTTTCAAGGTAAAAGTCTTCTCCTCGCCAACATCCATCCCAATCACAGCAGCATCAAACCCAGGAACAACCATACCAGCACCAGCCTCAAACTCCAACGGCTGCCCATGCTTCTCACTCGCATCAAAAACCTCACCGTCCTCAAAACTACCCCTATACTCAACCTTAATCTTACTACCTTTTTCAACTACCATACAAAACCCTGGAAATTTTCCCTTATAAGTTTTTCTACTTTCAAAAATATAATACAAAACAATTTCAATTCTTAAACGATTTAGACAAGGCGAAAAGTTGTGAAGCGTACAGGCGTACGTAAGCGTTTTTTTAACGAAGTATAAACCATTAAGAATTTAAATTAAAAATCATCATCAGTGCCATCTTCCTTAGCCTTCTTCGCAATCTCCTTAATCCTCTTAAGAGCAGCCCTAACGTTCTTATTCAACTGAATCATAGAGTCATCCAACTGCGCCTTATTCTTAGTCCCAGTACAAACCAACTTCCCATTACTAAACAATAAAAACGTAGCAGTAGGCGCCTCCAACTTGTAAACCAAACCAGGAAACTGCTCCGGTTCATATTCAGTATTCTCCAACTCCAAAGACAAAGTATTCAAATTCAAATCCAAATCAATGGCACCCGAAGCAACAATATTCTGCACCGTAATCTTCGGCTTAATCGTAACCTTAACCCCAATCTTCCTCAGCTGTTTAATAACTTGACCAACAACATCCCTAACCTGCGAAACAGACTTGGTCCCAGTACAAACCAAATTCCCTGAACTAAATACTAACACAGCCGACTTAGGCTCCTTAACTCTCAAGACAAGCCCAGGAAAAGTATCAGGATTATATTCAGTATTAGGCTGAGTCCGAGCAAGTTTAGTCAAACTAACTTCCTTTTCTAATGATGTCGTAGCTACAATATTCTGCACCTTCAACTTCGTATCCTTCCGAGAAACAACTTTTTTCGCTACTACCATATAACACTATAATTATTTTCTTTTATAAAGGCTTTGATATACTCGAAAACTATTTTTCTCCAACCTCAACCTCAACCTCATCCAAAGTAGCAATATCAGAAACCCTCCTATCCGGCCTCATTCTCAAAATCCTAGGAAACCTCAAAGCAAACCCACTAGAATTCGCCGGACTCCTCTGCACATCCTGAAAACGAACTGATACCACAACCTCAGGCCGAACCTCAACATGCCTCCCATCAACTTTCGTCACCAACTTCTCCAGCATATCCGTCATCTCCCCAAACGTCAACTCGCTCCCAACTCCCAGCTCCGAACCCCCAACCTCCGCAGAAATCTCCTTCAACCCAGTAGAAACCTTACCAATCCCAAGCAACTCTCCATCATCCCGACAAGAAACATCAAAACTCGTCAACCACCCAGCTCTCTTCCCAGTCCCCCACTCAGCACCCGTAATCACCAAATCAAAATCGCTATCCTCTGGCTTCAACTTCACAGCATGCCCAATCCTCGCACCAGGCTTATACGGAGCATCAAGCCGACGACCCATCAACCCCTCCTGATCATCCTCTAAAGCCGCATTATAAAACGCCTCAACCTCAGCCTCATCCGAAGTCACAATCTGCTTAGCCAAAACAATCTTCTTTTCCTCAACTCGAACAATCTCCTCGATCAATTTACGCCTCTTCTCAAAAGCAACATTAATCAAGCTATCCCCATCAAGAAACACAACATCAAAAACAACCAACTCAACTGGCAACTTCGCCCTCATCTCCGAGATCCCATGCTTCCTTCGAATTCTCTGACTAATCGCCTGAAAATCGGTATACTTCCCCGTCACAGAGTCGAACCCAACTGCCTCACAATCCAAAATAAAACTCTTCTCCGTAACATTAGATTCAACAGCTTCGACAATATCAGGAAACTGCTTAGTCACATTCTCCAAAGCTCTAGTAAAAATCTTAACCTCACCATTCTCATCTTTATTCACCATCACCCGAAATCCATCATACTTATACTCAAACGCAGCCGGCCGACCAACAATCCGAAACGCATCCTCAACATTCGCAGCCTTAGGAAACAACATCACCTTCAACGGCTTCCCCGCAACCATCTTAATCTTCTCTAACTCATCCACACAAGCTTTCTCAAAAACCTCCGCAAAATCCGTCGCCTTATCATACGCCTCCTGAACAGCCCGCGCACAAACCTTCTTATCCTCCAAGCTCTCCGGTGCAAAACAATAAACCGCAATCGCATCCCGAAGTATACCAACCCCAACCCCAATCTTCAAGTCAGAAAGCACAGTCCTCACAATATACCTAGCCTCAATCGCCGAAGCCGAATGTAACAAATCAACAATATACCCAATCTTCAAGTCCACTGCCCCCGAACCTTCCACATCAACCAATTTTCGCAAATTCCCCATCACTTTCTCAACACTAAGCTTTCCCTCAAACAGACCCTGCTGCTTTTTTCCCTTCCCTAAAACACTCTCAGCAACCAAACCTAAATCCCCACTCTTCCGAAAACTCTCAACAACTTCATCCTCCGAAATCCCAGCAGCCCGACCCACAGCCTTAATCACCAACTGATGCGAAATCCCAAGTTCTTTAGATTCATAATCCGCAAACAACTGTCCACGAAGCAAATAAACAAACTCAGGACTGTCTCTAATCTCCCCCAAAAAAGAAGCAAGAATCTCAGTCTTCTCAAGCCCACTCGCCGTCCCCTCAAGCGCAGTATAAACCTCACATATCCTCGAATAATCCATAACATAACTAAGCAGTATCCAATTAAATAACTTCCGCGCGCACGAAGCGCGCAACACTCAGACTCCCAACTCCTAGCGAAGCGTACACCAAACTCTTAACTACAATTTCCAAAGGAAATTGTTAACACCGCTCCCAAACCTTTATAAAAAATAATCAATTTAATCAACAATGGAAATCAACGTAACCGACATAAACTTCCAAAAAGAAGTAATAAAAAAATCAAGTGAAACCCCAGTCCTAGTAGACTTCTGGGCTTCATGGTGCGGACCCTGCATGATGCTAGGCCCAACGCTAGAAAAAATCGCAAAAGAATACGATGGAAAACTGATAGTAGCAAAAGCAGCAACTGACGAGAACGCAGATGCAGCATCCAAATTCGGAGTAATGTCAATCCCAGCAGTAAAACTTTTCAAAGACGGCAAAGTCATAGACGAATTCGTCGGAGCCCAACCCGAAGCCACAATCAAACAATGGCTAGATCAAAAATTATAATTATAAAAAATCCGTGCAATCCGCGAAATCCGTGAGCAATTATTCCCCTTCCCCAAAACAAACATCTCGCAAAACCTTCTTCCCAACAAACTCATCGTTTTCCTGAAACCGGTCCATCTCAATCCACCGAAACCCATCCCCCTTCGCAATCTCATTAGGAGCTAAAGCACTCGGAAACGCCTTCAACCCGGCAACATCCTCCTCACTAATCCAATGATTCTCCCCCTCCCTAGTCTTCTCAATTAACTCCCCACGAGGATTCGTAGCCAAGATAACAAACATTTGATGATTATAACTAAGCTTCCCATTATTATAAGTCTTATAAGAACAAAGTCCCTTCAGCTCCAAATCACAAACCAACCCACTCTCCTCCATCAACTCCGCAGCCGCAGCCTCATAAATATACTGATCAAACTTCAACTTCCCAGCAATCGAACCCCAATAACTATAAAACGGCTCCTTCTTTCTCTCACACATCAAAAACTTTTTCTTCACATCATCATAAACGACAATAACAACACAAACCAAAGGAGCCCTAGCTTTCTCCCCACTCTCACCCTCGAGATAGGCACAATACTTTTTCCCCTCACTACTTAAACAATATACTTCTTTTACTTTATCCACCAACCTATCCTCAACCAAAACCTTCAAATGATAAGCAAACAAATTACTCGCTCCAACATTACCCCACAACTCATTAAAACCCATCTCCCGCTTATGCATCAACTTCCGCAAAATCTCCCGCCGTTCTTTCTTCATGTCAAAATAATAAAATCAAACTATATAAAATACTATCTCAAAAACATTTGAGCACTCCAATCTCTCAAGTAGAAAAGTCATAGACGAATTCGTCGGCGCACAACCAGAAGCCACAATCAAACAATGGCTAGATCAGAAGTTATAAAAAAATTCTATCAAGATAAAAGAGATAGTAGACGACTACAAATACTCCAATAAGTCCAATTGTAACAATTGCGATCCAATAGAGAGGAAAAATAAGTATCCTGAGAAAAAGGGGTACATTAAATTTTTTAAAAAAAGTCTCTATCTCAAGATGTCTCCTAATGTCAAAAACAACCAACCCATAAATTACTGAAATAAATAATGCACTAGTTAGTTCTCTAGAGAAAGTTAAAGCAAAGTATTCTTGTAATGTTTGTGTAGTTTGATTAACACAGTTGAGACAGATTGTGCCGTTCATAAAAAATCAAACAAATATTACTTTTTAAAAAAACACCATACTCCAAACTATATATTAGAATCTAATTCCCTCTTCGCCTATTCGCCCTCAAACTAGGAAACGCCTTAGGAACACTCTCTCGCCTATTCCTCTGCTGTCCCCGAGCCTTCTTCCCACTCGAAGTCAAACCACGCAAAGCCCTCTTCTTAGGAGCCTTAACAAACGGACCTAATTGCTTATCAACCAAAATACCAGCCTCACTTCTATCAACCAAAATAACCTCGTAAAAATAATTCATCCCATCCTTACCAATCCAATAACTCCCCAAGACTTCCATATTAACATACTTCTTCTGGACACGACCCTCCGCAATCTCCTTATAATTCATCCTCAAATTCTTCCTAATATGCAACCTCTTAGTCCTCCTCGCCTTATTCGGCCTACTCCTATGATGCCCACCACGCTTAATCTTAACACGAACAACAACAATCCCTTTCTTCGCCTTATACCCCAAACTACGAGCCCTGTCCAATCTCAAAGGCTTCTCAACCTTAGTAATAGCCCCATCCTTTCTCCAATCAATCATACGCGCACGCAAAGTCAAAACATCCGGCTTTCTCCACGCCTCACGCAAATACTTCATTAAACCCATAACAACTAATCAAAGATTTCCTTTTTAAAGTTTTAGTCTAGCAAAAATTCTAACTCCCAAACTTTAGCTCACAAGAGATACCTAAAGGGTTATAAATAAAAAATCCTCTCCATTTCTATGAGGCTGTGGCGCAGTCAGGTAGCGCACTGCTCTGATAAGGCAGGGGTCCGCGGTTCAAATCCGCGCAGCCTCATATGGATCTGAAACAAGGACGTGTCCGTGGCGAACAATTTGCTCGAATTTTTATTGCAAAGCAATTATAAAAATTTTAGAGTGAATTGTGAGTAAAATCCGCGCAGCCTCATATTAATTAAGAATTAAATCATATTCTTAGCATCTTCCCGAATCATCCCCACAATCTCCGGAAACTCCTCTACATCAAAATGCCCATTTTTATCATCATAAACAAAAATCTCAACCTCGCCCAACTTATCCCGATACTTCTCAGCGTGCGAAATAGGAACACAATCATCATCGGAAGAAAACATCAAAACAACTCGCCCACAATTCTTCTCAATCAAACTCAAATCCTCCCCCAACTCAAATCCACCAACCAAATCTTCCCCGATTAAATCATTATCAAACGGAGGACAAACTAAATAAACAGAAATAATATTTTTATCGACAACATTCTCAGATAGGTATTTAGTCAAAAAAATTCCACCCAAAGAAGACCCAGCCAAAATAAAATTATCATCCATCTCCTCAAGATATCTCTCAAACCAAATCTTCCAATCCTCATATTCAGCACAATCCTGCAAGGGCATTCTCGGCTTAACAATCTGAAAATCCTCTCCAAGACCATTCTTCAAATAATCCCCATGCCAACTATTTTTAAAATCAAGCTTAATACTCCGAGTCTTTAACCAATCTAGATAATCATCCCGACTCTTGAAAGTCATACCACCCCCAATACAAAGTACCTGAATTTTCTTCTTCATGATAAAATTAACCTAAACCAATTTATATAATTTCCGGGCTCACCAGAGTCATGCCATACGTGGCCAAAACAAAACTTAGCCAAGCCTCGCGCATGAGCGCTACCTCCATCATTCAAAGAACGATAACCACCATTTTTCAAAGAAAAATAACCACCGTTTCGCAAAGCGAAACAACCCCCAGTCGCTTCGCGACTATCCTCGCAACTCAACCGAAACCTTCTCCCTATCAATCCGCATCCCCAAAATCTCAACCTTCATCGGAATCACCTTAACATAACACTTATCCTGAGCATACGCCCGAATCTCTATCCCAGTCTCAAGCTCAGTCAAAACAACATCCTCCTTGTTCACAATCCCAGGCGCTTCAATCTCATAAACAATAACATCCCCAAGTCTCTTAACCCTAGATTTAGCATCAACCTTCTTAAGCTCAGCCCGTCTCTTCCCCTCTTCTTCCGAAACTACAACAACACTTCTTTTGACAGCCGGCTTTTTCTGAACAACCTGCGGACCACCCCGGCCCCTAGCAATCTGAATCTTCAAGCCCTTAGGCATCCCCGTCTTCTCATCAACCTCCATATTCCCAAGCTGCTTCTCTAACTGATTAATCAAACCCCCCATAAGCTTCTCAACACCGAATGGCAACTTCAAATCAGGGTCACCAGAGCCATGCCTGTCTGAGGCGGACTGAATACGCCCTCCATCATTAGCACCAAGCATCCCAAGATCCTTACTATCTCCAACCTTAAGAGACCCACCACACCAGGGACAATAATTAAATTTCCTATCAACTTTCTCCGCGCAGCCTCGACACTTCTTCTTAAACATCAACTAGAAAAAAATATCAACTACTTAAATCTTTGTAAACACACTTCACATTTAAACAACTCACTTCGACGAAAACTACTCAGTCAGAACATCTTTCTTCTTTTCTTCTTCAAGTTCTTCCCTATCCTCAGGAACCACATAATGCTCTACCTTCTCAACCAAATGTTCCAAGTTATGAACTTCTTTCAAGACACCCTGAGCCGGAGCAAACTCTCGAATCCAAAACTGCGAAGAAAACTTCCTAACATTTCGAACCTCATGCAAAAGCCTCGATCCATAAATAGCAACCCCAATTCTACCAATACCTGAAACCGTAAAGATAAACAACATAGAATTCATAAACGAAACATCCATCCAAGCGATTCCAGCTCCAACACAAGCACCAAGGAAACCACCAACACCAATCATAAGATTCATATAAGACAAACCAAAACCTCGCTTCCGATTACTAACCGCATCATAAACATAATTATTCAAAGCCAAATTATAACCAGCCCAACCAAAACCACCAACAATCGACGGCACAATCAATAAATAGATCTTCACCCACAAATCACTCCCAATCAAAACCGACGCAATCCAAAGAAAAGGAGTCATCCCCGCAAGCACCGAACAAGTTTGCATCAACCTAACATTCCCAAACCTATCACTAAACTTACCAAGCAACGGCAAAAACACCAACTGAAAAACAACAGCCGAAACCGTAATAGCCATATACCAAATATAAGACAAGCCCAAATCACGCAACATATAAACCGCCCAAAACGGAGTCGAAATTCCAACCACAAAAGTAAACGCCCCAGCAAACAAGCTAAACCGCCCAAACGGAGTATCCCTACTAGTCCTCAAAAATTCAACAAAAGAAAAATGATCCTTCTTCCTAATTTTAATCTTCGGCTCATAAGTCTTACTAAGCAACCTCCAAGACCAAATCCTAAATACACCATTCAAAGCAAAAAGTAATCCAAAACCAAGCAATGTAAACCCGACGACATCACCATAAGAACCACCCAACTTCTTCAAGCCATCCAAGATCAGAGCACCTGCGATCATAGTCATAATACCAAAAAACCCAATAATACGATTCCGCTTAGAAAAATATCTTCCCCTCTCATTCTCTGGAACTAATGACCCCATCCATGAAAACCAAGGAGGATGAGCAATGCCAAGAAAAACATAATGAAAACCAACAAGCACAATGAAGGCCCAAACCATATGAGCAACACCCATCCAATGCAAAAACCCAATCAATAAAAAAGGTAATACAACCAAAATCTTCCCCATCACTCCAGCCAAAACAATCCGCTTCCTCGAAAACCTCTCAATCAAATCAGCCGCCTTCAATTGAACAAGACTCGGAAGCAAACTAATAATAGCATATAAAATTCCCATCTGAACAGCAGTCGCATTTAAAGCCAGAGCCGCAGGAGCAAAATACGACAAACTAAAATTAGAAGCAATAGAAGACACCGCACCCTCCCGAATACTAAGTTTCAAACTCCGCTTAATCTTCTTCTGCACAATAGGATGATCGACCCTAACCTGTCCTCTTTTCATAATACATACTCGACAAAACAATATAAAAACTTAATCGTTTGCAAACAAATAAAAACCTCTACCTAATTATCAAACCATGAAAGAAAATTTTTATATAACAACACCAATATACTACCCAAACGACGTCCCACACATAGGCCACGCCTACACAACAATCGCAGCCGACATCATCGCAAGATGGAACAAGCTCCAAGACAAAGACGTATTCTTTCTAGTCGGAACCGACGACCATGGAAAAAAAATCGCAGATACAGCCCAAAAAGCAGGCAAGACACCAAAACAATTTACAGATGACATGATACCAGAATTCAAATCAGCATGGGAAAAGCTAAACATAAACTACGACAAATTCATCAGAACAACAGATACACATCACGAAAAGATAGTTCAGGAAGTTCTCCAAAAATGTTTCGACAACGGCGACATCTACAAAGGCGAATACGAAGGGTTATACTGCACAGGATGCGAAGCCTATTTCACGGAAAAAGATTTAGAAGATGGCTGCTGCCCAATCCACAAAAAACCAATCGAAAACCTAAAAGAAGAAACCTATTTCTTCAAACTTTCAAAATATCAAAAACCTCTCTTAAAATTCTACAAAGACAACCCAACTTTCCTCTCTCCAAAACACAGATCAAAAGAAATTATCAACAGAGTAAAAGAAGGTCTTCGAGATTTAAGCATATCAAGAAATTCATTCGACTGGGGAGTCCCACTTCCATTCGACAAATCCCACGTAGCATACGTATGGTTCGACGCACTCTTCAACTACTACTCAGCAACAAGAGAAAAAGGGAAAGAAGGTTTCTGGCCAACCGACCTCCACATCGTAGGCAAAGATATCTATTGGTTCCACACGGTATACTGGCCAGCCTTCTTAATGTCCGCAGGAATAGAGTTACCAAAACAGGTATACGCACACGGCTGGTGGACACTAGATAAGGAAAAAATTTCGAAATCACGAGGCAGAGTAGTAAGTATAGATGAGCTAACAGAAATCGCAGGACTAGATTCAGCAAGATACTTCCTATTCAGAGAAGCCTCATTCGGAGAAGACGGAGACTTCAGCAAAGAAGCCCTAATCGATCGACACAACAACGAACTAGCAAACAAACTAGGCAACCTAATTTCAAGAACCTCAGCTCTGGCAGAAAAATACGGAATAGAAAAGGTAGAAAACGCATTACTAAAAAAATTAAAACTAAAGAAAATTGAAAAACACTTCGATAAATTTAGAATAGATAAAGCTCTAAGTGAAATCTTCACATTCATCGACCATTGTAACGAATTCATCCAACACCAAAAACCATGGGAAACTCACGACAAGAAAGTATTATATCAATTAGTGGAATCCATCAGACAAATCGCAAAACTCCTAAGTCCCTTCATCCCAGACTCAGCAGAAAAAATACAAAAAATATTCAAAACAGACAAAATTAAGAAAGCACCAGTACTCTTCAATAAGATAGAAGTCTCAAAACCAAACCTTAATAAGTCAGAAGAGCCAAGACAAATAATGGAAGGAATAACAACAATAAATTTCGAAGACTTCGCAAAACTAGACCTCCGAATCGCAGAAATCACAAACGCCGAAAATATAGAAGGCGCCGACAAACTTTACAAATTAACTCTAGATGTAGGAGAACTCGGGCGACGAACAATTTGCGCCGGAATAAAAGAATTCTACAAAGCAGAAGATCTCAAAGATAAAAAAATCATAATCATAGCAAACCTAGCTCCACGAAAACTCCGAGGAATAGAATCGCAAGGAATGCTATTAGCAGCATCAACCAAAGACAAAAAAACAGTCTCCCTAGTATCCCCAGACCAAGACATAGCCCCAGGAAGTACAGTTGGTTAATCACAACAATTCTTTTATATCAAATCAAACACCAAATCTGATGACAACCCTAGGCCAACAAGTCAGAACCATAGTATCAAATCTACCAAGACAAGACAAATTATTTTTCGGTGGACCCCCACACGGTTCAGAAATCGACAGAGAAATAAAAAACTATAACACCTATTTAGAATCAGGATTACCATCACGTCAAAGAGTCTGCCTCGGAATTTGCGCATTCGACCAAAATGGCCAAGTGATAGGATACACCTCTTCAACAATCATGACAAACGCAAACCCAACAAAGTATGAAAGAGAAAGTATCAAATCAACAACTCCATTGAATTACATCCAAGGAAAAAAAATAGTAGTAGCTCAAGCCTATTGGAGAAAAGGAGTCGCAGAAAAACTTTTCAAAGAAAGCCTAGGCCTAGCAAAAACCCACAACAAAAAATGGGTAACCGATATTAACGCAAAGAATATAGCAGTCCTAAAATTTCTAGAGAAACATGATATCCAAAAACAATTCAGTTGGAACACACTCCGTGGAACCGAGATGTATAGAGTAGGAAATTAAGCCCGAGACCTTCTAATTAATCCCTTTAAACCAAAACATTTCCCCAGACAACACAATATACCAGATCATTTTCATAAGGCATATTGCATCCCAACAAACATTAAAAACAAAAGTCTCATAAAACATACATGTCAAAAACAATCGAAGAAGAAGTATCATCTCTAAAATGTATGGATGGCAAAGTCCACATCGGAGACTACATGATAGAACTCCAAAGAGCTCCGACAGGAATAGACGAAGCGGAAGAGAGTGTAGTCTATTGGTGTACAGAGTGTGGCGCAGCAGCCATAGACCATGAAGTAGACAGAAGACGTTGCGGAAAACTAATGAAATTAACACCCTCGGAATTATTTAATAAAGGATATAATAAATAATTATTCAATATATTACCGCCCAAAAATCCGACCCAAAAAACTTCTAACTTCCTCAACCTCATCCCCATTAACCTTCCTCGCAATCTCCAAATACTTCCTCGACACTCGGCTTCTAGGATGCGTATGAACAACAGCGTCCCTCATATTCAAAGCCTCCTTAACTGCCTTATCTTCAGGAATCACTCCAATAATCTGTGTCTCCAACATCGACCTAATCGAACTAAGCGGCATCTCATACTTAGCGTTCACATGCCGAGTCACAATAACACCATTAACTTCCTTCCCCATCTCCCTAGCAACCTTAACAGCCTTCAAGGCATCAGTCACCGTCGGCATCTCAGGGTTAGTAACAATAACAACCTCATCAGCAACACCCAAAACGGCAATAACTTCCTCACCAAAACCAGCAGCAGAATCAATTATAACATAATCACAACTATCCCTCAGGCTCTCAATAATCTCCGGAATCTTCTTCGTATTAAACTTCGTCAACTCTTTAATCGACAGCGAGGACGGTATAATTTTAGTTCCAGAATGATGCTCATAAATAGCGTCCTCAATATCCGCCTTCCCTTTCAAAACATGATTCAGCGTCACCGGAACAATAGGAGCACCAAGTTGCAAACCAACATTCGGCGTATTCAAATTAGCATCAATAATAATAACTTCTTTCCCCAATCTATTTAGAGAAGTCCCTAAGTTAATCGCAGTAGTAGTCTTACCGACGCCACCTTTCCCCGAATTTATAACAATTACTCGTGCCATTATTTTATTTCTATGTATCAAAGGTACTCTTCGAGCGCCATTTTGAACAAACGTATATCTATCAGAAAAAGTCACTTTATAAGTCTTATTCATAAACAAAAATACACACAACCCTAAGCAATTATCTTCTTAACCTCGACACTAAATGCCTCAACAACATCATAATACTCACCCAATTTTTCCATATTAATATCAATAACCCTAGTAGGCGTCATCCTAACTTTCAAATTAACATTCTTTCTAAACTCCCCACTTCGAGTTTTCGATAAATCAGGAACACGCTTAAAGAAAATATACAACGGAATAACATCCTGGATAGCCTTATCCTTAGCAAAATATTTCTTCATAAATTCAATCCTTTGTATCGGCGTAGCGTGCATACACGGAATCTTCCCTTCCTCACATCGCTTCTCCAAAATCGCGTCAAAACTAATCTCAATTAAACTTTTCCAACGCGCCAACAGGTTCAAAATAACATCACATGTCTTCGTATATTTCAAACTAACATACATAAGATGATCCGCGCTCGTCTTCTCCTTGATAATTTCTTCAATCATTCTACTATCTCCCAATGCAAAAGAAACCACGATACTTATCCTTTTATACCTGTCGGAAATTCTCAACAACAGAACCAATATGACCAATAATCTCCCTCAATCTCGAAACTTCTAAGATTTTCCACTTTCCCCCAACCTCTAATAAAACCTTATCATTCCTAACAAACTCAACCCTCGCCAGTTTTTGATCTCTTTCCAAATTCAAGATTCCAACAACCCCACAAATCTCTTCCTCACTCAAATATCTAGGCGCAACATCAATCATAAAAGTCTGCAAGTTCCCCTTAGCCCCCTCTCGAATCAAAAACGCTCGAACCAGTTTCCCAGCCGATTTCGCCCCCTCTCGAATCACCCCAACCAAAACCCGCTTCTCCGCATACTCATCATAAACCCCAAGCATCCTCTTCGCAACATCCAAATGCCACCGCGCAGAATAAAACTCCTCTCTATAATCCATCAAACGAAAACCCAAAATCTCTTTATATTAATTATGACACTCGACAACCTATCGCTTTTTCTTCTTCTTCTCGACCTTCTCCATATCCACTATCAATTTTTCATGCAACATTTCATTATTCTCATTTTCTAGAATACTCTTATCAACGGCAGAAGCAACCAGGACCGATAATGTAATTATTATAGCCCAAAGAAAACTACCATCTAAAAATATAATCAATATCTTATAACCAACAACACCAAAAATAGCACCCCAAAAAATAGAAACTATTTTTCTAATCCAGTTTTTCATAGTAAAGTTCATCATTTTAATATATTCTTAATGAGATAATTATATTTAACTAGTTTTTGTTTAAGGCATTCAATGAAACAATCGCCTCAGCAATATCTCCATCACTATCCTCTAACGCAGCCCGAACTTCCGCCTCACTTTTCCCACTCTGCGAGGCAACCATCTCAACGTCATCATCACTAAAAACTTCAACCGATTCCTCAACAATATCCCCAGTCACCTGAAAACTCTCCTGTCCCTGCATCTTAATCTGCATAACATTAGGATTCTCAACAACCAGATTACCATCCTCCATCTCAAAAACAACCCTCTTCACCGGCAACTCAACCTGACTAATTCCCATCTTCTTCATCATCCCCTTCATTTGCGACGGATTAACACCACCAAACATTATTCACGCACCTCATATTTTCCTGTTTGTATATAAGCAATAATGTCTTTAAGTCCTTCCTTAAAAGGTCTTAGCTCATCATTAGCTTTTTTCAAATCAGAAATATCAGCAGATTCATCATGATACTGCCCCGGATATCTACTACCTTCATCCATCAAACTCATCTTAACCGTAAAACATTCTCAGACCCACAACCAAAACAATCGTAACAATAATCATTCCAACAACAACCCCAGGTCCAAACTTTAATTTAGAATTATACTCCTCGTTATACCGCATTAACCCACCAAATCCACTCGGCATAGTCGCATTATCAGCCATAACAAATCAAGCAACAATCAATTTATAAAAGTTCCTACCTACTTCTTCTCAATCCTCTTCATCCCACCCATATAAGGAATCAAAATCTCAGGAATACTAATACTCCCATCCTCATTCTGAAAATTCTCTAAGAAACAACACATAGTCCTCTGCAAAGTTATCGCCGTCCCATTCAAAGTATAAACAAGCGCTCGTCCAGTTCCAGTATGATACTTAGTATCCATCTTCCGAGCCTGATAATCACTAGCATTACTCGTACTCCCAAGTTCTCTATACTTACCCTGCGCAGGAAACCATCCCTCTAAATCATGCGTCTTCTTCATCGAACCACTAAACTCCCCCGCGCATAAAGCCACAACCCGATACGGAATCCCAAGCAACTTAAAAATCTCCTCCTGATTAGCAATAATCTCATCAAAAACCGCATCCGCATCTTTCGGCTCACAATAAACAAATTGCTCAATCTTCTCAAAACGATGCACCCGAAAAATCCCCTTCGTATCCTTCCCATGACTACCAGCCTCCTTCCTAAAACAACTACTCAACCCAGCATACCTAATAGGTTCCTTAACATTAATTACCTCGTCCTTATGAAGCGCCGCAAGCGCATGCTCACTCGTCCCAATCAAATACAAATCCTCTCCATCAATCTTATAAATACTCTCCTCAAAATCCTCCAAACTAACAGCCCCACCAACAGCAGCCCGATTCAACATATAAGGAGTCTGAACAGGTAAAAATCCTTTCTTAATTAAAACATCCATAGCAAACCTCTGCAAAGCCTGATTCAACAAAACCAGATCACCCTTCAAATAATAAAACCTCGAACCAGCAACTTTAGCTCCACGCACACTATCAACCAAATCCAAATCCTCGACGATATCCTCATGTCCCTTCGGCTTAAAGCCAAAATCCCTAATCTCTCCCCACTTCCTCAATTCAAGATTATCCTTCTCATCTTTCCCATCTGGAACAGAGGCATCCATAATATTCGGCAAGCTCAATAAAATATCCTTTATTTCATCATATAATTTCTTGGCTTTTTCCTCAATCTTATCAATCTTCCCAGGAATCTCCTTAGCCTCTTTCAACTTCTTAACAACGTCCTTGCCAGCCTTCTTCAACTCACTAATTGCCTCACTAACTTCATTTCTTTCATGCTTCAAATCATCAACACTCTTCTTCTCTTTCCTCCATTCAACATCCAACTCCAAAACCCGATCAACAAGCGCCAACTTTCCCTCCTGAAACTTCTTCTTAATATTAGCCTTCACTAACTCAGGATCCTCTCGAACCAATTTAATATCTATCATAAAAGAGAAAGCCCCAATCAATTATTTAAACTTTTCCGTAACCACTACCAAATGCCCTGTCACTAAAGCCGAATTCTGTATCTACTCCCCATAGACGAAAATCCACAGCAAAACTTATAAGCAAAAAAACTCTAATATATACATTGGAACATATAGTTCCAAACAAATACAATGGCAGAAAATTTTGACCTATTCTTCAGAAGAAAACCAGCGATGATGTTAATCGCTCTAGGCAAAGTTTCCCGTGCCAAATACGGCTCACAACTAGCAAAAGAAGTCGATTGCACATACTCTCACGCCGTTAAGATATTACAAACTCTAGAAGAATACGGGCTAGTAAGTTTCGAGAAAAAGGGCAGAATAAAAATAATCAAACTAACAAAAAAGGGAAAGGAAGTCTCAGAACATATAGCAGCAATTCGAAAAATAGTTTCTTAAGATGACAGAATACAAAAGGTCATATATTATAAAAAAAGTAAAAGAGTCTATCGTTTCTCAATTAAAGAAGAGTACCTTTTACGATAATATCTCACCAGACAAAATAAATATGGAGATAGGGTTGGCAGAATTAGGATTAGATTCCTTTTCTTTAGTTGATTTAGTCGTAGGTTTGGGAAAAAGATTTCAAAGAGATGATATCTACAATAAGATGCTTGACAAAAATTATTTTAATGGAAATGGATTAGTAGAAGTAATTTCTTCATAACAATACTTTTTTAAATCAAAAATTCTCTAATCAACCATTGGCTTCGTAGCTCAGCCTGGTTAGAGCACTAGACTCTTAATCTAGGTGTCGGGGGTTCAAATCCCCTCGAGGCCATATAAATGCCATCGCAAGATGGCATATTCTACTCTCTGTGTATTTCAAGTCACGGCAATGTCGGGGCGAACGATTTGCTCGAATTTTTATTGCGAAGCGATTAGAAATTTTTAGAGTGAATCGTGAGTAATTCAAATCCCCTCGAGACATTATTTATTTAAAAATCCCCAAGCCCTAAGCGCGACTCCGGTAATCATCAATAATAAGATACTCATTGCAATCAGTGCCAAATAATCTAACGCATCTTCTACTTTAAATTGATTATATATAGATATGGACTGAATAACTGCGCTCAAAGCAATTGCTATAGTTGCCGTTGCCATTATCTCATTAGTTTTTTTATTTCCCATCTGTATTAACTCAATTAATCGTCTACTCTGCATGTCTTCCCACACTTAACACACTCATAAAACTTCGACTCCGCCTCATCCCCACTCCTCATCTGCCTAATCCAAAAATACGCCCTCTTCGACTTACACTTCTTACAATCCCAATCCGTAATCGGGTTAACATTCGTCCCCTTCGCATCAACAACCGCAACAACCTGCCCCTCATCAACCTCTTCCTTCATCTCCATATCAATCTTCCCTTTTGCAACATAATCACATTTAGGACAACCAACCTTAGTTCTCTTCATAGCAAGAATACAACCACACTTCGGACAAAATTCCATACCTCAAAATCTAGAATCCAAACTTTAAATAACTAACTGCAAAGCCCTCGTCTGTCAGTACTCTTCCCAGCCTCAAAAAAAATCAACTTAACCCATCCAATCGCCGGAACCTTAAATAAAGCCTTCCCAATTAGTCGAGATTCATCAATAGATTTCTCAGCAGGCCTTTGTTGCGAATTCGTCTTATAGTTATCTCCCTTAGTAGAATAAACATCATCCTCAACAGACACAACCCTATGAATCAAGGGATACTGAACATCCTCATGAAAAATAATAACATCCCCAACCTCAACATTCCGAGCCCCAACAACAAAAATCACATCCCCCTTACTAAATCCATTCTGAAAATCCCATCCAATTGTATTCGCCAACTCTAACCCATAATCCTCATAAACCGACGAACTCTCAAAACTTTTCTCCATCCCATCCTCATGATGATACATTGAACACGACTCAACAATTACCAACGGCAAACTAGATCCGGTCAAAAAAGAAAGCCCCGGAAAAAAAACAAACTTAATCACAACAAAAGCAATCACAAGCGTCGCAAAAAACGACGGCCAACTATCCTCCTGCAAAAAATTCCAAAACTTTTTTACCACTTCCATTAAAGACTATCTGAAAGAGACTTTATATTCTTTATTAAATTTTACAGAAAAGCTTTTAAAGTATACACTCTAGGTATACACATGCAAGACATATTTGAAAACACAATCCTCTGCAAGCACTGTAATAAAAAAATGCTCCCAGAACAAATTACAAGAAAAGGCTTCATCTTAAGAACCCTAAAATGCGAACCATGCAAAAATCTAATTGTCCACCCAGAAGACTTAAAAGAATACGAAAACTTTCAAAGCCTCAACAAAAAGACCTTCAAGGTCAAACTCCGATATGTCGGAAACTCATACGCAGTATCAATCCCAAGAGAGATAATCGACTTCATGAACGAACAAGAAAAGCAAACTAACGAAATGGTAAATTTAAGCATGGACGAGTTCGACAGAATCTCCCTAATATTTAGAAGATGAAAGAAAAACAAAATAACACAACAATTAAACTAAGAGTAGTAGAATCTCTACAAGACGACGTCGGCAAAGGCATCGTAAGAATAGATCCATCTCTAATGCGAAAACTAAATCTAGAACGAGGCGATATAATTCTCGTCGAGGGAAACAGAACAACACATGTAATAGTAGACCAAGCATATCCGGCAGATCACGGCGAAGACATAATCCGAATGGACGGAATAACAAGAAAAAACTGCAAGGCAGGAATTGGAGAACACATCCAGGCTGAAAAGGGAAAAATCATAGAAGCAAAAAAAATCACAATCGCGCCAGCACAAAAGGGAATTATGGTTAAGGGAAATCCAGATGGCTTCAAGCGAGGACTTCTAGGAAAACCAGTAAATAAAGGAGATATAGTTGTAATGGGAGGAGCACAACAGCGGAAAGATATAATGTCAGACGACTTCAACAATTTATTCGGCGGCGACATGAGCGAAGTCTTCAATCAAATGGGATTTGGCGGTATACCAGGCGGACTAACCCAAGTCAGGTTTGTAATCGCATCAACGTCGCCAAGTAAACCATGTATTGTAACCGAAAACACGCAAATCACTCTAAGTCCAAAAGCAATCGAAATATCCGAAGAATCAATACCACAAATAACCTACGAAGACATAGGCGGACTAACCGAAGAAGTAAAAAAAGTCAGAGAGATGGTAGAGCTTCCATTGAAACGTCCAGAAATTTTCATGCGACTAGGAATAGAACCACCAAAAGGAGTTCTCCTCTACGGACCACCAGGCACAGGAAAAACACTCTTAGCAAAAGCCGTAGCAAACGAATCCGAAGCACATTTTATTTTACTAAACGGCCCAGAAATAATGTCAAAGTTTTACGGAGAATCCGAAAAGAAAATACGAGCCATATTTGAAGAGGCGGAAAAAAATGCACCAGCAATAATCTTTATAGACGAAATAGATTCCTTAGCGCCAAAACGAGAAGATACAGGAGGAGAGGTAGAAAGGCGAGTGGTCTCACAGCTTCTAACAATGATGGACGGACTACAAGACCGAGGCAAAGTCGTAGTAATAGGAGCAACAAACCGACCAAACGCAATCGACCCAGCACTAAGACGACCAGGACGTTTCGACAGAGAAGTAGAGATTTCCGTACCCGATAAAACAGGAAGAAGACAAATTATACAAATCCACACAAGAAACATGCCACTAACAAAATCAGTCGATCTCGATGAGATATCAAGAAAGACACACGGCTTCGTAGGAGCAGACATCAACTCTCTAGCGAAAGAAGCCGCAATGATAGTCATTCGAAATAACCTAGATAAATTAAAATTAAAAGAGGGCACGGAGATACCACAAGAAGTTTTAGATAAACTAAGAATATCAGGAAAAGATTTTGATGAAGCACTGAAAGTTGTAAGACCTTCAGCAATGCGAGAAGTTCTAGTTGAAACTCCATCGACAAGATGGAAAGATATAGGAGGGGTCGACGAAGTAAAGCGAGATCTAAAAGAAGCAGTGGAATGGCCTTTAAAATTTCCAGACTCATTTTCAAGAATGGGCATAAGCCCACCAAAGGGAGTCCTCCTCTACGGACCCCCAGGCACAGGAAAAACATTATTAGCAAAAGCCGTAGCAAACGAATCCGAAGCAAACTTCATCCAAATCAAAGGACCGAGTCTACTGAGTATGTGGGTAGGAAAATCTGAAGAAGGTGTAAGAAAAATATTCGAACGAGCACGTCAAGTTTCCCCCTGTATAATTTTCTTCGACGAGATAGATTCAATGGCAGGTAGACGAGGTGCAGGTACGGGCGGCGGAACAAAAGTGGCAGAGAATGTTCTAAACCAACTCTTAGCAGAAATGGACGGGATCGAAGACCTAACAAACGTCATAGTAATCGGAGCAACAAACCGACCAGACATCCTAGATCCAGCACTCCTAAGGCCTGGAAGATTCGACAGAATAGTATACGTCCCAGTCCCATGTGAAGAAGGTAGATTAGAAATACTAAAAATCCACACAGATAAAATGCCAATAGTGAACAAAAACGAAATAATAGAAAAGTTATCCAAAGAAACAGAAGGCTTCACGGGAGCCGATATAGAGTCCCTAGCAAGAGAAGCCGCAATGCTTGCTCTCAGGGAAAATATCGATTCAAAAAAAGTAAGCAAAGAACATTTTATGAAAGCAATGGAAAAAGTCAGACCCTCTGTTTCTAAGAACGACGAAGACAGATACAAGCAGATTGAATCAAAATATCTAAAATCGGCAAAGGCTGCTCTGACAAATAGTAGCAGGAGCTATACCGGATAAAATGTTTGGCGACGACTCATTTACAAGCATCGAAGATTTATTTAGTCAGTTATCCGGAGGCAGAAGACATCCTTCCCAGGGTACAAGGGCTCAAACTCAGAGTCTTCTAAACACAATCGAATCCAAAAAAGAGACAATACTCATATTCGATATATCAGGGAAAAAAATAATTTCAGTAGAAATCAAAGATGATATCGAAACAAACGAGTATGGAGAGAGGGTCCACAACGGACAAAAAATACTAGCGATAAAATTTGAGAACAACGAAACTCTAAAATACAACATTCCCAAAACACTAGCAAAAAGAAAAATCGACCATACATTTTCAAACGGTATACTGGAGGTCTCACTTAAAAAATGAAAAACAAAATCAGCCTAGAAGTCATCGAAACAAATCAAAAATACGTAGGACGAAATCTGGTAGCAATATCAAATGAAGATATGCAGATGTTAGAAGTAGTTTCTGGCGACATCATAAAAATAGGAAACAAGAAATCTATTTATTTAAGAGCGATAAAGGTCAATGATGAGTTTCAGGGAAAAATAAGTTTAGATGGAGAATCAAGATCGGTCTTGGGATTATCAGTAGGGGAAACAACAACAATATCAAAAGCAGAAAAAATCCCAAAACTAAAATCCGTCACACTAGCAATTCTCCCTCACGAATCGTTTTCAAATGAGCAGTTAAAATCCTATAATTCTCAACTAAAAGATTCAGGCGAATTCAAAAAGATGCTAATAGATTCTCCAGCTTCGTTAGGACAAAAAATCGCGATACCAACATCAGTCGGAAAACTAGCATATTCCGTAACGAAGATGTTACCCAAAAAAACAGAGTTCGGATTAGTTTCAGATACAACAAAAATTGAAATCGCCGACGACATAGGAGAAGGCTCAGGAACAAATATCTATTACGAGGACATCGGAGGACTAAAGGAAGAAATCGAAAAGATAAGAGAAATGGTCGAGTTCCCAATGAAACACCCAGACATATTTCAAAGACTAGGAATTTCCGCACCAAAAGGAGTCCTTATGACCGGTCCACCAGGCACAGGTAAAACTCTTCTTGCAAAAGCAGTCGCAACAGAAACAGATGCTACATTCATCTCAATCGCTGGCCCAGAAATCATGTCTAAATATCACGGAGGTTCCGAAGAAAATTTACGAAAAAAATTCGAAGAAGCCGAAAAGAACACGCCAGCAATAATCTTCATCGACGAAATAGATGCAATAGCTCCAAAACGAGGAGAGTCACACGATCAAGCAGAAAAACGAGTTACAACTCAGCTCCTAACACTAATGGATGGCCTAAAGTCCCGCGGACAAGTCGTGGTAATGGCTGCAACAAACCGTCCTGAAGATCTAGATGAAGCAATAAGGAGACCAGGAAGATTCGACAGAGAGCTAAGAATCAACCCACCAACAGAAGACGGCCGAAAAGAAATCCTACAAATCCACACAAGAAACATGCCATTAGATGAAAAAGAAAAACTCCTAGAAGAATTCTCCAACAAAACAATCGGATATACTGGGGCAGATCTAGAAGTCCTATGTAAAGAAGCAGCACTCCACTCGGTAAAACCATTTTACAACGCAATCATCTCAATTGGAGAACAGCTCGACGAAGAAGATAGTGAAAAGTGTGAAGATTTAGAATGCAAAAAGAAAGAGCTCCTAAATAAAATAATAATCTCAAGAGAAGATTTCGTTTACGCAATGAAAATGGTAGAACCTTCGGCAATGCGAGAAGTCCTAATCAAAAAACCCAACGTAAAATGGACAGATGTCGCAGGATTAAAAGAAGCAAAAGAAAAACTGCGAGAGTTAGTAGAACTTCCATTACTAAGACCAGACTTATATCGAGCAGCAGGAATTAAACCAAGTAAAGGAATACTCTTACACGGGCCACCTGGAACGGGAAAAACACTCCTAGCAAAAGCCGTGGCAAACGAATCAAACGCAAACTTTATCTCAGTCAAGGGCCCAGAACTAATTTCAAAATGGGTAGGCGAATCAGAGAAACACATCAGGGAAATCTTCAAAAAAGCAAACCAAGTTTCACCTTCCATAATCTTCTTCGACGAATTCGACTCAATATCAAAATCACGAGGCTCCGGGATGGGCAGCGGCTCTTCAGAAAAAGTGGTCAATCAACTTCTAACAGAACTAGATGGAGTAGAAGAATTAGAAAACGTAATAATCATAGCAGCAACAAACCGAAAAGATCTAATCGATCCAGCGTTACTCCGACCAGGAAGAATCGAATCACATGTAGAATTAACAAACCCAGATGATGAAACAATCCTAGAAATCTTCAAAGTTCACACAAGAGAAATGCCGCTAGATAAATCCGTTTCTCTAAAAGAACTAGCAAAGAAAACAAAAGGCTGGAATGGAGCCGAAATCGAAAGCACCTGCAGAAGAGCCGGCCTTAACGCGATAAAGAGAAACTACAAAGAAACAGATATGAAGAAATTAAAAATAATAAAAGAAGATTTTGAGAGTGCGATATTAGAAATTTCCAAAACAATTAACAAACCACTAGAAGAAAAGAAAGAAGTCAAAAAGAAACCAAAAAAATAATCCTACCCAGTCGTACAAACAACCTTCCCCTCAAAACAAAAAATCCTACCAAGCCCCGGCGATAACATCGCCACTACCAGCATCTCAATGCCTACCATCGCGACAAGTCGCCACCACCGGAAATAAGTTTCCTACCATCGACAACTATGTTGTCTGAGTAACCTTCCCATCCGAAATCAAAAACGTATTCTCAACCTGACTAACCGGCTTCCGACTCTTCTCAATCAAAACCGGATACTCATGCAAAATCCCCTGCTTAACAAGTATACCCAAAATAAATTTCAACCTTCCAAATCCAGCCTTAGCCAACCACCTCTCACAAAACGGCAACGTCCCATATTCCTTATGCACAAACTCCAAAACCTTCCGAGCATCCCTATCCCTCACTTGCCCACCACTATTCAAAACATAAATCCCGCCTCCCTTCCCCTCAAAAATATCGCCAACACCACTCGTCACAAACGGCTCAATCGCAAAAGCAGAATCATCAAGCTTCGCAGCATTATCATTCCTATAATTAGAAATCGTCAACCCAGCATGAATCGTACCCTGCCCCAAAGCATGCCCACTCAAGCTCTTAATAATAGCATAATCTCCCCCAGCACCATCCATAACATCCTGAATAGCCTCACCAACATCCCGAGCCTCCATCTCAACTCGAACAACTTCAGACGCCGCAGCCAAAACCTCCTCATTCAAAGCAATCATCCCCCCAAACTCACCATCCTCAGTCAGGTCCAAACTAATCGCACTATCCGCAATAAACCCATCAACCGCAACACCAATATCAATTTTCAAAATACCCTCAGCTAAAGTTTCATCTCCAGGCACCGGAGTATAATGCGCCGCAACCTCATTCAAACTCAAATTCACAGGAAACGCAAACTCACCACCCAACTCCAAAATCTTCGCATCAATAGCCTCCGCAATATCAATCAACTTCATCCCAGGCTTAATCAACTCACGAGTAAACTCCTTAACCTGTTTGGCAATCTCCCCAGCCTTCACGTACGAATCAATTTCAGATTTATCCATGGAAACAACACTCAAAGAAACTATTTATTTCTTTCCAAACCATAAATATACATCCTAACCCATCCTCTCCTTCCTTCTACGTTCCTTAGGCAAAAACCCAAACAACATGTCCCCATCAGCATTAACCTTTCCAACTCCAACGAAATCCACTCCAGCCCGAACATTAACAAACCCCTCTCCAACCTTCCCCTGTTCCTCATTCAACTCAACGTCTCGCCCCAAAAACCACTCCCTCTCCTGTTCCCCATTGAGTTGCACAAGCCTAACTCCTAACTCCGAACTTCCAACTCCCGACTTGGAAATTGCAGATTCAATCTGCGATTTCCAAACATGCATCCCATCAAGCGCCAACCGAATCTCATGGACCCCATTCCTATTAATCATATCCTTCCCAACATACAAGCCAACTCCCTCAATCGGAAGCAAATGCCAAAGATCCATAACCGCAGCCTTATCCAAATCCCCACTAAACGCCCGAATCCTCTCCTTCCCACTTCGAACCAACATCTGCGGAATTTTCTTTATCCCAAACTCACTCAACCCCTCAATAAACTTCTTTTTCTTCCCCCGACTCAAAACATCAATCTTCATCCAAATGCCTCACACAATTTAACAATTCCGTTTCAACCCTATTACCTTCTATATCAAAGATACTAACAGAAGTGTTTTTCAATTTTAATTCCTTAAGGTCTTCCATACTCCTATCCAACAGACTAGAAATTATAAACTTACAAACTCCCATATGCCCCACTAAAAGAATACTTTTATTGTCACCAGCAGAAACTTCCTTAATCAATTTCTTAACTCTAGAAAAAATCTCATCATTACTTTCAATATCTTTATCTCCAAAATAATCTACAAACTTTACACCTTCAGGAATTCCCAAATCTTTTTTACTCTTCCCTTCAAATTCCTTAAAACACCTCTCCCTTAATCTCTCATCTAGAGTTAAATCAATATCATCATGAAACTTCCCAACAGCTTTAGCCGTATCTAGAGCCCGAGCCAAATCGCTAGAAACAATTAAATCAATATCCTCATCTTTTAGCCTATTCGCTAATCTCCGAGCCTGCTCCTTCCCCAAATCAGAAAGAACCCCAGGTAAATGCCCCTGAATAATCCCCGCCCGATTTTCCTCCGTCTCACCATGCCGAGTAATAATAATCCTCATTTCCCAAACCTCCTAACTAAATCCCAAATCAAATAAGGAACAACTCCAATAGCCCAATATCCAAATGTCTGAAAAACAACAAAAAATTCACCAACCTTAAAATTCCAAAGAGGCATACTCAAAATAAGCCAAGAGTCCACAAACAAATTAACATACTCAGTAAGCAACCCTAGAGCACTAACAACAACCAATAAAGAAACAAAAAAAGAAACAACTTTATCCATCCCGAAATATTTTTTACAAACTTCAATACCAATCATCAACCCAACCATGAAATAAATAAGAGCAACGCCCCACTCAAAAACATACTTAAGAAAATCATCAAACAACGAAACATAATCAGGGTAAACCCAATATCCAGCATCCATCCCGAACGCATCAATGAAAACACAAGCAATAATCAACATCACCCAAAACAAAACATACTGCCAACCCCTCCATCCCTCAAATACACTTTTCCCCTTAATGCCACGATAAACTTCCAGCAAAACGAATACCATACCTAAAGAAAAGAAAGTATAATAATGAGCCCAATCATAAACAAACGCCTGAACCAAGCTGACAATAAATAAAACAATCCCCAAAATCAAATACCCTTTCCTAATTTTCATTTTTCACCTCATCACTAATCTTCCGAATCCTCGCCACAAAAAACCCATCGCTATCATTATCCTGAGGATACAACCTCAAGCACTTACTAACATTAGAATCAAACTTCTCCCCTTCCCACTCACAAACTCCACTTCGAAACTTCAAAGGAAGAGTCAAAGCCTCAATTTCACAGTCAAAATTCCTAAGCAAAAAATTAACAACCATCTCATTCTCCTCAGGCGCCAAAGTACAAGTAGAATAAATCATAACCCCGCCAACTTTCAACAAACCCAAAGCAGCCGCAGCCAACTTCCTCTGAGTCTTTGCAATCTTCTTAATCATATTCTCATTCCACATCTGAAAAGTCTTAGGCGACTTACGTAAAGTCCCCTCTCCAGAACAAGGCGCGTCCACAAGAATCTTATCAAACCTAACACTCGACTTCTTCAGCAACTTCTCACAGAGCGCAAACCCTTCCTTCCTCGTCACAATCTGATTCATAACCCCACACCGCTCCAAATTAGAATTAAGTATACCAATCCTCCCCATTGAAATCTCATTCGCCAAAATAAAACCCTCATTCTCCATCATCGCCGCAGCCTGCGTAGTCTTACTCCCAGGACTAGCACAAAGATCCAAAACATGGTCCCCAGCCTCAGGCCGCAAAGCAAGCATCGGTAACATAGATGAAATTTCCTGAACATAATAATACCCAAGCAAATGCTCTTTCGTCTTCCCCAAATCCCCAGGCCCCGGTCCCGAATCCACAATCATAATCTCCGGGAACTCCTTCATTGGCTGCCGAACAGTCCATCCATAATTCTTCAACCTCCCAAGCAACTCCTCAGGCGACATCTTAAGTGTATTACACCGAATCGAACTCGGACACTTAGTATAACAAATCTCAAAGAACTCTTTAGCCCCATTCTTACCCAACAACTTCTCCATTCTCTCAATAAACCCCGGCTTAGCAGGAAACTTCCCACGCAAATACTCCGAATAACTTTTTCTTTCTTCCATTTTGATTATATGTTTCATAGATTAAATAAGTAGGCGCGGACGAACCGTGCAACACTAAAGACCTACCACCTACCAGCGAAGCGCCCTACCTCCTACCACCTCGGTGCCGCAGCTCCGTATGTACTCCGAATAACTTTTTCTTCCTTCCATTAAAACTAAAAATTATATACATATAAAAAACTACCCCATAACAAACACAATCAATCATCCCCAACAACCTTCATCCCCGCATCATAATAAAACAAATACCCATCTTCACTAATCCCCTTATAATAATCCAACAATCTAAAAAAATCCCCCTCACCCTCACCAAACATCATCGTCTCAAGAAGAGAATCAAGCGTATTCTCAATATAAGAACAGTCCCCAGAACAACCCCTAATAATATTATCAACATCTACACTGCTCAACTTAGCAATCAATTTCCCCTGTTCCTTAGCAGCTTTCGCCAACCTAAAAATCTCATAATTATAATCCAACACTTCATTCCCAGCCTTCCTCCCCACCTTAGCCTCACCCGCAATCAAATCAAGATCCTTCTTCACCATCAAACTACATGACACACAAATTAATAAATCTTTCACAATATCTATTTTCCACCCCAATAATCCTTATTAACAAAAAATCCCTACCAAAACTATGCCATCTCAACCAAGAGCCGTCCACTTAATAATAACAAACCTAATCCGCCTAATCCTCTTCCTAACATTCATCTACGCCACAACATCAAACCGAGCCCTCGTCCAAGCAGTAGCAATAATCGCCTTCGTAATAACCTTCATCCCAGCAACCCTAAACAAACTATTTCATATCAACATCCCCGCCTCCTTCGAAATCATCTACCTCATGTTCCTCTACGGACTTCTAACACTAGGCGAACTCAGAGGTTTCTACCACGGCTCAATCTGGTGGAGCGTCCTAATGACCTTCACAGCATCCCTAGCCCTCGGTTTCACAGCACTCTCAATAATCCATGTCCTCCACAAAACAAACCGCATCAGCACAAACCCAATCCTCGGAGCAATCCTAATCTTCGCCCTCGCACTCTCCTTCGCAACACTATGGGAAATATTCGAATTCACCCTAGACACAATAATCCACTCCGGACTCCAAACAGATTTAATCGACACAATGCAAGACCTATCAATAAACCTCCTCGGCGCACTCCTAGTCTCAATCGCAGGATACAACTCCCTCAAAAACAAAACCTCGATATTAGCAAGCACATTCCTAACAAAAATCCTAGAGAAAAACCCACTACTACTAGGTCCAAAAAGGAAAGAACAATCTCCTAGAAAAATAGTAGACGAAATAATCCAAATAGGAGAAACTCAAAAAATAGAATTCAAATCAAGCATCCGAACAAACCTCTATACAAACCAATTCGACAAAAGAATGGAAAACGAAATCCTAAAAACAATAACAGCATTCCTAAACACATCAGGCGGCAACCTTCTAGTAGGAATCTCAGACAACAAAGAAATCCTAGGACTAGAGCACGACCAATTCCCGAACGACGACAAACTAAATCTCCACATAACAAACCTAATCAAATCCCACATCGGCAACGAATTCCTTCCCTTCATTAAATCAACAATAGTAGAAACACAAAACAAAAAAATTCTCCTAATAATATGCAAAGAGTCCAAAAGACGAGTCTTCCTAAAATACGAAAACAAAGAAGAGTTCTATATCCGAAACGGACCAGCCAGCATAAAACTAGAAGGCACAGCTTTAATAGATTACATCAATCACAAATTCCCAAGCGCGAATTAAACACCTAACCCCTAACCCCAAACTCTCAACTAGAGGCAAAGCCTCTAATGCCAATGCCCACAGCCTTCACAGGGCTCATTAATAAAGAACAAAGGAAAAACAATATCCGAAATACAACACGGAATATAAACAACCAAAAACACCAAACCCGAAATCAACAAAACCGCCACAGCACTCATCTCAACAGAAAACGCCAACAGATAAAACAAACTAGCGAAAACAGAAAGAAACACATGTAAAGAATGACTGACCCTAAACAAATCCCAATACATTCCAACAACTGCACCAAACAAAGCAACACCCAAAATCAAACCAGGTTCCTCAACCAAAGGCAAATGAAAAATAGTCTCAAGCGAAAACAACTGCCCAGCCAAAAAAGGAAACAAAACATCACTCAAACTTCCAATCAAAACCGCACCACTCACTCCAACTAAAATAGCCTTTGTCGCTTCTCCACCGACCACCGACCACCGACCACCGACCACCGATTTCTTGTACTTCCAATAAATCGCCGACGTCGCAACGGCCGAAACTAAAACATGAGCCGGATGGAGAACTTCAAATAATTCCCTAGACGGAACACTCCCAATCAAATAAAAAACCGCAACCAAAACCCCAGCCAACAAACTGAGCACTAAAGTAAACGGCAAATGATGTTTCAACTCCTTCCAAATAGCATCACTCTTCCTCATAAAAATAAACACACAATATAATTTATAATACTATTGGAAAATTCACCCAGCTTCCAAATCAAGCCGACCCCTAACTCCTACCCCCTACCCCCGCAACGGATTCAAAACCTCAATCCCTTCAATCCCCTCAAACCCAGCATCACTAGTCAAAATCATATCAATCCCATTATTCTTCATAATCTGTGAATGTATCGCATCCTGAAACCCATTCCTATACTCCAATACCGTCTTCTGAACATGATAAAAAAACTCCTGAAAATCATAACCCTTCACCGGACTAACATCAACAAACTCAAACTTAACCCCACAAATCCTCCTCTCCCTCTCGAGCTCCTCAGTATATCTCGCCACCCTCTCCGGCTCAACCTTACACTCCGTCACCAAAACCTTCACAACCTCAGTAATCGTCCAATCCGAAGTACAGAACTGCAAATCCAAATCATTAACCCTCTCTTCAAAAAAATGCTCAATATTCTTGTATCCATCCCTCTTCAAAAAGAGACTAATGAAAATATTACTATCGATATAAATCCGCTTACTCATTTCAAATACACCTTTTTTATTCGCTTCAACACAACCTTCACCGGCTTCTTAACTATCCGAGTCGCCTTAAACTCAGCAATAGTCCCATCCTTCCGCCGAAACTTAATCACAACAGGCTTCCTAACTTTCTTCGTAATCCAGTATACTCGCTTAATTTTTTTCATTACCATAATTCAAATTCCTCTCAAAACAACTTCTCCTGCCGTTCCCCTTTCACTTCGGCATTGATGTCGATATTGAACACATCAAAAATCCCCTCAACCGCAGGCAAAACCTGCCTCCCCAAATAATACTCAACATCATACTTAACCCTCTCTCCAGCCAAAAACACCCGGTCCCCAACCCGCTTCCCCGAACCCTCTCCAACAAAATATTCAACAAACGTCCCAACACCAACCCGAACCCCACCCTCAATCATCTTCCTCGCAGCAGCAACATGCGGACCAGCCGTAACATAATCATCAACCTCCCGCTTCATCTTCGTCTTAATCATCAAGTCCTCCATCTCAACATCCCGACTCTTCAACTTATCAACAACATCCCGCACCAACTTCAACGCCCCCTTCTCATCACCCTCTGTCAAAATCATCCTCAAAACTCTATCCTGCAACTTCCTCGAAAGCCCGCACCAGTCTCTCCGCACAGTTTCAAATCCCCTAATCTTAATTTTCCCATCAATAGAAATCAAAGCATACTTCTTTTTCGCCCCAACTTTAGAATCCCTCTTCGCAACAAAAATACCCCGATCAAAAAAGCCCTCCAGGTCCAACTCAATAATTCCAGGAAACTCCTCATTAATCTCCTTCAAAAAACCAATAATCTCCTCACGACTCTTTCCATCACTAAGGAACGCAATTGAATCTGTATCTCCATAAATAATCTTAAAACCCGCACCACTAATCCTATCCATCGTATCATGAATCAACTTCCGAACATAAGCCAAAGTCGCAGCCGCAGCCTCACGTGAATAATACCTAGCACCATAAAAACCCTGATAACCAAAAGTCGCATTAGCCAAAAGCTTGTAAGCATTAGACCGAGCCTTAAACATATTCAATTCAGCTTTAGATATTACAGGTTCTCGATTTTTACTGTTGCACAAGTCGTTCGTCGAAGACGAACTCCCGACACCCCGACACCCCGACACCCCGACACCCCGAGCTTGCGCGTACGCAAGCTTTGCCTCTTTCCTCTTATCAACAATCTCACTAAGCAACGTAGTAAAAAATCCGACCTTCTTATCGAAGTATACCCGAGTATCATGACCATCGAGTTCAAACTCAGGAGAGGTATACCTATCATCTCCAGCACTAGGACGCAAAGCCTGTCCACAAATATTATACGTAACAATCAGACTAGAGTGCATACTCGTAAAATCAAACATTACAATATCCTCATAAAACCCAGGCGTCGGCTCAAAAACAAACGCTCCCTCAAACCGCCGCTTCATCTTCCTTTCATTAGTCTCACCATGTCCCGGCCGCCTCTCCGCAATCTCATCAAACCTATCCAAGTTATGTAAAATATGATTCTCAACATGCGTCGCCATCCTATCTCGCGTCACATCAAAAACAGGCTCTTTAACAATATGGCAAAACTCATTAACATCAGGCCAAAGTTTCATCGCGAGCTTATGAGTCACAACCGCATCTTGCAAACTATAAGAAAAAAAATCTCTCCAATCCGATTCGTTCATATTCGCCAACCTAGCAAAATCAAAATCCTCTTTCCTAGCTCCAACCAACTCACCAGCCACCTCATTCAAACTCAAAGTCTCACTCTGCAAATACTGAGAAAAAACAGCGTCGACAAAACGGTACAAATCAACATGAACAAGCCCAGCAACTTTACCAGAAGGAATCCTTCCTCTCGCAAAACTAGGGCCCCTACCATTCACACCCAAATCCAAAACCACCTTATAATAATCAGCCCTCGCTTTCAAATACGGCAAATCAAATCCATCCGAAAAATATCCAGTCAAAATATCAGCATCATTCTCACGAACAATCTCACAAAACCTCTCAATCATCGCCGCTTCATCCTCAACAATCTCAACATACTCCGGAGCATCATCAATCCCTTTCCAACTAATAACTCCTCTCTCATTACCAGAACAATAAGAAATCATCAATATCTCACCCTCCCCAATCTCCCTCCCAGTCGTCTCAATATCATAAGCCAAAATCTTAGGCACAAACTTTTCCCCATTCTTCATCGGCGCAATACTCTCCGCAAAATAAACATCCGCAACATCGAGGCCCTCAACCGTTCTTAAAACATCATGATCACCAGTCTCAACATTACACCAAACCAGCGGCTCAACCCCTTTCTCCTTAATATATTTAGTAACAAGAGGGATATCCCACTCCCTCCGAAAATCAACCCCTTCCATATCTCCCATCAAAGAAATCATCTCATGCGCATCCTTATGATTCGAAATCCAAACCCGAATACCCACAACCTTCTCCCCCAAAAAATGCTTATCCATTACTTCCGTCTTCAAAACCTTGCTAGTACGCCCACCCTTAGAAACCTCAATATCATTAATCTTATCAATAACCGCATCCGCCCCATACCCCTCCCTAAGCACCAAATAAAAATTCGCATCATAACTATCAACGACACAAATCTTCCGACCATCCCCATCTCGCCCAATCATACGAACATAATTCCTACCCTCAAAGTCGAAATAATCATAGTCCACAGGCACAAATTCAAGCTCCATAAAACGAAAAAGCAAACAAACTTTATATGCCTTCCGCGAATATATGTAACCACTTAATAGAAATGACAATGGTAAAACTTATAAACTCAGAAACTTTAATACAATTATGTCAAAAACAAAAAGAAAACAACATCCATATATTGTTTCATTACCTCCAGTAACTTTCTCAAATCTAGAAAATAGCCGAGGTTTAGAATTAGCCATAACAACATCTGATCGTGGAGCAGTATCTAGAGTCCTAGCACGTAAAGTTGCAGGAGGACTAAGTCGAGAGTCAAAAAGCAAAGCAATAGGTCATGCAATGAATCAACTCGACAAACAATACGGAGGAGCCGGAAATTATGCTTACCAAATAGAAACCGAAATAAAGGGAGATGATGGGAAAAAAATAAGTCCGTCTCAGGGACTATATAGAACAATTCAAGAAGTGTTATTGGCAGAAGAAATAGCGGAAAAAAAAGGAAAGACAGATGCAAGAGAGTTTCTTAAAATGGCGGGAGCATATGTCGGATTCTACAATTCTCATAAACCAAAAAACCGATAATCTTATTAATTTACAACACCTTACATATATACCAAATAATTATTCCCACAATAAAATGAAACAAGCAAAAAACATCAACGACTTCGTGTATACTATATTCAATCACGCAACAATCCCAGGAAGGACGACTAAAATAAAAGGAGAATCAATATGCAAAGGAAGAGGAAGATCTGCAGTCCGATACCAATTTATCGCCACACTCTCATCAGGAACAAACGACACAAAACAAGAATACGAGCAATTCAAAGAAATCTATATACGTCCCAATTGTAAAGACGGAAAAAGAAATAAAAAGCAAGAAATAAATAACCAACTCATAAAAATAGCAGGCAAGCTTCAAAAACTATATCCACCAAGAATCTCAGGAAGAACCCTTGAAACAACACTAAACAAACAAAGAGGAATATTAACAATCCACCCATTCCAATAATTATTTATATCTAAAATACTTAACACAACCATGACACAAAACTTCCAAAACATTCAAGTCTGGCAAGATGCAGTCCAATTCCACAAAACCATAATATCAATCCTGCCAAAATTCCCAAAAGAAGAAATCTACGCAATGTCATCCCAACTAAGAAGAGCCTCCCTCTCAATATCAAACAACATAGCAGAAGGATGCGGAAGAGAAACCAGCAAAGAGCTAAGAAATTTCCTAAACATAGCAATGGGCTCAACCAAAGAAGTAGAAAGTATGATATTAGTATCCAAAGAATTAGATTACATCAATAATGAAACCTTCATGGGTTTAATCCAAGAAATAATAATCATAGGAAAAAAACTAAACTCCCTAATGCAGAGAGTAACAGAACAAATTCCAAAGAAAAATAACAAAAATAGCCAAATCGGGCGAAGCCCTAAAAACCAAAAACCAAAAACTAAAAACCAACAACGCGAAGCCAAGGCTTCGCTCCCCCAAACATGGGCGTAAACATATCAAAAATAATACCAAGGAAAGAAATCAACCTCTCAGACCTAAAAGGCAAAACCATAGCAATAGACGCCTACGTCACACTCTATCAATTCCTCACAACAATCCGACAACCCGACGGAACACCACTCCAAGACCAACAAGGCAACACAACCTCCCATCTCTCCGGCCTCTTCTACCGAAACATCAACCTACTCCAAGAAGGCATTAAACCAGTTTACGTATTCGATGGAAAACCTCCAGCATTAAAGCAAAAAGAAATTGAAAAACGAATCGAAGCAAAAGAAACAGCCGAACGACAATATCAAGAAGCAAAAATCAAAGACGACATACATGGTATGAAAAAATACGCCAGCCGGACAGTCCGAATAACAGACGAAATGCTAACACAATCCAAAGAACTACTAGAAGCCCTAGGTATACCAGTAATCCAAGCCCCATCAGAAGGAGAAGCCGAAGCAGCAGCACTAGCAAGGCAAGGCAAAGTCTACGCAGCAGCATCCCAAGACTACGACACACTCCTCTACGCAACACCATTCCTAATCCGAAACCTAACCTCGGCACGAAGAAAAAAACTTCCATCAGGACTCTACATCGACATCAAACCAGAGCTAATAGAATTTCAACAAGTCCTAAACGAATTAGGAATAGACAAAGACCAATTAACATGTCTAGCAATCCTAGTCGGAACAGATTATAACCCAGGCGGTGTCAAAGGACTAGGTCAACAACGAGCCCTACAAGTAGTCCAGCAATATAAATACCCAGTAGAAATATTCCGCCATGTCTCAGAAAAGTTTGACTTCATCTTCGACTGGCAAGAAATCTTCAAGCAATTCCAAGACTACAAAACAGAACAACTAGAAGAAATAGAATTCCAAAAACCAAATAAAGAAAAAATAAAACAAATATTAACAAGGCACGACTTCTCCGAAGCAAGAATAAACTCTGCATTAGACAAGCTTCAACAACTAGAAGAAGCAAAAAAACAAAAAGGACTCAATGATTTTTTCTAATCCAACTCGACATCACGACGAGGCCCCTTAATGATACTATCTCCACAAAGAGTCTTCATTCTATAAAAAGAAAACATTATATCATCGCCATCTTCACGCATACAGGCATCATTAAAGTCTTCTAAGTTAGACATATACGCACTAGAGTTATAGATCGACCATATCTCATCAAACCTTTCCCCCGCACAATTCATAACATTACTACTCAACACACCTTTACTCTGGAGATCATTAAAATACTCAAGACATCCCATGGTCCTAAGAGCCATTATTCTTGAATCCCCATTCAACGCACATTCCCAAAGCGAAGCAAAATGCCCCTCAACAATCCCACTCACATGCCTATCAATAACCTTCTCACTCCTAAAAACATATTCCACCTCATCTTCATTTATAGGCCGAGTTTCCAAGAACTTACTAATCCCCGAACGAACACTCCCCAACCTGTCAAAATCACCAATCGCAGCATACACTTTAGCCAAATCATATTCTTTCCGAAGTTTAGAAAACTCGTCATCCAACATAACCCAACCCAACAATTAACACTTAAAAATATTTATATACTAAATCTATCCCCGAATAATCACATACCAAATATAAAGAACATAAGATAACAAAAACACAATCCCCTCTGTCCGACTAATGTGACCCTTCTTTCCGACAAACACAAACACAAACAACAACAACGTCGCCAAAAACATCACTCCAATATCAAGCCCAATAAAAGCTGGAATAGCCAAGGGAGAAATCAATGGAACAATTCCTAAAACCCAACAAATATTAAACACATTACTCCCAATCACATTTCCAACAGCCAAATCAATGTCCCCTCTCCTAACGGCAGCAATACTCACAACCAATTCAGGCAAACTCGTTCCTAGCGCAATCACCGTAGCCGAAATCAAAAATTCACTCAATCCCAATTGACTCGCAATAACAACAGCCCCATCAACAACCCATTTCCCTCCAAAATAAATACCAACAACTCCCAAAACTAACTTCAATCCAATCTTCCAATTCGATCGACCGACAATAGAACTAATATCAAATTCTTTATTCCCTCTCTTAGCCATCACAAAAACATAATAAAGAAAAGCCACAAATAATCCCAATAAAATAAAGCCATCATCTCTAATCAAAAACTCCTTCGCCCCAAACAAATTACCAGTCAAAACAAACAAAACAAAAGCAGCCAATAAAGCAAACGGAATCTCATTCCAAATAGTCTCATGTTTAAAACGGACATTTCCAATAACAGCAACGATACCCAATACCAACAAAACATTAGCAATATTACTCCCGATCACATTTCCAAAAGCAATTTCCCCATTACCCGAAAACGCAGCCATCAGATTCACAACCAACTCCGGCAGACTCGTCCCAAAAGCAACAATGGTCAACCCAATAATCAAACTCGAAACACCAAATCGCTTAGCAATAGAAGAAGAAGAGTCCACTATCCAATTTGCACTCTTAGTCAACAAAATAATTCCTAAAACAAAAAATAAATAGACCATCACCATTATCATCCAATACAAAACCTATATAAAAGTTTAAGCATTAAAATAATCATGATAATCGGAATCGTCCTCGCCATCTCACTCGCAATAAACCTCACATCCCTCCTAATCATAATCACAGCATCAACAGGTATCCTCCATGAAAACCTAATAACCGGCGCAGTCATCGGAACCACCCAAGCCGCATCTTACGCATTCCTAACACTAATCATATCCCTAGTCGCAACATTCTTCATAATATCAATTCTAAAAAACAGAACTATCAGTCCCCAGTAACACCTTCAACAACCTTCTCTAAAACCTCACGATTCAAAGACTCCTGGGTATCAGCCTTTCTTTTCCTTCTCTCATCAAGTGTATATTTAATCGCAGTAACAATACGCAAAAAAATAGGAATAGCTGCTCCAACTCCAACTCCAAATATAACAAGAGCAATAATAGCAATAGCAATGCCCCAAGGCAAAACATAGTTCCAAAGAATATCCGCAAGACCAACAATAAGAGTAGCAAAAGAAACAGTAGATTTTAAACCAATAATAATAGAAAACAATACAATTCCAAACAGCCGAGCCCAACTCATTTCAAAAAATACCCAATCCATACTTTTCCTATTAAGAAAAGGCAACCAACTAAACGTAGCATCAGCATTCAAAATAAAAACAACAACAAAGAATAACCAAACATAAAGATTGGCAACAAACAACCAAGTCAAAGAAGGCACCATTCCAAACACAACCTTCAGCCAAGAAGCATTATCCTCAAGCCACAGATTAATCTCAGTAATCCTCAGCTCAGCCTTCGTAACAAACGGATCATACTTCCCAAAATCAACCTTCCCCGACTCATCAAAAGGCAACTGCTCAACTACTCCCTCAATAGCCGCCATATCATCACCATCGATACCAGCACTAGGCTCAACAGCCGAAACGAACATCAATCCAAACAATAAAACCAAAAGCACAACTCTTTTCATATAACTACATATTATCCCGACTTTTAAATATTCTCAAAACTTATATAAACTAAATTCCATTCCACATAACATGAGAAAAGAAGTGACCCTGTTAATACTATTAACCCTTTTGATTCTACCAATAATCACAGCAGAAGAAATAATCCCAGAAGAACCTAAAGAAAAATTAAGTGCACTATTGGGAGGACTCAACGAAGAAACAGAAAATGTTCTAGAAAGACAAATAGATACACCGATATTAACAGAAGTTATTAGCGGATTATTCAGATTATCCACTGAAGAAGTCACATGGATGAACCTAATGATACTCCTAGGAATGTCGTTCTTCCTTTTCCTTTTCCTGTCAGACGCACTCCAATTCACATCATTCAACGAACAAACATCACTAATAATTTCTATAAGCATGGTAATAATAATGAGCGCCATAGGAATAACAAGACAAATCCTAATCTTCACGACAGGACTAACAGCCTCACTTAACTTCTTTAAAGAAATGGGAATGTTCGGAAAAGCTCTAACTCTATTAATCATAATAGCAATATTCCTTTTCGCGCACTATCTAATTAGTATACAGAAAAGAAATGCCAAATTATTGGAAGCCAAAGAATTCGGAGAGAAAATACATCAATCAAAAAAGAATATAGAGGATTTCAGTGAAGAAATCCTAGAGTTAGGAAAATAAAAAAAATAAAAAAAATAAAAGTATTTATGTCTATTTCTTAGCGGCTCCTTCTACTATATCCGAAGCACCACTTAGTAATCCAAACCCCTTTCTCATATCAGAAGTCGCTTTATTAACCTCTTCCTGATCTTGTTGTGCCCTATGAACAGCCTTAAGTCCAGACCATCCAACTACAAAATTCATTACTACCGCGATTACTATAGCCCAGATTACTATAAGACCAATTCCAATAGCTCCTATGCTAGCAGTGACACCAAACCACGCGACTATATTCTCAACAACCCTAGTAACACTTCCAATAATAGCCAATCCCAAAGCAATGACCCAAGAGACAGGTTCACTAAAAGAAGAAAACGCATTAATTATATCCGCGAGTGCTACCAATAGAATCAAGAAAACTGCTAATACTAAAATAAAAGATTCAGTACTATTCAAAGAATCGTCACCAAATACAATACTTGTCGGAGTTTCAAGCCATGTAGGAAGGCTAATTGGATGCTTATCCGCAGGTGCGCCAGCAGCAATAACATCAGTAGCAAGAATCCATTTCAATGAAACACCACCAATAACCAATACAAATATGAAAATAAGTATACCTAATATAATTTTAGATTGCCTAGTTATATTACCCATTTTTATTCAAACCCCCTTTCACCTTTATCAATCATGCAAACAATAAGAGTAAATTCCTTATAAACATTCCGAAATCATTCCCAAAAAATTCACACTATAAAAGTAGTAATCACATTCCCTTAATGATATGCTTAATCTGTTTCTCGAGCTGTTTCTTCTTCTTCTTATAATAACTCTCAGTAACATGTCCCTCTCTCTTATACTTCTCAAGATCAGTCAACTTCTTTTTTATCTCAGCGATAAAATCATTCTGGTTATCAGCATCCGTAGCCTTCAATCCCTGCTTAATAATCGCCCGCCTAATCGTCCCATCAAACAACAAGAAAATCAACCCAGCCCCAGCACTAACTAAATAAATCCAAGCCAAGCTTCCAACATCATCATATCGCATTCCCCATATACCAATAAAAGTAACAACATAAAAAATCCAAAGCATCTTCCGAACGGTCGCACTATCATCAAACTTCTCAACAAAGGTAAAATAAATCAACAATGGCAAAGAAGCACTAACAGCAATCCCAAACACAGAATAAGGCAACAACATAGTCTTCAATAAACCCTCTCCAACCAAAAACCTAGTAGATAACAATGAAACCGAAACCGAAACAATCCAAATAATATACGCATTATCTTCAAACACATCCATCTTAGAAATTACAATATAAACAACGGCAAAAATAATAACCAAAAACAAAACCCTCTCAAACAACATATCACTAGTCCCGCCAAGAAGAGCGGAAAAAAACGGGAACAATAATCTCTCTCCAGCCTCAATCAACTGTTCCATACCCTGACCAAGTCCAGAAGCAAGATCAACCATAAACAACACCAACCAATTTTCTCATATTGAATAAAGAGAATGGAACTTTATAAAGTTTTCAGAATTATTTAGTTTTTTGAAGATGCTGAATTTTCTTTCTAGCAGCCTTAACTCTTGTTTCGTGCTGAGCTTCATCTATAGTACCATCGGCATAGTCACTATCGGCATTCTTGATTGTTCTACGTTGAGCATCAAGTAGAGACCTATTTGAACCAACACGGAGTCTCTCCATTTTTGCCTTACTTATAATTCTTTGAATAGTCCCATCAAACATCAAGACCAAAAGACCTAGTCCAGCAGTAACAAGGTAAATATATGCAAAGCTTCCAACTCCTCCCGCAACACTAGTAGGAGCACCACTTCTCATAAACCATAATCCTATAAATATAACAATGAAAAAAGTCCAAGATATTTTTCTAAGTGTAGTTGCAAAGTCTTTTACAATAATAAAATACAGAATAAAAGGAATTCCAGCCGTTAGAGTAATTCCAAGAGCAGAATATGGTAAGAGTACAGTATTAATTATTTCTAGATTTCCAAACCACCTAATTGCCAATATAGAAACACCCGTACTTACCGTCCATAATATCCACGCAGTCTCTTCAAAGAATTTAATATTTTCAAGGGCTTTCCACACAACAGAGAATATAATTATCAAAAATAAAACTTTCGCCAATATAATATCAGAACCAGTATTTACCCCACTATTAAGATCTCCAAAAATTAAACCCAAAACAGGTTCAAGTATCTTATAGCTTTCTTCCATAAAACTCTTTATATTTTCAGCCGGCCCAGCCGAGACAATCCCCATCATAGAAAACAAAAAAATCCCCATAACCAAAAACCCGAACATCTTTTTCATAACTATTACAGAGTATTATTCTTTATAAATTTAATCACTCTACCCCTTCCGATACCCAACAACCTTCCGCTTCTTCCCAACACCCTCATAAATCGGAATCTCATCCTCACCACCTTTAACACTCTTCTTCCCAACATTTCCCCTCTCCAACGACATCACAACACCAACAACAACCAAAACAATACCAGCTCCAGCAATATAATTCCCAGCAACACCATCTAAAAAGGCCACCTCAAACGGAATCATACCAAAGCCAACAGCCATGACAACAATTCCCAAGACCGAAACGACATAACCAACCACCTTCTCTACCATATCAATCATAGTCACCACTTCTTTATAAAAATATCCATTCACCCCAACAAAACTTATAAAAGAAAATACCATAGAATCACATGAATAAATACCTAGAAATACTAATTGGATTAGTTTTCCTATCAGTCCCAATCTACACTTGGATAACAAACTGGAGCAACTTCGGAACAGCTGCAACACTATTCCTAAAAGGCGGACTCGTATGGGCATTACTTGGAATCGGCGCAATATTCTTAATAATCGGCCTAAGCGATCTAAAAGATTAGACAACCACAATAATTCCTTTAAACCTTAAACCACCTAGCCACGCATGTATATCGAGCATAGCGGACTGAATCAAGGGAAGTTGAACTTCAAGAAACCGGAGGTGTCTTAAGATGGACAATCTATGCATACGTTGTAAGGGAAAAGGTCTATGTGGTCACTCATGCAGAATCTTAGCCAAATTCAAAGACAACGCCCCGAAACCAAAACTTCACTTCTCAGGAAAATCAGCCCCAGAACTTTTCGTCGGAAGAATAGGCTATCCCTACATCAACGCCGGAATTCTAACACCCCAAGACAACGACAATATATCAAACTTCCCAAGTGCCGAAGAATGGTCAAAACAAAACTTCTCCATATCAAACGTCTTAAGACTCCGAGGTCAACTAATCTACGGCAAAGCCCAAACTCACATAAAAATCAACGACAAAATAAAACAAGTCACCCAAGAACTAGCTTTATCTTCAAAACCAGTCTCAACCGAAATCTTCCTAAAGAAAAAACCAACCATGCAATTCACAGTAGATAAAGTCTTCCAACCCATGACAAATCCAGCACCATTAGTAAAAGCAATCCTAGAAGAAAATCCCTTCGTTCCAAAAAAAGTCGACTATCTAATCAACGACACCGACGCAAAATCAGTAGACGTAATAAACGAACTCTATAAATCAAACACAAAAATAGATCATCTCCAAAAATTATTATCAATCGGATTATTAGGAAAAAAAGCCGCAAGACGAATGGTTCCAACGAGATGGAGCATAACAGCAACAGACGACACAATCTCAAAAGAACACCTCAAAAAAATCAGATACTTGCCCCACACAAACCAAATAACATTATACTCAGGCAACTTCCTCGGCAACTACATCGAAGCCCTAATCCTCCCCGGCCCATTCGCATTCGAAGCAATCGAAGCCTGGCAAGCAGGCGCAACATATTCCGGAACCGAAACAGAAATTTCCCAAGACCACGAAGGCTTTAACGGAAGAAAAAAATATGCATTCAACGTAACCGGCGGCTACTACGCAATGCGTCTCCCCTTAACAGAACACCTAATAAAAATAAAACGTCAAGCCTCAGTCTTAATGTTCAGAGAAATCCGCCCAGAATACTACGCCCCCCTTGGAGTCGGAATTGTAAGAGAAACAGCAAAACGAACATTTCAGGAAAAACCAAAATATTTCGACACAATCAAAGATGCATTACAAGACATTAGCGAAAGAATAGAGACTCCAATAGAAACCATAAAACAAAAATCCTGGCTTCTAAATAATTACGGCAAACAAAAATCAATCTTCGACTTCTAAACCCCAACAACCCCTAGCCTCCTCATCCCATAATCAAATCCAATATATTCAAAATTCCTATCCTCAATAGCTTCCTCCAACTCACTTCTCTCCTCAAAATTATCCCCAATAACCTTATAGTATTTACACTCAAGATTCTTCATAATCCCAGAAACAACATTATTCCTATCAACACAAAACTTCTTCCCACAAATCGAAAACTCATAACCAACAATATCTTCCCCTCTCTTAACAGAACAATTAAGTTCAATTCTCCCCATACAAAAACCAAGCATCATTTCTTTATATATTTTTAGCAATAATTATACTCAAAAAGAGAATCCAATCAAAACACCCTCAATAATCCCAGCCACAACCAACAATGGAACCACGACAAAAACAAAAAACCGCAACCCTTCCCGAAACACATAACCCATTCCCTTATTCTTGTCTCCTAACCCCCAACTCCTAACCCCCAACCAAGAAGTACCCAGTCGCAACCCCATCCCAATCGAAAAAATAATAGCCGGCAACTCAAAAACTCCATGCGGAAAAATCCTCCACATCACAAAAATCCCATCCACCGTCACAGCCTCCCTTGCAACAAACCCAAGCAAATACCCATTAATAACACAAGTAATCATCGGCAAAACTCCAAGTCCAATTCCCAAAACAAATGCCATAAAACTAGCAGTCAAATTATTTAAAAAAATAAACCCAATCAATTCTATAGTGCCTAAACCCTCAATCTCCAAAATCAGCTTCTCAATCATCTCAAAGATCTCTGCCCTAAAAAAAACAGGGAAAGCAAACCCAATCAAAAACATCAAAGCAAAAAGCCCAAACGCAAAAACAAAAAACCACCGACACTCAATAGCAAACTTCCAACACTTATTATAATTGTTAACAAAAAAATCCTTCACTTAGACATCCCCCTATTCAAAAACTCCCCAACCCATCCACATCCAACACCCAAAACCTTCTGCTCATATCGAACCCCCATCCCACAAACCTTCTCAATCTTTTTATTCATCTCACTAAAAGTATAAAGCACAACCTTCACCCCCTCAAGCAACCCTCTACTATTCAACCTATCAATAATTTCAATACCAAGGTTATCCTCAACAGAACCAGGCTCCATCTCATATCTAGGAAATTGATTATCAAAAATCATCCCATAAATATTTTCCTTATTCGCTTTAGAATGTTTCTGCAAAAAAGTATTCCAAGCAACGAAACTAACAGGCTCAAACCCACACCTAGCAACAGCTCTCTCAAGATTCTTCCGATAAGTTTTATCATCTTCAAGTATCCAAACATCCTTCATAAAATAACATAGAGTACAACCTTTATCAATCTTACCGCCAAGCTCCGCGCGTAAGCGCTACCTTCGGAGCTTTAGTGATAACCACCGGCACTAGCCAACCACCCACCAGCGAAGCGTCCAGATATTTTTCTCAACGAGCAAAATATTTAGATATCATAGCAGTCTTCCTCGGAAACCGCCTCTTCAAATAAAACCCATATCCAAGCCCCACAATCAATCCGCCAAGATGTGCAGTATTACCAATCGGCAATCCAAGTCCAAGCGACAAAGCCCAAAGCCCAAACATTAAGAAACCCATCGCAGCCCACATCGGCATCGGAATCACAAAGAAAACCAAAACAGGAAGCCGCGGAGTCAAAACCGCAAGCAAGCCACCTAAAGCAAATATCGCACCACTCGCACCGACGGCATAAACATTCAAATCACTACCAGTCGCCAAAGCAATCAAAACAAAAAACAACCCAGCAAAAAGACCCCCAATAAAATACAAAGAAATAAACCGCTTCTTCCCAATCAACTTCTCAACAAAACTCCCAATAAACATAAGGGAAACCATATTCACAAACAAATGCCCAATCCCAGCGTGCATAAACATACTCGTCAAAAAAGTCCAAACACCCCTCCCCTCCAAAATCATAGCAGGCATCAAAGCAATCCAAGAAACAATAAGGTCATCGCCAAAAAATCCCATCAAAATAAGAACACCAATAAACACGGCAACGTTTGCCGCAATCAAAGCACTAGTATACGACAGATTCGAATCAAATCCTCCTCTTCTACGAGTCCCAATAGAATGATTCATTATTTTCTCCCAGCAATTTTCTTTTTCAATTTACTAGCCAGACTAACCTTCTTTTTAACCACCTTCTTAACCTTCTTCTTGCCCGATGAAGCTGGAACCTTAGTTCCCTTTTTAGAGGGTATACTTTTACGTGTAACAGTAACCTTCTTCTTGACCTTCTTCACGACTTTCTTAACCTTCTTAACCTTCTTCTCAACCTTCTTCTTAACCTTCTTCACGACTTTCCCAGCAGCTTTCGCCTTAGCCTCCGCCACCTTCTTCCTTGCCGCAGCACGAATAATCTTCATCAATTCCTTCCTCTTAGCCTCCTCTTTATCCAACTTATTAGAAGCCCTCTTCCTAGCTATCTTCTTTTTCTTCTGAACAATTTCAAGCTCCTTTCTAATCATATCTACATTCCTATTTGTCCGAGTAATCCAGGTCTTAGCCTCACGTATCGGTCGACTATTATCACTCAATTCATAAATATCCGCACACTCTTCACAACTAAACCCATTCTCTAATGCCTTCTCCTCACTAACTTCAATATCACAGCTCTTACAAACATAAAACCGCTTCGTTTCCCGACTATTCAAAACCCCCTCAAAATTAGCAATCTTCTTCATCAAAGAATTCTCCAACTTCATCAGACACTTCTCTGTATTCAATGTCCAATAATAAATATACCAACCCTTCCGCTTATCCTTCTTCCTAATAAACGAAACCAGATTATCAGCCGACAACTTATACAAAATATTCCGAACCTGATTGATCGTCAACTCCATCTTCTTCGCAATCAAAAACTCATTAACATCTTTCTTCTTAAACAAAATCTCCGCAATTCTCCCAGTATTCTCTCCGGCCATCTCTTCAATTAAATCGTGCAAAAGTTTAACCTGTAACATTACCATCAAAATAAATTTTCTTTTATATACCTTTCTCTATCTCCCTCGACAAAATGTAGTCATTATAAAATTACTATAAACCTATAAAAAGAAATTAAGGCAAGTCATAATATGGGATTATTCAGTAAAAAAGAAGAGGTGCCGAAAATACCGACATCTCCAGCATTACCTGAACTCCCAAAACTAGAACAACCCGAACCAAAAAAAGATCTACCAGAACTTCCATCTTTTCCTGCGACTTCTAAAAATGATAATTTGAATCAAGAAATGGTAAAGTCCGCTGTAGTAGATACGCCATCTCCTGGAGAAAACGAAGTGAGTGGGCAAACAGCAACTCTGCCTGCAATAGAAAGTTCAAAAGAGAAGTCGTCAATTCCTCCAAAACCTTCCATTCAAAATCCCATATCATCTCCACCAAAAATGCCGCTAATCCCAGAGGCACCCAAGCCAACAGTAGAAGAGGTACCAAAAATACCAACTGTTCAATCCCCATCAAAACCGACTCAACATGCAAACGAACCAATCTTTATTAGAATAGATAAATTCCAAACCTCACAAAAAAACTTCGAAACAATCAAAGACAAAGTTAGCCAAATAGAGTCAGTACTAAAAAAAATAAAAGACGTTAAATCACAAGAAGAAGAAGAATTAAAAGGTTGGGCTAAAGACGTCGAAAAAATAAAATCCCGATTGGGCGAAATCAACGACGACATATTCAACCAAATTTAAAATCATGGCCACAAAAGAAGAAATCTACGTATCAATTCCTCCACTAGACTACAAAAAATCAAAATCAAACGTCCTAATGGCACAAGCTTCACTTCTCGAAACTCTCAAAAGACTCCACAATCTAAAAATCCTCTCGAGGCAAAAACAAGACCTCAAGCTCAAACTACGAAAACTAATATCATCAACCCTAACTCACATAGATTCAATCCAAAACAAAATCCCAAAACCAAGTATCCCCAAAACAGTCCAAAAGAACCAAGAACCAAAATCCCAAACGAAACTAACATCCTCAAATAGAGACGACATAGAAGAAGAACTAAAAGTAATCAATGAAAAACTTAGAGAGCTAAATTCTTAAAACTTAAAAACCCAATTCACTAGTTTTTACAATGGAAAGAAAAGAACTAATAAAAAAATACATAGAATTCTTCAAGTCGCACGCCCACACTCAAATCAAAAACTCATCTCTAGTCCCAGAGAACGACTCATCAGTTCTCTTCACAACAGCTGGTATGCACCCACTAGTCCCATATCTCTTAGGCCAATCACACCCGCAAGGGAAGAGGCTGGTAAATATTCAAAGATGCCTAAGAACGGACGATATAGAGGAAGCTGGAGATACAACGCATCACACATTTTTTGAAATGACAGGCAATTGGTCACTCGGAGATTACTGGAAAAAAGAGGCTATAGAAATGTCTTTCGAATTCGCAATAAAAGAATTAAAGTTGCCAAAAGAAAGAATAGCTGTAACGGTATTTGAAGGAGACGAAAAAGCTCCACGAGATGAAGAGTCAGTACAAATCTGGAAAGACCTTGGAATTTCAGAAGATAGAATAGCATATTTGCCAGGGAAAGACAACTGGTGGGGCCCCGCAGGAGAAACTGGGCCATGCGGACCATGCACAGAATTATTTTATTGGAAACCAAATGATAGACCAACCCCAAAAGTTTTTGACCCAGAAGATGAAGAAAACTGGGTAGAGATATGGAACGATGTATTAATGGAATACAATAAGGACAAAAAAGGCGATTACAACAAAGCAACCCAACAAAACATAGATAATGGAAGAGGATTAGAAAGAATGCTTGCAGTGATAAATGGCTTCGAGGATAATTACCTAACAGAAATATGGCAACCAATCATAAATAATATAGAATCATTATCAAACAAGTCATACAAAGAAAATAAAAAAGCAATGCGAATAATAGCCGACCACATCAAAGCTGCAGCCTTCATAATCAACGACGGAATAACACCAGGTAATGCCGACCAATCCTACGTCTTAAGGAGATTAATTAGAAGAGCAATTCGTCACGGACGGACATTAGGCATCGAAAACTTTACAACAAAAATAGCAGAACCAATTTACAAAATCTACGACGACTATGATTTAGATAAAGAGAAAATTAATCAAGAACTACAAAAAGAAGAAGAAAGATTCCTAATAACATTAGAGCAAGGACTAAAAGTTTTCGAAAAAATAACACAAGATAAAAAAGAGATTAATTGTAAAGATGCCTTCCTATTGTATCAATCCTATGGTTTCCCAATAGAAATGACGAAAGAGTTAGCGTCGGAAAAAGGCATCACCCTAGACGAAGAAGGGTTCGAAAAAGAATGCAAGATACATCAAGACCTCTCAAGAACAGCATCCGCCGGAAAATTCAAATCAGGCCTAGCAGATAACTCCGAACAAACAACAAGACTCCACACAGCCTGCCACATGTTAAACCAAGCACTACGAGAAGTTCTAAACGACAAAAACATAATGCAAAAAGGTTCCAACATAACTCCAGATAGATTAAGATTCGACTTCAACTTCGACAGAAAATTGACAACGGAAGAAAAGAAAGTAATAGAAGATTTAATGAACAAAAAAATAAAAGAGTCGCTCGAAGTTAACATGCAGGAAATGACACCAGAGGAAGCAAAAAAAGTAGGAGCAGTAGGAGTCTTCGACGACAAGTACGGTGACAAAGTAAAAGTCTACAAAATAGGAAACTTCTCAACCGAACTCTGCGCTGGACCTCATGTAGAAAACACCTCAGAACTAGGACATTTCAAAATCAAAAAAGAACAATCTTCGAGTGCAGGTGTTAGAAGAATTAAGGCAATCCTAGAATAAGTATACTTTCAAAATTTAGAAAACTTATTACCTAATCTCTTAATTTCATGCGCCATGTTGTCAACAATTCGGGAAACTCCCCTCTCCATCTCTCTGGAAACATACTCCAATCCCACACTCTCAAAAAGATTAGATGCAGTTTTATCCCCACTATAAAGTCCAATTATTTTAGGATGTTCATCCATTAGAGTAGGAGCGAGATGATACCATTCAGGTCTCTGAGACTCATGCATTCTACGAAAATTATTTTCCTCATTATCTTTTTCAGCTATAGCCATACCCTCACTCATGACATTATAAACAATATCCTTAGTCACATCACCCTCCAACGCAAGAAGCGCTTTCTTATCACTAACAAGTTCTCCAAAAAAGTGCCTATTACTAATACCGATACTTCTATTTTTAAAAATAGGTTCGAAATAATGTTCAAAAGAAGGCTCTTCTATATATCGCCTAATCAAAATAATTCCACTTCCCATGCAAAATAAATTACTCTATTCTTTATAAAAATTCATATACCAAACTATCTACTTCTTCCCTTTCCGAACCCGCTCCAAAATCTCCTCAATCATCCGCTCCGCCTTCCGGTTCACCTTATAATCATACTCCAACTTAATCCTATCCTTCTGCGCCTGCCTATTCTGACTCATCAATATCACCGGAGCCTGCAACGCCGCAATACAACTTAAAACCAAATTCAACAAAATAAAAGGATACGGATCCCATTCACCAACCCAAGCATAAACATTAACGACCATCCAAATCCCAAGAAAAATCAAAAACCCAATAATAAAAACCCAACTTCCAGCCCACCTAGCTATCCCATCAGCCGCCATCTCTCCAATCGATCTTTTCTTCCCAGAAACCTTAGCCAAAACACCGTTGCCACTCTTTGTCACCATAACATACAAAACCAAACCCACTTTAAATAACTAGTCATTATCAAAGTGTCATCACTCAATAGTAAGACTTATAAAACAGAAACAGCATCCCAATTCATGAAAAGACAAATAGGTTTTTTATCGAAAGATGAACCGGGTGCACAAGCGAAATATAGTGAACATAACGGAAGTTTTATCAAAGTAGCAGATGGGAAAAAAGGAATGTCGGGAATACTAAGATCGTGCAAATACTCTGAAGGTGTTTACGAGTTTACATTCGATAAGTATATAGAATACGGACCAGACGAATTACCAATAATTACAGAAAAAAAATCCTCTATAGAAATAGTAAGGGGATCTTCAACAGTAATTCCATCAAGTTTCTCAATAGAAGAATACGTAGAAAAAGAAATAGCAGCAATAAAAAATAAAACTAGTTAGTTTCACTCTAAATAAATAGCAGCCATCCCCGGCTTCGCTTTCTTGGCTATATTCTTCGGATCAACCTTCCCAGAATCATTCACGGCAAAAACTTCCACCTTCTTACCAACACCCTTAGAAATCTTCTTAGCATCAACATCCCCAATCTCAAACGGCATCACATAAACATAAACTCTTCTAGTATCCTCTTTAACAATTCCCTTAACTCTATCAATAATCTTAGAATTCAAATCCCCATTATCCTCATCTCCCAAAATCTTCTCCTCATCAACCTCAGGCCAAGCCGCAACAGAAACCAACCCCTCACCTCCCATCTTCTCCCAAAGCTCCTCCGCAATATGCGGACAAATAGGACTAAATAATTTCAAAAATTTAGAAGCAATATCCTTAGAACAACCACTACTCATCAAACCAAACAACTCCCGAAGCTCAATCGTCGCCTTCCGATATTTAAAGTTGCCATAATATTCCTCAATATTCTTAACAGCCAAATTCAATCTAGAGACCAACTCATCAGAATCTTTCAAATTTTTACGAGAATCATAAAATCCATAAACCTTCCGAATAAATCTAGCACTTCCAACAATCCCCTTTTCCGACCAATCAATATCCTTATCAGGAGAAGCCAACCCACTCAAGAAAAACCGCGCAGTATCAATTCCATACTTTCCAGAAACAACTTCAGGCAAAACAACATTCCCAAGACTCTTACTCATCTTCCGCCCATCTTCAGCATGCAACATCCCCTGATGAAACAACTTACTAAACGGCTCGTCAAAATCAAGCACTCCAATATCCCGCAAGAACTTAACATAAAATCTACTGTAAAGCAAATGCATACAAGCATGCTCAGCTCCACCAATATAAACATCAACCGGATTCCAAGCATTAACCTTCCTAGAGTCAAAAATCTTCTTAGAATTATCAGGGTCACAATACCTCAAAAAATACCAAGACGAATTAACAAACGTATCCATAGTATCACTCTCTCGCCTACCAATCTTACCACACTTAGGACATTCAGCCTTCAACCATTCCTCATTACTCTCCAACGGATTCCCTTCACCAAACTTAACATCCTTAGGCAACACAATAGGTAAATCTTTCTCAGGAACCGGAACAGCACCACAATCCTCACAGTAAACAATCGGAATCGGCGTCCCCCAATATCTCTGACGACTAACTCCCCAATCCCTAAGTTTAAAATTAACAACCTCTTTTGCTTTATTACTTTCAGCCAACCAAGCAGCAATTTCCTTTTTAGCTTTTCCGCTATTTATTCCATCAAAATCCCCAGAGTCAATCAAGACACCATCCCCAGTATGAACTTCCTTTCCATTATTATACCATTCCAACATCTCAGAAAGCTCAGCAACAGGAGTCAACTTATCCAAGTCAGAAACAGAATTCCATTCAACCTCATGTTTTTCAGCTTCCTTATCGTCCAAATCTTTTTGAGTCTTACTAGTCAACCGAAAAACAAAAACACTAGAAAGAACAGACCTATTAACTTTTTTATGGGCAGCATAAAATAGAACATGCATTTTGTATGGCATCTCCTTAACCAACTCAAAATTTTGATAACCAGTTTCTTCCTTAACTTCTCTAATGGCAGAATCAACCGCTTCTTCGCCTTCATCAATGCCACCAGTAACAGGAGTAAGCCACGGAAGTTTCTTATTCCTCAGAGCAATAAATTTATCACCTTTCTCATTTAAAACTATAGCATGTATAATGTCTCTCTCGGTATTTTCAGCATCCTTTCTGGGAGGATTCTCTTCATCAAGAAATGAAGGAGCAACAACCTGCCTAATCTCAATCCCATACTTAGTCGCAAAATCAAAATCCCTCTTATCATGCGCCGGAACCCCCATAACCATTCCACTCCCATAATCAGCAATAACAAAATTCCCAATCCAAATCGGAACGCTCTCCCCATTCGCCGGATTCATGGCATAACTCCCACTAAAAACACCCTCCTTATCAAGCTTCCCAATATCCTTCTCACTAGTCGACTTAATCTTCTTCAAAAACTTATCAACATCTTTCCTCTGCTTATCAGTCACCAACTCATCCAACCTATCGTGCCCAGCTGCAACAACCATAAAAGTAACCCCAAAGATAGTATCAGGCCGAGTCGTAAAAACCTTCCAGATATTCTTGCCCGAACCCCCGAACCCCCGAACCCCCGAACCACCTGAAATCTCGAAAGAGATTTCTGTCCCCTCACTCCGCCCAATCCAATTCCTCTGCATAGTCTTCGTCCTCTCCGGCCAATCAATCTTATCCAACCCCGCCAACAACTCATCAGCATACTCCGTCGTCTTGAAAAACCACTGCTTCAACTTCTTCACATGGACCTCCGTATCCTCATGCCTCCAACACTTCCCCTCGTTAACCTGCTCATTCGCAAGAACAGTATTACACTCAGGACACCAATTAACCGAAGCCTCCTTCTGATAAGCAAGTCCCTTCTCGAGCATCTTCAAAAAAATCCACTGGTCCCATTTGTAAAAATCAGGTGAAGCAGTATTAACCATTCGAGACCAATCATAACTAAGACCTAGCGCCTTCTGTTGGTTAACATAATTATCAATAGCGTCACTAGTATACTTCTCAGGATGAATCCCAGCCTTAATCGCAGCATTCTCCGCAGGCAAACCCAAGGCATCGAACCCCATAGGATGAAGCACATTAAAACCCTGCATAATCTTAAACCGAGCCAAAATATCACCAATCGTATAATTCCAAGCATGCCCCATATGCAACCCAGTTCCACTCGGATATGGAAACATTTCTAAAACATAAAATGGTTCTTTCTTACTTTTAGCATCAACCTTGCCCGAAGCCGAGGGTACACCTTGAGTGCAAAAAGTCTTTTTAGCAGCCCACCTATCCTGCCACTTCCTCTCAATCCCAGCAAAATCTATATCCATAACAAAACAAAACTTGTTATATTTAAAAATTCTCTCATTACTAAAAAGAGTTTTCTAATCTCTTGTTTCCAGCAAAATCAGCATTTTTTTTAATTATATTAAATTTGGTCACACGAATACCAAGCAAAGCATCACGATCAAAAGTAAAATCATAACCACTAGAATTAATAAAATCAACAATACCGCGAGAAGTATATCTTTTCCCATCTCTTTCCCATTCAGACATGTCTCCAATCTTCCATTGCTTTAATGCCATGTAGGGCTTATTTATATTTCCAGACATAACAATTCTACGGCGTGACTCATTATAATTATCCATCTAAACCCACCCCCTTTCATTTTTTTTTAAAATAAAAAAAATGACTGAACTTTCTATGAAGGTACTGACATTCAATTTACGATAAATATATAATACAACCATTTTAAAAAAAACGATCGCACTCACAAGAGTACGACAGTCAGGACTAGAATCAAAACCAAAAACATCGAGCCTAATCCTTCCATTCCAAAGAAACTAGACTAAACTTTAAAAAACTTTCGAACTCATCAAATACAACCCAAATCCTTAAAAACCAAAACCTCCCCAAACAACCAGGTGATCAGCCACAGACTGCTTCTGTAAAACAATATGGTAGATCAAAGAACAATACAATTAGCAAAACTAGTAGTAGACTATGCATTAAAAGTCAAAAAAGGAGAAAATGTAATACTATCAGGCGGAATCGAAGCCGAACCATTCCTGCTATCCCTCTACAAAGAAGTTGTCCTAAGAGGCGCCCACCCAGACTTCCGAATCAATATCAGAGAAACCGCACCTTTCTTTTTCAAACATGCACAACCTCATCAAATCGAAAAATTTCCAGATTCATTCAACTACCAAGTCAAAAACGCACAAAAATACGTAGGTATACTAACCGACACCAATACTCGTAGCCTAGCAAATTCCGACCCAAAAAAAATGACAGCACGACAAAAAGTAATCAAACCAATATCAACCTACATCTGCAACGGAAAACCATACATCCAAAGAAGCTCCGTCGCCTACCCCTGTCAAGCCCTAGCGCAAGATGCAGAAATGAGCCTAACGGATTACGAAAACTTCGTCTACGGAGCATGTCTCCAGGATTGGGACAAAATCGGGAAAGAGATGAATGAAATCTTAGAAATATTTAAACAAGGAAAATCAGTTCACCTAATCGGCGAAGGCGTAGACTTAAAGTTCCAAATCAAAGGCTCATTAGCAAAATCAGATCTCGACGGAGAAAACATCCCAATGGGAGAAGTCTTCATGGCACCAGTTAGAGAATCACTAAATGGCTGGATAAAATTCGACTATCCAGCAATAGAAGCATCAAAAGAAGTAACTGATATTTACCTAAAGTTCAAAGACGGAAAAGTAGTAGAAAGCTCAGCTTCAAAGAATGAAGATTTCCTAAAAGAAATGTTATCGGCAGACGAAAACGCTTCCTACGTAGGAGAATTCGGAATAGGTATGAATCCAAAAGTCAACAAGTTCACAAAGAATTTATTATTCGACGAAAAAATGGGTGGAACAATTCACCTAGCCCTAGGAGCAGCCTACAAAGAAAACGGCGGCGGCAACGACTCAATAATCCACTGGGACATAGTCAAAGACATGAGCAAAGCAAAAATAATTCTAGATGGGAAAATTGTTCAAGAAAACGCAAATTGGAAAATTTAGCTATATTTAATCTTAGCTCACCAGAGATACCTAAAGGGTTAAAAACCAAATCACTTTCACACCAATACGCTCCGTTAGTCTAGTGGCCAAGGATGCCGCCCTCTCAAAGAGGTGGAAAGCCCTCGTCGGTGAGACAACGGCTTTATGTTCGCTTGAACAACCACTTGAATCTCTCCTGAGATTCTTTTGGAGAACGGCGGTGACCCGGGTTCAAATCCCGGACGGAGCGTTTTTATTTCAGGATTTGTTTAAAGTAAATATTTGGGTTTTCTTTAGGAATTTTTAATTCTGTGTCCGAGCTTCTCTGAAGTGAAGGTAAATTGGAATTCCTCAGAATTTCATGCCATCAAGACGAGGACGGAGCGTTTATTCCTCATCCCCAAACTCCCCAACAATCTCCAAAATCTTCTCTCCATACTTCATCAACTTCTCAGGCCCAATCCCCGAAACCTTCATCAACTCCTCAGCGTCCTTAGGCATCCTCTCCGCAATCTCATCAATAGTAGCATTAGACAAAACAACAAACGCTGAAACCCCACGCTCACTACTAACAACCGCCCTCCAGCTCTTCAATTCCCCAACCAAGCCTTCATCAACATCAGCAGCCTTACCCCCAACCCCCAACTCCAAACCCCCAACCAGTCTTCTCATCTCCGCAGTAATATAATAAGTCGCCTTCTTAGTATGCGTCACAATCAACTCTTCCTTCGCCCGAGAAACCGCAACATAAAACAACCTCCTCTCCTCTTCCTCCCTGTCATAATCATCCATCTTCACCATCTCGACCGCAGGGTGATCCGTCGCCTTACACGGAAAATTGGACTCATTGGCCCCAATCACAAAAACCTTTTTCGCCTCCAGCCCCTTAATCGCATGAACAGTGGCAAGAGTAACACCTTCCACATTATCACCATTGACTTTCTTCCCCGCCGACTCATCTGCCCGAACAACATGAACAATCCCCCTCGCTGTCATAGCCCTAGACAACTCTAACAATATCTTATTAGTCCGAGCCAAAACAAAAATATTATTCAACCCAACATCAGAATCCTCAATCTCCCTCAAAACAAAATCACGTTCCGCATCCTCATTAGAAAAATCCTCAATCCTAATCTTCGCCTCACCTTCAAGATGTCCCTCTAAATCAGGCAACTTCATATCCCGAATAGCATGGTTCATAAAATCAACCACTCCCCCAAAACTCCGATAATTCTTCTTCAAATGAATAATCTCAATACCTTTTTCGTTAGGTCCGCGTCCATCCGCGTCCATCCGCGGTTCATTTTTTCCCTTTCCAAAATCATCCTCAAAATTAAGAATATAATTTACATCACTCCCCCTCCATCCAAAAATAGACTGCCGTGGATCACCAACTGCAAAAAGATTGCCCAATAAAGACGGCACATCAGTGCCCATTTTAGAGGGTACACTATTACGTGTGGCTTCTAAAAGCAACCCAATCAACTCAATCTGCATCGCATTAACATCCTGATACTCATCAACCAAAACATGCTCAAGCCTAGGTATACCATCCGGATTATCTTTAAAAAATTTAATAGCGTCAATAATCTGGTCACTATAATCCCGCAACCCCTGCGTCTCCATATGCTCCTTCAAATATTTCGTAATTCGGTAAATCCTCTCCGCATTAACCCGTTCTTTCCCGTCAACATCCCGAGTCCAATCATAATCAGTCTTACCACTCACTTTAAAATAATCCATCACAGCAAAACAATCATTCATAAAAGCATTAGACAACTGACTCGCCGTTCGAAACTTCTTCTGTCCCGCACTAAAATACTCATCAACAATCTGCTCCATATCCAACCCCAGCGTCGCCAAAGCCATATTCATCGCCAAAATCTTATCACTATAACTCTGCACCCGAACCTGCCTACCATAAATCTTAGCACCGTGCCTCTGCAAAATCCTCTCACAAAACGAATTAAAAGTGTGAACCTTAACACCAACAACACCCAACTCCCCCAACCTCCTCTCCATCTCCATCCTTGCCTTCCGCGTAAAAGTAATAGCCAAAATCTTCGAGGCATCAACCCCTCGATGCTTAACCAAAAACTCAATCCTCTTAGTCAAAACTGTCGTCTTCCCACTTCCAGCTCCAGCAACACAAAGCAAATTTTTAGCATCCGAAACAATTGCCTTCTTCTGCTCATCATTATACATCTCCAAAAAATCCCCATACTTCTCAAACCTAACCCTATCATCCCCATTAACTTTGCTCTCCCCAAAATCAACACGATTCCCCAACCTTTTCGCCTCAAGCGTCGGACGCGTAATCTCATTCCTCCCACGAATAGTCAAACTCATAACCTTAACAAACCGATTATAATCACTCTGAATCATCTCAATCATTCCATTCGAAATCAACCTATCAATCTCTCCCGCAACCTTACCTCTATCCCAACTCAAACTGTCAAAATTATCCAACTCATCCAACCGACTTTTACTAATCGACTTGTTAGAATAATCCCCAGTCAAAAAATCAATCAACAAATTCCGTCCCACCTGAAACGGCAACTCCATCAAGGCCCTCAATATATGTGTGTATTTCAAATCCTCTTCCATCACGCAAAAAACAAACACCAGCTTTTAAGTTTTATTAGAGTCTACAATCATCTCAACAATATTATTATCCTTCCGAATTTCCCTTAGAGTATCCCCATAATCAACAACAAACTCCAAAACATCAACACTACTCTTAGGCATATTCATATTCTCAACCCGCAAAGTCCGACCATACCCAATCCCAATCTCACCCAACTCAACAACATCGACAACATCACCATCGGCAAAAATTGTCAAATCAATCTCAACAACATCCAACAACCCCTCATTTAAAATTGAAATATTAAAATCCAAATACCTCCCCTTCACAATCCCATCCACACTCTCAATCTTAATATCAGCCAACGCCTCAATCGAATACAAGTCAACCATCAAGTCAACCATATCCTCACTCATCCGCTGCTCACAGTCAGAGGTATTATACATAATATTTTTAGGGTCATCACTATGAGAAAATCCAAAAACATGTCCCAATTCATGTAACGCAACAATCGGATAATCACAATCATTCCCATTATACAAAAGAACCTTCCCTTCCTCAATCACTTTAAACCCACTTGTATTAATAATTCTCGAAGGTCCACCCTCGCCAGCAGCAAACAAATTATCACCCAATTCAATAAACTCATCCGAACATCCAACCTTGATATCAGAAGTTTCATCACCTTCAAAAAACGAAACAATACCAACCTCATCACTAAAAATACCAAGAGATTCAATCATCATGCCTCTCCTATCCTCATCACAATCACTCTCAATAAAATATGAAATAAAATTATGATTAAACCTCAAGCTCTCAGCAAAAACAGGAACCGCTCCATAATTAATAATCTCAACACTCTCAGGCTCAACATAATTAACTTTCAACTCCACCGGATCTCTCGGTAAGTTCTCAATCATAAACGCAAAACTAAAAACAAACATTAAAAAAATCACAATAGACGATATCACCTTCCAAATCATTACATTCTAAATCAAAATCACTATATATTACTTTCTTATAACCTAATATTAGCCTTAGCAATTTCGCATTTCGCAGCGGCACCCCTTCTCTTAGCCATAAAATAATTATCAGGTGTAACTCCCTCGCTAGGCATTTCCCCATTTTCCATAGCAGTTATCCAAGAGTTAACTATAGGTCCATCCTGTGTTACAACAGCAGTTTTCTTTCCAGTCCTAGCTGTCCAATATCCAGTCTTCAAAAGACTCCTATCTCTACCAGACAAATCCTTATACCAACTAGATCTTTCCATATCATGCATACAACCAACATAATTATCAGCAGAAGCAAATTTATCAAAAATTAAACCCCCGGTCCTAAACTTTCTATATAAGTCCATCCTAGCATTCCATAAATTTTTACCAAGAGTACCCTTGGAAGCACAATAATCCTTAACTTCATCACATAAAAATTCTCTACAAATACCAGGAGTTAAATAAATATTTTTCTTACTCTGAACAATTGAAGACAATTTCCTAATACAATCAATTTCATGTTCCTGCTCAGATGAAACCCCACCTAGAGTAATATAGCCAAAAACAGCACAATTATCAAGAAGAACTATATCACAATCATCAGCGATAGTCGCAAGAGAAACTAATCGCTTGTTTCTATTCTTAGCCATTTCCCTTTTCTTCTTTTTACTCATTCCCATAAAAAAACTAGACATCATCTATTTATAAAGTTATCCCATGTAACTACTGCTAGGTTATAACTAATCCTTTTTCATAATTCTCTCAACATCCTCAACATCCCGAGCTTCAATCAAAGCCATTCGCAACCTCTTCCCCCCAACCAACCCCTTGCTAAAATTCATAGCCTGATACTTAATCTGCCGAAAAAACAAACCAAACTTCCGAGCCAACTCCAAATATTTCCCAAACGAAACATCTCCCTTATCCCCAAAAACTTCAGGATGTCCAATAGCCAACCTACCCAACATAACAAAATCAAAATCCTTCAAAATCTTATCAACACACTCAAACCTAGAAACCCCCGAAAAAATAACTGGTATACCACTCCGCTTCTTAACCTTCAAAGCAAACTCATAATCAACATCCCCACTATATCCTTGTGAAACAGTTCGAGCGTGAATACAAATCGCATCAACCCCAACCTCTTCACAAATCCTCAAAATATCAAACGCCAAATCACTCTTCCGAATCTTAACAGTCAAAGGCTTATCAGTACAACTCCGCATAACTTCTAATATCTCCCGAATAACAATAACATCACTCAAGCAAGCCCCATGCCCCAACCTCTTAGAAAGCTTAGATGGACAACCCAAATTAAAATCCCAACCCCTCACTTCACTATCATACCTCCTCATAAAAGATTCAATCCCCTTAGACGAATTCCCAAACAACTGCAACATCGGCCTATCATCCAAATCCAACTTCTTCCTAGACAAAGCTGAAGTCATCCCAGTCCAAGTCAAGCCACAACCAGCCCTCTTACAAAGCAATCGAAACGCAACATCATTAGGTTCAAGCATCGGAGCAAGAAAAACACGACTCTTTAATTCAAGATTCCCAATTCTACATTCCATAAAAACAAAAGACAGAATCAATTTATTAACCTGCCCATAATAACAATAATCTAAAAAAATAAACTAGGAATAAATTCCTAATAATATAACCTAAGGATAAGCCATAGCAGCAACATAGTCATCCACAGGAGCAGGTTCAGCCATAGCAGGAGCAACATAGTCATCCACAGGAGCAGGTTCAGCCATAGCAGGAGCAACAGGCTCAATCATAGGAATAACAGGTTCAACCACAGGAGCAACATAGTCATCCATAACAGGTTCAACCACAGGAACATCCGTCTGAATATTAGCTCCCATAAGATTTATCACTTGACTCTCAAGTTGACTAATTCGACTCTCAAGTTGACTAATTCTAATTTCCCAGTCACTAACAGAATCACTATTACCGTCAATAGCGGGATTATACATCGCCACATTTCCGGTAGCAACATCATCCAAAGTCCCAGATTCAAAAACAGAATTTTTCCCCGCCTGAATTTTCTCATTAACTTCATTACTCAAACTCAAAAAAGTTTCATAAGATATCTCTAAATTCCCAGTCTTTTCTATATCAGCACCACTTGATTGAAGGTTCTTACGAGCACGTGCATATATCTGCTCAACACGATCCTTATGATTATTAAACTCACTTTGAATTTCGGCAATCTTTTTTAAGCCATTACTGGAACCATTATCAATCTTACCAGGTTTAATGCCTTCAATGATCGTCATAACCTCAGCAATGAGTTTCTCATATTTCTTTTGCATTTTCATATAAGCTTCACTATCCTCATTAACTAATATCTCAGCTTCAGACAACATTTTCTCTGCCCTACCTAAGACTTGCTTAACTTTTTTCTCTTTATTAAAAGTAAACAAAGACTGTAAGCGATCTGCATTGTTTTCAAAAAATCCGATTTTCCTAGCTTCACCTATGTCACCAATCTCCCCAGGGACAACATAATCAGCAACAGGAGCAACATCATCCATAGCAACAGGAGCAACGTCACCCACAGCAGGCTCAACATAATCAGCAACAGGAGGAACATAGTTATCCATAGCAACAGGAGCAACATCATCCACAGCTACAACAAGACCAGAAACTCCAAGCATTAAAATCATCCCCAAAAACAAATTAATTATTTTATTCATAATATAATACCTCCTTTCAACATAACAGATACAAACAAGACTAATTTATAACTCTATCTAAAACTAAACTAGGTTAGTCTCTAACAGACCCAGTACCCTTCCCAAAAAAATAAAAAAATAAAAATTTATTTTAACATCGTAAAACTTAAGCAGCAATCGAGTTAGCACCAGTCGAGGTTCCAGTAGAACCTACCACACATGTTCCTAAAACATCCGCAGCACATCCATCACAATACTCAAGAACTAATCCGCTACAACAAGGAGTTGCTCCAGTAGAGGATGTTTCACTAACGTAAACAGTTTCCCCTTCTGCCGCGCATTTCAAAGTTGGATCATTAGTAGCTTTTCCATTAGCACTTCCGTCACTGTTACGAAGACGCATTTTAGCGATGTTTTTCTTAAGAGCACCAGAATCATCCATTCGTATCTCTCGAGCCCCAGTCAAACCTTCACTGTTCTCAATCTGACTTACAAATTCTTCAAGATCCTCTTCACTCATTTCTCCTAAAGCCTTATGTTTTAGAAGGATATTGGCCTTCTTTTTCATAATTCGCTCTTCAATATTCCCAGTTCTATTAGAATATCTCTCATAAGCTTTTTCCAGTCTTTCAACCTTTTCTGCATCAGCACCATTAGCTTCTAATCTATCATAAGCACGAGCATATAACTTTTCAGCATTATCTTGATGTTTTTCAAATCTATTTTGAACACGCACAATCCTTTCTATATCTCCAGCAGAAGATTTGTTATTCTGAGCTCTAGATTCCATTGCTTCAAGAACCTTTTCAGCTTTAGCTACAAGTTCATTATACCTAGCCTGCGCCTTCTCATAAGCCTCAGGATCTTCCTCGGCCAAAAGTTCAGCCTCAGCCAATTTCTTCTCAGCCATATTCAAAGCCATCTCAATTTTCTTCTCCTTATTAAAAGTAAAAGCTAATCTCAAACGGTCCATCCTATCTTCGAAAAACCCAATTTTTCTTGCAACAACAACACCAGTAGAATCAATAGTGGTAGGATTGATCTCTTCATTTAAAGTATCTTCAGAACATATAAACTCACAATTAGGCCCAGTCCTTCCAACAGAAATACCATCATCACAAATTTTCGCATCCATAGCACATACAATCGAATTCTCACTTATAGTTGAACTATCGTTTTCATCTTCAGCAACAACAAAGCTAAAAGTTCCAATCATTAAAAACATCAATACAAATAATCCAGTTATTTTTTTCATTTTCATTATTATATATTACCCCCTTTCAACAAGTTAAATCTAATTAACTCCCTGCAGTAACCTAGTAAATTTTCCACCTTCATAACATCTTCAGATAAAAACACTATATAACAACCACCTGAAACTAATTGAAACCTTGCCGACCTTGTCTGCGTAGCAGATGCCCTCTAGGCAGGAGGTACACCCTTGGGTGTTTACCTATCTAGCTCTGCGCAGCTTAACCCTATTCTCTCTTCCAAAATTCTCCTTCTCAACAATCCCCTTCTCAACCAAACTCCGAACCTTCCGAGTACACATCACCTTAGATATCCCAAGCTCCCGAACCAAATACTTCATCCAACAACTCTTCCGCTTCGCCAACAACTCAACAATCCTCTTCTCATCCCCAAACAAATTATGACTAACCAACTCTTTTTTTGCACCCCTATCTTTAGTTTTGTTTTCCCTGTTGAGTTTCTTAATCTTATTAGAGAACTTCCTTTTCTCTAAAACAAAAAAACCAATACCCAAAAAAACCAGACCAGTAATACCAACCCAAAACCAAAAATAAGAATTCTCAAATCCCTCGTAAAAAACAATAACCTCATTTTTATCAATATCTCTCCACTCCAAAATGATACTAGTGCCATCACTAGAAATCTCATAACCCTTAGGGTAGACTAAGTCATCAACCAAAACATAACCCTGCGGCAAATAAACTTCCAAATCATAATCCAAATCAACAACTCTTGGCAAAACAAAAATCCATTCACCATCTTTTCGAATAAAGTCTCTAGTAATAAAACTAACTTCACTACCCTTCTCCTCCAACAAAGAATACTCCTCGGGCAAAATCACACTCGCTCCATTACTAAGCTCGACCTCAACCAAAACTTTATCATCAACAATAATACATGTCACGCTAGTAGCCGAAACAAACCCCAATAAGCAGACCAGGACAATCAACAGTTCAAACCTCATATTCATACACCTTATCATATGGAATAAACCACTGCACCACGCTCTTCTTATGTGCCTTCTCCATAATCTTCCGAAACAATCGAATCGAATTCCCATGCGCCGAAATCGCAACATTCACCTCATTCTTCCTCATAAACTTTTTCAAATCTTTGATAAATCTCCCCACCCTCTTCTCGACATCCGCAAACGACTCACCATTCGGAGCCGCAACCTTATACCCTCGATGAATAGCCTTATACTCTTCTGTCCCAAAAAACTCCTCAATCTTTTTCCTATTCCTCTTATCCAAACTCACAACGAAATCCCCATGCGTCCTCAAATCATAACTCCGCTTCCCAATCCTATCAACAAACTGCTCATGCGTCGTCCCCTGCAAATCCCCATAACTACGCTCAATCATTCTATCATCCTCCAAAACAATTCGACACTCATCATGCCCCCTCAGAACAGGCTTCAAAGTATCCTTAGACCTAGATAACCTCGTATGAATCGCAACCTCAAACTTCTTACTCTTCAACTTTTTAGCAACAATATTAGCATGCTTCTTCCCCTCCGCCGTCAACCTAGAATCCATCCAACCAGTAAACCGACCATCCCGATTAAACGTCGTCTTCCCGTGCCTAAATAAATAGATATGAAATTTTTTATTTTTCCTAAACATAACGACATCCCTCAGTTAAATTAGTAAATATTGCCAAGCCCCCAGCGAAGCTGAACCCCCCACGAAGTGAACCCCCCACGAAGTGAACCCCCCACGGAAATTTATTTTCGTGAGCCACCCCGAAAGACAAAGTCTTTCGCTGCCTCTTTCTTTTTCTAAACATAATAGATAGTAGCATCTCACATATAAAAACATTTTTATAACTCCTCAACCTTAACAAATCATGATAGCTCAATGGATAGCAGTCGCAGTTTTAATTTTCCTAGGTTTCGCTTATTTAAAACTTGAACATCACGGCAACAAAATAAGAATCGCAATAATTCTAATAGTAGGAGCAATACTCTATTTTTCAATAATAGGCCACTTCAACACACAAGAAATCGACATAACATCCCCACGAGGAATCGTCAACTCAGTCTATCTCTACTTCGGCTGGATCGGCAGCACCGCATCATCACTATGGGACATCGGAGTCGACACAACACATATGGTAGGCAATGCAATAAAGATCAACGACACAGAAGAAACAAAAAAAACAAGATAAGCCTGGCACGGGGATCAAACCCGCGACCTCCGCATTACCAATGCGACGCTCTATCAACTGAGCTAACCAGGCATAATAAAATTCAATGACTCTATCTTATAACTTTATCGATAAGCCGTTACGGGGCGAACGATTTGCGCGAATTTTCTCTACGAAGTGATTAGAAATTTTTAGTGTGAATCGTGAGTAAAACCCACGACCTCTACATTTTTGGATTTCTTTGAAATTCAAAGCATGAAGGTTCTTTGAACCTACTTTACCAATGTAACGCTTAATATATGCTGAGGGTCGCGAAGCGAGTCATCCCTTTGGGAAGCTAATCAGGCATAGATCTACCCATCCCCAAAATATTATAAACCTTCCTAGCACGAATCCGTAATGGAAGAAGAAACCCAGGAATCAGAACAATATAATTTCGAAGAAGACTACGAATCACTAAAAAAACAACACAACCTCCCAGATTTCGAAGCACTAGCTCAAGACTTCGACATCGAAAAAATCGCAGACAAAGAACCACTATTCCTAGCACGAGAAATCAGACGAATCATCAATGAAAAAATCACAGCATACATCCACCTCTTCGAAACCCTAATCAACCCAACTGCCCCACCTATGTTCGTATTCAAAATCCTAAAAAACATGACGGAAGAAGAAAAAAAAGAAATCCAAGAATTTTACAAAGTCCTATCAAAAGCACAAATCGAAATCATGAAACTAGACACAATATACAAAGAAGAAGATGAAATAAAATTCATAAATGATAACTTCAAAATCTGGCAAGAAATGAAATCAAAAATCCACACACTCTTTGAGTCCTTCCAAACAAACTTTGAAAACGGCAACATAGAAAAAGAACGAAGCTATTTTGATTAAACATTCATCTTTCCAAATTTCTTCAAAGTGTAATCCCACCTACCCTTATCCAAACTCATCCCCCTATCCAAAACATCCCCAGTCACAAAATCATAAGAAAACCAAATCCTCTCATTCCTAATCCCAGTCAGCCTCAACATATACTGATCAATCCTCGGACAATCAAAATCAACATCCTCATCACTAACCGTAGCATGAAACTTCTTCACAGCATCAATCTTCTTAACAAGCTCAACATCTCCTCTAATCAAATCTTCAAGCCCATCATCAAATCTTCTCAAAGCCCCATCCTCAAAAACAGGCACATGAGAATATTTCCCATCAAAATCATTTCTTCCCTCCAAATAAAAAGATATAGGATGCTTAATATTCCCACAAAAATCAACGATCTTCTTCCTGACAATCTTCTCATCATTAATCAAACTAAACGGCCGAACAAGCGTAACATGAGGATGATAAACCTCCTCATCCTTATCAGAAATCCCACGAAGATAATCCTTAGCAAATCCCTTCAACCAAACTTCAAAATAATAACTCATAATTTCCCGAACAATATAACCCTTATTAATATAATGACAATCAACACTACAATTACAAATCAACCCAACTAAGAACCACTACTCTCATCAACCCCTTCCCTACTATCTTCTATCCCTTCTCTATTGTCCAAAATAGTCACAGCAACCTTCGCTTCATCTTCTACAGTTTCTTCTCCGCCAAAAACATCATCCCCGAAAATAGAAAACGCCATACTAATCAAAAGAATCAAAGTTATAATCATAACCAACCAAAAATACAACCTCTTCATAAAAAATAAACCAATCGAAACTTTATATATTTACCCATCACAAAAATCCCAACCCAATCTCACACCCAACAACCGGAAACCTAATCTTCCAATTCCTCAAAACCCTAGGCGCAACCTCACCAACCCGCCCAACCTCAACATCATCAACAACAATCTTCCCACATCGCCCAACAATATAATTCGAATCCTCCACGTCCTCAACAATATACTCCAATCCCAACATCTTAAACAAATAATCCAAAACCTGCTTCATCTCAGTATATCCCATCTTCTCATCAACCATAGCAATCGCCAATCTCTCTTTCTCTCTAACTCCATTATCACTCTTCTCATCTAAAGCAAACACACGTCCCACCTCAAACACCTTCTGCGGATAAGCAGCATCAGAATTTTCCGACAAAATCTGCAACATATTCGTCATCATATCCATCCTCAAAACATCCCGCTCCGTTTTGCTCTCCTCGACCTCGATAAAATCATTAAACTCATAATGCATCTTCTTAATATTCTTCTTCGTAGTCAAATGAAAACTATTGCATTCCAGCATTCCAAGTCCAGCCAAAATATTTCCAATCGCTCTCTTCTCCCTATCAAAAGAATCCTCCTCTGCAATAGTAGAAATCTCCGGAATCTCCGGAACAAAATTATCATACCCATAAGCAATCGCAACCTCTTCAGTCAAATCAATCCAATGTAGAATATCCGCACGATAACAAGGAACCTCAGCAAAAAACTTACCATTATCATTTCTCATTCCAATCCCCATCCTGTTCAAATATCCCCTAACTTCCTTCTCTTTCAATGAAATCCCCAAAGTCTTCTCAATATCCTCAATCTTAAATTCCAAATCTTCATGCCCCATATCAGGAGAAACAAAACTCCCATCCTTAGAATCCTTAATATTCATGGCATAAATTTTCCCACCCATTTCCGAAATTGAAGCAAGCAAGATATTCAAAACCTTTTTCAAATAAACTAAATTATGTCCAGAACACTCAATAAAAACATCTCGCGTCTTCTCATCAATCCTTCCAGTCTTCTCACTATTAATAATCGGCGGCATACTTAAAACATCGTCATTAGCATCAATAAAAACAGGATAAACATCCGTATCTTCAAGTAAATGAGCATATTCTCTTCCAGTTGGGTGCCCTTTCAAAATCTGCCGAGCATTCATTTCCCGAGAAGCCTCAAGTGGCAAGAACTTAATATCCTCACTCGCTCGCCCCACAAACCGAATCGGCAAACTAATCTTATCAAGGGGATATATCCCAATCGCAGCCTTCTTTCTTTTTCGTCCAATAGAATTATGTAACTTCTCCTGCAAATCAACTACATTCTTAATATCAGAGTCACTAAATTTCAATCCCTTGATAATAGCACAAACAGTAAATGGCCGAACCACCTTTACAGATTTCTCAACAATAACTTCGTAATTTTTCTCTGGCTCATAAATTCTGAACTTAGCAACCTTACCTTTCCCATTAAACTGATTCACAGCCCGTGCAAAATTCTCCAAACTCAAAAGGTCAGGCCTATTCGGAAAAAGCTCAACCTCAACTTCCGAGTCAGTCAACTCTTCAACCGGCGTCCCCATATCCGTAATCTTCTTTTCAAGCTCCTTACTAATCTTACCAACCCGCTTCTCAAGCTCCTTCCGATCCATAGTCAATATTGTCATACCAAACTATCTCCTTTATCTCTTATTAATCTTTCCAATTCCAAAAATTCCTCATCCTTCATTCCCTCTTTGTATAATTCATTAACTAGCCACAGCCCAGAATCTCTAATCTTCTCCTTAGGAGAATTCAACCCAAACCAACCTCCAGAAGCCCCACATTCTTCACATCCAGAAACACTCGAAATAATTCGCGACTCAATCCTTAATCGATCTTCAATATCCTCAATCTCGAATACAGCAAAACTAAAATTATTCCTAATACGGTCACTAACCTTTTTCTCAACTTCCGCCTGCTTCTTCATATCGATAAGGTGCAAAAATTTATCTTTAGCTTCTCGCGTAGTCAAATCTAGTTCCCAGTGTTCTAAAAAACCATCTCCGTCCTTATTCAACAAAGCCCTTCCAATATTCTTTCTAAAAATACTACGATCTTTATTCTCATTCAAAAAATGTTGCTTCAATCTAGATCTCAATTGCCCTTCTCCAGTATGTGTACCAACTCGAACAATCCTATCCACGCCATGTCCAGGCTCACCTTTCTCAAACAAAATATATATCCCATTTCGCGGGATCCTCTTCTCATCGAAAGGAAACCGATGTTTCTCCATTCTATCAAATAAACCATGCAATTTTCCACATGTTCCGCAAGTTTTCTCTTTCAAAAATTTAAGCTGCCGGCCAATCCCAAGTCCCCTCATTGGAACATCATAATTATTAATTTCGGGAGTCAAAAACTCCCGATACCTTTTCCCAGCCAAAAAAACAAATTCATCACTATCCAAATTAGCCTTCTCCTTCAATTGTCCCAAAACTCCTTCGGCCCAAACCTTTCTTTCTCTAATTCTCATTTCATTCAAAGTCTTGTTATAGGAATCAATCTTTTTATCTAACTCCAGCAATCCATATTCCGCAGAAAGAACAAATATCTTGTCAGCCTTCAGCAACTTAGCATAAGCTAAATTAAATTTAAACAAAGGACTAATATACAAATTTTTAGCCCGGTGCTGTCCATCCAGCTTTTTACTAACACAAGATATCAGAACAAATTTTTTCATGAGTTCTAACTTCCATCATTTCACCATGTCCAGGCACGATAAAATCAGCCAACTCCAAAATCTTCCGCCGACTCTCCTCATAAGCATCCATATCAGCAGTAATCATCTCAATTTCCCTTTCTTCCAAATCAGTCAACCGAGGAACCCTGATAGCATCACCAGCAACAACCACAACACCTTTTTCAGTATCAACGACAACGGACATCATATCAAGGGTATGACCAGGCGTAAAAATAACTCGAACATCCCTTGCTATCTCAGGATTATCAATAAGATTTCCTCTCTCCAAAAAACCTTTATTCAAGGTCTGAACCTGCCCAGGATATTCGCCTCCAGCAAACTTCAACATAATCTTTGCCCCGTTAAACAAATGAACATTCGTAGTATGATCAATATGGGTATGGGTAAGAATAATAATATCTATATCTTCAGGAGAAAGACCTTCTCCCTTTAGGGCATCTAAGAGCTTCTTTTCATTAGCAAAAGATCCAGGATCAACCAGAATATTTTTATCACTTTTGATTAAAGTCGAAGTAGAGCCTATCAAAAACCCTCCTTCAGTCGCCTCATGCTTCCCATTAACCAAAACCTTCACTTCCGCCAAACCCTCATCTCTCGCAATTTATTCAAATCATTCTTATACATCTCTCTCAAATCATCAATCCCAAAAAAATTCATAATAACCCTATCAAACCCAGGACCCCAAGCCAAAACAGGAACATGCTTCCCAAACATCGGAATCGTCACCTCAGGCCGAAACATCCCAGCTCCACCAAGTTCCAACCATTTTTGTTTCCCCTCGTGCCAAACATCAATCTCCAATGACGGCTCGGTATACGCAAAATAAGCCGGTCTCCACCTAAGTTTCTCATAACCCATCTTCCCAAAAAACTGCTTCAAATAACCAAGCAGCTGAACAAAATTCGCATTCTCATCTACAACAATCCCCTCAGTCTGATTAAATTCGAAACCATGCGACCAATCCACAGTCTCATTCCTAAAACATTTCCCAAGTGCAAAATACTTCGCCGGAAACTCTCCACTCTTCCCAATCTCCATAATCTTCCGAGCAGACAAACAAGTCGTATGCGTTCTAAGCAAAACTTTCTTAGCATCTTCCTCATCCCACTTCTGCTGCCATCCCTTACTTCCATCAACCCCACCCTCATGCGCCTTAGCAACATTCTCCAAAACCTTCTTTACTCCCAACTCCGAACTCCCAACTCCTGACTTCGACCTCAAATTTTTGAGGTAGAACGTATCCTGCATCTCACGAACCGGATGATCCTGCGCCGTAAATAAAGAATCAAAAACCCAAAACCCACTCTCAACCATATTCCCCTTCATCTCCTTAAATCCCATCTCCAACCAAATCGACTTAGCATAATCCGTAGCCTGATTCACAAAATGCCTCTTCCCACCATACAACCTTGGCACAGGCGCATTCAAATCATAACGCCGAAACTTCTTTCCCTTCCAACTCGTCCCCTTCAACATCTTTGGCGTCAAAGCCTCCAACATCTCCCCACCCAAGTCCATCCCATAAATCTTCAAACCCAAATCACTCAACTTCACATTAACAATCTTCTCCTCAATAACCTCAACAATATCTTTCCTTTTCTTCAAATTTGCCAAAGCCAACAGATCTAAGTCCTTAACCTCATCTAAAGCAACAGGCAACTTCTCTATGAAAACCTCCTCAATACTCTTCTTTGAAACCTCACTACCGCCCGACAATTTCAATTTCCCCTTATCAATCTCAACCAAACCCTTCCCTTTCAAAACACCAAGCGCAACCTTCGCCTCATTCTCATTCAAACCACAAACATTCCTAATCTCACCAATCGGAATAACTTTGCCCGATGAAGCCGGAACTTCTTCAGAAGTTCCCAATTTAGAGGGTACACTATTACGTGCATCAGATAACTTATTGAGCAATGCCCGCTCAGGCAATTCCTTCTTTAAATAATTAATCCCCAAAATTCCCAAATCAACCCTCTTCACCTCATTAGTCTCAGAAACAACCAAACCCTTCTTTTCCAACAACCCAACAGCCCGCAACACAGTGGTTTTATCTAAATTACTTTTTTCAGCAACAACCCCAACTTCTAAATCTTCCTTGCTTAACTTAGGCAAAACATCGCGCTCCATAGGCGACAAAGACTCAATAATCAACTTCTCATCCATATCAACCCCAATCATACAATCTTTTTAAGGTTTAGCAAAAGAGTGCCCAAACCAAATCACCGAATCCCCTTCTCCGAAACATGCCCAATCAATCCTCGCAACATCATACCCACCCTACCTAATTCTTTAACCAACTCATCAACTTCCCCATCATCCAAATATCCCAATTCCCCAGCTGCCAACAATTGACTCTCAACCTCCTTAGTACTTCCCAAAGCATTATACAAAAACGAAACAAAGTCTTTACTGGTTCTTCTTCCACAACCCTCAGCAATATTAGAAGAAATACTAACAGTCGCTCTTCTGAGCTGTGAAGTCAATCCGTAAATCTCATCACGAGGAAACTTAGAAGTCAATCCATAAACTTTCTTAATTAAACCAAAAGAAACCTTCCAAACCTCCAAATTACGAAAATTCCAAACCATAATAAACTCAACATCAAAGAATACTTAAAAGTTGCCCAAATCAATCCTTACCCCCGGTACCACCCCACCTCCCCACAAATTACTCAATAGAGTAATTTGTGTATATCCCTCAAATGCTTCAAATGCTTATTCTTAGCCTTTTTCAAATCCCCAGATTTCTTCTCATGTAGAATACCAACTAACTCCTGCCCAGCCAAAATCTTCGGCGTCACAACATAATCAGCCCCAGCACGATACAATTTCAACGTCTCACTAATCCGACTACCAACAACAACAACCTTAGCCTTAGGCGCAACCTTCTTCAACTTCTTTATTAAATACCGAGTCTGCTCATAATCAGGAATCGTCGAAATAACCAACTTCAACTTTTTCAAATTAATCTTCTCCAACATATCAGGACTACAAACATCTCCATAAACACAACTCACTTTCTTCTTCATCAACACCCCAATCACCTCAGGATTATAATCAATAACCAACAGCTTATCTCTATCTTCCAGCAACTCCTCCATCAAAGCCCCACCCATCCGATGCGACCCAATCAACAAAATCTCCTTATCCCTTTTGTCCTCATAACACATAACTTCACGAATAGGCAAAAACCCTAGGCTTCTAATCGGGTAACGAAAAAACCGATACATTCCACTCTTATATTTGATAAAATAAGGAGTAACTGACATCGTAATAATCGTAGCCAAAATCACAGTCGAAAAAATCGAAGCATCCAGAACACCAGTCATCATACCGATACCACCTATAATCAACGAAAACTCAGACAACTGCGCCAAAGAAATCGCCGTCAAAAAACTAGTTCGAGGCTGATAACCAGTAATCCTAAGCAAAACCAAAGTTACAATAGGCTTAATTAAAAACGCGCCAAAAATCAAGACCCCAAGCAAAACCAATCTCTCTCCAACACCACTAAAAACAAGCTGCATTCCAAGTGCAACAAAAAACAAAATAGCAAAGAAATCACGAAGCGGAGAAATCCTTGACTCAAGCTCCAACTTAAACGGAGAATTCGCCAAACTCACTCCCGCAATAAAAGCACCAATAACAATAGACAACTCACTAATGTAAGCCAAAATAATAAACAAAAACAAAACAGCCAAAGAACACAAAAACAAAAACTCATTCGACTGCGCCGCGAACCGAAACAACTTATTCAAAACAAATCTCTGCAGCAAAAACGCAGCTAATAAAATCAGGCCCAATTTCATAAAAGCAAGCGACAATGGAACAAACGCAAACCCACCACTAGTAAAAACAACAATCGCAACAATCGCAACCAAATCCTGCAACAGCAAAATACCCAAAACCAAACGACCATGCAACGTCACCAACTCATTCCTATCTGCCAACAACTTAATATCAACCATCGTAGAACCGAACGCCAAAATAATTCCGATATAAGCAGCCTGCAAACTACTCAACCCCAAAATACCAGCCAACGCCATAGCAATCCCAAAAATAATTCCAACCTGCAAAACCCCAATCAACGCAATCTTTTTCAGATTCGCCTCACGAATCTTCCTAAACGAAATCTCTAAGCCAGCGGTAAACAACAAAAACGCAATCCCAATTTCTGAAAACGCATTAATCAAATCTAAATTCTTCACAACTCCAAAAATCAAAGGACCCAAAACAAGCCCAGTCAAAACATACGCCGGAATCAAAGGCTGCTTCAACATCCGCGCAACAAACGCAAATATAGCAGACAAAATAAGTATCACAGCAATATCAAAAATAATAACTTCACTCGCCGGCAACGTATCGAGATGATGCGCAATAGTACTAACACCTTCAATCACCTTCCCAGTCATCAACTCAATCATCAAATAAACTAGCCATTATCTTTTATAAATATTTAGAACACAACACAATCTCGAATCTCACTCGAACTCATCCCAACCGTCTCCCCAAACGCCTTCCGCCCCTTCTCATCAACAACACCATCCTTATCCAAAACCAAACTAGCAATCTTAATAGAACATCCAACTTTCCGACAAACCTTCACATTCTGAATAATCTTAGCAATCCTCATAGCTTTTTCTTTCCCACATAAAGAAGCAATATCTCCAAAATCAACAACAATACTCACACCTTTGCCCGATGAAGATGGAACTTTCCCAGAAGTTCCCAATTTAGAGGGTACACTATTACGTGTCGCCGCCATCTTCGCAACAACATGATTCAACCCCGAATCCCTCTGCTTCAAATTATCAAACTTAGTCAAAGCCTCAACCGAAACCAGATAATCAATCTTCAAACTCTCAATCACTCTCCGATTAAAAGCATCATCCCCACCAAAAATCCCAACCTTACCCTTAAATCCTTTATCTCTAAGCGACGCAATAATACTCCTAGCCATCTTTTCATTGGAACGAATCAAAAATCCATCACAACCGGGGTCAGCAGAGTCATGCCCAATTGGGGCCATATCATTCAAATCATCCTTACTAGAAACCTCTCTAAGATAAACAGAATCCTTACAACGAAACAAATTCAAATCTTTCATAACAACCCAAACCAAAACAATTATATAAATCTATTCTGAAACAAAAACATGAACCTCTACTACATCGCCCCAAAAGAATCAAGAGACTCAATCCTAAAAAACGGAATCCTCCCACCGCAAGAAGTCTTAGAGTTAATCAAACAAGGCAAACTCGACAAAGAAGTCCTAGGCGTCTCATACTCAATCGACTCATCGAACTTCCCACAACACGTATCCCTCATAGAAAATCCCAACATAGCCACAACAGTCGCCCAACAAATATGCTTCGCAAAAACAGGCCTATACACAGACCCAGAATTCATGGCAATAGGATACGTAATAAAACCCGAAATAAGAGAACATAAAGAATTCATCAATCAAGAAACAGTAAGACAAATGCACTCCGACCCATACCCTTCTGAAGTTTTATATCACGGAAAAATCCCACTAGAATTTATAGAAAAAAGACAGTTCGCAGCAAGAACACATTAGTATCCCAAAACCTCATCCACACAATCCCCATCAACAGAGTAAGCCCTCTCACCCTTATCATAATAACGCACAATCCGAATCATCTTCTTTCCCTTAGGAATACCCTCCCCACAAAAATAACACGCATCCCCATAAGAAAAACCCTCAACACAAACAACCTCAATATCAAAAGGATCATTCAATCTCTCAACTAACATTTCCCGAGTCTTCTCGTAAGCGCCACCAATATCCCATACCATATAATATCAAGCACAAAAATACCAATTAAATATTTATCCCCTAATCAAAGTCCCAACAAACCTCTTACCCCTAATCACAGAATCCATAGCCTTCAATGACCCAACAATATAACAATCAATCCGCCTCTTCAAAATCTCCTCAGCCGCAACCAAATCCAAAACAAAATGCTGCCCCGCCTTATACTTAACCTTCCGAGCAACCTTCAAAAAATCCTTCCAACTAATCTTAGAAATAAATCGAGCACCCTTCCGAGCAGGATCCCTATCATAAAGCCCCCGAACATTAGTCAAATTAATAAACGAACACTCAAGATACCCAGCCAACTGAGCCGCATTCCCATCACTAGTATTCTTATCCTTCCATCTCAAGGCCCCACAAAACACAACCCGATTCTTCCCAAGCAAACCCTTAACGCTCTTCATACTCCTAGGCACAACCTCATTCGCCTCCCTCCCAAAAAACCTCGCCATAAATCCAGCATGAAACCTAGTAATCGCAATCCCCTCCTCACTCTGATCCCTCAAACTCTTACCCAACTTCCGAAACGCAGAAATATACCGCCGAGCACTCGAACCCCCACCACAAACAACAACGAACCTCTTATCCTTATGAGAATCAATCAACTTATGAAACTTCCTCAAAAAAACATAATCAACATCATCCGGAACAATCCGACTCCCGCCAAGCGAAATCACCCACACATCTTTCATAAAAATACAAAACCAAAAGACTTTATAACCTTAGTCACAAGAAAAATTAATGGATACAAAGACTATTTTATACCTAGAAGATGCGGAAAAAGGCTCCTGTCTGCATTGTACATACGGGGTAATAGTCCCACAAGGAGACAATAACACAATAGATTTTGCTAAATGTCAAGCCCTAATGAAACAACATGAAAAACCAATATTCAATTTTAACCTATATGATGAATATGCAGGATACCTTCCCAAAGAGGGCAGTATCCTCTCAGCAACAGATAGGCCATGCTCAGAAAACAGGAAAAACTTATTCAAAATAGCTGAAAGATTCAATGAAAACTTTGAACTAAAACATCTATCTAAGAACAAATAAAACTATCACAAGCGCGAACTAAGAGCGCAAAAACAAACCTACCACCCACAAGCGAAGCGACCTACCACCTACTACCTCGAGAACAAAGTTCTCGCGCATCTTTCATATCCCAAAAAGTAGAACATAATTTATATACATTCTGGTCAAACCAAACTACTTCTCCAACTCACTTTGCTCACTCAACCTATTCCGCCTAGAAGCCGAAGCAGCCATATCTCCAACAACACCTCCCATACCCGCAACATAAACAGGAGCAACAATCGTACTAATATTCAAAAACAAAGATCCACCCCAAGCAAACAATTCCTCCGCAGGATTACCATTAAGTCCCAGAAAAATAGTATACCTTATAGCCACAATCGGAGCCAACGCACCACCAACCATCCCACCATAAACCATAGCCTTCTCCCCAACACTATAATCCGGAAACTCCATTATCTCATTCATAATTCCCATAAAATACCATCAAGAATACATCTTATAAATATTAGCATTTTAATTATCACAAATCCCACAGCCTAATCAACAACACAAGAACCCAAATCCATCCCATCCAAAACTCGCCCCGCACTATACTCATTCCCACCACGAACAAGCTCCCTCGCAACATCACACCTTTTCCCATCATCCTCCAAGCCCCTAGCATATATAGCCGCGCCAGAAGGATTATAGTCAACAAGAGCCAAGCAAACACCATAAAGCAAATTCTGATCTTTAACTTCCGGAGTAGACAAAGTTTTGAAATCATCAGCACAAGCAATCCCGCCAAGCGCCAACAATCCTCCAACGAGCCCAACAATCTTTCTTCTCATAAAACTACAACTCGAAATTACATTAAAAACATTATTGCACTAGACTATCTAATCCAAAAATTATCGAACAGTAAAAAGTTGATCATCCGTCACATCAAAAACCCCAGTCCGAACCCCACAATCCAACCACCCATGAGCATAATTCAAAGCCGCAAACGCCAAAACCCATTTCCCCTCACCCTCGAAATGCCGCGCATCACTAAGATAATTCGCAACCATATCAATAATCTCCTTAGCCTCACTCTCTTTCCCACTAATCACATGCTCCTTAACCTCAACGAGCCCCCGACTAGTCAAATCAAAATACCGATCCAACCTCTTCCGAGTAATCTCATTATCCATAAAAAACACAAAACAGCAACTTATTTAAATTTACTGAAACAAGAAAAAATATGTCAAAACAAACAATCCACACAAGGCAACATAAGGCAACACTGTACGAAATAACAGAAGCAAATTATAAGTCCGAGGAACATTACGAAGATGGAACCCACCAAAGAATGGAGACAGAAAAGGTAGTAGCTGTGTCTGAGTTTGATCTTTTCAAGGCAATAGAGGAAGGTGCAGAAAGTGAAGGTTTCAAAAAAATAGACTCAGACGAAGATTCCATAACTTGCACAAATCCCCAAGGAAGATACAGAACGTATACCGCAGAGATAGAAGAAGACGGAATAGTAAAAATAATTCTCGGACTTAATTTTAAACAATAATAAATTTTAAACTCGAGCGCAGCCCTTCCTATACTCCCAACTCTAAACCACAACTTACTCAAGCAAATTATAAGCCGTAACCTTCCGAATCAAAAATCTAGAACCAATCGTCTTAGAAATAACAGCATTAACAGAAAACTCACTAATCGACGCCCGAAAAACTCCCTCAAGCAACGGAATATGCGCTTCATCAGCAACCTTCCCCAAAATATCACCAATCTCCTTCTCAGACAAAGCAACCCGAGTCGTCTGTCTCTGCCCAGCACGAATAACCGTAATCGACTTCTCAGCACCCTTGCAGTCAATACTAGAAACCGAAGGATCACCAAGCAAAGGCGCAATCTTTCCATAACCATCAGTATCTATAGTCACAGCCCCCGACTCAACAACAGGAGAAAGACGAATAGGCGGATTAACTGTTTCAATATGAGCCCTCGGAACAATCGGCATACGTCGAGCAATCGGTTTCTCAATCGGAGCAATTAACTCACTCATTCTCATACTCTCAAACCCATCTCTCTTAGGCGCAACATCCACAACCTCCTCCCTCTTATCAATCAACAACGGACGTTCAGCCATAGAAGCCATCATTACTCTCTCTGAAACCTTAGGAACTAAATCAGCATGAATAACATCCCTTTTTTCGTAGTTTAAATTCGCAGACCTTATATTCTGAATGATAGAAAAAACAAAGCGCCTAAAAAAAGGATGCACAGAAATCAATGAAACATCACTAGAGCCCATCAAATACTCGGAAGCGGTTTCGGTCTAATAGGAGGAGTTTGCGGCCTAGGCATCATCACCTGTGGTTCCTCACTTCGTCCCCTCAACTTCCCCTCCATCAAAACTAAACCTTTCGCAATCGTCTTATTTTGATTCAACAACGAATCAATCTTATCCAACATCTCCTTATCATCAGGCTTCCCTCCCGACATAAAATTCTTAGCACTCTCCTCAAAAATTTGCAACAACTTAGATATATTATCACTCAAAGCTCCAAACTTAACTGACATATTAGTCATCGCATGCTGCAGTCCAACAAAATTCTCAATCAATAATTCCTCTCTTTCTTTCGCCGTCATCTTCTTAGCTCGAACAACTTTCTTCTTAACAACGGTTTCCTTAGGCGCATGTTCCTTGACAATAGTTTTCCGATTACCCTCATCATCAACAGTCTCAGTCGTCACCTTCTTCACCACACTCTTTGTCATAATACAAACACGAACACATTATTTATAAAAGTATTGACTACTCAGTTCTAACAAATTATAATTCTAAAACAAAAAATGGGCCCAGGAGGAATCACACCAAGCAAAGCGAAGGAAGTCCCTGTGGGAAACCCCAGGTTTGGACCTCCTGCTCCGGACCAGAATGGGCCCAGGAGGAATCAAACCCCCGCCCCCCGGGCTGGAGCCAGGTAGACTATCATTATCCGATGGACCCAATGATAAAACAAAATAGAACACCCAACTTTTAAAGATTACTACAATTCGCCAACTCGGGCGAAGCCCAACTCCCAACCCCAAACACCCAACTCCTAACCAGAAATTAGCTAGCTAATTTCTTCATCTCTTCAATCTCCACGCTAGAAATCGCACAGCCCTTAAACTTAACCCCATATAACAAAGCATCCAGCAACTCCTTATTACGTTTCCCAGAATCACCCAAAATCAGATCCTTCTTCCAAGCAACATACAACAACTCAGCACTCCGAATAAACTTAAACCTCTTCCACCCATCAATCAAACTCAAAGTAGAATCAAGCGGTGTATGAAACTTCCTCTCCATCATCTCCTCCAACTTATCAGGCGCCTCCGTCAACATCCGCGTCGTCCTCTCATCAATCACAATCACACAGTCACCGGGCCCAGCAGAGGTCATGCCGTTTGAGGCCTTAACCAAATTAATAAAAGCCAAGCAAGCAGCCTCACCTTCCTGAATAATCGCAATCTTCGCCCCCGTCGCTGTCGACCTCAAAACCCCATTCGCACTCTTCAAAACCTTCTTAGTCTCCTTATCTAACTTCTGATTCGAAACAATATCCCCACTCATCTTAAACACACCCCGCTCAATCATATCCGTAACCTGCAAAGCCTCCAGTTTAAACTTCTTAATCTTCATCGGTCTATCAACTACCTCACGCTTCACTGCCGGAGTCAAAATAAACTCGCCATCAAAAACCGACTTCAACTTCTCAATCACAGGAAGCATCCCATTCATAGTAAGAGAAATTATCGGCCCAGCATCAAAAACTAAATATTTCATTTTCCAAACCTCTTAGTATTCCAATACTCATTTAGATATGTAATCTTATCGCCACGCATTTTCAAAATCATTATCCCAACCATTCGCCCACTTTCCCACTTTCCCTTTCCCCTATATTCATTCTTACATTCCCACTCCGCAAACCCAGTTTTTTCATCTTTAGACAAATAACGTTTCCCGGTCTTGAATTTTATCTTACGAGTATTCTTCACAACAATCGAATCCCAAAACTTCGCAATCGCTTTATGCCCGACATAAGGTTTCGCCAACGGACTCTCTTGATATTTCCCAGTCTTAGTAAAACATTCCAAAATCAAATCAGTATCCTTCTTTTCCCAAGCGTCCCCATACTTTTTCATCACAGCTTTTATTTGTTTAATATTCATTTCTCTATCGTGCCCTCCCATGCATAAGGTAGCAATTCCTTCAATTTAACTTTCTTCGACTTAGAAACTATAACTTCAGTATCCCAATTCTTTTTACTTAACTGGTGAAGCATTTCTCTACATTTCCCACACGGAGGGATAACTTCATATTTCCTGTTTTTTTTATTGTAATAAACCGCAACTATTGTTTTGATATATTTTTCACCATCACTAATCATAGAACCTATTGCCTGATATTCCCCACAAGAACCAATCCCACAATAAAATCCAAGAGAAACTCCTCGAAAAATGTTCCCATTAGAAGTTATCAAAGCTGCACCAACATCACCAGTATCAATAAGATTAACAGAACTAGATTTTACGATAACATTCTCGGCTTTTTTGATAAGCATTTTATCCTCTTTTGTTAATTTCATCCAAAAAACTCCTCCGCAATCTTAACTCTCTCCTCAACCGGCATCGAAATCGCAATCTTAGAATTCCCAATATGCGACTGCCCAATATAACTAGCCATATCCCAAAGTGAAACCCCCAACAACTCCGCTGTAGCAGACGAAGACAAACCATGCTCATACAACTTAAACGCCTTATTAATTTCAGCCTTCCGAAAAACATCACTAATATAATGTCCCAAATCTCCCTCAATCTCATTCAAAGAATGCCGAATCGCACCCAAATTTTTCCGCGCTCCTTCTGTATCCTTCTTATCCAAAGCCACAACAGCCTCCCCCAAATTCTTAACAACAGCCTCGTAAAACACACTCCATCCCTCCATATCTCGATAATGAGCACGCTCCATAACCTTCCCCAAAGAATAAACCAAGACCGCAACAACGATATTATCCGCATCCTTAGAAATCGCCGCAACATGAATCGTCTGATTAGATAAACTCTTCAACTCATTCGCCTTATCTTCCTCAATAAACTGCTTCGCCGACCTCAATATCCGCAAAACATTCTCAACCTCTTCCATAAATAATCCAATAACCCAACTTATATAAATCTTCTTAACATTATCCAACCATGCAAATCCTACTAGACACAAACTTCGTCATAACAACAACAAAGCAAAAAATAAACATCCAAGAAAAAATCAACAAAGCAACTTCAGAACCAATAGAATGGATAATCCCCCAAGACGTCCTAAACGAACTCGGCAACATTAAAGATAGAAAAGAAACCTCTCCTAAAGACAGAGCGGCAGCAGAGCTAACATTCCAAATTATACAAGACCTAAAACCAACAGTTGTAGAACTCAAAGGCAAAAACCCGAACGTAGATATAAAGATAGTAAACTACATTCTAGACAAACCAATCATCTTAGCAACCCTAGACAAAAACCTAAAATCAAGAGTTAAAAACAAAATCCTAACAATAAGAGGAAAGAAAAACCTAGAAATAACTTAATCTGTTTTGTTGATTCGTTGTTCAAGAATCTCAGTCCACATAATAGCTCTCTGTAACGTCATTGCTCTACGAGTTTGCTCTCTTGCCGCAGCAGGAAATAGACTGGAACTTTTAGATTGTTCATCACGATATTTTTCTTTAAATCTTTTTAACGCTGCCATCTCAATCTTTTCAAAATCTTGCGCAGCAGTCTCACCAAACTTCTTTTTCAAATCCTCTATAGATTCTTTAACAAGTCCCAAATAGTAATCCTCCGAATAAGCAGACACTCCAGAGTCCCCATAATGTCTAAACGCCATACATCCCCAAGACATAGAAACTTTATAATAATTTGTATACCACACCATCTAATATAAAAAAACCCAATCATCGCAAACCTTTTACTTCACCAGAAGTACCTACTGGGTAAACCAAACCAAAATACGTTTAAAAAAACCCAATCATCGCAAACCTTTTACTTCACCAGAAGTACCTACTGGGTAAACCAAACCAAAATACGTTTAAAAGAATCCCATCGCAAACCTTTTACTTCACCAGAAGTACCTACTGGGTAAACCAAACCAAAATACGTTTAAAAGAATCCCATCGCAAACCTTTTAAACCAAAAATTTCTCAACCTATTATGTTCTCTATAGTAAAAGTAACAGATCACGTAAGAGTCGAACCAAACAAATTCGGCATGGATACAGACGCGGCAGTCAGAGCTCAGTTAGAAGAATCCTACTCTGGTTTCCAAGACAAAGACATTGGAACGGTAGTCGCAGTTCTCGACGTCAAAGAAGTCAAAGAAGGCATCATAATCCCAGGCGACGGCGCAGCATATTACGAATCAACATTCAAATTAATCGTATTCAGACCAGAACTACAAGAACTAGTCTACGGAACAATAGAAGAAATCACAAACTTCGGAGCCTTCATATCAATGGGCCCAATCCGAGGCATGATCCACATCTCACAAACAATGGACGACTTCGTATCATTCTCAGATTCAGGAGTCCTAACAGGAAAAGACGGGAAAAAGAATCTAGTCCAAGGAGACAAATGTATCGCACGAATCGTGGCAATATCATACAAAGGTGAGGAACCAAAAATCGGGCTAACAATGAGGCAACCAGGTCTAGGAAAATTAGATTGGATTAAAGCAGAAAAAGAAAAAACAGATGCGATTGCAAAACAAGCACTAGCTCTTGAAAACAAAAAGGAGAAGAAGAAATAATGGTATCGAAAGCAAACAAAGAAAAATCATGTCTAAACTGTAGAGCAATCTACTTCGGAGACAAATGTCCAAAATGCGGCGAGACTCCAGCCAGCGATTCCTTTAAGGGCAGAATTCATATCTTCAATGCAGAAAAATCCGAACTAGCAGAAAATATGGGAATTCCAAAAGAAGGCGAATTTGCAATCAAATCAAAATAATATGGAAATCAAAACAATCAAACAAACAAAAAACCCCTTCATGAAAAGGGAAGAATTAACTCTAGAAATAACTTCCGAATCAGTTCCAAGCACCTCAGAGGTAATCTCAAAATTAGGAAAAGACGAAGCATTAACAGTAATAAAAAAAATCAACACAAACTTCGGAAGACAAACATTTCTAACAGAAGTAGTTGTATACGACAACATAGAGGCAAGAAAAAAGATAGAAACTATCCCACAAAAAATAAGAAAAAAAATGGCAGCTGAAGAAAAAGCAGCAGCTGAAGAGGCAAAAAAGAAAGCAGATGCAGAAATAAAAGAAGCAGATGCAGCAGCCGAAGCAGCTAAACAGGAAGCCGAAGCTCCAGTAGCAGAAGAGAATCCAGTTGAAGAAGTTAAAGATGAGGAGAAAGGGTCTGCCCCAACCGATAATAAAGATAAATCTGTGAGGGTAACTGAATAATGGCAATTAAGAGTAAAATCAAAGGAAAGAAGAAACACACAAACAAACCAACTTCTGTAAAATACAAAAAGTATACAATAGAAGGCGACAAAATCGTAAAGAAAGCACGAAGCTGCCCAAGATGCGGACCAGGAATTTTTTTGTCAGTCGGAAAAGGTCGAGCATATTGTGGAAAATGCCACTTTACAGAATTCGACAAAAAAGAAGTAGAGCTGAAATTAGAAGCTAAAGAATAATTTTATAAGAATTTATCATATCTAACCATGTGTCACTCGCCAATTACAACATACCGAAAACTTTAAATAGTATTGTATGTTAGTTATATTATCACCTCTTTTTCCCCAGGAGATGACAATGAGGCTACTAATTTTTTGCTTTATTGTCGCTCCTAGGGTTTATACTTTATTAAAGTGAAGATCCATATAAGACCTGAGATGAACAGTTTGTTCGAGGCAGTGGATTTATTTTTTCTTAGAAGTAATATCTCTACAACAAAGCAAACCAACCCTACAAAACCAAATCCACGTCATCCGCGTGCCATTATTTTCTAAACTCCAACAAAACTTATTAACCCAAGACTCTAAATAAATTCATGATAGGTGATGACAAAATAAACCAAAATCAGTTCTTCAACCTAATCTCATCCAACGAACTCTCCTGGCAATCCATCATCTACGACCTCATCAAAACAGAACAACTCGACCCCTGGGACATCAACCTCGCAACCCTAGCCGAAAAATACGTCGCAACAATCCAACAGCTAGAAGAAGCCGATTTCTTCATCTCATCAAAAATATTACTTGCATGTTCCTTATTACTAAGACTAAAATCCGAAATCCTAATCAACTCCTACATCCAAGACCTCAACGACGCCCTCTACGGCAAGAAAGATGAAAAACGCTACGAACTAGAACGAATCGAAATAGACGAAAACGACCTTCCAATCCTAAGCCCCAAAACCCCAATGGCACGTCACAAAAAAGTCACACTCCAAGAACTAATCAAAGCACTCGACCACGCAATCAACACCGAGTCAAGAAGAATCCGAAAAGAAATCCATGGACGCCAAGCACGAAAAAGCATGCTCACAGTAATGCCAAAAGACAATTTCATTCCACTCAAAGTCAGAATCAAATCAATCTTCGGAATCGTAAAAACTCATCTAAATGATAACGACCACATGAAGTTCCACCACATGGCACAATCAAAAGAAGAACAACTAGCCTCCTTTGTCCCAATACTTCACCTCTCAAACAACGGCAAAATATTCCTCCGACAACCAAAACACTTCGACCATATCCACATGACACTAGATTTACACAAAGAGGAAAAAATTGAGTTAGAAGAAGAGTTAGGTATTTTAAAAGACGAAATAATAGAAACCCAACAATAGGCTTATATATTTCTTAAACTTAATAACAACAGAGGTGAAAAATGAAAAAACAAGTAACCGAAAAATTAGCAGCTCTAATAACAGCCGCTTTTGGATTGGTAGCAGCTTTAGCATGGAATGACGCAATCAAAGCATTATTCGTCGGCCCGTGCGGATCAGACAATGCAGGAGCACTCTGTTCGCTATCTTCTGGAGGACCATGGGTTTACGCAGTCTTTGTAACAGCTCTCGCGGTATTCGCAACAATCTGGATTGCTAAAGTAGCCGAAAAGAAATAAGGCTCCAATACTTTTTTATTTTTTATTTTTTTCCAAAATCTCTTTTTGAGAAAACATCTCCTCAACCCCACTCCCCATATCCCGAACCTTAAACTCACCCTTAGCAACCTCATCCGCCCCAACAAAAACAACCTTCCCAATCCCTTTAGAATCAGCATACTCCAATCCCTTCCCAATCGCCTTATCCATCAACAACACCGTCCGAATTCCCTCTCCCCTCAACCTCTCCGCCAAATCAACCGCCTCCACATCACAACCAAGCGACAAAACCAAAACATCAACAGCACTCCCTTCAATTTTCGACAACAAACTAATCGGCTCAAACCCAAGCGCAATACCAAAAGCCTGAACATCATCAACCATATAAGCCCCACCTCCAGCAAGAGAAACCCCCAACTCATCACTCCAAATCTCAACCACAGTCCCATTATAATACGAAAGTCCCCTAGCCAAAAAAGGCCGAAACTCCGGCGTCACACCATACATCTTACAAAGCTTCTTCAACTCTTTAATTTCACCATAAAACTTATACTTCTCAAAATCCTTCCCAGTGAAAATCTTCAACACCCTCTCGCAACCAATGCTCTTCAAATTATCAGCAACATCCTTCACCGACAACTTATCCAACTTATCAATCTCACGAATCGCCTGATCTCTAACTTTCTCATCAACTCCCTCGCTAACCAGAATCTCATTAATCAACCTACGATTATTAAAGTAAATCTTAACCGGCATCTCAAGCTTCTCAAAAATACCAGACATCATCTTCAAACACTCAGCCTCATCCTTCATGCTCGAACCAACAACATCCGCATCCGCCTGAGTAAACTCCCGACTCCTCCCTTTCCGAATCGCCTCATCTCGAAAAACACTTCCAATCTGAAACCTCTTATACGGCAACTTCTGATTCTTCGCCAACCTCTTCAACTGAAACGTAAACTCAAACCTCAACGCCAACTTCCGCTTTCCCCTATCACTCAAACGGAAAACATCCCGAACAGCCTCGTCGTTAGCATTATCCCCAACAACAAAATCCTCTCTCTCAATAATCGGGCTCTCCGCAATCTCAAAACCATAAGTCTCAAACTCTCTCTGAATAATCCCCCGAATCACCGCACGCTTCGCCGCCTCAGCCCCGACAAATTCATTAAACCCCTTAACTATTCTCGAACTCATCTACTTCCTCCCTTTCTCAAGTTTAATAATTCTCCGCTTCAACTTCTCAATCTCAACCTTATTATTAATATCAAAAACCCACTCAATAAACAAAACTCCAGGAAAAACAATCACGAGAGTAAATATTAGTCCACTCAAAGTCAGCCTCCGAACTTCCTCAAAAGCCAAGTCGAAAAATATCCCATGAATAATAGCCCCAACCGAAACCAATACAGAAAAAACCAACAATATCAAAATCTGCTTCCTCATTAAACCAATCGATTTAACCATTTCGCTCTCCCAAATACTCCTTCAACTTCCCAAATGCAATCTTCCTCATACTAAACTCATTCTTCTTCTCCAAACTCATCTCCCCAAAAGTCTTATCACTTCCCTCAGGCAAAAACATCTTATCCCAACCAAAACCGTTCTCTCCCCGAGGCGCAACAATATCTCCTTTAACATTCCCTTCAAAAAACACAACACTATCCCCATCACTATACCCAATCAAAGTCTTAGCAACAGCCGACCCATCATCATATCTACCAACCAAATCCGCAATTCCCTCAACCTTCAAACTATCTAAAAACCATTTAATCAAAGGCCCAGGCAAACCATTCAAACAATTAATATAAACCGAAGTATCCTCAACAATAAACTCGCCCTTATTATGCTTCAAAGCCTCATCCAACTTAGCCTCAATAATCTTCCTAGCATCAATCTCCTGAATCTCTGGCAAATCCAAATCAATCTGCTCCACATTATCAATAATACTCCGCGCCTCTAAAAACTTCCCCTCATTCCCAGTTATAAAATAAAGTTTCTTCCCCATGCAACATCAAAAAAACCACACTTTAAATCATTTACCCAAACACCCTTAAACCAAAACCAACAACCAATCTAGCCGCCCGCGGATTATATTGCTAATGCGCGATATAATCCAACAGCTTTGCAGGGATTAATTTCCCTGCATTATACTCTTTCAATAAATTTAAAAGACAAAACCTCATTCCTATATTACCACATTTGGTAACAATGACGGTTGTAGTTCAATGGTAGAATGTATGGTTGTGGTCCATGAGACGCGGGTTCGATTCCCGCCTTCCGTCCTTTTTCTAGAATTGAATGAAGTTCGATTGAAGACATTTCAATGTCGAATGCCCGCAGGCCAAGCCTTCCGTCTAAAACCCTAAGCAGGTTCGTATCCCAACATCTCTTTTGCCTTAGAAATATCTATACTATCTAATTCGTCAGCAATATTGAATGTCTCATACCAAAAAATATCCCTACTCCTAATGGACTTTTCGATTCCCTGAATTGCATTATTCATACTAACCCTGGTACCATAAGGACCGTCTTCGTCCGCAATTCTTGGAAACCTCAATATTGTAATAGGTATCTTTTTAGCTAATCCATAAAATGCTAAGATATTTTCCGCTATAATTTTACTTTCAGGATAAGCCAAGCTTCCATCGCCACATTCAATATCATCAACCTTTAGATACATTGGAAATATTTTATTATTCTCTCTAAGGGGAAGCCTTACTGGAATACCCACCTCTGCACCATAGTAAGCAGTAGAACTAATATATATTAATTTTTTAACCCTATTCTCAACACAAGCATTAACCACATTCAAAGTTCCAATACAATTATTCGAAAAATAATCATCAAATGTTTTCGTATTATCAGGTTTGGGAATCGCAGCAGCATGAACAACAATATCGCAAGTTTTCATCGAGTTTGACAATCTTTCATAATCTAATATATCGTCCCCATTCGTGACATCATACTCAATTATTCGATTATCACCACCTATTTTATCAACCAACGATTTACCAAGATATCCCCTGCTTCCAGTTACAAATATTTTCATTTTCTATTAATCATATTACAGATATTATAAATTTTTCTCATTCAGATGTATCGTAACTTTATTTATTATAGAATGAAAATTAAAAAAATAAAGCCGGAGATTTCTCCCCAACGGCCAATAAAAAAAATTTATGCAAAAGATTAAGCCGTCTCTTCAGGAGTCTCAGCTTCAACCGCAGGTGCAGCCTCAACCGGAGCCTCTTCAGATTCAACCTCAGCTGGTGCTTCTTCAGCAACAGGAGCTTCCGCTTCAACAGCAGGGGCTTCCGCAACCTCAGGAACAGCTTCTTCAGCTACAGGAGCTTCAACTTCAGCAGGGGCTTCTTCTACAGGAGCCTCAACCTCAGGAGCAGCTTCTTCTTCAGCAGCAGGTTCCTCAGCAGCTTCTTCTACAGGAGATTCCACAGATTCCACAACAGGTGCGTCCTCAATAGTCTCCTCAGGAGTTACGTTTTCTTCTTCCATAATTCCTCAATCCAAAAATTCTTTATAAAGATTTAGGTATCACAACTCAGGGACATCGCACATAAAATAACTTACCCGCAGGAGCCGTCAAATAACACTCATGCTTCTCATAACTTCTCATATGCGGCACATACTCATAATAGCTCCCCTTTAAACCAGATCTCAACCCTTTCTGATATTTCAAATCATGACCTCTTGCAAAATTCCTCGACCTCTCAAACCTATCACCACGAGAAAACACATCCTCATGCTTCTCCTCAAAATAATCCCGTGTCGTCCGATAACTATACCCATGCCGATAATCATAAGTCGAATGTCGGTCATCATTATCATAATCAATCTCAATAATCCGCGTCTCCACAAACCTTTCTTTGTAACCAACATCATGCGCCGAAACGAAACCAACACACAAAACCAACAACAAAACAATATACCTATTCATAATATAACAAGTCATCTAATCCTTTTAAAAATTATTATACTCTACCCACTAAATCAACTTCCGAACCCGCTCAACCAAATCCGGCCTAACATAATAATGCAACGTCACATCAGACGAATTCTCCCATTCACCCTTAACGATTTTCTTATGCCCCAACTTCTCCGCCAACCCCAAACAAAACACTCCAACATTGCCCTTATTCTTCTTAGCCAAAAACTTCTCGACCTCTCTAGTCGCAAAATGCGACCGAACAATATGCGGATAAAACCTCTCCCCACAAAACCTCTCAAATCCAGCCTCAAACTCAACATCCCCAAAAGGTCTCCCCTTACTATTCAAAAAAACAAAATCATCCATCTTCCTCTTGCCCAAAACTCGTTTCAACTCAGAAACAACCCTCTCTCCAAAAATCTCTTCAATAACCTGCGGAACCCCATCCTTCCCAATAAAACTAAACCGAACCTTCTTTCCACTAATCTGAATATCTTTTTTCTTAAGAGTAGTCAATCCCTTATGTCTACTCCTCTTATAGTAAACCTCACTCCCAACCCTCATCTTCGTCTTAAGCAAAACCAACATTGCAAGAACTAACTCACTCGTTCCAAGCGCCTTCATTAAATTTCGGCGAAGCCTAGGTAAACATTTCTCAAAATCATCAACCAACTTAAACTTCTTATCTTTAGAGATCTTCATCTTATCCAAACTATAAATATAACAAAGACTACCACTGGGATTCTCAAAAATAACGTCCCAATGTCCATGCGACTTCTCATCATGAATTGCCAACTTAGAAGCAAACAAAGGAAACGCCTTGTTTAACTTCGTGCCATCGGGCAAAATCCCAATTCTTTTTCCAATACTCCTCCCCTTGCAAAATCCCCCCATCAAAAAATCTCCATCTCGAATCATCTTCAAATTCCCATGCTTCTTAAAAAGTTGAGCAACAGTCATAGCCTCCGGAAATTTAACCTTAGATTTCCGACCTCTTTCATCAACAACAGCCAAATCAGAAAACCGAATCCTATAACACCTCATAAAAAACTAGTCGTCGATAAGCTATATAAAATTTTCCAAAGAGACTAACTAGGAATATTAATTCCTCTTTCGACCATGATTTTTGCTTCCGGATTCTTAGCACTTATACGATCCATATATCCTGCTAATGTAGATTTTACCCCTGCATCTACTTTAGAAAAAAGCATATCAGAATCAATCTTGAACTCATTAAAATACATATCATGATACCCAGCAGTGTTCTGCTTAACATGCAATTCAAAAACTCCACATTCTTCAGACTTCTCTCCAAATATCTTCACTGCGTAAGAAACACCATCAGAACCATGCGTTCCCCCAGTAATTTTCACTTCTTTAATTTTCTTCTCCAATACTCCTTCCAAAATTTTTTCAGGCAAAGATACATCATAACTCCTTTCCACCAATAAACGATAAGCATTATTTCTTTCCATTAAAACTACATCTCCCTCCCACCTTTTAACATTTTATATCATCTAGTCTCTATATTAACTACAAATAATCTAACCCATCCCGTGCAATCTTCCTATAAAAACAAGACTCCCTATGCTTACCCAACTCATCCACCGTATGACAGGCCCCATCTCCCTCAGAAGTAACCTGATAAACCAAGGCATCCTGATCGCAATCAACTAAGATATTCTCAATCCTCAATTTATTCCCAGAATTCTCCCCCTTCGTCCAAAGTTTATTCTTCGAAGTACTCCAGAAAGTAGCATAATTTGTCTGAATAGTTTTATCCAAAGCCTCTCTATTCGCATACGCCAACATTAGAATATCCTTTGATCCACTATCCTGAGTAATCACTGGCACAAGCCCACCCCTTTTCTCAAATTGAATTATTCTCTCGCAAGTTTGTTCTAATTTTTTAATATCCATTTTAAATAAGAAATCTCAACTCTAATGATAATGAGGATGCTCAGAAGTCTCTGCACATTTATCATTCACAACATCCATCTCCAAAACACTCTCGTCCCCACTAACCATATCCTTCACCTTAAACACCCCACTCTCAACTTCCTGTTTCCCAACAAAAACCACCTTCCCAAACTCATACGCATTAGCATACCCAAGCGCCTTACTAGGTTTACCATAATTCACAGAAACAATCTTACCCTGCTCCCTAAGTTTTTGAGCCAATTTAATAGCAACATCATCTTCTCCCAAAGACACAATCAAAAATTTATCTTGAACACTCTTGAGCTTAGCAATCAAAAACAACCTATCCAATCCCATAGAAATTCCCGTACACTGAACGTCGTTGAAAATATAACTTCCACCTCCAGTAATCGTTTCCTTAATACCCTCACCCTTAATCTCAAACACAGAACCGTTATAATAACTAAGTCCCCTAATCGTCGTCGGTGAAAAAACAATCCGAAGCCCATACTTCTTACAATAATTAATCAACTCAAGCACTTCTTTATACGACTCAAATTTTTCAAAGTAATCTTCACCCTCATTAAACCTATCAATAATTCCCTCAACCCCAAAAGGCCTAAGGTTATCCCGCAACTCATCCTCAGGCAATTTATCAAACTTATCAATCTCACGCATAACCTGGTCCCTGTCTTTATCATCCACACCAAAGTCTTCCAAGATTTCATTCATAAGTTTACGGTTATTAATCAGCACAGTCGGAGTAATTCCAATACCCCTCAAAATCTCAGACACAACCACAAGAGTCTCAGCCTCGTCCTTAACAGTAGAACCCACAGTATCAATATCACACTGCACAAACTGCCTAACCCGATTCCCCGAAACTGGCTCATCTCTAAAGACCGGTCCAACAGCAAACCTCTTGTAAGGAAGTTTCTTTCCCTGCATCAATCGCTTTAAAGGAAAAGTCATTTCATATCTAAGCGCCAAGTCCCTATCTCCCTTATCCTTCAATCTAAAAATATCCGAAACCGCTTCATCATCAGTATTATCTCCCTGAACAAACTGCCTACTTTCAATTATAGGAGTGTCCACAGGAGAATACCCATACCTAGTAAAAGTATCAACAATAATTTTCCTTATAGCCTCTCGCTTAATCGCATCTTCGCCTTCATAATCCTTAAATCCCTTAACAGTATCCATCTTGTCCTCCAAGGCGGAAGGCGGGAATCGAACCCACATTATACGGACCACAACCATATGTACTAACCATTATACTACAACCGCCATAATTTAATTCATTAGAAATACAAGATAAGATAGGGAGGTTTCTACTTCGAACAATGCCGGCAATCAGCACTAAACGTACCTTTCGCCTCGATATTTGTTAAAAATGTTAATTTCATATTTGACACAACTAACCCGTCTTTATAAATATTATTATTCCCTAAAAAGAGATAGGATTCTTTCAGGATCTACTCTATAAGGACTTCCCTTCCCTTCAAAAAAATAATGGTCCCTAATCAAATGTGGAATCAACCCAGAAACCTGTATAGGATTTTTACAATCACGCATTTCTCCAGGATAGAAAGGCTTACCATCATCAGGCATCAACCACATCACACTTGCCTTATCGGTATAGTCATCACCCCAAGGACAATTTTGTTCCCCACAGGTAAATTCTGTTACAATCTTAAAACTTCCTTGACGAAAAAATTCTTGCCCATGACCCATAATCATAGATTCCAACTTATCCGCAACTTGCTCATATGTCAAGTTGAGTTTTTTAAGCGTCGCAAAATCACCGAGCACAACCTCCTCAAAAGATTCATCTCCTCTAAGAAATCCATCTGATGAACCATAAACACTTCCCGTAGGCTTCAGAAGCTTTTCCAATTGAACAAGTTTTTCACCAAGAGGAATAGACGCCAAAACTTTTTCATAAAGAGTGTCATAATCCACATTATTCATTTTAACTAGTCATCAATTTATAGTAAATATCGTTAAATATTTCTAAGTCTTTTTTATTTACACTTTCATCAGATGTATGACATTGGTCTGACTGCCCAGGCCCAAAGATTACCGCTTCTCCCCACTTCGAAAAAAGAGCAGCCTCTGTCCATCCATATTTAACTCCCATATCTACAGAAGGCACAATCCCCTTCAGCTGCGAAATAAATAAACCATCTCTATCTGTTCCAAAAGAATCTCCCCAAAAAATCGGATTACATTTGGAGTCAGCACAAATATCCAACGCCATTTTTTTTATCATTCCATACTCATCTTGAATATCCTGAGACGGCACCAACCTCTGACTCGTTCTAATCAAACATTTATCCGCAACAACATTAGCCCCCTCCCCTCCACGAATCATTCCAATATTCATAGTAGAACATCCAAGCAAAGGATCCCTCTCACTCTCGACCTCCTTCCCATACTCAATCACTCTTCGACAAAATTCCGCGGCCTTATAGATAGCATTATATTTATCATTATAATCAAAATCCGCCTTAGAAGAATGTGCTGCAAAGCCACCAAACTCAGTCTCCAAATCCAAACATCCCTTCTGCGCATATATAATCTTCCCATTCGTCGGCTCAGCAACAACAACCCTCGCATTCTTCAAATCAAAATCCTTTATCAATTGCTCACCACCCTTAAGCGAACCCTCTTCATCCGCAGTAAAAATTAAATAAACATCCTGCTTCGGCTTTTCATCCAAAGAAAGAGCAGCGCTAATCATACATGCCAAACCAGCCTTCATATCGCTACTTCCCAATCCATATATCTTCCCATCTTGCTCCAAGGGCTCAAACGGATTCTTAGTCCACCCAGAAGAAACAGGAACACTATCAGTATGCCCAGTAAGAACTAAGGGCGAATCAAATTTTTCCCCAGGAATCCTAACGACCAAATTATACAAGTCAAACTCGTCCCCAATATCCCTAAATCTAAACCTCTGTGTCTCAAACCTAGCCAACTTATCCTCGATATAATCAACTATTTCCTTATTTGACTTCGTACACTGAGAGTCAATCCTAATTAAATCTTTCAAGATGGTTATTTGATTCATCCTTACTTCCCCAATCTATCCATGACTTTAGTTAAGTATTCCTGATCAAGATTTTTTATATCCCATCCAAACCATTTGCTATTTCGTTCAGGATCTTTAAATAAATCTCTTGGTGGTTTACCCGATAGTGTCTTAGACGTAATGATACCCATTGCAGGATTGATTGTTCTATTCACAAAATGTTCAAAATTCCTTTTTGCAGCTTTTTCTAATCTTTTTGCAACCAAAACCGAGCCTAATCCCCTATTTTGATAAGAATCTATAATTCCCGACTCCGCACCATAAAAAGTTTTATTTGGAACAAACCCTTCATTGTTTAATAGATCTTTAACTTTTGGAAAATTAACACTAGTTGTTTTTTTATCAGGTACCATATATCCCCAACTAAAACCAATAGGACGATTTTCATCATACAACATAAAACCCTCAAATCCTTCCTTATCTAAAGCTTCATCAATTAATTCCTGATGATTAACAAAGTTTGGGTAGAAATCAACTAGCTCTAAAGGTTTTTCACATTCAACGCAAGAATCCAGTCCCCCTTTGGGTAGCAAAAAAACATCATTCCTCAAAGTATATCCATTCCTACAATCATTAACGACCTTCTGTTCTTTATTTAAGTCGTATCTTTCACACAATTCAGAAGCATAAGGTGTTCCACAATTATCACATGCTAAATCTTCATGCCAAGGATGTCCGCTAAAAACTTCTTTATATACACTTGCCAACGATCCAATATTTTTACCCTCTATATTCCTTAAATGTAACTTATTTTTCATTTTTATATATCTAATTTAACCCCCCTTTCAATAATATCTAATATTTCATTATTCCTTATTAAACTATTGATTTTCGCTAAATCAATTCTAAACTCCCTGTCGTTATCGATATAAGGACTTACCTCTCGAATTTTATTATGCACCAATTGAGCAATCATACTTCCCTCTTCAATATTTCTTAATTCCAACGCCTGAACCGAACACATATACAAAATAGAAATTATTTCTTCCACATTATGGATTATATCTCTCGCCTTCCTTGCACCTATAGTTCCCATACTCACGTGATCCTCCTGATTTGCACAAGTAGGAATAGAATCCACGCTCGACGGATGCGCCAACACCTTATTCTCAGAAACCAATGCAGCCGCGACATATTGAGGAATCATCAATCCACTATTCAATCCACTTTCTTTTACTAGAAACGCCGGAAGGCCTTCATTCAAATTAGGATCAAGCATTCTAAAAATAATCCTCTCAGAAAGATTACCTAATTCACTTATTGCAATACCCAAGAAGTCGGCGACTAGCGCTATTGGCTGCCCATGAAAGTTTGCGCCAGAAATTGCCTTTCCCTCAAAAATCAAAGGATTATCTGTTGCAGAATTTATTTCCGTTTCCACAACTCCCTTAATATATTTAACAGAATCCAACGATGCGCCAATAATTTGTGGCAATGCCCTAAGGCTATAAGCGTCCTGCACCTTCGTCGTCGAATCAATCAATTTACTCCCTTCAATCAATTTGGAAATAATAGACGCACATCTTCCCTGCCCAAAATGAGGTCTCGCCAAATGAATATTCTCATTCAAAGCAACACTACAACCCTTCAATGATTCCAAACTCAACGAACTCGCGATAAGAGTATTCTTAATCAAATTCTCAGAATCATGTATATTAAGAGCCATTATAGCAGTCATCACCGTCGTCCCATTATTCAAAGCCAAGCCTTCCTTAAAGCTCAATTTTATAGGAGAGAGCCCTGCATACAAAAGTGCCTCCTTTCCCGACATACGCTGACCATTAAACATCGCCTCTCCTCTACCAATCATTACCAGAACCATATGTGAGAGAGGAGCAAGATCCCCACTAGCACCAACAGACCCCTTCTCAGGAATAATTGGATGAACACCCCTATTCAACATATCAACCAACAACTGCACCGTACTCAGACGTATACCAGAAAATCCCTTAACAAAAGTATTAATCCTAATCAACATAACAGCCCGAACAATGTCCTCAGACAGAGGCTCACCAACCCCAACCGCATGACTCTTAATCAAATTCTCCTGAAGCTTCTCCACATCTTCCAACGGAATCGAAACATTAGACAAAGAGCCAAAACCCGTAGTCAAACCATAAACAGATTCTCCTTCAGAAATCATAGTTTCAACATAATTTCGAGAACGATTAATTTTACCAACAGATTCCTCTGGAAGCTCAACGACATAATTATTTCTAGAAACATCAACAACGTCTTTTACTGAAAGATTTAATCCGTTTAACTGGACTTTCATATTGAACCAGTATGTTTTAGGTTTATAAGAATTGTTGTGATATAAAGCAGTTCAAAAGTAAAATATGATTTTCTGTTACGAGTGTTCTCAACACAAACTTTAAAAGTAAAAATCAATCTACTAAACACATGCGCCTATAGTCTAGTGGCCAAGGATGCTGCCCTTTCACAGTGGAGTACCTAAAGGGTATACTACCCTGACAACCTTTATAAAGGAAGAACTCCTGTTATATTTGGAAAAATAAATCAAATGGGAATTAATGATATTACTAAAAATGAAAATGAATGGAGAAAGTTAAAAGAAAATAATTATAATTTAAAAAATCTAAATCAAAAAAATAGATCGATAACTTCAGATTTTCTAAAAGATTTTGAACTTGGAATCAACACTCCACCAAAAAAACGGGGAGCAAGAAAACCCGGAACGCTTTTGAAATTGAGATATTTTCTTGTTTCTCTAAACAGGCACTTTCCTAAAAAAACATTTATTAATTTAACAAAAGACGATTTACATTCGTTATGTGAAAACATGTTTCAAGGCACAATAAAGACGTGTAACGGAAGAATCTACAAAGATGTTGGAGAAGTTGTGAAAAATCTTAAAACTTTTTTCAGATGGGCGGAAAGAACCTCTAACATAAATGAAAGCATAGTAGAAGACTTGTCAGCCGCTTCTTATAAAAGGTCTAAGCCTGCCTGGACTTATCTTGAGCATGCCGATATAAAGAAATTAATTGATAGTGCAAATGCCACATATAAGCCTCTTATGGTTTTCCTCTATGATTCAGGTTTGCGTCCAGAAGAGGCCATCAGAATAAAAGTGAGTGATTTCGAATTTTCTTCCGATGGCCCAGCAATCTTAAACATTCCAGAAATTCGAGGAAGTGGCATGAGAGTTTCTAAAACATTTGAGAGGACGATCAAATTGATGAACAGTTCAAATCAAATCAAAAATTATATAGAACTTAATGGATTAAAGTCCAATGATTTACTAATTCAAAAAAGAAGATTGATGTTTAATAGATATCTTAAAAGATTGGCCTTAAAATTATTTGGCAATATGAAGACAAAAGCCAGGGGCGAAATTAAAGATATCAATATGTACGCATTTAGACATTGGTCTTCGATTTATTGGTTAGATCGATATAAGACAAATAAAGATTTGATGTATAGAATGGGTTGGAAGAACGAGAATAAAATCCTTTATTATTCAGAATTTTTAGGAAGAAGAGATAAAATTGACGATGAGGATATGCTTACAATCGAGGATAAGAACAAGTATGAAAAAGATATAGAAAAGTTGGAAAAACAAGAAATTCAAAATTTTGAATTGCTTAAAAAACTCTCTGCCATCACCCAAGTGCTACTGAAAGCGGCTATGGAAGATGAAACCACAAAAGAAAGTTTGAAGAAACAGCTTATCAGGATTACCCTTGAGGGAGCTGAAACAAATCACTTGCAAGTGATTTCCCCTCCTCATTAACCCAATAATACCGTTTTCTATCCTTGCCCATCTCAGTTTCAACCAATCCCTTTTTCATCAACTCTTTAAGAATACTCTTGGTGCTTATCCGCGAGAGACAGGGGTTCAGATGCGAGGATTTTATACGAATCTCCTCAGAAGTACGCCTCACAGGATTTAACAATAATGTTTTCAAAACAACATATCTTTGCCGGGGACTTGCGGATATCCATCCAATCAAATCATAATCTTTTTTGATTTTTTGAACAGGGATTGAAATTTCGAGCAGTTTCCTGGCTTTATTCGTCAAAACATAAAGTTTGCCCTTGTGTCCTTCAGGATTAAGGCATTTTATAGTTCCCCGTTTCAAGTACGGTTTAAGATTAAATTTATCAACACAAAGCTCATTCATAACTTGTGTCGGTGTTTTAGGAACAGAAAATGAAGAAAGAAGTTGAATGTTTTTTGGTCGATTTATCCAATTGATCAATTTCTTTTCCCCCATCAATATAAAAAGATGCGATATAGATAAAGGGCTTGTACAATAATGAGAACCGTTTCTGTTTCTGTTTCTGTTTCTGTTTCCCTATTTTCATTATATATGTTTTTTACCTGGAAATAAAAGAATCGTATATAGTCTGGAACAATTTACTAAGGGAAAAGTTTTGTCGTGGATTAAAAATTAAATATCGGTGATGTGGTGTGAAAGTAAAAAGACTTTTTCAGTTAATGCCTCTAAATTTCAGTATATACATAAATGAAGCGAATATGATATGCAAAATATGATGGCACAATAATTAATTGTACAAAATACTTATTAATTAAAAAAGCAATAAAATATCAGACGCAATATATGCTGATTAACATGATGGGGAAATATGTATATAGCAAATCAGATAATAGAGGATGCGAGAAGAGAGTTCCTTGACGAATGTGATTTTGTGTTGAGGCTTCCCTCAGCAATTGTTTTGAAGGGTCATGATAAAAAAATACTTTTTAGAGAGGTTATTTGTATTCCAAAATATTTCTATATTGGGATAAAGGAAAATCATGGATATTTTGATATAGAAGAAAAATGCATTAGGTCAAATTTAAATACGGGTTCAGATTATGAATTAAAGGAATCGGACTGGGAGACATTAGAAGGTCGCTATCTTCTCTCACTAAAATCATTTTATATTACCATATTCGAAGATCATCCAGTTATTGCATTACTTAAGTTTAAAAAAACCACTTTTCAAAGACTTTTTCAATGCAAATTAAAGATTTGGTCTGATATTCCCAAAAAATCATATCTTTTCTATCCCGATATCACATCCCTATCTATCATTTTATATTTATTTGAGAATACAATCTCTTTTGAGGATTTTAATGTTCATAAAGAACAATATAAAAATATTTTAAAAAATGAAAAAATGAATATTATGAATATTACGCCTTCAGTTAGACAGAAATTAAATGAAACAGAAAATTACTCATACAATTTTTTTACTGACATTTTAATGCTTCCATTCTATTTTAATCTGGGTTTCAATGAAAGGGCGGCTGCATTTTATTCATTGCTCGGAGAACCTTTATCAGATGTTGAACAGTCATACAAGGCTTCTCCTGAAATGATGAGGTTTGAGCTTCCAAGCACTGGAGAAACAAGATTAGATGAAGACTTCACTTCACCTCTTTCGCTTATAATACCTTCAACAGACTATGCGACCCCTGAGGAATTTATAGGATATATAAATAAAGCGATTAATAATAAAAAAATGATAATTAGATTCTATAAAAATATATTAAGTGATGATAGTATTGCAGTTGTCAATTTAGATATAAAGCTGGAAGATTTTTTTGAGCCAGTTCTTTCAAAATTTTTCCCTAAGAATTTACTGAGCTTTGAGCTTAGCACAAAGAAATATGTCAAGAAGCCTGTGTGTTTTTCTGACCTAAACTATACTGAGTCTAACTCAATAAAAATTTCATATAGTTCCCCCCATCTCTTGCTAAGAGGGCCATTATCTGATTTGAGAAATATTACGAACTCAATAATTAAATTTAATAAGGGAACGGTCCAATATATTGATTCTCCTATTGATGGGAAAGGATCAGGAGGAGCGAAATTTTTAACCGAGGAAGAATACAAGTTGTGTTACTCGCCAATAAGGAGGACTAAGGCACCATGACTAATGGGATTAGCCTCACTATAAGTTAATGTTGTATGCAAATATAATTTGGAGATAACTTATGTCGATATCTCATGAAATTGATCTTGATCGAAGAAGTTTTTTAAATGAATGTGATGTTGTTTTTCAAATTCCGGGAACTTTCAATTTAGAAGAAGAATCTATTCTGAAATGGGAACAAGAAGTTATCTGTGCATCAGTATTTTCTTATATTGGAATTAAAGAAAACAACGGGGAATTTGAGTTTGAAGAAAAATACTTAAATATATTGAGTTTTACAGTAGAACAAGACGATTTTAAGGGATTAACAAAACAAATAGATAATGACGCAAAAAATGGTATAAAGAATCGTTTTTTGGCCTTGGAAAAAAATTCTTATATTCAAAACTTAAATATAAACAAGAGCACTTTTGAACGATTTAAAAAATGTAAAATTAAAATTTGGTCCGAAATTCCCCCGGGATCTTACATCCGAAAATGGGATTGTTCTTTTGTGGCATTATATTTCTTTTGTATTGAAAACAAAATTCCTTTTGAAAAGCTCAATCGCGAGATAGAGACATATAAAAAATTATTGCGTCGCTTAGAATTAAAAATTGATATCCTGAATATTCACCATGCAAAATCTATTTCGTTGACTGAAGCGGAAGAAAAAGCATGCAAAATTATAATGAGATTATTTGAGTATCTCGTATTATTTGAATCTGCTCTTGATCTTAAAGTGGACTTCAGCTCTTTCTGTCCTTTATTAGGACCAATTTTTTTGAATAATCAATCTTCCAAGTATAATATTTCAGAAGCAATGATTTTTCATTTACCCATTTCGGAGAAAAAGGAATATTTCTCTCCATTCGTTTGGCAGTGGAAAAACGATGATTACCTCAACTATGTCAACAAATTAGTTAACGATAAAAAGCTAAGAATTGGTCTAAAAGAGAACCCATTGGAATACTCGGAGATAATTATAGCTTATTGGGAACAAAGTGCTAATTTATTCGGACCGATTTTCAAGGATCTATTCTCTGAAAATATGCTTAAATTTGATATTAAAACAAAGCCCGAGGTAGAGAGATTTGTTATTGGTTTAAATGAAAATATTGAAAAATCCATCAAGATACATTATAGGCCGCCGTATTTGATTTTGATCGGCCCTAAGGACTACATAAGCAGAGCGGCCAAAGAGATAATTGAATCAGAAAGTGGATCAATCCATTTTAATTCAGCTATTCAGACTTCAAGTGGCAGTTATGGAACAAGATTTTTAAAAAAAGATGAATTTAAGTTGCCTGAGGGTTTTGACTATAAACCTGAATCAGAAAAAATAAGGGACGGTTCGTCAAAAATTAGTGAACAAGCTATTATAATAGAAAAAAAATCTCAAATTATTTTTACCACTACTAAAATTCATTTTTCAGAGACAGAAATTTTAAATAAGGATTATCCTTTTATAATTTTGGAATTTATCATTTTAGAAAAAAGAATCCATTGGCTTTGGGGATTTGTTCTATTTGGAAGCTGGGTAAATATAATCGAGAAACATCCAAAAGCTCAGTTTGGAAATTATTTTTCAAAAATTAATAAAAAAATAAGAGAATATGGCTTTCATATCGAGCATATAAGAGGTGGTGATGAATGGGAGATTAATTTAGATAAAACAAGAAACCATATTCATTGTAATTTATTAGAAGCAAATGATGATTACATTGATGCCATAGCTGAATTTGAAAAGGGGAACATAGAGGCTGCATTTGAAAAATTAATCTCAGCGATTCATCCCCCAGAATATAAAAGTATAAAATACATAAGCGCATATAAGCTGCTTATAACTTGTATTTTTCAGTTGTCTTATGAAAAAATATCAGAAAGCCTACTTAATGAAGTGGCAAATTTTCTCAGGTGGTATAAGAGCAGATTAGAAATCGCAGTATTCTCCATTAAACATATTTATATCTCCAATAATTTATTTTCTGAATCCGAAGTTGAATATAAACTTAAGGAATTAGAAAATGAGCTTAATTCAATAAAAAGCAGTTATAAAGCGATATGCAATAAAGTCGTTATTTCTGAAAATGATCAAGCTTATGAAGAACTCCTTGAATTTATACTGAATTTGAAAATGTTGGTAGAAGAAGCTGGAGAACCTGATGAAACAATGAAGGAAATAATTTTTGAATCTAAAGTGTTCATTAGATTGAAAAACAATAAAATTATAAAAAAATTATTTGAAAATAAAACAGCAGAACTTCAATCTTTATCGGCATATGTAAGAGATAGGGAGGAAACAGAAAATTATTTCTTATATTCCATATTAAAAAAAGGGATTAATCTTGATGTCTGTAATAACCTGTTTTCTTTAAATAGATATTTGAAAAATAGATTAAGCTATAAAATTGACAATTTTAAAAAGATATGAAATTAAAAAATTAGTGATTCTTCCCTGAATAAAATGCCCGGATTTAAATCTGAATCTTTTATCCTTAATACTGGATAGTCTTGGAAATCATCCGATATTTTTAATTTTGGATTGGACTGTTTGATTTCTTCTCCCATAAGAGAAATTACATCAATTTCCATTAGCTCATCTGTTACATATTTCCCTCCACATCTGTACTTCACATCATCAATAAAATATTCAGCCCCTTCAATTGTATACAAAGGAAGGAAACAGGCACCATAAACATGTGGTGTTTTTATTTTGATACCATCTATTCCTTGCTTTGCTAAAAAATCTAAGGTTCTGCTGGTTTTAGAACCTTCCCGGTATCCTCTCGGCCTATCTATCTTTAATTTAGAGTTTTCCCCCATGTAACTAATCTTATTCAAGGGTTTTATATACTTTTGCATTTTAATAGGGAGGATGGCTTTTGTTGCTTATTAGAATTATTCGGAATTTATTCTTCAGGTTTGGGTGAAAGCTAATTTTTTTTGAAGGTTACAAAAACTCATCCAAAGGAGACATCATGAAAAGTCTACAACAAATCCTAAAAGCGAACAGCCAAAGCCTAAGTCAAGCATACCAATCCGGCAAATTGAAATTTGATAAAACAGCAGGCTGTTTAGTCTACATCCCATCCGAAGTTAATAATTTTAGAAAAGAAGAAAAGATTGCCAAAAAAGAAAGTGTAACTCAACAATAAGATGAGGCAACACATGGACCCTTTTGAAAATCAAAAACATGAAATTTATCAGCCACCAGCCAAGGATAGTCAATTTCCCGATTTTAATACCCGGTGGCTGCCGCAGTTCGACGAAGGAATCAAGACAAAGACCGGAAAGAGTTTAGACCAGGGATCAGATATCCTCAAGAAAGCTTCTAATTTTTATATTTATGGATTAGGCCTTACAGCCCTAATAATTTTCCTTCCGGCAATAGTAAGGTTCCTTTATGAGTTTAGCTCTTGGGCATATGAAGCAGCCGGAAACGTATTCCCCTAAAAGGAGATGATAAAAATGGAAAACAATCCAATTAACAGCCTTATTGATCTTTTGGCAGTTTCAGGACATTCAAGGCTTGAATTAGAACGTGTGATTTTTCAACATGGTGGACATTATATAATACCGGTTGAATATCTTGGTTTTGTTGGAGGCAACATAACTCAGATATGCCCTGATGAATTTGGTAGGCTGATATATAAAAATATAGTCATCAGTCCATTACTTGCCTGTGGTCATATTACAAAAAGTATCAATGAAATCGCCGGTACTTGTTTTGTATGCAAAAGACTAATTTGCACACAATGCCTTTTTACATGTGACCTGACCGGTGCTCCTGTTTGTCCAAAGCATTCGACCTTTAAAGACGGTGTAGTGATAGGCAACCATGCCAAAAAAGGACTCTTTTGGAGATTAAAGGTGCGAAGAATAGCAGAAGAAAAGGAGCTGGGTTTAGATGTCAGAAAACAGATCACATATAAATAAAGTATCAAGCCCTTATCGATATTTTAAAAGACCGTCTCTGCACGATCCTCAAAATTCCAGAGGCCAGATTTTTGAAAAGCCTCGGGAGTATCAAGTCAAGGGCGATATCAGGCTTGGAAATATCCGCAACTCTAAAATGATTTTTGGGATTTTGAGAAAGGAGCTTGTCAGGCATCTTTTGATCTGTGGATCTTCAGGAGCCGGTAAATCAAATTTTTTACGGGTTATGCAAATAGAACTCCATCGGCTGGGAATTCCTTTTCTGGTTTTTGATACTGCAAAACTGGGTTCAAGATTCTTAAAGCGTTATATGCAAGATCTTATAATTTTAAGATGGGATAAAGAATTCTTTTTTAATCCTTTGCAGCCACCTCCCGGAGTTAAACTTAAAGAATGGCTCATGGTTTTCAGCGAAATAACAACTGAGATTTTTGGGCTAAGAACAGCATCAAAACTTTATTTAACACAGTTTGTTCAAACCATGATGTTTCAAAAAAATGACCCAAGCTCTTCAGATTTTCCAACCATGCATGATCTTAACCGGGGACTTGAGAACCGTCTAAAAGAAAGAATACCAATAAATGAACGAGGATATCTCAACGGTATCCACAGCAAGATTAAGGCAGTCTGTATCACATTGGAAGAAATGATTAATATTCACCAAGGTATACCTATTGATGAAATGCTTAAGTACCCTGTCTGTATAGAGTTGGTAGGAATAAAGTCTTCAGAAATACAATACTGGATAATTTCTCTGATCATGGCAGCCATTGCCTCTTATCGGGAGGCACGGCCAATGTCATTTGGTTCACTACGCCACGTTTTTTTCTTGGATGAAGCAGCTCACCTTGTCGGGAAGGGGGAGGTATGAGTCAGGAATCTTATATCATTAGCTGTATACGCAGGCTGCGAGAATACGGTGAAGGAATGGTGCTTGCCGATCAATGTATATCAACTATTAAAGATGTTGTGAAAAGCAATGTTTATACACTGATTGGAATGAGTCAAATCGGTCAAAAGGACCGGCGTGAGATGATAAGTGTACTGGGGCTTAATTCTAATCAGGCACAGATGGTTAATTTTCTTGATGTTGGTCAGGGTATAATCCGATTGGGTGGCCGGTATCCATTCCCTCAATTGATTGCATTTCCTTTTGTTAAACCTGAAAATATTTCAGAAAAAAAGCTTGATGAAGCAAATGCAAAAGATCCAAGGGTCAGAGATTTGTTAAGCCGTGTAATTTCTGTAAACGTTTTTGAGCATCCACATTTAAAACCTTTACCAGGTATACCTCAGTATACTGTCAACAAAGAATCAGAATCCAAAAAGGACAAGATGTTTGAAAAATCAAAAGACATGCTCTTAGATATATTTAATAGATTTGATGTTGCTTCAACTGTGAGAGCCAAAGATTTTGGTCTCAGTGCATCTGCCGCTGATAAAATATTCAAATTCATTGAACAAGAGCAATTAGTTGACATTATCCGATTGAATTTAACAGGTGGCAGAGGCGGGACTTCAAAATTTTATGTCATCACTAACCCTAAAGGGTATGAGGCGATTTCTAAAACACCACCAAAGAGATCAGGCGGAACAGGGGCAATGCATTTTTTCCTTGAAAGATATTTGAAAAAACATCTTTCCGAAAAAGGGTTCTCTTGTTTGGAGATTGAAAAGAACATTGGGGGAAAGAGAATCGATTTGTTTGGAAAATATAATGAATTGAAAATTGGAATTGAGATTTGTGTAAGCACTATGAAGTCCGAGTTTATCAATTTTCAAAAAGACCAGGATAAGTGTGAAATCGTTATTATTACAACACCCGATAAAAAAACAAAAACTAAACTTGATAGTGAACTTATTAAAAAAATTGAACCTAATAAAAAATTAAAAACGTGTGTTGTTCATGAACTTTTAAATCATCCTGAAAAAATAATCACCTAATTTTAATGGGAGGTATGCCATGGCAGGATTTGCAATTAACGCTAACGCAATTAAAAATGAGTTGAATTTGTCAGAAAAAGCAACAGATCAGGCAATGAATGAGAATCCCAAAACCGATGACACGGAACTGGATATCTACCAGCAAAACATTATTGATTCTGTCTCTAGTTCATTAGTTGATTCACGTCATGCGGCCTTGGAAGAATTGAACCGGTTAGACTCAAACCGAAGAAATATTGAAAAAGATATTGAGGGATTTTCTCTTAATCAAATATTAGAAACAGCTAAGAATAAAATTATTCGCTTGCGTGCAGAATGGCGTGAGATTTTGGATACTGCCAAACAGGAAGAAGGAGCTGTATTACGTAATTACAGGTACTTTATCTATCAAAATAAATTAAAAAGAGAAGCCTGCTATCCTGATTCAGCAGTGCTCCATTGGGCTATTATTATTTTAGCTGTCCTTTTGGAATCGGTCGTTAATAGTTTTTTCTTTGCAAATGCCAGTGATTTGGGGTTACTGGGAGGATTGTTCCAGGCCTTGTTTATTTCTATTTCAAATATTGGTTCAGCCTTGCTCATGGGCATTTACGTTCTTCCCTATAAAAATCATGTGGACATAAGAAAACAATTTAGAGCTAAAATTGCCACTGCATCTTACATCTTTTTTGTTTTTTTATTTAATCTGGGTGCGGCCCATTATAGGACATTACTTGAAGATGATCCTTTGAATGCTAAAGTAAACACAATCCCACACCTAATCCAGGACCCTTTGGGAATCAATTTTGAGGCATGGAATCTGCTGATAATAGGTATGCTGTTTGTTATTGTTGCTTTGTTAAAAGGATACAAGTCGGATGATGTGTACCCTGGATTTGGCGATATGCACCGGAATCTCAAGAATGCTTCAAATCATCGCGGCAAAAGAATTGAAGCTATGAAATCAATTAATCGAACCATTGATGAATATAGCAGACAGGCAGTTTCTTCAGCCCAGAATGCCAGGCAAAAAATTAAAAACTATAAAGACTCTATTTTTCAAGCGGAAGAGGTTGTGTCGATGTTTGCAAAGGAGTTGGAGTCGGCTGAAAACGTCTGTAATAATGCATTGTGGGAATACCGGAGTGCCAATATGCGTGTAAGAAGCAGCAAGCCACCAACATATTTTTCAAAGAAGCATTCATTAAGCGAGTATCTGTTAGAAGCTGACCTGTCAGAAGAAAAATCGAACTGCAATAAAATTGAAGCTCTCTTTAATGAAATCCAAAATAATGAGGAACAAAATCTTCAGGATGGCTTGAGAGCGATCAATGAAAAAGCATTAGAAGATATTACGGAATTTTTTGGAAAAGCAACTTAATACAATAATTTTGCGGAGGTTAAGATGAAAGCATTAAGCAAAGAAAATAAGACAGTTATTGGCTATATTATTATTGGGATTTGCCTTGTTACATTTGGCGCTTTAATTATATCTGCACTGGCCTTAAAGGGAGAGGCTTATGATCCAGAGACTTTTTGCCTGGATGAAGTTTCTGCGCATACTATGATTGTTTTGGATAAAACCGATTCTTTGAGCACCAGCCAGCAAAGGGTTATACTTAATTACATTAACAAGGAAAAAGATAAATTAAAAACGTTTGAAAAATTTTCAATTTTTATTCTAACTGAAAATACTTATGTGAATCCTGAACCCATATTTTCAAAGTGTAATCCTGGAACCGGGAAAAATGCTAACCAACTTTATCAGAATCCCCGAAAAATACAGATGAGGTTTGATGAATTCTTTTCTAAACCGCTTAAAGAAAAAATGAACAATATGTTATCTGACAATACCGGGTCGAAATCACCAATTTTTGAAATGATCAGAGAACTATCGCTTAGAGATGACTTTGGCGATGATGTTCAAAAAAGAACCCTTATAATCATTTCTGATATGATGCATCACACTTCGAAATACTCTCATTATAAAAATAGAAGTACTTATGAATATTTTTCTAAAAATTCATATGCATATGAAGTCGGGGCCAACCTGAATGCTGTAAACGTAAAAATTGTTTATCTGTTTCGGGATAAATTGGTACCTTTTCAGGGGAAACGGCATTTGTCGTTTTGGAAAGATTATTTTGAAAATATGGGAGCAGAAGTGGCAGAGGTGAGGAAGGTCAGATGAGTGCCCGTTTAAAACAACTCTGGCAATCAATAGATAATTTTATAAATTCAAAAAGGCTATAAAAAATATGGAAACCGAATCAATGACAATTGACATAGAAAGATTTAATCAACTTCTTCATGATGTTGCCTTGATAAAAGAAATTTTAGTTGCAAATCAAACTAATACAGAGGGCGAGCTCACTGACTGGGTCAAGAAAGAGTTGGCGGAAGCAAGACAAATTCCTGATTCGGAAAATATTTCTCTTGAAGAGCTTGAGGAACAAATTGTTGCAAGATGAATTATGAAATTGAAATTGGTCTGAAGGCTAAAAAAGTCTGTACTAAATTACCAAAGGAGACTGCATTGAGGTTAATGAAAAAATTACGTCAATTAAAAGAGAATCCGTTTCGGTATTTGGAGCATTTTGAGGGTGGCGGCTATAAATTTCGTGTTGGTGATTATAGGGCGTTGATTGACGTTGATTTTACCAGAAAGGTTTTGGTTCTGAGAGTTTTGGATAAGAGGGGCAGAATATATAAGAGATAGTTTTGAAAAAGTATAGGCAATATAAACATCCAATAAAAAGAGAATCAAATGCCAACCAACTCTAAACATATCATTTTCAATAAAAGGCTCTACTCCATTAAGGAACTGGTTAGCCTCATCGGGGTGACGGAATGGTTCTGGAGAAGTCAGATATGGGATGGCAAGTTACCATTCGTTCAGGTTGGCAGAAAGATGTTGATTGACAGCAAAGACATTGAAGCATTTATTCAAAAATACAAAATGCACTATTAAATATTTTTTTATTCTTGATTGCATAATTCATATATGAGATTCAATTTAAACCTACTTGTGCCCGTCAAGGCAAGACAAGACAAGGAGGTATTATGGGAAGTTTATTTTTAAGAGGTAAAACTTGGTGGATCAAGTATTATCGCAATGGTAAGTGTTTTCGGGAAAGTAGCGAGAGCACTCTAAAAATGGTCGCAAAGAAAATGTTGGCCAGAAAGGAGGGAGAGATAGCCCAGGGAAAGATTCCTGGAATTTTGTTTGATAGGGTGACTTTTGATGAGTTGGCAGAAGAATTCTTGAGAGATTATAGGATTAACCAAAAGAAGTCGCTACCCAAAGCAAAAAGAAGTGTTCAGCATTTGGGAAAAATCTTTAGGGGATTGAGCGTGACAAGTATAACAACATCAAAGATAAACGCTTTTATAGAAAACCGGATGCAGTCGGCTTGTGCTGAATGTAAACAAACATTCCCTTATCGAAGGACGTGTCCATACTGTGGTTCTGAGATTGTGAAAAAGGGTGCAGCAAACGCAACAATCAACCGAGAACTTGCTGCTTTAAAGCGTATGCTTAATCTTGGAGCACAGCAAACACCACCTAAAGTTGATCGTGTTCCTCAAATTAATATGCTTAAAGAAAACAATATACGAGAGGGTTTCTTTGAGCATGACGAGTTTTTGGCTGTTCGTAAAAATCTTCCGGGGCATTTGAAACCGGTTGCAACTTTAGGTTACAGAAGTGGTTGGAGACTTGATGAAATTTTGAGTTTACCCTGGAGTCAGGTGGATAGACATAATGGATGTGCCCATTTGGAAACGGCTGATACCAAAAATAGTGAGGCCAGAACGATTTATTTTGATGATGAATTAACTGAAGTCTTTGATACGCTTTGGCTGAAGAGGAAGACAATCCGTTGTTTTTGCAAATACGTTTTTGTTAATACTAAAGGTATTGAGCGGATGTATCGGTTTGACAAGGCGTGGAAAACTGCTTGCAATAGGGCAGGGGTCCAAAGACTGTTTCATGATTTCCGTCGTACCGCTGTTCGGAATATGGTTAGAGCCGGTGTCCCAGAGGGCGTGGCAATGAAGATAACAGGCCATAAGACTCGGTCTGTGTTTGAAAGATATAATATTGTTAATGACAAGGATTTAAGGGAAGCTGCAAAGCGCCAGTCAGTATATCTTTCAGGGCAGTAAAAAATTGCCATGGGCACAATTTAGGCACAATGGGGTGTTTTTAAAGCAAAAAAGGTTTTCAAGTGAAACTCGAAAACCCTTGCTGTTACTGGCTTTGTTGTGGTGCCCAGGGACAGAATTGAACTGCCGACACGGGGATTTTCAGTCCTAAATTGAAAAAATCGAAATTTTCAATAATTTTAACATGTTGAAATGATTATGTTTTTACTTTTTACTTTTGGTTTTGTTTGGTAATGTTTGTAAATTTTTGACCTTGACGGGCACAATTTAGGCACAGTAGAGCACATGTTTGGGCACGGGGATTATTAGTCCCCGTGTTTACTAATCAAGAGCATCAATCATCCAATACAGTAAACATTAAATTATCTATTAAATTCCATCGGGAATCGAACTCCGGTTTCCGGCGTGAGAGGGCAGATAATAATATTTCTTTATTAGTGATATTGGAACGTATGTACTATTTTATTAGTCTATGCCGTTTTCTTCCTTCCAGTCATCAAAAGGGAACAAGACTGGCGAACTTCCTCGGATTTAACAGTATCTCAGACCAGTACATAAAATTTTGCATGTGAATAATTAAAAAGTCAAATTAGCTATAAAAGAATAATAGGATTCCGCGAAGCGGTTCAGTTCATGGTATCAATGAACAGGGTCAATTTACTATCGATTTAGGCTTATGGGCGTTGATAAGATTGGTCGAGAGTACAGTTGTGAATCCAAATTGAAAGGATAAATTTGAAAATTAAATTTAAAATTAAGAAATTGTTGAAAGATACACTTTTTTGGGCGGTTATATTGGAGTATTCTATATTGCCGGAAGTTCAAAATCTTGGTGGTGTTTGCCATTTTAATTGTTTAGAACCAATCTCCAAGAGTATGAGATTTTTGTTTGTAAGGGATCAGTAGCTGTTGTTTTGGATGGATGAAATCGGTTGTGAAATTAAAAATACGATCAAAATAAAAAAGCTTGACATGACTTTTTAAGTATGAGAGCTATACGGATAGTGATGAAAAATTCATCATTTTTTTGGTAACCATTGGAGAACACGCCTATATGAAATAGCCTATGAACGGTTGGACAAATTAACTTGAGATAAGATAGTTGCGTCTCAAGTTTGATTAATTTCCAACTATAACGGAGGCTATAGCATGAAGATTGACACCAAAGAGATTTTTAACGCTTTTCCCCACCTCGCAAAAAATCCAATTTTAGCTGTATCGATCGCCGTATTGGTAATCCCTGTTGTAATGCTATGGGCTGCCACAAAATTTGCATCTTCATCTATTGAAGCTATTGTATCTTTTAGCATTCTTGGTGTATGTGCTCTTGGTTTTGCTGGGTGGGTCTTTTCTTTATTTATGGGAAGATCACGTGAAAATTCCTATGATGACAAATAGTTGTGTCATGCTATGGTCTTTTGGGACCATCATAGCAATGCGCCTTTTACAAGGCGAAAGACGTATTGCTATGATGATCGCATTTTGGAGAAATGTTTTATCAAGCCCCTATCCTTCCTTTCTTGTCAAGCCCAATCGGATAAAGAATTCAATTTCGACCTGTGCCGAATAAGCAGCTGAAAGATAGTCTGCTCTTCCTTCCATTTGATGAAGGCATCCGCTGCACGCTGGTAATCCTCATAAGTGTTCCAATCAACACATCCATTTGTGCTACATGCAAGCCAAGGCATATATATCTATATTGTGCATTTGTGCAAATGTGTGGGTGTGCATATGCGCAGGAGTGTAAGCATACGGAATGAAAAACATGGAGTGCACAAGTGTGCAAATGAAGAAATGGTGGTGTTACAGATACTAAAAAAGGCGGATCATACAGACTCCGCCTTTAGGTGTGTTTTTATCCGGGGGATTTATTTCCCGGATTTATGCTTGGTTGGGTCATCCAAGGTAAATTTCTGGCCGGATTTTGGTGTCGGCGGCAGAGGTTCACCTTTTGTCACGGTTCGCTCTTCATTAGTTTTTCCGCCACGAGGTCCAACGATACCATATTGTCCTGAGCGCGGTGCTTTTTGTCCGGGTTTAAATGTCTTTTTCATTTTCTTTATCCTTTAAAACAATCATTGTTAAGTGGGTGGCGGATCAGTCAAGACCCGCCGGTTTTAAATCATCAGTTAATAAGTATGGCTTGTTACAGGATCATGCTTTTTGAGCCATTCCCAAACATCCTTACCGATCCACCCTTGCCGAGATTGCCCGGTGATATCAACGATAAAAAGGTTATCATTTTTATCTATCACCGCCAGCAAACGGTCAGACCAAGTTTTAACTGACTCTGCTGAACTGATGAACCAGTAGCTGTCCATTGCTCTGATGTAGCCAGGTGCAGTTTTAATTGTGTCGTAAAGATCAGTATAATTCTGACCATCCTTATTCAAGTCGTACGATATGCTCAGTATCATTTTGAACATCCTTTTTTCCATAAATTGAAGTACAGTTGTCCGCACAGACATTCCGCATGGACATATATGGAAAAGGGTCGCCAAGATATAGGTTCCCCTGAACTCAAGTAAACTACGAGCCAGGGGTCATGCTGGTGGTGGTATGTATTGTGTCATCAAGACAGTCCCTCCTTTGTGCATTCTTACACAGCGGAGAAAGCTTGGGGGATTCCTTCAGTAGTCATATTTTTCTTGACATGGGGTGTCAATATGCTACGCTGAAGGTGCTTATAATCTACCAGCTTTCGGCTGTGTAGCTTTTTATAGAGAACCCTTAGCGACCCTTGAACCATCAAGTTTTGTTGAGGGTTTTCTCATTTCTAAACTCTTTATATCATATATTCAGTTTAAAATCAAGCTTAATATGTTTATGTGTTGCATCTTTAAAATGTTAGTCAAGTTAACATTTTGTTATAAATTAGGATCACTCAAAAATTTACAAAATGTAAACTTCATTGTATCGAATTATTATTTTATGACAAAACGTCATCCTCTTGTGACCCCACTTCCGCCGTTGAATGTTCCTGGAGGTTGATCACAGCGATGCCATGTTCTTCCATCCATTCCACACTGAAGACCTGACTTTCTTCATAGCTTAAATTGTAATAATCTAAAAAAGACTTACCAGAAACAAAATAATTATTTTTTCTCTTAGCAAGTTTTCTTGCACCCTCCTCATCCTTATTATTTGTAAATTGGAAAGCGATCTGTGTTCTCTCTTTGTCAATAAATAGAACAACATAATCAAAGCCATCAATTTTAAACCTCTTGATAGCACCGTTGTTAAACCCTATCTGACCCCGTTTACGAATCGATATCTTGGGGTTAAATGAGCGACCCTGTTGTGTGAATCTTTCGAAATTTTCTAATACCATGAGAATATCCCTCCTTATTATATTAGATTTAATTTACATTATAGTGATTCGCACTTGTGTTGTCAAGTTTGTTGACTTACCTATACCCATATATTGAGTTTGTTCGCTCACGACGAAAAATTGTTCCACATGTTATGAGAAAATCATTCCATACATATGAGGTTTATTCCAATAAAGAATATATTCTTTTTTGGTTTACATGCAGTTTAGTTACATCAACTGTTCTTGATATCCGCATTCGGAATCTATAAATAGACATTCCTTATCCACAATTAATTTTTTCATTATGCACCAGAACACACCGTCTACGCGAAACATGAATATTTGCTTAATCGAAATTGCAATACTTCCTTTACTAATGTGTATCAAAATCATTATACGGAGTCTTCAAAACAACTGACACATATATTTCCAAAAGAGCTTGTCTAATTGGATGCGGTTCATGGACCCAACGAATATCCATCTTTTCAATGCGAGCCTTAGCGTTCTGATACGCTTGGGAGAATTCAGGATCTGCCAAAAGTTCTTTTCTGATATTTGCACCAGAGTACGAGACCTCTGTATTTCCTGTTGCCTCACGCGCCAACTTAAATGCGAGAGGACTGTCTTTAGATGATTTCTTTATGTGCCCTCGAAGTCTCGTATTCAATCGACGTTTTGATCTTCCGACATAAAGATAATTATCGTTTTCTGAAAAAAGATAGACACCTCCTGTTGGTGCACCAACAAGAGGCGTTTCCATGGTCACTGGACTCATATCTAATAGATGTTCCAGTTTCTCATGCACCTCGGATAAATATTTTGTAAATTCTGAATCCATAACAATATTTCAAAACCTCCACCAATTTATGCGAAGACGCCGACAACCAGTTCTTCAAATTTTTCAAGCAATTCTTCCCACATACCAGCAATACGCTTGTGAATGATCGCATTTAACCGTTTAGTTTCTTTGTCTTTGAACCAATCCTCTGTTCTATCTGACACACGGACTTTATATCCGGCTCCTCTACCCCACTGATCCTGCAGCCAGCGCCAAAGGCCTTCATTATCCTTGAGGGATTGTCGGTAAACTTCCTGACCAATCTTTTGGATATCCTGATACATTCGCTCTGATTCTGAGTCACAAAAGTACATGAGTTCTTTCAAGAATTCTTTTGCTGGCTCCATTCCCTCTTGTGATTCCAAGTTTTTGATCACTGAATTTAGCTCACCAAACATTAAGGATATGGTTTTCACTGCTTTTGAACGGGTTCCAAATCCAATATGATAATAATAATCGAGGTTTCCCCAACTTCCTCTTCTATTCACGCTTGCCCTGACACTTGCGGCATAAGTTCCTCTATTCTGGATTGAACCGATAAGATCATTATGAATGTTTTCAATCTGTTCAATTTCTTTATGCTGATCTATCCATGCACTAATAGAATTTAGAACAGTCTTGAAAGCATTTTCAGCTATAGCACTTTCAATATTTTCAGCTACTTTATCTATTGTTTCAGCAACTTCAGCCATACGCCCTTCATGGAAACCCCTTAATTTTTCGATTCTTTTAATCAGGAAATTTCGGGTATCTTTAAAAGTCTCATTTTTTTCATTATAAAACCTTACAGGGAGATCGCGCAGATTATAGCGAATAATGTCGGATTGGATTTCATCTGACTTTACCAGATAGCCTTCCTCAGCCTCCTCAACCTCTGAGCCATCAAGTGTATTGACATCCAAAGCTTCATCGTTCCTGGGGAGAACCAATATTGAAGTTTCTTTTGGCAGCCTATCCTTTATCCCAGATTCAATTGCTCTTTCAAGTAAGGTTCGGGTAGTCTCATCAGGTGCATCCGAAAAACGAGAGCAAAACACCGTAACTGTCCTGGGGTCATGCAGATGGCGTTCTAAATCCTCTCTTTTAGCGGTATCATCAACGCCCTTAGTGTCAACTATTTTTATCCCGAACTTGTCATAGCTCAACACTGGTTCGGGAATGTTGATGGTTATTCTTTTTGGGATGGTAAACTCTTTTTGCAGACCATGGTTTATTTCGAGATATATCTCCCGGAGCCATTGCAGTGCATTCTTATCTATTCCTTTAGGATACCAGATTTCAGTTTTTTTCCTTGCTTCAAGGTTCATGTCCATGATCACCCTAATTTTGAAATCATCAGAGATATCATTAGAATTGTTTTCAGCCCTCATCTTTTTGACGAGTTCGACGGCCTTGTCTTCTTGTTTATAGCCTTCCTCACTCTTGAACCTTTTAGTAGGTAGATCAGCCATATTACGGATACATCTATCTATTTCCGAACTCAGCTTGGGGCTCTCGGCATTGGAATCTTTATCAATCTTATGATTTTCTGCTGTTTTGATTAATATGTAATCACAGAAGTCATAGACATCTTTGTAGACTTCATCTTCTGATAGAGGATCTATAGTTATCCCCCATTCCGGCCCTTTCTGGATTTGCACTTCACAAACAGTGGTACGGCCACCACGTGTGTGTAGAACTGGTTTTTTGCCATCTTTCAAGCCGAGGAAACCGCAGATGGCAGTAGTCTTCCCAACACCAACACTTCCAATACAGGCTATCGTATGCTCAGTTGAGGACAGGTAATCTGCAAGTTTGCGGGTGGTTTCTTCATGCATTCGCAGTTGCTTGTAGAAGACACTTGTGCTTCCAATACCTTTTTTTAGCTTTTGAATTTTCTTAAGTGTTGATTCAGCCAACGAAAGCTGTTCTCTGCTTGGATTGAAGAAATCTGGTTTATCTATGTATTTCCATTGTTGTGTAATATGTTTTTTTGCAGCTTTTGATGTTGGGGTGTTTATTGTATCGAGGAACTTGTCAATCTCTACCTGATCCAGCGATACCTGGTCCTCCATTCTGGAAACCCGGCTCGGGCTAAAGCCCATCTTTTTTGCTAATTCTTTTTGACTAACCCCTGAATCTTCTCTGACTCGTGCAAGCATTTTTCCTGTTTTCATGACGCCTCCTTTAGAATCGATACAACAAAACAATGCTATTATCTTTGCTTGTAATCTATACTATAGAACATGTATATCTGATGTCAATCACTTTTTTGATTTATTTTTCATGCACTGATTCATAATTTTATATGAGTTAATATTGATCTGATTCAAAAAACCACCGCCATGCCGCATTATCAGGCATTATTGTATTTAGGATGCCCTTCTCACCCATATGTCAGAACACACTTACAAAATCCACCGTTCAACCCACTACCATTATAGAAGGTCTTGATATGGGAGAAATAGTCTCAACCTGAGACCATTATCTTAAAATCAAGGCTTAACCATTATATAAGGAGGAATTGGATATGCTGGTACATATTGGCCACAGGAATTATGCAATGGCGGACAAGATCCTGGTGGTGTTAGCATCTGAAGGATCTGCCGTGCGGCGGTTACGAGCCGAAGGAAAGAAAAAAGGTTGTTTAATAGATGCGACTGCAGGCGGTCGAACCAGGAGCGTGATTGTTGCAACCTCTGGGCAAGTGATCTTGTCAGGTGTGCAGCCGGAAACACTGTGGAAGCGGATGCGGGCTGTGGTTGGGGGATAATAAGCAGAAAAGCTCCTTGATATAATTACCAAGGAGCTTTTATTCTGGTTTGGTTTATTAAAAATTACTTCTCGATTCTGCCGCCTCCCTCACTGGATCAAGAGAAAGATAGGTCTGGTAGGATTTTTTTATTATTATAAAAAATAAGCTAGTTGTTGGCAGATTGTATTGAATTTTAAATATCTTCATATTTAATTATAAAAAACTCTTTACTTGGAGAATTATATATGATTATATGCGTATAGTTTCTATATGGATATACTTTTTATACGCTTGGGTGGTTTATAAAATACAATGAAATGGGGAATTAAACAAAGGTTAGAGTTTCTTGAATATCGACTTTTCTGGGAAGGTACAATCAACAGAAAAGATTTAATTGATGTTTTTGGGGTTTCAGTACCTCAAGCATCGGCTGATATTAAACAATACAAGCAGAACGCACCAGGTAATATTTATTATGACAAAAGTCAAAAAAAATATTTAGTAACTTCGAAGTTTAAACCGATTTTTGGTTCGATTGATTCTCACAATTATCTTTCAAAATTATCCATGTTATCTGAAGGCATAATAAAAGAGGATGAAACTTTTATGGGTTACATCCCCGAATATTCAGTTGTTCCTTCATTTGACAGGGCTATAGATCCTTATGTTTTGAAAAAAATTATAAAGGTTCTAAAGGCGGGGAATTCAATTAATATTCAATATCAATCAATGAGCAGGCCATCTCCGGTATGGCGATGGATTTCACCACATGCTTTTGCGTTTGATGGATTCAGATGGCATGTTAGGGCCTATTGTGAGCTTACAAATGAATTTAGGGACTTTATTTTAGGGCGTATCCTGGATGTTCAGACGGTCAAAGTTTCCAAGGTGAATTCTTCAGAGGATTCCAAATGGAATCATTTTGTGACATTAAAAATAGCTGCACATCCTAATTTAACTCCGGGTCAGCGTAAGATAATTGAAAAAGAATATAACATGAGTGATGGAGTTGTTCAGATAAAGGTCAGGGCTGCATTTATTTATTATGTGCTGCTTAGGTTTAGGCTTGAAAACAAAGATGATCCAAGATTTTTAAAAAATAAAAATGCAATACTATTGAATTATGAAGAGATTGAAGAGTATATATAACAAATTTAAGGTAAGTGATTATGTATTTTAATTCTAAAAAAGTTGCCTTCTCCCGGCATGAATCTTTTGTTCTTCGTTTTGGCTGGTTAACCAAAGGGTTTCGTGCTTTCGAAGAAGATCTAAATATTTTTAATAATAAGGATGCTGTTGTCACCTTGGGCGTTGGAAAGAATATGGTCAACTCGATCAGGCATTGGCTTCGTGCATCTAAATTAATCATTTTCGATACTGATAAAAAAGAAACTACCTCAATTGGGAAGGCTATTTTTTCAAAAGAAGATGGTTGGGACCCTTTTTTAGAAGATGAAGCAACTATTTGGTTAATTCACTGGTTGATTTCAACCAATTCAGAGCATGCAACCGCATGGTATTGGTTTTTTAATCATTTCTATAAACCTGAGTTTTCAACAGATGAAGTAGTATCTGCACTTTCCACTTTTGCAAAAGAAAAGATTAATGCTCGGTTTGCAATTAGTTCTATTAAGCAGGACGCAGCTGTTTTATTAAGGTCTTATGTTCGATCAAAGAAAAGCAAAAAAGCAGTTTATGAAGATGTTCTTGATTCTCCATTGTCTCTTTTAAAACTGATTTCGTATTCAACTGCAACAAAATCATATCAATCAAAATTAGAAATACGTGAGAACTTACCAATAGGAATATTTGGTTATGCAATTTGTGATTATTTGAAACAGTTGAACATTTCACAAGTGCCTATCGAAGATTTGATCTATTGCAAAGAGGGAAGGGTTGCTCCTGGGCTTATTTTTCGTTTGACAGAAAATTCTTTGTTAACCAAATTAGAGCAATTAATACAGCTATTCCCTGAAAAGTTTGCTATAGATCAAACAGCAGGAATTCATCAATTTTTTGTATTAAATGAACTTGATAATCTTGATCCTTTTGAAATGTTGAAATTTCATTATGATTCAAAAAACAAATACGAGGCTGCATGAAACTAACGGATTATATCGATATTGATACAGTTTACACTCGATCAATAAATATAGAGCGTGATTCAGATTCTGATGAGATTGTTAAAGCTTACATTCCAACGAGCCGAGCAGTAAACACTCTGTACCGTATTTCAGACACTTTTGACCAGGTAAACACACCAAGGTCGTGGGCATTGATTGGGCCTTATGGGTCTGGCAAATCTTCGTTTGCAGTTTTTTTGTCACATTTAATGAATAACATTGATAAATCAGCAACGAAATCGGCATACGAAGTATTAAATCGTGTTGATAATGATCTTTGTGGCAAATTCAAGGATCATATTCAAGACACAAAAGGATATGTACCAATACTGATCACCGGTGCACCAGAGCCTTTAGGTAACCGTTTCCTTTCAGGGATGTATGATGCCACACAAAAGTATTGGAATACAGTGGGTCGCAAGCCTTTAGTAATAAATAAGATCAAAGACAAGCTATCTCAAATTACAATTACAACTGCTGAAATTATTGAACTGCTTGAAGAATTGCAGGAAGCTGTCAAGAAGACCGGCAGTGGTATAATAATTATATTAGATGAATTTGGAAAGTTTTTAGAATATGAAGCAAGGCATTATGGTGCAAATGATATCTATCTTTTACAGCTTTTATCTGAATTAGCTGTAACTAAAAGCAATGCCAATTTATTCATATTTACATTAATGCATCAGGGCTTTGAAGAATATGCAAGGGGTTTGAGCCGAACGCTTAGGAATGAATGGAGCAAGATTCAAGGCCGGTTTGAGACAGTTCCTTTTTTGGAATCTACAGAACAGACTATTCATATCTTGAGCAAAGCTTTTGTCAATAACTTTTCAGAAGAACAAAAAAATTCAATTTATGAGCTATGTTTAAAGGTTGCAACTGTTTTATCAAAAGAAGATGCTTTACCAGGTTCTATAGAGCCAAACAAGGCTGCTGATCTATTTGCAAAATGTTATCCTCTTCATCCTGTTTCAACCATATTACTTCCTGTCCTTTGCCAAAAGATGGCTCAAAATGAGAGGACGTTATTCAGTTATCTTGGGAGCCGGGAATCGTTTGGGTTTAAAGATAGTTTAAGCAAACTCGAATCAACTGATGAATGGATTCTACCCTGGCAGATATATGAGTATTTCATCCAAAATCAACCAGGGGTAATAACTGATCCTATAGCACATCGTCGGTGGGCTGAAGTTGTGACAGCTGTTGAACGGCTTGGTGATGCACCTTCAAAAGATATTCAAATGCTTAAAACTATAGGTCTGCTGAATATTATTGGCGCACAAGCGGGGTTTAAGGCATCAAAAAAGATTGTTGAATCATGCTCTTCAAACAAGAAAGCTGCAACGATTGCGACAAAAAGCCTTATTGAAAGGTCTGTTGTCCAATTCAGAAAGTTCAGTAATGAATTCAGGGTTTGGCAGGGTAGTGATTTTGATCTCGAACTGGCAGTGCAAGATGAAATGGGGCAAATTGGACGTTTTGATCTTCCTGAAACCTTAGAGACATTGAATCCATTACAGCCTATTGTCGCTCATCGTCACACTATCGAAAAGGTGACTTTACGGTACTTTGTTCCATTCTTTGTTGATGTGAACAATTACAAGATGCTCAAACCTAAAGGTAATCAGCAAAGACTCATTTTTTGTTTAACGGAGACTGCGGATGAAATTGAACTCGCAAAAAATGATGTAATTCCATATTTTGAAGAATTTGACATGATTGCAATTTGTTCAAATGGAGATCAATTAAGACAAGCTGTAGGTGAAGTTCTTGCTCTTAAAAGAGTTGAACAAAATTGTCCTGAGTTGAATACTGATCCTATAGCGAACAGAGAATTCAAAAATCGCCTTTTTGCTGCTGAAATTTTTCAGGATAACTTATTATCTGCGTTAATAGAATCTCCGCAAATCTCACATTGGTATTGGAGAACCAAAAAAATATCAATAAGCAATAAGCGAGGATTACAACAACAGCTATCCACCATTCTTGACTCAATATATTCCAAATCCCCTATAATAAAGAATGAATTGATCAACAGAGAAAAGCCATCAGCACAAGCAGCAGCAGCCCGAAATAAATTAGTCTTTGCAATGCTGCATAACATCGAAAAGGAAGAATTAGGCATTGAAAAATTTCCTGCTGAAAAAGGTATTTATAAATCATTTTTACGGGCAACCGGATTACATCAATTAAATGGGGACAATAACTGGGAACTTGTTCCACCTAAGAAAAATAATCCTTACAATTTATATCCAGTCTGGATGTGCATACAAGATTTTTTAGAAACGACTCAAAAGACACCAAAATCTTTCATTGAGCTTAATGAAATTCTTCTTGCCCCTCCGTATGGGGTTAAAGCAGGCGTTCTACCTTTACTATATTTAACTGTTTTTTTATGTAAACAAAATGATCTGGCTTTTTATGAAAATGGCATTTATACGCCATATATTACTGATCAGCATATAGAAAGGTTCATGAAACGGCCTGATTTTTTTACAATACAATTATTAAAAATTAGTGGTATTAGAGCATCTTTATTTAACAGTTACTCAAAGGTTCTTTATGGTGATAATCCGAACCGAAAAATTAATTTATTGAGCATAGCACGGCCTCTTGCAAAGTTTGTTGCAGAATTAGAAGAGTATACTAAGCAAACGAATAGATTGTCGGATTCAAGCCAGAAGGCTTTGAAGGCATTTGATTTAGCAAATTCTCCAGCTGATCTCTTATTCAATAGATTACCAAAAGCTTGTTCATTTCCTGAAATTGATCCTGATGAGACAAATAAAAATAAGATCAAGGGTTTTACGAATGCTTTAATTAGCGTTATCAAAGAATTACGTGACGCTTACACAAAAATGCTTGAGGAGTTCGCAGGATTGCTCTCGTATTCGTTATTGCCGGATTATAATGAAAAGTTAGAGTTGTCTAAGTTGCGATCCAAAATCCAAGCAAGATATGAAGGATTAGAAAACTTTACAGTAGACTCGGCAGGATTGAGGCCATTTGTTGTGCAGATAACAGAAAAAGAAGCTGATGATAAGGTCTGGTTCAGCAGACTCTTATTGTTTCTTGGGGAAAAAACATCAAACAAATGGTCTGATATAGACAGGGATAATGCAGTTCTTAGACTAACTGGATTCTCTAAAAGGCTTATCGACCTAAGGATTATACAAGGTCATTTCATCAAAAACAAAGCGAAGTTCAAGGATTCTTTTGAAATTATTCGGTTAAGGTCAATGCGTTACGGTAAGACTGATAATGATGAAGTCATTACAATAGAACACTCTGAGAAAGAATATATCGATAATCAAAAAGAACATTTTTATTCTCTACTATCACAATTGAACAGCGATAAATCACGCATTGCAATTTTAGCTGATATTCTTGATGAGTATTTGACTGAAAAAAAACAGAAGAGTGATAGCGAGAAAAACAAGGTATCAAATGGCTAAGAAAAATATCCGGCATGTTTGTGGGATCTCTGGTGGTAAAGATAGTGCTGCTTTGGCAATTTATCTGAAGCAACAGGGGAAATATCCTGATATGGAGTATTATTTCTCTGATACTGGGTGTGAGCTTCCTGAGACATATTTATTCCTGGATAAGCTTGAAGCTTATCTTGGGAAAAAAATTGTTCGCCTGGGAAGTGAATCAACATTTGAGCATCATCTTTTCATGAGTGGAAACATGTTGCCCTCACCCCGGCAGAGATGGTGCACAGTTAAAATGAAACTGGAGCCCTTTGAGAAGTTTGCGGGAACAAAGGAAGATGTTAAAAGTTTTATAGCTATTCGTGGAGATGAACATAGAGAAGGATATGTTAGTTCTAAGCCTAATATAAAACCGGAGTTTCCATTCGTTCATGATGGTATTGTCAGAAAAGATGTCTTTCGAATTTTAGAAGAAACTATTGGAGTCCCGAAATATTACAAATGGAGAAGCAGATCTGGATGTTATTTTTGTTTTTTCCAAAGACGTGAAGAGTGGCTTGGACTTTATGATCATCACCCTGATCTTTTCAAAAAAGCAATGGAACTTGAAAAAGTTGATGCTAATGAAAATGGTTACACTTGGATTGAGGGGATGACATTAAAAGAGTTATTGGAAAAAAAAGATTCAATCATCGAATACGCAGAAAACAGACGTAAGAACAACGACAATAGGACCTGGCAAGAGAAACTTCTTGAACAGGGTGATGATATGAATGACAAAGGGTGTTTAATTTGTAGTCTTTAAATTTTGGAGGTTGTGATGAGTGTTAGTTTGGTGGAAAACGGTGCTGCCCTTCAATCAATGCGTAATTCTGATTTTGATGCATATAGTGCCTACGGTGAAATAATTGATAACTCGATACAAGCAGATGCTAAAATTATTAGAGTTCATTTTGATTATGTACCTGCAACAACTAAACGTGATAAAGAAGGCCTCAAATATGTTGCGTTTGGTGATGATGGGGAGGGGATGGAACCTGATGTCCTTCATCGTTGTTTGCAATTAGGATATTCAAGTCGTTACAATGATCGTTCAGGTATAGGTCGATTTGGTGTAGGAGGTATCTTAGCTGCAATCAATCAGTGCATGAAAATTGAAATGTATTCAAAAGTCGAAACCGGCGATTGGTTGTATACTTATGTCGATTTAGGACAAATTATGAAAGGTGAGATGTCTCACATTCCAGAGCCTATCGTTCAAACACCTCCAGATGAATTTTTAAAGTTTTCGAATCCAGAACATGGAACTATTGCAATCTGGTCTAAGTATGATCGTCAACCAACAAATGCTTCAGAGATTGTATATGGAATGCATATTTGGACAGGTCGAACTTATAGATATTTTCTTTGGGAAGATACCAAAATAGTTATCAATGACAAAGATGTGTTAGCCATTGATCCGCTTTATTGCTGTGTCGAAAAAACAAAGCATCCTGAAACAGCTCCTGCTAATCTTTATGATCCAATAGAAATTTCATGGCCTATTGCTGAGGATGATAGGATTGATGGAGGACCTTCCGATTCTGAAATAACTATAAAGATGAGCTTATTGCCAGAAGAATTACGCCCTAATCGAGGTGCAGGAAATTCAAATAATGCTAAAGATAGATATATTGATAAAAATGAAGGTTTTTCAATTATCAGAAATAAAAGAGAAGTTTTTTTTGGGCGAATCCCATATTGGCCGGGAAAACCGATTCAAGAAATCGATAGATGGTGGGGGTGTGAAATATCTTTTGATGCTGTTTTAGATAAAGAGTTCACTGTTAAGAACATTAAAAGAGGTGCTGTCCCGGTTAAAGAATTAAAAAAAGCTTTAAAAGATAAAATTGAACCAACTAGAAACACCTGTCTTGGAAAAGTAAGAGAACATTGGGATGAGAATAAGGCAAAGTCAAAAATAAATGATAAAGACAATACAACTGAGACTGGTCATGAGAAAGCTGAAAAGGCTGCCCAAAAGACTAAAACTCCTAAGAATATAATTGATAAAAAGAAAAATATTAATGAAGAGGCTGAGAAAGTATCTAACCAGTGGGCTGAACATGCTGACGAGCAACAAAGAAGGCGATGGGAAGAGAAATTTAAAAGCCAGCCTTTTTCTCTTCTTGATGATGAGTGGAAAGGCCCTGAGTTCTTCGAGACCACACATATGGGTGGCAGTAGTGTTTTAAAATATAATAAGCGACATGATTTTTTCAGAAAAATTGATGAAATAAGGGTATTATTGCATGAAAAAAATGATGATAATGATGATGATGCTGCTGAACAATTGAAGGATTTGATTGATCTTCTATTAATCTCATATGCAAAAGCTGAGGCTATGTTTGATGATGAATTCGAAATGTCAGCTGAAAAATTTATCGAACAAATAAGGATGTCATGGGGCAACTATTTATCGAACTATATTGGAACATATGAAAAACAAAATCAAACGGAATAATTTGGGATGAAAACGAACTCTGAAAAACAAGTCGTTATGGGAAATAAAAAATACCCTATTGTTATTTCTTTAAGTGAATACAAAGGATCTCCATTGGTAGATATCCGAAAGTACTATTTCGATAAAAAATCAGAGGAGATCAAACCAAGTAAAAAAGGTATAGCACTCCAAAAAAACAGTTTCAATTTGTTGGCGCAAACACTTATTGATTCATCGCCAGAGATAAAAAAATGGTTTGAAGAAAAAAATGAGTATAGTGCCAAGAAAGCAACTCAGACTCTTCAGGTAAGAGCAGATGCTGTTGAAGAGAATAGACGTCAAGCACAAAACTTTGAAACTGATAAAGAAGGGTGGCAGGCTCCTAATTTTTTTGATGTGGAATCATTAGGGGGTTCAGATAAGATTGTATATAACACAAAGCATAGTATGTATGAGTTGTTGAATCAGTTGTCTCAGGGTGATGATAAATCAGCCTCCGACCTTATTAATGTCATCCTAATGTCTTATAAAAAAGCAAAAGATATTTTGGATGATGGTGAAGAATATTCTGCTGATGAGTTGTTCAAGTATTTAGAATTTGAATGGGGGTTGATACTTTCAAATTACATTAAAACGGTAGGTAAAATATGAGTGTCTGGAAGTTTTTGGGCAAGTCAGACTTGCAAAAATATTTAGAGGATGAGCTTTTAGAGCGGTTAGAAGACTTGCTACCCATCTTTGATCCTAACATTGATGGATTCACTATACATTCTAAAAATACTTTAGCAAAAATATTTGAGTCTTTTATAGCTCCACGCCTTTTCTCTAAAAAAGAATTTCGTGCTCAATTGCTAAATTCTTTTCCAGAATCTAATTTAGATGATATCTGTATTTTGTTAGAAATAAAGATAACTGGCCTAAGCTTCGATAAAAAAGTAAAGGCACTTTGCAAAATTCCATGGAAAGAATCTAAAAGGGTTGATCAGTTCTTAGAAGCATTGAATTTACCTCTTGATTTCGGTCCTTCTGAAAAGCAATTGCCCGAGAAAGAAAAAATAATTTCATTAGATATAAAAAGGTATCTGACTTTAAAAGATTTTCAAGCATCTGTTTTCTATAAAGTAGTAGATGAATTAAAAAATCCAAGGGCCAGATTTATCGTCCAAATGCCAACTGGTTCAGGTAAAACAAGAACGGCAATGGAAATTATTTCATCTGTATTGAACGATAATGAAGAAAAAAGCATTGTTATATGGTTGGCACATTCAGAAGAACTTTGTGAGCAGGCTTATCAATGTTTTGAAGATACTTGGTATCATACCAAAAATAAGGATTTAAAATTAATTAGATCGTGGGGGGAAGGTGGAAGTTTACCTCAAGATGCTGACCAGAGTTGTATGATCATAGGAGGCTTTCAGAAGCTTTATGCCATATTAAAAAAAGACCCTTCATATTTCGATAAATTACGTAGTCATGTTAAATTAATTGTTGTTGATGAAGCTCATAAAGTTTTAGCTCCAACATACAAAAAAGTTACTGATTCTTTAATTGGCGATGATACTTGCATGATAGGTTTAACTGCAACGCCAGGCAGGAGTATAATTGATGAGGATCAAAATAAAGATCTCGCTAATTATTTTTTTCAAAAGATTATCAATATAGATACTGGCAAAGAACCTGTCATTAAATATCTAAGAGACAGGAAAATATTAGCCCGAACAAATTACCATCCAATTAAAACAAACCGAACTTATGAACTTACCAAGAAAGAACAAGAACATTTAGAGAAATTCTTCGACTTGCCTAAAGGCATCTTAAAAAGAATCGGTGCTGATGATGCAAGAAATATTGAAATCATAAAAATTTTACAGGATGATTGTGCTTTGAATAAGCAAATTTTATTTTTTGCTTGCAGTGTAGAGCATTCACAATTCATTACTGCATTGCTTAACATGCTTGGAATAAAGGCTGCCCATGTTGATGGAGAACTTCCTAAAGGAAGAAGGGCTGCAATAATTAATGAATTCAGAGAGAATAAAATTCAGGTTTTATGTAACTATGGTGTTTTGTCTACTGGTTTTGATGCTCCTAAAATCGATGTAGTATTCATATCTCGACCTACTGGTTCAGTAGTTTTGTACAGTCAAATGATAGGCCGGGGACTCAGAGGTCCATCAATAGGCGGTACAGAAGAATGCAAAATTGTTGATTTGATTGATAATATTACCGGTTTTGGGAATGAAGATAAAGTCTATGAATATTTTGATGAATATTATTCGTAATCCGACATTCTAAAAGTGATAAAAATGAATGGACTTCTTAAATCAATAATTTTTAATAAAGACTTTAACGATTCAATTCAAGAATCTTTATCTTCAGCATCTTACGTTTATATTTTTAGTGCATTTGTCAAAACAGATGCATTAAAGTGGGTTGCAAATAATATTGGTGAAAATACACAAGTAAAAGTTATAGCTCGCTGGCAATTTAATGATTTAATTTCTGGGGCTTCAGATATTACCGCTTACAAATTCGCTAACCAGAATAATTGGGATTTTGCTATCAATACTAATATGCATTTCAAAATTTATTTGATTGATGAAAAAAAATTATATGTTGGTAGTGCGAATTTAACTAATTCTGGATTTCATTTAAGTGGTTTTGGGAATGATGAAGCAAGTGTTCAAGTAGTTCCAAGCTCAATCGATATAATGCAATTAAGAAGGTATGCAGATTCATGCTGTATTATAACAGATGATCTTTATGAGAAGTTAATTGAATATTATAATAAAAGAGATAAACAGCAAATCAATCTAAAAAAAGATTGGCCTTCAGATTTAAAGAACAAAATTATAACAACACTTGATCAGCTTTGGGTTCATGACTTGTTTTTTAATTCACCTCAATCTTTAGAATCTGCTGAAGGTGAGCATCTTAGTCATGATCGTGCTTTATTGAATGTACAAGGAATTAATTTAAAACAAAAAGATGATTTACTAAATAGATTCAAATCCACATTATTATGGGACTGGGTATATAGAACTGTTGGTAATAGCGAAGATAAGTATGTGAGGTTTGGAGAAATTACAGCTAAACTTCACAATTCTTTATTAGATGATCCAAAGCCCTACAGGAAAACTGTAAAGAGTTTTGTCTCCAACATATTTGAATGGGTTCGATACTTAGACCCAGACGAAATAGGTATTAAAAAGTTCAATCATACAGAAGCATTATTCTTAATCGAACAACAGGAATAATATAAATGGATCTTCCAGGAAACTATTTAAAAAATGTCAGTGAAGGTATGGACGTTGAGGTTAATCCTCAGAAAGATAGGACAAGAAAAAAGCGTGTAAAAGGAGTTGTGAAAAAAATTCTGAGCAGGACTCCTGAACACACACATGGAATTCTTGTTGAATTAGACAACGGTGAAATAGGCCGTATAAAAACAATACTGGATTTTTCATCAGGTTCTGTGAATGATCCCTCTTCCAAGGCTTCAAATACTGTTGATGTCAAACCTCCAGATACTGAAGAGATCCATTCAAGTGACGAGTCTGTTAGCCAAAGCAAAACAAAGCCGAAATTCGATATCGAAAAGACTATTGAAAATCCAAAAGAAGAGAATCACTTTGTTGAATTTAAAACGAGCAGCTTATGGAGTGTACGGTATAGCGATCAACAGATCCGGGAGTCATCCTCATATGAAATAAAAGAATATGGTCGCAATGCTTCAAAATTTATCATTGCAAAGACCATAGGAAGCTTTCTGAATTCTGATGGTGGACACTTAATTGTTGGTGTAAAAGAGAACAAAATCGGGGGAAATAATGAAGTCATTGGAATAGAATCCGAATTTTTCAAGCTTCAAGATCCTTGCCTTGACGGATACAGGAGAATGATAGTTGACCAGATCATTAAGTTATTTTTCCCGGCTGAAGTTTTCCATCATATCAATGATTATATGGAAATAAACTTTAAAGAAATTGATGAAAAAACTGTTTGTCACATCCTGGTTCGCCCAAGTAAAACGAAAGTTTTCATCAATTTTAAAAATAAGGGACATTTTTTCATTAGGATTGATGCAAGCTCAAGAGAATTACGTGGAGAAGATGTTGTTGATTATTGTCTTCGTAGATTTACTTGAGTAGCTAAGTCTCAATGTCAAAGCCTTTTATCAATATACCCTTATCTGCAATTCCTTCATCGAACTCATCGATGTTTGGCCCAAATCCGCTTAGATCAAGCCATTCAAAAGAAGAGAGTTGGACATCAAAAGAACGCTGATCCTTATATTTAGGGAAGCCGTCCTCAATATATTGAGATTTTAGATACAGCGGCTGCGGCTTGAATTTATCTCCATAGGTAAAAAAATCGATTCGTTGCTCTCTTAGATTGATTTTGATCCTTTCCATGAGAAGAGGCAAAGGCTTATTTTCAAAATCATCATATTTCATCAGAGAAACTTTATTTGATTGCATATGGATTTTAATCATATCAACTTCATACAAATCACCATAGAGCTGTGTGGCACAACCGATATACGTTCTTAAAACTGGTGAGAGTTGGTTGATGTAATCTATATGAATGGTCCAGGAGTGATCACCATCCATACGGCCAGTTTTAAGGTTTTCATCGGCTTTTTGGCATTCTGATTTAATCGTTTGAGTATTCCCTACTGAAAAAAGCAGGTCTGTGGATTCTTGGATGGTATCTGTATACTTGTTAAAAAAATGCTTAATATCTTTTTGAAGCACTCTCGGCATTGTTTTGTATGGCTTTCTCCGACTAAAAAGACCAAGGGCAAAGTGAACAAGAAGGTCTTTTCTTCTTTCAGATTCTGCCAGCTGAAAATTTAATTTGTCATAAATTTCCGTAGCAAGTGTGAATGCTTTTTGATGAGACCCGCAGGTAGCCCGGAGTTCTTCTGATCTTTTATATTCTGAATTTAAAGGGAGGCGACCAAATTCTAAGCAAGTGTTCCAAAAGTCATTCAACAGATCTTTATGCCTTGTGTAAAATGCCTGTTGCTTGATTTTTAACCTATCCGGAGAATCTGTATAAGATATCCTTTTCCAGTTCTTTCTTCTTCCCTGCCGATTTATTAGAAGCTGTTGTTCTTCAATTTTATCTTTAAAAATATAGAATACGCCAGGGCCGACCGCTATTGCTAATTCACCTAAAGATCCTTCAAGATATTCCCGAAACTCATTCTGCGTATAATATTTTTGAAAGGTGTTTCTTGAGGTTATAACTCCATCACCATATTGCTTGAACTTGCTTGTTATAGATTCACTGCCTAGCATGACAGAAGCTACAAGAAATTTCTTTGAGAGAGTGTAAGCTTTTTTTAGAGTCTGGGTTCTTTCACTGGGAGATTCAATAATATTGATGACAAAGCCCAAATTTACAATATCAGCCTTTACGATTTTTGAATCACTTCGATAAACAGGGTCCCAACCGGATGCATTCACACCCAATTCATTTACAATATTAAGATCATCACATTTGCCGCAACCATAGTCAAAAAAGGTATAATTTCCATTCAGATAATTATTCCTGTAAAGGGATTGTACCGGCGTTGAAAGGCTGTATCTATCAATTGCAGTCTTATGCCTCTCTATTCCATTATCAAAAACCCTTTTTTTAACAATTTCATGACCGATGATAGAAAGGCCTTTTTCTTTAAGGATTTCTTCCCATCTGTTTTTAAATCCTATGATACGCTTATTCTCAAACAGACCTTCATTTTCAGCCTGGGTTGTTAATTTCTTATAGTCAGGGATTAAAGGATTTGAAGGTTCTAATAATGTCTCTTTGCGATGCAGAATGGGCGGATTTTTTGAATTTGTATATTGAATCTTTTTACATGTTAAATTTTCCAGATCAATTGAATGGCTGCTTTTTAAAGATGGAAATGCAGCTGTGTAAAATTCAGGGTAATTTAATAATGAAATTTTGAATTCTCTTTTAAAGAATTTAATAAGGTTCCAGGTGATTGATTCAAATCCAAGTTCAATAACTTGTGATTCAAGGAAGTTTTTTAAGGGTAATGGCAAGCATTTCACGGCTGATTCATGTAGATAAATAGCATCAGGTAGATGTTTGCCTATTTTGATTTTTTTTATTGTTTTTAAATAATTTGGTTTATTCATGAAAATATATAACCTACGGTCCCAATATAATTTTAGGAATCTAAATGCATCACATTGTCCTCCAATTAACTATTTCACCTAAAGAAAAGGATCTAAATCTTCCTTTCCCTGCTTGACCATGAAGCAGTCCCCTTTTCTGTTTGGATCGTTTTTTATTTTTTTTCCATGATCCTCCCAAGCTTCCAAATGACATTTCAGCATCATCATCAAAAATACCATGACCATTATCTGAGACTTCTATTTTGTCGATACCTTTGATTGGATTTTCATAAAAGCGAACAGAAACTTTCTCCGCATCAGCATCAAATGAATTCCAAATTAATTCAGCGATAGCTAAAATAGGTTTTTTTACTTTGGTCGTACGTTTTAAATGGTCATTTTTTACTTGAATTTTGACTTCTTTCATTTTTATTCACCATTCATTTTGTTTTTGGAACCTATTAGAATAAAAAATATTGATTACTCCAATTATAGAGAATCGTAATGAATTATATTATACGAACTTAGACTGATTCCTATATGGATCAATAGCCACAATTCATTCGACTAATCAATTTAAGAATCATGGTCAAGGGGAAAATTATTTTTACGCTTGAAATTAGTATATTTTGATTGACAAATTTTGATTATTTAAATTATATTAAAAAAATAAACGGTACACTTTTCATCAGTTTGATGAACCTTTTTACAAATGACATACTCCTGGAATAGAGCTGATCTGTTTTAAATATTTCGATTTTTTGACGTGGAATAGCCTGAAGATAGGCTTATCGTGATTTTTTATGAATTTGCTAACAAGAAAGGACTGTTTTATATGCTGTTGGTTTACAAATTTTTATTGTGGAAAATTTTTGTTGCATTCAATTGTTTTGTTCGAGGAGAAGTTACTGTTTTTGATAGATTTTTTATAAGAACGCTCAAAATAAGAAAGGTTCACTCTTCTGATGAAAAGTAAACCATCGTCCAAAAAGAAAAACCAGAGAAACGTCTGGATAGTTGATGAAAGCAAGTGCCTTAGAAAAAGCGAAGTTAATAAACTCAAAAGATTTTGTCTTCAGTTAAAAATTAAAGGGCTGCAGAATAAGAAATTCACCGCTGTAAGAAACTGGTTTATGATTGAGCTTGGATTAAATACCGGCCTCAGAGTTCAGGAAATGGCCTCACTAAAACATTTCAATCTTTTTTTAGATGAGGGGCGATCTTCCATTTTATTTATAGGTAAAGGTAATAAGAAAAGATCAGTTTGGCTAAGTTCAGCTTTCAAAAAGAAATGCATTCATTATCTAAAATTCAAAAGCCGGTTTGGTTTTTCAACCGATCCAGACTCCTGTCTTCTGAATAATCTTAAAGATGAAGGGATTTCAAAAAGAGCATTGCAAAAATTTTTTAAAATCCTTGTAAAAAGAGCAGGACTCCCAGGACGTTACCATATTCACAATTTGCGACACACTTATACAACCTTTCTACTTAAGGCCAGTCATTACAATTATAGATTTGTACAAAAACAGCTTGGACACGCCTCAATAACGACAACTCAGGTTTATGCTGGAGTCGTTGAATCTGAGGGAAGAAAAGCAATTGAAAAAATATACAAATAAAATAAGGGAGAAATCTTATGAATTATTTAAAAATTAAAATATTGTGTTTAGTAGGTTTTGCTATCCTATGTCTGGCTTTGTTTTCCGGTTGTTTAAGTGATTATGGCAATGCAGTTGTAAGAGACTGGGGCAATACGGCAGTTAAGCAGGCAATTGTGAGTGGAGTTCAAAATGAGATTGAAGGGCAGAGAGGGACAACAGTTAATGTAAATAATAGTTATGCTAAGCCGGTTATAATAGAAAAACCAGAATTAAAGGCATGGAAATATAAGGATTTTAATGGGAATGGAAGACCGGACGAAGCCGAATTTATTGTGTTGCGGTATGATGAGCCTGTAAATATTGATAATTTTGATTTGGTGGTAGCATTTTATCCTGTGAGAAATGGTTCTGATATCACATATTCTATATTTAGTCCCGGCGGATACAAAATTTCAGGAGCGAATCTTAGATATGATAAGGCGGTTGTAATTGGAAAGGATAAAAATCAATATTTCGATTACAAAACTGGAAAGCATATATTCACTGCGGAAAAAGATAATCACTTTTTGTCCAGAGAGATAATGATTCTGAAAAATAATTAATTTTTCAACAGGGAACATTTTATAAATATCTTGTACCATAACTTCTGATGGGGAAAGAGAGAGTTGGTATTAAGGAAAAAGCCGTTGCGAGCCTTCAGATTGTATCTTTGGTCGTATCATTTTTGGCTTTTAGTTATTTCATTTATTCTGTAGATATCGTTAGTGGCAGTATGCCAAGCACCATTTCTCTTGGAAACAAACCCCCTCAAATGTCTATTCCGTCTGGTGGATCTCATGGTCACAATCGTGATGATGGAAGTATGCCAAGCTCTATCAACTCCCCTGGTGGCTCTGTTCAAAATAAAGAATCAATTGGGTCTTCATATAGTTCAAATTTGTTGGGCTTCAGCAAAGGTGGCACTTCTGATGCTCTTGCAAGCGGGTTGCAGTGGGCAGCGATTGCCTATTATGCCGGGACGATGCTTGGGGATATGTTTGGGATGACTGAAAAGAATTCGAAAGCTTTGGGGATGAGTTTGGCGGCTGGCCTTGGGACGTATAAGACGTTGGATACATTTGCCTTTGAAAACGAATTTGGCGCACAATATTTGGGGCAAAATTTTGGTGTAATTGGTCTCGGCGTCGGTGTTTTGATTTTTGTTTTGATGTATAAGGATGTTGAGACTCAAGTTGTGACTTTTGATTGTATGCCGTGGCAGGCGCCGAGTGGCGGAGATAGTTGTGATGTCTGTAATGATGCTGATTTGCCGTGTTCGGAATATAGGTGTAAGGCCTTGGGGCAGAGTTGTGAAATTGTGAACGAGGGAACGGAAGAAGAAAAATGTGTTTATGTAAATCCGACTGATGTGAACCCGCCTATTATTAAGCCGAATTATGACGAGTTGTCGAAGGGGCATGAGTATAAGAATGTTAAGAGTTCGCCGCCTGGGCCTGGGTTTAATATTGTGAATGTTGCTACGAAGGATGGATGCTTGAAGGCGTTCACACCTTTGGAAATGGGCCTCGTAACTGATGAGCCGGCGCAGTGTAAGATTGATTTTAATCATACTACGAAGTTTGATGATATGACTGCTTTCTTTGGTGGGAGTAATTTGTATAGTTATAATCATAGTGAGGCGTTTAGTTTGCCTGAGGCGGCGGAGATTGAGGGTAGTGGTTTTGTTTTGGAGAATGGGAAGGATATGGTGTTTTATGTTCGGTGTAAGGACAAGAATGGGAATGAGAATTCGGCTGAGTATGCTGTGAAGTTTTGTGTTGATCCAAGTCCTGACACGACAGCGCCGAGGATTGATGCTACTTCGATTTTGAATGGTGGGTGTGTTGCCGAGGATGTTGATAGCGCTGAGGTTGTGTTTTATGTGAATGAGCCTTCTGAATGTAAGTGGAGTTTTCAGGACCAGGATTATGATTTAATGGAGAGTGATATGAGTTGCTCGAGTTCTTATCAGCAGGTTAATGCGTTGCAGTTGTTTGGATGTAGTGCTGAGTTGACTGGGATTCCGAGAGATGGGACGAGTTATTATGTTCGATGTAAGGACCAGCCGAGGATAAATGAATCTGATAGAAATGAGAATAGGGAGAGTTTTGAGTTTAGTTCGAGGGGCAGTACTGCTTTGGTTTTGAAAAATCTGCAGCCTAATGGGAGTATCTCTGGAGGGGTGAGCCCTGTGCCGATTGAACTTTATGCTGAGACAATGTTTGGCTGTAATGAGGGTCGTTCTGTTTGTGGATGGTCTGGTGATGGGAGTAATTATATTCAGTTCTTTGATACGGATAAGGAAGACGGGATTCATACGCAGAGGTTGGACTTGGTTGATGGGAAGCATAAGTATTATGTGAAGTGTGTTGATGAGGGTGGTAATCTGGTTGAAGATAGTGTGGAGTTTGAGGTTGATATTGATAGTAACCCTCCTATGATTGCTCGGGTTTATGAGGAGGGTGATATGCTGAAGATTGTGACGATTCGGGATAGTGAGTGTTCGTATAGTTTTGATGATTGTGATTTTTCGGTTGCGCAGGGTGTTGAGATGCCTTATGGGAATACGACGATTCATATTGCGGAGTGGAATGAGGATAAGACTTATTATATCAAGTGTCGGGATGAGTTTTTGAATGAGGGGGCGGAGTGTTCTTTAGTGGTGCGGCCGACATCAAATTTTTTATAATGAGATGAACTGATTAAATTGTTTTTTATATGTCTTCTCTGGTGTTTTCTCGTCCCCAATCCTTATACAATCCTTAAAATCTCTTGCACTCCATAATAACAAAAATGGAAAACAAATATTTATCCCCAGCAATATATCCAGATGTAGTTTCCACTTCCTCGGGAGACTACGGCAAAACAGCGACCCCCTTTGTCCACAAAGAATTGAAAAAATCTTTGGAACTGGTTGTCTCAAACCCACAAGCCAAACAAAAAAGCTGTCCACTCGAAGACATGTTTTCCGACAAGGCCAAAACCCTGAAAGCATCTGTTAATGCATTATTAGAAGAAATAAAATTGCGTGAAGATCTGAACGCTTATCAGACCAAAAAAATTAATGGTGAGATATGCAGACAGCACACTGAACTGATGCAGTTAGAAAACCTTAAAGATCATTATCCGTTTAATCTGACAAAAGATCTCAGTGAGACAAAGGCAAATATTGAAACGAATGTGTTTGAGCTTGAGAAAGAGAAGCGGCAGGAAGGCTTGGAGTGTTGGCGAGATTTGATGTTTTTGAAAAAATATTTGATGGTTTCGTTGAAGGATTATTGGGAGTTGGCGAGAAAGCGGGGGGTGCTGAAAGGAGGTAGTTTGGAGAAATAAGAATTAATCATAAACTGATACAAAATTCAACCACTACGTTGCTGAAAATCCATAAAATGCTGTTGCGATTAAATCTTCTTCTTAGATTTTACATAATGATCGATCTTCGAATTTGCAAATAATTTCATCCAAGGATAATTTCGGTGGATATAGACTTGGCCTATTTAACTTAAAGGATTGCCTTACTTCAACGCTGCAAGCAGCGGGGAGACAAAGGGATATCCATTGTCTTGAAAACGGAACTGTACTGGCAAATCGATTGAACGATTGGGATGATATATTTTTTCTAAAAAATGCAGCAAAAAAATTAAAAGAAATTGATTCTTTACCACCAAGACTGTCTTGGCTTCACTCGTGATCTGTACTTTCTGTGCGATTAATATTTTCTGACAAAATCCTTCATATGACTTTTTTTCTGAATGCGAGGTACGTTCTCCCCTTTTTGAATCCCAACTTTTTGAAAAAATCTTTTTGTTTAATGTCAGAATAGGTATCTATAGTTAATGCTCCTTCTCTTTTTACTTTCCCCTCAAATTCTTTGACAAGGGCTCTCCCAATACCTTTTTTATGGAACTCAGGCTTTACTACAATTCCCAAAAGGTCAGACCAAGCTTCAAATTTATTATACTTTCCAAAACATACCCCCACTATATTTTTCTTTTCTTCTGCTATTAAAAGGATTCCTTCTTTTAACATCCTTTCATAAAAACTCTCCGGAAACGTATTTTCATCAACATCCATTTCTTCAAATGAATCAACGAATTTTTTAATTTGAGGGATCTCTTCAGGTTTTATATCCCTTATCATTCAATAATGAAAAATAGTGTTATTTTTATATGTTATGAATTTGCTATAACAGACAATGGAAAAACGAATTTGTTGAATAATTACTAAAGCCCAGGATGTGATTGAGATTCGATAATTTACAGATTTAGCGACATTAAAATATATTCGTTATCATATCTTAATGTAATTTGCCTAAATCCCAAATGCTTATAGAAAGACGGTGTTTTTGTAGATATAAGTATCATCTTCGCTTTAACATCTTTTGTCTCTTTAATTCTCTTAATTAAATCACATATCAGCATGCTTCCAACTCCTCCTCTTCTGTATTTAGGATTTACATTTACCCAGAACACATTAAAGATCGCATTATCCAGCCACGATGAATTAAACCCACCAAAGGCAATGATTTTTTTCTTTTCTTCTGCAACAATATATATTGGTTTACATAAAGATTTAGAAAACATTTCTTGAATCTCCATAAGGGCCATCTGTTTAGCATATTTTGGGTTATTACTTTTAATAATTTCTAAGATTTGAAAAATGTCTTTTTCCTTTGCCTTTCTGAATTCCATGGAGATCAATATTCGAATGGGTTTATAACTTTTCGCATGCTATTGCTACAGATAATTCCTGACCTATCTACATTGATCATCAATCCCATCTCATTTCGGCATTATTGTAGAAAACGGTAAAATTGAAGTACGCTGAAGTTTATATTCCCTCGTAGGAAACACAAAATGGTTTATATAAATTATTCCAACATGAGAAAGAGTTATTAGGCAGCGAGACTGCGACCGATATCTATATGTCCGACGGATTAAACGGGCTTGAGCAAGAGATGCATATGGAAGAATAATTATGAAACAACGACAAGAAACCTTTTAGTGTGGTGATAGAAAAGCATATAGCATGACTGAAGGGATTTAATTGTAGTATAATATTGAACCGACAAGAAGCAACACGCTGGACGTATTGCCTCTTGCCGAATAAAGTATGCTTACCGCTTGCTCTTGCAAAAAATAATACAACTGCTTTTACGCGTTCCTTTCTTAACAACTTTCATATCGCATCTCACCTCCTTTCTATTTAAATCTAAAACTTCCTATATTTTTTACTGGATTTCACTTATGACCAACTTTGTTGAAACCTTTTCAAAATACTCTTTTTCACAGCAAAGGGCATCCGTATCACCTTTTTGTAAAATGGCTCCGACTCTGCATCCACCACCACAAATAGGTACAAATTTACAATCTTTGCACTTCCTCCAAAGATTAGCGGTCATAATTTTCACATTGAGAGGATTAAAGCGAACTTCCGTCGGATCATCTTTTATGTTACCTAAAGCGTATTCTTTTCTACCTGCCAATGTCACACAGTTGTATATGTCTCCGCTTGGATCAATACTATAGGTGTGATCTCGCATAGCTTCACAAGGACCTAACGCAATGTCTTTATATGGCTTGAATCCTCTTTTTTCGATCTCCTGGATGAGCCAGAAAATATCATCAACATTGGTTTCTGAGAATGCACACGCTTTAATAGAATGGACTGATTGTTTCTTATGGCCCGGGAATCCCAAAATTGGTTTGAAACTCATTTTCTCGATTTCATCATTAAACCCCATATTCTTCAAGTCATCCAACAAGATTGGAATATGTTTCTTGGTTGCATCATCATAGTTACCACCTATGGCTATAGGAATCTTTCCTTTTATTTGCAGTAAATTTTTTACTATATCCCTATAGGTACCCTTACCATTTTTACGAGGCCTCATACGGTCGTGACATGCTTCATCTCCATCTATAGTTACTTTAACCAATCTCAAGCCCAACGGTCTCAAGTAATCCACCAAATCTGGTGTAAGAAGAAGCCCATTAGTTATAATTTCTATATGTAGAGTAACACCCAGTATTTTTGATTTAGAATAAAGAGTCTCACTTATAAATCTCACTGCTTCCGAATTCATAAGAGGTTCGCCTCCGAAAAATACGATGATCAACTCCTTAGGGCGTAGGTTTTCCATTTTGATAGAGAGCCATTTGCAAACATTTGAGGCCATCTCTTTACTCATTGACATATTGGATTTCACCCCCTGCTCAAAACAATAAACACACTTCATATTGCATGCCAAAGTTGTGAGAATGTTCGCACTTATGATTGTGGAATTGAATTTTACTCCCTGAAACCAGTATTCAATTGCTCTGTCTTCATCCACATTATCATCTAATACGATACCGAGCTCTTTTAGTTGACATAGCTGGCCTTTCTGTTTGTCATTCAGCAAATGGGGTTGGCCACAGTTTTTTATAGCATCAATCGTTTCGCAATCGGCTATGACTCTAGAATCAGAGAAAGTATTAAAGATAACTTCTTTCTCATCACAGAAAGGTATAAATACATTGAATTTTGACTTTTTCATCACAAGCTTCCTTTCACCATTGCATTGTAAGTTGGTGCGATATGAATCATACTTTTTCCTTAAATATTCAACAATATTTATAGTTTGGTTTTTAATGGAAAACGTATGCTACAATCTTTACACATTAGTGGATAATCGCCAAATTTTTCTCCTGGCTTTTACCGATTGATTATTATTTACATCTGTGAAGGTTTTATTTGAATGAGAATCTGTTACCACAACATTTATTCTCACAACTTAATAGTAAATTAAACAGTAGTGTACATCATTTTCTGTATATTTGTAATTCCTCATTGTCAAGTAAAATGATTAAATATTTTATGAGTTATTGCGTTTAATCAAAATGAGGATAGATATCTAATTGCTTATTTTAACTTTCCCTACTTTCAGCCTCATTCTTAATCCTTATACAACCAATATAAACTCCATTTTACAACCAACCCCATATCCCCTATCTACGCATTCGCTCCCACAAAATCATCCACCCCAAAATGAACCCCCAACAAGAAACCGAAACCCTCTGCAAAAAACTAAAACCCGTCATCGGCGATCAAGCAGACATGCTCTGGCACATGTATCTATCAGAAGACGACCTTAACAGAAGAAAGTTTGCCCAGGATATCGAAATAATCGCTGAAAAATTCCTCAAAGAACAGCCTTTGGAAAACAGACAAATCCTTCTTGAACCCCCAAGCAAAGAAAACTCAAAAGGAACATACCTTCTTGGAGATGTTATCTACAATAAAAAGAAACTCCATCCCCTTTACCTCAAACAAGAAGACTTCCTAAAACAAGTCGGAATTTTCGCAATCACCGGAGAAGGTAAAACCAATCTTGCATATCTTCTTGCATTACAGCTTTTAGAATCAAAGACACCATTCATGGTCATTGACTGGAAGCGGTCATGGAGGAATCTTCTTTCATTAGAAAACAAACATCCTGAATTAAAAAATGTGCAGGTTCTAACAATCGGAAGAGATACACTTCCCTTCTTATGGAATGTATTCAGAGAGCCGCCAGGCACAGATAAAAATTTCTGGGTTGGGACAATATCAGATGCACTCGAAAGGTCTCACCTCTCAGGCCCGGGAGTCGCTTATTATTTTAATAAAATTTATTCAAAACTATACAAAGGTCTTCCTGATGACTTTTACCCGAATTTCTTTGACGGTATTAGAGAACTTCGAAATATCAAGGTATTTGGTCGAGAGGCAAATTGGAAACAGACTGCCCAAAGAATTTTTCAATCTTTTACTCTTGGAAGAGCCTCAAAGGTTTTCAATGCAAGAAATCCAATCAAACTTGAAGAGTTGTTAGATAAACCGGTCATTCTTGAACTGGATTTGGAAATGCCAAAAGCACTCAGAATGTTTTTTTCTGAAATGATTTTGAGATGGATTCATCTTTATAGACTGAGCCGTGGAGAAACTGATAATTTGAAGCATGTTTTGTTTTTAGAGGAGGTGCATAACCTTTTTGCACAAACTTCCTTTAATAAAGATAATTCAAGTCTTGAAAATCTGTACAGGGAAATTAGAGGTTTTGGGCAGGGGATTGTTAGTATTACCCAACACCCCAGCCTATTACCAATTGAGCTTTTAGGGAACTGTCATACGCAGATTTATCTTGGACTCCAACACGCTGATGATATCACAATGGCCAGAAAGTCTCTCTTTTTAGATTATGAGGAGGATGAATATTTGAATATTCTTAATGTCGGGGAGTGTATTGTTAAGATTAAGAATAGAGTTGAACCTTGCCTTGTTAAAACGCCTCTGGTGCATGTTCAAAAGGAGTTGGTGACAGATGAATGGTTGAAAGCGTTTAGCCTGGGTTCTCAGTTTTGGGAGTATTCCTGGAAAAAGGATGAAAATAACTTTGCATCCTTGAAAAATAATATTCAGGATATTTTGGATGGGAAAGTTCCTTTGACTGAAAATTTGAAACAGGAGAATACCCTGGACAAGAGACAAAAGAATACCCCTGGGTATTCTCCGGGTAATTCGGGAGGGAGCACATCAATTTCAACGGGGAATAAGTTAGAAAAGGAATCTGAGGGGGGTCTTTTATCGTCTGTTAATATAAAGAAGAATAAAAGAAAATACCCCGATAAATCATGGCCTCAACATAGACTCCTTATCGATATTTTAAAGTATCCATTTTCAACTATAACCCAGAGATACAAGAGATTAAAATTATATGTGAAGCTTGGAAATAAATACAGGAAGGATTTGATTTCGGGAAAGTGTGTTCAGCCGAGAAAAATTATTACTGGGAAAGGTTGGATTACGCTTTTTGAGTTGACGCGGAAGGGGAAGATGGTTTTGGACGATTTGGGTTACGAATTTAAAAATGAAAGCGAAGGGGTTGTCCATAAATTTTGGAAACATAAGGTTAGCGAATTTTACAAGAATGAGGGATTGGATGTTCGAGTTGAGGAGTATTATGTGAATGGCAGGCCGGATATTATTGTTTTTAAGGATGGTAAAAAGGTTGCTATTGAGATTGAAACCGGGAAGTCTGATTATGTTAGGAATGTTGAGAGGGCACTTGCGGCTGGATTTGATGAGGTTGTGTGTGTCGCGGTGAATCGGTTTGTTGAGGATAAGATTTCGCGGGTTTTGAGGGAGAAAGGGGTTCGGGATGAGAGGGTTCGGGTTGTTGGGGTTCGGGGGTTTGGGTGAGGAATATTATTATAA